>Ga0187847_10000013_pt1 | contig 207020 bp, 186 predicted proteins | sample June2016WEW_4_10_FD_132458 | JGI IMG/M metagenome (GOLD analysis project Ga0187847, IMG submission 132458) | Peatland microbial communities from SPRUCE experiment site at the Marcell Experimental Forest, Minnesota, USA - June2016WEW_4_10 | ecosystem: Environmental > Terrestrial > Soil >...
ATAATCGCCGCGGCGCTCGCGGGCGATGATCTGCTCGTAGATGCGGCCGGAGGTCAGGTTGTTGCTCTGCGTGAGCTTGGCGTGGGTGAAGCGCTCGTAGTGGCCGAGATCGAGATCGGTCTCCGCGCCGTCGTCGGTGACAAACACTTCGCCATGCTGGAACGGGCTCATGGTGCCCGGATCCACGTTGAGATAAGGATCGAATTTCTGGCAGGTGACCTTCAACCCGCGGCTTTCGAGCAAACACCCGATGGAAGCCGCTGCAATTCCCTTGCCCAGCGACGAGACCACGCCGCCCGTTACGAATATGTATTTAGCCATATGATTTCACCCGTTGGCAGGTCGGGGACCTGCCCCACAGAAAATGTATTTAGCCATATGATCATCGAGTTGGCAGGTCGCGGACCTGCCCCACCATGACGGAAGCTTCGAAGAGCCGCGAGACCCGCTCCAGGTCCTCCGGCGTATCCACACCCAGCGAATCGTAATCGGTTTCGATTACCCGTATCGAATAGCCGTTTTCGAGCGCACGCAGTTGCTCGAGGCGCTCAGCGCGCTCGAGCGGTCCCACGGGCAGGCTCGAATACGCGAGCAAGAAATCGCGCTGGTACACGTAAAGCCCGATATGTTTGAACCACGCGCCGCCGTGTTCCCGCGCATAGGGAATGGCGCAGCGCGAAAAGTAAATCGCGTCTCCGGCTTGGTTGGCGACCACCTTAACCACGTTGGGATCGGTGATCTCGCGCGGATCTTCGATCCTCTTCTTCAGCGTCGCCATCACCACGCCGGAATCGTGAACCACTGGCAGAATGGCGGCGTCGATGGCGGCGGGATCGATCAGCGGTTCGTCGCCTTGGATGTTGACCACCACGGAGGCCTCGTCGGCCGAAGCAACTTCCGCCACGCGGTCGGTGCCGGAGACGTGGTCGGCGCGCGTCATGCGCACCAGCGCTCCGAAACCCCTGGCAGCCGCATAAACCCGCTGGTCGTCGGTGGCGATGACGACGCTCGACAGGTATCGCGACTGGCAGGCCCGTTCATAGACGTGCTGCAAAACGGTTTTGGAGGAGAGCAGTGCCAGAACCTTGCCAGGAAAACGTGTAGAGCCAAATCGCGCGGGAATCACGCCCAGAATTTTACGGGGCACAGGCGATCATACCATAAAACCCCTGTGATAGACTTAGTTATAGAAATGCTGGCCTGACAGCTATGCTCCTGTCCCGGTGTGAGCTGCCCGTCGTCCTCGCCGCCTTCCTGGGTTTCTCGTTTGGGGCGCAAGCTCAAGAACCCGGTGGCTCTCCCGCTACCATCGCGCCGAGGCCCAAGGCAACCGGAAAAGAGCAGATTCTTCCCAAGGCCAACATCCGCGTGGATTCCACGCTGGTGCTGATTCCGGTGACTGTGACCGATCCCATGAACCGCTTCGTCACGGGTCTCGAAAAAGAGAATTTCAAGGTGTTCGAAGACAAGAAAGAGCAGGAAATCAGCCAGTTCTCGAGCGAGGATGCGCCGCTTTCGGCGGGTGTGATCTTCGATTGCAGCGGCAGCATGGGCCACAAGCTGGAAAAATCGCGGCTGGCGGTTTCCGAGTTCTTCAAGACCGCCAACCCGGAGGATGAGTTCTTCCTGATCCAGTTCAACGATACGGCCAATCTGGTGCAGCCCTTCACGCAGAATCTGGAGGAAATTCAGAACCGCCTGACGTTTACCTTCTCGCGCGGCCGGACGGCGCTGCTCGATGCCGTCTTTCTCGGCCTGCACACCATGAAGCAGGCGAAGAACCCGCGTTAAGCGCTGCTCATCATCTCCGATGGCGGCGATAACAACAGCCGGTACACGGAAGCGGAAATTAAGAACCTGGTGAGGGAAGCGGACGTCCAAATCTATGCGATTGGAATTTACGAGGAAGGCCCGGCGCGCGCGCGTACTCCGGAAGAGAGCGCCGGACCTGCCCTGCTCGCCACCATCGCCGAACAGACCGGCGGCCGGCAGTATGAAGTGGACAACTTGAACGAACTACCGGATGTGGCGGCGAAAATCGGCGTGGAACTGCGGAATCAGTACGTACTGGGATATAGTCCGCAGAACCTGGATCGCGACGGCAAGTACCGCCATGTGGTGGTCAAGGTGATTCCGCCGCGCGGCCTGCCGCTGCTGCGGCCCTTCTGGAGACTGGGATATTATGCTCCTTCGCAATAGCTGGCGGGCGCCGGCGCTGATGGTCGCGCTGGCCGCTTTCGGCCAGGAGAAACCCGCGGTCCCGCCCGGCGCCGAGGACGCGGGCGTGGTGTTCCGCACCGACACGCGCCTGGTGGTCTGTCACACGACGGTGGTGGACAAGACCGGCCACCTGGTGACCGATCTTCCCGAATCGGCTTTTTCGGTGAGCGAAAACGGCGCGCCGCAAGCCATTAAGGCGTTCAGGCGGGAGGACGTGCCGGTTTCGCTGGGGCTGATCATCGATAACAGCGGCAGCATGCGCGAGAAGCGCGCCAAAGTGGCGGCCGCCGCGCTGGGACTGGTCAAGGCCTCCAACAAGGAGGATGAGGTCTTCGTCGTCAATTTCAACGACGACGCTTACCTCGATCTGCCCCGCGGCCAGGACTTCACCAACAACATCGCCGACATGGAAGAGGCTCTTTCGCATCTCGATGCGCGCGGCGGCACCGCCATGCGCGACGCCATACGCATGTCCATCGACCACGTCAAGCAGAAGGGCCACCGCGACAAAAAGGTGCTGGTGGTGGTGACCGACGGTAACGACAATTCCAGTGGCATCAGCCTGGAAAACCTGGTCAAAGCCGCGCAGCAGAGCGAAGTGCTGATTTACTCGGTGGGTCTGTTGAGCGAAGAAGAGCGGCGCGAGGCCGTGAAAGCCAAGCGGGCCCTGGAGGAACTGGCCTCGGCCACCGGCGGCGAGACGTTTTTCCCCAAGGACCTGAGTGACGTCGATCGCATTGCGGCCGACGTGGCGCGCGACATCCGCAGCCAGTACACCATCGAGTACTCGCCGAGCAATGCGGCCATGGACGGCTCCTACCGCGTAATCAAGGTCGCGGTGAATGCGCCAGGGCACCCGTCGGTGCGGACGCGCAGCGGCTATTACGCTACTCCCGACCAAGGTTCGCCGCAGCCCCAGGGTTCCAACGCCTTGAGATCGAAGTAGCCGGAACCCGGAGCGAACTTCCGCTTTGCCCCATGCGTAGTAGCACGCATGAAGCTGTCCATCTGTGCGGCATTGGTGCTGGCGTTGAGTGCATCGGGTGTGGCTTTGGGCCAAGCGCAGCACGCGGTGCCAGTGTCCTTTGAGGTTGCCTCCATCAAGCCCAACCAGACGGGCAGCGAGAGCCGGCGGGCGGGTACGTCTCCTGGCGGCCTGTTCACCGCCACCAACGTAAGTCTGAGGTTATTGATTTCGCGCGCATTCGGCGTCGCGGAGGCCCAGATTGAACGCGGGCCAAGCTGGCTCGACGCGGAGAAGTACGATGTCGCGGCCAGAGCCGCTACGCCACTGGAGATGAGCCGCGAGGAAGTGAGACCCTGTCTGCAGGCGCTGCTGGCCGAACGGTTCCGGCTGAAAGTCCATCGTGAAACAAGGCAAGGGTCCGTGTTTTCGCTTGTGGTCGCTAAGAACGGTCCGAAGTTTGCGGAGCATTCCGGCGGTGGCCGCTCGGGCATCGGTGCTTCCTCCGACTCGGGGAGCGTCAGTATCACGGGCACAAAGGCGACCATGGCGAGGCTCGCCGAGTATCTGAGCGGACAGGTGGGACGCCCTGTCGCGGATGACACCGGACTGAAAGGAGAATACGATTTTAGAGTGGAATGGTCGACCGAGGAGGCAACGGAGTCGTCGGAACCGTCGCTGCCTGCCGCACTTCAGGAACAGCTTGGCCTGAGGCTGAACGCGACCAAGGGACCGTTCGAAGTAATCGTCATCGACAGCGCCGAAAGAGCCTCGGCGAATTGACCCGGGGCATCGCTCTCTCGCTCGCGCGTTCGATCGGCGCTGGAGAGACCGAGCCGCGGCTGCCTCTCTGATTCGGAAGCAGGAAGCCGCGGGTAAATACTGTGGTCTGAATAGCGTTCAGCCGCAGCGGGATCAGTTGTAGTGGGCCGCGTTGGCTTCCGCGAAACTCGCCAATTCCGCCGGCAGATCTTCCAGCGTGTAGATCGAATTGGTCGGGCAGACCGGAATGCAGGCGCCGCAATCGATGCAGTCCGCCGGGTTGACGTAGAGATGCGGGGCATCGGCAAAGCCCGCTTCGTCCTCTTTCGGATGGATGCAATCCACCGGGCAAGCGTCAATACACAACTTATCCTTCGTGCAGGTATCTGTAATTACATATGCCATGCCAACAAGTGTGCAATTGCTCTGCCACTGCGCAGAATCAATAAGTTACGCAGAATCAGTCGCGAAACTCGACAATCCACCTCATTGATTGGGTGAGGTTCCGCACTGGCCGGCAGAAGGGCGCGTGGAATTGCGCTAACCCGCCCGTGGCTACAACAGATCCCCCCGCAGAATGGGCCGCCCAGCCAGCGAAGTCCGGAAGCCATACACCGCCATCAGTGCCACCATCGCCAGCGTCACCAGGTTGAGCGCGGATGGTTCCGCGGTCCATGGCACGTTGCCGAGAATGTTCCCAACCGCGATCATCACCATCAACGCCAGCAAGCCGAATCGAAGCAGGATGAAAGCAAACAAAGCGGCGTAGGCGGCCTGGAACGGCCGGTCGATCCAGTTGGAGCCTGGGCCGCTGATGATCAGAGTGGTGAGCACGACGAACGCGACAGTGGCCAGCCACTGCTTGCGCAGCACCACCCGTAGCACGAAGAGGAAGAAGAAGAACATGATGGAGGTGAAGAGGCTGTCGAAGACCGACTGCGAGATCAGATAGACGCCGTGCAGTACGCCGGTGAGTGCGCCGAAGGAGGGAATGTTCGGAGTGCCGCTTGGTCCGTGACAGGCCACTTGAACGAAGCCGGCGACGCCGAATAGGGCTCCGGCAGCGGCGCCGATCAGCAGATCCCGTCCCACCAGCGGATCGCGGACACCTTTGGCTACATAGCGCGACCACCCGATCATGGTGTGCGGCCAGCGCCGCCGCACCCACGGCTCCAGCGCCAGATAGAGGATCCAGGCCAGTCCGGCGTTGATGCCGGCGAGGGCCACCACTCGCCAGAACGTGTCAATCTCCTCGACACTGGTGGAATGGGGCGTCGCGACGTAACGGCCGCCGGCCATGCAGACGAAGCCGAGCACGGCCAAGGCCAGCGCGCCGCGCTTGTCGCCCTTCCCCTGCTTGTGGTTGAACCAGGCGATAGAGCACGCTGCGGCGAAGATCAGGTAGATCAGCACCAGCACCGGCCACGGCGTATGGTCGCCCGCGGAGTCCTGCATGCGCTCCGGCTTGGTCCAGTCGCCGATGAGGCGAAAGAACACCGGGCGCCCGCGCCAGGCGGCGGCCTCGACGCGTAGCGCGGAACCGGTGATGGGATCGGTGTGGGTCCAGGCGGCGCGCGCGTCCCAATTGGCGAGGGTGGTCCACTCGGCTGGGACGGGCTGCCACTGGGCCATATCGAAACCGGCGGCGGTGAACAAGCGGTTCCAGTCGAATGCGGGCGGGTCGGCCACCGGCCGTTCCTTCTGCGGTGGAACGACGGAGAGATCGTACAGGTGGCCTTCGCGATCGGTGTACATGCGAATCATGCCCGATACATCGAGCGGCGGGTCCATGTACTTCGTAATTGTATTCAGGCTGAGTGTGCCAACCAGGCTCCGCGGACTTTCGCGATACCAGAAACCCACCAGCGGCGGCAAGCCGGCGGTCGGATTTCGCCAGCGCCGCGCCGCCAGATCGGGATGGCTATCCATGTATGCCTTGTAGTCCCAAGGAATGTCGAAGCCCAACGCGGTGTCGGCGGGACGGGTGGTGTAGCCGAAGCCTTCCAGCATCAGGCGCGCCTGGTGCGCCAAAGCGGCGGGCGCGATGTCCAACGGGACTTTGGCGGTAAGCGTGTATTTCGGACCCACGAACCCCACCACGGCGGTGAAGACGAGCGCGGCCGCCAGCCAGGCCAGCGCCACCACCGGCCGCATGCCTTCGGTTTCTCCCGCGGCGGCAACCAATTCGGGCGTTGGTGTCTCGCCCGCCGCCAGCGCAGCCGCCAACGGGTCGCCGCCAGGGAGCGCGGCGGAGACGGCCAGCGCGGAGGACGGCCGCTGGCGCGGGTCCGGATTCAGGCAGCGCAACACCACGCGCTCCACCGCCGGATCCAGCTCTCTCACCAGCGTGGTTAGGCTGGCCGGTTGGGCTTGCTCCTGCAGGCGCATCAGATCCATCAGGGTGCCGGCTTCGAAAGCGCGCTTGCCGGTGAACAACTCATACAGCAGCAGGCCCAGCGCGTAAATATCGCTCTTGATGGTGACTTCGGAGCCGGCCAACTGCTCCGGCGACATGTAAGCCGGCGTGCCGCTGCGTACGTCTCCTTGCAGTTGGGCGGTCAAGCCGGCCAGCCCGAAATCCATGATCACGGCCTGGCCGCGGCCGTCGATCATGATATTGGCTGGCTTCAAATCGCGGTGCAGCACGCCCTTTTCGTGCGCCGCGGCGAGGCCGGCGCAGATCTGCCGCGCGGTTTCGACAGCCTTATCCACCGGCAGCCGGCCGATCCGGCGCAGCAGCACCGACAGGTCCTCGCCATCCACATACTCCATCGAAATGAACTCGAGACCATCCACCTGGCCCACGTCGTACACGCGGCACACGTTCGGGTGCGTCACCTGGCGGGCGATGCGGACCTCGTTGTAGAAGCGCGCCAGTGCGCGTTCGTCGCGCGATGCGGCCTCCGGGAGGAACTTCAGCGCCACCGCCTGCCCCAAGGTCAGATCGGTGGCGCGGTAGACTTCGCCCATGCCGCCGCGGCCCAGCAGGCCGGCGATGCGGTAGCGCGCCGCCAGCAAAGTTCCGGGCAGGAAACGGCCTTCGTCAACCGCGCTCGAAGTCGCCAGCACCGCTTTGGAGGCCGATGGCGGCACCGAAACCGCCGGCGGCAGGATGGCGGTTTCGGCCGATGTGACGTCCACGGGCGTGGCGCACCAAGGGCAGAACTTGCCCGCTTCGGTGAATTCGCGGGAGCACGAAGGGCAGCGCGCCATAGGGTCCTCCATCTTAACGCGCTTTGGGACGCGGACTGAAGGGCTAGGGCGGCGTAAGTCGGATGTTAGACTGGGGGGTGATGGGCGGTTAGCTCAGCTGGTTAGAGCGTCTGGTTTACACCCAGAAGGTCGCAGGTTCGAATCCTGCACCGCCCACCATGAAAGTCAATCGTTCCAATTGCTAGCAGAGATGGAAGGAGACGATGTGCCTGATCCATCGACAGTAACTGCGACGATCCTGGTGTTGGGTTCCGAGCCTGTGATGCGTCTGGTCATCAAGGAAACCCTGGAGAGCGTGGGATATACCGTTCTCGCGACAGAAGACGTAGGAAAGGCTACAGACGTGTTGAATCAGTCTACGCCGGATCTGCTCATAATCCATCCCTATATTGAGGACATGCCTGGACTGGAAGCAGCCAAATACCTGAAGACAAAGTGCCCCACAATGCATGTTCTGATGTTGGCGGGTCTGATCGACGATGACCGCATTGAGAATCCAGCCGAATTGCAGGGATTTCGGGTGTTTCCGAGGCCATTTACGGCCGCTCAACTGCATGCGGAGATTAAGGAAGTGCTGAGTGCGGATCCGCAGCAAACACCCACGGACCAATCGGATATCCGGGAGCGAACAGCCTAGCTAGCTATCGCCCTTGCTAGCGCGCCGGCGGCTCGGGGGCGTCCAGGTTCGCGCCGTCCGGCTCCGGCGGGGCTGGGACGGCCCGCTCGAGTTTCTTGGCGTAGTCGCCGCGGCTGAAGTACTTTTCCAGCCAGCAATAGAGAGCGACAAAAAGATAGCGGCTGCCCATCTCTTTGATCTTCAGCTTGGAAATGCCGGATCGCCGGTTCCGCCAGGTGATGGGCACCACGGTCCAGGAGTATCCGCGCACGATGATCTTCAGCGGCAGCTCCACGGTGAGATTGAAGTGTGGCGAGAGGAAGGGGCGGCAGCCGTCCAGTGCCCGGCGCCGGTACGCTTTGAAAGCGTTGGTGAAATCGTTCAAAGGGACGCGGAACAGGAGCCGGAGAAACAGATTGGCCAACCGGTTGATGGCCAACTTATGCGCGGGATAATCGATCACGCCGCCGCCGCGAACGAAGCGCGATCCGAAGACCGCATCCCACCCTTGTCCCAGCAGTTCCCAGTAGCGAACCACATCGCGGCAATCGTCGGATTCATCCGCCATCATGATCACCACGCCGTCTCCCCGGCTATGATCGATGCCACAGACGATCGCCCGGCCAAAACCGTGATCGCCTGTATTCTGTACCGGCCGCAGGGTGGGCACGCGCGAGACGAGGTCGCGCAGCACGGCCCAGGTGGAGTCGCTGCTGCCGTCATCCACGGCCACGATTTCGTGCTCGATATTGTGCAGCCGCAGCTCGACGTACAGATGTTCCACGGTAGAGGGCGCTGCGCCTTCTTCGTCGCTCATCGGGATCACCACCGAGAGCAGAGTGAGGGGCTCGGGCGACGCGAGGTCCGCGGGAGGGTTCATACGCCGCTCGACTCCAGCCAATCCGGATGCTGTCCGGCGTGGCTCGCGATTTCATCGAGCAGAGCCTCGATCGATGTCTTCGGCCGCCAGCCGAAATCCCGCTCCGCGTCCGAACTATCCATGATCATCCACGGAATATCGTAAGGTCTGGGGCGCGGATCGGGCAGGGGAGCGTGCGGCCCAAAGCGCGCATCGCACCACGCGGTGATTTGCGCCAGCGACATCGCATTTTCCGCGCCGCCGCCGGCCACATAGATGCGCCGCCCGCCCGCCCGCGACGCACCGGTCTGCGCGTCCACCAGCGCCGCGAGATCCCGCGGGTGGAAAGCGTCTCTCACCTGGCGGCCGGCGCCCTCGAAGCCGATATAGCGCAGCGGGCGCCTGCGCAGGTGTGCGTTGACCCAATAAGAGAAAATTCCCTGGTCCGGCGTGCCGAACTGCCCCGCGCCGGCCAGCACACCGCAGCGGTTCACCCACACCGGAAACCCGAAAGCCTCGCCATATTCGAGAGCGATTGCTTCCGCCGCCAGCTTGGTTCCGCCGTACAACGAAACCGGCGGCGCGGTGGAGAATGCCGCGCCAATGCCCCGCGCGGAAACCCCCGCGGGGAGCGGCCCCGAGCAATCCAATTGAAACGCGCTCCCGCCGGTCTTGAGAGGCAGGGAGCAGAGCGCCGGGATCGAATACACGCGGCTGCTGCTCAGCAGGACGAAACCTGCCTTATGTCTCTTCGAATATTCGAGCAGATTGACCAGGCTCGCCAGATTGTGCTCGAACAACTGGCGGCTGCTCAACGGCCCCTGCACGCCCGCCAGCACGCTCGGCGAGGCCGCCGCGTCGATTACCCAATCCGCGGCGGGCAGGTTTTCAAAGTCGCTGGCCGCGCGAATGTCGCCGTGCACGAACTCGATACCCAGCTTCCGGAGGCGCGCGCGGTTCGTCTCCGAGCCCGGCCGCATCAGATTGTCCAGGCCTATCACCGCCAGGCCCTGCCGCCGCTCCACCAACGACTCCGCCAGCGCCCTGCCCACAAATCCGCAGGCGCCGGTGATGAGAACCCTCATCCGCCACCTTTCCCGTTTATCGGCGTTCCATCCAGTTTTGCGTGATCTCCCGGAAAATGTCGTCCAGGCTCTTGGTAATGGCCCATTCCGGATAGTGCGACTTCATCTTCCGCAGATCGCTGTAGTAGCAGATGTGATCGCCGATGCGATTCTCTTCCATGTAGCGCCAGTTCATCGGGCGTCCGCTCGCGCTTTCCGCTTTCGCAAAAGCCTCCAGAATCGAACAGGCGTTTCGCTTACCGCCGCCGAGATTGTACACTTCCGCCACCCGCGGCGCCTTCCAGAATTCGAACATGAAGCGCGCCACATCTTCCGAATGGATATTGTCGCGCACCTGCTTGCCTTTGTAACCGAACACCTTATACTCGCGGCCCTGTACATTGCACTTAATCAGGTAGCTCAGGAAACCGTGAAGCTCCACGCCGCAATGGTTGGGACCGGTGAGACAGCCTCCGCGCAGGCAGCAGGTCGGCATGTTGAAATAGCGCCCGTACTCCTGCACCATCACGTCGCCGGCGACCTTGGAAGCGCCAAACAGGGAGTGCTTGCTCTGGTCGATGGAGAAATCCTCGGCAATGCCGTCCGCGTAAGCCGGATCGGCGTAGTCCCACCGAGTTTCGAGTTCCTGTAGCCGAACCGTATTGGGCCGGTCGCCGTAGACCTTGTTGGTAGACATGTGGATGAACGGCGTCTCCGGGCAGGACCTCCGGGCCGCCTCCAGCATGTGCAGTGTGCCCAGCGCATTCACTTCGAAATCGAGCAGCGGGATGGCCGCGGCGCGGTCGTGTGAAGGCTGGGCGGCGGTATGCACGATCAGGTTGGGCCGCAACTCGTCCATCAGCGCAAACAGAGCGTCGCGATTGCGAATATCGAGCGCTTCGTGACGATACCCGGGTATTTCGCGGCGCAACCGCTCCAGCACCCAGCTTGTATCGCCTTCCGGCCCGAAAAAGATCGCGCGATGGTTGCTGTCAATTCCAACCACGCGGAAACCCCGCCGTGCGAAGAATACGGAGACCTCCGAACCAATCAACCCGCAAGAGCCCGACACTAATACTGATGGCACCGGCATTCGAGAGATATTGTCCGGAATATCCCTTTTCGGAATTCCACTCCTTAGTGTACACTTAGCCGCCATCATCAATCGCGTTGCGAAGCCCGCCTCATCGATGCGACAATCGTGACTGCTCTTAATCTTATGAGCGATTTTCCTGCATTCATGAAACGGCCGGCAAACCGGATTGCGAGTGCGCACCAGGCGACCCCGGGCGTCGAGGATACGTGTTCGATGGGACCGAAGGCAGCCAGATGGCGTTCTGGACCTGCCGGGAAACGGCGGCGTCCGCCGAGCACGTGCATGCCTACGACGAATACATGCTCGTGGTGGAAGGCTGTTATACGCTGTTCATCGACGGCCAACGCATACCGGTGAGGGCGGGAGAGGAATACGTGATACCGCGCGGCGTTGCGCACTCTGGCGAAGTCCTCGCGGGGACCAGGACCATCCACGCCTTCGGCGGACACAGGGCGGACCGGGTCGCCGTGGCCTCTTAAAGCGCGGTTTCATAAACCGGGCCTGGGCGGGATACATCCTGCCAACTTAGTTGGTTCCTATGTTTTCGGTAACGCCGGCGGTCTTTGCCGCCAGTGTTTCCGAAGCTGATCTGGCGGCGCAAAAACACCGGCGGCAAGACCGCCGGCGTTACCGGGTCTCTTACGAAGATGTAGAAACTCGAGGGCGCGGTTTCATAAACGCGGTCTCGTATCGCCGCCCTACTCCCACTCGCAAAGCGAATCGACGTAGGCCGCCGAGCCGTCGCGCAGCCAGCCGTCGAGTTGCGCCGGCTCCTTCAACTGCTGTCCGCGCCGCCGGGAAACCACCGCGAAGCGGCAGCCGGCCGCGGCGAGGCCAGTCATGTCTCCCCAGAGTTTTTCGAATTGCGCCACCGGAAATACGTCTTCCTGCCCTTTGCCCCAGCGCTTCTTGACGTCCTTTAGGGTAATGTAGGTGGGCATGCGAGCGGCCACCGCCCGTACGCCGGCCGCGACCTTAGCCGAATCGGAGAGATCCCGGCGCGTGAGGCCGAACACCTCCAGCAGCCGGTCCAGGTGAATCCACGCGGTAGCGCTGTTGTAATAAGATAAGCCAGCTTCTACTTCTTCGGAAGGCAGCGCTAGTCCTTCCACCAGCCGAGCGCGCCCATCCACCCGCGCCAGGCCGCCGCCGCGATCTTCAAACTGGCGGGCGATGACCTCGAAGCCGAGCGCCGCGCCCTGCTCGATGTGCCAGCCAAGCAGGCCCGGGTCTACATCCGCCCCCAGGGTATCGATGTTGTGCATCATCAGATACTGCAATTCCGGCCGGGCCGTGAGCAGGCGCTCCAGCACGCCGTTGCGGAGCATGTTGGGAATCTCATACCAATGCCCGGTGGGATGCAGACACTGTAGCGGCAGATTGTCGGTATAGTCGGAACCCTCGCCGGCGTGCTGTGCCCACGCAATCAGGGCCGCGTGCAGGCTCTCGCGCACCTTTTGCTTTTGTTCGTCGAGGAGTTGCTGCGGCGTTTCCTCCCAGGCGAACTTCAGGTCGCGCGCCATGGGCACCAGCCGCAGGCCGACCGATCGCCCAGGTGACAGAAACAACTCCGAGCCGCCGTTGTGTTCGCGAGCGGCCCATTCGGCGATGGCGCCGTGCGTCAGATAACTGGTCGTGATCACGTGGGGAAGCGCCGTCCCGCACAGGGAATACGTGCGGCGGCTTTTCGCCAGGTGCACCTCGAGGAAGTTACGGTGGCGGCCGGCGAACCGCGCGAACGGGCTCAGCGCTTTCACCACGCCGGCGCCGCGCGTCCACCGCGTGCCGATACCGCCGGCGAGCGAAATCACGGCCACCAGCCCCCGGCGCAGCGCCTCCATTCCGGTCTCCCGGTAGCGGCTGCTGGCTCCGTCTTCGGCGTGCCACACGTCGCTCGCTTCCACGTCGCGGATGTCGGCGCTGGCCGGCAGCCGGTTCTGCGCCAGGCCAATTCGGCCGCGGCGTAGATCCGCCCGAATCTGTTCGTGCTCGGAGCTGTCGAACCCCAATTCCGGCAACAGCTCGGTGAGCGTCTGGCTCTGATCTCCCGGCGCGCCGGCGCCCCGCGGCAGCAGAACGTCGAACACGTTCTCAACCACGGGACGCATTTCTTCCGTCTCTCGGCACTGCGCGGCCAGCCTGGCCAGTTCGGCTTTGCGTGCCTCGGGCAGCAGACGGGTGTCGGTTTTGACCAGCGCTGGAATCAGCAGCGTATAGTATGCAGCCGGCATCAGCGCCGAGTTTTCCTGAAGCAACCGGGCTTCGGTGCCGCGTTCGTTGATGGCGAAATCGTATACCACGGGCTCCATGGCGAACGGCACCGCCCGTTCGAGCCGCTGCTTGGTTTCCCGCATCAACGCGCCCAGCCGCTCCTGGGCGCGCGGCCGGACCTCCGAGTTGAACATGAATCCCATTCCGCCGCCGGCCATCCCGCCCAGCATCCAGAAGCCATGGAAATCCCCGCCGAATTCCGCGCGGACTCGGTGGATGAGGGTTTCCGTGTAGAGATTGCTGGCCCAAGGGATGATGGTCTGGATGGGTCCGAAGAAATTGCGCTCGGTGGCCGCCCCCAGAGCGGCAATATCGCCGGATTCGAGACAAGCCAGAATCTCGTCGAAGATGGCGATTGCCTGCTGCCGCCCCTGCCACTCCGCTTCCCCGCGCAGCAGATATTTCTCGGTAACCATTTCAAGGATCGGGCCCACGTCCTGCGCCATGCCGCCGTGCACCAGCACCAGGCTGTCTTCCAGCTTCTTCCGCGAGCTGCGCGGCACCTCTTCGTTGGTGAGGACGTGATGGCGCGGCAGCAGACAACCGCGGCTGATGCCGAATTCCGGATCGGATTCCGACGCCAGTACGCCTTGGATCACTTTCATCCCCGGCCACACGCCGCCGGAATCCTGCCAGCCTCCGCCGGACCCGCCCAGCCATTCGCCCAGAATCGCCCGCCCGGCCACCAGGCGGCGCTCATTCTCCTCGAGCGTTCCCGTCAGCGTGCGCACCTGTCCGGTGGCGCGCATCGAGACTGCGATGATGGAAGCCAGCAGATTGGTGGAAACCGCCAGGCGGGAGCCTTTCGGTATCCCGCTCACGTGAGTGACGATCTCCAGGCCGTATCCCGGCACTCCGGTCAGTGCGGCCAGCACTTCGGCAAGAGGCTGCCGCGCTCCTTCCAATCCCGGAGGAACGATGCCGGCGGCGATGATGCCGGCTTTGAGCAGCCCCAGATAATCGCGCGCGAAGTCGAAAACCTCGGCTAATGAAGTGACGTCCGTGCTCGCATTCAGGTCAACGCTGGTGAGACGAAGCACCGGCTCATCGATCGCTCTGAGGAACACATCGATGGGCGGCCGCGGCGAGCCGGCGCCGCGTAGCGCCAGGTCGATCGAGACATTGAGCACCCGCGCCCCTTCCGGGTAATCCATGCCGAGGAAGAAAATGTCGCTCCACCCGCTGTGGCTGAGATCCATGCGAACCGGCGTCGATTCGCGCAGGATCGGAAATGCGCCGCGGCCGCCTGGACGGTCGAGCAGTTCGCGCCGCAGGGTCAGCGGGTAATCGGCCGGATGTCCGATGCGGGACATCCACTGGTTGCCGCGCACCGCCCGCACGCTGCGGCGAACCTGTGCCGCCAGCGTCTGGAAAGCCAGCCCTTGATAGGCCGCGGCCAGGGCGCTCGAAAGAGCCGCCGTCGGGCCGGCTCCGGCTAACTCGAGCAGCGCGTCGATGGCTTCATGGAAACGGCGCCCAAGAATCTGCGCCAGCGCTTCCGGCGGCACGGGTTTTCCGGCCGGCACGCCGCTTTGGTACGGCAGGTGGAAGCGGTGAATCGCGTACAGAAAGAACTGCGCCCTCACCCGTTCGTACAGGTTGTCGCTTTCGCGGCGGAACCGGTCGAGCGCCGCGGCCTCCGCCAGCAATTCGGCGACGCTGGCCTGCTGGCAAAAGCCGTCGAGCGGCCGGTTCCTGCGCTCGCTGGAAGCGGCGGTGACGATGCCAATCAGCTCGCTCATTGCGGATTTGAGCCCACCGGATCTTCCATCACCCGCGTCGCCAACAGCTCCAGCAGGTTGGCCAGCACCTGCTCGCGGTCGCGGCCCGTCAGCGCCAGCGCCATCTGGGCGGTCAGCAGGCCGTAGGGGACCCCCACGTCATACCTGCGGTTGCTCTCTTCGAGCACCAGGTATTGCTCGCGGCGCGCCAGTTGGTTCATCACGCCTGACAACGTGAGCCGGCCGTTCCCGGCCTGCAAACCAGTTTCGAGAAGGTCCATCGCGCCGGCGGTCAAAACATGCATGCCGAAAAAGCACAGGTAATACCCAGCCCGCAACCCGGGGACAATCAAACTCTCTTCAGCCTCGGTTGGGGTCGGTTTCTCCTTCACCACTTCGACGCGGTAGAGTCCGGGCCGGCCGGCCACCGGTTGGCCGCCCACCACGCCATAGTGGCCAATGTGGTTTTCGCGCGCCGGCTGCACCGAGGAAACCGCGCAATTCTCCCGTTCGGCCAGCGCCACCAGCCGGCAAGCGGGACGTCCCTGTGAGCTGCCCAGATAAACGTGGTCGCCCACCAGGTGCAGAAACGGGTCGTTGCCGGTAAATGGGCGGGCGCAGAAGATCGCTTGCGCGTAACCGCCCGGCGTTGGCTGTTCGATGAACTGGACACGTTGAGCCAGGTCGCCGGCCGCCCGCGAATAGGAAGCCCGGTCGCCCGGGGCGACGATCACGCACGCCTCCTCAATCGGCGCGGCGAACACCTCTTCCAACAGAATGCGGAGAATTGGTTTCTCGATCCCGTCGCGGTCAATCAGCACCTGCAACGGCAGCGCCCGCTGGTGGACACCGGCGGCGGTAATCACGGCTTTGCGGACATTCATGGTCTGAGCCGCGCGAGCGGCGCATTGCCTATTGTTTCATGTTTCTCGCCGCACGACGGAGATTTTCCGCCGATGCGAAGCTCGATTCTACCCGGGCGTCCGCGCCAGGTGCATGTCCTCGAATCTCTGGGCAACTCGAAAACTTCGTTGCAAACTCCGGGGCTCCATAGCGACTATACTCAGAGGTTGGTGGTTTCTTCGTTCAGCCGCGGATGACTTTGTCACGAATGCGGATCACAATCGACGCGCTGCCGCTGCTTTTCAGAAGCGCCGGCATGAAGAACTACCTGTATTACTGGATCCAGCATTTGCAACGGGAATCCGGAGCGGATGTGCGGCTTTTCCCCTGTTGGGAAGGCACCGCCAGTCTGGATCATGAAATAGATCCGAAGCGGCGGAGAGCGACCACCTTCCGCCTGGGTCTGTATCTTCTGCTCAATCGTCTGCCGCCGGCATTTACCCAACCGTTCTTTTTCAACGCCAGCGTGTTTCATTCGTCCAAGGTGATCCATCCTCCGCGGCGCGCCAAGCTGACCGCAACCGTTTACGATCTCACTTGTTGGGTGGTCCCGGAGACCCACCTGCCCGCCACTATTGCCGCCGAACGCCTGTTCGCGGAGAGAATCTGGAAACCAGCCGACGGGTTGATCGCGATTTCAGAGAACTCTCGCAACGACGCAGTGCGGGTGCTGCGAATTCCCCAGGAGAAAATCAGCGTAATCTACCCGGGAGTTCCGGAGGTCTATTCTTCCCTCAGCCCGGATCGTGTCGATGCGGTGCGGCGTAAGTACCATCTGACCCGGCCGTACTTGCTGTATGTTGGCACCATCGAGCCGAGAAAGAACGTCGCCCTGCTGCTCGATGCTTACAACGGATTGCCGTCTTCGCTTGCCGGCGAATTCGACTTAGTGGTGGCGGGTCCACGCGGCTGGTCGAGTTCGGAGACGTTGGCTCGACTGGAAAACCCTTCGGGAAATGTGCGGTACCTGGGCTATGTGCCCGAGGTCGAGTTACCCTCCCTTTACGCCGGCGCCACTGCTTTTGCCTATCCGTCGCTTTACGAAGGGTTCGGCTTTCCGGTGGCGCAAGCCATGGTGGCCGGCGTCCCGGTAGTCACTTCGGGCGTATCGTCCCTGCCGGAGGTCACCGGCGGCGCGGCGCTCCTGATCGACCCTCACAGCACGGCCGAATTGCAGGGCGCCATCGAGAAGATCCTCACATCGCCATCGCTGCGGACGCGCTTGAGCGCCGAGGGCCGTATTCAGGCGCGCCGGTTCTCATGGCCGGATAGCGCCCGCCGGTCGATCGAGTTCTTTTCGCGGGTCGTCTCCGGATGTTAGGCCCCTCGAAGTACCGCACGCCTTGACACGGCGGCGCCTCTTGGTTCCGCACTACACCACATCGATCGAGATGTCGGCGAAGACCTCGGCGGGCGGGTCATCCAACCATTGAACAAACTCCTGCACGAGAGTCGCTCGCAGGCGGTATCCGGTCTTTTTCGCGGGGCTTCGTACGAACATCTGGTAGCGCTGCTCGGATTGGCCGGAAAGGTGAGGGTCCAGAGGAGTTCGTTCTCCGTCAAAGACAACGATTTGCGAGGAAGCGGCCTCCAGCCAGTGATACGCCAGGTGCACGGGGTTGGGTGGGAAGCTCTTTAACGATGCGGAGGAGCCGTTCCTTAACATAAGGTCCACGGTGAATGTGGAGCTCGCGCGGACTGCCGAAGGCGCCCTCAAAACCTCAATCGCCAGGTCGCCTTTCGAAACCTCGAAGCATGGTTCCATCCGGAACTCTCGCAGAAGCGCGCAGCGCGGCACGGGCCGTTTGGCCGCAATTGCAAAGAGGTCTCCCGATTGCGCCATCTCGCGAATCGAGAACCGCCGTTGCAGATTCTCGAACGGATTCGAGACACTATGTTCGCTGAACCACACGAGCACGTGAGGGAAGTACTGCCGAAGCTGGCGCCTCAAGACCCGCGGCGATTGCTCATTGATATGCATCAACCGCTCGTAGTGCGAGCGCGGATTCAACGGAAGATACGCGCCGACGGAGCGGGCGATCCGCAGCTTTCTTGCGTGCTCGTAGCGGTAATACCAGGAATTCGGAAACGTGTGAATTACAAAGAGACCGTCGTCGGCGAGTTGGGCGGCAATGCGCTGATAGAGCTCATCCAGTTCCGCGGGGGCGAGATGCTCCACAACATCCGCGGCAACCACCGCGTCGTAGCTTCCGTCCAAAGGCGCGCGGATGAGATCGTCGCAAACAAACTGGACCTTCAGCGAGGGGTCGCCGGTGGCGGATTTGGCTGATTCTGCCAGCGCGATCGCATCCGGAGAATAGTCGATGCCGGTCACCGCAAATCCCAGTTTGGCTAGAGCAATACTCAGTTCCCCACGGCCGCACCCCAGATCCAGCGCGCGGCCGGCCCTCGCAAGACTCGCAATCCGTGCCACGGTTTGCAGCCTGGGATCTTGCAGTTTGACGCCCTGGGTGCGCTTGAAGGAATCGAATCCACCGCAATCGCAAAGATAGTAGCGGTTCGTGTAAGCATCGCGAATATGACTGCTCGACGGGGCTCTTACCGGCGAAGACGTCGTGTTTTCCTTCCTCGCGATGAGCAGATCTCCGGCATAGCCGGGAATGACGCCGTAGAATCGGATCAGGTCCTTGTTGCAATAAAGAAACTCGGAAGCGGAGAGAAAGTTGTCTCTGGTCCAGAAATAACCGTCCACCAGGATATACCGCGCCTGCCGAAGTGCGATTTCCATATCATGCAGGAATCCCTTGTCGTCCTGCTGGCCGTCGACATGGATGAGGTCGTAGTCGCCGCCCGGGAAACGCTCGAATGTCTGGGAGTCGGCAATGATAAACTCAGCCTTGTAATCGCGGGTGTGACTGCGGGCCCATTCAATCGCTCCCTTGGCGCCGCCATATAAATCCGAGTCGAGATCGATTCCGAGGTAGCGAGCGGATGGGCATGCATTCAGAAACGCCAAAGCCGAGTAACCATAGCGGACGCCGATCTCCAGAATGCGGGCCGGCTGAAGATACCGCGCGATCGCCCACTTGCCGCGATAATAGGGCACCCATTCGTCAAAGAGGTGGCGCAAGGGATCGTCGGAACAGGCGCTCAGACGGAAGTCGTAGTCGGAGCGCCCTGCCAGATCGATGATTTCCTCGAGCATTTCCAAATTATGCCATGGGACGGTGAGCCTCTCCCCGATGCGGATCGGGGGCACGCCTGCATCATCGTTGCAGCAGGGCACAACGATTCCGTCGGCGAGCACGGTGAAACCGATCCATGGTTGGTAACATGCAGCGCCAGAGGCGTTGGCGCCGCCGCTTGCCCCTTCGTGCCTTCGTAATCAGTTTCTCATCCTGATTCGCCCTCACGTGAAATGGCTCGAAGAGGATAGTTATGGATTGGACTGAAATAACAAACGGCTCCCATCCTCTTGGAATGGGAGCCGTATGGTCGATCTCGGAACAACCGCTCTATATTCGCTTAACTCTGGAAACGGCGCCGGACCAGGCCCAGCACCAGCAATCCAGCGCCACCGATCAAGCCGAACGTGCCAGGCTCCGGTGTGGGAGTGAAGGCCTCGATATCGTTCGCATAAGCGTCGTCGAGGCTACCACCGCCACCGAGACTCATGGAGGAAGTGGTCACATCATATAGAATGTATTGGATCGGAGTGGCGGGCGATACGGCGAAAGTTGCGGTCCACATCGCGCCGCCAAACTCCTGGACCGGCGTTCCGCCGCTCACGAGTGTTCCGACAGCCGTGTCCGTTGTAGACAAGGATGAATTCGTCCCCACGAAGACCTCGAAATCAATCGATTCCCCACTGCTGCCGACGCCCGTAATGACGATGGAGCCGATGGTATAAAGGCTGCCGAGGTTAACCAGCACACCGGGGCTTGACGTACCGCCGGGCGCAACCCACTTATCGGCGGGGTCTGGATTTCCGTCGATTGTGTCCGCGGCGCCATATGTCGTTCCCGCGATGGTCAATTCGCAGGGAAGTGGCGTGCCTTCGCACACCGCAGTCGCGCCAGGGGCGAGGGCGACGTTGCCCGCAGACGCAGAGCCTGTCAGCGCTAATACAAAGATGAAAACCGCTACGAGAATTCGCATATTACTTTCCTCCGTTTAGCAGCCCTCCATTGGGGGCTACAAAAACCGAGTATACGACTATCCCTGTTCCGTTTCAACAGATCTAGGGGGAAAAAGGCGGGCCTAGTACTGATTGGGGCCTTAGTACTGGGGTGCTCGGGGGGGCCGGCCAGGCCAGCAAAGAACCCGCGTTCGAGGCAAGTCCCCAAAAAGTCCACCATCGCTTGCTGGGGCACGCTTTCACCGTGCAAGTGGCATATTTCACTATGCATTAGCCGTCACAATGGCCCGCGGGGAAGTCCGCAGATCCTCCTGCACCATCTCACGCACCAGGTCGCGGAACGTGATGTGAGGTTCCCAGCCGAGCACCTTTCGCGCCTTGCTAGAGTCCCCAACCAGCAAATCCACCTCGGCGGGGCGGTAGAAGTTCTCATCCACCACGACATAATCCCGGTAATCGAGGTTCACCTCCGCAAAGGCCAATTTGCAGAATTCCCGCACGGAATGGGTTTCCCCCGTGGCGATCACGTAGTCGTCCGGCTCGGGCTGCTGCAACATGCGCCACATGGCTTCCACGTATTCGCGCGCGTGGCCCCAGTCGCGCTGGGCGTCGAGATTCCCCAACCGCAGATCCTTAGCCCGGCCATTCACGATCCGGGCAACGCAGGACGTGATTTTTCGGGTGACAAACTCGAAGCTGCGGCGTGGAGATTCATGATTGAACACCATCCCATTCACCGCGAATGTGCCATGTGCCTCGCGGTAGTTCCGCGTCAGGTGGAAACCGCACACTTTGCTGATCCCGTAACTGGATCGCGGGTGAAACCGCGTCCTCTCCGTCTGCGGCACCTCATCGACCTTGCCGAACATCTCGCTCGAGCCGGCAAAATAGAAGTGGCAGGTCGGGACCAGTTGTCGCAAAGCTGCCAGCAGAAAATGGGTTCCGTTGATATTGGCGTTCAGCGTGGAGAACTCGTCGTCGAACGAATAAGTCACGAAGCTCTGCGCCGCGAGGTGGTAGCACTCATCCGGGGCCACCTTCGCAACTACCTGGACCAAGCTCGCGTAGCTCTCCATGGACCCCGCGTGCAGAGTAAGCCGGTCCCGCACTCCGGCCAGCCGCGCCAGCCGATGTTCGGGATCTTCCAGCGCTACCCTGCGCACAATCCCATGGACTTCATAGCCCTTGGAGACCAAGAGCTCCGCCAGGTACGAACCGTCCTGCCCGGTAATTCCGGTAATGAGCGCACGCTTGGCCATAACCGCTCATGATACTCCAACCCGGCTTCCGTGAAGAGGCTGCGTCTTTTTCATTCGAGATGAGCTGGAAGGAAAGTATCGACCTCCGGCGATTCGGGGCTATAATTGCTAGTCCGGCGCAAACATGGGAACCCCGTCGAACCAGCGTCAGACTCGGTCCGCTCCTCGAACTTCTAACGGCTCCGTTGATCCCGACACTCGACCGCCGTTCGCCGAACGCTGGTTTCCTGTGCTTTCATCCGTCTGCGGACTCCTATGCGTGTTCGCCGTCTTCAGACTGTTTCTCTTGTCACGCTTCGATCGTATCTTGAGCGATCCCGGGGACGGTCGGCTGTATGTGACCATCCTGGGGCACTGGGTCAAGGTTTTTCGTGGGCAGGCGCAAGTGGCGTCACCGAGCTTCTTCTTTCCACAGCGCGGAGTTCTGGGCTACAGCGACACGGTTTTCCTCGATGCAATTCCCTTCGCGGTTCTGAGACTCTTGGGTATGGATCGCTACCTGGCATTCCAAGGCACGATGATGTTCCTTACAGGAATCGGATTCGCTTCGATGCTTTGGCTGCTCCGGCGGCTGCTGAGGCTCAATCCATGGATGCAGATCGCCGGGGCGTCGTTGTTCACGGTATCGAACATTTATTACATACAGATCTTGCACGCCCAATTTGTATTGGTAGCATTCGTTCCCCTGTTGTGCCTATTGGCAATCGAATACTGGCGGGCGGGCGGCCGGAATCTTGCGCGGTTCTATATTACGACTCTGGGTATCCTTCTGGCTCTTCTCCTCTACTCTTCGTTTTACATTGGCTGGTTTACGATTCTCGCTGGCGCGACGGTATTGGTGTTTCTTGGAGTCTGCTCAATCCTAAGTGAGCGGAGTACGTGGCCCGTGAAACGAGGAGCGCAACTGCTCTGGATGCGAAAGTCCGACCTTTTGTTGGGCCTTGGCGCCTTCGCGCTGGCCCTGGTTCCGTTCCTCGCTCTGTACTTGCCCGTGCTCCGCCAGACGAAGGGAAGGAGCCTGGGAGATGCTCTCTTCTACATGCCTGGCCCGTTCGGTGGCTTCGACGTAAGCACGCGTAACCTGATTTGGGGCGGGCTCGCGCGCAGGATCGAAGACGCCTGGACCCCCGGCGGTGTGCGTGAATATCCGACCGGTTGGCCGATGCTCACCGTGTGTGTCTTTGTTGCCTCGGCGTCTTATTTCATCAGCCGCCTGTATCGCTCACGGCACAGCCCGTATTCAGTCGAGAAGCAGTTGTCGCTCCTGCTGAGCGCTACCTCCTTGGCCTGCACGGCGCTGTGTTTCGGCAGTGTCAAAGTGCATGGGAGTTTAACGGCGTGGGCCATCGTCTGGAAGCTGGTTCCCGGCGCCTCCGCGATCCGTGTACCGCAACGGATCGGCCTGGTTCTCAACGTGGGAGTCGTCCTGGTCTGTGTGGCCGGTGTGAATGCGTTTCTGAAAGCCCAATCCAGTCACCGGGTGCTGGCTCGTCTGGTCGCAGTTCTGTTACCCCTCGCGCTGCTTGCCGAGCAAGTGAACTCGGCACAAACCCATAACATCAGCAGGCTCGCGGAAGCGCAGAGATTCGAGAAGATTCCGCCGCCTCCCAAGGGCTGCTCCTCATTCTTCATTTCCGACGAAGGCACCGAAACCGTGAATGCAATGGTGACACAGACGGATGACATGCTGATCGCCCAGCAGTTCGATATTCCAACTGTTAACGGATACAGCGGCTGGTCTCCAAAGGGCTGGAACCTGTTCCAGGCTGGGGACGACGGCGGTGATGCAGCGATCCGCTGGGCCCAGCGCAGAGGCATCAATCGCGGCCTTTGTGGATTGGATTTTGCCCAGCGAAGCTGGTTCCCGGTGGACCTGCAAAAACCGCGCGGGCTGCTCGCCATGAGTTCCCAGATTATCCCAGGACTCGTGAAGAACCCCAGTTTCGAGGGTGGTGACCTCTCCGCCTGGGGTACCTATCAGTCCGTGGAAATCGGCCTCAGCAGCGCGCACGCTCACACCGGAACGTATAGCTTGATGCAAACAGCCGGCGAAGGCAGTGTTTATCAGGATGTCACCGGCTTGCAGCCCGGGCGCGAATACGGCATTGCAGCCTGGGTGGCGGCCTCTCGTGACGCGACCGCCACGGCGGAGATCGCGGTATGGGACCCCGGCACGAACGTCTCGACCGGTACCGCGCCAATGAGTCCCGAACCGGTCTGGCGGCCGATCGAACTTGCTGTAACGGCAAGCGCGGGAGGAACGCTCCGCATTCATCTGTTTCGGGGCCGAGGTGAGGGGGTTATTTACTGGGACGATGTGTGCGTATATCTCATAAAATGAGATTCTCTGCTGTCGTAACTGGAGACAGCGGGGATACCGAATGGAGTACAAACTCGTGGACAGAGTTCGATCTCTCGCGATACTGAGCGCCACAGTTCTTCTAACGTCGTTGACAAGCGCATGTTGTTGTTGCGCCAATGGAGACCGCGGGGTTTCTGTGGTAAATGGCGGTTTCGAGGATGGCATATTGGAGCCCTGGGCACAATACCAATCCCCGCAAGCCGCCGTGGTTACGGTCCACAGCGGCAATTTCGGTCTTGCGGAGAGTGGGACGACCGGCGCCGTGTTTCAGGATGTGAAAGGGCTGGAGCCCGGGGTCGGTTACACCATTTCCGCGTGGGTGTCCAGTTCGCCGGATGCGACCGCGGCCGCCCAGATTGTGGTTTGGGACGCCGGTAATAACGTTTCGACCCTATCCAATAAGGTGACCCCGAATGGGGGCTGGCAGTTGCTGAAGTACGAATTCAAAGTGAGCGGAAAATCGCGAGGAATTGCACGAATTCACCTGGCTCGCGATGGTGGAAGCGGCACCATATTCTGGGATGACGTCCGGATCGCGCGGACCGACTGATGGCGGCCGATGATGACCGAGCGATCGTATCGCTCCACCAGCCGGGGCGCTTCGAACTGCCTATGCGGATGACGCCCGGGTCCGGATTCGGAGCGGCTTGTCCTCCGGTCGTCGATGCTCCAACACGGATGCCAGTTCGGCGTAGCGAGGGCGATCACGCAAGAGAAGTATCTTGGTGTGCCTCGTGGAATGGGCCGGGAATCGTGGTATACTTCGGGCTCAAAGGCGCTCCAATCCGGGCGGCGGAAGTTGACTGCCCACAGCCACCCGGTAATGGGGAGAGCCGGATTGGTTCTGGACCAGCCTCATGCAGGATTTGGCCGAAATCATCCGCGAACATAAGCTCGCCGTGCCGGTTTATGTCACCCAACCCGTCATGCCAAAGCTGGAGGGCTACGTCGAGCATCTCGCTGGCATATGGGAACGCAAGTGGCTGACGAACGACGGCCCTTTGCACCAGGAGTTCGAGAGGCGCCTGAGTGAGTACGTCGACGCAGATCATGTCAGCGTCTTTTGCAATGCCACAATTGCCTTAATGGTGGCGTTGGAGACGCTTCGTATTGACAGCGGCGAGGTTATTACCACGCCCTTCACCTTTCCAGCCACGTCGCACGTGCTTTATTGGAACCGCGTGCGGCCGGTGTTCTGTGATATCGATCCGGTCACCATGAACCTGGACCCGTCCAAGATCGAAAGGCTTATCAGTCCCGAGACCAAGGCGATCCTTCCCGTTCACGTTTACGGCAGACCGTGCGATGTTGAGACGATCCAGCGCATTGCCGAAATCCACGGACTGCACGTGATCTACGATGCGGCTCACGCCTTTGCGGTTCGTCACAAAGGTAAGTCGATTCTGGCGTACGGTGATATCTCCGTTCTCAGCTTCCACGCCACCAAGCTCTTCACCACAATCGAAGGCGGCGCCCTGATTTCTCGGACCGACGTGCAGCGAAAACGGGTTAATTTCCTTAAGAATTTCGGCATCGCGGATGAAGAGACTGTCGTTGGCCCGGGCATCAATGGCAAGATGAATGAGTTCCAGGCTGCTTTTGGGCTAATGCAACTCCAGCTTGTGGACGGAGAAATCCACAACCGGCGTGAGATCGCGCTGATCTATCGCGAGGCTTTGCGTCATGTCGCTGGGATTACGGTACTCGAGGAACTACCGGACACTGAGTCGAATTATGCATATTTCCCGATATTGATCGAGACGGAGGACTTCGGCATGAGTCGCGATGACCTCTTTGTCGTCATGCGGCACTGCAACGTATTTGCGCGGAAGTACTTCTATCCCCTGATCTCGCACGCATCCTGCTATTCGGCCCTGCCCTCGGCCGCGGCCGTCAAGTTGCCGGTGGCGGAACGAGTTGCGACCCAAGTGATCTGTCTTCCGATCTACGGCTCGCTGGAGCACGAAACGGCACGCACAATTTGCCGTTTAATTGCTGCCTGCGCCGCGCGGCGAGACCGTCATGCGGCCCTCGCGGGTACGCTGTGCTAGGCCATGCAAGGCGCGACGAGGTACTCGGACTTTGCCCGGCAAGCTGGCCGATTACGGTTCACTAAGCCCAGGTCAACGCTGCGATTCACCGGATGTCAAACTCTGCCATGCAACCGACCTTAACCGATTCTGAACCGGCGGAGACCGCTTCTGGGATTGAGTTCTCCGTACTGGTCACGTGTCACTACGAAGAGAGGAGCATAGAGGAGTTTTATAGGCGTCTCGCCGCCACGCTCGAGAAGTTGGGCCGTACCTATGAGATCATCCTTGTCAACGATGGCAGCCGGGATGGTACCTGGGGGAAGCTGAAGGGGATCTTCGCGGCAGACTTGCACGTACATGCGGTCCTGGACCTGTTCAAGAACTCCGGGCAGCAAGCGGCCGTCACCGTCGCGATTAACGAGAGCCGCGGCCGCGCAATCGTCCTGATAGACAGCGACCTCCAGTTGATGCCGGAGGAACTGCCGATCCTGGTGGCCCAATGGGACAAGGGCTTCGACCTCGTCACCGGATACCGGGTCGAACGAAAGGACTCCTTTTTCCGGATCGCGCCGTCTCTGCTGGCCAACATGATCATGCGCCGGGCCTCCCAAAGTACGATCCGTGATTTTGGCTGCACCTTCAAGATCTTCAATGCGGACCTCCTGCGTGCCTTCCAGTTCGGACCAAAACACGTGTTTTCGAACGTCGAGGCGATATCCCGAATCGACCGGATCATCGAGGTGCCGGTCTCACACCAGCCCCGTAGGTACGGCAGGTCTGGCTGGACATTTCGGAAGCTAATGAAATACAACACGGATAACATGGTAGTCCTCTCGGAGCGGCCCTTTCAGTTTCTCGCCCTGATCTGTCTGGTTGTTTCCGTGCTGTTCGGCTGCCGTCTGATTTTCGACCGGATTGCGCCTTTCCGGATACTTCCCTTCGTTTCACATGGGCTCCTCTTAAATGTCATGGTCGCCTCGCTGTTGGCAAATGCCGCGCTGATTTCACTCATTGGCGAGTTCGTTATTCGATCGTTCTTCGCGACTCGCAATGTGCCCCTGTACATCGTGCGGGAGGCTCTTCGGCGGAGTGAACCCAGGTCCGGCGACGCATCCGGCGAGGCTGAGGAAGGCGCTTCGGGACTTCCACTCAAAAGTGCAGGGGGACCTCCATCTCCCTTTTGACGTTCACTTCCGTGTGGATGTCATGGGCTTCCTGTGGAGCGACCTCCCGCACTCGCGGTGCGGCTAGGCGGCGCAGCGTCGGCGGCAACTGCGCCCGCGGCAACGGGCACGGCCGGGTGTACAATAAGTTCGTTCCTTGAGCTGAAGCGGAAACGAGAAATGCCGTGACGGAATGCGCAACTGCGCCGTTGATGAGTGGAAAGAGACTCGTCGGCTTTGGTGCCGGGTTAGGCCTGCTGCAGACCTCACAAACAAGCCCGGTGAATCTGGAATACGTGGTCGACGGCACGCCTGGTTTGGCGGGAAGTTCAGTCGGGGGCTTTACGGTATACAGCCCGGATCGCTTAACCTCGGAGCGCGATCGCGTCACCGTCATCATCTACGCTAACACGCCCCCGTCGGTAGCTGCCATAGCCAAGCAGTTGTCAGCGCTAGGTTACCGGCTCGGTAAGAACTACATCGACTCATCACTGCTCCACTTTGAAACCATCAGCCCTCGCCTTGCTTCCCTTGGCCTCCAGCCTTGCCGCGACCGTTTTAATCGCTGCCGGGCGCTATCTCTCTACAGCAATGTTCCGAACATGACGCAAATCGCGGGCACATGGCTAATGGTGGAGCTCCTCGAGTATTGCCGGTCGATACACGGCGACATTGCTGAGTGCGGCGTCTTTAAAGGCGGCAACGCCTTCGTTGTGTTGAACACTTGCGACGTTGCCCGCCAGCGCCCTTATCATCTCCTCGATAGTTTTGCTGGATTCGACAAACTCTCGGACTGCGACCCGCAGCAGAGAGCCATTGATTTTCGGGATGTGAGCTTTTCTCAGGTCTCCGACATATTTGCGAATTTCCAGAATGTAGTCCTCCATAAAGGTCTCTTTGAGGAGACGTTGCCGCGGTTGGAAGAGCGCAAGTACTCCTTTGTCTACATGGACTGCGATTTGTACGAGCCGACGAAGGCGTTGTTAGAGTATTTCTGGGGCCGCCTATCTCCCGGCGGCTGCGTGATGCTCCATGACTGTTGGCAGCCACCGGCTGGTGCACCCGCTCACGTTCCAACCGCGTTCACGGGTACTCTACGAGCCTTGCGGGAGTTTTTGCCAAAAGATACCGAAGTGCTGAGTTTTCCCGAAACGACGCACGCGCTGGTTTTCAAACGGTGACGGGAATCGGATCAGGTAATTATCGGATGTTCTGGAGGTGGAGGGCCTACAAGAAGAATGCCTAAGTCTCGAAAGTCCCGAGTGAACATCTTGGTTTTTCCGTGTGGTTCTGAAATCGGTCTTGAGATCCACAGAGCCTTTGACGGCATCAAGGGGGTTACTCTCGTCGGCGGCTCGTCGGTTGCCGATCACGGGCGATTTGTTTTCCAACGTTACAGGGAAGGACTTCCCGATGTTGATGACGTGAGTTTCGTTCCGGAACTTAGGAAGCTCATCAGCGAGGAAGACATACAGTTTTTCTTCCCGGCACACGACAGTGTCGTCTTGAAATGTGCCCGGCACGAACAAGAATTGGGTTGTCAGGTCATCGGTTCGCCTTTTGAGACGTGCTCCATTACCCGATCCAAGAGGAAGACTTACCAACGCTTACAAGGAAGTATCCCGACGCCGACAGTTTATTCTCAGGCGAATGCCGAGTTCCCTGTGTTTCTGAAGCCAGATGCGGGGCAAGGATCGAGGGGTACTGTTATCGCTCGCAACCGGAGAGAGTTGGAGTTTTATACAACTAATGACCCCAGCCTTTTGATCCTGGCGTATCTCCCAGGTGAGGAATACACCGTGGATTGCTTCACCGACAGAAAGAGGGAACTCCTGTTTGTTGGTCCGAGGCGCCGCAACCGAATTCTCAACGGCATTAGCGTCGGCACGTTTAACGTGCGAGATGGGGGATTCACGGAAATGGCGGAGAGGATCAACGAACAGCTTGTGTTGAACGGCGCATGGTTCTTCCAAGTAAAACGCTCCGCCAATGGTGTCCTGACGTTGATGGAGGTTGCGCCGAGGATCGGCGGCTCGTCGGGTCTGTATCGCGCCATGGGCGTCAACCTGCCGGCGTTAAGCTATTACAATCAGTTGGGTTTGCCGCTGGCGATTCACTGCAACCAGTTCGACGCAGAAATGGATCGGGCGTGGTCAAATCGATACAGGCTGAAGATCGACTACAAGCAGGTCTATATCGACTTTGATGACTGCTTGTGTATTAACGGTAAGGTGAATCCAACCGCCGTGAAGTTCTTGATCCAGGCCATTAACCAGGGCAAGAGGACCTGCCTTCTTTCGAGGCATTGCGAAGGCCCTCTGGCTGCAAGGCTGAAGGAACTGAGGGTTCTCGACCTCTTCGACGAGGTGCGCCAGATCAGGGACGACTGCTCCAAGGCAGAGTTTGTGAGCGGGGATTCGATCTTCATCGACGACTCGTTCGCGGAGCGACAGGATGTCGCTCGGAAACGGGGCATTCCGGTATTCGCTGTCGATGCGATTGATGCCCTGCTGAACGAATAGCAAACCAAGGCAGCTTGAGTGACGGTGGCGTGACCCGGGGTTGTGCCGATGCCGCTGGGAATCGGTACTCCTGGACCTAAGAGCTCAGTGAGCGAGAACGAGCCGTGCATCATCCCAATAAATCGTCCCTCGGCCCGAGTGCCGTATCAGGTGAAGCCGCATCGTGCCCAAGCCTCCCGCGGTAAACGATTGCGATACCACTTGCCATGCCGGCCCCGGCGTGACAGCCGGCGAGAGAATCGAGGGTCCCGTGCCGGGCTCCCATATGGCGAGCTGCGCCGTGGCGGTGCCGTCCGGGGAACCGGAAACGAACGCCTGAAACGTATATTCGCTGCCAGGCACCAGGCCGGAGACATCCTGATAGACGCTACCATCGCCCTCGGCTTCAGCCAACGCGAACTTGCCACCATGCACTTTGTCGCCAGTGATTGTCGGCTGTGCGGACAAATAAGGGAGCCAAGGCGCCAAAACGCCGGATTCGAAGTCCGAGTCGGGCAATGGGACGAAAGACGCTTCGGGCCAAACGAACGGTGTCTCCCCTGTAGCAGCTCGAAGCTGCCAACGAACGGTCCGCTCGTCATGCGGAATTCGCATGATAGCAATCGCCAAGTAATAATTCTGATCGTAGTCTAGGGATGAGAATTGCGGATATGCCCGTTGCCCTGGAACAAACATCGCTTCGAGAGCAACCAATCGCCCCCGGATTTTCATCAGCGGCGCCTGATCGCGGGGTGTCGAAAAAAATGGGCCTTGCGAGAGAAACAACAAGACAAAACAGCCAGCAGTAGCTTGCGATGGATACTTCTGGAAGAAATTGTGAATACGGGGAAAAACTGTCCAGCGGACTCCAATCAGAAGCACGGCCAGTTCTGTGCCCAGCAGGTATAGATACTTGGTAATCGAATAAACGCTTCCGATGTGGAGACCAAAATACGCGAGAGCTTGAAGACAAATAAGAAGACACACAGCTATCAGACCCGCGTCGTGTGCGAGTCTCCGGCGGCTTCGGGCAAGGGGCTGGCGGCGAAGATACCGAAGCAAGGCTACTGAAAGTGCGCAAAGCACCACGCCGAGGCCAATTGCCAGGGATGTCCCGTGATCCGAAAGTTGGGTGAACCGGATCAGAAACCATCCATTATTACCAGACATGTTAACCATGCCTCCCGCCGCGGCATCCCATAAGAGCAAATTCGTTACGGCGACAAAGACACACTGCACCGATGCCAACCGCCAATTCCTCGACGTCAGCCAAAGGAAGATCAGACCGGCGAGCGTAAACCACACGGCTGGAAGAAGATGAACGTTGGGAAGCACGACGCCACCTAGAAAAACGACCATCAGACTGGCCAGAGTGACATCCCATTCAAGGTGTTGGAGCGCGGCGAGTCCGGCTATTGCGATGACAGTGCCTGCTAACTGAGGAAAGAAGTAGTTTTGCTCGATATGGCTGCGCAACCCAAAGCCGGTGTATGCGCAGGCGGCCAGAAAGACAATCGCGATTGCGGTCCCGAAAAACGAGGGCGGGCCTTTGGCGCGAAAAGTCAATCGCAGAGCCATGACAAAGCAACCCGTGATCAGGAAGATAGCCGTCCAGATCTGCATCGACCGGAGTGGGTCCATGTCGAAGTCGGCGGCTGTGTGAGCGACCAGGGCATGACTCCAACCCGGATACCCGATCATGTATCCCTCGTCCCACGGCTGCTGGCCCGATGACAGCCGGTAGTTGTGGAAGTCCCTCTCGACGAGGATCATGTGCAGAGCCCAATCGCCGCTCGTGATCGGCATGGAATAGCGCCCGAACGACGACGCGATTAGAGCGAAGACGATCGAAAGGACCCAAATGCGAGCGAGCGTCTGCGGCCGAATGAGGGGCTGTATGCCGGTGGACGTGGCACTCACCGAGCTTGTGGGCCCGCCGGACTCAGGAACAGACATTGCGATCGGCTGCTCGGGCCGTTGCATGAACGGTCATTCTAGCACGCGAATCTAGAGTCTCGATCGGAACCGCGCGCTCTGCTAGAATTGTCGATCTGCGGTTTCCGCGAGTTGTGATTCGAGCCGAAGGCGACTCGCAGACTCGCCTCGGCGGTCCGCTGCCAGCGCGCTTTCCGGCAATGAGTGTTCCTTGGGGACGAATTCGGGTGGGCCTTTAAGACTGAAGCGATGCGCATCCTTATTTGTCACGAACGCTTCCTGTTTCGTTTCGGAGCTGACCGTGTCCTGATCCTTCTGGGCAAAGGCCTGGCCGAGCGGGGATACACCGTGTCGATCATGGCAAACCGCTACGACCGCCCCATCCTGGAGCAGTTTGCCGCGCGCATCGTGGACGTACCCGAACCTCCGGGCCGCTATTTCTACTTAAATGAGGACACAGTCGATTGGCTCCGCACGGCCTGGGAGTCCCTGTTTGACGATCGCACGCGTCCGGATGTAATCCTCGTCGGCGGATGGCCCTTCTACGCCGCCATCCCTTTCTTCCGCTCGGTCTGCCCCGAAGTGATTTATGTCGATTGCGGCGCCGTTCCGCTGGAGGGGTACGAGGGCGGCGCACTGCGGACCCAGCAGAAGCTCCGCCAATTGCGCGCTGAGTTTTTGCCCCAGGTTTCCCGTATTGTGGTGAACAGCGATTTCACTCGTAAGACGCAGAGCGTGGTGGATTCCGGTGGCGCGGTTCCGGCGCAGACGATCTTGTTGGGCGCCGATCATGTCGAGAACAGCCTTTGGGCATCGGCACACGTACGGGGCGCCGAGCCGAGCGGGCAGGCCCTGGCCGTAGTGGACGGCCTCAAAGCAGCCGGCCGGAAAGTGATTCTTTCGCTGGGCCGTTGGGAAACCGGATGCTACAAGAACTCGGAAGAAGCGCTCGCGCTGCTCCGCGCTGTCCGTGAACAGATTCCCTACGCCGTCTTGGCGATTCTCGCCCCTGCTGATGTCGAGATCCCATCCGATCTGCGGGAGGCCGTGCATCTCCTGGGCTTTCCGGACGATACGGAACTGGCCGAGATCATGCGCAAGTCCGACCTGGGCGTGTCGCTTTCCCGCTGGGAAGGGTTCAATCTGCCGCTGGCGGAAATGCAGTGGCTCAACCGGCCGGCTTTGGCTTATGATCTCGCGGCGCATCCTGAAGTGATCCTGCACCCGTGGTTTCTGTGTAGCGATTTCGGCGATATGGTCGGGAAGTCTGTGGCGATTCTCTCAGGCCGCGGACTTTCTGGGGAGATTCACGCGGAAGCCCTGCTGCGCTTTCGCCATCGGTTCCGTTGGAGCCGGATGATCGAGGAGTTTCAGCAGTTGCTCACCGGCCGGTCCGACAGCCGCATACATCTGGTGATCGATGTCAGTAACTCCACCAAGGATCCCGCTAATTCCGGTGTGATTCGCGTCACGCGCCGTTTCGGCCGTGCCCTGCAGCGTTGTGAAGACCCCTTGTTCGTGGTCTGGCAAGCCGGCGCGAACCGCTACGTTCTGCCTACCCGGGAGGAATTCGCCCAACTCGGGCAGTTCAACGGTCCCTTACTTTCGAGCCAGAAGCGGCTCTCGCCTTCGGCTTCCGAGCGGGTCGATCTCGAGCAGGCCTTCGATCGGTTTGGCCGGCGCGATCCGTGGCTGATCTCGACCGAAACCATGACGGAATTGCGCTTCCAACAAATCCGCCACTATGTTCGGAGGCTCGACCTGCGCGCCGCGGCCATTTTCCACGACGCCATTCCAGTGCTGCGCCCGGATCTCTGCAACGAAGAAATGCGCGCCAATCATCTGGGCTACATGACGGGCCTGGCGGAGTGCGACGTGGTTGTGCCGATTTCCCGTTACTCGGCGCAGTGCTTGCGCGACTCCTGGAATGCGCAAGGAATCACCGGCTGTATGATTCGCGCCGACGTACTGCCCGGCGAATTCGGTGGATCCATCCGCACAACCTCTCCGTCTCCGGATACGAACGTAGTTCAGATTCTCTGTGTATCGACGCTGGAGCCGCGCAAGAATCATCGGCGTCTGGTGGAAGCGTGCCTGTCAGTCGACGAGTCCCATCCGAACCTGCGCTGGAAACTGACGCTGGTCGGCAACAAGTATCAGGGCGCGTTCGAAATCGCGGATTGGATTCAGGAAGTGAGCCGGCACCACCCGGAAGTGCAATGGTTCGGAATCGTCGATGACGACACACTCCGGCGCCTGTACCAGGAAGCCGCGTTTACCGTTTATCCCTCGGTTATCGAAGGTTTCGGCATGCCTATTCTGGAGAGCATCTGGTTCGGGCGCCCTTGCATCTGCTCGCACGATGGCGTGATGGGGGAACTCGCCCGGGAGGGGGGCTGCTTGACGGCCGACGTCGAGGACGTGCGGGCTCTCGCGGAAGCCATCGCCACTTTGGCCGAAGACCGGCAGCTCCGGCATCGGCTGTCCGGCGAGGCGGCCGCTCGAAAGCTGAAAACTTGGGATGATTATGGAGAGGAATTCATGGGCATTCTTTCAGCGACTCCCCCGCCGGTTCACCCCACTGTCTCCGCCGCGCCACTGCCTTCGGGGGGCGGTCCGGCGCCGCACCGCCCCGTGCCCTGGACCGACATCCTGTATTCGTCCTGCATCTTGCAGAACTGGCAGATGCACGACGGAGAACGGCTCGCGCTGCTGGGTCTGCTTGCCAGGCACAAACCGCACTGCAGCATCGAGGTCGGCACTTTCCTGGGCGGAAGTCTCTCGCTGATTGCGCAGTTCTCGGACTTGGTGTTTTCGATCGATATCGATCCGGCCGTGGTCCGTCGCGTGCCCCCCATCCCCAATGTCACTTTCCTCACGGGTGACTCGGCCGACGTTCTGCCGGCACTGTTCCGGGAGCTTACGGCGGCTCACATCGCCGTGGATTTCATCCTGCTCGATGGCGACAATTCGCAAGCCGCAACCAAGCGGGATATCGGTCTGGTCCTTCAATACGTTCCGCTTAAGCCCCTGTTCGTCGTCATGCACGATTCCTTCAATCCGGAGTGCCGTCAGGCCATACTGGACAGCGCCTGGGCTGATTCTCCCTATTGTCACTGGGTCGAACTGGACTTGGTGCCGGGCAGAGCGGCGGACTATGATGGGCCCATCAAAGGAGAACTCTGGGGCGGGCTGGCGGCGGCATACTTTCAGCCAACTCCGCGAGACGGCCCGCTGAGCTTTAACCGAACGGCCGACAGCACGTTCCGCACGATGGCCGAGAATTTCCAGGCGAAGAAATCCCGAACCGTGTAGATCGATTGGACGAGGTAGACGGAGCGAGAGCCTTCACGGTTAGCCCGTCTCAGCTCCCCGTAGCGCCGCCCACGGAGTCGCTCGGTCCAGGTGGATCAAATCGGCAGACGAGTTTGACCGTCGGTTTAGGAGAGAGGAAGGGGCACTATGGAAGAAGCCTTCAGTGTGGAAGCGATTGTCGCCCAGATTCGAAGTAGGATCGCCGAAGAGAAAACACGGGAATCGAGCCCTCCTCCAGTACGATTGTCAGTGAGCGAAGCTCCGGCCTTGGACGGCGCGGCCTGTCGCCGGCGGATGGAAGAAGACGCCACGCGCTTTGCGGAACTTGACCTGCGGCTCGAAGATATCGCACCAGGCATAGGTCAACAGCCCCCGGCTCCGCCGACCTTCCGAGGGCGATTTGGTGGGTGGATCATTCAGGGATTGCGCAGGCTCCTCTGGTGGCATGCACTGCCGGTCAAAGAGGTCGTCGCTCAAATCGGTCTCCGGAACCGCGAGCAAGCTATCCGCCATAGATGCCTGCAGGGAGACTTGCTGGAATTAGGCGAGAGCCTGCAGCGGGCTATGAGCCGGATCGACGGCCTTGAACATACCCACCGATTCGACGAGGCGCTCGGAGCACTGAGCGAGAGGATTGCCGGTGCCGTTGGCAGCGTCGAGCGGCTGGAACAACTCGCCGGCACGCTGAACGCTAAGCTTCAAGCCGAAGCGCAGGCACGCGAGGTCCTGGCGCGTGCGGTCGACAGCCAAACCGACAAACTCCGGCAACTCACCGGCGCCCTGGAGTCTCTTTCCAGTTCGCGCACCCGCGAGTCCAGCAGCGTTCTCCGCGCAGAGATGGAAGACGCGATTCGGGGGCGCGCGGAGCTGGTTGGAAAGAAGCAACAGGAAGACCTGCGGTTGTTCGGCGCGAGTTTACAGACGGCTGTGAGACGGATCGACAGCCTCGAGCAGAACCCCCAGTTCGGCGAGGCGCTGCCAAGCAAGTTTCCGCCGGGAGCATCGGCCGAGAGACCCTATGCGCAACCGCCGGATAACCCAATTCCTTTTGAAGAATGCTATTGGTATGCCACTATGGATATTCCCGGCCATGGGGTTGTTGAGGGCGAGTGGGATCTCAACAACTTCGATCAGTACATCGGCGGCGTCGATGTTGGCGGCCGGACGTTGCTGGACGTCGGTTGCGCCTCGGGCTATCTGTCCTTCGAAGCGGAGCGCCGCGGCGCCCGCGTGACTTCATTCGACATGGCGTCGATCAGCCAGGCATTCTACCTTCCATTCGCTTGCAACCCGTATTTCCAGGACCGCGACGAGTGGGATAAGCAAGTAGAGTGTGGCTTAACCATGCTGAAGAATAGCTATTGGTACGCTCACCGCCATTTCAACTCCCGGAACAAAGTGGTTTATGGGGATATTTTCCGCCTGGATCGCGTGCTTCCCGAACCGGTCGAGGTCTCGATCGCGGGAGCCATCATGGAGCACCTGAACGACCAGATCAGCGCGATCGGCAGTATCGCGCGTGTCACCAAGAAGACGATCATTCTCGCGTTCACGCCAATCATCGATTCCGATGAGATGATTGCCCGCCCGATACTGCCCCTAACCGACCCGCGGCATAATATCACTTGGTGGAGTTACTCGCGAGGACTCTACGAACGAGTGCTTGCCAACGTCGGCTTCGCTGTCACTGACATTCGGCCGTGCCGCGCACACCATCTTCCCAGTGGCCTGGACGTTCAGAATAGCACGCTCATCGCGACCAGACTCACATAACCGCGGGGCACGGCGCCCAAATGGCGGAGGGCGGAGGACGCCTGGCTGAGCATTCCCAAGCACAAAGACCTGAAATCGCATAGAATCGTTCTTCATGAGTAAGAACGTTCTCTTCTGCTCGATCTTCTACCCACCCAATTTCGTTGGCGGCGCCGAATTAATCGCCGCCCATCAGGCGAAGACTTTGCAGCAGATGGGCCACCAGGCCGTTGTTTTCGCCGGCCGGACTGAAGCCGGCTTGCCCCACTATGCGGTCGATCATGACACGTTTGAAGGTATCCCGGTTTATCGGGTGCAATTGTCACGCGACGATTTTGACTCGCGCTTCGTCAACTTCTACCATCCCGCGGTGGAGCGGGAATTCGAAGACTTGCTGGTCAAGAGCCGCGCTGACGTCGTCCACATGCACAACATGATCGGGCTGTCGCTCGGGGTGATCCATACGGCCAAGCGGCTAGGCGTTCCGACAGTGATGACGCTTCACGACTTCTGGGGCTTCTGTTTTAAGAATACGTTAATCGACGCCCGCGACCGGATTTGCAGTGACTTTTCACGCTGCCACGATTGCCAAAGTGAGATTGCCGACGGCGGGCGCGCGCTCCCCATTCGCATGCGAAACGATTTCATGGCGCTGCAGTTTGCCCAAGTCGACGCCTTTATTTCGCCAAGCCAGTTCCTCGCCGATACCTATGTCCGGGCCGGTATTCCAAGGCGCAAAATGCACGTCATCTCGTACGGCCTGGACGTGAATCGCTTTTCAAGGATTGTCAAGGCGCGCGCCAACGGGCTTGTCCGCTTCACACTGATTGGCTATTTGGGAGAGCACAAGGGAGTCCAGACCCTTCTCGATGCCGCGACCCTGCTGAAAGAGCGGGAATCGCTGCGGGTCAACATCGTCGGAGACGGGCACCTGCGGGCGGGTTTGGAGCGGCAGGTTCAGGAGCGCGGCCTTTCCGGCCTGGTGAAGTTTTGGGGCAAGGTGAAACACTCGGAAATGGAATCGGTGTTCCGGGAAACCGACGTCCAGATCATGGCTTCCATATGGCCGGAGAATCAGCCGGTGTCGATCACCGAGGCAATGGCTTGCCGCACGCCGGTAATTGCGACGCGGATCGGCGGAAATCCTGAATTGGTTCGTGACGGACAGACTGGCTATCTGGTGGAAGCGGGCTCGGCATGGGATCTCGCGCAAGCCATGTGCCGGTTCCTGGACGCTCCGGGAAGCATACCCGCACTGGGCGAGCAGGGGTTTCAGTGCATCCGAGGGAACACCCTTTCCAACCAGGTGAACCGCATCCTGGATCTGTACGAGAAGATTGGAGGCCTGGCATGAGCCCCTTGTCGCCACCGGACGGTCTGATTGTCTGCTTCGGGCGCAACGTGGGCGAGTTGTGCACCAGGGCCGTGCCGCTCGCCGCCGAGAGCTGTTCCGGACTGAAGTTGCAATTCGTGATGAGCGATTGGCTCGCCGAAGACCAGGTCCGCGCGGCGCTGGTTTACTGGGTGATGGATGCCGCCGCCGAGTTGAAAGATATCGAAATCGCGCTCCGATGGGGCGTCCCGCTGCTGGTGCCAGAGCAATCCCAGGTGCTCAGGCGGGCCTGTGTTGAGGGCAACTGCGGTCTTTTTTATGAGAACCAGGAGGAAGCGATCGCTTGTGTGAACTACCTTGTTCACAATCCCGCCGCCAGAGCTGCTCTTGGCGAGAACGCGCGCCGATTCGCGAAGCCGGATTCGCCGCTGGTAGGCAGCCCCGCTATGGCCGGCGGGCGATGATACCGTAATCCTGCGGGCCGTAAAGGTAGTCGTTGAGCCTGGTTCCTATTCCCGCCGGATCTTCCGGAAGCCGGACCGCTGCCGTATTGGGTTGCAGATTCCAAATCTCTACGCCACGGAAGCCCCGAGCTTCGACAAAAAATCGCAGCGTCGGGCTTGGAATCGGCTTGACATGGGTTGGGTCGAGCCAGAATGTGTTGGATCCTACCAGGACGTTTTGCGGATTGGGGGTTTCGAGGATCAGCACACCCCCGGTTCTCAGTACTCTCAAGGCCTCGTCGAGAAGCGCGATCACGATCTCGAAAGGCATATGTTCCACCATGTGGAACGATGTGACTGCTCCGAGGCTGCCATCCGCCAGACCGCGGAGATGGTTCAGGGCGTCGCCCAGGGTCACATCGATGCCAAGCGCGCGGCACCGTTCGACCATGCCCGGATTGGAGTCCACGCCGCCGGCGGCGAGATGATGGTCGGCCAGCAACTCGAGCCACTCGCCCCGGCCGCAGCCTAGATCCAGCACCGGAGCGGAGATAGATCCGGCTTGGGCCTCTCTCAGACAGGGGAGATACACCTGTTGCCGCTCTTTGATCAGTTCCCGCTTTCCCCGAAACGTGTCCTCGAACTGTTCGTAGAGAGCGTCGATGGACGCGTGACTGAGTAAGCTCACGGGAGGTTCCGGGCCGCCAAGGATCTCCCCGTGGTTGCCCGCCTGGCCGTTGACAACCAAGGCAAGCGCCTCGCGTGCTCGCCCCTCGGCCTGAAGCTGCACGTTCAACGTGGCGGCGAGGCGTTCCAGCCGGTCGGCCCTGCCAACGACATCGGCAAGACCCTCGCGCGTGTGCGTCTCAGCCTGAAGTTGCGCGCTGAGCGCACTAGTTACCTGCTGCAGCCCCCGCTCAACGCTTCCGATGGCTTCGGCAATTCTTCCGCCCAGACGCTCCAGCCCTGTCTCCAACTGGCGGTTGTGCTCAAGGCCGCCAATCCGGCTCACTGCCCTCTCCAGACTCTCTCGTAATGCCAGCAGTTCTTCCTGTTGCTTCTCTGTGACCTGCTCCAACCGCTTTCGGCACTTGTCCTCCAACTCCGCGTAGAGGGCACTAATGGCCTCGCGGCCGGGAAGGTTGGTAAAAGACTCCAGAACGCTGTTGACTTGGCGGAGCCCTTCGGTCTGCCTACTGACAAGACCGGCAATGACCTCGCGCGCTTGCGCCTCGGCCTGAAGCTGCACGTTCAGCCCGCTGGTGATGCGCTCCAGCCGCTCGGCCCTGCCGATGGCATCGGCAATTCTCTCCTCCAAACTTCTCAGCGCCTCGTCGAACCGGTGGATCTCCTCAAGGCCGTCGATCCGGCTCATAGCCTTCTGTAGGCTCTCGGTCAGTTTCAGCAAGTCTTCTTGCAGGCGCCGATGGCGGGCTGCTTGCTCCCGGTTCCGCAGACCGATCTGAGCGACCGCCTCTTTGACGGGCAGTCCATACCACCACAGGAGCCCACGGAGTCCCTGGACCATCCACCCACCAAGCCGCCCGCGCCAGGTTGGCGGAGCCAGGGGCTGCTGCCCTATGCTGAGTCCGGCATCTTCGATCCGCGCGTCAAGTTCCGCGAAGCGCGTGGCGTCCTCTTCCATCCGCCGGCGACAGGTGGCGGCGTCCCGGGCCAAGCCGTCGCTCATCGATGACAGTGCTGAGACATCGCTCGGTTTTCGCGCATTTTGTTCGGCGATTCTGCTGCGAATCTGGGCGACAATCGCTTCCACCGTGAAGCCGCTTCCCATGGTGCCCCTTCCTATCTCCTAACTTTGAACCTTGCCTCGCCTGCAGTCGGGCTAATCCAATCGGCCACGCGCGGCACTCGGTTGCGCATCCTAAAGTTCGTCTCGCTCAGCTCAGGGATGAGAAAGCACCACTCGCCGTTCAACATAAGAATGACGTGCTCGCGGGACCAGGAAAAGGAACCCGCAGTATAACATGCCGATCAAGTTGATCGTCCGAGAATGAAACGCAAAGTCGCGGCAAAGTGATAATGTCCTATTTGGGCAAAGTAGAAATGTCCTATTGACAGGGTCCAGCCTGGAGGGTGGACAAAGGACAACTACTGATGACCCAGGCCGAGCGAGACCGGCTGGTGGCCCTGAAGAAGGCCAAGAAGAAACTGATCACTCAGAAGCAGGCGGCCGAGGAGATCGGCGTCACGGAGCGGCAGGTCCGGCGGCTCCTGCGCAAGCTGCGGCGGAAAGGGGACCAGGCGGTAATCCATGAACTGCGTGGGCGAGCGTCGAACCGGAAGCTGTCGGCCGAGGTGGAACGGCAAGCCCTCGCGGTTCTTTCCGACCCGGTGTACCGGGGATTCGGGCCGACCTTGGCGGCGGAGTACCTGCACAAGCTGCACCGGATTACGGTGAGCAAGGAGACGCTGCGGCAATGGATGGCGAAGGCGGGTTTGTGGAAGGCCAGCCATCTCCGGGTGGTGGAGGTGCACCAATGGCGACCGCGGCGAAGCCGCTGTGGCGAACTGGTGCAGTGGGACACGAGCACGCACGACTGGCTGGAAGGGCGCGGCGAAACGATCTACCTGATCTCGATGATCGGCGACGCCACCAGCCGGCTATTGGCACGATTCGTGCGGCACGACAGCAGCGGAGAGAACATGCGCCTGCTGTGGGCGTATCTGGAGCGGTTCGGCCGGCCGCTGGCGTTCTAAACGGACAAAGCGGGCATGTTCCAGGTTGCCGTCAAAAGCAAACGGCAGGAGCGGCGCGAAGGGCTGGACCGGCAGCGGATGCCGCCGACGCAGATTGCGCGAGCGCTCGGCGAGTTGGGCATCGTCTGGATTCCGGCACATTCGCCCGGTTTGACTGGGGGTTTGGCGCCATCTGCTTCGGAGCCAGCCCCGTCGCAGCGGTCTTCGGATCTGCCCCAGGGAGCGCGACTCCCCCGGAACATCGAACCTACGCTAACCCCAACCCTCCGACCGGCCCCTCAAAACAGGACATTTCTACTTTGCTGGGAATAGGACATTTCTACTTTGCCTTGACAGTGGCGCACGCACGAGTGCGTGTCGCCACGCCCGAATCCTCAATGATTGACGACCGGTGGAACCATGTCGATCCGGCCGCCGCCGTCTACGCGGATGCCCATGCTCCAAACCGGGACCGGCCCGCTGACGTAGAGCGTCCCCTTCTGCCCTCCAAAGACCGCGCTGCTCTTCGACATTGCGACGGCGCCTTGCTGGAGAGCGGAAATGACGATTTGGCCGGTGCCGAGCGTGGTTCCAGCGCTGTTATAGATGGTGAGTCCCAGCGTCACCGAGCCGGCCGTTGCCGGATTGTAAATGTAAAGCGTGGTGGTGTTGTTCGAGGTTGCGTCGAACGGCATCACAAACGGCGGCGTCAGAGCGACGGATGGCGAGACCAGGTCCAATCCAACCTGAGCCATGGCCGCCAGGCGTTTGGTTGGATCGCCGGTCTGTACCATGGCGAAGCCTTGTTTTTGCGGGCTCGAGCTGCCGGTAGTAGCGATGGTGACGGCGCCATAAGCGGGAATCGTCAGATTCTGCCACGCTGCGGCAGCGGCCGTCCCGGTCGCGATGGAGATAGGCGATCCCGCCGCCGAGAGGAACGAAAGCGAAGCCACCGTTGGCGACGGGTAAGGGTTCAGCAATGTGAAGCTGGTGGCCACACCAGCGCCATCCTCGATGAGAGGAATCAGCGTCGATTGGCCGCCGGTAACCACCGTGGGCGCGGCGTTGACGCTCACTTGCACCGGAATGGAAACGGACACGCCCGTGCCGGTCAACGTGATGGAACCGGTGTACGTTCCGGACGCGCTGTAAGATGCCGTGCTCAAGGTGACCGACAAGCTCGCCGGTTTCGATTGGCTCACGCTCAAACTCGCCGCCGCGAGCCCGATCCACGACTGGCTCGCTCTGGCGGTGAGCGCAACCGCCGACGCCGATGCGGTGCTCAATTGAATGACCTGCTCCGCCGGCGCGGGAGTCCCGATCGTCCAACTCACGCTGAGCGACGACGGCGCGGGTGTCACGGTCACAGTCGGGGCCGGAGCGGCGGAGACGTTCACCTGCACAGGGATGGAGACCGCTACGCCGGTGCCAGCCAGGCTGACGCTGCCCGTGTATGTCCCGGCCGTGCTGAACGAAGCGGTGCTCAAGGTGATGGACAAACTGGCCGGTTTCGATTCGCTCACGCTCAAACTCGCCGCCGAAAGCCCGATCCACGACTGGCTCGCCTTGGCAGTGAACGCAACCGGCGACGCCGACGCGGTGCTCAATTGAATGGTCTGCAGCGCTGGCGCGGCAGCTCCAATGGTCCAACTCACGCTGAGGGACGCCGGAGCGGGCGTCACGGTCACGGCGGCTGCGGGTGCGGGCGAGAGATACTGGCTCAAGCTCGGATAAGCGACGGCGAAGCGGGCATAACCAGCGGTGAAGGGACTGATTGAACACGCGTTTCCCGTCGGGCCATACGTCAAGGTCCCGACGATGGATTCGTCCGGTGTGAACAGTGGAGAGCCAGAAGATCCCGGCTCAATGACGCCCGCGGTGGCCTGGATCTGATAGAACATGGTGGCCGGAGCGGTGACAGAGCCTACCTCAACGGTGGCATCCGGGCTGCGCGATCCGAACACGATCCGCGTGTAGTCGCCCTCCGGATGGTGCATGCCGACCACCGGGCCTCCCACCGCCAGCGCGGTGGAGCTCGCATTCCACCCGTAGAACGTCAGGCTCGAGTTCGGCAACTGGGACAGCAGAATCAGGCTGTAGTCGCCGCTCGGAATCGGCGCACTGGCCAGGTATGTCGCGCCCAAAGTAGTCGGCAGCGCCGATAGACCGGGCGCCGTCCCGTTGCAGGTGGCAGTTTGGTACTTCCAAAACACCTCGACCGTCTGCGCCATGGCCTGGGTGGAAATGCAGTGATTGGCGGTGAGAAAGTAAGGCTTAGAATCGTAGTTGCTGTTGTTGACCAACGCCCCAGAGCACTGGTAGCTGGCGCCCCCGCTCTCGAAAATGTACATCCCCACGCCGCTCGCCATCCCACCCCATGGCGAATAACAAGTCACGTCGAGTTCGCAAGTGCCGGCCGACATGGGCTGCTCAGAGGCCATCAGGTGAGCGATCCGGGTGATGGAGAACGGGACCGCCTCCGCCCGCTGGTCCGCCAGATACTCGACGACCACGGTGTCGGCAAAGACGGTGTGGCTCCAGAAATCTCCGCTCTCATCGATCCCCGAGCCGGTGTAAGGTCCGAAGATCTGGCTGCGATCCTCGCTGTACACCCAGACGGCGCCGTTGCCCACCGCGAAATCGTGAAAATGAACCCGCACGCCGGAGGCGCCATCGGACTGAATCGCCATTCTCCACACGGCCCTGCCGTCGTCCAACGCCAGCCATTCGCCGGCGGCCTGCGCCGCGTCGTCGAGCGGCCGCTCGATTCCCATCAGCGGCAGTTGCGGCTGGCGCACCACCGCGTCCAGTTCTGTCCGCCGGATGGCGCCGAGCCGGTACGGAGCTGGTGTGGAAATTCCAAGCTGGAAGCTCGCGGGCAGCGCCGCCGGCGCTTCGACTCCAGCGCTCGCCAGGCGGTGCAGCGCTCCCAAACGGGTCAATGGCTGGCCGGCAGCGGGTCCAATGAGCAGAACGGATAACAGGGCAGATTGCAAGGGGCGCGTTGGTCTCATGTCGCTCTCTTGCTCTTCTCATCGCATTCGAGCGACCAGGGCTGAGAGCGAAGTCGCCTTAGAAGTGCCGGGTCAATTACTGAGTCGGTGAGCCGCCAGCCAGGGTTCCGAACAAGAGTACTCGGAGGGCCTACTGTTGCGGCTCGCGGGCGATGTTGCCCAGACCGGCGTACTCTTCTTTCACCTTCACCACCTTATCGCCGTTGAAGGTGACAAACGTAATTCTGCCCGGCGGGAGGCCGTACACCCAGTCTTCCAGTTCCACGCCGTCGGTGGTTTCGCGCGACTTGTGCACCGGCCGGCCGAGCGCCATCACCACCTGGTCCCGAGTCATGCCTTCCAGCGCGCGCTTCTCCGTAATAGCTGCCTTCACCACCGGCGTCAGGGTCTCCGCGTAGATCTCGGTGGCGCTGTGTTTTTCGAAATCCAGCACCGGCGCCAGCATCTTCTTTACCTCGGACGCCTTGATCGGTTCCAGCGGTTTGTGAAACAACAGCACCAGAGTAGTTCCGCTCTTGGCGTCGGAGTCGCCCTTGGCGATCGGGGTCATGGTGGGAGTGCTGGAAGGGCCCGCACCAATCTGCCCGTTGTTGTACCAATGGTGCCCGCCCGCGTAGCCGCCATTGATATCGAGCAGCAGACGGTCGGATTCGATCGTCACCTTGGTGATCTGCACCACGTCGCCCTCGCGCGCGGCCGGCCCGGCGTGCGCTGCAACAGCCGCCCAGGCGGCCTTGTCCCACGTGCCATCGGCGTTGAATTCGAGCGGCTTGCGGGAATGCGGCAGCAGCACCTTCACGTTGGCATATTCGAACACCAGCCCACGGTCGATTTCCACGCGGTCCTGCCAGGTGAGCTTGTCGACGGCCCCCAGTGCCGGCGCCAGCGTCAGAATGCCGAGGGCGAAGATGGTTCGCATATGCTATCTTCCGCCGCTGGGCCATCGAGCGGCGAGGTTTGCCGGCGCACGGGAACTTTCCACAGATACACGCACAACGCCACCAGGGCGGCGGAGGTAAGCACGCTTGCTTCCGGACCGTAATCGCCGCCGCTCCACAGTCTGCCGGCAGACCACGCCATCGCGTAGCCCGTCACATTCATTGTAAGCCCACTCAGATTCACGCCGAACAGCGGCAGCGTGAGGTTCCATCCGAAGTGAAGCCCGATGGGCAGCCACAGGTCGCGGCTGCGCCAGTAAGCATATCCGAACAGAATGCCGAACCCGGCGGTATTGGCGATGCCGAACCAGGTGGCGTGCGGGTTACCGCCGTGGAGCAGGGCGAAAACCACGCCGACAGGAAGAATGGTCGCGAAAGCACCGATCGCCTTGAGCAACACCTGAAATCCGTAGCCGCGAAAAAACAGCTCTTCACCCGCCGCACCCATGGCCAGCACGATGGCTAGCATCACGGCGCTGCTCCAGGCGCCTGGATCGGCCGGCGTTCGCTCAATCCGCGCGGCCCCCACCAGAAGCGGCGGAACCAGCACCAGGCACGCGGCCGCCACGCCACCGGCCATGCCCAACCCCAGATTGACGGCCGAAGCGCGACACCACCATAGCCCAGCATCCCAGAGCCGGTAACCGTGGTGGATGCGCAGCGAAATCCAATTGGCGAAAACCGCCGCGAACAGCATCGAAGCCGTCTCACCCACCAGGTATAGGCCCAGCCATTGGGACACCGTCGCCAGCGAGAGCAGCGCCAGGTAATACAGGGCTACATAGAGCAGAACCTGCAGGACGATTCGGAGGGGATCGGAGCGCGCGGGCATCGGCACTTCAAAGTCTAGCGCGATCCAAAGCGAAGAGGTATCCGCGCCGAGCACGGACACGGACGCGTCGTGCATCGGAGGAGCCGCGCTCGCTCAAGGGTCGACGATAGCCGGCGGAATCGGCCCATTCGCTTTGACCGCGATCACCGTATCCGAGAATCTGCCCCGGTAGACAATGATCAGCTTCTCTCTCTCGATGAAGCTCCGCTGATTCACTCGACTCAGGACATAGATCGATTTGTCCGCGGGAGGGTTGGGAGGCTCCGGATGAAACTCGGCGAATGTTTCTCGCCCCGACAACACCCGATAGTAGTTCAACGAAGGGAAGCACAAATCGAACATCCCGACATCAGTGACACCGTACTGATGGTTGTACCGCGCCAATACGGAATAGACTTCCTTCGCATCCGCGTCCCATTGATATTCTTTGAAATAGGACAGGCGCAGGCAGAGCACAAAGTACAGAGCCAGGCAGAGAGAGACAGCGATTAGGCTTCGGCGGAGCCACTGGGAGACGCGCGACCGCGCCGGCGATGCCATGATGACGCCTCCCAGAAGAGTACACAAAGGCAGCAGAAAGATCCCCGCCCGGCCCAACGGCAAAGGCACTTTGTAGAAACGGAATGCCAGCCAGTGCATCAGCACGCATAGTGTCACGATGCCGGCGAGCGCGGCCGCGAATTTCGCCAGCCATCGTGCGCGCGTGTCCTCACGCCACGAACCGTCGAGCCTGGTTGCCACGACCTGGCAAGCGCAAAGAACCACGAGAAGAGGCGGCAACAACGGCCGCAGAAAACTGATCGCCTTATACCATGCGGCCGCCCGAAATCGCGGGTCCAACTGGTAGAGCGAAGCCTGCACCAGGCTCTGCCTCATTTCCTTGAGCGTGTGCGCTCCTATGCCATAGTCATAGCCCCACCAGTGCATCATCGGATAACCGCACATCGCGAGCGCGACGAACAGCCCGGGCAGCGCGCAGAATCCCACAATGTAGAGCGCCGGCTCCCGTTCGCGCCGCCGTATCGCCCACGCTGTAATGGCGAGGAAGACCGCCAGACCTACGAAAGCGAATGAGTAATTCGCGGCGAACGATAGCCCCAGCGCCAGCGATGCCAATGCGCAGGACTCGCGCAGCGAAGGCCGGCTCTTCACTCGATGCCACACTGGAACCGCAATCGCCGCCAGCAGGAAGGCGTTCGCTATGCCGTAGCCGCGCGCCGCCACCATGTAGTCGAAGAGAAACGGATTGTAAGTCAGACAAATAAAAATCGGGAGCTGAATGCTGAACCGTTCGGTGATACTCCGGCAGAAGAAGTAGCAGATACCGATGTAAATAGCCGCACCGATGAGAGCGGGCGTCCGGATCGCGATGATGGACGGGCCGAATGCATGAGTCGAGACCCACATCAGCAGTGTATTCAAGATGTGGTTATTCGAGAAGGGATACCAGACGTTCGACGTCGCGACGAACCAGGCATAAGTGTCCGCCTCATCCATCGTGATCGATTGCACCGAAGCCCGGATCACCGCCCACACCATGGCGAAGAGGGCCGTCAGTATCAGCAGCCATCTCTGAATTGCGCGGAGATCAACGGGCTTCATTGAAAATGAGCACTCCGCGATGGAGAGCAGCGCGGCGAGGGCGCCAACGGAGCCGCGACCAGAGGGAGCGGTCGTTTGGATGACGAATGCGCAGCCACTCCATCGCCTCGCTCGTCGGACGGTGTGTGGCCCGACCCCTCCCTATGGTCGCGGCTCCGTTTGGAACCGAAGGCTTGCGCGCGGCTGCGCAGTCTTATCACTTTCCCGCTCCAACGTACTGCCGGTAAGCTTGCTCGGCTTCGGGGTCGGGTGCGTGCGGATGATCGAGATACTCACCTAGCCAGCGCCGCGCGCGCGGGAAATCGCGAATCTTGGCGAAGGTCTGCGCCAGGCTGCGGGCGCAGCGGGGACGGCCGGGCTCGCGGTCGAGGTGCAGGCCGCACTCGTCTTCCATCTGGCTGAAGACTTCCATCGGATTGAGCGGCACGACGCCGGCCGGCGGGCGCCGCATCCACACCAGCGCCTGCGGGTCGCGATACACCAGCTTCCATTCGCTTTGGTTGGAATAGGCTATCGCGGGAGCCAGCAGATACACCGTGCCGGTTGCATACTCGAAGGTGTTCATCACGATCACTTGGACGCCGTAATCGTCGAGTAACTGCCCGGCGCTCTTGCCGCCGGAGTCATCGTGATTGTAAAGGATGCGGGCGTAATCGTCGAATACCTTCTCGCTCAGCGCGCGGCCATCGATGAAAACGCGCTCGCGCGGCCACAGCCGCCACATCAGATAGCCGCCGTATTCGTAAGTATTGAACATGCGGCCGGTGACCTGGTGCGATGAGAGAAACTCGGCCGCCCCGATTGGGTAGCGCCATTCCGCCGCGCGCAGCTCGAAGAAATCGCCCGCCGCCGTTCCCCAGACGATACCGGCGGCCAGCGCAGCCGCCGCGGCCCAGCCCACCAACGCCGGCAGCCCCCGCTTCCAAGGCAGATAGCTGACGAGAAAAACCGGCGCGAAAAAGCCGATGAAGATGGTGTTCCGTTCGGCGGTGAACGCGGCTGCGGCAAAGGCGGCCGCGAGCAGCCAGTCGCTAATTCGAACCGTGCGCCGCGCCCAAACCATCACGCCCACCGCGGCGGCCAGCAGCAGGGCAAACAGGGGCGGAGGCCACAGCGCCGGCCGCGCCCACTCGAGCAGGTAAGATTGCATCGCGCTTGATCGATACAGCAACAGAACCTGCACCGCGCGGAAACCGTTGGGATTGATTCCCGAAGCTAATACCGCCGCGGCGGACCATAGCCACAGCGCGCGTGCGTCCTCGAGCGGCCTATCCCGCAAGCGGGCCACCAGCGCGTCGGCGCAATACGCCGCCAGCACCACCCAGCCCAGGACGAATCCGCCGTGGCAATTGGCCCAGATCAAAAACAAAGGCGGCAGCAGCCACAATCGCCGCCGCGATTCCAGAATCGCCACCGTGAGCGCGAGAAACAGATAGGTAAAAAGCTGCGGCCGGTCGAGCGCGAACGGAACCGCGATAGCGGCCACGATGAGACCGGCCATCCACCCTCGGTCGAGCACACCCGATCGCCGCCACACCACCAAACCGGCAAGGCCGCAGAACGCCGCCAGCAGCAGCGCCCGCAACACGACAACACCGGGAAAGCCAGCCACGCGATAAGCCGCGTAGAAGAACACCTGCGCCAGCCACTCATGAGTCAGATTGAAGTGCCGGACGGCATCTTCGCCGGGGTAGGCCGATGGAGCCGCCGCAGTGGTGTAAGCAAACGGGTCGGGAACGGGCAGTGAGCGCGTTTCCACAATGTACTGCCCCGTCCGCAAGTGCCACCAGAAATCGGAATCGCGAATCTCCGGCGAAAGCAGGCCGAGACAAAAGACGCTGGCGAGCACGGCCAGCAGCAGTCCCAGGCGGCGCGGGCGGGAGGTTTGCGCCGGCAAAACGGGCGCAGGCTGGGCGCGTTTCCGGCTCCGGAGTTGGGTCACGAACCCCCATCATACATGGACGCACGCCGGCAGGTTGGGCAGGCGAACAAGCGGCGAAATAGCGGATCCTTGGCCATGAGACTAAGCATTTGCTAAAATAGGACTTACCCGCAACAGGAGCCAACTTGCCAGACCAGGAACTACCGCCTCAAGGTCCGCCTCCGCCGCCATCCGGCGGGACGCTGCCTTTGCCCGGAACGCCGGGCGGCGACGGCAACAAGAATCTCGTCCCGATCAACATCGAAGAGGAGATGCGGCGCAGCTATCTGGATTACGCCATGAGCGTGATCATCGGCCGCGCCCTGCCCGATATTCGCGACGGGTTGAAGCCGGTGCACCGGCGCATTCTTTATTCGATGCAGCAGATGGGCCTGGCGCCCAACAAAGCGACGCGCAAGTGCGCCCGCATCGTGGGCGATTGCATGGGCAAGTATCATCCGCACGGCGACATGGCCATCTACGATGCGCTGGTCCGCATGGCGCAGGATTTCTCCATGCGCTATCCGCTGGTCGATGGGCAGGGTAACTTCGGCTCGGTGGATGGCGACCCGCCCGCCGCCTCGCGGTACACCGAGGCCCGTCTGTCGTGGGTAGCCACCGCGGTGCTCGAAGACATCGACAAGGAAACCGTCGATTTCAAGCCCAACTACGATGGCAGCGAGCAGGAGCCGGAAGTGCTGCCGTCGCGCATTCCCAACCTGCTGGTGAACGGTTCGTCGGGCATCGCGGTCGGCATGGCAACCAACGTTCCGCCGCACAACATGACGGAAGTGGTCAACGCCGCCATCCAGTTGGTGCAGCATCCCGACACGCCGCTCGCGAAGATCCTCGAGATGGTGCCGGGACCGGACTTCCCGACCGGCGGATTCATCCTGGGCCGGCAGGGAATCATCGACGCGTATACCAGGGGCCGCGGCCAGCTCAAGCTGCGCGCCAAGGCCGCCATCGAACGCGTTGGCAAGGACAAAGAGCAGATCGTGGTCACCGAAATCCCTTACCAGGTGAACAAGTCGAAGCTGCTCGAACAGATCGCCGCGATGGTGAACGAAAAGCGCATCGAAGGCGTGGCGGACGTGCTCGATCACAGCGATCGCGACGGCATGCGCATCACCATCGAGCTCAAGCGCGGCGAGCAGGCGGAAGTGGTGTTGAACAACCTCTACAAGCACACCCAACTGCAAACCGGCTTCGGCATCATCATGCTCTCCATCGTCAACGGCCAGCCGCGCGAGCTGGGACTGGTGGAGATCATCAAGTGCTTCATCGACCATCGCGTGGACGTGGTGCGGCGGCGCACCGAATATGAGCTGCGCAAGGCGCGCGAGCGCGAGCACATCTTGCTGGGCTTCCAGAAGGCGCTGGACAATCTGGATGAAGTCATCCGGCTGATCCGCGCCGCCAAGGCGCCGCGCGAGGCGCGCGATTCGCTGATGGTGCGTTTCGAGTTCAGCGAGCGGCAGGCGCAGGCCATCATCGAGATGCAGCTCCAGCGCCTCACGGGCATGGAGCGGCAGAAGATTCTCGATGAGCTGGCCGAGATCCAGCGCCGCATCACGGAGTATCTCGAGATTCTGGGCTCCGACAAAGTGCTGCGCGATCTGATCGTCAAGGAGTTGAAGGAAGTTCAAAAGGAATACGGCGACGAGCGGCGCACCGAAATCATCGACGACGCGGGCGAAATCCGCCTGGAAGACCTGGTGGCCGTGGAAGACACCGCGGTCACGGTGACGCGCGGCGGCTACCTGAAACGCACTTCGGTCGACACTTACCGCCGGCAGACGCGCGGCGGCAAGGGCCGAATCGGGATGGGGACACGCACGGAAGATTTCGTCGAGCACCTGATCATCGCCTCCACGCACGCCTACCTGCTGATCTTCACCACGCGCGGGCGCGTGTATTGGCTGAAGGCCTACGAAATCCCCGACGCCACTACCACCGGCAAGGGCAAGCATATCTCGAACCTGATCAGCCTGCAGCCGGATGAAACCCCGAAGGCATTTCTGGCGGTAGCGGACTTCGTGCCCGACCAGTTCATCGTAATGGTGACGCGCCACGGGGTGATCAAGAAATCCGAGCTGACCGAGTTCGACAATCCCATGTCGCGCGGCATCATCGCGGTGTCGCTCGATGAAGGCGATGAGCTGATCGGCGCCAAGATCACCAACGGCGGCAATTACATTTTCCTCGGCTCGCACCAGGGGCAGGCCATCCGCTTCGCCGAAAGCCAGGTGCGCGCCATGGGCCGGACAGCGCGCGGCGTGCGCGCGATGCATCTGCCGGAAGGCGATTTCCTGGTGGGCATGGAAGTGGTCGAAAAAGACGGCCTGATTCTTTCCATCGCCGAAAACGGCTTCGGCAAGCGCACCAAGTTGGAAGCTTACCGCCTGACCGCGCGCGGCGGCAAGGGCGTCATCAACATGAAGACTACCGCCAAGACCGGCAAAGTGGTCGCGGTGCTTTCGGTGAACGAAGACTCCGATTTGATGATCGTCAGCCAGAACGGCAAAATCATTCGCATTGAGGCTGCCACCATCCGCCAGGTAGGCCGCTCTTCGCAGGGCGTGCGCCTGGTGAGTTTGGAAGAGAGCGACAAGGTGGCCGCCGCCAGTGTGATCCCCGATACGGAAAACGGCAACGGCGGCACGCAGGAGCTGCTGCCCGTCCAGTAGACTGGAATCGGAGCCGCGACCAAAGGGAGCGGTCACCGCCGAGGGAGACAAGTTTATCTCATGACCGATCCGGAAGGCTTCGCGTGGTAAAGTGGGGCAGGTCCCCGACCTGCCAACCGTTGGAACCCATATGCCCGCTCTAGTGGAACTCACCAGTCCGGCCCGCTTGCGGGAAAAAGAAGAGCGGCTCTTCGAAATCCTGCGGGGCATGGGCCGTATGCTGGTGGCTTTTTCCGGCGGCACGGATTCGGCCTACCTGGCCTGGGCGGCGCACCGCGCGGTGGGCGCCGGAGCGCTTGCCGTCACAGCCGATTCCGCCTCCATACCGGAATCGCACAAGCGCGACGCGGAAGCCTTCGTGGCTCAATTCGGCATCGCCCACGAATACATCGAAACCCGCGAGTTCGAGAACCCCGATTACACGCGCAACGCTCCCGACCGCTGCTTCCACTGCAAGGATGAGCTGTTCACGCGCCTCGAGCAAGTGGGCCGCGAGCGCGGCTTCGCGCACATCGTCTACGGCGTGAACGTGGATGACCTGGGCGATTATCGCCCCGGCCAAACCGCCGCTACCGAACACAGCGTGGCCGCGCCGCTGGCCGATGCGGGCCTTTCCAAAGCCGACATCCGCGAACTTTCGCGCGTGGCCGGCCTGCCCACCTGGGACCGGCCGGCATCGGCGTGCCTGAGCTCGCGCATTCCTTACGGGACGCCGGTGACCATCGAGACCGTCAGGACAATCGAGACCGGCGAGGAGCGGATCAAGGCGCTCGGCTTCCGCCAGTTTCGCGTGCGGTTCCATGGCGACGTGGTGCGCTTGGAAATCGCACCCGAGGAGTTGGCGAAGGCGCTAACCCTCGAAATGGCCGCCCGCTTCACCGAAATCTTCAAATCGCTGGGCTTCCGGTATGTCACGCTGGACCTGGAAGGCTACCGGCAAGGCTCCCTCAACGAAGTGTTGAACCTCAAGAAGTAGGGCGACGGGCGTCGCCGCGCTTCACTCTTCCACCAGGCGGTGGCTGGCAGTCGCATCCAAGTCCAGCTTGTAGACCCGCTTCAGTTCCACGATCAGCTTGAGATTCTCGCGGCTGAACGGAGCCTTGCCTTCGAAGGCGTGCAGGACGATGCCTTCGAGGAGATCGCCGAGGGTGAGGTCATGATACTCGGCCAGTGCCTTGAGAACCTTGAGCACCCGCTTTTCCATCCGCACGCCCGTCTGGACGCGCTCGATCTTGAGTTGAGGCTGTTTTTCTTTCATGTTTTGATTGTACCACGGTACATTGGTACAGCGGGCAAGCGGAAGCGCCTGCCCCACCAGGAAGAGAGGACAAAAAAAGCCGAGAGGACTCTCGGCTCTGCAGCCTTGACAGGCCGCGCCACGAGCAAATCGCCGGCGACAAGATCGCCGGCGTTACCGGAGTTATTCGAGCAGCACTTTCAGGACGCCGCGCTGCGCAGCACACTCGAAGGCTCGGGCGGCATCGCGCAGCGGGAAGCGGGCGGCGATCATGTCATCCGTCCGGATCAGCGCGTGATCGAGCAACGGGATAGCTGCTTCGAAGCGGCCGCAGCGCGAACCCACCAGCGTAATTTCATTGACGATGATGGGCGCGGTGTCGACTCCCACGGCGCCATGCACGGTAGATTTCAGAATCACCGTGCCGCGCGGGCGCACCATCGCAACCGCTTGCCGCAGGCCTTCGGGCGAGCCGGTCGCATCCACCACCCAGTCATACTCCGCGACCGGCAGCTCCCCGTTCGCCATTTCCGTGGCTACGCCCGAATCGGCCGCGATCCGCAGCTTGTCTTTGTGGCGTCCGAACAGCCGCACCGGGTAGCCATACGCGCCGAGCACCTGCGCCACCAACAGGCCCAGCTTGCCGTCTCCAAGGACGGCAACGGGCTCGCCGCACGGAATAGTAACCTGGTCGAGAATCTCGCACGCCGCGGCCAGCGGTTCGGTGAAGACCGCGCGCTCGAGCGGAATGCCCTCCGGCAGCACGTGGAGGTTACGTTCGGGCAGCGTGAAGAATTCCTCGAACGCTCCCGGATGGTGGACAATCCCGAGCACGCTGCGATTGGGACAGTGTCGGCCCAGGCCCTTGCGGCACCACTCGCAGTGCGCGCAGGCGAGATTGATTTCGCCCACCACGCGCTTGCCCACCAAAGCGCGGTCATCCGCTTCCACCACCTCGGCTACGAATTCATGACCGGGTGTGCCGCTGAAGCCGTAGTAGCCGCGCTGCAATTCCAAATCGGTATTGCAAATGCCCGCCACCAGCAGGCGTAGCAGCGCGTAGCCCGCGGGCCGGTCGGGCACCGGCGCCTCGGTGACCGAAACCACGCCGTTTTCCAGGTGCACGCGAAGCATTCCTTTATAATAAGGCTTCATGCCAGCGGAACTTGCCTGTTTCGAGGAGCGCTGCCGCGCGCGCTTCCCCATAACCGAAATCATTTATAATTGCCCGCGCTGCGGCGGGTTGCTGGAGGCCGTCTACCCGACTCCCGAAGGCCATCCGGGCGATTGGAAGCGCATGTGGCGCGATCGCCGCATGTCCAACGCGCCGCTCGATCAGAGCGGCGTCTGGCGCTATCGCGAGTTGATCGGTTTCCTCGACGATTACCGGCAAGTGGTGACGCTGCGCGAAGGCAACACGCCGCTGCTCGATGCGCCGCGCGCCGCGCAGTATGGCGGCCTGGACCGCATCGCGTTCAAGCACCAGGGCTTCAATCCCACCGGATCTTTCAAAGACAACGGCATGACCTGCGGCGTGGCGCAGGCCGTGCGGCTGGGCGCGCGGCGCGTGGCGTGCGTCTCCACCGGCAATACCTCGGCGTCGATGGCGGCTTATGCGAGCGCTGCGGGCCTGGATCCGATTATCTTCATCCCGCACGGCAACATCTCGTTTGGCAAGCTGGCGCAGGCGCTCGAATACGGCGCGCGCACCTTCCAGGTTGAGGCGAACTTCGACCAGATTCTGGCGCTGGTGCGGCAATTAGCCGAGCGCCTCGGCATCTACCTGCTCAACTCCATCAACCCGTTTCGCATCGAAGGACAGAAGACCATCATGGTCGAGATGATGGATCAGCGCGACTGGCGCGTGCCCGAATGGGTGGTGCTGCCGGGCGGGAATTTGGGTAACACGTCGGCGTTCGGCAAGGCTCTGCGGGAGATGAAAGCGCTCGGCTTGATTGGCCGCTTGCCGCGGCTGGCGGTGATCCAGGCGGAAGGCTCCGCGCCGTTTTTCGACTTATATCGCGCCACCGACCGCTCTCGCCTCAACGCCGTGACTCACCCGGAGACGCTGGCAACCGCCATCAAGATCGGCGATCCGATCTCCTGGCCGAAGGCGTTGCATGAGGTGCTCACGTCCGGTGGCGTGGTGGAGAAAGTGACCGAGCAGGAAATCGCCGACGCCAAGGCCGTGATCGGCCGCTGCGGCATCGGCTGCGAACCCGCCTCCGCGGCCACTCTGGCAGGCATCCGCAAACTCACCGCCGCGGGAACCATCGCGAGCAGTGCGGACGTGGTCGCCGTGCTGACCGGCAACCTGCTCAAGGACCCCGATTACATTCACCGCTATCACACCGGAGCTCTGACTGCGCCGGACGGCACGCCGCTGCGCTGCACTTATGCCAACCCCCCGGTGGTGGTGCCTGCTGAGGCGGATCGGATCGCGGCGCTGCTCGGCGAATAACTCAACAGCACCCCACATCTGCGTGCGATGTGACCCCTGTCTTTGTTGGGGCACCACTCCCTTATTTCCTGCGATGTCTGGTCAGGTGCACTGACTATAGGACATGCTTCACCGCAGTTTCCGCATTCGCAAAGCACACGAAAAGCGACTAGCCGCTCTGTGTGTCCGCCGCGCGGCGTTGGCGTTGGCCATTCGCCGACTGGAGGAATACCGGCGGCTGCGCGCCAAACGAATAGCTGCCGGGGTTCTGAAGGTGGCCTGAATCATCGCTACCGTTTGGGCAAAGCCTCAATCCGCGCGGCAAGTTCCGCCTCGGAGACCGCGCCGGGATGATAGAAGCGGACGATGCCGTTCGAATCCAGCACCACTATCGTCGGCGTGGTGCTGGCGCCATAATCGACAAAATTGGCTGCGCTCACCGGCACTGCCATGTCGGACAAACCCGAGTAGAAGTGGCGGCGAATCTGGTCGATGTATCGCGTTTCCTCGGCGGGAGTGACGGGTTCCCCCTGCGCCGCGTAGCCGTAAAGCCTGGTGGGTCCGATTACGACCAAGCCCTTGGGACCGTAGACGCGCTCGATTTGGGCCAGCACCGGCGCTTCCCCTTTGCAATCCGGGCACCAGTGAGCCCAGAAGAACAGCAGCACCGGGTGGCCGCGCAAGGCAGCCAGGCTGGCGGGTTGAGGGCCCAGCCAGTTGGCTTCATCGAGCGCCGGCGCCGCTGTACCAATCAAGCCGAGCAGGTTGATGTTCTTCTGAATGCGTTCGGCGAGGCCGGTTCTGGCAAAGCTGGTGAGTTCGCTCCGTAGGTATGCCACCGCCTGAGTGCGCTCGCCGCGCGCAGCGAGAACCTGCGCGTGGACCTCGATCGCCGCCCCAATCGCGGTTGCCAGCCTTTGGTCCCGATCCGGCTCATGCGCGCCTGGCAGCTTGCCGGCTAACCTGCGCGCCTCGCCGGCGTAAGCATCCGCTTCTTGGTACCGGCTGGCGCCAAGCTCCCCGCGGGCCAGCCAGGAAAGCGCCGCGGCCAGTTCCGAAGTCTCTCCGTTTTGCGCCTGGTACACACGCACGGCCCGCTCGGCGGCTGCGAAATCCCGGTGAGCGGCCAATGTCCGCACGTCATCCACGAGGGACGCGTACGCGAGAAGGGCGCCAATTGCAAGCGGTGCCAACGTCACAGCAGTGAGCTGACGAACTGGGCGAAGCGCGGGTCGTTCCAGTCGGCCCCCTCGGGAATTTTCATCTGCACTTTGCCCTTCGCATCGATAATGTAAGTCTCGGGATAGATGAAGGTGCCGTAATCGGCGTGGATTGTGAAATCGCGCGCGGTGAGGAAGGCCGGTTTGTATTTGTTCAGGAATGCGCGGTAAGCTTTTTCGTCGCGATCCACGCTCAGCGCCAGCACCACCACGCCTCTGTCCTTGAATTGCGCGGCGAACTGGCTGAGCGAAGGCGTTTCCTCCACGCACGGCGGGCACCACGTCGCCCAGAAGTTGAGCACCAGCACCTTGCCGCCGAAATTGGGAACGCCGATGGTGGCGCCGCTATCGGCGACCACGGTGAAAGCCGGCGCGGAATCGCCCTGCGCGACCACCCGTTCGTCGATGCCGGCGTAGATGACGTACACCAGCGCCGCCACGAGCGCGGCGATGGCGATCTTCAGAAAAAGGTCGGTTTTGACGCTCTGCATGGGGAGAAACTATAATTAATTGTATCTCCAGGCCGGCGCGGACGTCGAATACTTGTCCCATGCGGATTACCCGGAAGGTTGAATTCTCGGCCTCGCACGTTTGCCGCAATCCTCGGCTGTCCGACGAAGAGAACCAGCGCGTTTTCGGTCTCGCCGCCAACCCCAACGGCCACGGGCACAACTACGTGCTCGAAGTCAGCCTGGAGGGCGACCCAGACCCCGTCACCGGCATGGTTTTCGACTTGAAAGAAATGAAGGACGTCTTGAATCGCGAGGTAGTCGAGCCCTTCGACCACCGCTTCCTGAATCACGAAGTGCCGCCGTTCGACCGCGTGATTCCGACGCCGGAGAATATCGCGCGCGACATCTGGCGCCGCATCGAGCCGCATTTCGCGCATCCGCGCCCTCGCCTGCATTCGGTCCGGCTGTATGAAACGCCGGACCTGTACGTCGACTATTTCGGAGAGCAGCCGTGTTCCACGTAACCCGCCGCTACCAGTTCGCCGCCTCCCATCGCCTCCACGCAGCCGGCCTGAGCGACGAGGAGAACCGCCGACTCTACGGCAAATGCAATAACCCGTTCGGGCATGGCCACAACTACGTGCTGGAAGTGAGCGCGCGCGGCCCGGTGGATTCCGATACCGGTTCGGCGGTGGACCCACGCCGCCTGGATGAGTTGGTGGCGCGCGAGGTCTTGCAGCCGTTCGATCATCGAAATCTCAACTGCGACGTCGAAGCGTTCCGCGAGCTGACACCGACTTCCGAGCTCCTGGCGGTGGAAATCTGCCGCCGCCTGAAAAGCAGTTGGCCGGCGGCGTTTCCCGGCGACTGGCCCAAGCTCGAAAAGGTCCGCATCGCCGAAACCGCTCGCAACATCTTTGAAATGGATGCTTATGAAATCCAATAAGGCGCTGGTCAAAGTGATGCCGCCCAAACGGCCGGAATCGGACATCGACCCCAGCGCCGATTTGAGCATTGCTCCGCAGATTCGCGAAATCCTGGGGAAGCTCGGCGAGGATCCCGGCCGCCAGGGCCTGCGCCGCACGCCGGAGCGCGTGGATCAGGCGCTCAAGTTCCTCACCAGCGGCTACCGCACAGACGTCCAGAAAGTCCTCAACGGCGCGCTGTACGAAGTGAAGTACGACGAGATGGTGGTGGTGCGCGACATCGAATTCTTCAGCATGTGCGAGCATCACCTGCTGCCGTTCTTCGGCAAGATCCATGTCGCCTACATTCCGCGCAGCAGGGTGATTGGCTTGAGCAAGATCCCGCGCATCGTGGACGTGTTCGCGCGCCGCCTGCAAATCCAGGAGCGGCTGACCCAGGAAGTCGCGCAGACGATTAACGAAGTAATCGACCCCGTAGGCGTCGGCGTGATTTGCGAAGCCCGCCACTTCTGTATGATGATGCGCGGCGTGGAGAAGCAGCACTCCGGCGCCATGACCAGCGCCATGCTGGGCGCCTTCCGCGCCCGCAAGAAAACCCGCGACGAATTCCTGGCGCTGGTGAATCACAGAAGCAACGGGTACTAGGGACCCGAGTGATTTCTCGACCGCGTCGTATATACGTTAATCGTATATACTGAGATCGTGCTGGCCAAGATCGAAGGCTTCGATTGGGACGCCGCCAACGTCGGTCATATCCTGCGCCGCGCGGTTACGCCCTCCGAGGTTGAGGAAGTCGCCGGCAGGACGCACGTGATCGTTCCGGCAAAATCGATCAATGGCGAGAATCGCTGGAAGCTCTTCGGCAGAACGGCGGCCGGCCGCTATCTGGTAGCGGTGTTTACCATTCGCCGGAAGCTGTTCCGCACCGTGACTGCTTACGAGATGAATGCCGCAGAGAGGAGCAAGTATGCCGCGCAAATCGACTGACGTTCCGAAGTCCAAGTCCGAGGTGGAGGAGGCCGGCTGGTACGCGACTCCGCAAGGCCGCCGGCAGACCGAGCGCGAGTTTTCCCGCGCGCTCAAGGACGGGACTCTGTTTCGCTCGACCGGATTGAATATCGGGAAGACCGATCCGAAAGTGCTGCAACGCCTCATGCGGCAGGCCAAGCGGAACGCGACCCGCCCCATATCCATACGCGTCCCGATCGCCGACCTCGAACACGCGCAGCAGATTGCCGAGAAGGCCGGTGTCGGCTACCAGACCGTGCTCAAGCAAGCCATCCGCAAGGGCTTGACGAGAGCTGGCTGAGCACAGAGCCTCCGGGGTAAGGGGGATTCTTCATCTGCATGGTTTGGGCGCTCATGGCCTCGGCGTCTCGCCTTCCGACGTGAATGGCGATGCGGGCAATCCGTCTGCGTTAAATAGGTTGACCGTTGGCGCGTTGGCCCAACCGTAGCGGACGTACTTAGGGCTGGCGATTTGCTCGCTACTGGCGACCACGGTCTCGCCGTCTATGCGCGCGGTCGCATTCACAAAGCGGCCATCTTCTCCGGCGATCTCAAATCCCTGCAGAGCGCCTCCCTGGGCAACCAACCCACGCGTTGTGTGATCGAACCAGATACGGATGCCGTCACCGTCGGGCGCGGCCTGCCGGTACAGCGGACCGGAATACTCCACGTTTTCGCCGTAGGCGACGGCCCGCGCAGCCAGGGCCAGTCGCGCGCCGACGGTCTGCTTATCGGGTGGATGGACATTGGCCGGATCGCCGATATCAATCGTCACGGCCATGGCCGTGTTCGCCACAGAAAGGCTGCGGCGCTGCGCTTCGCGAATGACGGCCCAAGCTTCGGTCGCGTTCGAGGTGAAGCTGGAGATTTGCACGAAGAGAAACGGAAAATCCCCTTCATGCCACTGCGCGCGCCAGTCTTCGATGAGGGCCGGAAAGATCTTGGCGTACATCGGGGCCCAGGCCAGCCGGCTATTGGATTCGCCCTGATACCAGATCACGCCCTTGATCGCGTACGGCGTAACGGGCGCGACCATTCCGTTGAACAACGCGGCCGGAGCCCAGGACTCGGGAGCTGGGTGCCAGGTGTGGTCCGGCGGCGCCTGGCCCGCCTGCTTGGCGGCCGCGTCTTCGCGTTTTTCCCTCGCCAGGATGGCCGCCATGTCGCCTTGCGCCTGCATCATGTGGGCGCGCGTTGCGAAGACGGGCATCAGAGCCGCATCGGCCGAGATGGCTTCCAGGCTCGTCCATGCTTCGGCCACCGTACCGCCCCAGGTGGAATCGATGAGTCCGACGGGAACGCGCTCGCGCGCCGCAATTTCGCGTCCGAAGAAATACGCCACCGCTGAGAAGTTCGCTGCCGTTTCGGGAGTGCACACAGTCCATGACGCGGCACTGTTCCGGAGCGGGAAGTCGGCGGCCTTCTGAGGAATGTGAAGCAGCCGAATCTGCGGTTGGCCGGCGTGGGCGATTTCCTCGGCCGAGTTTTTCAGCGGGGCGCCGCCAAAGCCTTTCAGCGGAAACTCCATATTCGATTGGCCTGACGCGAACCAAACATCGCCGACCAGGACGTCATCCAGAACGATTTTGTTGCTGCCGGTCACGGTCATCTGGTACGGGCCGCCGGAAGACTCGGGGGAAAGGAACAGGCTCCAGCTCCCCAGACTGTCGCCGGCGACCGCCCGGCTGATTCCGTGGAACGTGACCGAGACTTTCTCGCCGGGGTCCGACCAACCCCAGATGTGAATCGGCTTATCTCGCTGCAACACCATGTGGCTGCTGAGAATCCCAGGCAGCCTGGCTTCGCACGTTGCAGTGCGCGGGTAGCCGGCCATGAGCAGGGCGAGAGCCAAGACGCGAAACGTAGCATTGACGGGCATAAGTACATTTTGATGCAAACAACACGCTGGTTGGGGAATATGGTGGGGCGGACGCCCGCGTCCGCGCCGGACCCCCTGGTCCGGCTCTCCCAAGAGCCCTAATCGGATCTATCCGAAAATGAGGTAGCCCAGAACATTTTCCCCCGCTATTGTTTCGTTTGTGCTTTCGGTGTATGGTAGAGAAGAAAAGGCGAAGCTTGACACCGATCGCCTATCCTACCAATGCTATGAGCCAGTCGCTGGGATTTCCCGAATTCTCGAATGAATTGGCGCTCGCCTCGAAGCAGTCGCTCGATGCGGTGGTCTCGCGCTTTCAGGCGGCGCATGCCGATCCCGAATCGCCCGTCCGCGCCATCCATCACCAGCGTGCAGCCGATGGCGTTTACGCTGACTTGCCCGCTGCCATTCATCCCGCGTTGCGCCAGGCGCTAGAAGCCCGCGGCATCGCACGCCTCTATTCGCACCAGGCGGAGGCCTTCGACGCGCTCGAAGCCGGCAAGAACGTGGTGGTGGTGACGCCCACCGCCAGCGGCAAGACACTCTGCTATAACCTGCCCGTCACCAACCGGCTGCTGGCCGATGACGGCGCCCGCGCCATGTACCTCTTCCCGACCAAGGCGCTGGCCGAAGATCAGTTGCACGAATTCCAGGGCGCCGTGGATGCGATGGGGTCTTCCATCCGCGCTTTCACTTATGATGGCGACACGCCGCAGGACGCGCGCAAAGCCATCCGTCAGCGTGCCAACGTGGTGCTGACCAATCCGGACATGCTGCATTCCGGCATCCTGCCGCACCACACCAAGTGGGCCCGCTATTTCGAAAATCTGCGCTACATCGTGATCGACGAGCTGCATTATTACCGCGGCGTCTATGGCAGCCATCTGGCCAACGTGCTGCGGCGGCTGAAGCGCATCACGGAGTTCTACGGATCGCATCCGCAAATCATCTGTTGTTCCGCCACGATCGCGAATCCGCGTGAGTTGGCCGAGGCGCTCACCGGCGAGCCGTTCGAGCTGGTGGAGCGCAACGGCGCGCCGCGCGGCGAAAAGTACTTCGTCTTCTACAACCCTCCGGTAGTCAACCGACAGCTCGGCATCCGCCGCAGCTACATCCACGAAGCGCGGCGCGTAGCGATGGAATTCATCGAACGGCGCCTGCTGACGCTGGTCTTCGCCAACAACCGCCTCGCCACGGAAGTACTCGTCACGTATTTGAAGGATGCCTGCGACCGCGGGCCGGCGCCTTCGGAATCCGTGCGCGGTTACCGCGGCGGCTACCTGCCGCGCGAGCGCCGCGAAATCGAGCGCAAGCTGCGCGATGGCGAGATCCGCGCCGTGGTGGCCACTAACGCGCTCGAACTGGGCATCGATATCGGTTCGCTCGATGCAGTCGTGATGGCCGGCTACCCCGGTACCATCGCTTCGAGCTGGCAGCGCGCGGGCCGCGCCGGCCGCCGCCAGGGCACCTCCGCGGCCGTGCTGGTGGCTTCGAGCGCGCCGCTCGATCAATACATCGTCGAACACCCGGATTACTTTTTCGGCCGCTCGCCCGAGCATGCTTACATCAACCCGGACAATCTGGAAATCCTCATCGCCCATCTGAAGTGCGCCGCCTTCGAGCTGCCGATTCGCGATGGAGAGACTTACGGCAAGCACGCGACAGCCGACGTTTGCGCTTTCCTCGAGGAATCCGGCTTCCTGCATCATTCGGCCGGCGCCTGGCATTGGACTTCCGATACTTACCCGGCCGATGCCACCAGCCTGCGCTCCATTTCAAGCGATAACTTCGTGGTGGTCGATATTACCGGCGAAGCGGAAATCATCGCCGACGTGTCGTTTACCACGGCGCTCACTACGTTGCACGAGAAAGCCATCTATCTGCACGAAGCCCGCCAGTATCATGTCGAGCGCTTCGATTACGACGAGCGCAAGGCTTACGTGAAGCGCGTGGACTCCGATTACTACACCGACGCCATCGACTACACCGAAGTCAAGGTCCTCGAAGAGTACGAAGCCGACGCCCTGGCCGGCGCGCGCCGCGTGCATGGCGATGTGCGCGTCAACCGGCAGATCGTCGGCTTCAAGAAAATCAAGTTCTACACCAATGAAAACGTCGGCGCGGGCAAGCTCAACATGCCGGAGCAGGAAATGCACACCACGGCTTTCTGGCTGCACTTCCCGGCTGCCTTTCTGGCGCGCCTGGCGGAATTCACGCCGGCCGAAAAGCAGAGCGGCATCGGGGGCCTGGGCAACGCGCTGCGCACCGTGGCCGCCCTGCTGCTGATGTGCGACCCGCACGACCTGGGGGTGGCGCTGAGCGAGGAAGACACGGCGGGTCTCACTGCCTTCGAACCCAATCTCTATCTCTACGACGCTTATCCCGGCGGCATCGGCCAAAGCGCGCCGCTCTACCGCCTGGCGCCACGCCTGTTGTCCCAAACCGCCGAGCTGATCGTCGCCTGCCCGTGTGAAGCCGGCTGTCCCTCCTGCGTCGGCCCGACAGGCGAAACCGGCGAAAGAGGCAAGCAAGTGGCAGGAAGGATACTAGCGGAGTTGCTCGCAAGCCCGGCGGAGTGATGCCGCAGCCGTCGGAGGACCGCCCAATCCGCTAAACGCGACAAAATCGGGCCGGAGGCACGGGCAAGCTGAATAAAGCGCGCCCTACCTAATTCACGCCGGACATCAGCCGCTTGGTCGGCCGAACCAGCAGCGCCAGTACTAGCGCGGCGACGATGGTGCAGGCGGCCACGATGCCGAACAGCGACGGCAGCGGTATCGAGCTGTACAGCGACGCGGCTTTGCCCGCCATCCAGTTGCCGATGCTGATCGAGAGGAACCAGATCCCCATCATGAAGCCGGCCGCGCGCGCGGGCGCCAGCTTCGTCATCGCACTCAATCCAACCGGGCTCAGGCACATCTCGCCGAGGGTCTGAAGAAAATACGTTCCGGTGAGCCACCATGACGATACCAGCGCGCCGTGCGCCGACATCATCGCCGCCGGCACCAGAATAGCCAGCGCCAGACCCGCCCACAGCAGCCCCATCGAAAACTTGGCCGGACTGGACGGCTCCGTATGGCGGCGGCCCAGCCACAGCCAGAGCCACGCGAACACCGGAGCCAGCGCAATCACGAAAATCGGTTGGACGAACTGAAACCAGCTCGCCGGGAATTCGAACCCGAAAATGTGACGGTTCGTGCTGCGCTCGGCGAAAAGGCTGAGCGATGAGCCGGCCTGCTCGAAGGACGCCCAGAAAATCGCCGACGCCACGAACAGCACCAGGATCGCCGCCGAGCGCTTGCGTTCCTCCGCTGTCCACGTTTGCGAGAAAATCAGCCACGCAAACACCACTACCGAGATGCCCAGCAAGGCCCAGCCCAGCGAATTGGAGATCAGCGATGCGGTGAACGCGATCACACCGGTGGCGCCCAGCGCGCCCAGCACGGCAAACACCGCCAGGCCTCCGCCTACCGCCCATATGGCGTTGCGCCGCTGACGCGCGTCGCCCGCTGCGCTACCTGTCGATGCGGGGCGCACGCCGGCATCGCCCAGGTACTTGCCGCCCAACACGTATTGAATCAGACCGGCCAGCATGCCCAGGCCCGCCAGCCCGAAGCCCAGCCGCCAACTGATCCGCTCTCCCACCCAGCCGCAGAAGATGGGGGAAATCAGCGCGCCGATGTTGATCCCCATGTAGAAAATGGAAAAACCGGAATCGCGCCGCGGATCGCTCTGCCGGTAGAGTTGTCCCACAATCGTGCTGACGTTGCCTTTGAGCAGGCCGGTGCCCGCCATCAACAGCACCAGCCCCAAGTAGAACGCGCCCTGGCTCGGTCCCATCAGACAGAATTCGCCAGCCGCGATGAACAGGCCACCCAGGAACACCGCGCGCCGCTGGCCGACAATGCGGTCCGCCGCCCATCCGCCGCCCAGGCACATCAGGTAGACCATGGCGGTATAGAGGCCATAGACCGCGCCGGCCTTGTCGTCGTTGAAGCCCAGGCCGCCCTTGACGATTCTGTCGGTCATATAAAGGATGAGAATGGCGCGCATGCCGTAGTAGCTGAAGCGCTCCCACATCTCGGTGAAGAACAGCGTGGCTAGTCCGCGCGGATGGCCGAAAAACCGCGTGTCGTACTGGGCTTGGGGAGGTTGCGCTTCGGGCGGCGTAGTGATCATGGAAAGGTCTTAGGGGCCAGTGTAACAGGTGGGGCAGACCCCCTGGTCTGCGCGGGACGCCCTTCGTCCCGCTCCAGAGGGCCGACGAGGGCGTCGGCCGCGGACCAGGGGGTCCGCCCCACCAAGAAATCGCATCCACGCTTTGGCCTTTGCGGCAGTTTATCTAATAGAGGATGAAAACCCTGGCACTGGCAGCGGCTGAACTGGGCGACCAACCGGAAGGCCGGGACGCCACGCTCGAAGCCGCGCGCGCCGGCGACCCGGCGGCTTTCGATTTGCTGATGCGCCGACATGAACGCCTGGTGCTGGGGACGGCCTACCGCCTGGCTGGCAATCTCGAGGACGCGCAGGACGCTTCGCAGGAGGTGTTCCTGCGGCTCTACCGCAACCTCGCGAAGCTCGATGCGGGCAATCTGGCGGCCTGGCTTTACCGGGTGACGGTGAATGTATGCCACGATGCGCAACGGCGCCGGCCAAGCACGGTTCCGGTGGATGAAGCGCCGGAGCTGGCCGCCGCCGGCGATCCGCAGCAGACCGCTGGCGAGGCCGAACGGAGGGCGCTGCTGCGGCGCAGCCTGCGCGTGCTCTCCGAAAAAGAGCGCGCCGCCCTGGTGCTGCGAGACCTGGAAGGGCTTTCCACCGCCGAAGTGGCGGGCGTGCTGGGATCGAGCGTCGCCACCGTGCGCTCGCAGATTTCCAAAGCCCGGTTGAAGATGCGGGATTTCGTGGAGCGCAGTTCGCGGAGGCGCTTATGAGTTGTGCGATTTGGGAAGAGCGGGTCGCGCTGTTTTCGGGCGGCGACCTGGGAACCGCCGAGGCGGGCGCCGTGGAGCGGCATTTGAGCCAGTGCGCAGCGTGCAGCGCTCTGGCGGCGGATTTGCGGTCGGAGCTGGATGAATTGCGCCAGGCACACCGAGAGCCGCTAGCACCGGAGCACTATGCGGCCGTGCGGGCGCGGGTGCTGGCGGAGTTGGCGGTACCGCCTCGCCGGAGTGTCGCGTGGCCGTGGGCATGGGCGGCGGCGCTGGCGGTCGCCGCGGCGGGTGCGTGCGTGGTGTGGGTCATCATGAAGCCAGCCGCGATACCAGCGCCGGAGCTGCCTCGCCTGGTGGCTGCTGCGCCGAAACAGAGCCGGGCCCAGAGGGCACCCCGTCAGGGAGCGGTCATTTCCACTCATGTGCGGCGCCGGCGAACGGAGCGGGCTGCCCCATCCGTCAACGAGCGGCGGAGGTCGGAGTTGGCAGAAGTCGTTGTGCCGCCACCGCCAGCTCCGCCTGCCGCCGAGGATCCCCCGGTACGCATGGTGCAATTGGCGACCGCCGATCCGAACGTAGTGATCTATTGGCTATTCGAAGAAAAGGGAGAAGAACGATGAAGCGAATCGCTGCCGTATTGATGCTGGCCGCCATGAGTTTGGCGGCGCAGGATAACAAGAACGAACAACCGAAGCCACCCGCCTCCAGGGCGCAGAAGCTCTTCGTGCTGAAGTACGCCGACCCGGCGCAAGTGTCTTCCCTGGTAGGAGCGCTTGGAGGCTCGGCCATGCAGAGTACGCAGCTGCGCGCCGTCGCCGTGACGGCGGAGAAAGGCGCGATGGAGGTGATTGAGGATGCCATCAGGCAGTTGGATGTGCCGTCGGCTGCGCCCAAAAACATCGAGCTGACGGTCAACCTGATCGTGGGTACGGACGCCGAAAGCAGTCTCGGCAGCCCCGTGCCAAAGGAAGTGGACAGCGTTGTGGCGCAGCTCAAGGGCGCATTCCCATTCAAGAATTACCGGCAGGTAGATCAGATCGAGCTGCGGACCCGCACCGGTGAACGCGCGGCGACCAGGAGCGAGGGCGCCGTGGTCACCAAGGATTCTCTGCCGCCGTACGTACCGGAATCGGGACCGATGAGACCCCAAGCCACAACGATCATAACCAACTTCAACATTCGCTCCGCCGGGCTGGCGCCAGATGGATCGACGGTGCGGCTGGACGGCATGGAGGCATCGATCAGTTGGGCCGGTATTGGCAACGATCTGAAGCTCAATGCCAGCGTGGACGTGAAAGAAGGGCAGAAAGCCGTAGTCGGCCGCATTGGCGTGGCGCACGACCAGGCTTTGTTCGTGGTGCTGACCGCCCACGTCGTCGAGTAGCCCCGCGCGGTGACGCAGGCGGTCTTGCCGCCGGTGCTTTTTCTGCCGCGGCCTCGGCGGCGTATCCCGGAGAGTGATCGAGTCAACCGCGAACCAGATGCACGGCACCGGCGGCAAGCCTGCGTTACCACGCAAAGCAGAGACTCTAGCTAGGGGCCGCGGCCACTACCGGCTATTGCGCCGCCGCGGGTTGTGATACAGTTCAGGATAAGATGGCATCTCGAAGCGTCAACAAAGTCATATTGCTCGGCAACCTCGGCAAGGACGCCGAGACCAAGTTCACCGCCAGCGGAATCTCGGTCTCCAAGTTTTCGGTCGCCACGGGCCGGCGCCAGAAAGACGCGCAGACCGGTGAGTGGAAGGATATCACCGATTGGCACAACGTCGTCATGTGGAAGACGGAGAACGTCGCCAACTTCCTTCTCAAAGGCAAGCAGGTCTACCTGGAAGGCCGCATCGAGACCCGCAGCTATGAGGATAAGGAAGGCCAGAAGAAATACATCACCGAAGTGATCTGCGACGCCAACAGCCTGGTGCTGCTCGGCGGCGGCAGCCGCGAAGGCGCGCCCGGCGGCGATTCCGAGCGCGTGGTCTCGATGCCTCGCGCAGCCGGCCGTCAGCAATCCGCGCCCTCCGCCCCGCCCGACGATATGGGCCAAGGCATCACCGACGACGACGTGCCGTTCTAAGGTCTTCGACCGTTGTGATGCAGTGCTCTATACTGGAGCACGGCCGCTAACCCCGCGCTCCCGAACGGAGCCGCGACCATAGGGTGTGACCACAGTTCGGCCCTCCCAAAGAGATGAAACTGAGCCGCCGTGGCGCGGGCCGTCAGGCCTGCAGAGCCGAGAGTCATCTCGGCTTTTCTTCCCGCCGCGCGCGAGTTTCGACGGAACGTTCCTTTCGATGCAACTGAATCTGCCGGTCAAAGACCAAGGTTTGGCTTTTGATCGCTTTCGTATACGGTGAGAACTCGGCGGCCGGTCCGCACTATGAGAAGTGATGGAGGTTTTTCGCCATGGCTCTGCCGGCTCAAAGCGACCCAACCGCGGGCGATCTTGCCCGATTTGATGAAGACTGGACGAAGGCGACGGCCCCTTCGGCCGACCTATATCCAAATGTTCCGGACGGAATCTACGATGCGGTGATTGAAGACGCGCAATTGACGGAAACGGTGTCAACCGGCCGTCCGATGGTCATTTGGAGACTGCGAATCCTGGGGCCGCAAGCGGTGGATCGCGTCGTCACGAAGAATCGAGTGATCACCGAGAACACTCTCCAGTACCTCAGAGAAGAACTAGATAAGTGCCGGTTGGCGGTATCGCGGTTGTCCGAGTTGCCGACCCGTCTCAGCGAACTGGCGGGCCGGCCCATCGGTATCGAAAAGCGCACAAAGGACGGACGCTCCAATATCTACTTCCGGCGGCAGGCTAGCCGAACGAACCAGGGCATCACTGACGACGATGTGCCGTTCTAGAACCGGACGCGCCGAGATGGCATCTCCGCGATCTCGCCGGCTGTGCCGGTGTTTCCAGACGTTTTCGGCATAGGCTTGCTCTTCCCCCTTGGTCGCTCTTGGCTGCGCCTACCGCTTCTCGAAGAACAGATAATACTGGTAGGGGAGAATCTCCAGCCGCTTGGATAGGGCGAAGCCTGCCTGTTGAAACTCGGCGATGACTTGCTCGTCTGAAAGCTTCATTTCCCGCGGCGGTCCTACCGGCAGATCCTTTTTGTAGAAATCGATCACCACGATGCGCCCACCCTTCTTCAGCGCGGTGGCCAGCTTCGCATAGTACACCGGGCGGTTTCGATGTGATGCAGCACGTCGCAGAAGAACATCGTATCGATGGAATTGGCCGGCAGCCGCGGGTCATCCGGCGCGGATAGCACGGTTTCGAGATTTGCCAGAGCCTGGTCGCGGGCGATGGCGAGCAGCTTGGCGTCGATATCTACGGCGTAGACTTTGCCGGCGTGGTGGGCGAGGCGCCGCGCGAAATAGCCGGTGCCGGCGCCGATATCGGCGATGGTTTCCGTGGGCTTCAAATCGAGAGCCATCACCACCTCGTGCGGCTTCTGCCACTCGTCACGCGACGGGTCTTCCAATACCTTGGCGTACTCTTCCGAGGAGGGCGGGTGGTGCTGATGCGGTACCTGTCCCGCTGTCACCGCGGCAAAGAACGCCGCTGCGAGGAATAATCTCATGGTCCTGATTCGCTCCTTTACCGGAGAGACGCGCGTGTCCGAGGGAGGTCCCGAATATTCTCCCAGCGGCCTACTGCATCACCCACAGCATGACCAGGAAGAACAGCACCATCACGACGCCGATGGCGAGCCACACAAACACGTAAAAGCGTTCTTGTTCGGGAGGCGGCATGCTGATGCCGATGGTGCCATGCAGCCCTCGCATCAGACCCACCAGGAATCGCATCAACAATGCACTGCTCCTTTGCTACGTGGCGCACGCACTCGTGCGTGCCGCGTCGGCACTCGTGCCGACGCCGGCTTCGCTCGCGCGAAGTGTCGAGAAGAGTCTCGACACGGCACGCTGGACTGCGCGCGCCACGGCCACCGTTACGGTTTCTTGAACAGTTTGTCGAAGGCGCTGCGCGCGTCTTCCGGGTTGCGCGGCGCGGGTGGACCGGCCGGCCCCGCATACTGCGCGCCGGAGCCGTTGGAGGTTCCTTCGCGCGCCACCGTCACACGCGGCGTGAACAGGCTACACTCGTTGGCTGCGTCTTTCACCGGAATGCGCAGCGGGATCGGCTTCAAACATTGAAAACGCGTGGACGGCTCGAAGTGCGAGCACTGCTTGCAACAGTGCAGCGCGCGGTTACACTTCGGGCACGCGCCGTTGAAGTCGGTACCCTCCGGCAGAGCCGTCGAGCAGTTATAGCAGCGGGAGGCCGCCACATGTTGTACCAGACGCGGCAAGCGGGGGCCGGTCACATCGATGGGCGGACGCGGACCTTGCGGCTTGGGACTACCGTCCCGGGGACCCCTGCCGTCGCGGTCCGTGTCCATGTACCCGTGTTGTCTGTATTTGCGATCGCTGTCCATGGAGGTTTACTCCGTATCTGCGGGAGAAGAGAGCCTTCGATTGTCGAATCAGCTTTTTCCGGGCCTTGACAAATTCCGACACAAACCACGTCTGCCGCAGGCCGGTCCATGGGCCAGGTGGGCGACGTGGGATTACTAGAAGGGCTGGGGCGGGCATCCAATTGCGTGCCGAACGGGCTCGGCATCCCGCCAGTGCCTAAACTCATACATACCACGGAATGGGGTCCAATTGCACGCCCCCTCACGATAAGAGTAACCAGTGAGTAATAGTATTGTTGCCGGATTTACCACGTAATCTCGCTTCGCTAGCCGCCCGTACTCCACTTCAGCAGGTTGGTGCAGGGCCGGGTCAGCGGGTCGTCGAAGTGGTTCGGGCTGACCCGCAGGGCGTAGCCAAGCCGGCCGGTGCGGTCGGGCATGATCTCCTTCCCGAATATGGTCACACCACCCTGCTGCTCGAACAACGGCAGCACCATCACTTCGGTTTCCTCCAGATGTCCATTGGCGCCCACCCGGCCCATCACCAGCTCCACTCTCACGTCCTCCGGCTGCAACCCCGCCAGGTCGATGGTGGCGCGCACCGGCACGGGGTTCCCGCTGACCCAGGAGCCGGTGGGGCCGTCGCCGGAATCCAGGAACCGCACACGGTCCCAGACTTCCCGCACGCGTGCGTTCCAGCGCGCCCTGTCGTGGGTGAGGCTGAAGTGCCCGGCCACCGCGCGGAGGTGCTGCTCGTGAGCCGGCTGGTACAACTGATCCATATATTCCCTCACCATTCGCCGGCAATCGAACTGCGGGGTAATGTACATCAGGGATTGTTTCATGCGCCGCACCCACTCGCGCGGCGCCTGTTCGCGCCGCTCGAAGAACATCGGCACAATCTCGTTTTCGAGCAGGTAGTAAATGGCGCTGGCGTGCAGCGCGTCCTGGTCCTCGGAGTATGGTTCGCGTTCGCCGATCGCCCAACCACCCGAGTGTTCGTAGGCTTCGTCGAACCAGCCGTCCAGAATGCTGAGGTTGAGCACGCCGTTGATGGCGGCCTTCATGCCGCTGGTGCCGCACGCTTCTTCGCCGCGGCGCGGGTTGTTTACCCACAAATCCACGCCCTGCACCAGTTCGCGCGCCACCTTCATGTCATAGTCTTCCACGAAGACCAGGTGCTTCCACAGTTCCGGGTCGCGCGAAAGCTGGACAATCTCGCGAATGAAGCTTTTGCCCGGCTGATCCTTCGGGTGGGCCTTGCCGGCGATCACGATCTGCACCGGCATGTCCTTGTGGAGGAGTATCCGCTTCAGCCGCTCGACGTCGCGAAACAACAGCGTGGCGCGCTTGTAAGTGGCGAAGCGGCGGGCAAAACCGATGGTGAAAGCGTTGGGGTCCAGCACTTCGCTCGAATGCCGGACCTCCGCTACCGCGGCCTGCCGCCGCGCCGCCGACAAACTCTGCCGTTCCCGCACGAACGCCACCAGGCGCCGCTTGCGCCGCCGGTGCGTTTCCAGCAGTTCCTCGTCGGGTATGTCTTTCACCTGTTCCCAAATCGAGACATCGTTGAACCGCTCCCGCCAATCCGGCTGCAAATACTGGTCGTACAACCCGGCCAGGTCGCCATTCAGCCAGCTTGGCGCGTGCACGCCATTGGTGACCGAGGTAATCGGGACTTCCCAAACCGGCAGTTGCGGCCACAGGTCGTGGAACATTTCCTGCGAGATGTGCCGGTGCAGCCGGCTCACCGCATTACGGTAGGCCGACGTCTTCAGCGCCAGCACGGCCATCGAAAAGCGTTCGTCGCGGTCGAGCGGGTTGCGCCTTCCCAGCCCCATCAACTGATTGAAGTCGATGCCGATCTCGCCGCAGTACGGGGAAAAATAGTGGTACATCATGCCGGGATCGAACAGATCGATTCCCGCCGGCACCGGCGTGTGGGTAGTGAACACGTTGCTCGAGCGGGCCGCCTCCAGCGCCTCCTCGAAGCTGAGCCTTTCCTCCCCCATGTAACGCCGCACCTGCTCCAGCACCAGGAACGCCGAGTGCCCCTCGTTCATGTGGAACACGGTGGGCTTCAGACCGACCGCCTTGAGCGCCCGCATGCCGCCGATGCCGAGCACGATCTCCTGGCGGATGCGCGTATCGATATCGCCGCCATAAAGCGAATCGGTGATGTCGCGATCCTGCGGCAGCACGTTCTCCGGAATGTTCGTATCCAGCAGGTAGAGGGTGATCCGTCCTACATCCAGCTTCCACACCTGGATGTACACGTCCCCGGTGGGTAACTGGACGGTGACTTTCAGGTCTTGGCCATCCGCGTTTTTGACCGGTACCAGCGGCAGGGTGTAGAAGTCGTTGGTCGGGTAACGCTCCTGCTGCCAACCATCCGGATTGAGCATCTGGCGGAAATACCCTTGCTGATAGAGCAGCCCTACGCCTACCAGAGGGTAATCCTGGTCGCTCGAAGACTTCAGATGATCGCCGGACAGAATGCCCAGGCCGCCCGAATAAACCGGCAGGCATTCGGTGAGGCCATACTCGGCGGAAAAGTAGGCGATCAGCTTGCCATCGGCCGCCGGCGGCCCCTTCTTGACGCGAGCGTCGAAGGTTTCGCAGGCCAGCTTGTACAGCGCCAGGTAGCGCGGGTCGGCAGCAACCCGGTCCAGGGTCGCTTGCGATACCCGGCCCAACATCAGCACCGCGTTGTATCCGCAGTCCCGCCAAACAGCCGGGTCCAGGCGCCGGAAGAGGGCGCGTTGCAGCGGCTCCCAGCTCCACAAAATGTTGTAGGCCAGTTCCGTCATTCGGGAGAGCGAGGGTGGCAGCGCCGGGCGGACCAGAATCTCCCGAATCGGTTGGATGTAAAATGGCATAACGCCAAGGCTCCCTCTACGATAACAAATCGGAAAAAAGCTCACGAAACTGCACGCCGGCAGCTTCGCTTGCGTCAATATATAAGAAGGTCATGCGTTTTGCGCTAGTAATCTGGATGCTTGCGGCCACTACGGGGTGGGCGGGGGAATTCGCCATCTTCGCCAGCGGTTCACGCTTGCACGTGGACGGCCATCAGATTGCCGGTTCACAAGTCCGGCTGTATTCGGGCAGCGGCTACACGGAATTGTCCACCTCTGCCATCGTCGGCTTCGAACCCGACGGCGTGGCCGCACCGGAACCCGCGCTCCCGGGCGAACCGCAAAAGCTTGAATCCATTACCCAAATCGCCCCGCGGCAACTGGCGGACGACGCCGCCGACAAGTACGGACTGCCGCGCCAATTGGTTCGCAGCGTCATGGCTGCCGAGTCCGGTTTCGACCCGCTGGCCTTATCTCCCAAGGGCGCCGTGGGCTTGATGCAACTCATGCCCGTCACGGCCCAGTACCTGGGAGTCAATCCGGCCGATCCGGCCCAAAATGTCGATGCCGGAACTCGCTACCTGCGCGACTTGCTCCTGAAGTACGACGGACTGCTCTGGCACGCTCTGGCCGCGTACAACGCCGGACCGGAGGCCCTGGAGAAATATCATAACCAAATTCCACCCTACCGGGAAACCATCCGCTATATCGAAAAAATCGATCGGGATCTGAAGCGGACCGGCGGCGTTTCCCAATAGCCGCGCGAGCTGGGCCGTTGGCCACGGATCAACGCATATAAACCGATAGAGTTTTGGGGTTCTTAGCTTATCTGTGTCGATCCCTGGTGCTTGGTTGAAAGAAGAAAAGCCGAGATGGCTCTGAACTCTGCAAGACTGACAGTCCCGGATCGTGCACGGGCAAGCCGCGCCACGGTGGCCGGCTATACGCTCACTGTCAGCACTTCTTCGCCCTTGTGCCAGTTGCACGGGCAAAGCTCGTCGGTCTGCAGCGCGTCGAGCACGCGCAGCACTTCTTGCGGATTGCGGCCCACCGAAAGATCGTTCACCGCCACGAAGCGGATCATGTTGTGCGGATCCACCACGAACGTCGCCCGCTGCGCCACTCCCTCCTGCGGGTCCAGTATTCCCAGCGCCGCGCACAGCTCGCGCTTGATGTCGGCAAGCATGGGAAACGGCAAAGCCTTCAGGTCCGGGTGGCGCTCCCGCCAGGCCAGGTGGACAAATTCGGAATCTGTGCTGCCGCCCAACACCTGCGCGTCGCGGTCGGCGAAATCCTTGTTTAACCTGCCGAACGCGGCGATCTCCGTCGGGCAGACGAAGGTGAAGTCCTTCGGCCAGAAGAAATAGACCTTCCACTGATCCGGATAGTCCTCGTCGGTGATGGTGCGAAACGTCTTGCCTTGCTGCAGGCTCACCGTCGCCTGCAAAGAGAAAGCAGGGAACTTCTGTCCAACTCCCAACATGTCTTGTGGTTCTCCTCGTGTTCTTAAACTGCGAATACCGTGTCGATCTTGGCCGCCAGAATAAAATCGCTCTCGGTCAGGCCGTCGATTTTGTGGGTCCAGATTTTGGCTTCCACGCGTCCCCAAGCCAGGTACAGGTCCGGGTGGTGCCCCTCGCGCTCAGCGAGTTCCCCGACGCGGTTGACGAAAGCCAGCGCGGCCCGGAAATCCGGGAACGCAAACATCTTCTGCAAATGGTGTTCTCCCACCACTTGCCAACCCTGCAACTGCGCTTGCAGGCGGGCCAATTCCTCGCCCTTTAGCGCCGGAACGCCGCCCGTGCACGGTTTGCACTGCTTTGCCGCCAGACTCATGCCGTCTCTCCTATCAGTGGTTGCGCACCACCGCATTTCTCACAAAGACCTCGGAACACCACCTCGAAACTGCGCACCTGGCGAGCTCCCAGCAGCGGTTTTCCCGCCGCCGGGAGTTCGAACCAGGGCGTGTCTTCCACTTCCCCGCAGTGATCGCACACAAAATGGTGGTGCGGATGCAAGCTCGAATCGAACCGAGCGGCTTTCCCCTCCGAAATCACTTCCCGCACCAGCCCGGCGCGGGTCAGCGATTTCAGGCTGTTGTAAACCGTGGCCCGCGACGCACGCGGGTCCTGCCGGTTCACCGCGCGGAAGATCTCTTCCGCCGTGGCATGGACGCCCGGCCGCGCCAGATGCTGCAACACGGCATAACGCTGCACGGTAGGCCGCACAGCCGCCGCGCGAAACGCCTCCCGCAACTCGATGCTCATACTAGACACAATTTAAATTTAGAATATATCTAATATCAGCGTTCGTCAAGTCCCAGCGCGATCCCTGTGCGCGGGTCCACTGGTAAGATGTTTAAGAGTGGATTCCGAGATTACGCCCGAGGCTCCGCCGCCTGAACAGCACCCTGCGTGGAAGCGCGTCCAACTGGCCCGCCATCCCAAGCGGCCGCACTCGCTCGACTACATCGAGCGTCTGTTCACCGATTTTCAGGAACTGCACGGCGACCGGTCGTTTGCCGACGACCCCGCCATCATCGCCGGCCTGGCGCGTTTCGAGGGCCAGCCCATCGTCATCGTGGCGGAAGAAAAAGGCCGCAACACCAAGGAGCGGCTGCAGCGCAACTTCGGCATGCCCAAGCCTGAGGGATACCGCAAAGCCCTGCGGGTGATGCAACTGGCGGCCAAATTCGGGCGGCCGGTGATTACCTTTCTCGATACGACCGGCGCTTACCCCGGCATCGACGCCGAGGAGCGCGGCCAGGCGGAGGCCATTGCCCGCAATCTGCGCGAGATGGCGAGGATGGCCATCCCGGTGATCGTGGTCGTGATTGGCGAAGGCGGATCGGGAGGCGCGCTCGCCCTGGGCGTCGGCAACACCGTGCTGATGTTCGAGAACGCGGTCTATAGCGTGATATCGCCGGAGAGCTGCGCGTCCATCATCTATCGCGATTCGGGAAAGGCCGAGCGCGCCGCCGCCGCGTTGCGCCTCACCGCGGAAGATCTGGATCAGCTCGGTCTCATCGACGGCATCATTCCCGAACCCGAGGGCGGCGCGCAGGAAAACCCCGAAACCGCCGCCGAGAGCCTGCGGCAGGCCCTTCACCACAGCCTGCGCGAACTGGCAGGACTCACGGGCGAGCAACTGGTGGAGCACCGCTATCTCAAGTTCCGCAAAATGGGCAACTTCTTCGCGTAGCGGACTCCCCAAGAGCCATTGAGCCACAGATGAACACGGATCGATAAAGACTGGGTTTTGCTTATCGGTGTTCATCGGTGGGCTAATCCTGTTTGCCCTTCGCTAACATTTCCCCTTCTCCGGCGTCTTTCGGATGGCTCCTTACGTTTCCGCCGTAGGACCGGCTGGCGAGTTGTAAAATAAAGGGTGAACTCCCACCTGCAAATTTGCGTCTAAAGCGGTGATAGGACATCGTCGTGAAAACTAAGTGGAAAATAATCATCACATTGGCGGTCGTGCTGGTAATCGCCGTCGGGCTGTACGCGAGCACGGTCTATAGCAAGCGCGGCGTGGTGACGGTGCAGACCGGACAGGTGACGCGCGGCGACCTGGCTGCCATCGTCACTTCCTCGGGGGAAATCAAGCCCAAGAACTACATCAACATCGGCGCCAACGCGATGGGGAACATCACGGAAATCCTGGTCAGGGAAGGCGACCACGTCCGCAAGGGCCAATTGCTGGCGCGCGTGGAAAACACCCAACCCACCGCCGATGTGGCGGCGTACCAGGCTTCCGTCAGCTCCGCGGAAGCCGACACGACCGCTTCGGAAGCAGGGCTCAAAGCGGCCGACGAGAACATCCACACCATGGAGGCGGGGCTCGAGCACGACAAAGACGACCTGGATCGCATGAAGGCCGATTATGATCGCGCCCAGGAGCTGTTCAACGAAAAGCTGCTCGCCCGGCAGGATTTCGAGCTCAAGAAATTCACCTACGAGGCGCAGAAAGCGCAGATCACCCAATCCGCAGCCCGCATCGTGCAAGCCAGAGCGCAGCGTGAGCAGAACGCGGCGCAGCTTTCTTCCACCCAGCGGCATATCGCGCAGGCGCGCGCCAACCTCAATCGATTCGCGGATGTGCTGCGCAAGTACGACTCCGTGGCGCCGCTCGATGGCGTGGTGACCAATCTGCCCGTGCGGGTTGGCGAATCGGTGGTACCCGGTATCCAGAATTCCGAGGGCAGCGTGATCATGACCATCGCCGACATGTCCGTCATCACGGCCGAGGTCAAGGTGGATGAGACCGATATCGTCAGCGTGCACCTGGGCCAGACGGCCGACATCACCATCGACGCCATCCCCAACAAGACCTTCAAAGGGCACGTGACCGAGATCGGCGATACCGCCATTCTGCGCTCCACCGGACTGGCCGCTTCCCAAAGCGCCATCTCCAGCCAGGAGGCCAAGGATTTCAAGGTGGTGATTGCGATGGACAATCCGCCGGACGAGATTCGCCCCGGCCTTTCCTGTACCGCCAAGGTCACCACCGCGACACGCTCCAGCGCGGTGACGATTCCGATTCAGGCGCTGACCATTCGGCAGCGCGGCGATCTGGAACCGCCCAAGCCCAGTTCCACTTCCACTGCGCAAGCGGCCACCAAGCCGGACCCAGCCGCCGAGAAGGCGCGGAAAGAGGAAATCCAGGGCGTCTTTGTAGTCAACGCGGGCAAAGCGGAATTCCGCAAAGTCGAGACCGGCATCACCGGCGCGACCGATATCGAAGTCCTCAACGGGTTGAAGCCGGGCGACCAGATTGTCACCGGTTCCTACCAGGTGATCCGCACCATCAAGAACGGGACCCTGGTTAAGATCGATAACAAGGCGCCGGTAGCTGCGACGACCAGTTAGGATTCGAGATCCCTTATGTCAACCGCCGTCGACAACTCGTTATTGGAGCGCGCCGAGCAGCTCAAGCGGGATGGTGTGGTCATCCGTACGTACGATCTCTGGAAGACGTACACGATGGGCGATCAGACCATCCACGCGGTTTCGGGCGTCGATATCGAAATCAAGCGCGGCGAATACGTCGCCATCATGGGGCCTTCCGGCTCCGGCAAATCCACGCTGATGAACCTGATCGGCTGCCTGGACACGCCCACCAAGGGGCAGTACTTCATCAACGGCAACCTGGTGAGCGAGATGACGGATGATGAGTTGGCCCGCATCCGCAACAAGGAAATCGGCTTCGTCTTCCAGACCTTCAACCTGCTGCCGCGCGCCACGGCGCTGCACAACGTCGAGCTGCCTTTGATTTACGCCGGCATGTCCTCGACCGAGCGCCTGGAGCGGGCCAAGCAGGCGATGCGGCAAGTGGACCTGGAACAGCGCATGCTGCACAAGCCCAATGAGCTGTCCGGCGGCCAGCGCCAGAGGGTCGCGGTGGCCCGCGCCCTGGTCAACAACCCGTCCATCCTGCTGGCCGACGAACCCACGGGTAACCTGGACACGGCCACCGGCAACGAGATCATGGCCCTGTTCGAGCGCCTCCACGAGCAGGGCAACACCATCATCCTGGTCACCCACGAGCAGGATATCGCGCTGCACGCCTGGCGCGTGATCCACATCCGCGACGGCAAAATCGAAAAGGACGAGAAGATCCGGTAGTGGGGCAGGTCCCCGACCTGCCAACCGGGCGGAGCCCGGAAATCTTCTTGAGAGCGGTCTTACGCAGGCCGGGGGCCTGCGCCACATTGCCTACTTCGTGTAGATCGTCACGTTCACGTTCATTCCCGGCCGCAGCACCACGCCTTCATGCTTGTCCACCAGGATCTTCACCGGGATGCGCTGCACCACTTTGACAAAGTTGCCGGTGGCGTTCTCGGGTGGCAACAGGCTCATGCTGGCGCCGGTGGCGCCGGCGATCGAATCCACGTGGCCGCCGATGGTGTCGCCATACATGTCCACGTGAATATCCGCGCGCTGGCCCGCATGCACTTGAGCGAGCTGGGTCTCCTTGAAATTGGCGGTGACCCAGGTATCGCTCAGAGGAATCAGGGTCATGATGCCTTGGCCGGGCTGCAACATCTGGCCGATTTCCACACTCTTGCGTGTCACTACGCCATCGATTGGCGCGAAGATGGTCGCGTAGCTCAGTTGCAGTTCGGCGGCTTCGAGGGTTGCCCGCGCGGACTCGACAACCGCCTGCGCGGTGCCCACATCGGCCGTGCGAATGGCCACCTGTTTACGGTTAGCGACCGATGTGGAGAGCATCGCGTTCGCTTGCGCCACGCGCTCGACCGCGGCCGCGAGCGATGCTTTCTTGATGGCCGCATCTTTGGCGGCCGACGCCAGTTTCTGCTGCGCCTCGTTGAGCTCGCTCGCCGCCACCTTGGCCGCCGCCACGTAGGCGTCATACTGAAGTTGCGAGATTTCGGCTTTGTCCACCAGCGGCTTCATACGCGCCAGGTCGGCTTGAGCGCGATCGTTGCTGGCTTGGCGCGAGCGCACGTTGGCTTCGGCATAAGCCAGGTCGGAACTGGAGGCCTGATCATAGATCAGACGGGCGCGGTCGAGCTCCGCTTGCGCGTCGCCCACGCCGGCCGAAGCCGAGGTCTGGCCGGATTCGGTGACCAGATCGCTCAGCGGCACACCCACCTGCGCCGCGCGCAACTTGCTCTCATCCTCCGCCAGCGTGCCCTTGGCCTGATCCACGCGCGCCTGGTAATCGCGCGGGTCGATGCGCACCAATACATCTCCCGCCTTCACCGGCTGGTTGTCCTGCACCAGCACGTCGATCACGTTGCCGCTGATCTTGGGTGCGATGGCGCTGACGTGCCCGTCCACTTCCGCGTCGTCGGTCGAGACGCGGTCGCGATAGTGGAAGTACGCCCACAACCCCGCCCCAACCGCGACCAGCACCAGGATCAGCACCACAAACCGCACCTGCGATTTCTTTTGCGGCTCCGCCACCGCGGGCCGTTCTTCCGTTTCGGGCATTGCGACTTTCGATTCGGCCATAACGTTACTCCACCGCCAACGGGCCGTGCATCGGCCCGGTCCGCTTCATCAAGAACATCAAGGGAATAATCAAAACAAACAGCACCGCCATCACCCAGAACGCATCGGCGAAGGCCAGCATGGCGGACTGGCGCAGCAGGCCGCCATACAGGAGTCCGCCGGCCTGCCTGGCCGCATCCGGCACGGTGGCGCCATGCGCGTGCAGCAATTGCGTCGTGTGCAGCATGGCGTCCCGATACGCCGCGTCATAAGGAGTCAGATGCGATACCAGCGCCTGCTGATGCATCTGCGAGCGCCGCGCCAGCAGCGTGGTTACGGTGGCGATTCCGGAGCTGCCACCGATGTTGCGCGCCAGGTTGAACAGGCCGGTGGCGTAATTCATGCGATCGCGGGAGACCGTCGCCACCGTCGCCACGCTGATCGGCACAAACAGGAAAGCCATCCCCGCGCTCTGCACCATGCGGCTCCAGACGGCGGTCCCGTAATCGATATAGAGGTTGAACCTGGACATGATGAGCAGGCCAGTGGCCGACACCAGTACGCCGAAGATCACCAGCCAGCGGGCCTGAAAATGGCGCAGCAGAGTGCCTACCAGCGGCATGCAGACGATCACCACCAGGCCCCCCGGCGAGAGCACCAGGCCGCTCAGCATGGCGGTGTAGCCCAGCAGCGTTTGCAATAGCACCGGCAGCAGCATGGTGCTGCCATAGAGCACGAAGCCCAGCACCAGCATGGATAACGTGCCCAGCGCGAAATTGCGATTCTTGAGCACGCGAAAATCGATCACTGGGTGCTCGTGCTTCAATTCCCAGAAGACCACCGACACCAGGCACACAGCGGCCACGATGGCGAACCCGACGATGAAGTTCGATCCGAACCAGTCTTCCTTCTGCCCTTCATCGAGCACCACTTCGAGCGAGCCCAGCCCGAGCGCCAGCAGGCCAAAACCGGTGTAGTCGATTTTGAGGCCGTCGCGGAAGCTCTTGCGCACCAGGTACGGCGGATCGAACACCAGCATTTTGGTCATCAGCAGGGAGAGCACACCCACCGGAATATTGATGAAGAAGATCCAGCGCCAGGAGAAATCGTCGGTCAGCCAGCCGCCCAGCGTGGGGCCGATCACCGGCGCCAGCACCACGCCCATGCCGAACACCGCCATCGCCATGCCCTGCTTTTCGCGCGGGAAGGTTTCCACCAGGATAGCCTGGGACATGGGCTGCAACGCGCCGCCGCCGATGCCCTGCAGCACGCGAAAGAATATCAGCGAGCCCAGCGTAGGCGCCATACCGCACAAGCAGGAGCTGATGGTGAACAGCGCCACGCAGATCATGTAGAACCGCTTGCGCCCGAACATCATGCTGAACCACCCGCCCATCGGCAGAATGATGGCATTGGCAACCAGGTATGAGGTCAGCATCCAGGTGGCTTCGTCCGTGGATGCCGAAAGGTTGCCCGCGATGTGCGGCAGCGCCACGTTCGCCACGCTGGTGTCCAGCACCTCCATAAAGGTTGCCAGCATCACCGTGAAAGCGATAATCCACGGATTGATTTGTCTACTTGGCGTAGAGCGTCTCCATTTGCCCGGCTGCGTGCGCCAGGTCGGCCCGCGCCTGGTTATAGCTGTAAAGCGCCGCGATCTGGTTATCGTGGGCGCGCGCCAGCTCATTCTGCGCGTTGACTACCTCGATATTGTTGGCAACTCCCGCCTGGAAACGGTCGCGGGCCTCGTCCACTTCCTGACGTGCCAGATCGACTCCCAGGTTCGCTACGTCGACTTCGTTGCGCGACGCCAGGAGCTGCGCGATCGCGGTCCTCACTTCGAGCGCGATCGAGTCGCGCGCGGCCTGCTCCTGCTGCTTGAGCTGGCGGAGGGCGATTTCCGCTTTGGCCCGCTCGGCCTGGATCCGCCCGCCGGTGAAGATCGGGACCTCCAGGCTGGCCTGGTATAAGTACACCGGAATGACGGTGTTGGGAGTGAGGCCCTGCTCCGACCAGTTGCCGGTCAGCGTCAGCTTCGGCAGCCGCTCTTCGGAGGCGGCCTTCAGCCCCAGTTGCGCCTGCGCCGTCTGCGCGGCAATCTGGCGCAGCTCTGGACGCGTGGCATAGGCGTGCTCCAGGGTCCGATCGGCGGAAACGTCGGGGGTTTGGAAAAATTGCACCTGGTCGGCCAGCTCGATTTTCCGCTGCGGATCGACGCTCAATAACCGGCCTAGCCCGAACAGGCCGGTTTCGAGTTGGGTACGCGTGACGATCACTCGCTGCTTCTCGTTTTGCAGTTGCACATTGGCGCGGAGCGTATCGATGCCGGTGCCCACGCCGTTCTTCTGCAAATCGGCCGCCTGGTCGTAGAGCGCCTGCGCCAGCGTCTCAAGCGCCTGCGCAGCTTCCACGTCGGCTGACGACCGCTGGCAGCCGAGGTATTGCGAAACCACCAGCAGCACGCTTTCCTCGCGCGCCGTCATCTCCTGCGCGCGCGCCGCTGTGACGCCGGTCTGCGCAGCCTTGTAGCGCCGCCACAGCGTCAGATCCAAGGGTTCGCTAAAGCGGACTCCGCCTTGCGCCACCCAGAACGGCCCGATGTGTTCCGGAATCCCGGGGAACGGCTCTCCGAACAGCGCCTCGACGTTCAACCGCTGGACCGCCTCGCTAATCCCAGCGCCCACCTGCGGCAACAGGCCCGAACGCGCGACGCGGCTGTCCTGGGTGCTCTGCGCCACGTTGAGATTGGCCAGGATCACGCGCGGGTTTTGGCGCAGGGCCAGAACCACCGCATCGTGCAGCGTGAGCTTGAGCGGCGCCGAATCCTGCGCCATGGCCAATGGCGCAACGGCGAGCCAAACGAGAACCCGAGATCTCATATTCATCCAGCGCGTCCTGTCAGTAATTTTAAAATGCAGCGAATGGGCCATTGTATTCGGCTGAATTCATTGGACTAGTAAGAATTTGCACTGCCCACATTTCGGCACCGGCCCAAATGGCGGCGGTAACGCCGGCGGTCTTTGCCGCCGTTGTCTTGTTAGTTTGGGGGCGCCGCCGTTTCCGGGAAATGGAGACGAAGAGAAAGAACCGGCGGCAAGACCGCCGGCGTTACCGCCGCCCAGCCACGCCGAGCTTGCGCATTTTGGCTTGCAGGGTGGTGCGCTTCATACCGAGCCTCGCCGCGGCGCCATCCGCGCCACCCACTTTTCCGCCCGATTCGCGCAAGGCGCGCTCGATGGCTTCACGTTCCGCCGCCGCCAGCGTTACCACCGCGGCGCCGCCGCCCGATGCGCGTTTCAATTCGCGCACGGGAGCGTGCAACACCGAGCCGGGAGAGAGAATCACCGCGCGCTCAATGAAATTGGCCAGCTCACGAATGTTGCCCGGCCAGTGATAGCGGGTCAGCGCCTCCATGGTCTCGGCGGTGATGGAAGTGATGCGCCGATTCATGCGCCGCGCGTTCTGCTGCACGAAGTAACGCACCAGCAGCGGAATGTCCTCACGCCGGTCGCGCAGCGGCGGCACAGTGATGGGAAACACGTTAAGCCGGTAATAGAGGTCGGCGCGGAATTGCCGCTCTTCCACCATGGCGGCCAGGTCGCGATTGGTGGCGGCCACCAGGCGCGCATCGGTGCGAATGGTGCGGGAGCTGCCCAGCCGCTCGAACTCGCGTTCCTGCAGCACGCGCAGCAGCTTGGTTTGCAGCTCGAGCGGAATCTCGCCCACTTCGTCCAGAAACATGGTGCCGCGGTGAGCTAGCTCAAAACGGCCGATGCGCTGCGCGATGGCGCCGGTGAAGGCGCCTCTTTCGTGGCCGAACATTTCGCTCTCGAGCAGCCCGGTGGGGATGGCGGCGCAATTCAGCTTGACGAACGTGCCCTGACGGCGCGAGCTCAGGTTATGGATGGCGCGCGCCAGCAATTCCTTGCCTGTGCCGGTCTCGCCGCAAATCAAGACCGTGGAATCGGTGGGCGCGACCGTTTCCACCTGCTTCAGATTGGCCCTGAGGGCGCGGCTCTGGCCGATGATTTCCTCGAATCGGCTGTCGGTGCGAATCTCGTCTTCGAGATACACCTTTTCCTCCGCCAGCCGTGAGTTCAGTTCCTCGATCCGCCGGTAGGAAAGCGCGTTATCGAGCGCAATCGCCACCTGCCCCGCCACTTGCGTATAGAATTCCATGTCGCCCTGGGAGAAGAACTCATCGCGCCGGGAGCCCACGGTTAGCACGCCGAGCGTCTCGCCATGCGCGATTAGCGGCATCGCGCAGAACGTCCGCACACCCTCCACTGCCATTACCTTCGCGGTGGCTGGCGCCAGGGCGGCCATTTCGTCGAAGCTTAATATGCGTCCCTGGCGGGTGCGGAACACGTGGCCGGCCACCGAATCGGCCATCGGGACCAGCGTGTTTTCCTGGAGCTCGCCCGCGCCGTCCGGAAAATCGAGCGCGGCCACGCGCAGATCGCCGCTTTCGGCATCGAGCAACAGAAGGCTGGTGTAATCCAATCCGAAGACGTGGCGTAGCGAAGCGGATGCCGAGCGGAACATCTCCTTGTCGGCCACCGCGCTCACCACCGCGTTGTTGATTTCGAGCAGCGCGCGCAGCCGGTCGCGCTCGTGCGCCAGCGCCTGTTCGTAGTTCCGGGCCGTTTCGAAGTTCAGCGCGTTATCCACGGCGACGGACACCTGGTTCGCCACCTGCTGCATGAACTCGATGGTTTCGGCCGAGTAGGCGTCCGGCTTCGTGGATCCGAAGGTCAGCCCGCCGATCTGCCGTTGCGCCGTGCGTAGCGGCAACACGCAGAAGGATTGGACGCCGTTGACCTCGAGGATCGCGCGCAACCGCACAAAAGGCAGCTCGGGTCCCACGCGCGGGATGTAGTACGGGCGGCCGGATTCGAGCGCCACCATGGTCGGCGTCTCGGAAAAAGGCATCGGGCCCAGGGGCGCTCCCGTGACCGGCTGATCGGTTTCCAGGATGTGTACGCGCACCAGACGCTCCGCGAAATCGGCCAGGGTGAGGGTGATGTAGTCGAACTCGACCAGGCGCTTCAGCGAGCGGCTCAGCTCGCTGAACAGAGTGGCAAGCTGGTGCTCGTTGGAAATCGACTCGGCAACTTCCAACAGCGCTTCGTAACGCGCCTTAACGGTCGCCGGACTTGTGGTGGAAGGAGGAAACATGGGGGCTGCCAGCCGGCTGTTCTTCAACCGTAGCACAGCCCGCTCGGCCGATGCCTTCTTCCACCAGCGCCTGTATCAGCGGGGTCGCCGCGTCGAGCCGCACGTTTTGCCGGTGCATCTCCGAGAGGAGCGATTGCCCGTCGGCATCGACGAAATCCACCTCGCTCAAGTCGAGCGAGGTGATCCGGCCGGCGGTGGTCGACGATGCTGTCCGCCAGCATTGACGCAGCTCCTCCACCCACGGCCCGGAAAGCTTGCCTTCGAGCTTGATCCGCAGCTCGCGGGCGCTGTCGTGAATCGTAATCCGTAGCATGGCCCGGGGTTGTAGGGTGCACGGGACCTGCCAGATAGTCAGTGTACGCGGTTTCAGGTGGTTAGCCGGCGGGTGGCGGACCGAGTTTAGGCGAATTGCCGAAATACGGGCAATTAGGCCGGCCGCAGTTGTCTTGACATTGTCTGGCGTGAAGCGCTATCCTCAAGGTGAAGGGATGGGGCCATGCCGACACGCGCCGGGCGAACCGAGAAGTTGGATCTGCGGATCACGCTGCACTCTAAAATGACGCTGCGGGCGGCAGCGGCGGCGACCCAACGTTCCGTGAGCGAGTTCGTTCTCGAAAGTGCGCTGGCCCGTGCCGATGAAGCGCTCGCGGACCGCCGGGAATTCGTTCTCAACGCTCCGCAGTGGAAGGCGTTCGTCGCCGCGCTCGATGCCCCTCCGCGCCCCCTGCCTCGATTGAAGCGGCTGCTGAATGAACCTGGATTCTTCGACGCCGGCACCGCTCAGTGACCCCTCCCCGGCGCATTGAGAAGCTACGGCGCGATCACCCGGTCGAAGACTTCGACTGCGGCCGGGAACAACTGAACCGGTACCTGACCCGATACGCCTGGCAGAATCAGCAGGCGGGCGCTGCCCTAACGTACGTCGGCTTGGACGGTGACATCGTGGTTGGTTACCACACCTTGACGGTGGGCCAGGTGAGCCACGAGGAGGCGCCGCGGCGCCTGGGCAAGGGCCTGGCACGGCATCCGGTCCCAATTATGTTGCTGGCGCGCATTGCGGTGGATCGCCGATGGCAAGGGCAGGGCGTGGGCAAAGCGCTCTTAAGGGACGCACTCGAACGCACCTTGCAGGCCGCCGACATCGCCGGCATCCGGGCGTTTGCGGTCCATGCCAAGGATGATCAAGCCCGGGTCTTCTATGAGTACTTCGATTTTGTCCCGTCGCCCACCGATCCACTGCACCTGTTCCTTCTGCTGAAGGACGTGCGGCAGGTCATGTCCGGGCGATAGTAGGTGCGCCCGCAAACGGGCGTTGGCAAGCTAAATAGAGCATGCCCAGCCTGAGAGCTTACGCTTCGTCCGCCGTTCCCCGCCCGGCCAACTTAGCTATCAGAAAATCGCGGTTCATTCTGGCGATTACTTCCAGCTTGATTTCCTTGGGGCAGACGGCTTCGCATTCGCCGATGTTGGTGCAGGCTCCGAAGAGCTCCTGATTGGCTTGCGCCACCATGGCCACGGCTCGTTCGTGACGCTCGGGCTGGCCTTGCGGCAACAGGCCCAGGTGCGAAATCTTGGCGCCCAGGAAAAGCGACGCCGAGGCGTTGGGGCACATGGCGACGCAAGCGCCGCAGCCGATGCACGCGGCCGCATCCATCGAGCGGTCGGCATCTTCCTTGGACACCAGGATGGCGTTGCCGTCGGGAGCGCTGCCGGTCGCTACCGAGATGAAACCGCCGGCCGCCATAATGCGGTCGAACGCGCTGCGGTCCACCACCAGGTCTTTTACGATGGGGAACGCGCGGGCGCGCCACGGCTCCAGGTACAACTCGTCGCCATCCTTGAAGAACCGCATGTGAAGCTGGCAGAGCGTGGTGCCGGGCTTCGGCCCATGCGCCACGCCGTTCACCATCGAACCGCACATGCCGCAGATGCCCTCGCGGCAATCGTGGTCGAATGCCACCGGCTCTTCGTCCTTGGCGATGAGGTCCTCATTGAGGACGTCGAGCATCTCCAGGAACGACATGTGCTCGTTGACGTTGGGCACTTCGTAGCGCGCCATGCGGCCTTTGTCTTCCGCGTTCCGCTGCCGCCAGATGTGGAGGATGATTTTCATTACTTGTAGCTCCTCTGCGCCGGATGCACATATTCGAAGGTCAGCGGCTCCTTATGCAGCTCGGGCGGGCTGCCCACCCCGCGGAATTCCCAGGCCGCTGCGTAGGAGTAATGCTCGTCGTCGCGCGCGGCTTCGCCTTCCGGGGTCTGGTATTCCTCGCGGAAATGGCCGCCGCAGGATTCGTTGCGCTCCAGCGCATCCAGGCACATCAATTCCGCCAGCTCGAAGAAGTCGCCCACACGGCCGGCCTTTTCGAGCGACTGGTTCAGCTCTTCGCCCGCGCCCAGCACCTTCACCTCGCGCCAGTATTGTTCGCGCAGGCCGGGAATTTTCGAGAGCGCCAGCTTCAGCCCTTCCGCGGTTCGCGACATGCCGCAGTAGTCCCACATCAGCTTGCCCAGTTCGCGATGGAAGCTATCCACCGAACGCGTGCCCTTGTTGCTCAATAGCTTGCGCGTGGCCCCGATCACCTGCTCTTCGGCATCGCGCACCGCGGCGTGGCTCGCATCGACCTTGGCGAGTTTTGTCGAAGCCACGTAGTCGTTGATTGTGTTCGGCAGCACGAAATAGCCGTCGGCCAGGCCTTGCATCAGTGCGCTGGCGCCCAGGCGATTGGCGCCGTGGTCGGAAAAATTGGCCTCGCCAATCACGTACAGTCCGGGAATGGTGGACATCAGGTTGTAATCCACCCACAGGCCGCCCATGGTGTAGTGGATAGCCGGGTAGATGCGCATCGGCGACTGGTATGGGTCTTCGCCGGCGATGCGTTCATACATATCGAACAAGTTGCCGTAGCGCTCTTTGATGGTGTGCTTGCCCAGGCGGTCGATGGCGTCGCGAAAATCGAGATACACCGCGAGTTTGGTCTCGCCCACGCCGCGGCCTTCATCGCAGACCGTCTTGGCGTTGCGCGAAGCAACGTCGCGCGGCACCAGGTTGCCGAAACTCGGGTAGCGGCGCTCCAGGTAGTAATCGCGCTCGGCTTCCGGTATCTGGCTGGCGGGACGCGCATCGCCCTTCTTCAAGGGCACCCAAACGCGGCCGTCGTTGCGCAGCGACTCGCTCATCAATGTGAGTTTGGATTGATAATCGCCGGAAACCGGAATGCACGTCGGGTGAATCTGCGTGAAGCAGGGATTGCCGAACAGCGCGCCGCGCTTGTGCGCCCGCCAGATGGCGGTGGCGTTGGAGCCCTTGGCGTTGGTGGAAAGATAATACACGTTGCCGTAACCGCCCGTGCCGAGCACCACCGCGTCGCCCAGGTGCGACTCGATTTTGCCGCTCATCAGGTTGCGCGTGACGATGCCGCGTGCGTGGCCGTCGATCACGATCAGGTCGAGCATCTCCGTGCGCGGGAACATCTCCACCGTGCCGAGGCCGATCTGCCGTTCGAGCGCCTGGTAAGCGCCCAGCAGCAACTGCTGCCCGGTCTGCCCGCGCGCGTAGAACGTGCGCGAAACCTGCGCGCCGCCGAAGCTGCGGTTATCCAGGTAACCGGAGTACTCGCGCGCGAACGGCACGCCCTGCGCCACGCACTGGTCGATAATGTTGAGGCTGATCTGCGCCAGGCGATAGACGTTCGATTCGCGGGCGCGGAAATCGCCGCCCTTTACCGTGTCATAAAACAGCCGGTACACGCTGTCGCCATCGTTGTGATAATTCTTGGCCGCGTTGATGCCGCCCTGCGCGGCGATGGAGTGCGCGCGGCGCGGCGAATCCTGGAAGCAGAAGCACTTGACGTTGTAGCCCAGCTCCGCCAGCGAGGCGGCCGCGCTTCCGCCGGCGAGGCCGGTGCCCACCACCAGGACGGTGTACTTGCGCTTGTTGGCCGGGTTCACCAGCTTGAGGCTGAAGCGGTGCCGGTCCCAACGCGTCTCAATCGGACCTTGCGGACATTTTGAATCGAGTTCCATGTGGCCTCCTTAATACTTCAGCAACCCGGTCAGCACCGCGATGGGGATCGAACAATTGCCCACCGCAACCGCTATCGCCAGCACCGCCGCCGCCTTCTTGACGATGGGCGTATAGCGCGGGTGACTGATGCCCAGCGATTGGAACATGCTCCACATGCCGTGATACAGGTGCAGGCACAGCAGGATCATGGCCAGAATGTAGAATCCGGAAATCCACGGGTTGGAGAAACCGGTGATCACGTTGTAGCGGACGTCCGGCATGTTCGGCCCTAGCTCGTGCAGCTCCAGAACCTTCCCCGCCGTGAGATGCAGCACGTGGAAGATCACGAAGGCGCCGACGATGGGGCCGCTCCAGATCATCGTGCGCGCCGCGTAGGACGTGGGCAGGTCGGCCTTCTTCACATAGCCGATCGGCCGCGCCGCGCGGTTTTGCAGCCAGAGCTGGGTAGCCGCGATAATGTGCAGCGCCACCGCCAGCAGCAGCACGCTACGCGCCGCCCACAGCGCCGCCGCGTTGGCCGGATTGTGCAGAAAGCCGGCGTAGCGGTTGATCTGCTCGGCGTCGGCGGAATAGATTTGCAGGTTGCCGAGCAGATGGGCGAAAACGTAGCCGACCAGCATGACGCCGGTGATCGCCATGACGGCTTTCTTGCCGATGGGCGCTTCATAGAAGCGCACCGCCCGGTTGATGGGATGGATTGCGAGAGTACTCATGCGGATATCCTGATTGTCGCGAACCGCGTTCGCGGAAATGGATGGTAGCCCTCCATGCGCAGGGAAAGCCCCAGCAGACTTCTGGGTGTCAATGCCTTATATTAACCGGTTTCAGGGGAGATGGGAATTGCGGAGGCTGGCGTGCACATTTCTTTCGAGAAACCAGGCGCTGGCCGGAGACTACGCCTTTGGTAGGACAGACGATCGGGTTTTGTCGTCTGTCATGCCGCGTTGACGCACGAACATTGACAGACGACGAAAACCGATCATCTGTCCTACCACGATGGCCTTCACGCGCAGACACCTGCCTCACTGGATTCCGGAGGAGGCGGCTGTGTTCGTGACGTGGCGATTAGCCGGCTCGTTTTCCGGTGGTGAGTGGGACAAACTGGCGTCTTCGCGCGAGCACGCCGGCTTGACAGACGACACAAACCGATCGTCCGTCCTACCGCACTTGTTGGAGCAGGACGAGCAACTCGACCGTGGGAATTGCGGTCCCGTCTGGTTGCAGGATCCGCGAGTCGCTAGCGTTGTTGTGAACGCTCTTCTCTATGGTGAGGCGGTTCGTCGCTTCTATCAACTCCACGCCTGGGTGGTCATGCCTAGTCATGTCCACGCGATCTTTCAGCCGCGTGCGGAATTGGCTGCAATCATGCGGTGGCTCAAAGGGAGAACCGGCAGGGTAGCCAACCAGATCCTCGGCCGCACTGGGACTGCTTTCTGGCAGAACGAGTCATTCGACCATTGGATACGGTCTGCGGAGGAACTCCGGTATCTGATCGACTATGTGGAGAACAACCCGCTAAAGGCCGGTCTGGTCGAAGCAAAAGAGCAGTGGTGCTGGTCGAGCGCAGGCTGGGTGCCGGGCTCGGCGGGCGTGGCCGATGCGGCGGGCTTGACAGACGACAAAAACCGATCGTCTATCCTACCTCGCTGGTAGGAACGGGCCATCGGTTTTCGTGGCCTGTCGTGCCGGGCTGCGTCTTATTCTGTACGCACATTACGTGCACACGCTAATTGTGGTCCATGAAAGACCGCTACGATTTCAGCAAGGGCAGACGGGGCAGGGTTCTCCCGCCGGAACCGGAGCCGGAAGGCAAGACCAGAATCACGATCCGGCTCGACCAGGACATCGTGGATCGCTTCTTTGAAATGTCGGAACGATCCGGGGGCGCGACCGGCTATCAGACACTCATCAACGCGGCGCTTCGGGAATACCTGGAGGGAAAGGCGCCGCGGCTTGAGGACACGCTACGCCGCATCATTCGCGAGGAACTCAAGTCAAGCGCGGCTTGATTGGGAGGTCTGGCTGCTGTCCGTTGTCGGGCGGTAGAATGGAGCGCATGCAAATGCCCGGCTGGTGCCGCTCTCCGTATCTGTTAATTCCGGCGCTTTGCATCTGGGCACTCGTCCCCATTTGGGTTTCGCACGCGTTTCCGCAGCGGCCATTTGAGCGCATTGGAGCGGAAATTATCCTAGGCGGCGCTATGCTGATGTACTGGGCTTGGCTTCAAGGGTGGCGGAAGACCCTGACGGAGACGGTGCCGTTCTTCGTCACTATGTATGCGGCCATCACGATTACTTACCGGGCCCCCTTCTCCGACCACACGCTCAGCGGCAGCTTCTACTCTCTGCTGGTTGTGACTGCGGCAGCCACGCTTTACGTCCTCTATCTGAGCCTGCTTGGCGCCGCGCTCACGAGGAAAAGCACCGGCAGACCATACTGGGCCGAGGTTCGGGCCGGCCTTCGAGCGAGTTGCGTGGCCGAGCGGTCCTGGGCTGAGATACGGGCAGAGCAACGGGCGCGCCGGCCACCCAGGCGGTCCTGGGCTGAGATACGGGCAGAGCAACGGGCGCGCCGGCCACCCAGGCGGTCCTGGGCCGAGATACGAGCCGAGGTACACGCCCGACAGCAACGCCCGAGGATAAGCGTCGCCTGGGTCAAGGCGCCCGATCTGGCGGGCACGGTGGAATACGACTCGATGCATTTTTCCGGCATGCGAGTGGAAGAATGCACTGCAGACTGGGCAACGCAGCTTTCCGAAGTGAAAACCGATGACAACGGCTATTTCGCGTTGCCGAGCACATCGGACGACCCGGTCCACTGGGTAAGATTCTCTTGGCCGGGAACCGAGACGGTCCATCTACGGGTAGAACTCTCTCCAACTGCCCAGCCGCTGCTGGTCCGCTTGAAGTACTGGAAACCGCCTTCATACACGGGGTACTGGCCAAGCCGCACCGTCTGACATCGCCATTTACCATCGCGGTGGCTAAGCCACGGCTGAGCAGCCGCCCGTAGCCCCCCTTACACGTCCAAATTCTTCACGTCCAGCGCGTTGTCTTCGATGAATTTGCGGCGGTTCTCTACGTCCTCGCCCATTAGCGTAGAGAAGATCTCTTCGCACTTCACGGCGTCTTCCAGGCGGACGGAGAGCAGGGTGCGCTTTTCCGGATTCATGGTGGTCTCGGCAAGTTGCTCGGCGTTCATTTCACCGAGGCCCTTGTAGCGCTGCACGTCGGAGCCCTTCTTGCCTTCGGTCATCACGTAATCGAGCAGCGCGCGCCAGTCCTTGCGCGCTTCGCGGTTTTCGTCCTTGACCACCACGAAGGGCGGATCGTTATAGCGGGCGATCATGCGGCCCAGCGCGCGATAGCGCCGGAATTCTGGCTGCGCCGCCAGCGCCAGGCCGACCGAACGCTCGGCGCCGGTTTGGTCGTGGTAGACCACCGCATAGGAGGAATGCTCTTCGTCGTGGCGCATCTGCGGTTTGAGGCCCAATTTATCGAGCGCCTCGAACACCGGCTTGAGATTGGCTTCTTCCTGAAACTCGCCCTTGTGATCCACGTGCAGATCGATGTTGCCCAGCACTTCCACCACGCGCGCGTCGCGCAGCCGGCGCTCCACTTTGTGGAACATCTTTTCGTACTCGTCCAGATTGAGCAGAAACGCGCGCAGTTCGGTGCCTTCGAGCACCGCCCGCGGCCCGCTGCCGTTGCCGGTCGCGTGGATCTCGAGCGTCAGGTTTTCGGTGGCCCGCCGGGTCAGCTCTTTAGTCAGGTCCTTTTCGTCCTTGATGTACTTCTCGCTCTTGCCCTTCTTGATGCGGAAGAGCGGCGGCTGCGCGATGAAGACGCGCTCGCGCAGAATCAGCTCGTTCATATGGCGGAAGAAAAACGTGAGCAGCAGCGTGCGTATGTGCGAGCCATCCACATCGGCATCGGTCATGATGATGATCTTGCCGTAGCGCAGCTTCAACGGGTCGAAATCGTCCTTGCCGATGCCGGTGCCGAGCGCGGTGATCATGGCACGGATTTCCTCGTGGCCCAGCATCTTGTCGTAGCGCGCTTTTTCCACGTTGAGGATTTTGCCCTTCAGCGGCAGAATCGCCTGGAACCGCCGGTCGCGCCCCTGCTTGGCGGTGCCGCCGGCCGATTCGCCTTCCACGAGAAACAGCTCGCAGCGCTCCGGATCGCGCTCCTGGCAATCGGCCAGCTTGTGCGGCATGCCGCCCGATTCCAGCGCGCCCTTGCGCCGCGTCAGATCGCGCGCCTTGCGGGAAGCCTCGCGCGCGCGCGCCGCGTCAATCGCCTTAGCGACAATGCGGCGGCCGATGGTGGCGTTCTTGTCGAAATACTCGCCCAGCTTCTCGTTGACGAACTGCGTCATGTAGCCGCTGATGTCGCTGTTGAGCTTGCCCTTGGTCTGGCCCTCGAACTGCGGCTGCGGAACCTTCACGCTCACCACCGCGGTCAGCCCCTCGCGCACATCGTCGCCGGTCAGCGTCTCTTTGTCCTTGAACAATTCCTGCTTCTGGCCAAACGCGTTGATGGTGCGGGTGAGCGCGGAATAGAAGCCGCGCAAGTGCGTGCCTCCATCCACCGTGTTAATCGCGTTGGCGAAGCTGAGAATATTTTCCGAATAGCCGTCGTTGTATTGCAGCGCCACTTCCATGGTCAGCGTGCCGCCGTTGGGCAGTTCACGTTCGGCCTCGAAGTGCATCGGCTTGTCGTGCAGCACCTGCTTGCCCTTGTTGAGCAGCTTGATGAATTCGGCGATGCCGCCGGTATATTGGAACTCTTCTGTCTTCTCCGGCTCGGTGCGCTCGTCGGCGAGGGTGATCTTCAGGCCTTTGTTGAGGAACGCCAACTGCCGGAGCCGATTGGCCAGCGTGTCGTGATTGAACTGCGTCACCTCCATGATGGTGGAATCCGGTTTGAAGGTGATGCTGGTTCCGGTCTTGCGGCCGGCCCTGCCGGTCTTTTGGAGCGGGCCTTTGGGAACGCCGCACGCATATTCCTGCTGCCAGGTGAAGCTGGGACCGGTTTCGCCGTCCGGATGCCAGATCTCGAGCTCCAGTTTTTCCGAGAGCGCATTCACCACGCTGACGCCCACGCCGTGAAGGCCGCCCGACACCTTGTAGCTTTTCGAATCGAATTTGCCGCCGGCGTGCAGCTTGGTCATCACCACTTGCGCGGCCGAGACGCCTTCTTCTTCGTGAAGATCGACGGGGATGCCGCGGCCGTTGTCGACCACCGTCACCGAGTCGTCGTCATGAATCGTGACGTTGATCTCGGTGCAGTGTCCCGCCATGGCTTCGTCCACGGAGTTGTCGACAACTTCGTAGACCAGGTGGTGCAGCCCCATTTCGCCGGTCGAGCCGATATACATGGCGGGCCGCAGACGAACCGCCTCCAGCCCCTCCAGCACCTTAATACTCGTCGAATCGTAAACCGCCGATTGTTGCCCGTTGGTCAGTTCTTCCATGGTTCTAAACTCAAATTCTCATCGGCATCACGACGTACCGGTATTGATCCGGTGTCGCATCGCCGGCCGGCCGCAATTCGCCGGCGCTTTTTTGATCCTTCAACTCGAACGCGACATGATCCTGCGCCACCACCCTCAGGAAATCCAGCAGGTACTGCGCATTGAAGCCAATCTCCAGATCCGGTCCCTTGTATTCGCTGGTCACCGTCTCTTCGCTTTCGCCCATCTCCACCGACGACGAAAACACCTTTACTTCACCCTCGGTAAATTGCACGCGGATGGCGCGCGAACGCTCATCGGCGAACTGCGCCACGCGCTCAATGGCGGCGCGAATCTCGTCCTTCTGCAGTTTCGCGATGTGCGTATGATCCTTCGGCAGGACACGCTCATAGTCGGGAAAATTCCCGGTCAGCTTGCGCGTGATCAACAGCCTCTCACCCACTCTAAAGAACAGGTGGTTGTCGTCGCCCGCGAACTCCGCTTTCGCTTCCGGGACGGCATCGTCGGCCAGTTTCACCAGTTCGCCCATGGCTTTTTTCGGGATCAGCGCGCGAAACTGCTGGCCTACGCCGGCGTTTTCAGCCGGAGTCTGCACATAGGCCAGACGATGCCCATCGGTCGCCACCATCGTCATGCTATCCGGCCGCAGCAGGAGCAGCGCACCACTGAGAGTGAATCGCGACTCCTCCATGGAAATCGCAAAGGATGTCCGCGCAATCAGCGAAGCCAGAGCCTTCACGGGGATCTCCGCAATCGGGTCCGGCATTTTCGGCAGCTCGGGAAAACTGTCGCGCGACATGCCGGCAATGCGCGTCTTCGACCGGCCGCACGTAATGCTTACCCAGTGATTCTCGAGAAACTTCATGTGCACGTCGCCTTCCGGCAACAGCCGCACATAATCGAGAAGTTTTCGCGCCGGCACCGTTCCGGCGCCCTCCTTCTTCACGGTGGCTTTACAGGAACAACGCACACCCAATTCCAGATCCGTTGCGGTCAGCGTGACACGATCTCCGGAAGCCTCCAGGAGAACGTTGGACAGGATCGGAATGGTGGTTTTCTTCTCCACCACGCCTTGCGACAGACTCAACTCTCGTACCAAATCGGCCTTGCTGACAGTGAATTCCATGCGCTACGGCTCCTAACTGTTCTGACGGTATTAGATGAGCACTAAATAGAACCGTTTTCATCGGGTCTGTGCAAATGTTGAAGATCACCTAAATTATACTAAATTCAGCCACTTTTCGCTACGGCAAACTGTGGAATTAGGGGCGCGGCTCGAGGCAAAAACAGGCCTGGCCGGGATTCTTGCACAGATATCCTGCCCGTCTTCAACCAGCCTGTGTGGAAAAAACCATAAGCTCATTGTAATGTTTCCATTAGGCTGTGGATGAGCCTGTTCAATTCCGGGTTAGCCTGGCGTTCTTTGTCAATTTTGCGAATCGAGTGGATCACGGTGGTGTGATGCTTGCCGCCAAAGGCGCGGCCGATCTCGGGCAGCGAAGCGTCGGTGAGCTCTTTGACCAGGTACATTGCCACCTGGCGCGGCCGCACCACCTTTTGCGTATTGCTCTTTTCCTTGAGCTGCGATGGCTTGATCTGGAAGCGCTCGGCAACCGCTTTCAGAATCGCATCGATGGTGATCTTGCGGTCCTGCACGTGGACGATATGCCGCAACACCTGCTGTGCCATCTGCAAATTGATCGGCGTCGAGGTGAGCGAAGAGTAAGCCACCAACTTCACCAGCGCGCCTTCGAGTTCACGCACGTTCGATTTGGTCTTGGAAGCCATGAAAGACCGCACGTCATCCGGCAGTTTCACACCCTCCACTTCGGCCTTCTTATCCAGAATGGCCATCTTGGTTTCCAGGTCGGGTGGTTGAATATCGGCCAGTAAGCCCCATTCGAAGCGCGACCGCAGCCGCTCCAGCAAGCCCGGTATTTCCTTGGGCGGCGAATCGCTGGAAATCACAATCTGCTTCTGGTGATCGTGCAACTCGTTGAAGGTATGAAAAAACTCCTCCTGCGTGCGCTCCTTGTTGCCCAGAAGCTGGATGTCGTCGATCAACAGCACATCCGCTTCGCGGTAGCGCTGCTGGAACTGCTGCATGCGTTCGGTGCGGATGCAGGCGATCATCTCGTTCATGAAGCGCTCGCTCGATGTGTAGATGATCCGCATGGAGCCGAACTTGTCGATCAGTTCGCGCCCGATCGCGTGCATGAGATGCGTCTTCCCCATGCCCACTCCGCCATAGAGAAACAAGGGATTGTAGCTGCGCGAAGGGTTGGTGGCCACCGAACGCGCGGCGGCATGCGCAAACTGGTTGCAGGCGCCCACCACGAAGGTCTCGAAGGTGAATTTGGGATTCAACGAACTGGCCGCCGGCTCGCCTTCCATGGCGCTTCGGTTCATCGTTTCACGCGCTCCGCTCGAGGCGCGGGTTTCGAAGCCGATCTGGCTGACCGGCAACCGCAGCTCGCGAATTGCCTCACCCAACTGGACCCCGTATTCGTTTTGCATCCAGGCGCGGGTTTCACCGTCGGGAACCGACACCAGCAGGGTGTCCCCGTCCACGCCCAGAAAGGCAGTGCCCTTAAACCAGTTGTTGTAACTCTCCTCGCTGACGCGCGGTTGAATATAATGACGAAGTTGATCCCATAAGTTCATTGGTTTTACACACAAATCCCACAAGTTTTCCACACCACTTCCTTGACAGTCTTTGGGGACGCGGATGGCCTGCCGGAAGAACCCCGGCAGCAGAAGACTTGCCCTGTGCACGGCTGCCAGGCACCTCCGCTTTGGTCAACCGAGACTGTAGTCTAACACAGAGGACTCGCTTTGCTGCAAGTTTCTAATTGCTTTAAAATCAGTTACATATTCGCAACGTTTGACTTTGAGAATGTTCTGAAGGAAAATTGGTACTGCTGTTTTGCGCGGGAGTAACTCAGTTGGTAGAGTGCGACCTTGCCAAGGTCGATGTCGCGGGTTCGAATCCCGTCTCCCGCTCCAGACCTTTTCCTCCGAGGGGCCAATCCATGCGTCTTATCTTCGTGCTCGTTTCCCTGCTCGGAACCGCCTGGGCTCAGGATTATAAGGTCGAGGCCGTTTCCAGCGCGCCGGCTGGCCTTCCGGCGGCTTACACTTCTGTCATCCAAACGCAAGGCTATCGTGTTGTTGGCCCTAACGGCGCGTGGTGCGAAATCTGGTTTCGCTCGAGCGTTCCTACGGGCGCGAAGCCTACCGACGACGCAATTGTATTCCCGATTCCCCAGGGCGCTTTAGTCGGCGTTCTCCGCTTCCCGTCCGAGGGCGCCGACCGCCGCGGCCAGACCATCAAGGCCGGCGTCTACACCATGCGCTACAGCGATTTTCCAGTGGATGGCTCGCATCAAGGCGTGGCCCCGCAGCGCGATTTTCTGCTGCTGACCCCCATCGCCAATGACGCCGATCCTGGCGCAACGCCGGGCTTCGAGCAGTTGGTGCAGATGAGCACCAAGGCTTCCGGCACGCCGCACCCGGCGGTGTTCTCGATCGAAAAACCCAGCGCGGCGAAGTTCCCCTCCATCACCGCGGAAGGCGATACGCCGGACCAGGTGCTCAACGTCAAAATCGGCGATCTGCAACTGGGCATGATTGTGGTGGGCAAGGCGCAGAACTAGGCGACCCGAGCGTGGCGGGGGCAGTCTTGCCTGCAGCGTCGGGATTCGTGCCGACGTTCCTTAGAAATGTCGAGATGAATCTCGACGCTGCAGCCAGGACTGGCCGCGCCACGTTTTTTCCAAACCACTCAAGCGGATTCTTGCCGGACGCGACATAATATACGTGTGCCCCGCCGATTCGGGATCGCGCTTCGGGTGGCGGCCGGCGTCCTGCTGGCGGCTCTCATACTGCCCGCGCAATCCCAGCGCACCGAAGATCTGGCGGTCGGCAAGCTCCTGGTAACTCCGCGCGACGCCCCCGATCCGGCGTTCGCGGAATCCGTCATCCTCCTTGTGCATTATGACCGCGAATCCGCGGTTGGCCTGATGATCAATCGCCGTACCACCATCCCGCTCTCTCGTGCATTGCACAACCTGAAGGGAGCCGGGCAGCGTTCGGATCCGGCTTATATCGGGGGACCGGTGGAAACCGGCACGGCCATGGCGCTGTTCCGCTCCAACATCAAACCGGATGCGGGCGCGCGCGTGCTCGAGAAGATCTATCTTATCCCGTCCCAGCCAGCGCTCGAAAGCGCGCTGGCCGGCGGCAGGAACGCCGAGGATCTGCGCGTGTACGTGGGATATTGCGGGTGGGGCCCCGGCCAACTGGATCACGAGACGCGCCTGCGCGCCTGGTACATCCTGGATGGTGACGCCGGGCTGGTCTTCGACGCGAACCCGGATACCATGTGGTCCCGTCTGATCTCCCGCACCGAATCCCGCGTGGCGCTGGCAGGGCCCGCCGCGCGGCGGCTGCCGTGATATGCTGTTTCGGCGTCCATGAAGATCTCTAGCGTTCGGTCTTTCCTGTTGTCCTATCCGTTTCCGGAGCCGCTCCGGCTGCCATTTTGGGGCGGTGAGCGCACCATCCTGAAGCGCGACGCCATGTTCATACGCGTGGAATCGAGCAACGGCCTGGTGGGTTACGCGCCCGGACCGGCCAGCGAAACGGCGCATCAGACCATCCAGTCGACGGTCGCGCCGTTTCTCGAGGGGCGGTCATTGGCCGATCCTGACGCGCTCCGCGTGCTCTTCCTGGCCGGTCCCGGCACCAACCTGGAAGTCGCCAAGGTTTACTGCGCCGTCGAGATAGCGCTCTACGATCTGGCCGGCAAAGCGCTTGGTGTGCCGGTCGCCGAGTTGCTCGGCGGCCGCGTGCGCGACCATATACGGCTCTACGGCAGCGCGGGAATGTACATGCCGCCCGAAGCGTTCGCCGCCGAAGCCGCAGCCATCGCGCAGATGGGTTTTAGGGCCTACAAGATGCGTCCCGCGCTCGGGCCCGAGCAGGATGTGGAATCGGTGCGGTTGATGCGTCAGGCCACCGGTCCCGATTTCGACCTGATGGTGGATGCCCACGGCTGGTGGCGTATGGGCGACCGTTCCTACAGCGCCGCCACCGTCGAGCAGGTGGCCCGCCTGATGGCCGCGCACCACATCGCCTGGTTGGAAGAACCGCTGCCGCCCGCCTTGCACGCCGACTACGCGCGGCTCAAGGAGAAGGACATTGTGCCGCTGGCCTCCGGCGAGCATGAGCCCAGCGAAGGCAGCTACTTCGATTTGATGGATAGCCACGCCGTCGACTACGTGCAGATGGACGTCTGCTGCCAGGGCGGTTACGCGACGGGGCGCCGGCTGCTGGCCGAAATCGCGCGCCAGAACCTGCGCTTCGCTTTCCACAGTTGGGGAACCGCGCTCGAAGTGGCGGCCGCGGCGCATCTCGGCATCTGCTGGCCGGACACGGTGGTCGAGTGGCTGGAGTACCCTTGCTACTCGAGCACAGGGCGGGCCGGCATGTATCCATTTCCGCTGGCCGCGGAGATTCTGAAACAGCCGCTCGCCATCGAAGCCGGCGACCTGCTGGTGTCGCGCGAACCCGGCCTCGGCGTGGAGGTGGATGAATCGGTCGTCGATCGTTACCCGTGGATTCCGGGCCCCTGGTCCTTCTTCCGCACCGATTCGCCCGCCGAAACCCGCGCTGTCCTCTCCGATCACAGCATCCCCTGGGTAGGGCAGGTCCCCGACCTGCCTTAGGCCAGGCTCTCGCCACCGGGCGGCTGCTTCCACAAGGACCGTTTGGCAGGTCGGGGACCTGCCCCACTAGAACACCGCGAAACAGAACACGTGGTTCGACCCGCTGGTCAGCAGCGCGTATTCGCCCGGGTCCAGGCCGTTGTACGGCTCAATCCTGGAGAGCGTGCCGCCCAGCTTGGTCACTTCGATGCGGATCGGCTCTCCGCTCTTTTCCACGGCAAACTCGCGGTGGCCTTCCTTCGATTCCAGCCGGAACAACTGCAGATTCTCCGGGTTGATCCTGGCTCCCTCGAAGAGCAGGATGGGAGCCGCCAGTGGCGTCTTGACGGGCGAGTTGGCGCCGTCGACGATGTACAGCGTGTCGTCTTTCTTCTTTTGCGTCTTGGCCTCCACCGATTCGGTGGCGAGCAGCGTGTCGGCGTGCTTAATGTAGGGAAGGTCCGGCTTCGGCGGCTTTGGACCGCGATATTCCTGGGCGGTGGCCGCGCACGCCGCGACAATGATCGGGAGAAGCACCCGCAGCGACATAGCTATGTAACATTTTACTGCTGGAACCGGCTTTCGATCCGAGCGATTCAAGAACGCGAAATCCTGCGGGCGCGCAGAAAGGAGCCGATTCCATACCACGCCATGATCGCGGTGGCTACCCCGGCAACAGCCGAGCGCATGGCATCGTGCGACATCATGTAGCGGGCCGTCCGGAGTCCGAAAATCGCCCCGAAAGACAGGAAAAGAAAGCCGATAACCTGGTTCCAGAGAGCGTGAATGGGTTTCACGACGGCCGGCACGACGTGTCGCAAGAACTGGACGCCGTGTTGCCAGGTGACCTGCTTCCGCACGTCTTCATCGTAGCAGGCGGGCGCACCAGACAACCCGGCCGTCATGTTCGGCTGATAAACTGTCGATAGAAGAAGCGGTTTGAGCTTGTGAACTAGCCTGAGCGTCCACTACAATCGAGTTGGGGTGGATGCTAGGTCTGTTAGCGGAAACGCCGGTCGTCTCCGGCGCGTCGGCTAGCCTTAGGAGTATCTGTGGACGAGCCATTGAAGCACCTCATGCAGGAACTGGGGAATGCCATCAACGATTCCCTGTCCGAATCCGACCGGATCGCGGAAGCGATCGGCGAAATCAAGCGGGCCGGGTATGACGTGTTTCTTGTCTTGGAAGCCACCATCGGCTTCAATCGGCGCGACGAATCCGGCGACGAAGAGGGCGAGCTGGAGGAGAGCGAGGCGGAGGAGCCTAAGCGCACCTTCGAAACCACCGGCAAGATCAAGCTCACCACCCAGGACCATCGTTTCCTCCGCGCGCTGAAAATCGCCGTGGACGAAGAAAACCGGTAGCCGCAGATTCCTGACATGCGTGGCGCGGGCCGTCCGGCCTGCAGAGCCGAGAGTCATCTCGGCTTTCTTTTGTTGACTGCTCAACCTCAGTGGCGCCGAACAACTGGGACACGCAAGCGTTTGCGGCAACGGCGAATCGCCGGCGCACACAAGAAAAGCCGAGATGACTCTCGGTTCTGCAGCCTAAAAGGCCGCGCCACGGAGCAGGTCGCGGTAAACGTCCCAGGTTTCGCGGACGGCTTTGTCCCAAGTGAAAACTGAAACGCGCGCTTTGCCGCGGCGGGCCAGAGCTTCCCGCAATTCGGCGTCACTGGTCAGCCGGCGTAATGCGGCCGCCAATTGAGCGGTGTCTTCCGGATCCACCAGCAGCGCGGCATCGCCGGCCACCTCCGGCAGCGCGGACCGGTTCGAAGTCACCACGGGCGTACCCGCAGCCATCGCTTCGAGCAGCGGCATGCCGAAGCCTTCGTCGAGCGAGGGGAAAGCAAACACCATGGCGCGGGCGTACCAACCTGCAAGTTCGGCCGGCGTGACGTAGCCCGGTAATTCGATGCGGGAGCGCGCGGGGCTGCGCGCGATGCGCTCCAGAATGCCGGCCGCGCCGAAGCCCGCGGCGCCGGCCAGCACTAACCGCCAGCTCCCGTCGAGCGACTCGAACGCCTCCACCAGGCGGGCGATGTTCTTCCGGGTCTGCAACGCTCCGACGTGCAGGATCACCGGCTCACGCGCGACATTCGGGAAGGATAAGCCCCGCGCTCCATGGTGCACCACGCGCACCCGCGCTTCGGGGACGCCGAGCAGCCCCACCACCTGGCGCTTGGTGAATTCGGAGACCGCGATGATCAAGTCGGCTCGTTGCGCCGCGTCCCGCGCCTGAGCGGTGAAGCGGGCGCGGAATTCCGGCGTCGAATAGTCGCCCGTCATCACGAACAGGTCGTGAAAGGTAACCACTGCCGCGCGCAGACGCATCGCCGGCAGCCGCTGATTCAGGCCATGGAAGAGCGCGGCTCCACGCGGCACCACCGGCCCGACGAGCAGACGCCGCCGCGCATTCGGCCTGCCGGCCAGACCGGCCGCGCGAAAGAAACGGTGCGGCCGCATCCAGTATTCGAATCGCACCTCCGGCCGCAGCGCCGCCAACCCATCGAGTATTTCGCGTGAGTACAGTCCGACCCCGCTTAGCTCTTCTCCAATGGCGTAGGTGGCGTCGAGCGCGATTCTCAATCCAGTCCGTATTCTTTCATCTTTCGATACAGAGTGGTGCGGCCCATGCCGAGCAGCCGCGCGGCGCTGCCGCGTCCGCCGTGGGTAGCGGCCAGGGCGCGCTCGATGGCGTTCTTCTCACTCTCCACAATCGTGAACACGGGCGACTTCGGCCGCACCACGAATTCGCCGCCAGGCGCGTCGTCCACTGCGATGGCGGCCGAAAGCCGCTCCAACTCGAGCGATCGGCTCTGATTCACTAGCGCGGAAGGCAGGGCCGCTTCGGGATGGTGTTCGGAATGCATTGCCGCCATGCGCTCGATCGCGTTCTTCAACTCCCGCACGTTGCCGGGCCAGTCGTAAGCCATGAGCCGGGCGCGCGTATCCGGGCCGGGGTCGAACCACGGCAGGCCGGCCAAGCGCGCGCTCCCCAGAAAATGATCGATTAGCAGCGGGATATCCGCCTTGCGGTCGCGCAGCGGCGGCAACCGGATGGTGAACACGTTGAGCCGGAAATACAGGTCTTCGCGAAAGCGCCCTTTCACGATTTCCGCTTTCAAATCGCGATGCGTCGCGGCGATGATGCGCAGGTCCACTGTCCGCCATTGCAGCGCGCCGACCGCGCGGAATTGCCGCTCCTGGAGCAACCGCAGCAGTTTGACTTGCATCTCGAGCGGCAGGTCGCCGATCTCGTCGAAAAACGCCGTCCCTCCGTCGGCAACCTCGACCAGCCCCTTTTTGTTCTCCTGTGCGCCGCTGAACGACCCCTTCACGTGGCCGAACAGGTCGCTTTCCACCAGCGTGCCCACCAGCGAGCCGCAGTCGATGGGCACGAACTGGCCGCGCGGATTGGCGTCATGGATGGCGCGCGCCACCACCTCCTTTCCCGTGCCGCTCTCACCCAGCAGCAGCACCGGCAGCCGGTTGCGCGACGCCTTCTCGATCAGGCGGCGCAGATTGTCGATTACGGGTGTCTGGCCCACTATGGGCCGGGCTGCGCCCGGCACAGGCCGGTTCATCCCGAATTCCGAAATTGGACGCCTCGTATCAGGGCGCGGCTTCAGCCGTGCCGCCGAAAGCGCGCTTTCCGAGGGCTTTAGCCCCTGGCCGCTTCCCAGGGGCCGAAGTCCATCAGGTTCGTCCCGTTCCGGCACGGCTGCAGGCGTGCCCCGATACAAGACCTGTCGTTTCATGGTGCTCTGTGGGAAGCCACTTCGTCGAGGTGCCTTCTCCGCGAATGAAAGGGGGCTTTGAAGGCGCTATTCGGAATCTAGTCGCACCACGAAGCCGCTTTTCTCACCCGATTCGGCGTGAATGCGTTCGGCGAGGGCGGCGGCGCCGTCCGGTGTCGTCTCCGCGCCCACCAGCACTCGCCACAGGTCCGGATTGCCCGATCGTTCGACCACGCGGGCCGCGCCATAGAGGGTGGCCATGGCATCGCGCAACCGGTCCGCGTTCTCGCGGCTGCGGAACGCGCCCACCTGGACGGCGAAGATGGACAGCTCCATGGCCTGCGGCAGGCCGATCACTTCGAGCCGCACGGGTCCCACTCCCGGACCCAGCAGGTCAATGGCACGCGCGGCCGCGTGCGACAAGTCGATGATCCGCCCGTCCACGAACGGCCCGCGGTCGATGATGCGCACGTCCACGGTCTTGGAGTTGGAAACGTTCACCACTCGCACCCAGGTGTTGAACGGCAGCGTGCGGTGCGCCGCCACCAGCGTTTCCATATCGTAGATTTCGCCGTTGGCCGCCGCGCGCCCATGGTAGGGATGGCCATACCAACTGGCGAGCCCCGTCTCGGTGTCGCCGATCTTGGGCGCCGGCGCTGGCGCGGCCGGCGGAGCTGGCGTCCTCGAATGCTTCTTGTGGGCGCAAGCACTGAATAGGGCCGCTGCGAGGGCGATGGCCAAGAGCCCGTGGCGCAGGCACTCGTGCCTGCCGCGTCGAGACTCGTCTCGACGCGTCTTTGATTGAGCCACTACCATTTTCACACCAGGTCAAAGCTCTCGCCCGGCGCGGGCGTCGCGGTTTCCAGGTTGTAGTGCGTGTGAAGGTGCTTCGAGAACGCCGCCGATTGCTCCGGCTCGCCGTGCACCAGGAAGACCTTTTTGAGCGATGGCGCCATCGGCTTGATCCATTGGAGCAGCTCGCTGTAATCGGCGTGAGCGCTCAATTCATCCAGGCTTGCAACATCGGCGCGCACGCGCATCGGCTCGCCGAAGATTTTGACTTCCGGCCATTTTTCCACGAGCTTCCGGCCCAGCGTATCCTGCGCCTGGAAGCCGGTGATGAGGATGGTGTTGCGCGGGTCCTCGATGTTGTTGCGCAAGTGGTGCAGGATGCGTCCCGCCTCGCACATTCCCGAGGCCGAGATCACCACGAAGGGGCCATGCAGGTCGTTCAGCTTCTTCGATTCGGACGCCTCGCGTACGTATTGCAGGCGGGAGAAGCCGAAGGGGTCCTCGCTGTGGAGAAGATACTGGCGCGTCTCTTCGTTGTAGCACTCGGGGTGGTCCCTGTGTACCTGGGTAACATTGAGCGCCAGCGGGCTGTCGACGAAGATCGGGATCTTGGGGATGCGCTGCTGGTTGGCGAGCTGGTGCAGCAGCAGCACCAGTTGCTGCGTGCGGCCCACCGCGAAGGAAGGGACGATGATGCGGCCGCCGCGCCGCGCCGTCCGGTTGACGATATCGGCCAGCTTGTTCTCCACGTGGCTGACGTCCTTGTGCAGGCGTCCGCCGTAGGTGCTTTCGACGATCAGGTAATCGGCCGCGGGCATCGCTTCGGGATCGCGAATGATGGGCAGGTTCGGGCGGCCCACGTCGCCCGAGAACACCAGCCGCACATGCTCCCCGTTTTCGTTCTCGTGCAAGATCACGCTCGAGGAGCCCAGGATGTGGCCGGCATCGTACGGCACGTAGCTGAGGCGCGAGCCCAGGATTTGCGGCTGGTGGTAGGGCACCGGTTGGAACAGCGGCAGGGTGCGCTCGGCAGCCTCGGTCGTGTAGAGCGGCACCGCGTGCCCGTCTTCCAGGCCGATCGATTTGCGGTGCTCGCGGCGCTTGTTCAGAAACTCCGCGTCCTTTTCCTGAATGTGAGCGGTGTCGCGCAGCATCCAGTTGCAAAGGTCGATGGTCGCCGGGGTCGCGTAGACAGGGCCGGTGAAACCGTTCTTCACCAGCATGGGCAGTTTGCCGCTGTGATCGATGTGTGCGTGCGAAAGGACCACCGCATCCACCGACGAGCCGGCGACGGGTAACTGGCGGTTCTTCGCGTCCGATTCCTTGCGGCGCCCCTGAAAGAGCCCGCAATCGAGCGCGTACAACCGGCCGCCCGATTCCACCAGGTGCATCGAGCCGGTGACCGTCCCTGCCGCGCCCGAAAATGTTACCTTCATCGGCCCGCTGCCCTCACATCAACCACGGATGCCTCCAAAAATGTTGATAATAGCGCAAGTTGCGGAGTCAGTCCGCTCCGGCTCCCCGCTTCCGTTCATCTTCATCGCTTGACACGTATTCTCTGCTCGATCAGGTACGCGCCGTGGACAAGACCCGGCTGGTGAAGAGACTGGGTGTGGTTTCCGCAAAGACGCTCACCGCCGCGTTGCGGACACTGCAAGAGGTATTTGCGGAGTGAGATTCCTCCGCTGGAGTTGGCTTCCCACACCGGGGCATCAGGCTACTGCTTTAAGCTCCATGGTCGCCAGGATCGTCGGGTTCGCGCAAAACCCGAGCGCCGCCAAGTCCTCGCCCTCCAGGTGCAGCCCGATGGCCTCGCGGATATTGGACACCAACTCATCGAGCGTCGCTGCCTGCGTCGCCACCGGGAGGTCGAGGCACTCGGCCACAAACTGCCGGTCGCCGCGGCTGATACGCACCTGAATCGTCCTCTTCATCGGTGTGCCCGCCTTGGCCTCCAGTATGCGCAGAACTACGTCCGCCCCAAAAGGCGGAGGCGGCGCCCGTGCGCGAAATATGTCATATTGGACATAGGCGACAGATGGCTAACTTAGGGAGCAAGCCGCTGGTCTGGTTAAAGGGCGAAGTGAAAACCCCTCCGTTCGGTAATCAGGCTCGCCTGGAGGCCGGGCTGCTTCTCAGGCGGCTCCAGCAAGGACAAGGTTTGGGTCTGCCCCATTCGCGGCCAATGTCCCCAATCGGTCACCGCTGCCATGAGCTGCGAATCGGCGATCGTGGCCAAACGTGGCGAATCGTTTACCACGTTGCGCCGGACGCGATCGTTGTTCTCGATGTCTTCAGCAAGAAGACCCAGGCTACACCGGCTCAGATTGTCGAAGTCTGCCAAAAGCGCCTGGCCGCCTATGTGCGAGCGATTTCGGATAAGGAGGAGACATGAAGCCTATCAAGAAGCGACGTTTGGAACGTGCAGGCTGGGTGGTTGGCGACAGCGCCCAATTCCTGCAACTGAGCGTGGAAGAGAACCGCTTTATCGAATTGAAGCTTGCGCTCGCCACTGGAGTCCGCGAGCTTCGCGAACGAGAGGGGCTGACGCAGGCCGCGTTGGCGCATCGGCTGGGATCGAGTCAATCGCGCGTCGCCAAGATGGAAGCCGCCGATCGCTCGGTGTCGCTCGACTTGATTATGCGGTCACTTCTTACCATCGGAGCTACCGCCCCTGACATCGCCAGGTGGATCAAGCGCGCCGGCACAGCGAAGGCTGCCTAGAGACACGCCGCAGGAGCGCATTCGAATGCCAACCAAACGATCTGCGAAGCGGGCCGCTTTCGGAGCGGACCTGATCGAGGGAATGAAGCTGGTTCTCGCGCATCAGCGGCAAAATCGAACTCGATCAGGTGTGGCCGAGGCCTGTCGACGTGAAGGCAATTCGCAAACGGGTCAAGATGTCGCAGGCTGAGTTCTCCCGCGCTTATGGCATCAGCAAGCGCGCCTTGCAGGAGTGGGAGCAAGGCGGCCGTCAGCCGGATTCGGCCGCCCGTGCATACCTGACCGTCATCGCGAAAGAGCCGGGCATAGTGCGGCGGGCACTGGCCAGCGAATAAGGCAGCGGCACAAGACGCCCTTTGCAGGTCTCGGCTAAAATGGGTCCGTCCCCAAAATGCGCCCAGGCATCGCGGCCGGCGCAACGTGGGCGGCGGAGCGCTAGAATAGCCGACTGTGGCAAACATTTTTGACGAACTTGTCCGAAGTGAAGTAGAGCGGTTTCAAGAGAAGATCGGACTGAGACCCGGAGCAGACCTCCAAATGATCCTTTTGAAAGCTCATCTTCTGATCGAGGAGGAACTTCAAGCGTTCATCGACCGTTCAGTCAGAGATGCACGTCTGCTCAAGAAGGCGAGGTTCACGTTTGCGCAGCGGTTGATCCTCGCAGAGGCGATCCACCCGCGCCCAACTGCTTCGGGTATGGCTGGGTGTGGGCGGCGACAGGCGAGCTAAACGCCCTCCGAAACCAGATGGCACACAATCTGGAGCCGAAGGACTTCGCGACCCGGATCGCCGGGCTGGTGGAGCATATTCACTGCAACATCCTGTTCCAAGGTAACTTGATGTTAATCAAGCCCGGCGACGGAGCGGAGTACGAAATGGCGACGTTCGGCTTCATGGTATCCCTGCTCAACGTCTGCCTGGCTCGCCTACTGCACTTTGAAGCTAACCCAGCCGTGCGGGAGTATTTAGCCAGCGCCAAGAATACACCTCCAGACGATGGCTAGACGTGAGCGGTCGGGCGACGTCGGCGCGTATCGCAGGATTGTGGTGGTGTCGTTCCAGGCCCGTGGCGTCCAGCGCCCGGAGAGCAGGGGTGCGCAGGCGGCGCGCGGTTGACTACGACAGCACAAACTCCAGAACGGCCAGCACGAGGTTGGGCACCCGGGTTCGAAACATGTCCACGACGGGGAGCCAGACCACGCGGTCCTTACTTCGCCAACTCCCTCAACACATACGGCAGTATCCCACCGTTCCTGTAATACTCCACTTCCTGCGGGGTATCCACGCGGACGGTCACGGTGAAATTCGTCTCTGTGCCATCGGCTGCCACGGCGCGAACCGCGGCTTTCTTCGGGCCGCCGCTCAACGCGGCTGGTACACCGGTAACTTGGTACATTTCCTTCCCGGTAAGCCGCAGGCTTTGCGCGTTCTCTCCGGCTTCGAATTCGAGCGGCAGCAGGCCCATGCCCACCAGGTTGGTGCGGTGTATGCGCTCAAAGCTCTCGGCGATCACGGCCTTCACGCCCAGCAGCATCACGCCCTTAGCCGCCCAATCGCGCGACGAGCCAGAGCCGTATTCCTTGCCGGCCAGAATCAACAGGCCCACGCCATCGGCCTGGTATTTCACCGACGCGTCGTAGATGTACATCTGCTCGCCATCCGGCAGGTGCACGGTCCAGCCGCCCTCCGTGCCGGGCGCGAGCTGGTTGCGCAGGCGGATGTTGGCCAGCGTGCCGCGCACCATCACCTCATGATTGCCGCGGCGTGCGCCGTACTGGTTGAAATCCTTCGGTTCCACGCCCTGCGCGATCAGGTAGCGGCCGGCCGGCGTATCTTTCGGAATCGAGCCCGCCGGCGAGATGTGATCCGTCGTCACCGAATCGCCCAGCATGGCGAGCACGCGCAGGCCGGCGAGGTCGTGAATGGAGGTGGCCGGGTCCACCATCTTCTCGAAATACGGGGGCTTCTTGATATAGGTGGAGAGTTCGTCCCATTCGTAAGTGTCGCCGGTCGGGACCGGCATCGCCCGCCAGTTGGCGTCGCCATCGAAGGCGTGCGCGTATTCGTGCTCGAACATGCCGCGGTTGACGGCTGCGCGGACGGTGGCTTGCACTTCCTCATTTGTCGGCCAGATGTCGCGCAGGTAGACCGCGTTGCCTGCGCCATCGGCGCCCAGCGGGTCGTTGGCGAGATCCACGTCCACTGTCCCTGCCAGCGCATAGGCCACCACCAGCGGCGGCGACGCCAGGTAATTGGCTTTCACCAGCGGGTTCACGCGGCCTTCGAAATTGCGGTTGCCGCTCAACACCGCAGCCACGACGAGGTTTTCCTTCTGCACCGCTTGCGCCACCGGCTCGGGCAGCGGCCCGCTGTTGCCGATGCAGGTGGTGCAGCCGAAACCCACCAGGTGAAACCGGAGCTGCTCGAGATACGGCAGCAGGCCGGCTTCGCGGTAATAATCCATCACCACTTTCGAGCCGGGCGCCAGGCTGGTCTTCACCCACGGCTTGACGGTGAGGCCGCGCTCGACGGCTTTCTTCGCCAGCAGGCCGGCGGCCAGCATCACCGAAGGATTGGAAGTGTTGGTGCAGCTTGTGATGGCGGCGATCACCACCGCGCCGCTGCCGATGGCTGCGGCGTGGCCGTCGATTTCAGTCTGCGCGCTCTTCCCGTTGCCGGGGAACGCGGCGTGGAAGTTCTTCTTCACGTCGGCCAGTTCAACGCGGTCCTGCGGGCGTTTCGGCCCTGCCAGCGAGGGCGTCACTCTCCCCAGATCCAGTTCGAGCGTGTCGGCGTACACAGGGTCCGGCGTCGAATCGGTGCGGAACAGGCCTTGCGCCTTGGTGTAGGTGTCGACCAGCGCGATCAGGTCTGCATCGCGGTTAGTGAATCGCAGATACGCGAGCGTCTCCGCGTCCACCGGGAAGAAGCCCATGGTGGCGCCGTACTCGGGCGCCATATTGGCCACCGTGGCGCGGTCCGCCAGGCTCAGCGCGCTGAGGCCGGTTCCATAGAACTCGACGAACTTTCCCACCACGCCTTTCTTGCGCAGCATCTGCGTGATGGTGAGCACCAGGTCGGTGGCCGTACAACCTTCGGGCAGCTTGCCGTGAAGTTTGAATCCCACCACCGGCGGTAGCAGCATGGAAATTGGCTGGCCCAACATGCAAGCCTCGGCTTCGATGCCGCCCACGCCCCAGCCCAGCACGCCGAGACCGTTAATCATGGTGGTGTGCGAATCGGTGCCGACCAGCGTATCTGGATAAGCCTGCCCATTGCGGCGGAACACGACCGATGCCAGGTACTCGAGATTCACCTGGTGGACGATGCCGGTATCGGGCGGGACCACGCGGAAATTGCGAAACGCGGTTTGCCCCCAGCGTAGCAGTGCGTACCGTTCGCGGTTGCGCTCGAATTCGAGCACCGCATTGATGCCGAAAGCTTCGGGCGAGCCGAAGCTGTCCACCTGCACCGAGTGATCGATCACCAGGTCGGCCGGCATCAGCGGGTTGGCGCGGCTGGGGTCGGCGCCGGCCGCGGCCAAAGCGTCGCGCATGGCCGCCAGGTCCACCACCGCCGGCACGCCGGTGAAATCCTGCAACAGGACGCGCGCCGGCATGAAGCTGATCTCCTTGCCCTCCGCGGCGGCCTGGCCGCGTGCCACATACTCCACGTCGGAGGCCAGCACGCGGCGGCCATCCTCCGCGCGGAGCAGGTTTTCGAGCAGGATTCGAATCGAAACGGGCAACCGCCCGACACTGCCCACGCCCTTTTCTTCCACCGCCTGAAGCCGGAAGTACTCGTACTCGTCCGAGCCCACGCGCAGCTTCGCCTTCGCGCCAAAGCTATTGGTTTGCATCAACTTGATTATACTGGCGCCCAGCCTATCGCGCCGCGTGGGCCAGGCCCGGTTGGGCGGGCCCCCGATCTGCCAATGCAGGCCAAACACTCTAAAGTTTTAAGGGCATTGACCGATTTATTGAATGTGCTGCCATATACCACCAGCAGCAGGAAGACAGGGGACGTCACCCCGACGGGCTTCGCGGCCCTGGTGACGAGTGTGTCGTCCGGCGACGCCGCGGATCAGCAACGCATCGAAGAGCTGCTGAGGAGCGATCCCGATCTGTTCTATCGCGGCGCGCTGGAAGCATTGCGTACCCAGGAGGAATCCCGCGGCCTGCGCTTCCTGGTGGGCTTGCTGGTCTCGAACGACCTGTTCGAGACCATGTTGTGCGAAGAGTCTCTGCGCATCGACGAGGCGGTAGCAGCCGCGCAGGTGGCGATCCAGCTCGACCCCATGGTCGAAACCGGATTGGCCCGGCACCTCGCCGAGGGCGTAACGGCGGGCACGCGCCCGCTCCTGGCCGCCCACGCCTCGCGCCTGCTCGATATCCTGGCTCGAGTCTCGGATGGAACCCGCATTCTGCCTTCGCTGGCCCGGCTGCTGCACTGGACGGATGCCGGATTGCGCTCCAAGGCCGCGCTGATCATGGGGCGCAGCAACCGCAGCGCCAGTTGGGTGCGAAGCCATATGAGCGACGCGGACCCCCGGCTGCGCGCCAACGCGGTGGAAGGGTTGTGGGGCGTGGAAACCGCGGAAGCGCGCGAATTGATGCTGGCGGCCCTGCGCGACTCGAGTAACCGCGTGGTGGGCAACGCTCTCTATGGGCTTTATGCGATGGGGGAATCCGCGGCTCTCACCGAGACCATCAAGGTGGCCGGTCATCCGGACGCGATCTTCCGCGCCACCGCCGCGTGGGTGATGGGAGAGACCGGGGATTCGCGGTTTCGCGAACCAGTGGCGCAGTTGCTGCGCGACCCGCACCCGATGGTGCGATCGCGGGCCTTGCGGTCGGTGGCGTGCATCAAGGCAGCCACTGCTCGGGCGGCCACCGGGCAGCCCTGGCGCCTCTCCAGCCTGATGCTCGGAACCATGGCCGCCGCTTCGGCTGGCGGGCCCAAACCGACGCGCCATCTGCAAGTGGCGGTGGGCGCCTTAGGCGGCGCGCCGCCCGTGCTGCGTGCCATCCACTTTGTGCTCTCCGAGGACGGGCTGCCGGTGCTCGACTACCACGTAACCATGCGCCCCAGTCCGCCTCCCATGTCCGTGGTCTTCCTGTTCCCCCGCGGCGGCGAGGCGCAGGAGCCTCCCTGGGTGACCGGCGCGCTCGGCTGCCTGGCGGGAAAGCGGCCTTCGGATTTGTGGGCGTACCTGCCCTGGATGGCTGCTGGCGAGGGCGCAGCGGCCGCCCCGGCGGCCCAGGCCAACCAGGAGTTTCCTTTCACTCCCAATCAGGAAGTCCTGGCCGATGCCTTCCGCCGCATGACGCAACGCGCCGACTGCGCCGATATGTGGCAAACCCTCTGGCGCGCGCTGCGAGCCGAATCCACCTTGGCGCGCGGCAAACGCCACGTCATCGTCTTCGCCGCCGAGCAAGTCCGCGGCGTCGCCGGGCCCGGCCTGGTGGCCACCGTGGGAGCGGCCCGCGGCATTGTCCAGGTCATCTCGGCGGTTTCCAACCCCGCCCTGAAGGAGCTCTGCAACAAGGCCCGCATCGGCTACACCCATGCCAGCTCGCCCGAAGACATCATCGCCCGCATCGAGGAGGCTTATCTGAATCTGAACGCGCGCTACGAAATCGGCTATCAGACCCTGTCCCCGGAAGCTCGCGAGTTGAAGATCAGAATCCAATGCCCGAGCGGATGGGGAGAGACCAGCGTGGCGATTCCGCCGCCAGCGGGGTGAAATTGAACAGAGGGGTTTCAAACCGGCGTTTCGAGCCAGTTCTCACGGGCGACCCTCAAATAGGTAAAGCCACTAGCTTCATTCGGTCCCTCCCGCCCCGCCCGCGTCGTACGAGGTCCGCCTTGATCTTCTCAAGCGGTATCCCCTTTTCCTTGCGGCGCGATTCTGAAATCAGCCCGTCCTCGATGTCTTCCCAGAGCGCCTTGTGCTTCTTGAGGTCGATTACCGCCGCTGTCCTTCGGCCCTTTTCGTCAGTGAGAAACTGAATTCCGGTCATGGCCTGTAGTCCCCCTCGATTTCCGTTCCCACCCTACCCCACCGTGCAGGCCGCCGTCAAGCAAGAAAGCTGGGAGGCCATCGCCTTGGGTGGTCTGTCGTGGCCCGCGAAGGACGACGCTTTGACAGGGTCGAAAAAACGCCTCGAAGGTCCGGGAATCTCGGGCAAATCACCAGCGACAAGATCGCCGGCGTTACCGGGTTTTTCATGGAATTCCCCGGGCCGTCCGCCCATCCCAACAGACGACAAAAACCGATCGTCCGTCCTACCTCCTATAATCGAAATCAGTGCCCCGGTTCCGCGAAGCTTCCAGGACGGCGGCTGCCTGCCTGGCGCTTTTCTGCATTAATGCCGGCCAAGTGTGGCGGCTGTTTCGTATTCCTTACACCCAGCACATGGGGTCGATCGAGGCTGCTTACATCGGCCTCGCACGCTACATCGTCGCCCATTTTCCGCATCTCAACTGGTTCCCGCTCTGGTACGGCGGCATCCCATTTCCGGACGCATATCCGCCGCTGCTGCACTTCATGGTGGCGGGCGTGGCCGGGGCGGCGCGCATTTCGCCAGCGCTGGCGTATCACATCGTCACCGCCATGGTGTACGCTCTGGGGCCGGTGACGGTGTTCTGGGCCGGCTGGCGATTGGGCGCGGGCCGTGTGCCCGCCTGGCTGGCCGCGCTCGGCTATTCGCTGATTTCGCCGAGCTGCTTTCTGGTGCGCGAAATCCGGTCCGATGGCGGCTGGTTCGAGCCGCGCCGGTTGACGACTCTGCTGCTCTATGGCGAGGGACCGCATCTCGCCTCGCTCCTGTTCCTGCCGCTCGCCATCGCGCTGTTGCACCTGGCGCTGACCAAGCGCCGCCCGGTTTATTACGTGCTGACCGGCCTGGCGCTGGCCTCGACCGTGCTGAGCAATTGGATCGGCGCCTTCGCGCTGGCGCTGGGCGCGGGCGCTTATCTGTTTGCCGGTTTCGATGCGCGGCCGGTCCGCCAGTGGCTCACCGCCGCCGGCCTTGGCTGCTACGCCTATTTCATCGCGCTGCCGTTCGTAGTGCCGTCCATTGTCGCCACCATACGCGCCAACGCTCCGCTGGTGGGCGGCAAGTTCGAATCCGGCCCAATGCATGTGGCGCTAGTCGCGGTCTTCGCTACTGTTTTCCTGGCACTGGCCTGGGCGATGCGGCGCACGCGGCTGGCCGCGCCGGGGCGATTCGCCATTCTGTTTCTCTACGCCATCGCTTTTATCGCGCTGGCGGGTTACTGGTTTCATTTTTCCCTGCTGCCGCAGCCGCAGCGCTATCACCTCGAAATGGATCTGGCTTTCTGGCTGGCGGTTGCGCTGATCGCCGGTCCCGCTTACCAGCGATTGCCGCGCCGCGCGATGGTGATCCTCGTTTCCGCAGTGGCGCTCGCCGCCGCGCCGGTCTGGATTCATCAGCGCCAGCAAGCGCGCGCGATGGAGAAGCCCATCGACATCCAAACCACCTCCGAATACCACGTTTCGCGCTGGCTGGGCGAGCACCTGCCCGGGCGGCGCGTCTTCGCGCCGGGAACCATCTGCTTCTGGATGAACGCCTTCAGCGACACGCCGATGCTGAACGGCGGCTTTGACAACGGCATGCGCAACGCCCTGTTGCAGCACATCATTTTTCAGATCTATTTCGGAGACTCGCCGGAGGTTGCGCTCGGCTGGTTGAAGGCCTACGGCGTGGATGCCATCGTCGGCGGCGACGCACCCTCCCGCGAGGTTTATCATCCATACGCGCACCCCGGCAAGCTGCACGCCTTGCCTGTGCTGTGGCGCGATGAGACCGAGGTAATCTACGCCGTGCCGCGCGGTTCCAATTCGCTGGCGCACGCTGTGCGCGCGGCCGACCTGGTGACCGAGACGCCGGCCGCTTACGAGCTGAAGGTGGCGCGGACCTATCTGGCGGCGCTCGATGATCCCACCCTGCCGCCAGCCGATTTCCGCTGGACCGGCACTGGCTCGGCGCGCATCGCGGGCAAGTTGCGGCCGGAGCACCTGCTCAGCGTGCAGGTGACCTTCGACGAAGGATGGCACGCCAGCGTGAATGGCGAGCCGCGCCGCATTTGGGGCGATAAACTGGGGCAGATCGTAGTCGAGCCGCGTTGCGATGGAGCGTGCACGGTGGACCTGGACTATGACGGAGGATTCGAAATGCGGCTGGCCCGCGCCGCTAGCGTGATGGCGCTCGCGGGCGGCGCATTGTGGATTCTGCTGGGGAGCATTCGATGGCGAAAGCGTTCGGATTTAGCGACGACGAACTGAAGCTGCTGCTGGTTGCGGTGCGTCACATGCGCCGCACGTTCGCGGAGGCGCGCGACCGCGATCCCGCGCTCGAAAGCTACGCGGTTCTTTATGACAATCTGTTCGACAAACTTCGCGAGATGACGGGCCCGCTGCCATCGACGGTGGAAGGGTTGATCGAGTAAACCGCGCTCGCCACTACGCTTCTTGGTAACGCCGGCGGTCTTTGCCGCCGGTTCCTTTCCAGCTCGATGGATCTTTTCCCTCGCGAACAACGTATATTCAAAGGTATGAAAACCATTCTCCCGGCAATTCTCGCGTTTGTAACAATCACGGCTTTTGGCCAGACTGCGCCGCCGCCGCAGTTCGAAGTGGCATCCATCCGGCCGTCGGCTCCCACCTCGCTTGGGCAGGTTGGCCTGGGTTTGCATATTGACGGCTCGCAGGTCAGCATTCGCCAGTTCGCCTTGAGAGACGACCTCGCGATCGCATTCAAGCTCAAGCAGTATCAGATCTCCGGACCGGATTGGCTGGCCACCGAGAAGTTCGATATTGTAGCCAAACTGCCGGATGGCGCACCGCGCACCCAGGTGCGGGAGATGTTGCAGGCTCTGCTCATCGACCGGTTTCAGATGAAAACACACCATGAGACCAAGGATTTCTCCGTGTATGCGGTGGTGGTCGCCAAGGGCGGGCTCAAGATGAAAGAGTCGCCGGCCGATCCGGCGGACCCGGCAGCCGACCCCGACAAGAAGACCGACAGCGGTGACGTCAATGTCGAGGTCAGCGGCGGCCGCGGCGGGGTGGTGGCCAATTACGGACACGGGTCGTTCTTCACGTTGGGAAATAACCGCATCGACGCCCAAAAAATGCAGATGAACTTTGTGGCCGATATGCTGGCGCGGTTCGAGGACCGGCCGGTGGTGGACTTCACCGAGCTGAAAGGCAAGTACGATTTCACGCTCACGTTTACCGAGGAAGATTATCACGCCATGATGATCCGGGCGGCTATTTCGTCCGGAATGGCGCTGCCGCCGGAAGCCATCCAAGCCATGCAGAACGCGTCCGGCGATTCGCTGTTCAGCGCTCTGCAAGCGGTGGGACTCAAGCTGGAACCGCGCAAGGCGCCGCTCGACGTGCTGGTGATCGATCACATCGAAAAGGCCCCAACCGAGAACTGACGTCCGCCAGCATACGACGATGCCAAATCGTGGCGAACGATGTGGCGCACGCACTCGTGCGTGCCGCGTCGGCACTCATGCCGACGACCGGTGCCCCCTTGGAAAGAGGTGTCGAGAAAAGTCTCGACACGGCACGCACGAGTGCGTGCGCCACGTCTGAGAGGGTGTCCCCTGTTACGGCATCTCGGGACTGGCGCTTTTGAGGCTCTTCGCAATCCACTCGGCGTGGGGGAGACCGCATTCGGAGAGATTCCTGAGCTCCCTGTCCAGGTCATACTCCACGCGGCGTATGGCCGGCTTCGACCCATCCAGCAGGAGGTATGCGGCGCGGCAATCGCCGTCGTAAGAAAGACCGACGCTGCCCGTGTTGGCGACGATCATTCCCGCAACACTGCGAATGTAGGAACGATGGATATGCCCGTAAATGGCAATCGGCTTGCCCAGCGGGGAGTAAACCGACTCCAGTTCGGCATCGTTCGCTTCCGGCATCGGCGCCCGCCAAGGACTGTCGGGACTGGCGTGCATGAGCGCCATCGGACCCTGAAGCTGGATGGGTGGCAGACCGCGCAACCAGGCGAGCCTCTCTTCTCCCAGGGCTGCCCGTGTGGCCGCCGCCATCTCCCCGATCACGGCGAAGAGGGCCTGCAGCCTGGGCGCCTGGCTCGCAACCTCCGTCAATGACTCGGGCCTGAACAGCATCTCATCGGTGTTGCCAACCACACCATACCAGCCGAGATCGCGAATCCGGTCGACGATCTCAACCGGGCTCGACCCGCTGTCGGCCAGATCGCCGCCGTGGAGAATCAGGTCGGGAGAGGTTTGCCGCAGATCCGCCAGAACCGCCTCAAACGCGGTTCGGTTGCCGTGGATATCGGATAGGATCGCGATGCGCATCTAAGCCTCCGTGCCGCGGCGTCATCGCCGAGGATGCGGCGCGCGGGGCGATCTGGCGCGCAGGCCATTCCAGTTCTCGGCCAGCACGATCGAATTCGCGGGATTCTTCGGATCGTACCGCACCCATACCGGGCCGGCCAACGACTCCTCGGACGGGAAGAACTCGCGGATGGACGACAAATCCTGCGAGGCGGTGTACTCCACGCCGCGGATGGCGTAGGAGTAAACCACCATCTCGCCACTCACATCCACCAGGGAGGCGTCGCCCACTTTGCCCCGCGCCGCCAGCGCAGCGCGGCGCAACCGTTCGCGTTCTTCCGGCGTGACGCGTGAACTCTTCCACGCCCGGTATCCGGCCAGCGCCCCCAGCGCCAGCAGAATCACGGTTAAAACGAGCACGACGGCTTCAACCGGTAACGGGAAAAACGGGGCACCATGCATTGTGTTGCGCTTATCCGCCTAGGGCTGCGGGCTGAAATGCCTTGTTCCAATCCTTCAGGAATTGATCCAGGCCCTTATCGGTCGCCGTGACGAGAAAGAACTTCATTTTCGTCTCCCTCCAGCTCAACCACAGTTTACCAGGGGCCGCGCGGCGGCACTACCCGCCGGCTAAAGCCCATCGTTCAGCCCGGCTAAATCCAGGATTCGGATCTCCAGCGCTTGACAGCCGGCCGCGCCGGATCATAACTTGGAAAACTGCCGTGGCATCGGCAATTATCGCAAGCGAGGTTCATAAGAAGAGCATGGGTCAACCTTTGAGTATTCCCACGGAGGGAGCGCTGGACCTGGTTTCGCTCGGCGCTTTGGTGCACCGCCTGGATCCGGGCGTTATTCCATTTCGCAAGGCCACCGAGTGCCACATCCACGTCAGCGGCGGCGAATTCAACGTGGCGGCGAACCTGGCCGACTGTTTTCGCTTGCGCACCGCGATCGTCACCGCCATGGCCGATTATCCGATCGGCGACCTCATCGCGGAACGCGTGCGCGCCATGGGCGCCAAGCCGTTCTATAAGCACTTCGCGCACGACGGCGTCACCGGCCCCAACATGGCCACTGTTTTCAGCGACCGCGGCTGCGGTGCGCGCGCGCCGGTGGTGTTCTATAACCGCTCGAACGAAGCGGCGGGCCGGTTGAAGCCGGGCGATTTCAACTGGAGCGAGATTTTCTCCGGCGGCGTGCGCTGGTTTCATTCGGGCGGCATCTTCGCCGCTCTTTCCCCCACCACCGCCGAGGTTGTGATCGAGGGCATGCAGGCGGCCAAGGCGGCCGGCGCCATCGTCAGCTTCGACCTCAATTATCGGCAGAAGCTATGGAATATCTCGGGTGGCGAAGCGCGCGCCGCCGAAGTGCTGGGCCGAATCGTCAAGCATGTCGACGTGCTGGTGGGCAACGAGGAGGATCTGCAGAAGGGCCTCGGAATCGCCGGGCCGGAGGTGGCGGCTAAATCCAAGCTGGATCCTTCCGCGTTCGTTGGCATGATCGAGCGGGCGGTGGCCAAGCATCCGCAGATCCAGGTAGTGGCGACCACCCTGCGCGAGGTTCACTCCACCAACCGGCACAGTTGGAGTGCGGTGGCCTGGGTCAACGGCGAGGTTTACAATGCGCCGGTCGCGGAGTTGGATGTCTACGACCGCGTGGGCGGCGGCGATGGCTTTGCGGCGGGGTTCTTCTATGGCCTGCTCAGCGGCGCGGGACCGGCCGAAGCCGTCAAACTGGGCTGGGCCCATGGCGCCCTGCTGACCACCTTCCCCGGCGACACCACCATGGCGACGCTCGACCAGGTCCGCGCTTTCGCCAAAGGCGGCTCCGCGAGAATTCAACGGTAGGTGCGGTGGGGCAGGTCCCCGACCTGCCAACTTTGAAAGCACGGCAGGTCGGGACCTGCGCCACTGCCTATATCGTCATCGCGCCGAAGCCGCCGTCAACTCGCACAATGCTGCCGGTGACAAACGAGGACGCCTTGTCGGAAGCCAGGTACACGGCCGCGCCGACCAGCTCGGAAGGCGCACCGTATCGGCGCATGGGCGTGTGGTTCATGATGGATGCCACGCGTTCTTCGGTGAGTAGTTTGCGGTTCTGCTCGGCCGGAAAGAAGCCGGGCTGAATGGCATTCACGCGCACGCGGGCCGGCGCAAATTCGCGCGCGAGGAACTTGGTGATCTGATTGACGCCGCCCTTCGCCACCGAATACGTAAACACCTTCGATAGCGGAGGGTCCGACGACGCCGAAGAAATGTTGATGATGGACCCGCCCTTGCCGGCATCCACCATGGCCTTGCCGAACACCTGGCAAGCCAGAAACACGCTGCGCAGATCCACGTCGAGGATGCGCTGCCATTCGGCTTCCTCGATTTCAAAAAACGGCGTGCCGGAATTAATCCCAGCCGCGTTCAGTACGATGTCCACGCCGCCGAAACCGGCCAAGGTGGACTGGAGCACGCGCTCGATGTCCGCCTTCTTAGTGACATCCGCCTGGCACGCCAGCGCCTTGCGCCCCAGGGCGCGGATCGCCTCGGCCTGGCGCTTCGCACCGTCTTCGTTCAGATCGGCGATCACGACATTCGCGCCCGCTCCGCCGAGTCCCATGGCCATCTCACCCGCCAGCACTCCTCCCCCGCCGACAACCACCGCGGTCTTCCCCGCCAGCGAAAAAAGGTCTTCAATCAGGGTATTCGTTCCACCACTGCTCATGGCTTATACCAGTGACTCCTCGCACGCGTCCGTCGACTGCCATTCTGGAATATATCAGGTTTCACGAAGCACGGAGCGAAAAGCTCGGCGCGCGCGCCATTTTGATCTGTGATACCTTCACCTGCACAGTCCCAGGTTATGCCGAAGCTTGTCTTGGTAACGGCTTCTTCACCGGAAATCCGGCAAGTGAGGAGGCCGCGGGTTCTCAACTTTCAGCAGATAACCATGCCCTATCTCGCCTCGAGGGTTCCTCCTGGTTGGGAGGTCGAGCACATTGACGAGGAAGCTGAAGAAATTGACTGGAACATTCGGGCGGATGTCATTGCAATTACCTTTCACACGCCGAGCGCCCCTCATGCTTATGACATTAGCGCGCGGTTCCGGTCGCGCGGCACGTGCGTCGTCATGGGCGGCCCGCATGTAACACTCGTGCCGGAGGAGGCTGCGCAGCACGCCGACGCGATATTTGTGGGAGAGGCGGAGGGTTTGTGGGAAGACTTCTTGAACGGCTTTGTAGCGGGATCCTATCTTCGTGTGTACCGGCAAAGCGCTGCGCCGTCTCTTGAAAAGAGTCCCAACGCCCGCAAGGATCTGTTCCACCGGCGCGATCACACGAATGGAGTCTTGTTTGCCACTCGCGGATGTCCCGGCCAATGCGATTTCTGCACGGTCACCGCGATGTACGGTCATAAGTTGCGTAAGCGGCCGGTAGGTGAGGTTGCGGCGGAATATGCTTCTTTCAAGGGGAAGGTAATTATCTTTTGGGACGATAACATCGTCGGAGACATGGACTATGCCAAGAGACTATGCCGAGCTATCGCTCCTTATCGAAAGTGGTGGAGCAGTCAGGCCAGTATTCATGCGGGCCGGGATGACGAATTCCTGAAGGCCGCGGCCGAGAGCGGATGCAAACAGTTATTCCTGGGGCTGGAGTCGATATCCCAGCCAAGCCTCACCGAAGTGAATAAGTCGAATCGGGTGGAGGACTACTTAAGGATTGTCGGCCGCATCCACTCGCATGGAATCGCCGTGCAGGCCGGAATTGTGTTTGGATTCGATCACGATACGCTGGAGATATTTAAGGACACCATCGACTTCCTGGAAAAGGCCGGGGTCGAGAATGCGACGTTCAACGTGCTGACGCCATTTCCGGGAACGCCGCTGTTTCGGAGGATGGAGGCGGAAGGACGCATATTGACGCGTGACTGGCGCAGATACAACAGCCGCGACGACGTGGTTTATCAACCGAAGCACATGAGCGGAGCGGAGCTATTAGCCGGTTTCCGGTATGCGAACGATCGTTTCTATTCTCTTCGCAGCACGGTGAAACGCTTGTCGCGGTCGCCGGTTCAGTTGTGGTGGACGCTGCCGCTGAACCTGGCTTATGGTTACCGATGGCGGCAGGCTGGCGGGCTGGGCAGACCTTGCGATGTTAGGTTCGATATGTAGCTTGCGCCGCTCCGCTAAGAGACACGCCGGGGGAAGAAGAGTCGAGACGACTCTCGACTCAGCAGGCTTGACAGCCCGCGCCACGTTGGTCGCTTGTGCGATGCTTGTTTGGGAGGCGCGATGGAGGTCCGGCAATTACAACTGTTCCTGGCGGTGCTCGATTGCGCCAGCGTCACACGGGCGGCGGAAAGGGTCAATCTGACTCCAGGGGCGGTCAGCTTGCAGCTCCACAGCCTGGCGGCGGAGCTGAACACCGAGCTGTTCGTGCGCGCGGGAAAGCGGCTGGCGCCCACTGCCGCGGCGTGGCGCCTGGCCGAACGCGCGCGCGAGGTGATCAACCAGCTCCACTTGATCGAGCAGGAGTTCGAAGGCGACGCCATGGACGACCGGCATCCATTCCACTTCGCCACCGGCGCGACGGCTCTGATCCACCATTTGGGGCGGCCGCTGCGCAAGCTGCGCAAACAGTATCCGCACCTCGTCATCGATATTATGGTCTGCCCCACGGAGGAGATGGTCTCGGGCCTGCTCGACCGCCGATTCGACCTCGCGCTGATCTCGCTGCCCTATCCCGCCGACAATGTGGATACCGTCCCCCTGTTTGAAGAAGAGCTGCTGGTGCTGAAACCTTCCCTCGACCGGATTAGCGGCTGGCATGTGGCTCCGGCCGAACCGGCCGAGCTGGCCAAGGCTTCCTTCGTCCTCTATCCCAAGCGAAGCAATATGCGGTCCATGATCGACAGCTTCTTCAAGGAGATCGAAGTGACGCCGCGGGTGGTGATGGAAGCCGACGATACCGAGGCGCTCAAGAAGCTGGTCGAGACGGGATTTGGATACTCCATCCTGCCGGAATACGCCTTGCATGGGCACCCTCACTATTTCCACGCGCTGCGCGTCAAGGGCCACCGGCTGGTCCGCGTGCAGGCTCTCGCCATGGCGCGCTCGCCGCACCGGCGCGCACTCACCGACGCCGTCGCGCGGTTCCTGCAGATGTCGCTCGCGATGCCGAAGAAGTAGGGGCTTTCGCCGCGGGTCCTAAATTCACTGGTTGGCAGGTGGAGGACGTCGGGGACTTGCCCCACAAGCGCGTTATATTAGTACTTCCCATGCAAATTGAGAAGGTGTACGAGCCCCAGCGGTTCGAGCCGCACTGGGCGCAGTGGTGGATCGATTCCGGCATCTTCCGCGCCGCCGCGACTTCCCCCGCGCCCTCGTTTTCCCTCGTCATTCCGCCGCCCAACGTGACCGGATCGCTCCACATCGGTCACATGCTGGAGCACACCGAAATCGACGTCACCATTCGCTGGCACCGCATGTTGGGCGAGAATACCCTCTGGCTGCCGGGCACCGACCACGCCGGCATCGCAACCCAAATGGTCGTCGAACGCAAGCTGGCCGAAGAGGGCATTCGCCGCCAGGACCTGGGCCGCGAGGCCTTCGAGAAGCGCGTCTGGGAATGGAAGGCCGAGTACGGCGACAACATCAAGCGGCAGATGATCCGCCTGGGCGCTAGCTGCGATTGGTCGCGCGAGCGCTTCACCCTCGATCCCGGCCTCTCGCGCGCCGTGCGCGAAGTCTTCGTGCGGCTCTACGAAAAGGGCCTCATCTACCGCGGCGAGTACATGGTCAACCGCTGCCCGCGCTGCCGCACCGCGCTGTCTGATCTCGAAGTCGCTCACGCCGACGTGCAGGGCCACATGTGGCACCTGCGCTACCCCGTCCACGGCCTGCCAGGCCGCTTCGTCACGGTGGCCACCACACGGCCGGAAACCATGCTCGGCGATACCGCCGTCGCCATCAACCCGAAGGACGAGCGCTACTTTGACCTGCACGGCCGCACCGTCGATCTGCCGTTGATGGATCGCGAAATTCCGGTGATCCTCGACGAACTCGCCGATCCCGCGTTCGGCACCGGCGTGGTGAAAGTCACCCCCGCGCACGACCCCAACGATTTCGAAGCCGGCCGCCGCCACAACTTAGCCAAGATCCAGGTGATCGGCGAAGATGGCCTCATGTTGCCCGCGGCCGGGAAATACGCCGGCCTGGATCGGTTCGAGGCCCGCAAGCAGGTGCTGGCCGATCTCTGCGAGTTGGGCGCGCTGCTCAAGACCGAAGACTACGCGCTCAACATCGGCAAGTGCGCGCGCTGTGGCACCGTTGTCGAGCCGCTGGTCTCCACGCAGTGGTTCGTCAAGACCAAGCCGCTGGCCGAAAAGGCCATCGAAGCGGTGGAAACGGGCAGCATCGTTTTTGTTCCCGCCAATTGGAGCAAGACCTATTTCGAGTGGATGTACAACATCCGCGACTGGTGCATCTCGCGGCAGCTTTGGTGGGGCCATCGCGTTCCCGCCTGGCATTGCCAGGAGTGCCATGAGATCATCGTGGCGCGCGAAGCGCCGCCCAAGTGTGACCGTTGCGGCTCGGCCGAGCTCACGCAGGATACCGACGTGCTCGACACCTGGTTCAGCTCCGGCCTCTGGCCGTTTTCCACGCTCGGCTGGCCGGACCAGACCGAAGACCTCAAGACTTTTTACCCGACCTCGCTGCTGATCACCGGCTTCGACATCCTTTTCTTCTGGGTGGCGCGCATGGCCATGCTGGGCATCGAATTCATGGGCGACGTGCCGTTCCGCCAGGTGTATATTCACGGCCTGGTGCGCGACGCCGAGCGGCAGAAGATGTCGAAAACCAAGGGCAACACCATCGACCCGCTGATCGTGACCGAGAAGTACGGCACCGACGCCGTGCGCATGGCCCTCCTGCAAGGCGCCGCGCCGGGCACCGATATCGTGCTCACCGAAGAGCGGATGGAAAGCTCGCGGGCATTTGCCAACAAAATCTGGAATGCCGCGAGGTTCCTGCTTGGCAAGATGGAATTCTGCGGCGTCGAGCCCTGGCTGCCCGCGAAGCTCGAGGAATTCCGCCCGGAAGCCGACCCGGCAACCGGCGTGGTGCCCATCGAGGATCGCTGGATTTTCAGCCGTCTGAACGCTTGCGCCGCGCAGGCCAACCGCTCCATCGAAACCTATCGCTATCACGAAGCCGCGCAGACGCTGTGGCACTTCTTCTGGCACGAATTCTGCGATTGGTACCTGGAGCTGAAGAAGCTCGAATTCCGCGAGAACTCGGGCCTCACGCCGGGTTGGCGCAACGCGCTGGCCGCGTTTGAGACCGCGCTGCGCCTGCTGCATCCCGCCATGCCGTTTCTCACCGAGGAGCTGTGGCAGCGCCTGGCAACCGATCGCAGCACGCGTCCGCTTTCCATCGCCCTGGCCGGCTACCCGCAGTTCCATGAAGACGCGACCGATGCCGAAGCCGAGCGAGAAATCGGCATCCTGCAAGAGATCGTCACCGTGGCCCGCACGCTGCGCACGGAAGCCAAGCTCGATCCCAAGCTGCAAGTCGCCGGCGTGCTGTACTCGCTCGGGCCCGCGCTTGACGTGGCCCGGCGCAATGCCGAGGCCATACGCAAGCTGGCGAACGTGAACCTGGAACTGAAAGCCGAAGCCGCTCCCAAGGCGCCCGGCATCCGTTCCGGCCCCGAGTTCGACCTGGCGCTGCATCTTCCCAAGGCCCAGGAAGAAGCGCAGCGCAAACGCGACGAAAAAGAGCGCGAGCAGCTTCTCAGGAACATCGCCAACCACGAGCGCCAGTTGAGCGACGAGAAGTTTCTCGGCCGCGCTCCCGCGCACGTGGTTGACGGCATGCGCCAAAAACTGGCCGAATATAAGACGCAGCTTGGCAAGCTCGATTCGAGCGGCGTATGAGGCTCGCACTTTGAGCGACAGTTCCCATAGACTGCGCGACGCGGCGCAGGCTTCAGCCTGCCGGGTCGAGACTCTTCTCGGCCAGCGGCCGAAGAGCGTCGGCACGAGTGCCGACGCGGCAGGCAAAAGTGCCTGCGCCACGTCGTGACACCGCTCGATATCGGCGGCCTGCGGCGCGAGTTCCCGGATCGCCGGATCGATTACTACCCGTCCATCGATTCCACTATGCGCGTGGCCGCGGCACTGGAACCGGGCGCGGTGGTCCTGGCCGAAGAACAAAGAGCGGGCATGGGCCGCCACGGCCACACTTGGCACTCCGAGGCCGGCAGCGGAATCTACTGCTCGCTGGTGGTGGCTCCGGCGCCGGTTCTCACTCTGGCACTGGGCTTGGCGGCGCAGGATGCCATCGCCAAATCCACCGGCATCGCCTGCGATCTGCGTTGGCCCAACGATGTGATGATTGCCGACCGCAAAGTCGCCGGCATTCTGGTGCAGTTGTCCGGCGCGAAGGCCATCGCCGGCATCGGCATCAACGTCAATCACAATTCGTTTCCACCGGAGCTGGCGGGCGAAGCCACTTCGTTGAGCCGGGAACGAAGTGGGGCAGGCGCTTCCGCCTGCCAACCGCTCCAAACCCGCCAACCTATTCCGCGCGAGCCCATCATCGCCGCGCTGCTGCGCGCCGCCGACGAGTATCTCGCCTACGACACGCCCGCCATCCTGCGCCTCTTCACTCGCAGCTCCAGTTATGCCGCCGGCCGCCGCGTGGAGGTGCAGCAGCCGGGCGGCGTGATTCGCGGCGTCACTGCCGGTCTCAATCCGGAAGGCTTCCTGGTGGTGCGCCGCGACGATGGAACGGATACCCTGATTATTGCGGGAGGCGTACGTGCTGCTGGCTCTTGACGCAGGCAACAGCAACATCACCATCGGCGCTTTTGAAGGCAGCAAACTGCTCTGCCAGTGGCGGCTGCGCACGGTCCATGAGCAGACCGCCGATGAGTGGGGCATCCTGCTCCACAACCTGTTTGCGCCGGTGAACCTCGATATCGATGCCGTCGACGGCATCATCATCTCGAGCGTGGTCCCGCCCATCGATTCCACGCTGGCTGCCATGACGCTGCGCTACTTTCACACCGAAGCCGTCTTCGTCGGCCCGAAAACCGATCTGGGGATCGGCATCCTTTACGACAACCCCAACGAGGTCGGCGCCGACCGCCTGGTGAACGCCGTCGCCGGCTTCCGCAAGTATGGCGGCCCGTGCGTGATCGTCGATTTCGGCACCACCATCAACTTCGACGTGGTATCGCGCGACGGCGATTACCTGGGCGGCGCGATCGCGGTAGGTGTCGGTCTCGCCGTGAAGTCCCTCTTCGCCAGGACCGCGCGCCTGCCGCTGGTCGAGTTCCGGCCGCCGAAAACCGTGATCGGCACCAACACGGTGGCCAGCATGCAGTCGGGTTTGTATTATGGCGCGGTGGGAATGGTGGATGGCATCCTGGAGCGCATCATCAAGCAACTCGGCCCGGATACGAAGACCGTCGCCACCGGTGGCCAGGCCGGCCTGGTAGTCTCCGGTTCGCGCTATTTGAAGGTGGTCGATGAGCATTTGACACTGGAAGGCCTGCAAATGATCTGGGAGCGCCTGCACCGGCCGTGACGCCCGAATCCGATTTCCTGCGCAACTATTTCAACTACTTCACCGAAGTGGAGGAGCATTTCCAGCGCGCCCGCGGCTCCGCGCTGTTCCTGATGTCGCCGCTCGATTGGGCGCTGGTGGAAAGCTGGAAGAATGCAGGCGTCCCGCTCGAAGCCGTGCTGCGCGGCATCGATGCGGCCTTCGAGAAATGGCGCGGCCGCCGCGTGAAAACCCAGATGGTGAACTCGCTCGCCTTCTGCGCGCAGGCGGTGCTCACCGAGGCCCAGCTCATGGCCGCTCAGCCCGGCCCGCGCGCGCGCCGCGAAACCCCGCCGCCGTTTCCTCTCGACGATCTGCGCGCGTATCTCGAATCGAACGCCGCCGTTTTGCGTGAGCCCTATCCGGAAATCGCCGCCACTCTTGCACGCCTGGCCGCCGAAGCCGAGGCGCACTACCAGGATCTGGAAGGACTGGAGCAGCGCTTGACGGTGCTAGAAGAGAAGATGATCGCCGCCGCCCGCGCCAGCCAGAGCGACGACGACTTACTCCAATCCCGCCGCGAGTTAGACGCCCAGTTACGCCCCTACCGCGGCAAAATGACCGCTGACCAACTGTCCATGTTAGAGCGCCAGTACCTGGAGCGGAGTCTGCTGGAGAAGTCCAGGCTGCCGAGGCTGAGCTTGTTCTATATGAGGTAGGCCAGTCCCGGCCGCCACAAGAACCGGCAGGCAACACCGCCGGCGTTACAAGAAAACACTGCGCCCGGTAGCGCCGGCGGTCTTCGCCGCCGGTTCTTATCCTCACCGCCAACTCGAATCAATGTTCGCCTGGGTTGAGGAAAGCGGTTACTTAGTCCCCCGCCCCCGCCACCACCGCCCTTGCTTCATCCGCTGCGATCTCTGCGTTCACCTTGCACATATGGTCGTACCAGGTGAACTTCAGAATGAGGCTCGCCACTAAGACCGTGGCCAGGCAATACCAGATGGCGGGAATGTTGGTGCGGATCACAATATAAATCGGCAGCGCGACCAGCGCGATTTGCCAGACTATGCCGATGACGATGTTGAACATGTCGCGTCCGAAATCCTGGTTCGGTTGGAAGCTGGGATACTGCGCCATCACCTTGGCCTTAACCGGGCCCCAGAAACCCCACGGACGCACGCGGCGGTAGAACTCCATCAGAACCGCGTCGTCCTCGGCCGGGGTGAGCAGCGTGCCGACCAGGCAGCCGATCATGCCGATCACGAACACCAGGCCGAAGCCGAGCGAGACGTCCAGGTTCAACTGATGCAGAGTGGCGAAGCTCTGCAACGCGGGGATGCGGCTCAGGATCCCGGGAATCGTCAGCGAGGCCGTGATGCCGGTGACCATGCCCCAGAAGTAACCGTAGCCGTTGAAGCGCCACCAATACCACTTCAGGACGTTGGAGGCCGTGTAGCCTCCCCATAAGCCGGAGACAATCCAGATCACCACCGAATTCACCGAAGCGACGAACCAGCCGATCAGAACGCCGATCACCACCACCATGAAGGAACTGAGATAGCTCAGCCGCACGTAGGTGCGTGGGCTGGCGTTCGGATTGATGTAGCGCTTATAAATGTCGTTGACGAAGTACGGCGGCGCCGCGTTGACCGTGGCGGCGAAGTTCGACATGTAAGCGGCCAGCAGGCCGGCGATGAGGAACCCAAGCAGGCCGACCGGGACGAAATGCTCCAGCGCCATCGGTAGCACAAGCTCGAAATCCACCTTCGGCCCCATGCCCCTCAGTTGATCGCTGAAGAACACAACCGCGAGAATGGTCAGCCCGGTGATGAGGAAGTAGCGCGGGAAGGTCAGCACCACGTTGACCCAGCCGCTCATCATGGAGGCCTCGCGCGGGTTTTTCGAGGAGAGCACGCGCTGCATGTCGTAATTGGGCGCCGGGCCGGCCGCGCTGATGAGCACGCCTTTGCACAGCAGCGCCATCACGAAGAAGCCGAACAGGCCGTAGCCATCGGCGGCGATCTTGGTATTGGCGGCCGGCAGCAGCGTGGACCAGTCCAGGTTGAGGTGCCAGCCGAAAAAGAGATTGTCCCAGCCGGCCGGAACGAATTTGGCGAGCGCCCCGGGCGCGATCTTCATCATGGCGATGATGCCGACCGCGAAGGAGGCGATCGAGAGAATGCAGAACTGCAACACCTCGGTGATCACCACGCTGAACATGCCGCCCTTGATGACGTATACGGTGGTGATCGCGATCAGGATGAGTGCGTATTGGTTAGGGCTCAGATGCCAGGGCAGGAAGTTGGCGGCGAATTTACCGATGCCCTTGAATCCGTAACTGAAGAAGCCGATGATGCCGAGGAAGGCATAGACGACGACGATGATGTGCGCAAGCTGCGCGCCGCGGTCCTTGCCGAACCGCGTCTGAATCCAATCGGCGCCGGTCATGGCGTTGGAACGGCGCAGCCAGCTCGAGAGGAATACCATCAGGAAGATCTGGTTGAACGTGGGCCACAGCCACGGGATCCAGACGCTTTTCACGCCGTAGACGAACGCCCAGTACACCAGCAGCATGGTGCCGCTCACGTCGAACATGCCGGAAGCGTTCGACACGCCCAGCACGTACCACGGCATGGTGTTGCCGCCCAAGAAATAGGCCTTCATGTCGCGCGAAGCGCGGTGGGAAACCCAATAGCCGACCACTACCGTGGTGACCAGATAAAGAACGATAATCGCAATGTCGATAACTCGCAGGTGCATCCGGGACCTAGCCTATTCCGGCCCGTACCCAGCCGTTACACGTGGGTACAGGCACACTTCTTGCGGCCCGCGCCAGAGCCGCTCATGAACCAAGCATCATAACAGAATGGGTGGTGGAGAAATGGGCCTGTTTGTGCGGCTGCGACCGCGTGGGCCGGAAACAGCCTTGGGAAGCTACCGGGCGGCGGGCGCCGCGGTCATCTTCTCGGCCTCCGCCAGGCGCGAACGCGCGCTGCCGGCATCGTCGGCGTCAGGCGCCAATTGGAGGTAGACACGCAGGTGAGCGGCGGCGGCGGCGTAGTCTTTCCGTTCGGCCATGATGACGCCCGCCATGTATTCGATCTCCGGAAAAGTGTGCCGCGAATCGAGCGAGCGCGCCCGCTCGATGTTCCGCGCGGCCGTCTCCGTTTTGCGCAGGTTGTAATTGGCCATGGCGGCGTAGAGGAAAAGCTGCGGGTAGTCGACCGGATCCAGATCGAGCGCTTTGGCGCTCAGGTCCGCCACCTCCTGCCACTTCCGGTTCCACAGGGCCATGGTCGCCAACTGCAAATACGGGTCCACCAGGTTCGGGTCGGCGTGGCGCGCACGCTCGAAGGAGTCGCGTGCGGCATCCAGACCGCCGCTGGCTGCCTGGAGCTTGCCGAGTTCGCACCACGCCTCGGCAAATTCCGCGTACATCGCGACGGCCTTTTCCAGGTTCAGCCTGGCCAAATCGGTTTTTCCGGTCCTGAGCTCCGCCTGCGCGCGTTCGAAGAGCCTGCGAGCCTGATTGGGGACGGCCAGCGATTGAACGGTGACCACGGCGCCGTCGCTTTGCGCCCCGTTGGGCCGGATAACGATCGCGCCGATATCCGGGTTCTCCATCAAATGCAGTGGCTTGAGCGGTACGCTTTGCGAACGGTAGCCGGTCAGCACGGCGCGCAATTCGCAATCGAGGAACTTCTTGTCGGATGCGGTGGATGCGCCCGCCTCCACGCTGCTGGCGGAAGGCGCGAGCTGCGTTGGCTCGGCGACGGAAGGCGAAAGCCGATCATGCTCATCGGCGTCCTGCGACACCGCGGCGGCCGAGCCGCCGAACTGGATTCCGAAATTACCCTGCGTGTCGGTGAAGCCCTCGGAGTGGGCGATGGAATTGCAGACGAGTTCGATCTTGGCTGGGCTGGGCGGCGGCGATCCATTCTCCAACAACACGCGGCCCGTGAGCAGGATGGGCGCTTGGGTGGTGGCTAGAGGAGCTAGTGCCTCGTTGGGGGCTTGACCGGCAGCGGGCGAAGGAGCCTGGCTCCACGCCGGTCCGTACGGCGACAGCGCCGCGAGGAGCAACACGAGCATCCGCATTCTTGCGACGCGGGTCACCCGGCACGTCCCTCCTTCAATCAACTCGCTGTCGATATTATGTCACGAACGGCGGCCGCTGGATATGGCCCTGGGGACGTGTGGGCGAAACGGCCAGGGAGGACTACTTGGCGGCGGTCTGCGCGGTCATTTTTTCGGCTTCCGCCAGGCGCGTCCTCGCAGTGGCGGCGTCGCCCGCGTTGGGCGCCAGTTGCAGATACGTCCGGAAGTGCCCAGCGGCGGCCGCGTACTCTTGCCGGCTGGCCAGGATCACGCCCGCCATATGTTCGATCTCCGGATAAGCGTGCCCCGTATCGAGCACTTGCGCCCGCTCGATATTCCGCATCGCTATCTCCGGTCTGTGCAGGTTGTAATTGGCCACGGCGGCGTACAGGAACAGTTGCGGATAATCGAGCGAGTCCAGATCGGTCGCCTTGGCGGTGAGCTCCGCCACCTCCTGCCACTTTCGATCCCACAGCGCCACGGTCGCCAACTGCAAATACGGATCCACCATATTGGGGTCGGCGCGAAGCGCGCGCTCGAAGGATGCGCGAGCGGTGTCCAATCCGCCTCCGGCGACCTGGAGTTTGCCGAGTGCGCACCACGCGGCGGCAAATTCCGGATAGACCACGACCGCCTTCTCCAGATACTGCTTGGCCCGATCCGTCTTTCCGGCCGCAGCTTCCTGCTGCGCGCGCTCGAAGAGTTTTCGAGCCTGCTTGGGAACCGCCAGCGATTGGGCGGTAACTGTGTCGCCGCCGCCATGCGCTCCGTTGGGCCGGATCACGATCACGCCGATATCCGGGTTGTCCATCAAGTGCAGCGGCTTGATCGGAACGCTTTGCGAATGATAGCCGGCCAGCACGGCGCGCAATTCGCAGTCAAGCAGCCTCGCGTCGGAGGTCAGAGATGCGCCAGCTTCGCTGCTGGCGAGAGTTTGCACCACCTGTACGGGCGCGGCGACGGAGGACCCAAGCTTGTCCTGCTCGTCGGCCTCCTGCGAAACCGAGGCGGTCGAACCGAACTGGATTCCGAAGTTGCCCTGCGCGTCGGTGAACCCCTCCGAATGGGGAACGGAATTGCACACGCGCTCAATCTTGACCGGGTGCGGCGGCGGCGATCCATTCTCCAGCAGGACGCGGCCGGTGAGAAGGACTGGCGCATGGGTTAAAGCGGTCGGCGCGAGCGCAGCGTTGCCGGCGGCGGTGGCGATCATCGCGCCAGTAGTCGCATTGCCGCCCCCCGGTGGCTGGCACCACGCCGGCCCGAGCGGCGACAGCGCCGCGAGGAGCAACACCAGCGTCCGCGTTCTTTCGAAGCGGGTCACCCGGCAGTTCCCTCCCTAGATAGCTGCCGGTATTATGTCATGAACCGAGCCCGCAGGATAGGCCAATCTTGACCACATTTGTGAATCATGTGAGGCGGGTCCCCGATCTGCCAACTGGCTGTTTACGCTTGTGAGGTCGCCCGCCGCGCAGCCCATCAATTCGTTGCCACAATCACCGCGCCCGCACCACCGAAAGTGTGCGGTTGAAAACCAACTGAAACGTGCTGGCGGCCCGCTCGGCGCCCCACTGTTCCAGGTCGATATCGCCATTCGCGTGAACCAGCAGCGTCACCTCGCCGTTCTGCATCCGGCAGGTCAGGCTCTCGATCCGCCGCTCCGGCCCGCGGACCATGTTGTCCGCCAGCCGCAGCAGCGGGATCATCGTCGTCAGCGCGCGCTTTTCCTCCGGCGTCAGCGATTGAAACGCGGCATGCATCGGGTTCGGCAGCGCTTTGCGGTGATACCGGCAAAGCGCCGCCACCAGCAGGCGCTCGCGCTCGGTGAAGCCCGGCATGTCCGAGTTCGCCACCACATAATAGGAATGCTTGTGATGGCTGGAACTGGAAATGTAGTGGCCCACGTCGAGCAGATTCGCGGCGGCTTCGAGCAGCTTTCCCGCCGCCGGCGGCAACCGATGCAGTGGGTGCAGCGCGGTGAACAGCAGACCGGCGATGTGGGCCACGCTGCGCGCGTGTTCCACAGATACGCCATAGCGCCGGCCCATGTCCTCCACCTCGCGGCGTTGCTCGCGGGTGAGGCGGGAAAGCTCCGAGCCCACGTTGCGCGCCGCCAGGTCCGCAATCACGCCATCGCGCACGCCCGCACGCGAATAGTAAATGGCCGGCAGGTGGAACCGCTCCAGGAAGGTCAGCAGCACCGCCATGCCGGGCACGATGATTTCGGCGCGCCGCGGGCCGATCCCGGTCACCTTGCGGCGCCCCGCCAGGCTCAACCCGGCCAGCTTCCAATACAGCTTTCGGACCTGCGCCGTGGAAATGCGCAGACGGTCGATTTCGTCGCGCCGCGAACGCGGCAGCCTCGCCACCGCCGCCGCCACTGCCGATGCCGTGGCCGAAGTGCCGATCGCTCGCTCCCACTTCGCCGGTCCCAGCCGCCGCACCACGCTCGAGAGCTTGTCCTCGATGAACTCCTGCATCTGGTGCAGTTGCCGCGGCGACGGCGGATCGTCCTTGAGGAAGATCTCGCGCAGCCGCACCGCGCCCAGCGGTTTCGAAAACCCCGTGTGCAGGCCGCCCTCCCGGCTGGCCACGATTTCCGCGCTGCCGCCGCCGATGTCGCAGATCAGCACCCGCCGCCCGTTCTGCGGCCACACGCTCTCCACGCCCAGGTGAATCAGGCGCGCTTCCTCGCGGCCGGAGATGATTTCCACGTGCGTCCCCGCCGCTTCCGAAGCCCGCTCCAGAAACTCGCGCTGGTTGCGCGTGTCGCGAATAGCGCTGGTGGCGACCGCCCGCACTCCCACCACCGCCAGCTTGCGGTAGAGCGCGGCCATCCGCGCCAGCACCGCGCAGGTCGCCTTGATGGCTTCCTCGCTCACCGCGCCGTTGCGAAACACGCTTTCGCCCAGCCGGGTCACTTCGCGGTCGGAGGCCAACACGCGGGTCGGCTGCCCGCCGGTAATCTCGGCCGCTTCCATGCGGATCGAATTGCTGCCGATGTCGATGGCTGCGTAGCGGGGCACTCCTCTTCAATCTAATCGACAGCGGCCTTTGGTGGGGCACGCTTTAGCTTGCCGGTTTGTTTTTTCCTCGTAACACGAACGTAACAGCAGAACGGATGCCGCTCCTCGAAAGTGGGGCAGGCGCTTCCGCCTGCCAACGCCCGCTAGCGGGCGCATGTGTTTTTGCGGAGCCGCCCACCCGCCATCGCACCCCCGTTTCGGACCCTGCGCTCTGTTAAGCTCATCTGCGGAGGCTTCTCATGCAGCCTTTTCGTTATCACATATTTGTCTGCGACCAGCAGAAGCCGGAAGGCGCGCCGAGTTGTAGCGCCCGCGGCGGCTTGGCCGTAATCGAAGCCTTGAGGCGCGAGGTCGTCGCGCAGGGCCTGGAAAGCCAGGTGCAGGTGACCGCGTGCGGTTCGCTGGGGCTGTGCGAAAGCGGTCCCAACGCGGTGGTGTATCCGGAGGGAACCTGGTATTGCGGCCTGACGCCGGCGGATGTGCCGGAGCTGGTGGAAGAGCACTTTGGCTTCGGCCGGCCGTTGGCGCGCCTGGAACGCGGCGACGTCGACCAGGTCCGCGCCGAAATGGCCGTCAACCGCGAGAAGCGTCTGGCCGTCATGCGCGCGCGCGAAACCGCCGGCGCCTTGCCGGACGATCTGAACGACCGCCTGCGCGCCTTCCAGCAGAGCCGCGTCATTTTGACCGCGCTCGAGCTCGATCTGTTTACCGCCATCGGCGACGGTGCCACGGCGGCCGATATCGCGGCGCGCATTCAAGCCGATCCTCGCGCCACCGAAATGCTGCTGCACGCGCTGGCATCGCTCCAACTGGTCTCGAAACACGGCGGCGTGTTTCACAACTTGCCCGCCGCCGCCCGCCACTTTTCCGCCGCCTCGCCGCACAACGCGCGCCCGGCCCTCATGCACACCGCGGCGCTGTGGAAGAACTGGTCCACTCTCACAGAGGCCGTGCGCGCCGGCACCAGCGTGATCCACCAGGAGATGGCCGAGCGCTCGGGCGACTGGACGCAAGCCTTCATCGCCGCTATGCACCGGAACGCCACTGAGCGGGCCGCGTCACTGGTGGCCGCGGTGGGCGTCGAGGGCGTGCGGCGCCTCTTGGATGTGGGCGGCGGCTCCGGCGCTTATTCCATCGCCTTCGCCGCCGCCAATCCGGAATTGCAGGCCTACATTCTCGACTTGGCCGCGGTGGTCCCGCTGGCCCAGCGCCATATCGAGCAGGCTGGCCTCACTGCCCGCGTCCACACCCGCACCGGCGATCTGCGCACCGACCACCTCGGCGAAGGCTATGACCTGGTGCTGGTCTCCGCCATCTGCCACATGCTGGACGAAAAGGAAAATGCGCGCCTGATCGCGCGCTGCTACGACGCGCTCGCCGCCGGCGGCCGCTTGGCGATTCAGGAGTTCATCCTCGAACCCGATAAGTGCGGCCCGCCATCCGCCGCCCTGTTTTCGCTCAACATGCTGGTGGGAACCCGCGCCGGCGCAAGCTACAGCGAGCCCGAATACACCGCCTGGATGCAATCCGCCGGCTTCACCGCCATCCGCCGCGTCCGCATGCCCGGCCCCGCCGGCCTGATCATCGGGACGCGCTCCGCCTAACCGTGGTGGGTTCGTTGGGGGCAAGGAGGTTAATGCGAATAGGCCAGAACCGCGGCCGTCTCACTTCGGAGTTTCGTGGCCTCCCCGAATACCTGGAATACCTCGTGCCGATCTGGAATCGAACGGTCAGCGATCGCTAAATCCCACGGCGGCTGAACGGATCGTCAAGACGAAAAAGAAAACCGGTGACCAGGCTACCCGTTTCCACTTTCCCGTCCAAGTGCAAGTGATAACGGGTCTGTATGGCGCCCGGCGACGACACAGTCCCCATTGCTCTGGGTGGCGGAGTATTTGTTAGCTCATGCCGATCTGGCAGTGGTGGGATAACTGGCGCCCGGGTTCGCTCTCCTCACCGCGCGTCGTTGGGGTGGACTCGACCGTCCTCGCGCGACTGGTTGGTCGCGCCCTGCCCCACCCGCTGTGTCAAGTTGACTCCGGGTGTGTACTATCTGCCTATGTGCGGAGGGGTCTCCATCATGGCAAGCAGGAGGCAAATCACCACTAAGACCCCAAGTCCGGCAGCCACCATCATCATTTCCACCTCGCTCTGCATATCGGCTGAGCAATTCAGTTGCCTTAGCCGGCTGGTCGATAAATCCTTCCATCAACATAGTGGGGACGCACCGCCGATCGTTTCATTCGGCGGCGCATCCGCCGCCACATCCCGCGCGTTCACCGGTGGCCCGCCGGCGTTGGCCGATTGGCAAGTGCGCCGCGCCGCGCCACGCCGTACGCTGAGGCCATGACAACCCAAGACAACCAACCAACCCCACAGGAAGGCGTGCCTGCCCAGTGGATTCCCGCCTTGATTCTGATCGCCGTCGGAGCGATCTTCTTTCTCAATAATTTGAACATCATCCGCTTTCACGACATTTTTGAGTACTGGCCGGTGGCGCTGATCGCCTGGGGCATTTTCAAGACGGTCGATCAGCCGGACGCGAAGGACAAGGTGGTGGGCGGAATTCTGATCGGTATCGGCGGTGTGCTGCTTTCCATCAACCTGGGCATCCTCCATATGGGGTGGGGCGACCTGTGGCCCCTGATCCTGATTGCGGTGGGCGTGTTGATGCTGACCGACCGGCTGGCAGGCACGGGCACGGACTGGGGCGCCATGTTCAACCGCCGCGCCAACAAGCTGAACGAATCCGCCGTCTTCTGGGGCGGTAAGCGCGTAATCACCGACTCCGACTTCCAGGGCGGAAAAATAGAGTGCGTCTTCGGCGGTTTCGACATCGACCTGCGCGGAGCCACCATGTTGGGCGATTCCGCCGTGCTCAAGGTGGACGCGGTGTTTGGCGGCGCGGAGATCAAGGTCCCCACCGATTGGGAAGTGGTGATGAAGGGCTCGGGCGTCTTTGGCGGCTTCGTGGACGAGACCAAGCACCCGGACCGCAGGCTGAACCCCAATCCGAAGCGGCTGATTGTCAAGGGCGGAGCGGTATTCGGCGGCGTGGGCATCAAGAACTAGCCGCCCATGCACCCCATTCTCGCGCTGCGTCGCCTGCTGTTTTATCTGCTGGCCTGGCTTCCGGCCGGTGCGCTGCTCACCTACCTTACCTGGGCCGGAGGCGGCTTCCGCCTGCCGCAAGCCGCGGCGGTGATGGCTCCGGCCTGTTTCGTTTACGCGTTTGTCTGCCTTTCGCCCTGGTATTTGTGCCGCAGCCGCCCGTTCAGCCTGTCCGTTCTGGCGGAGCTCGCCCTGACCTTCACGGCCGCCGCCGCTGCGGGCGGCTTGCTGCTGGCCGGCATCGCGTGGGCCATGGCTGCGGAGTTGAAGCTCGACGCCACCGGGCACTTACCGCTCTGGTTTGGCGTCGGCGTGCTGCTCTATCTGCTCTCCACCGGATTGCACTACGCCGGCCTGGCTGCCGAACAATCGCGGCGGTCGGAGGCCCGCGCCGCCGAAGCCCGCACCCTCGCGCGTGAGGCCGAGTTGCAGGCCCTGCGCCTCCAGATCCATCCCCACTTCCTCTTTAACAGCTTGCATTCGATTGCCGCGCTGGCCTCCGTCGATGGCGCGCGCGCGCGAGAAATGTGCATCCGTCTGTCCGATTTTCTGCGCATCAGCCTGGGTCTCGGCAGCCGCCCGACCATCCCGCTCGGCGAGGAATTGGACTTAGCCCGCAACTACCTCGAGCTCGAGCGCGTGCGTTTCAGCGACCGGTTGCGCGTCGAAATCGAAATCGAACCCGGCTGCGAAGCCTGCGCCGTCCCCGCGCTGCTGTTGCAGCCGCTGGTGGAGAACGCCGTCAAGCACGGCATCGCCGGCTTAGTCGAAGGCGGCACCATTCGCCTGGAAGCCCGTCGCGACGCCCCCGGAGTCGTCATCAGCGTGACCAACCCGTTCGATCCCGAGGCCCCACCCCCCGAACGCCTGGGTGTAGGCCTGGCCCAGGTCCGCCGCCGCGTCGAGGTCCGTTACGGAGCGGAGGGGCGTCTGGACACAGGCACCGCGGACGGCCTTTACCGCGTAGTCTTGCGGCTGCCCTGCGAGAGGGAGTAAGCAGCGCTGCCGCGGCCTGTTAGTCCCCCGTGCGGCTCGATGCCCGCCACCCGCACCAAGCCCGTGGCGCGGCCTGTTAGGCTGCAGAGATGAGAGTCGTCTCGGCTTTTCTTTGCCCGGCCGATTCGGTCGGCCCGCTACCCGCCCTCCGACCCCTCCATTGCCTCCACCAGCCGCGCATAGCCGGCGCGGCTCACCGGCAGGCGGGTGCCGTCGGTCAAAATCGCCAGCCGGCTCTCTTTGCCGTATGGTTCGATGCGCGCCACCCGCTCCAAGCTCACGATCACCGAACGGTGGATGCGCACAAAGCGCTTGGCGTCGAGTTGCTGCTCGATTTCCGCGATCGGCTGCTGCTTCAGATAGCTTTTACCGCCGCTGTGCAGGGCGATGTAATCGTCCTGCGCTTCCACGTAATCGAGCTTGTCCAGCGGGATCACATGCACCCGAGCGCCGTCGCGCACCACGATGCGGTCCACCCGTTGCTCGGCCGGCCGCGCGACCGGTGGCGTGTGTTCGCCCAGGCGAGCGCGGGCCCGGTCCAGAGCGCGCTCGAATCGCTCCGCGCCGAACGGCTTCAGCAGGTAGTCCACCGCATGCGCGTCAAACGCGCGCATAGCGTACTCGTCGTAGGCGGTGACGAATACCACCGCCGGACCTGGGTCGATCAATTCCAGCACTTCGAACCCGTCCAGCTTGGGCATCTGAATATCCAGAAAGACCAGGTCCGGAGCGGTTTCTGCAATTGCCTTGACGGCTTCGAAACCGTTGGCGCATTCGGCGGCGATTTCGATTTCCGGATGGGCCCGCAGCATCTCGCGCAGGTACCCGCGCGCCAATGCCTCGTCGTCCACGATCACAGCTTTGAGCAGTGTAGCCTGCACCTTACATGCAACTGTAGCAGCCCTGGCGCGCAATGTGGCGGCGCTCCTCGGTGTTTGCATCCCATGGCCGTTTCAGAGCTCCTTCGTCGACCGTATGTAATAGTTCGTCTATGTCGGTCGTGAATCGACTAGAAGTTATTGAGCACATGGATGGTATCTATTCTTGTGAACTTATTAAGCTACTTAAATTTAATGGTCAATAACGTAGACTGCGAGTTTATCGAGGGGTGCTGGCCTAGTCGGCCCCGTGGACCGCCTCTAGGAGATCCGCATGAGCGGCAGGGTGAATGGGGTGGGACGCGCCGAGGTTTTCGGGTCGGCGGCGGCTAAGGATTTCTCGAACGCCGCCGATAATTCCAGTAGCCATGGAGCGCGTACAAGTTAGGGAGGGCTTGCCGACAGAGTGGAGTCCCAATAGCGCAGGTGCGGACGAGAGGTACGACTGGAGCGATCTGCTGAAGACCTGCGCGGAACGAACGGAGGAGATGCACGCGGATGAACGGGGGTGGGTCGGCCTGGATGAAACCGAGGAGGTTGTTTTCGCCCTCGCTCGAGCCGTCGAGCAACGCGACGCCAATACCGCCGGCCATTGCGAGCGTCTGGCGTTCATGGGCGTGTCGTTGGGTATCGCGTTAGGGCTGGATCGGGCCAGTCTGCTGGCTTTGTATCGCGGCGGGTATCTGCACGACGTGGGCAAAGTCGGGATTCCGGATCGCATCCTCTTCAAGCCTGGCAAGCTGACTGCCGAAGAATGGGCCATTATGCGCTGTCACACTGTCCGTGGAGAAGAGATCTGCCGCCATCTGAAATCTCTGTGTACCGTGCTGCCGATCATTAGGCACCATCACGAGAAGTGGGATGGCTCTGGGTACCCGGACGGACTGCGGGGCGATCAAATTCCCCTTCTCGCGCGTGTTTTGCAGGTCGCCGACATTTATGACGCGCTCACCAGCGAGCGGCCCTACAAAGCTACTTATACGGCGGCCGAAGCGATTGGCATCATGCGGCGGGAGACCGAGAATGGCTGGCGCGATCCTCGCATCTTCCTTCTGTTTACGCGTTTGCACCACTTCCTTATTCCGAAAGTGGGAGGTCCCGGTGGCACCGAGTCCAGCTTGCTTTCCATGCAGCAATCGCTGGTCAGCCTTCAGCACTCTATGGCTTCGGAATCGGCTGCGCTCACCCGATCAGAGCGCGCCGTCGCGTGAATCGGGAGCGCCCGTGGTCACGCCACGGTTGCGAGAATGAACTGTTTCACGTGAAACGGATCGGCGAGTGTTTCACGTGAAACTCAAGCTCCAGTCGTATCGAGCTTCGTGTTAGTATGGCCGCTTGAGCCGGGTATTTGCAATCGCAAACCAAAAAGGCGGCGTTGGCAAAACGACAACCGCCATCAACCTCGCCGCCGCGCTAGCAGCGAACGATCTCAGAATCCTGGTCATTGACTCCGACCCTCAAGGCAACGCCACAAGCGGTCTCGGCATCTCCAAGGATCCCAATCGCCCCAGCCTTTACCACGTCATCCTGGGCGATGCCTCTCCTAAGGACGCCACGATAGCTACCGCCTTTGATGGCCTCTACCTCATTTCCGCCGACAAGAACCTGGTCGGTGCCAACTTAGAGTTGGTGGACATCCCTAACCGTGAGTTCCGTCTCCGAGAACGCATTCAGAGTATTCGCGATCAGTACAACTTCATCCTGATCGATTGCCCTCCCGCCCTCGACCTCCTTACCCTGAACGCACTCATTGCCGCAGACTCCGTCCTCGTCCCTATTCAGTGCGAGTTCTTCGCGCTGGAAGGTGTCTCAGAGCTCATGGATACAATTGATCGAATTCGCGATGCCTTCCAGCATCCACTGCAGGTCGAGGGCATACTCCTCACCATGTATGACGATCGCACGAACCTCACCCGCCAGGTCGCAGCCGATCTCAGAGAGTTCTTCCAAGATGAGGTCTTCGACACTATCGTCCCCCGCAGCGTTCGCTTAGCCGAGGCGCCCAGCTTCGGCAAACCCATTCTTGCTTACGACCCCCGCTCCAAGGGCGCCGAAAGCTACATCAGGCTGGCTAAAGAGATCCTCGACCATGAACAAAACAGAGAATCCTCGCAAGGCGCTCGGTAAGGGTCTCAGCGCTTTGCTGCCCACCCGCCCGACGAACCAACCTGCGCCTCCACCCGCAACAAATGAGGAAGGGGCGATTGGCATCCCGATCGACAGTATCGATCCTAACCCCCTGCAACCGCGACGCACGTTCCAAAGCGAGCGCCTATCCGAACTGTCGCAATCCATCCGCGCCAATGGCATCATTCAGCCACTTGTGGTCCGCCGGTCCGGTGAACGCTACCAGTTGGTTGCCGGTGAGCGCCGATGGCGTGCGGCCAAACTCGCCGGCCACCAGTCTGTGCCGGTTGTTATCCGCGAGATCCCCGACGACCGCCTGCTGGAAATCACGCTGATCGAGAACATCCAGCGCGAAGACCTGAACCCCATCGAAACCGCCGTTGCCTTTGACCGGCTGGGCCGCGAACTCCTCCTCAACCCCGATCAGATCGGACAGCGCACTGGCAAGGACCGCACAACTATCGCGAACTTCCTCCGCCTCCTTCAACTTCCCGCCGACATCCAGCAACTCGTTGCCGAGCGCCGCCTGTCCGCCGGCCATGCACGCTGTCTCTGTTCGCTTCCTAACGTCGATCTCCAACGCGAAGTGGCGGAAAAGGCCGTCGCGCAGGGATGGAGCGTGCGCCAAACTGAGCGCACCACCCAGCGTATGCTCGAGGGACGAAAGCCGAAACACCTCGATGAGCTCGAGACTGACCCCAACGTTAAGGCTGCCATTCAGGAACTGGAGCGCGTGCTCGGCACCAAGGTCCGTATCGTCGAGAAAGCCAAGCAGAAAGGTCGCATCGAAATCGACTACTACTCTCCCGAAGATCTGGATCGCATCTACACAGTAATCGTCAGTCCCTCGTCCTGACAATAGAGCAAATGCGCGTGCTTTCTGCGCAATTCGGGTGACAGCTTGGACACTCCTCGGCCCGCTTCTCGCTGCCGACGTGGATCCTTCCCGAGCCGTTGCTTCGCGGGTCTCATTATGCTATTTATGAGTCAAGCTGAAAATCGAACCCAACGACAAAGCCGCTCTTGTTGTGCCGGGAAGCGGCTGTCAATCAGATTCTCTTCATAAGGATGGCATTCAGTGGAGACCGTCAATCGCAAGCTTATTCGTCCGTCGCTGAACGAGATCAAGGAGCAGATCAGTCCACCCCGCCGCCCGGCTCTCCAGTCGCAGAAGAAACCGGTCCCGCCGGACCAGACCAATGCCGAGAATTTCTATTACGTGAAACAAATGCAGGCGAGGACCCCCATGGTCTTTGTCCTCCGCGATGGCGAAACCCTGCATGGCATCATCGAGTGGTATGACAAGTGTTGCCTCAAGGTTAATCGCGAGGGCCAGCCCAACGTGGTGATCTATAAGCCCGCCATCAAGTATATGTACAAGGAGGGATGATCGCCTTCGTAGGCGCGTTCCTGTTAGCTACGAAGCCCGTCACGACTACATCTCGTAGTCCAAAAACATAAACTCTACAAAATGTCGTGGACTGTTACGCCTGGCGCTTTCCTCCGTAATATCGATCCAACCACTCCGCCCCGCGAGCGAATCGTGCGATTCGGTACACCATCCCGACCTCCGCAATTGTATACTGCCAGAAGCTCAGAGCTGAGAAGAAGACTTCGGCATAGGCCGATACTCAAGAGGAGGAGCTCATGCCCGATACCTTTCGCGTGGTCGCCACCGACCCGCTTGTCACCAGGTACAACCGCGGTAATTTGATCGTCCAGGCGCAAGTGTCCGCGAACTTCGTTTTTGAGTTCCACGGCGGACACGAAACCGGCAATCCCGTCTACGTTCGAGTGGTAGGCAACAAGGATAACTCGAACGTCCCCAAGTTCGACACCAAGAACAAGACCGCCGCAAACTACACTTCCTATTCCAAACTGGCGAACGCCGGGAAGCTCGACCAGGCCAAGAAGGACAAGGACCTGACGGCTGCCGATCTGACAGAAATCACGAATCTCATCGTCCAGAATTTCGCCTTCTTTCAGCAACTCGCGAGCGACTATTACGGAAAATAGACGAGCGGGAATCAACGAACGCCAGCGCGAGCGGCGGTTTCCATCACCAACAGGCCCATCTTGGGATGCGTTGGTTCCAGGTTCGGCCGGATGTCGAATTCCTCCAGCGCTTCGGTAGTGACAGGGCCGATGGAGCCGATCAGGCAGTTCCGCAGGCCCTCCAGCATGGCGGCCTCAATGCCCAGTTCAGCCGCCACTCGCGCCAGGTGCTCGATCTGCACCGCTGTGGTGAACAAGGCTGCCTCGAACTCACGCACGGCCAGGCGGCGCGCGGCCTCCCGCAACGGCTCGAGGTCTTCCGGCAAATCGTACCGATACACGCGGACTGCGGTAACCTCGGCTCCTCGCGCGGCCAACCCAGCCAGTAACTCCGGATTCGAGCGGCCGTACTCCTGCACAGCGATGCTGCGCCCGTTGTAGGCGACGGTGGCGGCCAGCAACTCCCGCCAGGTATTGGGCTCCGGCGCCACAATCGCCGGCGTCAAACCCATCTCGCGCAGCGCTGCCACCGGCTTGGGGCCGCGTGCCACCACCGTGATGCGACGAAGCGCTTCAGCGAAAGCCCCTTCCGGATAGCGCGACGAGATCAGCCGGTTGAGCCGCCGCGTGCCGGCGCCCGTCAGCAAAATCATCGCGTCGAACTCGCCCGAGAGAAGGCGCTCGGCGAAGCCGAACATGGCATCTGTGTTCTCGGCCGGCGCCTCGCGCATCGCCGGCGCGACAAACGGATGCCCGCCCTGCCTGCGAACCAGTTCGGCAATTTCCGCCGCGCGCCGGCTCTCAAACGCCACTACCCGCATGCCCTGGAACGACATAATTTCATGCCCGCAAACGACCCCTGCCATCGTTCAAGTTGGAAGCGTCGCCTTCCGTCATCTGAACTCGCGGGGTTCCCGCCTCTGACGGATCCCTCCTAACAATTTAGCCTGTCAGACTCACGGAACGATACCGGCCAGCCACTCGATTCGCCGGTTGCCCGGTCGGGCCATAAGACCGGCGCACCCAGCAACGCGCACGACTATACTGGGGTTGATCGCTTCTCCATCGAGCGGCGAACGGGCCTTCACCCGCGATGCGGATTACCATAGACGCACTGCCGCTGCTTTTCCGAAGTGCCGGGGTGAAGAACTATCTGTACTATTGGACCCGGCATTTGCAACGGCAGCCGGCGGCGGATGTGCATTTGTTTCCCGCCCTGGGACAGGCTACCAGTCTGGACCACCGCCGGGCGCAGGCGGGACACATCCCGACGCTTCTCCGCCTCGGCCTCTTTTTCTTGATGAACCGGTTGCCGGCTGGTTTCTCTCAGCCTTGGTTTCCCGCCACCGACGTGTTCCATTCGACGCGAATACTCTACCCGCCGAGGCGCGCGAAGCTGACTGCCACCATTCACGATCTAACCTGCTGGCTACTCCCGGACGCTCATCTGCCGGCCACCGTGGCTTTCGACCAGCGCTTTGCGGAACAAGTCTGGAAGCGCGCCGATGGCTTGATTGCGGTCTCGGAGAGCTCACGGGACGACGCAGCGCGGCTGTTGGGCATTCCGCGGGAGAAAATGGAGGTCATCTACCCGGGCGTTCCGGAACCGTATTTCTCGATTGACCGGCCGGAGGTGCGGCGGGTGCGTGACGAACTGCGGCTCCGGCGTCCTTATCTGCTGTATGTGGGCACCATCGAGCCGCGAAAGAACGTCGACTTGCTGCTGGATGCATACGGTGACCTGGCGAGCTCGATTTCGGATGAATTCGACCTGGTAATCGCGGGCTCGCACGGATGGGCCAGCCGGCCGACGATGCGGCGGCTGAGGTCTTCCCCGCCCAATGTGCGCTACCTGGGCTACGTGCCGGAAAGCGATCTGCCGGCGCTCTTCGCTGGCGCCGCGGCTTTCGTTTACCCCTCGCTCTATGAGGGATTCGGATTCCCGGTGGCGCAGGCCATGGCGGCCGGCGTACCGGTGATCGCGTCGGGCGTGTCGTCGTTGCCGGAAATCACTGGCGACGCGGCCGTGCTGATCGACCCGCGCAGCCGGACCGAACTGCGGGATGCGATCGAGCGCTTGCTGACGTCGCCATCGCGGCTGGCCGAGTTGAGCAAAACCGGCCGGACACAGGCGCGGAAATTTTCGTGGCCCGCCGCCGCCACCCGGTCTTTGGATTTCTTTGCGCGCGTGGTTGGCGGATCTTGCGCGTGTTAGCACTCGGGCGTACGCTCTCCCCGCAGGTAGACCGCAAGCGAATGATGCCGCTGGCGCTCGATTTCGGCTGCGCTGCCGCGGACCTGGTTGCGCGGAGTCTGCTAGGTCCATAACAACGCGCCACCCGTCAAGCGCTCGCGGTGCTGAAGCCTTTGTATGCGTCCATCACTTCGGTGAAGGGGCCGCTCATCATCACCTCTCCGTGATCCAGCCACAGAGCTTTGTCGCAGAGCTCCTGCACCAGGCCGGGTGCGTGCGAGACACAAAGAAAAGTCCTGCCCTGGCGCCGGGCCGCGAGAATACGCTCCAGACATTTCTTCGCAAAGGCCTGATCTCCCACCGCCAGAATCTCATCCACCAGCAGGATATCGGGATCCATATTCGTGGCGACGGAAAACGCCAGACGCATGACCATCCCGCTCGAGTAGGTGCGGACCGGTTCGCCGATGAAGTCGCCAATATCGGCGAAGCCGACAATAGCGTCGAACAGCTCAGCCGTCCGCCGGCGCGTGAGACCGATCAGCGAGGCGTTCATGCGGATGTTCTCGGCACCGGTCAAATCGGGGTGGAACCCGGAGCCTAACTCGAGCATCGTCGCCATCCGCCCATTCACCCGAATGCGGCCGGTATCGGGTTTCGCCAGTCCGGCGGCCAAACTAAGCAGCGTGCTCTTGCCAGCGCCATTCGAGCCGACCACCACCAGCCCTTCACCGGCCTCCAGGCGGAAGCTCACGTTCTTCAGGGCGTAAAAACGGTCTCTCGCCGAGGCCCGCATCCAATGGAGGAGCCGCTGCCGCAGCAACAAGCGGCCGGCGTGGCGGCCGAACGACTTCGATACTCCTTCAAACTCAATGGCCGTCATGCTGGTCACAGGTAATCGTAAAAGCGATCCTGAACGCGCCGGAAAACCAGCCAGCCGATCGCCAGCATCGCCACCGATGAACCGGTCAGCTTGAGCAGGAGGACGGCATGCGGAGCCGAGTCCTGCAGCAAGATGTTTCGCAAAGCCATCACCAGCGCGGCCACCGGGTTCAGCTCATACAGGTTCTTGAATCGCGGGGGAATAATATCGAACGAATAGAAGATCGGGACCAGCCAGAACAGCACGACGTTGGTGGATTCCACGACGTATCGCACGTCCCGCACGAAGACGTTCAGCGCGGACGTAATCAGACTGATACCGCACACGAATACGATCTCCATGACCCAGATAAACGGCAGCAGCAGCCAATACCGGTTCGGGCGGATGCCCGACAGGAATGCGACCGTGAACAGCAACCCGATCTGGATCAAAAGGTGAATCACATTGGAAAGGACCGCCGCGATCGGAATCGTCTCGCGCGGCACACTGACGCGCTTAATCAGACTATAGTTATCGACCAGCGAAGTAGTTCCGCAAATCCACGCTATGGTGAAAAAGTTGTAGGGCACCAGGCCGCAGAGAACAAACAAGGCAAAGTGCGGCATGCTGTTCGCGAATACCTTGGTGAACACGAAGGTGATCACGCCCATCATGACCAGAGGATTCAGCAGCGACCAAAAGATGCCTAAAGACATATTCCGGTAGCGGATTTTGAAGTCCTTTTGGACGAGATTGGGTAAGAGAAAGCTGTATTCTCCGGTCCACATGACACGGGCGTCTGCTCGTTCGAAACTCGATTCTAGCATGTGCGCCGCGTACACCCGTGCGAAACGTCAGCCGAAAAGCGTCCGGTAAGCTTCGCGGGCGCGGTCCAGGTCATACTGGGCGGCGACTTTCTTTCTGCCAGCCTCCCCCATTTTCCGGCGAAGGCCGGGGTGATTCAGAAGCCGATCGATGGCCGCGGCGAAGGCACACGCTTCACCGCCATCCGGGTCGATCAGAACGCCGCAGCTCTCGTCGACCGCCTCCGCCAAGGCTCCCACTTTCGACGCAACCACGGGCGTCGCGCAGGCCAGGGATTCGAGCACGATTAGCGGCACGCCTTCCGACCGCGAGGGCAGCAGCACGATATCGGCGGCGGCAATCAGCGGCGGCATGTCTTCCACGTGCCCCAGCAACTCGAAGACACGCTCGAGACGATTGCGACGCACCAGAGCGCGCACCAAAGAGGCCTGCGGCCCCTCTCCGGCTACGGCAAAAACGAAGTCCGCCTGCTTGCGGAGACGCAATAGTTCGCTCGCAATGTCAACCAGCAAAGTAGGGCGCTTGATGGGGTCGAGCCTTCCGGCAAAGAGAATCCGCCGGCGTTGCGGCGGCGCGGTTTCCCGTGCCGGACGGAATCGTCCGAGGTCTACGCCATTGCGCACCATCGCAATGTGGTCTTCGGGCGTTCCGCAGGCCAACAGGCGGGACCGCACGGCGCCGGAAACCGCAATCCGCACGTCGATTTGCGCCGCCAGGCCGGCGGTGACCGAAATCAGGTCCCAGTCTTCGTCGACCGAGTGAACCAAGTCCATCAATTTCGCGTGAGGCAGGTCGCGCTTGATGGGAGGCAGCGCGGAATAACCGGCCAGGCTGTTCTGGACGAGGACGGCGGCGCACTTCCAGTTGGTGACAATCGAGTATATGGCGGCGACGGTTTTTCGAGCAGGAACGATCCGGGCCAGGTCGTACACGTGAGCCACCGACTGGCTCCAACGCCCGCTCCAGCGATTGTCCGTCGAATGAGTAGCCAGTAGCAGGACCTCGAATCGGTCCGCGGGCAAGGCGCCGGCTATCTCCATGAGGACCGCTTCCGCGCCGCCGTCGCCCAGGTGGGGCGTAATCAGCGCCACGCGAATCCGGCCCGGAGATACGCGGGGGCAATAGCGGAGCGGTTGAATCGGAATGTTCTCGATCCATAAACTCCGCGGTTGAAATCGCAGGTAGAAGGTCAAATCGAATACCGGGCGTCCCAACCCGGAATTGACTCGTTCCTTGACGCGCAGGGGAATCAGCCGCAGCGCGCTCCGCAGCGGGTGGAAGGCCCATGCTTTCACCGACAGAAGGTCCGCGTTGGCGAGATTGCGATGGAGGGTGCTCCAGTACGAGGTTCCGCCGGAGGCGGGCTGCGGCGCCAGACCGTCCCACCGAAAGCCTGGCTCAAGGCGGCGTTTATGTTTGACGGCGTATTCCCGCGACACAGCCATCGAACCGTCCGGCAGGCGCAGCAATCGGCGCCCGGCCCACACGGCCAAAGCCGCCAGCTCGCCGCTCTGCCGGTCCAACTCGCCCTTTCCAGGCACCAGCCAAGCCGGCGCCTCGGCAGCTCCGGAAGGCGGCGTGGTTTGGGCCGCTTGAGCAAAGCATATATCCTCAATTGTCTGTGGCTCCGCCGGAGGAGGGCCGGCGAAACATACCGCCGGCGCCCAAGCGGCTTTGATGCGGGCGCGCCGGGAAGCGTCATACAACTCAGGATGTTTGCTCTCGATGTAGGCGACAATCTCAGCGTGATGGGCAAGCGCAACATCGTAGAGCGACCCTTTCCTCTTGCGGTAATGAAACAGAGGTTGCGGCAACCGGCGCCCGAAGCGGTTGGCGGCGCCCAACCGCAACCAGAATTCCCAATCTTCGTAACCGAGCCGCATCGATTCGTCATAGCCGCCGGCCCGCTCCCATTCCTCCCTCGAGATCAAGGCCGCATAGGAGAGGAAATTGCGGTCGAGTAAGCTGTACAGACTGTATTCAGGCAGCGCGTCGACATACTGCCGCTCGCCGAACACACGGCAGTCGCTATAAACGAAGGCCGGTTCGGGGCTGGACATCGCCGCGACGCATTCGGCAACGTAGCGCGGATCGAGAAGATCGTCGGCATCCAGCGGAAGAACGAATCGGCCGCCGGCAGCTCGCATTCCCGCATTGCGAGCCGCCGGCAACCCGAGGTTTGCCTGTTGCAGAACTAGATCGACCCGGGTTGCGGCCACTCGGATGTAATCGAGACTGTCCGCCTGGACGGTTCCGTCGTCAACCAGGACGATTTCGATTCGCGAATACGTCTGTGCCCGCGCCGAAGCGATGGCGTCGAGAAGCCATTCGCCGGGGTTGTAGCACGGGATGACGATGGAAACCAGGTCCACTCAAGCTCTCTAAGGATGTCCTGAAAAGAGCAATTATACGCTCCGCAAGCGGGGTCTTGCGCGTTCTTCTAAAACCGCTCCCACAGGACTCAAATGTGCTGAAATGAAATCTCGTGAAAAGAATCGGGCTGGTCCTGGCCTTGCTGTGGTGCTGCCGGCTGCCGGCGGCGGACACGTACACGCCTCCGGTTGCCCAGAAGTTCCTGGCGATGTTCCAGGATTTTCGCGACGCCAGGGCGCAGCGGGTCTCCCACCCAAGGCATGTCTCGTTCACCCTATCCGACGAAGAGATCAACGAGTATATGCGCTACGCTTTGCGCGCAGTGCCCAGGCCCGGCTTGGATTCGGTGAGCTTCAAAATCTTCCCGCAAAACTACGTTTCCACCTTCACCGTCATCGATTTCGACGCCATCGAGCGTTGGAGACCAGGCACCATCCCGGCATTGTTACGGCCCATTCTGCGCGGCAAGCAATCGATATGGGTAGACTACCGTTTCGCAGCCACCAATTCGACAATCTCTCTTACCGTGCAAAAGGCGTACTACGACAAGATTTGGCTACCCGCGCTATTTGTGGAAAAAGTGATCCAAATCGTCGCCGCCCGCCAACCGGAGCATTACGACACCAGCAAGCCGATGCCACTGCCCTTCGGCATTCGTCAGGCGTGGACCGAAAATCACATCGTGAAGGGCAATAACTGAAATCGGGAGCCTGGTGGCCGCGCTGCCGTTGGGCGAACACTCTACCGTTTTTTGACCGCCGCGGCTAAAGTCCAATCGGGCATCCGCCGAATGATGGTACAGGAGCCCGTATGAGACTTTCCGTCATTTCGATACTCGTTGCCTTCGCCGCCGGCACGCCCCCGCCCGCCTCCGCCACAGCTTGGACGCTGGGTTTCAGCACGTACTTTGGGGGGAGCGACATGACCACCGCTACAGCCGTAGCCGTGGACGGGTCCGGCAACATATACGTGGCGGGATGGACGGATTCCACGACTCTGCCGGGATGCACTCCGGTACGGCCCAATGCGGGTGGCGTGGACGCGTTTGTCGTCAAATGGGATGGCGCCACGCACCATATCGATTACTGTACCTTCCTGGGCGGACGCGGCGACGACCGCGCTTTCGCAATTGCCGTGGACAATGCTGGATTTGCCTACATCACCGGTCGCACCATGTCGGTGAACTTTCCCCTGAGCGGAGCATTGCAAACGGTGTTGGCGGGATCCGAGAACGCCTTCGTGGCCAAGCTCAATCCGCAGGGCGGCCTGGTTTACAGCGGCTATTTGGGAGGTTCGGGGTCCGACAGCGGCAATGCCATCGCCGTTGACGGCAGCGGCAGAGTGACGGTGGTCGGCGATACCACGTCAGCCAATTTTCCTCTGTTAAATCCAATTCAAAGCAGCCTGAACGGCCAAACCAACGTTTTCATCACGCGCCTGAGCCCGGCCGGAAACTCGCTCGTGTATAGCACCTACCTGGGCGGCAACGGCAACGACCGTGGCGCGGGCGTTGCCTTGGACAGCACGGGGGCGGCGTACCTGACGGGAAGCACAACCTCGACGAACTTTCCCGTGGTCTCCGCTTTTCAACCCAAGTCGGGTGGCAACCAGGACGCATTTGTCGCGAAGATCGCCAGCACGGGAAACACGTTGGTCTACAGCACATACCTTGGCGGCACCGGGGGTACGGTTGGCTTTCCCGAGACGGGATCCGCGATTGCGGTCGACAGCGCGGGCGATGCGTACGTTGCTGGGATCACCAGTTCCCCGAATTTCCCCCTGACAAATGCTCTGTTCTCCAACTCAGCGGGAGTCGGCATTCACGCTTTCGTGACCGAACTGAATGCCGCCGGCAACGGCCTGGTGTACAGCACGTACCTGGGCGGCAGCAGCGTCGATGAGGCTGCGGCGATTGCAGTCGATTCCGGCGGCAACGCCGTAGTAGCCGGTTTCACGGCCTCGCCCGATTTTCCGCTGGCCAATCCCACGCAGGCGTCTCTGGCAGGCTCGTATGACGCCTTCGTCACCAGGCTAAACTCCACGGGAACGGCTTTGCTCGAGAGTACGGTCTTCGGCGGCAGCGGCTCCGACGCCGCAAACGCAGTGGCTTACAGCGCCGCCGGTGCAGTCTGCATTGCGGGACAGACCCAGTCGTTCAACCTTCCCATCCAAAACGCGACGCAACCGGTTTTAGCTGGGGCTCAAAATGCGTTCCTCGCGATGTTTACGCTATCTACGCAGGCGAGCGCGCCGACGGCCCCAACGGGCTTGACGGCGACAGCCGGGGACTCTTCAGTGGCGCTGAACTGGACCGCATCGGCTGGCGCGACCTCCTACAACGTCTATCGCGGCACAACGGCCGGGGGTGAGAGCGCAACGGCGGTCGCTACGGGCATCGCCACGACATCGTATCGGGACACCGGGCTCAACAACTTGACGAAGTACTACTATGAAGTCGCGGCGGTCGACTCTGGGGGCACGAGCGCGTTGTCCGCCGAGGCCTCGGCTACGCCTGATGTGAACGGGGATTTCGACGGCAACGGCCACCCCGACCTCATCTGGCAAAACAGCAATGGCACGGCGGTGCTTTGGTACATGGGCGGCGCGGATGGGAGCACCAATCTGAGTTCGACCTATATATCGGGCGCCGAGCCAGGGTGGCAAATCGTGGCAGTGGCCGATCTGGATGGCAATGGTATACCGGATCTGATCTGGCAGAATACCAATGGAAGCGTGGTGGTTTGGTACATGGGCGGCGCTGGCGGGAGCACCTACCAGACCGCGAAGTACCTCGCTGGCCCCGTGTCAGGGTGGCGGGTTGCCGCCGTGGCCGATCTGGACGGCAATGGCCACCCGGATCTAATCTGGCAATACACCGACGGAAGCGTAGTGGTTTGGTACATGGGTGGCGCGGATGGGAGCACCAACCTGAGCTCGAAGTACCTCTCGGGCGCCATGCCAGGGTGGCTCGTCAAGGGAGCCGCCGATCTGGATGACAATGGCCACCCGGACCTGATCTGGCAATACACCGATGGAAGCGTAATGGTCTGGTACATGGGCGGCACGGATGGGAGCACCAATCTGAGCTCGAAGTCGCTCGCCGGCGTCACGCCTGGGTGGCTGGTCGTGGCGGCGGCCGATCTACCTGGCAATGGCCACCCGGACCTGATCTGGCAGAACACCAATGGAAGCGTGGTGGTTTGGTACATGGGCGGCACGGATGGGAGCACCTATCTGAGCTCAAAGTACCTCGCTGGCCCAACGTCAGGGTGGCTCGTGCCTTCTATGTGATGTTTCGCCGCTCGGCTGAACCCAAAGCGATTGGGCGTTCCGCCCGGAGCCAGCTAGCTGTAAAAGTGGGATCCGATGCCGCTCGGTGACTTGGCCGTCAGCCGCCTGTCAATAGGACATTTCTACTTTGCCCAAATAGGACATTATCATTTTGCCGCGACACTCGTGCGTGCGCCACGGCGCGAGGCGCGTGGGCTCTGGCATACTGAAGGTCGGTTTCCATGAGCCCCGCGCCATCTCCCACTTTCCAGGCCGCCACTTTCCGCGCCGCCGGTTGGCTGGCTTTTGCATCCGCCGCATCCATTGTCTTCTCCATCGCCGTTTCGCAGATCCTGCTCGGCGCGTCGCTGGCGGCTTTGCTGATCTCCCGCCAGCGCCTGCGGCTGCCGGCCATCAAATGGCCGTTGGCGGTGTTTCTGTTCGGCACGCTGCTGGCATGGGTGTGCTCGGGACATCTCGCCGCAGGCATGCCGCAGATCAAGAAGATCTACGTGTTCGCCGAATTGCTGGTGGTCTTCACTTGCCTGCGCAATGCGAAGTGGATTCGCTGGCTGTTCCTGGTCTGGGCGGCGATTGCGGCACTGACGGCCGTTTGGGGATGCGTGCAGTTCGCCGGAAAAATCCGCGAGGCGCACGCGCTGGGCCTGAGCTTTTTCAGCCACGACTTTTACCACTTCTACGTGGGGGAGCGAATTAAGGGCTTTACCAGCCACTGGAACACGTTTTCGGCCGAGGAGATGTTCGCTCTCATCATGCTGGCGGCGTTCCTGCTGTTTGCCCGCGCACCGCGACGCTGGATCTGGCTTAAGGCGGCCTGCGCGTTTCTGATTGTGCTGGCAGTGCTGCTGGCGGAAACCCGCGGCGTCTGGTTCGCCAGCGCCGCTGCCGGCTTCTACCTGTTGTGGGTTTGGAAGCGGAAGCTGCTGCTGCTGGCGCCGGTCGCGATCGTGTTGGCGGTGGTGGCGTCCCCGCCTGCCATCCGCGAGCGCTTCCAGTCCATCGTGCAGCCGAAGACAGTGGACTCGAACGAGTTCCGCATCGTGGTGTGGCGAACCGGCCTACGCATGATCGAGGCTCACCCGTGGCTGGGCCTCGGCCCGGAGCAGCCCCACATACAATTCTGGAAATGGCTGCCCGCCGACATTCACCCGCCGTTTCCCCCGGGCTACTATGGGCACCTGCACAACGTGTATCTGCAGTATGCTGCCGAGCGCGGCATCCCCACCACGCTGGCGATGCTGTGGCTGCTGATCCAGATCATAGTGAATTTCCGGCGTGGGTTGCGAAGCCTGCCGCCGGGCCGCGACGACCGCCGCTTCCTCTTGCACGGCGGCATCGCGGTTGTGCTGGCGGTGCTGGCCGAAGGCTTCGTCGAGTACAACCTCGGCGACAGCGAGGTGCTCACCATGTTCCTGGTGGTCACGGCCTGCGGATATCTCGCGCTGGAGAAGGATGTGGAGTGGGAATAGGTCGTGGCGCGGGCCGTCCGTGCACCATCCGGGGCCGTCCGGCCTGCTGAGCCGAGAGTCATCTCGGCTTTTCTTTGTCGGTGCGAGCCACGCTCTGCCGTTGCTAACCTACCTAACTAAGAAAAGACGCCACGACTGGCGGCTCTGCAGGCCTGACGGCCCCGGATGGTGCACGGGCAAGCCGCGCCACGGGGCTATTTCAGCACGACTTTGGCCACTCCCGTATTATTCGCGCTGTCGGCGGCGCGCAGCGCCACCAGGTGCTCGCCGGGGGCGAGGTTGGCGAGGTCGAGCACGAACTTCTCGCGCAACGAATCGATCACGCCATCGGCGGCATCCATCGGCACCCAGCCGGCGGCATCCACCGAGTACTCGGCGCGCCGCAAGGGCGATGCGGCATCCACGGCTTCCCACTCAATGTGCGCGGTGGCGCCGGCGCGGGTTGCGCTCAGCACACTGACGGTTGGCGGCGTGTTATCGATCATCACCGGCGCGCTCACCAGTTGCGCCTCGCGCGCGCTGGCCGGCGGATTGACCTCGCGGTCGGAGGCGATCACGCGGAAGTAATACTGGCCATCCGCCAACACGTCGGCATCGAAGGTGAGGGAGTTCTCGTGCAGGTCGGCCTTCAGCAGCTTCCACTGGGTTTCGTCCGCGCCGCGGAAATAGACGCTGTACACCAGCCGGTCGCCATCCGGATCGTCGGCCTGCCACATCACGGTGATCTGCTGCTGGCTGGCGCGCTGGAGCGTTTGCGTGGTGGTTCCGGCCGCGGCGGCGGAGCTCGAATCGCCCGAATCCGTGACGGTGACGCTGTACGGAGCATTGCTCGACCCGGCGGCCGGCTTGGCGTTCTGTGAAACCGCCGCCATCTGCGTCACTACGTTGATGCCGTGAACCACCGGCGGCGAGTTCTGCGGCAAGTACGCCAGCGTGACGCTGTTGATGGCTGGGGTGGCGCCGCCGCCGCCGGACATCTCGGCCTTCCATTGCACGTAGCGGGCGTTGGGGCTCAAGATGCGCGAGCCGGCGCGATCGCGCAGCGGCTCGGACCAGTCGCTCCAGGTGCGGTCGGGCTTGGCCGCGTTGCCGGAGCGGGTGCGGAAGGCGAGCGCGCAGCCGGCTGGCTGGTCGGCGCGCCAGCTTAAAGTGCCCCAGCGCGAGGCGGTGCCGGCATCGTGCACTGGCGCTTCGTACTCGCCGGCCGCGCCGGGCGTGTCGCCAAGGCGCAGGATGCGGCCCATGTTGGCGGTGGCGGCGAGAATCGAATGGTCCGATGGCAGCAGCCGCAAGGTCTCGCCTTCATTAGTCTGGGTGACGAGGGTAACGCGGCGGTCGGGCGCCACGCCGTAAATGCGGCCATCCAGGTCGGTCGAGAAAAGAACCTGCTTCTCCAGCGCGAGCACGTCGTAGACGTTTTCTTCCTTCGAGCTCCACAGCGTTTCCACGGTGTTGTCCGGATTGATGCGATAGACCGCCGATTTCTCCACGTTGCTGAGATCGACCGCGGGAGTGAATTGCGTGCTGACTTGCGGCGCCGCGGCGGCCGGAGTTTGCGGCTGTCCCGCCTGCGCGGCGGTGGGCGGTTTGATTTCGCCGCCCGGCGGGGTGGATTGCGCCTCCACGGTGATGCTGGTCGAAACCGCGGTTCCCGGCTGGCTGGCGCCCGGGTTCTGCACGGCCTGGTTGGCCGCCTGCGCCAATTTCGCCACCGAGCCTCCCAGCGCGGCGGCATACACGGAGCCATCCGGCATGGGGACGATGGCGCGAATCTCCGGCAGGCTGGCGTTATACAGCACGAAGGCTTTGTCCTTGCCGGAAATGCGGTAAAGGATGCCGTTGGGCTCGGTGCCCGCCAGCAAACGGCCCTGGCCATCCACCGCCAATCCGGTCACGTGCGATTGGCCGGTATCGTAGTACAGCTCGCCTTTGCCGGCAGCCTCCACGCGGAAGATCTTGCCCTGGTCGCCGGTGCCGACGTAGAGCACACCATCCGGCGCAACCGCGAGCGACCAGATGTAGCGTGTGTGCGGCGCGAAGTATTCCTCGGCTTGGCCGTTCCGGATACGGTACACTTTGCCGTCCGGCGAGGAGCCGGCGTAGAGCGCGCCGTCATGACCGGCGGCGATCGAGAACACCTCGGGCTGCTCGGCGGTCCACAGCAGGCTGGAGGCGCCGTCGCGCCCGATGCGGTAAACCCGTCCGCGGTTGCCTGTGGCGGCGTAGAGCGTGCCATCGGGCGTCTCGGCCACCGACCAGATGACCGGTTGATCGGAACTGAAAACAGTTTCCACTTTGGGCGCCAGCGACAGGCGCCCCTCGCGGCTGAGCGAGACGCCCTGGAACCGGCCGCGAATGAAATCGCTCCAGGAGCCCATTTCCCAGGCCGTGGTGCTGCTCGCCATGGCCGCATAGGGAAGCAGCAGAGCGAGGACCGCGAAGACAGTTCCGCAGCCGCCGTGGCGCGGCTTGGCCGTGCACCATCCGGGGCTGTCCAGCCTGCTGTGTCTAGAGTCGTTGGCAGGTCGGGGACCTGCCCCACGTTGAGCGTTGGCGGGCGGAAGCGCCTGCCCCACTTGGAACCCGGTTCCAGCCATCATGGTTTCACTTCCACTTGAATGGTTTTGACGCCGGAGATCACCATGTCGCCGCCGTCGATCTCCATCGAGGCGATTTTGGAATTGCGCACTTGCGTGATGCCGGCGACGTTCGCTTGCGCGCCCTCCAGCACCAGCGCCACCGAAGCGGGCGGAGCGGGCAGGTCCGCGCCCTCGAGTTGAAACGCGGCATCGCCTCGCCAAACCCGCACGTAAGCCTTGTTGTTGACATGCAGGTTGTTGGCGGTCGAGATCAACTGGCCCGGGCTGCGCGGGTTGGTGGCGATGATCTGCCGGAAATCGTTCACGTTCGCGGTGGCCGCATCCGACACGGTGAAGTATAACGGCCCGGCCTGCGCTCCGATCGGCACCTGGTAATCGACCGTGCGTGCCGATTCGGCGCCGTTTTCGCCGGCCAGCGACACGCGCAGCCGCACCGCCTCGCCGGGCCGCACCTCGCGGCGCGAGGCGGAAACCGAATCGATGGTCCATTCCTTTTTCTGCTCGAAGGTCTCGACGGCCAGCGCCACGCTCTTGAGCTTCATCGCGTCAAAGCCGCTCTGCATCACGTAGGCCAGGGGAATCGCCGCGCTGAGCGAAACCTGTTGCGCCGTGCCGGTGTCGCTCGAAAACACATTTTGGATGCGCAGCGGCGCTGGCGCGTTCTGGAACTGGATCTCTCCGCTGATGCGCACACTGGAAGCGCCCACCGAGCGCTCGGTCGAATCGATCGCGGAATAAACCGCCATTTGCAGCAGCAGCGGGGAAAGCAGCGGGTCGTCCACCATCTGCATGCGATAGCTGTCGATGGCGCGGCCGGCGCGGGAGACGGCGATGGAAACCGGAACCATGACGGGCAGCTTGCCCAGGTCGCCCGAAATCGCCGTGTCGCTATCCATGCGGATGGAGCCCATCCACTCTTTCGAGGTTGCCAACTTGAATGAAGTATTATTGCTGGCCACCACGGAGACCACTTCGGCTCGCGCAAACGGCAGCGCCGTGGGACCGAGATCGAGAAACCGGTGGCCGAAGGCGAAGACGCGGTTGCCTTCGATGAGGGTCACGGTGCCTTGCGCGCCCACGCTGTAATCGCCCGCCAGCAGCAGCACGCTGATCATCGAGCCCGGCTGCAAGTCGGCCGGATTGCCCATCGCGGCCGCCGTCTCGCCGCCTCCCGAAACCATCTGCCGCGGTTCCAGGCCGAGCTGCCGTAGTTGCGGTGCGAAGGCCTCCAGAGTGGCGCGGCTGAACCCTCCGAAGCCGAGCGGTGTGGCGATATCCACCATCCGCGCATCGCCCGCCATGGCCGGAGACAGCTTGGCGAAGATGTGGGTGAGGTCGGCATCGGCCAGCGCAACCCGGCCGGCCGGCCGCGCGGCGGCCACGGAGGCGGGCCGCACCATGTCTTCGATGGGCCGAATGGCGGCAATCGGATCCTTCGCGTATGGGAAAGCCATGGCCACCGCGCCGGCCAGCTTGCCGCCGAGGTAAACCGGACTGCCGCTCATGCCTTCCATCACACCGGTATGGTCCAGTGGTCCGCCCGAAAGCCGCGCCAAAATCAACGATTGCTTGGGCCCGACGCCATCCAGCACTCCCAGAATCTCTACCTGGAACTCCTCGATTTTGCCGCCCGTGAACACCGTGCGGCCGGTGCCGTGCATGCCCGCGCGAACGTCTTTGAGAGGGAAGAACGCGGTCTGCGCGGCCAGTCCCGCGACAAGCGCGAGCACGGCCGGAACTGCGCAACGAAGCACCTAACTATTGTAGCCGCGCCGCTCGCTGCCCTTGCGCGCGCCGCGGTCGATGGGCTCGCCTCAGTTCGCCTTCGTGCGATGAAAAATGCTCTTGATATCGGGCCAGTACTCGCGTGCGAGATTGCTCACCGCGAAGGTCCCCATGCCGGAGCTGCCCCATTCCACGATCGACGCGGCCGTGCGATACTGCGGCGGGCTCCACAGCGTGGCGATGCCCCAACTGCCGTACGCATTGGCGGCCAGCGACCACGCCGGCGTCCGCGAGCCATCCTGCCGCCGCGCCGTCACCGTGTCGGTGATCACGTGCGCGGTGCGCCGGAAGAAGTTGCCCTGACCCAACCGGCGGTAGCGCGTGTCTTCATAGTGAATGGCCTTGACGGTTTCTTCCAGGCCCACTCCGATCACGAACTGCCCGTAAAGCGATGCGACCCGCTTCTCGAAGCCGAGGCGATCTTTGCCCCACTGATCGGGCCAGTCGTGGACCTGCTCCACTAAGGCCGCCGGCAGAGTCGAGGTGAGCGCGCGTACGCTGTACAGCCGCTTCACAAACGTGTGGAAGGAATGCACTTGCACGCTGTAAACCGGCTGCGCTGGGGTGCCGGCCTGCACGGCTGACGCCGCCGGCGCGGCCGCGTCCACCACCGGTGCGGGCGCCTGCTCCTGCGCGCGGCAACAGATGGCGGCGAGAGCGGCGGCGAGCATCAACGGAGCGGTTCTGCGCAAGTTCATCCCTCTTGTGTGGCGACTCGGAGCGCAGCCTCGGCAAGGCGGCCGCGCGGAAGGCCGTTTCTCTAGTGTATTACGGAACACCTAGGGCATGGTTTCGCTTGCCCCTTTACTCGTCGCCGGCAATCTAATGAAAGCATGCCCTACCTTGTAAACTCTCGGGGCCAGGCAGCCGGCGTCAGTGACGCAAGCACAGCGCTACCCCGTATCCCGCCCGGCGATGTCCCGCTCGGCGATTGCCCTCATCCCGTCTCCCCTGTTAGACTTAACTATTCAAGTCTTTTCCGGCTCGGGGTATCAATTTTGAAGGTCTGCGTTTTTATACCTGTTCTTTTTCTTGGTGCTGTGGCGTTGGCGGAAGAGTCTTCCGACGGTGCCGAAGCGATCGTGCGCAATTATTGCGCGGCGGCCCAGAACCAGGCGGATTTCTCGCGGGCTTCGACGATGGAAGTGGAAATCCACGGCGCTCTGCCGAAACTCAGCAAGACCGGCAAACTACGCGCGTTGCGCCGCATCTCGAGGCTGGGCCGGATCACCTACCAGGTGGTCGGATTCGAAGGCGACGGAACGGTGAAGCGCGACTTGATTGCCCGTTACATGGCCGCCGAAATCGGAGTGCAGCAGGATCGCAAGGCCGCCATGGCGGTGACGCCGGATAACTACCGCTTCCGCTTCAAGGGCCGTTCGGAACTGGACGGCCGCGCGGTCTACTGGTTCCAGGTGGCGCCGAAGCACAAGGCCGAGGGTCTTTTCAAGGGGGACCTGTGGATCGACACCGTCACTTATCTTAAGATGCGGGAATCCGGTTATCTGGTCAAGAGCCCTTCTTTGTTCGTGAAACGGGTCGCCTTCACGCGAAAATACGAAATCCGCGACGGCCAGGCCGTGCCACTGCGGATGGAGAGCGTCGTCGATACGCGCCTCGTGGGACGCGCGGAACTGACCGTCGACTACAGCAATTACGCATTGGATAATACCGATGCCGTGGAGGAAGCCCGGTAGCCGCCGGCAAGCGCCGGGAGGGGGAATCGATGCGAACACTATTCCTAAATCCGCCGTCCTTTGAAGGATTCGATGGGGGCGCCGGCTCGCGCTGGCCGGCCTCACGCGAAATCGAATCCTACTGGTATCCCGTGTGGCTGTGCTATCCGGCCGGCATGCTGGCCGACAGCAAGGTGGTGGATGCGCCGCCGCACAAGATTTCCATCCCGCAAACCGTCCAGATGGCCAAGGATTTCGAGCTGCTGGTGCTCTACACTTCCTCGCCTGGCCTCCAGGTGGACATCAAAATGGCGGAGATGATGAAGGACGCGAACCCGAAGCTGCGGGTGGCGTTCGTCGGCCCGCCGGTTACCATCGAGCCGGAAAAAACCCTGCGCTCGACCAGCGCGATCGATTTCGTGGTGCGCCGCGAGTTCGATTACCAGATCGCCGATTACGCCAAGGGCAAACCGCTGGCGGAACTGCCGGGCGTGAGCTTCCGCCGCAACGGCGACATCGTGCATAACCCGGAAGGCGCGGCTATCGAAGATCTCGACGCGCTGCCCTGGGTGACCAAGACTTATAAGCGCGATCTCGATGTAACGCGTTACAACGTGCCCTTTCTGCTGAACCCTTACATCGCTTTCTATACCAGCCGCGGCTGCCCGGCGCTCTGCACCTTCTGCCTGTGGCCGCAAACGCATTCCGGCCACCGCTGGCGCCTGCGCTCGGCCGACGACGTGGCTGCGGAGGCTCGGTATGCGATCGAGCAGTTCCCCCACATCAAGGAAATCTTTTTCGACGACGATACGTTCAACTACCGCAAGGACCGCACTATCGAGTTGTGCAAGAAGCTGAAGCCGCTGAAGTTCACCTGGTCCTGCACGTCGCGCGTCACCACCGATTACGAGACGCTCAAGGCGATGAAGGAAGCCGGCTGCCGGCTGCTGATCGTGGGGTACGAATCGGGCGACCAACAGATCCTGAAGAACATCAAGAAGGGCGCCACCATCGAGATGGCCGAGCGCTTCACCGCCAACTGCAAGAAGTTGGACCTCAAGGTGCATGGCGACTTCATCATCGGCCTGCCCGGCGAAACGAGGGAGACGATCCGCAAGACCATCGATTTCGCCAAGCGCCTTGACAACGATACCATCCAGGTCTCGATCGCCCATCCGTATCCGGGCACCGAGTTCTACAATTACGCCAAGAAGAACGATCTGCTCACCATCGATGCTCTGACCGATGAATCCGGCCACCAATTGCCGGTCGTGATCTATCCCGGTCTGGACCGCGCGGAGCTGGTGGATTGGGTCGAGCGGTTCTACGGTGAGTATTTCTTCCGCCCGCGCGTGATCTGGCGCATCGTCCGGAAGGCCATCTTTAATTCGACCGAGCGCCGGCGGCTGGCGAAAGAAGCACGCGAATATATGGCGCTTCGCTCCAAGCGCAAGAAGTTTGTGGCGGGCCACAAGGCCGCCACGACCCCGGCGCCGGTTTCTTCCGGCGATTGATCCCTTCCGATGACCCCGGAAAACGCGCGGTTGCGCAGCAAGACCTGGGCCTGCGCCGCTATCGTGGTGTTGACCCAGGTCTTCGGTAATTTCTTTCTCAAACGCGGCATGCCGGCCGAGCTTCCCTCGCCGCTCTCCTACATCACGGTGCTGTTCCGGCCATGGGCGGCGCTCGGCGTATCGTTGCTGATCGTGTGGCTGCTCTCGCGGATGACGCTGTTGAGCTGGGCGGATTTGAGCTACGTGCTGCCGGTGACGTCGCTCGGCTATGCGCTGGTGGCGTTCGTCGGCCGCTGGCTGCTGGACGAACGGATCACCGCCACGCGCTGGGCCGGCATTCTGCTGATCATGGCCGGCGTGGCGCTGGTGGGCAGCGGCAGCGCGCCGCAGACCTTTCGCGGCCAGCCGGCAGGGTCGTCATGAAGTGGCTGCTGATCGCCATCATCGTGGCCTCCACCAGCGTGGGTGAAGTTCTGCAAGCCATCGGCATGCGCCGGCATGGCGAAATTCGCGACTTCCACCCCGGCGCGCTCGGGCGCGCGGCGGGCACGCTGGCATGCAACTGGATTGTAATCGCCTCGGTGGTCGCGATGGCGGTTTCGTTCTTTGCCTACCTCGGGCTGCTTTCGTTCACCAACCTGAGTTTCGCCGTCCCGGTGACCGCGGTGACCTACGTGATTGAAACGGTTTTGGCCAAGTACGTTTTGAAGGAGCGCGTCAACTGGCTGCGCTGGGCGGGCGCGGCGGTAGTCCTCTGCGGCGTGACGTTGGTGTCCCTGTGATCCTTCTGGCATTACCGGCGCTGGCGGCGGCCGCGTACTACCTGCTGGCGCTGATCGCCGCGGCGCGGTGGAGCGGGCCGGCAGCGCGGCAAAAAACCAGGTACGCTCCTCCCATTTCCATCCTCAAGCCCGTGCAGGGCCGCGACCCCGGCTTCTATGCGTGCATCCGCTCCCACGCCGCGCAGGACTATCCCGAGTTCGAAATCCTGTTCGGCGTCAGCGATCCGGCCGATCCGGCGATCGCGGACATTGAAAGCTTGCAGCGCGAGTTCCCCGGCCTGCCCATTTTCTGTCACCGGGTTTCCACCACAGCGCCGAATGCCAAAACCGGTGTGCTGGCCGAACTGGCGCGCCACGCGCGCTACGAGATTCTGCTGGTGAACGACGGCGACATCTTCGTTCCGCCCGGCTATCTGGACGCCGCGGTGGCGCCATTAGAGGATGCCGGAACCGGTTTGGCGACGTGCCTCTACCGCGCGCACGGCGGCTCCGTGGCAACCCGCATGGAGGCGCTTGGCATTGCCACCGATTTCGCTGCCAGCGTGATGGTGGCGCGGCTCGTGGGCGTGGCCGAATTCGCGCTCGGTTCCACAATGGCTTTCGGCGCCGAAACATTGCGCGCCATCGGCGGCTTTGAAGCCATTGTCGATTACCTGGCCGACGATTACCAGCTTGGCCGGCACATCCACCAACTCGGGCTGCATATCGCCTTCGCGGACGTGGTGGTGGAGACCAATTTGGGCGCAGGCTCGTGGCTCGATGTCTGGCGGCACCAGTTGCGCTGGGCGCGCACCATTCGCGTCTCGCGCCTGGCCGGCTACTGTGGCTCGATTGTCACCCACGCCACGTTGTGGAGCATAGTGGCATTGCTGGTCGGAGCCTGGTGGGCCGCCGTTCCGGCTCTGGCGCTGCGCATCGCCGCCGGCGCCTGGATCGCCGCCGAAGTTCTGGAGGATAGCAGCGCGGCCCGCCGTTCGGCGTTGATGCCGATCCGCGATTTGTTCGGGAGCGCAGTCTGGCTGGCCGGCCTTTTCGGCACCACTGTGGAATGGCGCGGCCTCAAACTCCACCTTCGCCCCGACGGGCGGATTCAACCGATGGGCGACATCTAGCCGGACGCGGCCCGGGCGTGAGCCGAGCCTGTCGAGACCGGGAAGAAGAGCCGGCAGCAGAGCCGAGTCGGGCTTGTGCCGAATGATATACTGAACAATCACACCCAATCCATTTATGAAACGCCCCAGCTTTTTTCTATTGGTCTGCCTAGGCGCAGCCAGCGCGCAAACACCCGCACCCCCGGCAGCTAGCCCAAGGCCCGCCGCTCCGGCAACGTCCGCTCCGGCGAAGGCCGCTCCCGCGTTCCCCGATCTGCCCGATCCGACGGTCATCGCGGAGTTTCAGGATGGCACCCGGTTCACCGTGGGAGACCTGAAGAAGCTCTATCCGGCGCTCCCGGCCGCCATGCAGGCCGCGGTCAAGGTAGATCCCGTCGAGTTCTTCCACGAGTACGCCACCATGCTGAAGTACCAGCAGCTCGCCCTTGACAAGAAGCTCGATGAGCAGAGCCCGACCAAGGAAGTCCTCTTCTTTTCGCGGATGTATAACCTATCCATCGCGCTCGTGCAGGATGCGATGTCGACGGCCAGCGTGGACCCGAACGAGATCGTCAATTACTACGGCAAGAACCGCGAAAGCTTCAAACAGATCAAAGTAAAAGCCATCTATATCACCTTCAGTGACGCTTCTTCCCCGGACGACAAGTCGCTGACCGAGGAGAAAGCCAAGGCCAAAGCCGACAAACTCGTCGCCCAAGCCAAGGGCGGCGCCGATTTCGTGAAGCTGGTCAAGGAGAATTCGGAAGACGATCCCTCCAAGGCCAAGGATGGCGACTTCGGAACATTCGACTCCACCACTCCCCTGCCGGACGCGATCCGCCAGGCGGTGTTCGCGCTCAATATGGGCGAGGTCACCGACGCCGTGCGGCAACCCCACGGCTTCTACATTTTCAAGGCCAACATCGTGGACATTCGCCCGCTTTCGGAAGTGCGCGACCAGATTTTTAACCTGCTCAAACAGCAGCACGCCAAGGAGTGGTCCGATCGCGTCAACGCCGAGGTCAAGGTGACTTTTCCCAACCCCGCTTATCCGCCGAAAGGCGTGCCAGCCCAAAAGGGCGTGCCTGCCAAATAAGCCGGGATGTAACGCCGGCGGTCTTGTGCCGCCTGGTTTTTCTTTCCTCTCGCGGCCGGCATTGGCGCTAGGATGGGAGTTCGATGCCCACCGTTGCCGCCCCCGCGCTGCGAAGTTTCAGTGAGTCCATCCTGCTGGCCGCCGGCGTGCCGGCGCACAAGGCCGCCATCGTGGCATCGTCACTGATCGCCGCCAACCTGCGCGGCGTGGATTCGCACGGCATCCAGTTGCTGACTTTCTACGTCGATCAACTGCTGGCGGGCGAGATGGACCCTCACGCGGAGGGCCGCGTGGTAACCGAAAGCGGGTCGTGCCTGCTGTTCGACGGGCAGAACGGGATCGGGCAATGGGTCGCGGAAACCTGCTGCGGCCACGCCATCCGCATTGCGGGGCAGCACGGTGTGGCGCTGGTGACGGCGCGCGAATCGAACCATTTCGGCGCCTGCGCCTGGTGGGCGGAGAAAATGCGCGCGGCCGGGCAGATCGGCATCGTGATGTGCAACGCGTCGCCCATCGTTCCGCCCTGGCAAGCCAAGCAAGGCCGCTTCGGCACCAACCCCATCTGCATGGCGGTGCCCGGGCCGTGGCTGCTGGATATGGCTACCACCACGGTTGCCGCGGGCAAGGTTTTCAAGGCCTTCATCAATCATCAGCCGGAGATTCCCGCCGGCTGGGCGTTCAATTCGGAAGGCGTGCCGACCACCAACACCGAGGAAGCGTATCACGGCATGCTGATGCCGCTCGGCGGCTACAAGGGCAGCGGGCTGGGGTTCCTGGTGGAGATTCTCTGTGCCGTGCTTTCGGGCGGCGCCATGTCGAATGAGGTGGGCGGCATCCGCTTCCGCGGGAAACTGGTGCGGACCAGCCAGATGTTCCTGGCCATTGACGTCGCCCGTTTCATGCCGCTCGAGGAATTCACCGCCCGCATGGAGGGCCTGGTGGCGCTGGTGAAGAGCGCGCCGCCCGCGCCCGGTTACGACGAAGTGCTGGTGGCGGGCGATGCGGAATGGCGCACCGAAGCCGAACGCCTGCGCAACGGGATCCCCATTTCCGAAGGCAATTGGGAAACCCTGATCAAAACCGCCGCCCGGGTGAAGGTCGCGCCGCCCGGTTAGGCCAAGTGCTACCAAGCGCTAACTAACGAAACGCTGACCGTGCAAATCCGGAGGGCGAAAGATAGTAGCCCAAGGCGCGAGCCTTGGGACTTGCGGGAGCGGTTGGAAAGCCCCGGAACGGGGCGAAAGGTCCCTCAAGGGCAGGATTCTTACGCCCCGTTCCGGGGCTGCGTTCAGGAGCCTTCGGACCCACGGCTTGCGCCATGGGCTACTTTCTTTCGCCCTCCGGGCTTAAAGAACGAGTAAAGACGACCGGCCTTGAAGCTATCAAGTCAGCGCTTATGGCGAAGCGCCCCCCGGCGTCAATCGCCGCCGATCCCGTGGAGCTTGACGCGCCGGCGGTGCGGCGCGGCGCTATTCTCGAACACTTAGCTGCCTCGCCAGCCGCGCAGCGGCATGCCGCCGCGCGCACGGCATTGACGGTGAATAGAACGCCCATTTACAATCGCCGAATGTCACGAAAAGTCATCCTGGGATTCGGAATCAGCCTCGACGGCTATATTGCGCGACGGAACGGCGACCTCGATTTTCTGGTCATCGACAAGGAAGGTGAAGCGCTGATGGCAGACTTCTTCTCCAAGGTCGATACCACCATCATGGGCCGCAAGACCGCGGCAGGCTGGCTTAAAATGCGCACTCGTGGCGAGATACCCGAAACTCCGGGCATGGCCAACTATGTAGTCTCTCGTCGATGGAAGCCGGGCAAACGCGTTGGATTCGAAGTGGTGAGCGGACCGCTGACAGCCTTCGTCAAGAAACTAAAGCGCCGTTCGGGGAAAGACATTTACCTGGGCGGTGGGGGCGGGTTGGCCCGCAGTTTCCTGCGGGAGGATTTGGTGGACGAACTCTTCATCGGCCTCGGTCCCGTACTGTTAGGCGATGGCATCCCCGGCTTCCCGGGCAAGTTCCCGCAGCGCGATTTCAAGCTAACGGAATGTAAGTCCTACTCGAATGGATCGGTGGGACTACGCTACGAGCGGATTCGGGCTAAGACGAGCCGATAATGCGGCCGGTCGCTGGGAGCCTGGCCTCGCCCATCACTCCCCGATGCAGTGCAGCTTGACGCGCCGGCGGTGCGGCGCGGCGCGATGCTCGAACAGGTAGATGCCCTGCCAGGCGCCGAGCGCCATGCGGCCGCGCTCCACCGGCACGGAAAGCTGCGTCAGCGTGAGCGCGGCCCGGATGTGGGCGGGCATATCGTCCGGCCCTTCCACAGTGTGACGGTACAGGCGGTTGTCTTCTTCCACCAGCCGGTTGAAGAACGCGTTGAGATCGTGGACCACGTCCGGGTCGGCGTTTTCCTGGATGGCGAGCGAGGCCGAGGTATGCTGCACGAACACGGTCAGCAGGCCGTCCTTTACTTTGAGTCCCTCCAGCCAGACCTCGAGCGCGCCGGTGATCTCATACAGTCCCTTGCCGCGCGTCGTCACCTCGATCTGGCCGAGGAACTGCGCCAGCGGCAAGTTATTCGACCGTCACGCTCTTGGCCAGGTTACGCGGCTGGTCCACATCGCAACCGCGCCGCACGGCGATGTGATAGGCCAGCAATTGCAGCGGCACGATTTCCAGAATCGGACTCAACAGAGCCAGCGAGGGCGGTATCTCGATGATGTGGTCCGCCATCTTGGGCACTTGTTCGTCGCCCTGCGTCACCAGCGCCACCACGATTCCTTCGCGTGCTTTGACTTCCTGAATATTGGAGACCGTCTTCTCATAGAGAAGGCAGCTTTCTTCGTTCGAAGCGTCGCGCGTGGCCAGCACCACCACCGGCAGCTTCTCGTCGATCAAGGCGTTGGGGCCGTGCTTCATTTCGCCGGCCGGATAGCCCTCGGCGTGTATGTAGGAGATTTCCTTCAGCTTCAGCGCGCCTTCGAGTGCGATCGGGAAGTGCTGGCCGCGGCCGAGGAAAAGGAAGTCGGTGGCGCGGTGCAGATCGCGCCCCAGCGCCTCGTAGACCGCGTCGTGCGCCAGCACGGTCTCCAGCTTGCCGGGAATCCGCAGCGCCTCCTGCATCAGGCAGCGCGAGCTGCTTTCATCCAGGCGCCCGTTGGATTGCCCCAGGTACATCGCCAGGATGAACAGCGCGCTCAACTGGCAGGTGAACGCCTTGGTGGAGGCCACGCCGATTTCCGGTCCGGCGTGGGTGTAGATGGTGCCGGCGGCTTCGCGCGTGATCATCGAGCCCACCACGTTGCAGATGGCGAGCGTTTTCGAGCCCCGCGATTTGGCCTCGCGCTGCGCGGCCAGCGTGTCGGCGGTTTCGCCGGATTGCGAGATCACCACCGTCAGCGTATCGTCGAGCATGATCGGATCGCGATAGCGGAACTCGCTCCCGTAATCGACCTCGACCGGAATGCGCGCCAGGCTCTCGATCATGAACTTGCCGGCCAGTCCGGCGTGCCAACTGGTGCCGCAAGCGATGATCTTGACCTGGCGGAAGCGGGCGAATTCGGCCGGCTGGATGTCCATTTCATCCAGAAAGATGCGCCCGGTCTCCTGCCCCACGCGGCCCATCAAGGTGTCGCGCACGGCGCGCGGCTGCTCGAAGATCTCCTTGAGCATGAAGTGCTTGTAGCCGCCTTTTTCGGCCATGATGGGGTCCCACAACACGTGGGTCACCTGGCGGTTGACGGGCCGGCCCTGGAAATCGCTCAATCGCACGCCGGCCGGCGTGAGCACGGCCATGTCGCCATCGGCCAGGAAAAACATGTCGCGTGTATGGCTGAGGATGGCGGGCACGTCGGAGGCCACGAAGTACTCGTTGTCGCCAATGCCGATCACCACCGGCGGGCCGTTGCGCGCGGCCACGATCTTCTCCGGATCGGCGCGCGAAATCACGGCCAGCGCGAATACCCCGGCCAGTTCCGCCACCGCCGCCCGCACCGCTTCTTCCAGGTTGCCGCTGAAGTGCTTCTCGATCAGGTGGGCGATGATCTCGGTGTCGGTCTCGGTGCGGAACACGTGGCCTTCGGATTCCAGTTGGTGCTTGAGCGTCAGGTAGTTCTCGACGATGCCGTTGTGCACCACCACCAGGTCGCCCTTGCAATCGCTATGCGGGTGGGCGTTCTCTTCGGTGGGGCGGCCGTGGGTAGCCCACCGCGTGTGGCCGATGCCGAACGAGCCATCCACCGGGCTCAACCGGATGACATCTTCCAGGTTGCGCAGTTTGCCCTTGGCGCGGCGCACGGCCAGGTTGTGATCCTCGCCATACACCGCGAGCCCCGCCGAATCATAGCCGCGGTATTCCAGCCGCTTCAGTCCCTCCAGAATGATCGGCACCGCCTTGCGATGCCCGACGTAACCGACAATTCCACACATAGAACCATTATAGGGAAGCCGCGCGAAAAAACTCGCGGCAAGCCCGCTCCGCAGCCCTCAAAGAATTTATAAGGCCGATTCGCCGCGCGCATCGTCGCGGATGCGGACCACGTCGACCACCTCGGTGACAAAGATCTTGCCGTCTCCGATGGCGCCGGTGCGCACAGCCTTCGCCAGGGCGCCGACCACTTCGTCCTTGCGGGCGGAAGGCACCACGGTTTCGAGTTTGATTTTGTGGATGAAATCCACGTCGTACTCGCGGCCGCGGTAGACCTCGCGATGTCCCTTCTGGCGGCCGTGGCCACGCACCTCGCTGACAGTGAGACCGTCGATGCCGACCGCCTGGAGCACCTCCCGGGCGCTCTCCAGTTTGGAGGGTTGGATAAACGCTTCAATCTTGACCATCGTCCTAGCCCTCGAAGTTGTAGCCTTCTTCGCCGTGCAGCGCCAGGTCCATGCCGGTGGCTTCCTCGCCCTCGTTCATGCGCACCGGCGTCACCAGTCCGGTGATCTTGAGCGCGGCCAGCGTTCCCACCACGCCAAGGGAGATGCCGATTCCGGCGCCCAGGAGTTGATCGAGCACCTGCGCCGGGTTGCCGTCGATCCAGCCTCCCACCTTGATCGACGCGTTGACCGCGCGCGTGGCGAACACGCCCGTCAGCAGACAGCCCACGAAACCACCGACGCCGTGGACGCCGAAGACGTCCAGCGAATCGTCATAGCGGAACCGTTCCTTCACCGAGGTAACCATGAAGTAGCAGACCGCGCCCGCCAGCAGGCCGATGATCACGGCGCTGAACGGTTGCACAAAGCCGGCGCCCTGGGTGACCGTGGCCAGCCCGGCAACCGCGCCGGAGATAGCGCCCAGCGCGCTCGCCTGTCCTTTGCGCACGCGCTCGGCCGCCATCCATCCCACCGCTCCCGCCGCGGCCGCGAAGTGCGTCGCTACGAAGGCGCTGGTAGCCAGCGCCGAGGCCGCCAGCGCGCTACCTGCGTTGAAGCCGAACCAACCCACCCACAGCAGGCACGCGCCGACGAAGGCCAGCACCAGGTTATGCGGCACGAACTTCTCGTGCGGATAGCCCGACCGCTTGCCGATGTAGAGCGCCGTCACCAGCGCCGAGAATCCGCTGGTGATGTGCACCACCGTGCCACCGGCGAAATCGAACACCCGGTACCGGCCGCCCAGGTAGTCGTTGAGAAAGCCGCCCGTGCCCCACACCATGTGCGCCACCGGGAAGTAGACGAAGAACGTCCAGAGCACCGAGAACATGACCATGGCCTTGAAGTGCACGCGCTCGGCAAACGCGCCGGTGATCAACGCCGGTGTGATGACGGCGAACATGAGCTGGTAGATCATGAACGTCTGGTGGGGAATGGTGGGAGCGTAGAGCGGGTTCGGGTCGGCGCCCACGCCGCGCAGGAACAGGTAGTCCAGCCCGCCGAGGAACGGATTGCCCTTGGCGAACACCAGACTGTACCCGCAGACCCCCCAGACGAGCGTGATCACCGCCATCATGGCGAAGCTCTGCATCATGGTGCCAAGCACGTTTCTTTTGCGCACCAATCCGCAGTAGAACAGAGCCAGGCCGGGACCGGTCATCATCAGCACGAGCGCGGAGCTGACCAGCATCCAGGCGTTGTCGCCGGCCGACTGAGAGGCCGTTACCGCGGCCTGCAAGGCCCGCAGTTCGGCACGAACCACCGGTGGCGCTTGCGCCAGGGCAGAGGAAGAGAGAAAGAGCAGTCCTGCAAACACACGATTCGACAACGTGGTCTCCTCGACGTGGAGTTTAGCTCCCGCAAACAGGGCGGGAACATCACACAGTAGAGGATGGCGCGCCGCAGGGCCACCAAAAGAATTGAATGCGCCCGATAGAAATAATTTATGAGCGCGTTGCGCCTATCGAGGTCCGTCAGCCACTTCCAATACACTGCGGCGTGGCGCGGCCTGTTAGGCTGCCGAGCCGAGAGTCGTCTCGGCTTTTCTTGGGCCCCGTTCGAGCGAGTAGCTGTGTGGCTGGGGTGCCGACCCCGCAACCCGCTGTCCCGGCAAGATCTAGCCCGACCCGTCGACTGCTTCCGCGATCGCGCGTTCGATGTGGCCAGTGGCGTGAGCTGAGAAGCTGTCGTAAGAGCTCTCGCGCAGAGTCTCGACCGCACGCATCAAACCTTCGTTCCCTTTCTGAATCAGGTGGAGAATATGAGTTCGACCGTTTCTATGCCGTTCCGCGATGGAAACGACCAAGAGCAGATGCGCTTCCGCCAGGCGCTTTCCGGCGGACTCCGCCATCTCATCCCCGGCTCGAACATGCTCGACGCAATCGACTTCTTCCTCACGACTCAGAGCCGGAACCGCGCACACTTCGCGGACATAAACCCGTAGCGGGTCATCGTACGACAAGAGACTCTCGTCCAAGCTCGCCACTTTTCGTGCTCTCTCCGCCGCCACCTCAGGACACGTAATAGCCTTCCCTGGCTTGCACTACCAGGTCTTTCTTCTTCGTAGTCAGGTGAATGTGCCGGTAAGCCGCGCTTTCGCCGGTCTGGTCCGAGGTGTAGCCAATGCTGTACTGGCTGCGCAGTTCTTCCTGGAGCTCGGCGAATACCTTGTCGATCGGCAGGTGGTGCGACACCTCGATAAACCGGCCGCCGGTCTCGCGCGCGATCTGCTCCAGCACCTTCTTGCCATTCCCGCGATCCTCACCGCCGGGGTAGCCGCCGCCGCCGCCGGGGTAGCCGCCGCCGGGGTAGCCACCACCGGGGTAGCCGCCTCCGCCGCCCGGATAGCCCATCCCTCCGCGGCGCCGTCCCGTGCCTGGGCCGTAGCCATTGTTGGTGTATGGGTTGGAACCGGCGAACAGAATCGAGTAGACCAGCGTATCGGCGTGCTGCGCGGCGGAAATCGCCTCGAAGAGCGTATACTTGCTGCCCCGGTCGACTCCATCGGTCAGCAGCACCAGTGCCTTGCGGCCCTTCTGCTTGATCATCAGTTCGTCGGCAGCCAGCTTCACGGCGTCATACAGATGCGTACCGCCGTGGCGCTGGCTGCCTCCGGAACCGCTGCCATCGTCGGGCGGATATCCGCCTCCGCGCTGGCGCTGCAACTGCGGTTCGGTTACCTGCAACTCGTCCAGCGCTTTCTCCAGCTTCGCCCGCGAGGGCGTCAAATCCTGCAGCAGTTCCACTTCCTTGTCGAAATGAATCAGGAACGCCAGGTCGCGATCCTCGCGCAGCACCTGCTCGAAGAAGCGCCGGCTGGCATCGCGTTCATCGCCGATCACGGTGCGCTGGCTGCCGCTGGTATCCACCAGCAACCCGAGCGTCAACGGCAGGTCGGTTTCGCGCGCGAAGTAGCGAATCACCTGCGCGTGCCCCTCTTCGTCCAGCACGAAGTCTTCTTTGTTCAGATCCTTGACGATTTGTCCCTTCTTGTCGCGCACGGTGGCGAAGATGTTGACCACCTTCACTTCCGCCGAATACGTGGGCGGGGGCTGGCCGGGCGCCTGCCCTGGCGATGCGCCTGGCGCCGGAGTCGCCTGCTGACCGGGCGGCGGTGTAGCCGGCGTGGCGCCCTGGGCCGGTGCCGGCTGCTGCTGCCCGCGTAGCCAGTGAGCGGCAGGAAGTAAAGTGAAAGCGGAAAGCAGACTCCGCCTGGACAGGTTCATAGCGTCTCTCTCTTCGTTGGATACAGATGCGCCCGCCGGGCTGCCGGTTACCGGATCGCGCCACGAAAAGATTTTGGAACCTATCCCAAGAACCGCTCGGTTCGCGCCGAGCCGCCAAACACCCGCTCCGCGCAGCTTCTGTAACCGCGCGCCCCTGCGAGACGTTATGCTTAATTCAGACAGTGCTTCAGGCTTCGAGCTGGGTGGGAATTCTATTCCGCGCCGCCGCGTGCCTTCTGGCCGCCGGCGGCTTTGCGCGCGCCGCCGATCCCCAACTGGCGCCGGTCGGCGTCTGCGAGGTATTGCGCGACCTGGCTTCCTGGGAGAACAAGAATGCCGCCATCGTGGGACGTTACAGCTTCCGTCCCATTGGCCGGTGGGTGAGCGAGCAGGCGTGCGACACTGGCGCCGCCGATCCGCCGCAGCTTTGGATAATCGAAGATGACACGCGCGGTCCGCGGCCGCCCGAACGGTTCGAGTTCGATGCTGCCCAGGTCCGCCTGAAGCTGACCGAGATCGCACGCCACACCGCGCTTGCCAAGTTTCGCTTCGGCACGCCCGGCTATGACCGCTGGGCCGTAGTCTACGGCCGTGTCGAGCCGCGCAAGGGCGACGACGCCAGGAAAGCCCCCGCCAACCTGGTGATCCGCGGCGCCTCGGTCATCGTTTTTCTGACCGTGGAATAGCCAGGTACGCAACATCCTCTCCGGTTTGGCCCGGTGCTATAACAATAAACACGGCAACCCTACTGCAAAGTGGGTCAGGCGCTTCCGCCTGCCAACCGTTTTTTTTCACCCTCCTCAGGGAGGGTGGGCCATTGAATCATGACGCTCCCTTTTGCTTCCATGAGAATACTCACCGCTTCTCTTTGCCTTCTGGCATCGCTCGTCTCCGCCCAGCAGCGGGACTATCCGGTCAAGCCGGTGCCCTTCACGGACGTTCACCTGAACGACACTTTCTGGGCGCCGCGCATCGAAATCAATCGCACCGTCACCATTCCGCACGCGTTCCAGAAGGAAGAAGAAACCGGCACGGTGGGCAACTTCGTCCGCGCCGCGCAGTCGCTGCGCCGCCAGTCATTTGAGAATCACCGGTATCCCCTCTATCCGTTCGACGATTCCGATGTTTACAAGGTGATCGAAGGCGCCGCCTACACGCTCAGCGTTCATCCCGATCCGAAACTCGAGGCCTACTGCGACGATCTCATCCAAAAGATCGCCGCCGCCCAGGAGCCCGACGGCTACCTATACACCGCGCGCACCATCGATCCGCTGCACCCGCACCCGTGGTCGGGCGCCGAGCGCTGGATCTTCGAGGGCGTCGGCAGCCACGAACTCTACGATCTCGGTCATCTCTACGAAGCCGCCGTGGCCTACTACCAGGCCACCGGCAAGCGCGCCCTGCTCGATATCGCCCTGCGCAGCGCCAACATGCTCGTTCAAACCTTCGGCCCCGGCAAGCGCGAGATCTGGCCCGGCCACCAGGTGGTCGAGATGGGCCTGGTCAAGCTGTGCCGCATTACCGGCGACCGGCGCTATCTCGATCTCGCCAAATTCATGCTCGATTCGCGCGGGCCCGAGAGCACCGAGAAAGGCGCCGGTAATCCGTATGTCGAAGCCAACAAGCGCGTCATCGATCAAACCGACGCGCCCGCCGGCGGCCATGCCGTGCGGGCTATGTACATGTACTCCGGCATGGCCGACGTGGCCGCGCTCACCGGCGACAGCGCCTACACCGGCGCGCTCGACCGCATCTGGGACGATGTCGCCGGCCGCAAACTGCACGTCACTGGCGGCGTGGGAGCGCGCGCCGAAGGCGAATCCTTCGGCGAGGATTATGAGCTGCCGAATCTCACCGCTTATAACGAAACCTGCGCCGCCGTCGGCAACGATTTCTGGAATCACCGCCTTTTCTTACTTCACGCCGATGCCAAGTATATCGACGTGATGGAGCGGACACTTTATAACGGGTTGATTTCCGGCGTCGCGCTGGATGGCGTTACGTTCTTCTATGAGAATCCGCTCGAAGCCACCGGCCTGGCCGCGAAGGACCAGCGCAGCCCCTGGTTCGGCTGCCCCTGTTGTCCCGGCAATATCACCCGCTTCATGGCTTCCGTCCCCGGCTACGTGTACGCGCAGCGCGGCGACACGCTCTGGGTAAACCTGTTCGCCGCCAGCACCGCCGCGATCAAGATGGATAACGGCCGCACCGTGCGCGTGACGCAGCAGACGCGCTACCCGTGGGACGGCGCCGTCAGGATTTCCGTCGCGCCGGACCAGGCCGCGCCGATGACCATCCGCGTGCGCATCCCCGGTTGGGCGCGCGGCGAACCCATCCCGAGCGACCTCTACCGCTTCGCCGCCCCATCGGCCGCACAGCCTACGCTCAAGGTGAACGGCGCGGCCGTCCCCATCCACCTCGACAAGGGTTACGTCGCGATCACCCGCACCTTCGCCGCCGGCGACACCATCGAGCTAAACCTGCCCATGCCGGTTCGGCGCGTGGTGGCCAACAGCCGAGTCGCCGCCGACCGCGGACGCGTAGCCCTCCAACGCGGCCCCATCGTGTTCGCCGCCGAATGGGCCGATAATCCCGGCGGCCGCGTGCGCAACCTCATGCTGCCCGACCAGGAGCCGCTGCGCGCCGAGTTCCGCCCCGCTCTGCTCAAGGGCGTCGAAGTGGTCACGGCCCGCGCCGTGGCGCTCTCCCGCGATGAGAAGGGCCATCTCATCCGCACGCCCGAGGACATCACTTTCATCCCGTACCACGCCTGGGCCAATCGCGGTCCCGGCCAGATGATGGTGTGGATTCCCAACTCGGAATCGACTGCCCGCCCCGCCCCGCCGCCCAGCCTCACCTCCAACGCCACGCTCACCGCCAGTGGAACCGGAAACCCGAACCCGGTCAAAGCCGACGATGAGCCTTCCTCATCCGCCGACCCCGCTCTCCACTTCGACTGGCAGACCGGCGACCCCTCCGCCCGCACCGGTTGGATCGAGTACTCCTTCGACAAACCGGTCACCGTTTCCGAAGCTGCTCTCTATTGGTTCGACGACACCGGCCACGGCGCCGTGCGCGTCCCCGCCTCCTGGCGCATGCTCTATCGCGACGGCACTGCCTGGAAACCCGTTGAGCCCAGCGGCGAGTACGGAGTCACGAAGGACCGCTACAACAAAATCTCGTTCCGCCAAGTTACGGCAACAGCCCTCAGGGTGGAAGTGGCCATGCAGCCGAGTAACTACTCCGCCGGAATAGAGCGGTGGAGAGTAAAGTAAGCCGGCTCGCCGCCGCACCAACCGGCGCACCGGCCTTTGATATGCTGGATACCGCATGCCATCCAAAGTCACCGTGTGCAGCAATGGCCCGATTCGCATCGAGGGCGAGTTTGAGATCCTGGACCCCAACGGCAACGCGTTCGGGCTCGCCGGCCGCACGACCATCGGGTTGTGCCGCTGCGGCCATTCGGCCAACAAACCGTTTTGCGACGGCGCGCACAAGACCGCGGGCTTCGCCGACGCCGTGGTGGCGCGTGAGTTGCCGCCCCCCAAGCCCAAGGTGTAATCGGCCCGCGACGGGTGCGCCGACATCCCTGAGGTACTCGATATCCTGTGGACGAGTCTGTCGCAGAGTGAAGCATGCCTCCGCCTTAGCGCGCGGTATTCCCGCCAGTAGGACATCTGGTATGATAGAAAGTAGTAAAAATGAAGACCGCGATTTCCATAGATGACCGCCTGTTGCGGGAAGCGGACGAGACCGCACGGCTGATGGGGCTGAGCCGCAGCCGGCTTTTCGTGCTGGCAATCGGCAACTTCCTCGGACAACGGCGGCGGGAACAGATGCTGCTTCGGCTGAACGAGGTCTATGCTGGTGATGTGGAACTGCGGGAAGAGCCATTGCTGAAGGAAATTAAGGCCAAGGTGCGCCGGTCTGTGAAGGAACGCTGGTGACCGAGATTCGGCAGGGTCAAGTGTACTGGCTTGACTTTGGGCCTGCCGCCGGGTCGGCGCCGGCCGACCGGCATCCTTGCGTGGTTGTCCAGAACGATATTTTCAACCGGAGCGCGATTCGAACCAGCGTCGTGTGCCTGATCACCTCGAATCTGAGTAGGGCGAACGCGCCGGGCAACGTGCTTCTGAGGAAAGGCGAGGCCAACCTTCCCAAGGCAAGCGTAGTGAATGTGTCCCAGATCCTCACGGTAGACAAAACTGAGCTCGTGGAAGTGGCCGGCAAGCTCAGTGGCGCAGCGGCCGGCGCCGTCCGCGACGGATTGCAGATGCTATTTGAGAGGCTGTGAGCAAATTCTTGAGATGCCTGCCGGCGAAACGAAGCGATACCATGAAATCGTCATGCTGATCCGCGCGATGCTACGTTTCACCGGAATCCTCAGGCGGGGCTTCGACCCGCGCCTGGGTGCGGCCCTCTTTGGCCTCGTTTCAGTTGGCGTTCTGTTCTCGCAGCCGTCCGCGGACCCAGCCGCGATTGCGCGGAAGGCGCTCGACCTTCTGCTGGCGCAGAATTACCCCGAGTTTGCCGCGCTGGTGTCGCCAGCGCTCAAAACCAACATGACCGAGCAGGCGTTCGGCAAGCTGGGCGCCCAGATCAAGGGATGGGGCGCGGTCGAGAAGACCGGCGACCCGGTGGTCGAGGAAATGGGCCCAACCAAGGTGGTCACCATCCCGGTTTCCTTCGCCGACAAAAACATCAAAGCGCGCTTCGCCATCAACGCTTCCGGGCAGGTTTCGGTAATGTACCTGATGCCGGCGGAAGCGAAATGGGTGCGTCCGGCTTACAGCAAGCCAGAATCCTTCACGGAGAGCGCCGTGACCTTCGGCGACGACGAATGGAAGCTGCCGGGCACCCTGGCCGTGCCCAAAGGCGCCGGTCCGTTCCCGGCCGTGCTGCTGGTGCAGGATTTCGGGCCGATAGACCGCGACGATTCGCACGCCGTCATCACCAAGCCCTTCCGCGATCTTTCCGACGGCCTGGCCTCGCGCGGCGTGGTCGTGCTGCGCTATGAAAAGCGCCTCCGGCAATATGCCGAGCGTATGTCCGGCAAGCCGTACACGGCCGACGACGAAACCGTCGACGATGCCGTCACCGCGCTGGCCTTCCTGCGCGCGCAATCCGCGGTCAATCCAAAACAGGTCTACCTGGTGGGCCACGGCTTGGGCGGCTACCTGTCGCCGCGCATCGCCGCCGAGGACGGCAAACTGGCCGGCATGGTGGTGATGGCAGCCAATCAGCGGCCGCTCGAAGACTTGATGCTCGACCAATTGCAGACGCTCCTCAACAGCAGGACCAATCAGGGTGGGAAGACGGACATCAACGCGGAACTGGCACAGGCCAAGAAGACTGTGGCGCGCATCAAGAGTCTGGAACAAAACGACGCCGACGCGCCGGCGATCTTCGGGCTACCCGCCGCTTACTGGCTGGACCTCAAGGGCTACGATCCCGCGGCCGAAGCCAAGAAGCTATCCATCCCCATTCTCATTTTGTATGGCGAGCGCGATTTCGAGGTGCCCAAGGCCGATTTCGACCTATGGAAAAGCGGGCTCGCCGGCCGCACGAATGCCACCACCCGCAGTTACCCGGCGCTGAATCACGCGTTCGTCGCCGGCTCCGGACCCAGCAGCGAGAAAGAGTACCAAGTCCCCGGCCATGTGGCCCCTGAAGTGGTGGACGACATCGCGAAGTTCGTGGGAAAATAGCCGTCCGGCGATCGGTGGCGCAGGCCTGGTAGGATAGACGATCGGTTTTTGTCGTCTGTTGGGATGGGCCGCCAGCCCGCGAGATTCCATGAAGAACTCCGGTAACGCCGGCGATCTTGTCGCCGGTGATTTGCCCATCACGCCCGCAGGCGCTCGGCGGAGAGCAGCACCAGCGCGACCCACAGCAAATCGGCGAGCAGCAGGTGAACGAGTTGCATTCCCACCGGAGCCAGCAACAGAAGGTTGATGACGCCGGCGGCAAGCTGGCCGCCCGCGAGCGCCAGCACGGCGTAGGACAGACGCCGTCCGATGCCGGATGAGACCGCCGACAGCGCATAGTAAAACACCCACGCGCCGGCGGCGGCCGCGAGCGGCGGGTGCCAGACGCGCAGGCGCACGAACAGATTGGCCGACGGGTCGAAATCGCGCGCGAAGCCGGCCGCCAGCGACGTCACCGGAAAGAGCGTGTCGCCGAGCGCCGCAATCGCGCCGCTGACTCCCAGCAGTGCAACCGCCGCCAGCGTCGCGGCCGCCATCCACGCCGCGCGGCCACGCCATCGGACAGCCGGGCCCCCGCTGCTCCACCACGCAGTGAGCGCCAGCGAAGCCAGCAGCAGGAGAGTGTTGATGAGGTGCGCCGAAAGCGACCACCCGCGCGAGGACGAAGCGTTGCGAGCGACGTGATTCAGCAGCACCAGCGATGCGCCCAGGAGCGCTTCGGTCACCAGAAAAGTGGCGGACAGCGCCGCTCCCAGCCGCACGCGGTGCCGCTTCGGATATGCGCGAAACGCCCACACCAGCATCGCCGCCACCAGCAGCAGATCGAGCCCACTGGTCACCCTGTGCGTGAATTCGATGAAAGTCGCTCCCGCCGGAGTCTGCGGCGTAACCGGGCCGTCGCAGAGCGGCCAGTGATTGCCGCACCCCGCGCCGGAGCCGGTGGCGCGCACATAAGCGCCCCACAGAACCACCGCCAGGTTGTATGCCAGCACTGCCCAGGCAAAGATGGCGAAGCGGCGCTCCCGTGGCATGGAGCCTCGCGCATTCGCCTCGGCACCGGTACTCGCAACGTCGGGCATGGATGGAATATCACATTATACGGAATGTGCCCCCCGCGCGCGCTGCCCGGCTTGAACCCAATTCCGTTGCTCCTAAGTTCCTAAGTCTCGCTTCGGCACTTGCGGCCGCGCTGCGTGTACAATAGTCGGCTGGAGGGAACAAATGAGCGCAAAGGCATCGGTTCGAAAGGCCGGCAACGTGGCCATCGTGGATCTGGCCGGCAGGATCGTTCTGGGAGATGGCTCCGGAGTGGTTCGCGAGACAATTAAGGATCTGGTGGGTTCGGGCCAGAAGAACATCCTGCTCAACCTGAAAGACGTGACATATCTCGATAGCGCCGGCCTCGGCGAAATCGTCGGATCGTATGCCACGGTGACTAATCTGGGTGGCGATGTCAGGCTGTTGCATGCGCAGGGCAAGGTCAAGGAACTGCTCACCATCACCAAACTCTACACCGTTTTCATTGCCTACGACGATGAAGCCACTGCGCTAAAGGCCATGTCGCCCGGCGCCGCAAAGGCGTGACGCGGACACGCGCCGGCTTGCCGATCGTTGCGCGGTTCTCGATTCGCGTCGCCATTTACCTCGCGCACATGGACTAACAGCCGCGTTGGTTCGCCTAGCCTCGGTGCCCCGATGACAATATAAAAGTGTTAACAAGATCCGCAACACAGCTTTTGCTCGGGATAGGATTGATTTAGGCATGGATGAGTGTTAATATCTGATTACTCTGTCATCCTCCGAGACAGAACGTAGTAGACCTAAGCCCCGCGCCTTCCCCGGCACGGGGCTTTTTTGTAGCGCGGGATTCGAGAGACTGACGAACTTCTGATCGCGCTCCCCGCTTTTGCGCCAGCTTAACCCCGCGAGTGCGGTGGTTGTTGCCGCGAGCCCCGAAATACTCTACTTATGTCGGTTTTGAGCGGCCGCGGTGCTAAATCGCCGTCCTTCCACGCGTCCCTTTCATCAGAGAGCCTGTTAGGATGAAGACGTTAATGGCCCCACCGCCGGAATCCGCCCGCTTCTCGGTTGACGATCTGGAACGTGTATTCCGCGAGAGCCATGCCGCCGTGTTTCGCGCGGCCTACCGCGTGACCGGTAACGCGAGCGACGCCGAAGACGCGCTGCAGACGGTGTTCCTGCGATTGCTCAAACGCGACGCCGCGGCCGATGCGGTCGAGAACATGCCGAGTTTCCTGCGCCGCGCGGCGGTGAATGCGGCGCTGGACATCGTGCGATCGCGGCAAGGCATCCGGAATATTCCGCTGGATGAATTGGAGCCGGTGCTGGCGGAGCCCGCGCATCGCCGGCCGGACCGCCTGCAGGCCTCGAGTGAAATTCGCGATTGGCTGCGTGGCGCGCTGGCGCGGCTGAATCCGCGCATCGCGCAGATGTTTGCATTGAGGTTTTTCGAAGGAAAAGACAATCCCGAAATTGCGCGGTTGTTCAACACCACGCCGGGCAGCGTCGCGGTGACCATATCCCGGACCCGCGACCGGCTGGAAAAAGAATTCCGCGTTTACCAGGGAGGCGAAGCATGACACCGGAAAACAGCTTCCAGGACCCGGTTCTGGAACAGGCATTGTCGGAAATTCGCGACGAGGCGTTGGATCCGGCGGTGGTCGAGGCCGCCGGGAACCGCGTGTGGGCGCGGCTTGCGGAAGCGGCCGGCCAGTTGAGCGGCGAGCCCATCCGCGGCTGCGCGGGTTTCCAGGCACTGCTCGCCGATTACCGCGCGGGGCGCTTGCCGCAAGGGCGCGCCATGCTGGTGGAGGATCACCTGCATTCGTGCGTCGCCTGCCGGCACGTCTACGAAGGAAAAGTGGTCACCATGCCGGCCGCGCGTCCGGCGGCGCGGCACGGCGCGCGGAGCTCTTATGCCGTTCGTTGGGCGGCCGCGGCGGCGGTCATTTTGGCCGCGGCGGGTGTCACCTGGACCGTGATGAACCGCTCGGGCGCGCCTGGCGAACGGGCCAGGGTGGAAGCGGTCAGCGGCGTGTTGTATCAGGTGGCGGCCGATGGCGTACTCCGGCCGTTGGCGGTTGGACAGAATCTGCCGGATGGCGTAGAGATTCGCACGGCCAAGGATTCCGATGCCCTGCTGCGCCTGGCCGACGGATCGCAAGTGGAATTGCGCGAGCGGTCGAGCCTATTCACTGCCGCTTCCGCCAACGATCTGACGATTCGGCTGGGCCGCGGCAGCGTGATGGTGGAAGCCGCCAAGCGCCGCAAGGGCCACCTGTTCGTGGACACCGGCGATTGCCGCGTGGCGGTCACAGGGACCATCTTCGGCGTCAGCGCCGGCGTGAAAGGCTCGCGCGTTTCCGTGGTGCAAGGTGAAGTCCATGTAGCGCAAGGGAGCGGCGAGACAGTGCTGCACCGCGGCGATCAAACCGTGACCGGCGTCGGGATGGATCCCGAACCGGTGAGGGATGACATCGCGTGGAGCCGCAATCACGATCGCTATTACGCGCTGCTAGCCGACTTGCGGGCCAGCCTGGAGCGGATTCACCTGCCCGATTTGCGCTATCAAAGCAACCTGTTGAACCGGTTGCCCGCATCCACCGCGCTGTACGTCAGTATTCCCAATCTGGGCGACTATCTCAGCCAGGCACAGGCCGTGCTGAACCGCAAGATCGCCGAGAGTCCCGAGCTGGCCCCGTTCTGGAACGAGCGCGGAGGCAAGATGCAGCCGGTGATCGACAACTTGCGCGCCGCCAGCAGCTACCTGGGCGGCGAGATCCTGATTGTGGTGCTGGCCACGCCGGATGGCAAGCCGCAGCAGGCCGTGTTCGTGTCCGAGCTGAAGCGAGACGGGTTCGCCGATTTTCTCCAGCAGCACGGAGTGCCCTTGACCGTGGAGGTGCGCAACGGGTTGGTGGCGTTCGGACCGGACCACGCGGCGGTCGAGAATCTGGCAACGGTCTTCGATTCGCCAACCGGTGGATTCGAAGGCACGCCGTTCCACGCGCGCGTCGCGCAGATTTATCGCGAAGGCGCCGGGTTGTTTGTGTGCGCCGATCTCACTCGTCTGGGCCAACACAGTGCCGGCATGAGCTATTTCGTGGCCGAGGAAAAAGAAGTCAATCAGCAGATGGAAATGCGCGCCACGCTGGGCTTCGATCCGGCACACTCCGGCATCGCTGCGTGGCTGGCCAATCCGGCGCCGATGGGCTCGCTCGATTACGTTTCACCCGAAGCCGGAACCGTGGCGGCGTTCGTGGTCCGCGACCCGGCGGAGATCGCCGATCTGGTCGGCGGCGTGGTGAGTACAACCCCCGCCGGATTGGGCGCGCAGGGCGACCTGCGCAAGGATCTCGCCGCCAGCCTCGGCGGCGAGTTCGCCTTGTCGCTCGATGGCCCGCTAATGCCCGTGCCTTCCTGGAAGCTGGTGGCCGAGGTATACGATCCGCCGCGATTGCAGTCGGTTTTCGCGCGTCTGGTGGCCAACGCCAACCGGCTGGCGGCCAAGAACGGCGGCCACACCATCCAGATGGCGCAGGAGAACGTGGACGGCCGCACCTATTACACCATCGACTCGCCCACGCTGGGGCCGCTGGCGGCGGCTCACTATACCTTCGCCGACGGTTACCTGATCGCCGCGCCGAGCCGCGCGCTGGTCAAACGCGCTCTCGATCTGAAAGTGGCTGGAACCTCCATCACCCGTTCGGAGAAGTTCCTGGAGCTGATGCCGCGCGATCACTACGCCAATTTCTCGGCGGTGCTCTATCAGAACCTGGGCACCTCGCTGGCGCCGCTGGCCGGAATGTTGAGCGGAATGACCGGCGCGCATCGTGCCGGGCAGCCGAATCCGATGGACCGGTTGGGCAATCTCAAACCTACGCTAATCGCCGCCTATGGCGCGCCGGACCGCATCACGGTGGCCAGTGCCGGCGACGTGATGGGAGCGCGCCTGGAGTCTCTTCTCACCGGCGACCCCGCCGGCTGGGCGGGGGCCTCCATGCCGTTGCGACAACTCTTCGGAACAGGCGGGCGCAAGCCGGCGTATAAAGAGAAGTGATGGCTGAAGCAACCGCGCACGTTATCGAGCTCGACGGCCTCGAAGTGCGCTTCGGCGATCGCGTGATCCTGAAGGGGCTCAAGGCTTCGCTCACCGGCCGCTCGATCGGCTTGCTGGGCCCGAACGGCGCCGGCAAATCTACTTTGCTGAACACGCTGCTCGGCTTTCACCAGCCGACGGCGGGAACCGCCCGCATTCTCGGGCGCGATATTCGCCGCGAGCCGCGCGCGGTGCGCAGCCTGATCGGCTACATGCCGGAAAACGATTCGTACATCGCGTCCATGAGCGGTGTGCGCTTCGTGCGCCTGATGGCGGAACTGGCCGGCCTGCCCAAAGCCGAAGCGCTCGAGCGCGCCCACGAGGCCTTCTTTTATGTGGGTCTCGGTGAGGTCCGCTACCGCGCGCTGGGCACCTACTCGCTGGGGATGAAGCAGGCGGCCAAGCTGGCGCAGGCCATCGCGCACGGTCCCAAGCTGCTGTTTCTCGACGAGCCTACCAATGGCCTCGATCCGCCGGCGCGCCTGCGCATGATTCAGTTGATCCAGGAGATTCGCGACCGCGGCGATCTGCACCTGATCGTCTCTTCTCACCTGCTGCGCGACGTCGAGGAATGCTGCGACGAGGTGCTGATTCTGAAGGACGGCGCCATCGCCGCGTTTTGCAACCTGGATGAGGAGCGGCGCGCCAACCGGCGATTTCTCGAAATGGAAACGCGCGGCGAATTGAACGGCAATTTCGTCGAAGCCATCCGCGGCCTCGGCTGCGAAACCGCTCCCGGTGCGCAGGGGCGCCTCAAAGTGGTGCTGCCGGAGGGGCTGGAGGTGCGCCGTCTCTACGAAATCGCGGCTGCGCAGAACGTGCAGATCCGCCGCCTCAATCGCCGCCGCGATTCGCTTGAAGACATTTTCCTGAAAGCCATGGAGGCCGCCGATGGCCGTCTATAAGAAAACCTACCGGCCGTACGAGGGCGCGCTGACGGCCCGCTGGGCACGCCTGTTGGTGATTCCGCGTTACGCCTTCGAAGATCTGCACCGGCGGCGGTTTCTTTCCATCTTCTTCTTCGCCACCTTCCTGTATCCCCTGATCTGCGCCATCATCATCTACATCCAGCACAACGCCAGCGCGTTGAGTCTCATCAATGCGCAGGGTGCGCAGCGTCTGATTACCATCAATGTGGTCTTCTTCCTTTCGCTGCTCGGCTGGCAAAGCATGATGGGGTTGTTCCTGGCGGCGTTCGTGGGGCCCGGCCAGGTATCGCCGGACCTGACCAACAACGCGCTCTCGCTCTACCTGGCGCGGCCGTTCTCGCGCACCGAATACGTGCTCGGCAAAATGTCGGTGCTGGTGATTCTGCTGTCGCTGATGACTTGGGTGCCGGGGCTGCTGCTGTTCGGTCTGGAAAGCTACCTGGAAGGCTGGAGCTGGGCGGTGGATCACGCGCGCATCGCGAGCGGCCTGTTCCTGGGCGCCTGGATTTGGATTCTGCTGCTGGCGCTGCTGGCCCTGGCGCTTTCCGCCTGGGTGAAGTGGCGGGCCGCCGCCGGCGCGCTGATGTTCGGCATATTCTTCGTATTCTCCGCGTTTGGCGCGGTGATTAACGGCGTGGTGCGCACCAATTGGGGACACCTGTTCAGCATCAACTACCTGGTGGGCTCGGTGTGGGTGTGGTTGTTCGAAGGCAACAACCCCACCACCAACGGCGCGGTCTTCTTCCGCGCCCCGCGCGGCGAAACCCTGCCGCTGTGGACCAGTTGGCTGGGGCTGGCCGTGCTGGCGCTGATCTGCCTGTATATGCTGGCGCGGAAAATCCGCGGCGCGGAGGTAGTGCGTTGAGCGATACCCTCATCACCTTCGCCGGCGTTTCGCGCTTTTACGGCGAAGTGTTGGGCATCAACAATGTCAACCTGACCATTCCGCCGGGCATTACCAGCCTGGTGGGGCCGAACGGTTCCGGCAAAACCACGCTGATGAACCTGATGACCGGCCTGCTGCGCACCACGCGGGGAGAGATCCGCGTGCTCGGCGTCGCGCCCGATCAGCCGCAGCAGATCGGCCGCCTGCTCGGTTATTGCACGCAGTTCGACGCATTTCCCAAGGGGCTGACCGGCTTCCAGTTCATTTACTCCTACCTGCTGCTGTACGGCATGAGCCAGGAGGAAGCCCGCGAGCGCGCCGTGGCGGCCTTGCAGAAGGTGAATATGATGGCCGCCGCCGGCCGTCCGGTGGCCGCTTACAGCAAAGGCATGCGGCAGCGCGTCAAGCTGGCCCAGGCCATCGCTCACGATCCGCGGGTGCTGGTGCTCGACGAGCCGCTCAACGGATTGGACCCGATGGCGCGCGCCGAAACCATCGCCCTGTTTCGCGAGTGGGGCGCCGACGGCAGGCACGTCATCGTCTCCAGCCACATCCTGCACGAAGTGGATTCCATCTCCGACCAGGTGATTCTCTTGAGCCACGGCTACGTGGTAGCCGAAGGCCAGATTCAAGGCGTGCGCAGCGAGGTGCGCGAGCAGCCGATGCAGATCCTGGTGCGCTGCGACCGGCCGGCCGAACTGGCCTCGCGCCTGTTCGCGCAAAACCACGTGGTCGAGGCGAAGATCCAGGCCGACGGCCGCAACCTGCTGCTGCGCACCAAGGACGCCGACGCCTTCTACCTGCTGCTGAACCACGTGATTCTCTCGACCGGCCTGGAAGTGGAATCCGTGGCGCCGGCCGATGACGACGTGAATTCGGTTTACCAATACCTCATCGGCGAGGGAGGTGCGGCATGAACACCCTGTGGACGCGGCAACTCGGAGCCGTCTTGCGGCTGGAATGGCGCAAGACGTTTTTCTCCAAGCGCGGCTGGTGGGTTTATTGCCTGGCGCTGGGGCCGGTGGCGATCACCATCCTGCACTGGCTGTTCGAAATCGGCCACCCCTCGTCCCAGCACAGCTTGGGCGACGACGTCATCGTCTATGCCGCCATGTTCCACTTCTTTTACTTGCGCGGCGCCATCTTCTTCGGCTGCGTGGGAATCTTCACCAGCCTCTTCCGCGCGGAGATGCAGGAAAAAACCCTGCACTATTACTACCTCACGCCGCTGCGGCGCGAGATGCTGGTGGCAGGAAAATATCTCGCCGGTCTGGCCATGGCGGTGATTCTGTTCGCCGGCAGCGCCGCAGCTTCGTTCCTCATCATCGGCCGCCACTTCGGCGCCGCTTACTCGAATTACATCTGGCACGGTCCCGGCCTCAGCCAGCTCGGCTGGTACACGCTCACCGCCGCGTTGGCCGCGGCCGGCTACGGCGCCGTATTCCTGATGTGCGGCCTGCTTTTTCGCAATCCCATCATCCCGGCCATCGTCGTCTTCGTGTGGGAGAACCTCAACCCGTTCCTGCCATCCCTGCTCAAGAAAATCAGCGTGATCTTCTACCTAACCAACCTGTGCCCGGTGGAAGTCCCGCTGCCGCCGCCGCTCAACCTGATCGTGGTGGAAACCGACCCCACCCCCGCTTGGTTAGCCATCCCCGGCCTGCTCGCCGTGTCGCTGCTGCTGCTGATTTACACTGCCTACTCAGCGAGGCAAGGCGAGATTAGCTACGGGGAGTGAAGGGGGGATGGGAATGGTGGCCTGCCGCCGCTGCTCCTTCCCGCATCAGCGCACGCTATCAGCAACGGTTCTGTGATGGCGCGGAGTAAACTGGCCCCCGGATTGCCGATCCGGTCAGCCTGTCCAAAATCACTGAAGCTAGCCGCGATCATATCGCCGACGAAAACTTCGCGTTCCCTAAGGAAAGTAAAGAACCCATCCATGACGCTGCTCACGTGCGCAATGCAATCGCCCGTTTCAATCAAGTGGAAGGTGTGACCGACGCTGAACGCGCCGCCGCCTGGAAGCGCATCAAATCCGCTGCCAGGAAACACAAAGTAGAGTTGAATGAGCAAGACTGGCGCGAACCGAGTTAGCGCACACCGGCGGGTTGGAGGACCAAAAGCAAAAGGCCGATGCACCCTTGCGGATGCACCGGCCTTTGAGAACTGTGGACTGATCGAGCGACTACGCGCGGCGCTTGCGTGCCAGAGCGGCGAGCCCGATGAGCAAACCGCCTACCATCGCCATCGTCGCCGGCTCGGGAGTGCTGCCGGCAGCGGTGTAGGTATACGTCAGCGTGAAGGTTCCGCCAATTGAGCCGTCGCCGCCAAAGAATATACTGCCGGCGCTACCAGGGCCACCGGCCCCAGCCACGCCAAGTATCTGGCCGCTTGCATCAAAGACCGGAGTAATGGTTCCGACGCCGATATAATCCGCTGTGGTGCCAGTGACAGGAGTCGCAGACAAACCGGAAAAGACCGTTGCGGTACACGTGGTGTTTGTGCTGTCTCCATTGACCGTCCCTGAGCAGGGTGAAGAAGTGTCGGTCACGGCGATCGTATCCGGGATCGCGCCCACGCCCGTAGCCGCGAAGGTGAGTCCGATAGTAGCCGTCGAGCCGGTAAACGTGAACGGCGTTGCGGAGATGTCCGTCTGCTCCGGGATCACGTCACCGTTGACGCTTGTCAGAGTCAAGGTCACGCCCGTCAGTGTTCCCGTGGCGGGATTGAATTCGTTGAGCGAGCACGCGTTAGTGAAGGGCACACCTGTCGAGGTTATCGTGCACGTTTGGGTAATAGTGCTGGCAGACAGGCAGCCAACAAACACAACGCAGCAGATTGCAGCGGCTTGAATAAGGCGTCTAAGCTTCATGTTTTTATTTTCCTCCGTTTTCGAGAACTCCACTCCGCCGTCCCGTTCGGCCGGTTCCAGGACCAAGTTTTAAGGTCCTTTATGATCGTACTTGCAAGAGGCAGGGAATTCAACTGAGTTTTTTGGAGTCCCCAAAAAGCGGGTACTAGAAAACCGGCTGAAGTACTGGTACTAGATCAAGCAGCGAGTTCAATAAAGCGGCTGTAACATATAAATATTTCAGCAACTTAGGCGCCATTGCGGAGCGCCGATTTGGATCCCCGAGAAGCCGTAGAAGTTCACATTCGAAAAGGCGAAATGGTTATCGTTATCACCTCGCGCAGGGTTCGATTCCATACCAATTCCAATTACAGTTTGGCGACAATGGTTTACTCGACGGCAAGTGCGGTGACGCCGGCTTGCGCGGAGGAGTCTTCAACCGGGCGGTGTTTTGCCTTCGGAGTCAGGCAAGCGGCGCGCTGCGTTTCTGGCGTACCAGTCGGCGATAGCCGTCCACCAAGTTGCGGGTGAGAACGTCCATTGCCCAGTTGGCTTCCACCTCGGCGCGGGCGCGGGCGGCCATCGCGGCGGCTTCCGCCGGATCCGCGAACAGCTCGATGACGCGTGCGGCAAATGCCTCGGGCGTGTCGGCGAGCGCGCAAAACCGGCCATCCTCGGCCGCTAATCCTTCGGCGCCTATGGCCGTCGAAACCACCGGGATACCCGCCGCGAAAGCCTCCAGCAGCTTGACCCGCACGCCGGAACCGCTCAGCACCGGGCAGACGAAGACGGCGAAACGTTCGAGCGGAGAGCGAATGTCGGACACCGCGCCGGGCATTTCCAGGTTGGCGGAGTAATCGGCGTAGGTGTGAGCGGGCGGCGGATCGGATCCCACCACCACCAGGCGCGCGCGCGGCTCGCTGGCGACAATCGGCGGCAGCACCCGGTGCACGAACCAGTCAAGCGCGGCGCGATTGGGATCGTGGCGGAAGCTGCCCACGAACAGCATGGTGAACGGCTCGCGGCCCTCGGCGCGATAGCGGTAGTGCGAGACGTCGATACCGGCGCGCATGCTGGTGGCCACCCGCGGAGCCAGACGCGGCAGGAAGCCCAGCAGGTACTCGCGGTTGGCCGCCGTACACACCTGCACCTGGTCGAAACGGGGCAGCATGCGCAACTCGTAGCGCAGCGCGCGCAGGTATTCGCCGCGCGCCTTCAACCCGGCGGTGAGGCCGGGCGTGTGGCCCAGGCCGCGGCCGATCGACTGGAAGTAAATATCGTGTTCGAACAACGCCACCGCGATGCGGCGGAAGTCGCAGCGATACTGCGCCAACGCGGTGTATTCGAGCTGCACCACGTCGATCTGCCGCAGGTAAATCTGGCGGTGAATCAGCCATTCCAGGTCTTCGTTGTGGAACTCGCGCACGGCGTAGGGTTCCAGCGGGCCGCCGCTCTTGGGCTGGCCGCTGGGGCGCACCAGCCATTCGGCGGACCGGCAGAACTGGCGTAGCTCCAGATTCTCCTGTTCCTGCCAGGCGAAGTCGAGCAGACCGGCGACGTGTACCTCGGCCAGGCCGGCCAACTCGCGCAGCGTCTGGTACATGAAGACGCCGCCGCCGTGCATGGGCGGGCAGATGGGATAAGGCGAAACGAAAAGCACGCGCAGCGGCGAAGGCTCGGCCGGCAAGCCGGCGAAGCGGTCGCGAAAATAACCGCCCAAGGGACGGCGGAAGGCTTCCGTATCGTTGACGGTCGAAAGCGCGCGTGCCCGCCAGCGCGAGCGAATGGCTTGGGGCAGCCGCAAGAATGCGCCCCCCAGCGCGGCGAACGTGGGCCGGCCGGTAATTTCGCCGAAGACCACGCTCAGCGTCGCGCCCGCCCAGGTGAACGCGAAATGGCCCCACAAGCGCCGCCGCTCGTGAACGTTCTTCCAGGCGAACAGCAGCGCGTTGCGCTTGATCACGCCCCGGATGAAATCCTCGCCGTAGGTCTTGCCGATGGTGCCCCGGTGTTCGTGGTGAACCACGCTCCGCGCCTGGTAAAGCACCTTCCAGCCGCGCTTCCACGCCATGTAGCCCAAGTCGGTATCTTCGAAGTAGAACGGCGCGTACAGCTCGTCGAAGCCGCCCAGCTCATGGAATTTGCGCCGGTCGAAAGCGCACGATCCTCCGCCGCCGTAGAAGCAGGGAAACAGGCCGGTAACGGCCGGGTCGGCGCGATGGCGCACGCGCAACGCCCCATCCTGCCACGAGGCCTGCGTCAGGCCGGTTTCCTCGCGAATCTTCGCGGGGTCTTTAAAGAAGATCTGGCAGGAGACGGCGAATACCGCCGGGTCGGCAAATCCCTCGAGCAGGCCGACAAGAAAATCGGGCTCCACGCGCATATCGTTGTTGAGCAGCACAACGATATCGTTCTTCGCCGCGCGGAAGCCCGCGTTCGAGCCGCCGCCGAAGCCGAGGTTCCGGTCGAGCGCCAACAGCTTGACTTGCGGAAACTGGGCCCGCACGTAGGCGGCGCTATCGTCGGTGGACCCGTTGTCGACGACGATGATTTCATTGTCCGGGTTGCCGGCCAGCGCGGTAACCACCGAGGGGAGATAGCGTGCGAGCAGGTCGCGGCCGTTCCAGTTGGGGATGACGACGCTGGCCGCCGCGGGAGCTGGCGACGGAGCCTGCGGCGCGGGATTGCCGCGAGTTCGGCGGCCCATACGCATCAGAGACGAGAGGATGTCCGTGAGCCACAGTGCGAGCAGACTCGCGGCGATCAGCACCGGCGAAAGGATGAGCAGCGGCAGCGCCCGCAACAGACGTTTGAGGAAGAGCATGTCAACTGGCGCGAGGTTCTGGGCCCAGGCCGACCTTCTTGCCCAGCTTGACCCAGCGCGACGCCTGGTACAGCCTCAACTGGCCGGAAACGCGTGCCAGATCTTCGCGCAACCCGGCCACTTCGCTATCGAGGCGCTGCGCCCACGCGGTGCGATCCGCCAGGTCGGCCTCGGTTTCATGCAGCAGATCGATAGCGCGCTTCTTTTCGGCGATCTCCTTTTCGAGCGCGGCGTCTATCTTTCGCGCCCAGGCAATCTTCTGGTCGAGCTCCTCTTCGAGCTGGCTAATCTGCGCCTGAGCGTTCTCCTGCGCATCGGAAAGCTCCGCTTCGAGCCGGTCGAATTGCGCCTGGGCGTCCTCCCTCTCGCGAGCCAGTTCCCGATCGAGTTGCTCGATCTGGGTTCGGGCAATTCTCTGTTCGAGGGCAAGTTCCTGTTCGAGTTTGAGAATCTGCGCCTGGGCGTTTTCCTGCTCGCGGGCAAGTTCCCGTTGCAACTCGTCCACCCGCGCGCGCCGCTCCTCGAGTTCGCGGTTGAGTGAATCGGCCCACTGATTGCTTTGCTCCAGCTCGGCCAGCAGTTTCCGCTGCTCGATCTCGAATCGGGCCAGATCTTGCTGAACTTTTTCGAGCCACTGGTTCTTCTGGGCAACCTCCACATCGAGCTTGGCGATGTGGCGTTCGCGTTCGCGCAGCACGTTGGCGGCGCGCGGCACATATACAAAGGTAGGGTTGCCGATTTGCGGGCGGTGGGCGCAGACGGCGACGAAGAAGTGCGAATCGTCGGGAACCGGATCGCCGGCATCCACCCTGGTCTCCAACGTGAAGCCTGCCTGGTGCGGCTGGAAGGTGACGCCTTCGACGTGGTTTTCGAGGAACAATGCCACGTGCGGGAACACCGCTTCCAGCGCGCCGCGGAACTCCTCGAAATCGAATTCGTGAACGTGGAACGGGTTGGCGCCCTGGACGCCGCGCGATTCGGTGTAGTAAAGCTTGTTGGGCGTGGAGACGATCAACTGGCCGCCCGGGGCGAGCACGCGGCGGGCTTCCAGCAGAAACTCGCGCCATCCCTCCAGGTGCTCGATCACCTCGAAGGCCACCACCAGGTCGAAGCAGGCATCGGGATGCGGCAGCCGTTCGCAGGAAGCCTGCTCGAAGGCGAGGTTGGGCAGGCCGTAGTGAGCGCGGGCGAAATCCACCGCTTCGGCGGCCACGTCGGCGCCGGTCACCGAGTCGGCCTGGCTGGCCAGCTCGGCCGAACCATAGCCGGCGCCGCAGCCGGCGTCGAGGACCCGCTTGCCATGGGCCAGGCGCACCGCGAAGGCATAACGCGCCAGGTGCTCATTCAGCAGATCGACATCCACCTGGCCGGGAATCAGACGCTCGCCGGTGAACTCAGCCAAGGCTTTGCTCCACCTCGGGCGCCAGGCGCGCATTGATCTCGATGCGGCAGGGCAGATGAACGTAGCCGTAGATCTGGCCCTCGGTGCGGCTCATTTGCAGCGCGATCGCGTTGTCGATCCAGTCGCACATGGCGTAGCCGGAGAGCGGCCCATCCGCGATGGCCGGGGAAAAGGAGAACGCAGCAGGGTAAAGCGCCGGCAAATCCAGGTGGAAATCGACCGTCACCGTGTCGCCCGCATGGAGCGGCGGCAATGGCCTGTTTTCGCGCGCCGTGTTGGTTCCCGAAAAGTCCATCCCCAACTGGTTGCGCAGCATGAAACCAACCATCGGCATGGGAAGCGATTCCCTGGCGCGCGCGCTGATGCGCACCACGATGCTCGAATTGGGTTCGAGCAACTGGAGCGGCCGGCCCTGCTCGTCGAGCACGGCGATGCCGAGGATCTCGGCGCGGCCGTCGCCAAAGCGGTGGTCGATGTTCGGAATGGTCTCGACGATCTCTGGCGCGCGCACCGCGCCCGAAAGCGCCCGCGGCGGCGCGGCGGAGGGGTCGGACAGGCGGTAGCTGGAGTCCTTTTCCGTCATGGCGGCGAGATAGTGAGAGATCACCGTGGCTGGGTCGCCGATTTCCGCGATGCGGCCCCGCTCCAGCCACAGCACCCGGTCGCCGATCGCCTTTACGTCGCCCACCGCGTGCGACACGAACAGAATGGTAACTCCGCGCGCCCGCAGCTCGTGAACCTTGCGCATGCACCGCTGGCGGAAATAGATGTCGCCCACCGCCAGCGCCTCATCCACCAGCAGGATCTCCGGATCCACGTGGATGGCCACCGCGAAGGCCAGCCGCACCACCATGCCGCTCGAATAAGTCTTGACCGGCTGACGGATGAACTCGCCGATTTCGGCGAACGCTTCGATCTGGCGGTAGCGTTCGTCGATCTGCCGTGTGGTAAGGCCGAGGATGGAGCCGTTCAGGTATACGTTGTCGCGCCCGCTGAATTCCGGGTTGAAGCCGGCCCCCAGTTCGAGCAGCGCCGAAACGCGCCCGTGAACCTCGACACGCCCGCTCGAAGGTTCCAGGATGCCGGCCACGATTTGCAGCAGCGTGCTCTTGCCGGAGCCATTCTCGCCGACGATACAGAAGGTTTCGCCGCTGCGGATCTCAAAAGTAGCGTCGTGCAGTGCCCAGAAATCGGTGTGACGCTTGAGACGGTTGAAGGACGCGAGCTCCTTGAGCCGGTCGCCCGGCGCGCGGTACATCGCGTAGCTCTTGGAAACTGCTTGGAACTCGACGGCGTTCACGGCGGCTCAAAAGAAAGACCAGTGTAACGGAAGTGCGCGGAAGATGGTGGGCCATCCTCCGGATCGGGTGCGCGACGCAAAAAAGGTGGCCTGTTGTATTCCGAGGAAATCCGCTTGTGTCCGAGCGCATAGGTACGCAAGGCTGGCGGCGCCAGCCCGAAGGGCGAAAGATAGTAAAAGATAGTAGCCCACGGCGCAAGCCGTGCGGAATCTGGTTGCTCCCTGCCAGCCCCGGAACGGGGCGGAAGACTTTGGCGAGCGCCTCTTCCGCCCCGTTCCGGGGCTTGTCCTCACTGCCGATCTATCCGCACGGCTCGCGCCGTGGGCTATTTTCTTTCGCTCCTACGGAGCTTGAAGGTGTGCCTGACGCTGGAAAGAGATCCACTCTCTTACGTCGTGCACCCCTCCGGATTTTGCCGGAAAACACAGGCACGACGGGCCGCCGGAGAAGCACAAACTAACACCGATGGAAAGCGCGGTCATTTCTGGCGCTTGATCGTCATCGGCGGGAAATCCATGTCGCCGCTATCGGCTTTGGTCTTGATCGTGATCTCGTCGCCGTTGATGGTGCCTTCGCTCGAAAAATTGGTGGTGGTGCCGTCCATATCCACCTTCACCGAAAACGAAATCTTGTCACCGTCCACCTTGCCGTTGTCGAGTGGCAGCTCATCGCCGTGCGGCGACAAGACCGTGCCGGTCAGCTTGGCGCCGTCCTGTTTGAAAGTGTAGGTCAGGCTGAAGGTGTTGCCATCCGGGCTCGACACGTCGCCCTTCCACGTGCCGCTTACGTCCGCCGCCCAGGCGGCCGCGGCAAAAAGCAGAAACAGAATCCCCAAACCCAGTCTGCGTGTAATCATTTCGAGATTGTACCGTAGGCCCAGGGTGTAAGCTAGTCTGGATAGATGGAGCGAGGCGGGCGTGAATTGTGGCGGAGCCTTGGGCGCCTGGAAAAGGCCCTGGTGCTGCTACTGCCGGTCAACGTCATCCTGTGGCTCACCGGAATCGCGCCGGTGGCGCAGTGGTTGCTCGCCTGCCTGTCCTTTCTGCTGGCCGTGGTAGTGGTCTTCCGCCTGGCGCGCCGCGGACTGCGCAAGGCCATCTGGCGCCTGCGCAACCGCCTGATCGCGGCCTATATCTTCATCGCGGTGGTGCCGGTGGTGCTGATTCTGCTGCTGGCCGGCATCGCCACATATGTGGTGATCGGGCAGATGGCGGTGTACCTGGTGACCACCGAATTGCGGCACCGCCAGGAGAACCTGCTGCGGTCGGCCGAAGCTCTGGCGCTGGTCCCGTTAACAACGACCGATCCCACCGCCGCGCTGCTACGTTTCCAATCCACTACGCGCATGGCGTTTCCGGAGTTCGATTTGCTGATTACCGGGAAGCGCGAGCTTCGCTGTCCCGCTGACAACAAGATCTCGCACCCGCCCGACGAATGGCGCAGCCCCTCACGGAGGCGCGCCTCCGGGCTTATCCTGAAGTCCGACGGCAGCCGGGAACGCCTGTTCGCCTGGGCGCACGTAGTCGAAAACGGCGAAGAGGTGACGGTGCTGGCGCCGGTGACGGTTGACTTGCTCAGCAGCCTCGTGCCGGGTTTGGGTGACGTGGCCTTCGTGCCTTTTGATTTTGCGCCGGCGGACCTGGTTGGGCAGACCCGCGCCCCGCGCGTACCGCAGGCGCTCAACAGCTTGGACTTTCCACTGCGCGGCCGGCTGCTGGCGCGCGTCCCGCGATGGCGTTCGCCGGGCGAACACCGCGAGCTCGTTCTGAGCGTCGACACGCGCGCTTCCGCCGTGCTGGGCACCATCTTTCAATCGGTCGATTTTCAGTCGTTCGATTGGGCCGAAGTCGCCCTGGTCATTTTCGTCGTATTGACCATCCTGTTCCTGCTGGTGGAAATGATCTCGCTGGTCGCTGGCGTGCAACTGAGCCGCAGCATTACCGGCGCCGTGCACGAGCTCTACCTCGGCACGCGGCGCATCCAGCAGGGCGATTTCGGCCACCGCATCCCGATCAAAGGCAGCGACCAGCTTGCCGAACTGGCCTCATCGTTCAACACCATGACCCTCAACCTGGGTCAACTGATGGTGGTAGCCAAGGAGAAGGAGCGCCTGGAATCCGAGCTCACCATCGCGCGCGAAGTGCAGAACCAGCTCTTCCCCAAGGACGTGCCGTATACCAGGACGCTCGAGCTGAAGGGCGTTTGCAGCCCCGCCCGCATGGTGTCCGGCGACTATTACGATTTCATGGCGCTCGGCGAACAATCGCTCGCCTTCGCCATCGGCGACGTGGCCGGCAAGGGAATTTCGGCCGCTCTGCTGATGGCCACCATTCAATCCACCATGCGTACCCAGTTGGGCGCCAACAACGGCGCGTCCCCGCGGCTGCTTTCCACCGCCAAGCTGGTGGCCACCCTGAACCGCCAGCTTTACGCCAACACCAGCCTCGAGAAATACGCCACTTTTTACTTCGCGCTGTATCACGAGGACAACCACTCGCTCACTTACACCAATGCCGGCCACCTTTCGCCCATGCTACTGCGCTCGGGCGAATTGCAGATGCTCGAATCCACCGGCACCGTGGTGGGCGCATTCCCCACGGCGCGCTACGAGGAGCGCACCGTCCCGCTCGAACACGGCGATCTGCTGGTGGCGTATACCGACGGCATCGTCGAGCCGGAAAACGCCTATGGCGAAATGTTCGGAGAGGACCGATTGAAGGAACTGGTATCCAGATACGCGCACGCCGATTCCTCCGAGTTGATCGCGCGCACCATGGAGGCCGTCAACGTTTGGACCGGCGCAGGGGAATTGCAGGATGACATGACCATGGTAGTCGCGAGGCGCATATGAAAGTTCTTACCGCGGCCGAGATGCGCGAGGTGGACCGCCGCACCATCGAAATGGGCATCCCCGGCATCGTCCTGATGGAAAATGCCGGCATGCGCGTGGTGGAATTCCTCGCCGAACGGTTTGCCCCGCTCGAAGCGCAGCGCGTCGTGGTGCTGTGCGGCAAGGGCAACAACGGCGGCGATGGCCTGGTGATCGCGCGGCAGATCCATACTTGCTTCCCGCGGTGCGGGCTAACGGTGGTGCTGTTGGCCGAGCCGGAGGATTTGCGTGGCGACGCGCGCGCGAATTACGCGATGCTGCGCACGTGCGCGATCCCTGTTTACAGGAAGCTGCCGGACAGGCCCTGCGACGCGACACTGGTTGTGGACGCTCTGCTCGGCACCGGCATCAGCGGTCCGGCTACCGGAGAGATCGAAGAGGCAATTTGCTTCACTGGCGAACCAACGCAGGCCGCTCGCGTGGTGGCCGTCGACATTCCCTCCGGCATGTCGAGCGATGCGGGCGAATCGGCGGGCAGGGTCGCGCGCGCCGATTATACCGTCACCTTCACCGCGCCTAAGCTTGGGCAGGTGATGCCGCCGAACTGCGACTCGACCGGCGAACTGATCGTGCGGCCCATTGGCACGCCGCCGGAGCTGCTGCTCGATGTGAAGATCGATCTTGTCGAGCCTTCGATGTTCAGCCGCGTGATGGCGCCGCGTCCGCCGGGCGGGCACAAGGGCACCTTCGGCCATGCGCTGGTGGTGGCCGGCTCGCGCGGCAAAACCGGCGCGGCCGCGTTGTGCGGGCTCGGTGCGCTGCGCGCGGGAGCGGGCCTGGTGACGGTGGCCTCCGCCGAATCGGCCATCCCGCAGATTGCCGCGCACGCGCCGGAGCTGATGACCGAACCACTGGCGGAAACGCCGCGCGGCTCCATCGCGCTCAACGCCGCGCTCGCCGGCGTCGCCGAAGGCAAGACGGTTGTCGCGATGGGGCCGGGCCTGGGCCGTCAGCCGGAAATTTCGATCCTGGTGACGAGCATGATGGAGAGCCTCAATCAGCCGATGGTGATCGACGCCGATGCGCTGGTAGACATCGGCAAGGTCCCGCTCACCGGCCGCGTCCGCGTTCTCACGCCGCATCCCGGCGAGATGGCGCGGCTCACCGGCAAGACCGTTGCCGAGGTGCAGGCCGACCGCATCGGCATCGCGCGTGCGTTTGCCGAAACGCATTGGCTCACGCTGGTGCTGAAAGGCCAGCGAACCATCATCGCGTTCCCCGATGGCCGCGTCTGGATCAACCCTACCGGGACGCCCGCCATGGGCACCGGCGGCACCGGCGACGTGCTCACCGGAATGATCGCCGGATTCCTGGCCCAATTCCCGCAGCACCCGGACGAAGCCGTCGCCGCCGCGGTCTATCTGCACGGCCTGTCCGGCCAGATCGGCGCGCGCGCTCTCGGCGAGCGATGTCTGATTGCCTCCGATCTGCTTGAGTATTTGCCGGCCGCCATGGAGGAGTGTGCCGCTCTACCGCGCCTCGACTGAAGCCGAGACCATCGCGCTCGGCGCGCGCCTGGCCGCCGAATTGCCGCGCGGCGTGGTGCTGTTGATCGGCAACCTCGGGGCGGGCAAGACCACCCTCGCCAAAGGCATCGCGTACGGTCTCGGCGCGGCGTTGCCCGACGATGTTTCGAGCCCCACCTTCACGTTGATCCACGAGTACGGCCACGGCCTGGTCTATCACGTGGATCTCTACCGCCTCGAGGAGCCCCGCGAGATCGAAGGCCTCGGCCTCGAAGACATCATCGATAGCGGCGCCCTGGTCCTCATCGAATGGGGCGAGCGCTTCCCCCAGTTATTCCCCCCTCCGCGCACCGAAATCCACCTCCGCGCCCTGCCCGACGACACGCGAGAAATCGAGGTTCGGCGGCTGGTGTGAAGTGGGGCGGACGCCCTCGTCCGCGCCGGACCCCCCGGTCCGGCGGGCCGCGAAGCGTTCAAATGCCGCCAAGAAGGGCCGACGAGGGCGTCGGCCGCGGACCAGGGGGTCCGCCCCACGCTACTCGACGGTCTTCGCTTCTCCCGCGATGTGCAGGCTGCCCGTCACCACTCCGGTAGTAAAGGGCTGAAGCGGGCCCGCGAAGCCAGGCTGCGCGCCGCCGGCCGAGATCACGATAGTCCCTGGTTCCGCCACGCGAGCCCCGCCGGCTTCAACCGTCGCGAGCTGGCGCGGCGTTAGCGTGAATTTGACCACCCGCATTTCGCCCGGCTGCAACGACACGCGCGCGAAGCCTTCGAGCGAGATCAGCGGCGCGGGCACAGCCGAGCTGATGTGCTTCACGTAAAGCTCCACCACTTCCTCGCCCGCGGTCTGGCCAGTGTTCTGAACCTCGACCGACACCGCGACGGGCGCGCCAACGCGCGCCTCGCCGGGCAGGCGCAAATTGCGATAGGCAAAGCTCGTGTAGCTGAGCCCGTAGCCGAACGGATAGAGCGGCTCGCCGGTAAAGTAACGATAGGTGCGGCCCGCCATGCGGTAATCGGTGAAGGCAGGCAGTTGATCGGCGGAGCGGTAGAACGTCACCGGCAGTCGCCCGGCCGGGTTGTAATCGCCGAACAGGACATCCGCGATGGCGTCGCCGCCCGCCTCGCCGGGGTACCAGGCTTCCACGATGGCGGGCACGTGGTCGCGCGCCCAATTGACGGCCAGCGCGCTGCCGTTCAGCAACACCAGCACCACCGGCTTGCCGAGCGCGACGATCTCCTCCATCAGCTTCTGCTGTGCGGCCGGCAGGCCGATATCGACGCGGTCGCCGCCCTTGAAGCCTTCCACTGGGACTCGCATCTCCTCGCCTTCCAGGCGCGGCGACAATCCGAGCACCAGCACCACCGCATCGGCCTGCCGAGCGGCCTTGAGCGCGGCATCGCGTTCGGCGCTAGCCGGACGCGACCACAGCAGGCGCATCCGCGCATCGCCCAGATACTTGTGATAATCGATGCGAATCGAATAGAGCTTGCCCGCTTGGAGCTCAACCGCTGCGTAGCTGTAAGCAGCTTCGTGCAAGGAGTTATGGCTGGTGACGAGTTTTCCATCCAGGTAAATCTCAAAGGCGTTCCGGCCGTAGCCGCCGAGCTGATAGGTGCCCGATGCGGGAGCGCGCAGGTTGCCAGTCCAGCGGACGCCGAAATCGTCTGCATTCAAATCGGCGCGCGGCGCTTTTTCCCACCAGTTGAAATCGACTTGCGCATCGGTGCGCGTGAACAACGGTTGCAGAATGGCCGGAGCCGGGCTCCCCGTTTGCTCCTCGTCAGGCCAGGTCTGCGCGCGGCTGCTGTAGCGTTTGCCATCGAAACTGCTGGCCGCGTAATATTCGCCCTTGAGACCACTGGCGCGCCCGGCGCCGGCGCCGACGAACAGCGCCGATGACGGGATGGTCTCGAAGGCGGGCATGTTGGTGGCCAAATCACTGCCGCGCGCGTAGAGCACTCTAGCGCTGGCGCCGATCTTGCGGCGAATGCCCTCGAGCGGCGTAACCGGGGCCGAAGGCGTGCCGTTGTAATTGCCCACCAGCACGTCTTCGTCATCCGCGTTGGGGCCGATCACGGCGATGGTCTTCAGCGATTTCGCCAGCGGCAACGCGTGGCCTTCGTTCTTCAAAAGTACGATTGATTTGCGCGCGGCTTCGACCGCCAGTTGTCGATGCGCGGGGCTATCGTTCACGCTGTAGGGGATCCGCGCATATTTCACCATCGCGGGCGGATCGAACATGCCGAGCCGGAAACGGATGGTCAGCAGCCGGCGCACGCTCTTGTCGATCTCGGATTCCGCCACCAGGCCGGCGCGGACCGCCGGCAGCAGGTTCCTATACTCGGTGCCGCAATCGAGATCGGTGCCCGCCTTGAGCGCCAGCGCGACGCCCTCCGGCGCCGTGCCGGCGAATTTGTGCGACTGGTAGATGTCGCCGATGGCGCCGCAATCGGAAACCACATACCCCTGAAACCCCCACTGCTTGCGCAGAATATCGCCGAGCAACCGCGGGTTGGCGCAAACCGGCTGGCCATCCACGCTGTTATAAGCGCACATCACCGATAGCGCGCCGCCCTCTTTGACGGCAGATTCAAACTGGGGCAGATAGGTGTCGAACAAATCGCGATCGTCGATGACGGCATCGAAGACATGGCGCTCGGATTCCGGCCCGCTATGCACGGCGTAGTGCTTGGGCGTAGCCACGGTTTTCAGGTACTTGGGGTCGTTGCCCTGCAGCCCGCGAACGAACTGGACAGCCATGCGGCCGGTGAGGTACGGGTCTTCGCCGTAGGTTTCCATGCCGCGTCCCCAACGCGGGTCGCGGAAGAGATTGATGTTGGGGCTCCAAAAGGTGAGGCCCTGGTAAATATTGCGCTGGCCGCGGCGGACGAACTCGTGATGCTTGGCGCGCGCCTCATCGGAGATGGCCGTGGAAACGCGGAACAGCAGCTCCGTATCCCAGGTGGCCGCCAGGCCGATCGTCTCCGGGAACACGGTGGCGCGGCCGGCGCGCGCCACGCCGTGCAGGCATTCGCTCCACCAGTTGTATTGCGGAATGCCCAGACGGTCGATGGCCGCGGAATCGTTCATGAGCTGCGAGACCTTCTCTTCGAGCGTCAGCCGCCCGAGCAGGTCGTCGACGCGCTTTTCGAGCGGAGCGGCGGGGTTCTGGTAGAGGGCTGGTTGCGCGAACAGGGGCGCGAGCCAGACGGCTGCGGCGAAGCATTTCACAACGTGGGATATAGGCACGATAGCAACCTCGAGGACGTCAGGAAGCGATTACCGTATAACATTTCTTTAAAGCTGTGGCGCGGCACGCACGAGCCCGCCCTCGTCACCTTACACTTTCGCGGCTGGCACTGGCTTATGCTCGGCCACGTATTGGCGGAGGCGGGTTTGGAACGCCGCGGCCAGCGCGGTCTGCGCGGCCAGCGTACGGCCCACTTTGGCGCCCTCGATTTCTTCGACCGGCAGCAGGTCGCGCGTGGTGGATGTGATGAACACTTCGTCGGCGGCTTCGAGATCGGCCGGCAGCAGCGGCTTCTCCCCTACATCGATACCCGGCACGCGAACTTCGTCGAGCAGCACTTCGCGCGTTACGCCGGGGAGGCATCCGGAGTTAAGCGGCGGCGTCCACACCTGGCTCCCGTTGGCGATGAAGATGTTGGCCGAGGTGCATTCCGCCACTTCGCCGCGCTCGTTGAGCAGGATCGCTTCGTCGAAGCCGCGCTGCTGCGCGTTTTCGAGCCAGGTGAGATTCATCGCCCAGGAGAGGATCTTCGTGCCGGCAAACTCGCATGCGGCGTGGCGCGCCTGCGGTTGGACCGCCAACTTGACGCCATGGCCCCAATCCTTGGTATCGGCCGTGAGCGCGATCAGGTCGCTCGCGCGGCCGTTCGAAGGGCCGGCCCACATGCCGCCGCCATTGCGGACGATCGCCACGCGGAGTGTGGAATCGTAGGCGTGGTTGGCTTCCACCAACTCCAGCAGCCTGGCGCGCACCGCCTCGGCGTTTTCGGGCAGTGGCACGTGAAGCAGGGCGGCATCGCGCTGGATGCGGGCCCAATGGCGTTCGAAAGCGAAGAGCACGCCCTCGGCCACGCGCAGCGTGCTGAAAACGCCCCAGCCCGCCAGCAGGCCGACTTGCCCCGCGGACAGTGTTTCGGCCGAGGCTTCCTGAATGCGATCGTTGTGAAGGATAAACCGGTGCAGCACGTACCCATTCTATCGCGCGGCGCCTGGCGGCCTTCGCGAAGGAAACCACAGACCCGAGAGTTGACGGCGGTCTCAGCGCCGGATATACTGGCTATCGCTATCGAATGACGATAACGAAAAACGATTCCGATAATCGCTTTGAGTACCACGATCTTTACTCGGGGCTGATCCGGCTGCACATTCTTTATCACGCCGTCGAAGGGCCGATCTTCGGGCTCGAAATGGCCGAGGAGCTGGCGCGGCACGGTTATCGGATCAGCCTGGGAACGCTCTATCCGCTCCTGCACGGGCTCGAAAAGAAGGGATACCTGCGCTCGGTGGAAAAGCGCCGGGGGCAGTCGATTCGCAAAGTCTATCGGGCCACTCCCCTCGGACGAAAAGCCCTTCAGGCGATGAAGGCAAAAGTGAGCGAGTTGTTTGGAGAGCTGATTTGAAACGCGGTAGCCGAATCCGCCAACTCGTGCTTGCCGCGCTGTTCTCGGTTTCCACGGCTGCCCTGGCCGGTCCTCCATTCCAGACCGACGATCCCGAACCGATCGACTTCCGAAACTACGAGTTCTATACGTTCGCTGCCGCGGACGGCACCGCGGTGGAAACCGACACGGTTGGCCCGGCGGTGGAGTTCAATTGGGGAGCGCTCCCCAACGTGCACCTCCACATCATCGTTCCGGCCGCGGCGATTCTGCCCGCGAATAATCCGGCCCTGGCTCCGGCGGGCGTGGGTCCGCGAGCGTTCGGACTGGGCGATATCGAAACCGGAATCAAGTACCGGTTTGTGCAGGAATCCAAAAGCCGTCCCATGATCGGCACATTTGTCATGTTCGAGCTGCCGACGGGCAGCGCCGCGAAAGGCCTGGGGGTCGGCAGGACATGGTACAAAGTTCCTCTCTGGGTGCAGAAGAGCTCCGGCCCATGGACGACTTACGGGGGCGGCGGGGTGACGCTGGTGAGTGCGCCCGGCTATCGCAATTATCCCTTCGCGGGCTGGCTGGCGCAGCGGGATCTCGGCAAGAAAGTGACGCTGGGAACCGAGATCTTCTATCACGGGCCGGAGGGGCTGGCGACCGCGCAGACAAGGCCGGCGACCCTGATCGATGTCGGCGGCTATTACAAGTTTCGAGATCCCGGATTTCAGTTGCTGTTCTGTTATGGCCACACCGCCATCGGGCAGACCGAAAACTACGCCTATCTCGGTCTGTATTGGACTTGGGGTAAGGGCGGCAAGCCGGGCGATACGGCGGCATTGAAGAGCATGGCCATGGGACGGCCATAGCGGCCCGGCGTCCGTCGAAAGGAAACGCAATGAATGTCTCGGCCAGTGACGCAATCCTTCTAGCGCACGCAGGGTTCGGTGTCACGGGATGCTTAGCGGCGCTGTGGGTGTTCCTTGAGGCGCTCCATGCTCAACCAGGCAACGCCGCGCGAATCCGGGCAGCCGCCCTGGTGACGGCTGTTTCGATGGCCGCTGCCTGGATCTGTGGCGGATATTGGTACGTTCACTTCTATCCGGCCGAGAAGGCGCTGATTCTCAGCGGGCCCTGGCCCTTCGCCCACAATCTCTTTATGGAGACCAAAGAGCACCTGTTCTTGATCACCGGCATGTTGGCGTTTCTGTTGCCGGTGACGACTCGGGAGAAGCTGTTTTCGAATGCCGCCGCCCGCAAGCTGGTTCTTTCCGTCGCGGCATTGATCGTAGTTACGGGCTTGGCCGTGGAAGGCGCCGGCGCGGTGATCGAACACGGCGCTAAGGTCTCATTGCTCCGCGGCGCGAAAGGAGATCGATAATGAATGCCACAATGGCTCAGCAATCGCCGAAGCTGACAGCCACAACCTCTGGCTTTGTCCTGGCCGCCGCCGTCGCCGCGTTGTTCAATACCGCTCTGGCCTGGGCGCGGGACGCGTACACCCCATGGAACGGAATCATGAAGTCGCTGACCGGCAATGCCTGGACCGCGCACTGTTTAGCCGATCTGGTTCTCTTCGTCGGGCTGGGATTGATATTCACGAAGACCAGAGCGGCGGAGAAGATAGATCCGAATCGTCTAACTGTAGCGCTGATAGGCGCCGTAGCTATCGGTGCGCTCGGACTGGCGCTTTGGTTTGCGTTTGTGTAAATCCTGACGTGGCGCGGCTTGCCCGTGCACCATCTGGGGCCGTCAGGCCTGCTGAGCCGAGTCTCCGACCTCCTGATGCGGGGGAATTTGGGTTGAGCCAGGTTGCCTGTGTCAGAGGTAGGATAGACGATCGGTTTTTGTCGTCTGTCGAGCGGCGGGCCCCTGCCCAGGCGCGACAGACGACAAAAACCGATCGTCTATCCTACCAGGCCTGCGCCGCCGATTCCCCGTCAGGAGGGCCAGCTCATTTTCCGCATCGCGCCGAAAACACCGGACAACATCAGGAGTTCGGAGTCTCATCTCGGCTTTTCTTCCCGGATCGCCACTACTTCTTTTCGGCTTCCTGCTGGTGGCGGCGCTTGCGGGCGGCTTCGTGCTCGGCGCGCAACTGATCGTAGAGAGGCTCCTGGTCGGGACGCAGAATGGCTTTCACTTCGGCTACCTGCTTGTCCCAAACGGCGTGGCCCCGGTCGTTCATTTCTTTGTGGATCTGGTCGAACTGCGCGCGTGTATCGTCATAGATCCGGTTGAGCTTCGCAACCTGCGCGTCGTCCAGTTTCACGCGCTGGCGCATCTCCGTAATCACCCGTTTTCGCACCTCTTCCGGATCCGGCCCGGGGCTCTTGCGGTTCACCGCGGTGCCCGGCGTCAGGTTGTGCCCGAATACGGGAGACGCCAGGTAGAGGTGGTAACCGAAGACGCCGAAGACAGCGCCGCCGGCGAAGATTGCCAGCAGGCCGAGAAACGCGAGAAAGCGCGATTTGGGCATGAGACTCAGTTCATCGGCCCGGTTTCGTTGAACTCCAGCCGCACCGGACCGACGTTCTCCGGCGTATCCAGGCTATTGGCCTCGGCCAGCGCTTCCAGGTAGGTCACTTCGGGGGCCGGCGGCGTCGCGCGCGGCAGGGACACGTAGACGCCGATGGCAATGGTGACTGCCGCTACCGCGGTCACGAACCCTCGCACCATGTGCTGGAAGGAAAACGTGAAGTTTCGCCGCGATTCGATCCGCCGCCACAGGTCAGGCATGAAATTAGCGCTAGGTTCCGCTTCGGAGCACGCCGCACGGTATGCCCGCAATAGAGAATCCAGTTTGTCGTCGCCGCCCTGGGTTGTGTACATCGCTTCTTTACTCCAACGGCCTCAGCCGTCTGCTCCAACGGTCTCAGCCGTTCTCGTTCTCCCGCTCCGCCGTTTCGAATGCCTTCAAGACCCGTTGCCGCGCCCGGAATAGACGGACCTTAAGAGCATTTTCCTTGACCTGATAAATCTTCTCAAGCTCCCGTAAGGAGAGTCCTTCCACTTCCTTCATCAACAGCAAAACGCGGTCCGCCTCGGATACCGCGCCCAGCAGCGAATCCACGGTTTCGCGAAGCTTCTTCTTCTGCTGCTCGTCGTGCTCCGCCTTGCCGCCGGCTACCGCATCCGCCATCATAACCTGCTGCTCGGACAGGTCGGACATGCGGAATTCCGGCCGCCGCCGCTGCTTGCGCAGATAATCGTAAGCCGCGTTTACGGTCAGCCGGTACAGCCAAGGTTCAAATACCTCCGGTGCCCGCAACTGGTCGAGCGAAAAATACAGCCGCAAGAAGACTTCCTGTGCGACATCCTCGACATCTTCGTTGCGCGCGATCAAACGGCCGATCGTCCCCATGGTGCGCTGCCGGTACGCCAGAACGATCTCGTTAAATGCCGCGCTATCACCCTTTTGCGCGCGCCGGACCACCTCGAAGTCTACCAGCATTCGACACCGCTCGCTATCGCTGGCTCGGTCCTCGACTTCGTTAACATAGGCGTAAGGACATATCCACAGGTTACAAGGTCGCGCCCGGTAGGGCACGCCTTAGAGGTTGCTGAAAAACACCAAAAGCATCATGGCCACGGATAAACTTAGCGCGGCCTGTGGCCGCAACCAAAGGTGAAGCGTCCCTCGAGAGCGTATCATTGTGAATTATCCAAAAACACTCTGGTACGAGGAGG
>Ga0187847_10000014_pt1 | contig 206776 bp, 191 predicted proteins | sample June2016WEW_4_10_FD_132458 | JGI IMG/M metagenome (GOLD analysis project Ga0187847, IMG submission 132458) | Peatland microbial communities from SPRUCE experiment site at the Marcell Experimental Forest, Minnesota, USA - June2016WEW_4_10 | ecosystem: Environmental > Terrestrial > Soil >...
CGGATTGTGCTTCTGCAACACCTTCGTGATCGCCGCCGTCAACGTCGTCTTGCCGTGATCAATGTGACCAATCGTCCCTACGTTGCAGTGCGGCTTGGTCCGTTCAAATTTTTGTTTCGCCATAATTGCCTTGCCTCGCTAGTCCGTCGATGTGACTTGACCGTCCAGTCAGTAATACTCATACAGCTTGTGAAACTTCAGCCGCAGCGCCGAATCGACTTCTTCCACCTTCGAAAGGTAAAACTCCCGCACCTGCGACTGATCCGAAACCGGCAGCGCCTGATGCAAGGTCCGCGCCGTTCCCCGCTTGTCGCCCGTCGCCCGGTCGATCGCATCCGCCGCCAGCGCTGCCTCCAGATCGCGCACTCGGATCCCGCGACCATCGAGCGCCTTCAAAAACTTGACCACGCGGTCCGCTGCCAAGGCCCTTTCCATCGCAGCCTTCAGATTGCTGAACTCCGGCTCTTTTTCAACCTTGATAAGGCCTTGCTCGAAAATCACCGATCACCGTTCCTCAGTTCCTGCCAACCCACCGAACACTCAAACCCTGGAGCGGGAGACGGGGATCGAACCCGCGACCAACAGCTTGGAAGGCTGTGACTCTACCACTGAGTTACTCCCGCTCAGCCTCGAACCTTCTGCATCCCTCGCCCAATGCAACTCGGGATTTCCACTGCAGGCCTCTTCGAGACGCGGCTGGCCGCGTGCCGTTCGCACCCTACTCGATCTCATGGAGCCGATGATCAGGATTGAACTGATGACCTCTCCCTTACCAAGGGAGTGCTCTACCAACTGAGCTACATCGGCCCGCACTGCTCAAAAAGCATTTGCTCGACTTCCAACCCGCGAATCAATCCGCCGGCTTCGCGTTCTCCCGCTCCTGTTCGATCCGCGTTCGCCAAAAAAACAGCGCCGACCGAAACGCAAACAGTCCCAGGATCACCAGCGTTCCGGTTCGCAGTCTCAGATTCCCGCTGAAGACTGGAATCGGCTCGTCCGACAGCGTCGTCCAGGCTAAAACACCCAGCACCGCATACGCGATCAAAGCCAGCCCGAACTTCTTCTTGATCGTCACTTCTAGATCGTCACTTCTGGATCGACAGTACTCCGACGGTCCATCGATCCACTTCCCCGTCACCGCCGGCCGAGGCTCGTCAGCAACGGGAGCATCCACTCTGGTGCACAGGGGAGGATTCGAACCTCCGTACCTCCTGAGAGGGACAGATTTACAGTCTGTTGGCTTTAACCACTCACCCACCTGTGCAAATCCGAAAACAAAGTGCGGCCCGCGAAAACCAATGTCGACAATGCACAACATCTCTCAGCTCGGGAAACTGTGTGCGAGAACTCCCGCCTGACCATTACACTCGCCGGAAAATAATCTGAAGGAGTGCCTTGGAGCCGTTGCCGCTAGCGCGTCTACCTCATTCTGTTTCCGGAATCTTGTTTTTCTGGAGCTGGCGAAGGGAATCGAACCCCCGACCCTCTGATTACAAATCAGATGCTCTACCGACTGAGCTACGCCAGCAGGTGAAAGCAAGTCCCTTGCGGGCGCAATGCTTCCCTGATCCCTTCCTGAAGTCTGGGACAATTATTTAAGTTATCACAAGGGCATTTCACGTGCAACCCGAAGTAACCCGGCAAATCCGGCTATCTGGCTCGGGAACTGGTCACTCGTCAGCCCTCCAACCGGAGCCGACGATTGGAGCTTACGATCCCCTGAGACGACCGCTCGCGAGCGATCGCGAAACGGGTCATGGCCGCCCTGCTCGAATGCGGCAGCCAACGACCAAATTGCCAGATCCAGGAACGGATCGAGGAACGGATCGAGGGACGAGAACTGCGCGCTGAGCTCATCGAGCGCCAGCCCATAACGCTCCCGCGCCGACGGTGCGAACGGTGCGCCCGGTGCGCCGCTCCAGTTTCCACAAACCGCTGCACTGTGTAAAATGAAGCGTTGACTCCAAAGTGCGGCGCGAGCCCAGGCGACCTGCCCCGCTGCCCAGAATTTCCTAGCAGAGTGAAGGAGATGTAAAACAGCAATGTCGATTCCAGCAACCCAACTCCGTCCCGGCATGATTATCAAACATAACAATGACTTGCACTCGGTCTTCAGCGTCGAACATCGCACCCCGGGCAACCTCCGTGCCTTCATCCAGGCGAAGCTGCGCAACCTTCGCACCGGCGCCATGTTCGAGCATCGTTTTCGTTCTCCTGACCCCATCGAGAAGGTCAACGTCGATGAGGAAAATATGGAGTTTCTTTACAGTGACGGCGATGACTACTATTTCATGAACACCGAAAACTACGAGCAAACTCATTTGACCCGCGACACGCTGGGGGGTGCGGTGGATTACCTGACACCCAACCTCCAGATCAAGGTGGAGTTTTTCGACGGCAAAGCCGTCGGCATCGAGTTGCCGCAGACCGTTATCCTGACGGTGATGGAAGTCGAGCCGGGTCTGAAGAGCGCGACCGCATCGAGCGTGACCAAGCCGGCAAAGACCGAAACCGGCCTCGTCGTCCAGGTGCCGCCTTTCATTAACGAAGGCGAGAAGATCAAGGTCGACACCGCCGAGGGGACGTACCTTTCGCGGGCACAGTAGTCTGGAGTGGGAGCCATCGATCACAGAATCCGCAGGCCCGGTTTTTCGATTCCAGATTTGAAATTGCAAAATTCCAAATGTCTTCACCTACCAAGCAAGGTTCTGTCCAGGCTCGGCGCTTTCTGGTCTGCGGACGCGTGCAAGGCGTCGGTTTCCGCTGGTTCGTCGAACGCGAGGCGCATATCCTGAAAATTGCCGGCTGGGTCCGCAACAATCCCGACGGCAGCGTAGAAGTCCTGGCGATCGGTACGCGCGATCAGCTCGCCGGTCTGCGTTCGCGTCTGCAGCAAGGACCGCGTGCCGCGCGAGTCGACGGTGTAGACGAATCCGAGGCCCAGCCAATCGCCGGACTCACCGGCTTTCAAGTGCGAGGAGCGTAACCTCACCATGCCCATCCCGACACAAAGAGTGCCATATCGCCCGGTTGATTGCGAGAGCTTGAAGCACCTGATCCGCGAAGTGCCCGACTTCCCCAAAAAGGGCATCCTGTTCTATGACATCACCACGCTGCTCCGAGACAAACTCGGCTTCGCGCGGCTGATTGACGCGCTATCAGCAAACTACATCGGCAAGGAAATCGACTTGGTGTTAGGCATGGAGGCGCGCGGATTTATCTTCGGCCCGGCACTCGCCTACCGCTTGAACGCAGGATTCGTTCCAGTTCGCAAGCCCGGAAAACTGCCCGCCGCGACGGTCAAGATCAGCTACGATCTGGAATACGGCAGCAACTCGCTCGAGGTCCACAAAGATGCGATTGCAAAGGGGCAGAGGATTCTGATCGTGGACGATCTGCTGGCTACCGGTGGTACCGCGGTCGCAACCGCGGACCTAGCCACCGGCCTGGGCGCAGAGATTGCCGGGCTGGCATTCGTGGTTGAACTCGATTTCCTGAAAGGTCGCGAGAAGCTCGCGAAGTACGATGTATTTTCGCTGCTGCACTACGACCGCTAGTTGCCGGCAACGATGGTTGCCAGGCTCCGCCTGAAGGTGGCAGGCTCGATGCCGCCGGTCTCGGGCTCCCTCGCGGCACAGGCTCGCGGATGATTCCGCGTGATTTACTTCACCAGATGTTCGATTGCCCGGAACAGACCGCTCCAAATCGCCAGACTGACCACGAGCGACGCGGTGTAGGAGAGAATCGCTATCCAATTCAGGTGAACATATCTCTGGCTTTCACGAATCCACATGGGGAAGGGCTCCTTGCCACATCAATTGCAATTATTAGACCGTTTCTCGTTCGCCGTAAGTGATTGAAAATGTTCCGGGCACTAGTTAACTGACTACGCAGAGTGGGTTAAATCGCCATGGAGCACTCGAGATTTTGGGTCGCTGCCGACAGGGTGCCGAAATTTCGACGGCAGTCGTCGTCCGCTGACTCCCGAAGCGCCGGGTTGGCATCCAAGGGTGATAATCTAAGGCTCGCCGAACAGCCACCGCATGCACCCAGTCTCGAGATCAATTTCGACGCCAAGCGCCGTCAGGCTGTTCTTGGCCCTGACGGTCACGCTGCTCTCGACGGGCGCAGCCATCGCTCAATCGCTGTCGGCGTCGATCACAACCGCACCACTTACCGTCGACCAGGTTGTGAACAACCTGGTCCACAAAGATCTGGAGCGGGCGCGCGATCTGCGTCATTACGAGTCGACGCGCGTGTATCGCCTTGCCTATCGCGGATTCCCCGGCGATCGCGATGCCGAAATGAGGGTGGAGGCGACCTATGACAGTCCGTCCACCAAGAGCTTCAAAATCATCTCGCAATCCGGATCCAAACTGATCTTCGACCGCGTATTCAAACGGCTGCTGGACAGTGAAAAAGAGGCCGCCGCGCCGGATATGCATGAGCGCACGCTGCTCAACCGCAGCAACTACGACTTTGCGTTGATCGCCTACGAACCGGCGGAGAACGGTGGCCAGTACTTGCTCGCCGTCTACCCTAAAACCAAGAGCAAATACCTCTATCGCGGCAAGATCTGGGTCGATGGGAATGACTTCGCCGTCACCCGTATTGAAGCCGAGCCGGCGCAGAACCCCTCGTTCTGGACAAAGAAAAGCGACATTCATCACGAATACGTGAAGGTGGGAGATTTCTGGCTGCCCCGGCGCAACGAGTCTGTCAGCTACATCCGCCTCGGCGGGCGCGCCACGCTGACCATCGAATACAACAACTACCGTGTCCGCGATGCCCGAACCGAGGACGCATCTTCCGCCCTGCACTCGCGCTGATTTACCCGGCGCTCGCGCTGTCCGGCCCCCTTCCGCCGCTCCCTCGCTCGGTCCGGGAGTACAATCCGGCCATGGATGAACCAGGATGGAGAGCCTGATCCAGCCGAGCGGAACTGCCCCGACCGAGCGGGTGGATTCCGGCCTGCGACCGATCCTCATCGGCATCGTGATCGTGGGGATTGTGGTCGGCATACTCGCTCTGCTTTTCCGCTCGGAGCAGAAAAAGCCCACCCCTCCGCCGGCGTACGCGGCCTATCTGAAGTTCTCGGACCTGAAGACCAGCGCCGCGCAGAATTTCGTAGGCGCCACGGTCAACTATCTTGATGGCGCTATCGCCAACACCGGCGACAGGACAGTCACCCACGCCATGGTTCAGGTAACGTTCAAAGACGATATGGGACAGACGGCGCAACGCGAGGAACTGCCGATGCGAGTTCTCCGCTCCGGTGGACCCTATGAAGAAGCCGTGGATCTCAACCTGTCGCCGCTCGCTCCCGGCGAAAACAAACCGTTCCGCCTGACGTTTGAGAACATTTCCGCGCAGTGGAACCACGCCTATCCCGATCTGCAGATTACGCAAGTCGCGCTGCGATAACACCGGCGTAAAGCCCCCTCCGACCAACGGCTCTCCTCTGCGCTTGCGGACCGACGGCTTCGTGGGCGGGCAACGGGCGAGACAAGCAGACGTCCAGACCCTCGGCCACGAGTTGTTCTCGCCGGCGAGAAAATTTGTGGGAGCGCGATCAAAATCCCCGCGCGGCGCGGTCCGCAGCTTCTTCGCTGCCATGGCCGCGATAACCAGGCAAGCGTCCACCGCCAGCCCTACGATGCCGTACCCGGAACCTGCGACATCCGCGGTGACTGGAATCGCGGCCGGGACGTCGCCGATCTCCAGTACAATCACCTCGTGCCCGAGGTAAAACCATTCCGTCTCACGGAGTCCGTAAAAGCTGCCGGTTGAGCATCCAAGCTGAGTCCGGCGGTGCTGGACGCGGTGCTTGGGAAATTAGCCCGGCAACAGGACCCGAATGTTCTTGTCGGCTTCGATCATGCCGACGACGCCGGCGTGTATCTGCTCACGCCGGAGTTGGCATTGGTGCAAACGGTCGATTTTTTCACGCCCATCGTCGACGATCCCTACACTTTCGGTCAGATTGCTGCCACCAACGCGCTTAGTGACATCTACGCCATGGGCGGAAAACCGCTGACCGCGCTCGCTCTGGTCTGTTTTCCCGAGCAAGCCGACATCAACCTCCTTGAGCGCATCCTGGCCGGTGGCCTGTCGAAGATGATCGAGGCCGAGTGCACGGTAGTCGGCGGGCACAGCATCCGCGACGAAGAAACGAAATTCGGATACTCCGTTACCGGAGTGGTTCACCCCAAGCGCGTCCTGGCCAATCAAGGAATGCAACCCGGCGACCAGATACTATTCACCAAGGCGCTGGGCACGGGAGTCATTTCGACCGCGATCAAAAAAGGCGTGGCCAAACAGGAGTGGATCGAAGCCGCAGTCCGGTCGATGACCACGCTGAACCGGGCGGCAGCCGAGGTGATCGCCAGCGGCTTCACCACCGCCGCTCCGCCAGAAACGGACGCAGGCGTCGAAACGGCCGCCAATTCCGGCCCGGCCGAACCACGCCCGGCGGTCTTTCATGAACGCCGCACCCCCCACCCCAAGTCGACGGGTTTCAACGTCCACGCCCTAACCGACGTTACCGGTTTCGGCCTGATCGGACACGCGCGCGAAATGGCCCTGGCCTCGAACGTCAGCCTGAGGTTCCAAGCCGCCCGCATTCCCGTACTCGAAGGCGCACTCGAATGCATCCGTGCCGGCTATCTCCCGGGAGGACTGAAAGCCAATCGTGACTTTGCCGAATGCCTGGTCGGCTACGACGAATCGGTGGCTGCCGATATTCGCACTCTTCTGTTCGATCCGCAAACCGCCGGAGGGCTGCTGATCTCGGTTTCCGCCGAAAACGCAATCGCGCTCGCTCGCGCCCTCGACGACGCAGGCGTTCCTGCGATTGCGATCGGCGAGGTGTACCCGCGAACACAACCTCTAATCCAAATCAACCCGTGATTGCAGCATTCCACGCCGCGCCCGCGCTGGTCAATTCCCAGATGTGGGTCAGGTGGTGGTCGTCGTGCTCGGCCACAAAGAACAAGTGATCCACCAGTCGCATGGGTATTTTCAGGCGCGGATGAGGGATGGCGCGAGCAAAGATTGCCGGGTCGATCTCCTCGAGACGGCTCACCAGCCGGAAACGCTCTCGTCGGAATTGGGCGAGGATCTCTTCGATGGCGCGCTGGTTGTGCCCCGCTTCGTGAGTCTTCCGATTCTTCAGGTCGGCCGCGGTGAGCTCATTGGACTGGGTTAGGTAATCTTCCACCCGCGCCCTCCATAGAGGTTCGAGATCGAGCAGGTGTCCGGAATGTTCCTGCGCCGACCACTTGTCGTTTTTTCCGGCTTTCCTTACCAGAGCTTCGCGAGCAACGCTGCGGACCATCTCTTCCAGCCGGGCCGGCGTGCCGCGCAAACGCAGGCACAGGTTGGGATGTTGTTCCACGGGAAAGGTGAACTCAAACGTTCTTTCGAACCAGACCGGTGCTTGCCTCATCACTCCCTACGGGATGCACAAGCCGAATGGAAAGACGCAATTTCGTGGCCCGCGGCGCGGGTTCGGAACCCAGACCGCGCGCACCGCATCTATAGGCTTTGCCGCGGATGATCGGTGCCGAGATCTAGCGTCGCCGTTCTGTATCAGGAAAGGAAACTGCTATGAAAACCCGTACGCTAGGACGTTCCGGTCCAGAAGTTTCCACCCTCGGCCTTGGCTGCATGGGCATGTCGGAGTTTTACTCTGGACGCGACGACGCGGAATCGATTGCGACCATCGATCGCGCCCTTGAGCTGGGCATCAACTTTCTCGACACCGCCGATGTTTACGGGCCGCTCAAGAACGAAGAACTCGTGGGACGCGCCATCAAGGGCAAGCGCCACGAGTTCGTGCTGGCCACAAAGTTCGGCATTGTCCGCGATCCCAACGACCCTAATGTCCGTGGCGTCAACGGCAAGCCCGACTACGTCAAGAAATCTTGCGAGGCAAGCCTCCGGCGGCTGGGCGTCGACTACATTGACCTCTATTATCAGCACCGCGTCGACCCGGACACTCCCATCGAGGAAACCGTCGGCGCCCTCTCCGAACTAGTCCAGCAAGGGAAAATCCGCCATATCGGCCTTTCCGAGGCCGGCGCGAAAACGCTGCGGCGTGCCGTCAAGGTGCATCCCATCGCCGCGCTGCAGACAGAATATTCGCTTTGGACGCGCGACCCGGAAGAAGAAATTCTCCCCACCTGCCGCGAGCTGGGCATTGGTTTTGTCGCCTACAGCCCGCTCGGGCGGGGCTTTCTTGCCGGCCGATTCAAGACCTTCGAGGACCTGGCGGCCGACGACTATCGCCGTGTCTCACCGCGTTTCCAGGGCGAAAATTTTCACAAGAACCTGGATCTGGTTCATACCGTGGAACAGATGGCACGCGAAACAGGATGCCTGCCCTCACAGCTGGCACTTGCGTGGGTGCTGGCGCAGGGCGACGGCATTGTTCCCATCCCCGGCACGAAGCGACGCAAGTATCTCGAGGAAAATGTTGTCGCCGCGGATTTGCGACTTGCTCCGCGTGAGCTCGATCGGCTGACCGAAGTGTTTCCCGGTGGCGCAGCTGCCGGATTACGCTATCCGGAATCCATGATGAAACTTATCAACCGGTAGCTGGGACTCTTGTTTGCTTATCCCGAGGATTACCCCAGTGTCTAAGCAAGTACGGGCGCCAAGCCTGATCCGGGATGCGCGGCCCCAAAACCGCCCGTTCGCCAGAGCCCACGATCGAGCAATGAGCGCTCGAGGTGTGCCGCAAAATCGATTCTTCCAGCCGGGGGGCGCAATACCGGCTGCCCGACTCAGCCGGCCAACATCTTGTTGAGTTCCGCGTAAGCGACAGCTCCTTCCATCGCGCGATAGGTTCCGGAGTGAATCAGCTCTTCCGCGATTCGGCGCAGCAGTCCGAGTCCGGCACGCATGGGGCCCGATCCGAGGCTCACGCGCGCCACTCCGAGCTTCGCCAATTCCGGAATCGAGGGCGCTCCCACGCCTGCGAGAAGGTTGAGTGGACAGACGACCGCCTTCACCAGCCGCCCGATCGCTTCGACATCTTCCAGTCCCGGGGCAAAGACGCAATCGGCTCCAGCGTCGCGAAATGCCAGCAAGCGGCGCAGTGCTTCCGCATAGTCGGCCTCGGGGTTGCCTCCTTCGAGCAGGTACACGTCGGTGCGGGCGTTGACCACGATTTGCGCTCTCGCCTGCATGGCAGCTTCGCGCGCCGCTTTGATCTTTTCCACGGCCAGCGGCAAGCTGATCAGGGGTTGGTCCCGACGGCCGTTCGCGTCTTCGAGGTTCATCCCGACGACTCCGGCCTGAATCAGTTCCCGCGTCGTTTTGGCGGCATCCTCGGCAGTGGCGCCATATCCCGACTCGACGTCGGCAGTGACTGCCACATGAACGGCGCGGGCGATGCGGCCGATGCGGGCGATCATTTCCTCGCGGGGAATGCATTGGCCGTCCGGATAACCCAGGGAAAACGCGATACCTGCAGAAGTGGTTGCGATTGCCGGAAAGCCGGCATCCTCAAAGATGCGGGCGCTCGCCACGTCCCAGGCGTTCGGCAGGATCAGTACACCCGGGCCGCGGTGAAGCTGACGGAACCGGATCACTTTATCGGTGTGGGATTCCACGATTTGCTGTTTTCCTCGCTCCCGGCAGTTAGCGGGCCTCAGCTGCCGCCGGCCCTCTCGCGCATCCGCTTGACGAAACTGGGAACGTCGACCACGGCGCGCCCTACGGTTCCGCGCCCGATTTCCTGCGTGCCATCATGCGCCCGCACCCGCATAACATAAAAGCGCCCGTCAAACGATTCCAGTAGGGCTTCGGCGCGGATGCGCATTCCGACGCCGCTGGCGGCAACATGGTCAATGTGGATCGAGGTCCCCACCGTGATTTCACCGTCCTCGCAGTACGGTTGCAGCGCATGGGCTCCGGCTGTTTCCATGAGCCGAATCATATCGGGAGTTGTGTACACCGGCGGCAGTTCGGCCCGGTGAGCCGCAAGAGTGTGCTTGAGTTCGACGGTTTCAGACGCCTCGCCGCGCACGCCAATGGGGATGGGTCGAGCCATTCGTTGTCTCCACTGGGGATCGTCGCCGCAACCATGGCAAACGGTCGCTCCGGATTCCTTGTTACTTTACGCTAAAGGGCTCAATTGCATCCGCCGAGCCTCAAAGCCATCCATCACCGCCCACAATGCCTTGGCCGATTTCTCGGCGGCCGACAAGGCTTTGGCGCGTTTTTCGGGATTATCCCCGACCCGTTCCTCGAGCTGGGCCCGCCAGGCGGTTGCGTGGTGCGTGTCGGAAGTGGCGTGAAAGGTGAAATAAGCACGGGTTTTTTCATTGGCGCCATAGAGTTCTCGCAGCACGCGGTCTTTGTCCTGCGCCAAGGCCGGCACCTGAGATTCATAGGCGTAGAAGGCCGCCAGCGCCTCCTCCGGTGTGCCTTCGCTTGCGACGCGCTGGAACCAAGAGATGAGCTCGCGAACCTCCCCCACCGCCCGGCGTTTGGGAACGCGCCTTCCGCCCATGCCCTCCACAAAATCAAGCCACAGTTCGGCATGCGAACGCTCCGGCTCGCCGAAGGAATCTTCCCCTCCCTTCTGATCCGTTATGTTGGCGAGAATGGCGCGGCGGAGCTCGCCTTCTTCCAGCCGCACGCCAAGTTGGGCCAGGTAGCCCGGGAACGCCTCCACGTGGGGGAAATAGCCTTCGCCGTAGGCGCGCAAATCGTCGCGGGTCAGCTCTCCGGCAGACCAAGCCTTGTAAAAAGGATGACTGAGCAAGTTGTATTGATGAATGCGTTGTTCGAGCAGAGAAAAAAAAGACTGCATTTCCATGTTCACCTCGGGACTCTCCACTATACGGGCGCGCCAGAGGGAGAACAAGGAGTCGGAACAACCGCCATCTTCGACCGAGACAAGCGCAGTGTTTTCAAGGTTTGCGCGGTCGAAGACGGGCCTCACGCCGACGGCCTCTCGGGTCACCAGCGCTTCGTCTGGACGGCCAGTTCTAGCGGAAAAAGGGGGCCGCCAGATTCGAAAAGAACGGAGATCTCCGTGCCTTGGTCCGTCGCCAGGTCGACCCCTGTTTTGCTCGCCAGTGAGTGGGGGTGCGCGGTTGGCCCGAGCCGAACGCCAAAACTGTCCGAACCCGGCCTTCGAACCACCAACGTTGCTACAATGAGGGCAGCCGTACTCCCTCCGCAGTAGCGGGTTTTGCACCAGAGCCAATGCAAAGTTTTGACGAACATTTCGAGGTTGTCGTCGTGGGCGCTGGCCATGCTGGATGCGAAGCCGCCATGGCCGCCGCTCGCATGGGCCTGAAGACAGCTCTGTTCACGCTGAACGTTGACCTGATCGCGCAGATGTCCTGTAACCCGGCCATTGGCGGCATCGCCAAAGGGCACCTGGTACGCGAAGTGGATGCTCTTGGCGGCATCATGGGCGAAATCACCGACGCGGTCGGAATCCAATTCCGCCTGCTCAACACTTCGCGGGGACCGGCCGTCTGGTCGCCGCGCGCCCAGTGCGACAAGCAGGCGTATCGCCTCAAGATGCGCGAAGTCCTGGAGGCGCAGCCCAATCTGACCATTAAGCAAGCGGAAGCCGTCGATCTGATTCTGGACAGAGGCCAACATCCGGCACCCAGCCGAGCGCCGTCAGACGGGCAAGACAGGGGCGAGGAACAACCGGCAACTGGCCACTGCCTTCGCGGCCTTTTGCTGCGCGACGGCCGTCGCGTCTCCGCCGAAGCCGTCATCATCACCACCGGAACATTTCTGAACGGCCTCATTCACTGCGGCGAGCAGCAATACCCCGCCGGCCGTTCCGGAGAACCCGCCGCGGTCCTGCTGGGCGAAGCCCTCAAGAAACTCGGATTGCGCGGATGCCGGCTCAAGACCGGGACGCCTCCCAGGCTCGACGGGCGCACGATTGACTGGACGCGATTCGAGCGGCAGCCGGGCGACTCGGATCCGACTCCATTCAGCTTTCGTACCAGCCGCGTCGCGCATCACGACGAGCAGGTACCCTGCTACATCGCATTCACTACCGAAGAAACGCATCGCATCATCCGGGAGAACGTCCACCGCTCGCCCATGTACAGCGGACAGATTCAATCGACGGGCCCGCGATATTGTCCGTCCATTGAAGACAAGATCGTCAAGTTCCCCGACAAGCTGACGCACCAGCTCTTCCTCGAGCCCGAAGGCTTGAATACTCACGAAATCTACGTCAATGGCATGAGCACCTCGCTGCCGATCGATGTGCAGCTGGCGATCCTGAAGTCCATCCCCGGCCTTGCCACCGCCGAGATGATGCGACCCGGATACGCCATCGAATACGACTCGATCGATCCCACCGAACTCAGTCGCACACTGGAGACCAAGAAGATCGCCGGCCTGTTTCTGGCCGGGCAGATCAACGGCACCTCCGGCTACGAAGAAGCAGCCTGCCAGGGAATCATGGCCGGAATCAACGCCGCGCTCAGGCTGAAGCGCGAGCCTCCGCTGGTGCTCGACCGAACCGAAGCCTACACCGCGATCCTGATCGATGATCTCATTTCGAAAGGCACCAACGAACCCTATCGCATGTTCACCTCGCGAGCAGAATTCCGCTTGCATCTGCGGATCGACAACGCCGACCGCCGCCTGACTCCGCATGGACGGCGGGTGGGCCTGATTTCGGACCAAGCCTGGTCGCAATACGAGGCGAAACAGCAACGACTCGAGGAACTGAGGCAGGCGCTCGAGCGAACCAAACTCACCGCCGCCATGGCGGTACAGATGGAGAAGGCGGTGCTCGCCCGGGGACAGTCCCTGGCGGTCGAGTCCGAGCGCGGCCCGACCGCGCTTGCCGGCGCCGGAACCACCGCACCGGATCTCGGTTCCGCGATTGGCCAGCCCCTGGCACAACTGCTGAAGCGCCCCGAAATCACCATCGAGCAACTCGCGCCCGCCCTCAGAAATCTGCTGGCCGGGTTTTTCGCGAGGGGCGATTCGGCGCCTGCGGCATCCTCGGAGGTGAACCAGGGCCTACCCTCCCTTGTTGGCAACGAGCTAAAGTCGGTCGAAACCGAGATCAAGTATGCCGGATACCTCGACCAGCAACAGCGCGCCATCGACCGTCTGAAGAAAGCCGAGCAACGCCGCATCCCTGATTGGTTCGATTACGGCGCGGTCAGCGGTCTGTCGCGCGAAATGCAGGAGAAGCTCGGCAAGATCGTCCCCGAAACGCTGGGCCAAGCCCTGCGAATTCCAGGCGTAACCCCGGCCGCCATTTCCCTGATCAACGTCTATATCGAGATCCAGGCGCGCCGGCGGGAGCAGGCCCCGGCAAGGTAGGAATCTGTCCTGGATTGCGCCATGCCGCTTGCCGCGGCTCTGCGTCGCGATCGCTTCCTCTCAAGCCGACCGGAATTTGCACGAGGCTCCTGCGGTAGAGAGCGGCGCGGCGGCGGTGCTTGGTTTCGCTAGTTACCTCGCGGCCTGTTCGACCGCCGCTCGCAGGTCGTCATACGGCATCGCTCCGGGGTGATAGGTCGCGACTTGCCCCGCCCGATCGAGCACCACCAGGGTCGGCGTAGTGCTCGCTCCGTAGGCATTGAAGTTTTGTTTGCTCAATGGAACCGGCATGTTCTGCAAACTCGCATAATAGCGCGCGCGCACCGATTCGATATACGCCCGTTCCTGCTCGGGCGCAGCATCGGCTCCTTGGGCGGCGTAGCCGTAGAGTTGAGTAGGTCCAATGACGACCAGTCCCTGCCTGGCGAACTCCTGCCGCAAGCGGGCAATGACCGGAACCTCGGCCTTGCAGTCCCCGCACCAGTGCGCCCAAAAAAACAAAAGCACGGGCGAACCCTTCAGCGACGCCAGTGCCGGCGGCTTCGGTCCGAGATACTCGGTCTCTTGCAACGGAGGCGCAGCCCGCCCGACCAGAACCAGCAAGTTCAGGCTCTTCTGCAATCGCGCATGGATCGAAGTATTTCCGTAGCGCGCCAGTGCCCTGCGCAGCAGGGCAACGGCCCGCGCGTGTTCTCCTTTTGCATCCATTTGTTGGGCCAGAACTTCATAGGCGGCGCCGACAGCGATGGGCAGATGGGGCTCGTCGTCGAGTTTGCGTTTGGACGTCGTCAGTTGCTGTTCGGAGAGACCGCGCGTCTCCGAGGCATAGGCAGCAGCTTGATCCCACTGTTTGTTGGCGGCGGCCGCACGCGCCATCCACGACAGAGCCTCCAAATATTCCGGCGTAACGCCATGCTGCGCCCGGTAGGTGCGGAGTTCCGACTCGGCTGCGGAAAACGACTGCTCAACCACTTCCCGGCGCACCCCGGCCACCAGGTCAGCCTGGGCGAGAAGGCTTGCCGGTAAAAGGACCGCCGTCAGGACCAGGCCCCACCACCGCCACCAAATACGCATAGCATTGATGATGAAGCAGCATGCGCGAAGTTGCAAACCCCGGAATCGGAGGGGCGGAACTGTTTATCGGTCGGTCGCAGCCCGGTTTGTCCCCTTGAGCTACTCCCCAGGAAAAGAGCTGCCCCCCCAAGAAAAAACCTAGGCCGCCATCGAGTATCGCCGGTCGGCACGGGACAGGATGGTCATCATCTCGTGCAAGCTCGCAATGTCGAGATCGAGAGTTTGTCGAAAGCGCTCCAGTTCCGAGATGACCGCACGGGAAGGACTGAACAGTTTAAGTCGGATGTGGTGCTCATTCGCCCAACGCTGCAGAAACCCGAGCATTCCGAGCGCGGCGCCGCCAATTGCTTGCACTTCATAAAGATCCAACGCAATAACGCTAGCCGACCCCAGTTCCATCACGGCATCGCGGAGGCGGAGGACCGCGTCGCCGGCGACGATCCTTCCCTTGCAGTCCACGATGGCCAAATCACCAAGCTTCTCCACTCGTATCGATAGCATCGCGTGACCTCCAATCCTTACGCTAGCTAGCCAAGGGCAATCCACCCGCCAAAGGCTAAGGACCATGTTTTCAGATCGATACAGGAGCTACAAGGTTCGAATCCGAGAATTTCCGGGGGCGAGGCGAGAAAACTATTCCTAGAGGTTTGCCTGTAGGTCCAGGATTTCGAGCCCTACAGGCGTGTGCCAGGTTACCGGCGTAAGCACAGAATCCGCTGGCCATTTGGCCTGAAATATGTACAATTTAGGTGCGTTTGACTTTGCGGCTGTCGAGCAGTACCCCGCTCCAAAGCGTGACCTGCCTGCACTATCCTGCGAGCTCCAGCGCACACTTCAACCAAAGGAACACAGCAACATCATGGAAACAGGAACAGTAAAGTGGTTTAACGACGCCAAGGGCTATGGTTTTATCAGCCGCCAGAATGGTGAAGATGTTTTCGTGCACTTCTCCGCCATCCAGGCCAACGGTTTTCGCAGCCTGCAAGAAGGTCAGCAAGTTCAATTCGACGTCGTCAAGGGCCCCAAGGGCTGGCAGGCAGAGAACGTCAAAGGCGTGTAAGCCACAACCAAAATTCGGAAAAGGAATAGCGGCCTAGCAACGGGCCGCTTTTCTTTTTCGGCTCTCAGCGGGGAACTTCGGTCGACTTCTCCGCCTCGGCGACCGTTCCATAAAAACGAAAGAAGTTCTCGACGCGGGTGACTTCGAGCGCGTGATGAAGGCGCTGCGTCACTCCCACCAACCCCAGGCTCCGCCCGGTCTTTTGCCGTGTGACGTAGGCTCCCACGAGCGCGCCAATCCCCGCCGAATCGGCGTACGGAACATCGGTGAAATCGAGGATGAGCGCTTGCGAGCTGTCGGCCCGCAGCTTGGATTGAAAGCCGAATACATTCGTGAGCGTCAATGGGCCCGAAAGCCGCAGAATTCGGATTCCCTCGCGTGAACCCGGAAGATCTTCGATTTGCAATGGCTGGTCAGGCATGAAGGAAATGTTAACGGCGAATGACGAAGTGGGTGTTAAAAACAGATGAATTCCGCGCTCGATGTCTAGGCTCGCCCCCGGCTGCTCCAGAAGGCCAGCACAAACAAAACCCCGAACAGCAAGTCGACGAGGCCGAACCCAAGATCGGCGGCGTGCAAACGGCGTTGCCGATAAAGAACCAGCAGCGCCGCCGCGTAAGCAAACTTTTCGGCCATGCCGGCGACCATGAGAGGCCGGAAGCGTACCGGGTTGGTGGCGATGATCAGAAACACGATCTGCCAGGCAAGACCGGCTCCCACAAAGCCGTAGTAAAAAGCTGGATGGGTGATCGCCGGCGGGTCCTGCTGGCCGATCCGGTCAAACATGAAGTACAGCGGAGCGAGCACCAGCACACCCCAGATGCCAGCGCTCCAGAAAACAATCTTGGCGAATCTGATCCGCATGCTCGCGCGTTACTCTCCTCCGACGGTGAGTCCGTCGATTCGAAGGGTGGGCGACGCCATGCTGCCGCGAAACTCCAGATCGCTTCCAATCTCGGAAATATTGCAGAACATGTCTTTGAGATTGCCCGCCACCGTAATCTCCTCCACCGGATAGGCCAACTCACCATTGACAATCCACATCCCCGACGCCCCGCGTGAGTAATCGCCAGTGACCAAGTTCGCCCCATGGCCCAAAAACTCGGTGACATAAAGTCCGTCCTTAATGTCCGCAATGATCTGCTTCGGCGTCTTGGCCCCGGGCGTCAGGAAGTAATTTCCCGGCCCGATCCCGGGTGTGCCGGCAAGCCCGCGGGAAGCATTGGCCGTGGTCTCCAATCCCAGTTTTTTCGCCGTGTAGGTATTCAGTAAATACGACTTCAGTATCCCGTTCTCAATCACCACCGTGCGCCGCGTAGCAATGCCTTCGCCATCGAAGGGCGTGGTGCCGAAGCCGCCGGGCATGGTGCCGTCGTCGACGACGGTGACGTTCGACCCTGCAACTGTTTCGCCGAGCTTCCCTGCCAGGAAAGAGGCTCCGCGATATACCGAATCGCCGTTCACGCCTTCAAAAATGTGTTCCAGCATGGAACTTGCAACCATCGGATCGAGCACCACGGGCACGTGCGCGGTTTTGACCTTGCGTGCGCCCAGACGGCGCAGGGTGCGACGCGCCGCTTCTTTGCCCACCTGCTCCGCTGCTTCCAGCTTCGCCAGGCTGCGCGCCACCGAATACCAGTAATCCCGCTGCATCCCGCCGTTTTCGTCCTGCGCAATCGGCACGGCCGAAACCGAACAATACGATCGCCGGTATTCACCGACGAACCCGTGCGAATTCGCCAGAACCCTTCTGCCGGTTGCGGCGGCGAACGAACCGCCCTCCGAGTTCTTGATGCGCGGATCCGCTTCGAGTGCGGCCCTTTCGGCGCGGCGCGCGTATTCAATGCGCTCGGCGCCAGGCAGCGAGTAGACGTCCTCGTGATAAAGTTCGAGGTCACCGGAAAGCGATCCGAGCGCGACCGCTTCGGGAATCCCGGCGTGCGGATCTTGCGAAGTAATCTGCGCCAGTTCGAGCGCCGACTTCAGCATGCGCGCGATCCCGGCCGGCGAAAAATCGCTGGAGTAAGTGCTGGCCGCGCGCTGCCCGAAAAAAACGCGCACGCCGATGGCGCGTGAGCCCGACTCTTTCAGCGTCTCAACCTGGCCGAGCCGCACCACGGTCGAAAATTCGTCGCCTTCGCGGACCACGCATTCGGCCGCCGTAGCGCCGCCCTTCATCGCGCGCCGGACTACGTCGGTTGCAATTTCTTTGAGCTCGGTCGCTGGTTTCACGTCGCTGGTTTCTAGAATGGTTGTCATAATGTAAGTCAAAACCTACCGGGGGGACCAACAACAACCCGCAAACCGGGGCGTCGGATCGTGCCGCCGCGACACCGGCGCTGGCCGGTGGGCAAATACTATTGCATGAATCCGCTGGGCTCCCGCTTGGCGGTGCCGCCAACCGTCATGCGATCGATCTTAATGGTCGGGATGCCCACCCCTACCGGAACCGCCTGCCCGTCTTTGCCACAGGTGCCCACGCCTTCGTCCAGTTTCAAGTCGTTGCCGACCATGGAAACTCGGGTCAACACATCGGGACCGTTGCCGATCAGGGTCGCACCTTTAATCGGGGCAGTGATCTGGCCGCCTTCGATCAGATAGGCCTCCGACGCCGAGAAGACAAACTTGCCGTTCGTAATGTCAACCTGCCCGCCTCCAAAGTTGACCGCATAGACGCCGTTTTTCACCGAACGAATAATGTCTCCAGGATCGTCCTGCCCGGCCAGCATATAGGTATTGGTCATGCGCGGCATGGGAATGTGTTCGTAACTCTCGCGGCGTCCGTTGCCGGTATCCGCCAGACCCATGAGCCGGGAAGAAAGCTTATCGCTGAGATATCCTTTAAGAATTCCGTTCTCGATGAGCACGGTCTCCTGCGTCGGCTGGCCTTCGTCATCCACGTTCAACGAGCCGCGGCGCCAAGGCATGGTGCCATTATCGACCACGGTGCATTTTTCGCTGGCCACGCGCTTGCCAATCAGGCCCGTGAAGGCCGAAGTCTTCTTGCGGTTGAAGTCCGCCTCCAACCCGTGACCCACGGCTTCGTGCAGCAGCACGCCGGGCCATCCCGGACCGAGCACAACTTCCATATCCCCTGCCGGGGCCTCGCGCGCATCGAGTTGCAGAATCGCCTGCCGCGCTGCCTCGCGGGCAAAAAACTCTGGTGTCTTGTCGCCAAAGAAGAAGTCGAGCGCAACCCGCCCTCCGCCACCCGAAGTCCCGCGTCCCGAACTGCTCTCGGTCTTGGCAATACAGGAAACATTCAAGCGCGCCAAGGGCTGCGAATCCTCGGCAAAGGTGCCGTCGGAGCCGACCACCAGAATGTTCCTCAGTTCGTCGGCGTAATTCGCCCGCACTTCCCGGATCCGTGGATCGTAGGCACGAGCGGTCTTGTCGCCGCGCATCAGCAGTTCAACCTTGGCCGTAATGTCGGCGTCCACCGAGGGAAGCGCGACCGGATACAGGCTGCGCGCCGCTTTCCGCTGGAATCCTGCCACCGTCGATTTGGCGGGGGCGCTTGCGATCAGCGCCGCGGTGCGGGCCGCATGCAGAATTCGTTGCGGAGAAAGATCGTCCGTATAGGCGTAGCCGGTGCGCTCGCCGGAAACGACGCGCACGCCGCACCCCGCCGAAATTCCCTGCGAAGCCGACTTCACCAGCGACTCGTCGACCATCAGCGAGGTCGAGGTCAGATATTCGAAATAGAGGTCGGCGTAGTCGCCGCCCGCCGACAAAGCTGCCGCCAGATAGGTCTCAAGATCCTGATTCGCAAGACCGTAGTGCTCGAAAAAGAAGCGTTCGTGTGTGGTATTCACCATATTTGGATGCCCCTGAGTTTCGAAAGGACTCGCCGTGACTTCCCTGCATTATCCCATGATCGGAACGGCATCAGGATGAAGACGCGATTACGGAAGTCAGTCTTCGCCCAGGGGCAGAAAAATCGAACAATCTCGCCGTCCGCCGGTCACTGACGGCCGGCTTGAGAGCAGGAAACAATCGGCTACAGAATCCCCTGTCATGACCCCGGACTCGCTCCTGCAGAGGCTCGCGGAATTCCTCGAAGGCGCCCGCACCGCCGTTGTCGTCGAAGACGACGCCCTGGCTTTCGATCTGGCCTCGTCAAAGTACTCTGTCTTGGGCGAGGACAACAAGTGCCTGCTCCATCTCTGGTCGAAGGAGCGGAACTTGGTCCGCCGCGTGCTCGATTCGGAAGTCGAGGCCACCACGCTCCGGCTGCGGGTGCAGCGCATCGGGCGGAGTCAGCCGACGCGCCTCGATTTCTGCCGCGGCCCCATTCCGGGCTCGGCGCAAAGCCCTGCAACGCGACCGCTTGCCCCCAGGACCGGGAGCTAGCGGAATCCCCGAAGCGCGCGACAGAGTGCGCAACCAGGAAGCGGAATCGAGCCTCGATGGCACGCCGGCCGCCGGGAGTCTCTGGCTCCAGGCGTGCCTTTAGACTCGAGGCGGCGAAACAACCCGGCGCCAAAGACTTCGGGCCAGGACTGGGCCCCGGGATTTCGGCGCGTCAGGCAAATCTTGGGGCGCCGGTGACTCCCTGAGTCCTGGACTCGGCGATGATCCTATTGTCAAATCCCGATGCTCTTGCGCAGCATCACCAGTTGCCCGAGGTGATAAGCATTGTGGTCGGCAACGAGCAGCGCCTCGCGCAACACCGTCTGCCCATCGCCCCAGGGGATGCGGGCATAAAGGTCGACCTTGCGATCGGAGACAAGCTGCTCCATGGTTCGCAGGTTCTTCTTGAACGCCGCCATGCTCGCCTTCCACATCTTCTCGTTCGGCGGAGCCTCCGACGCGGGCCAGTACTGTTCGGGCCATTTTGGGGAAGCGTGCTTCCGATTGCGGGTGAACTCAAGAATATCCCATTGCGCGATGCGCATATGTTCCAGCAGCATCCAGGCGGTGTGGGGAAAGTTTGCGACTTTCACTCCCGCCAGTTGCACGGGCCAGTCACCGAGGGCGTCGTCGAACTTGGCGTGCGCCTGGCCGCCTGCCAGGAAGGAAAGCAGCTGGCTGCGGAGGGTCTGATCGAGAGCCGCCGCTTTGGGTGCGGCTTGGTTCTTCTTTTTGATCGGGGCTTTCCTGCTTTTCTTTGCCATGATGGCTCTATTGTACGAAGCCGGAAGTTGAAATGAGAACCCCTCCCGCACCGGCCGGTCATCCCGCCCGGTTCGGTGTCACTTCGTTTTCGAGCGCCTCGCCTTTGTACACCCGCCCGATGCCCCGCACCAGTCGTCGCATCGGCAGCACGCCCTTGGCATCGGCAAAGAAAATCTCGCCCGTGCGTGTCCCGCGATAGCACCAACGCTTCAGCATCGCGAGATGCTCCATGCGCTCGATCGCATTGCTGGTTGTGGCGACGGGAAATTCTGCCAGCGCAGCTTGAATCCGCGCTTCCATCGATTGCGACTTGGCATGTTCCGCATCGGAGATGGGGAACGCAAGCGGCCCAGCGAGCGCACCGCCATCGACGCGAAAAAGGGCGACGCTCTCCGCCGGTCCGTCTGCTGACCCCGCTTTCTGCACGATCACCGCGTGCAACTGATCGATCGGCTGGACAAACTCCGGTAACTGCTGCAACAGGGAAGTAAGCTTCTCGATGCGCGCGTGAATCGCCGCCGCGGCTTCAAATTCCATTTTCCCGGAGGCATCATCACGCTCGGCCGCCATTTGCCGCTTCAGGGATTCGCCACGCGAGTCGAGGAAATTCTTCACCCGCACCACCTCGGCGCGATATTGGTCGTCACTGCAACCGCGAAAGCAAGGCGCCAGGCACATTTTCATCTCGGAATAAACGCAGCCCGGAAACGCCGGATCCGGATGCAGCTGTTCCGGGCAGCGCCGCAGCTTGAAAAAGTCGAGCGCATCGTTCATAAATTTTTCCGCCGCGACTCGAGAAGCAAACGGTCCGTAGTAAAGATTTTTTCCCGCGACGCGTCCCAGCCGGGTGGTGATCGAAGCGCGGGGAAATTCATTTTCCAGATGCAGCTTGAGCAGCGGAGCAAAACGCAGGCGCAGCCGATGCGAGTAAGTTTTCGGGAAGGCCTGGCGCAGCACCTGATAGAGCAGAAATCCCGACTCAAAGTCCGAGCCAGTCAGCGAGTACTCGATGGAGCGGACACGATCCCTAAGATTCAGCCGCTTGGTCGTTCCTTCAGGAGCCGAAAGCAACCGCTGCAGCCGCCGCCGCAGGTTAGCCGTCTTGCTGATATAAGGCTCGGAGTGAGCGTCTTCGCCTCGCAGAACAAACACGGCCGGTGCCGCAGGCACCACCGAAAGCACTCCCCCGTCCGCCTCCGCCCGGAACTCGATGCGCTCGCTCAGCACCAGCCGATTCTAATGCGGAACCAGGCCGTCGAGGGGGATCTGTCCTCGCCCGGGCAGGGAATTGCCGGGCCAAGCCGAACCTGGGGCTATCCGAAGCTGGCGCTCTTGAACTTCTGGCGGAAGTCCGGCCCATCCATCTTCACAATGCGGCACATTTCGTGAAGGCGCGAGCGCATGCGCTCGCCAATCCGGTCGCCCAGGGTTTCCTCGCGGGCGGCGGTCCGCGCCGGCGAGAGCGATCGGGCCACACTGGCAGCGGGCTCGTCGGGGAAGTTCGTGGTGATGATCGTGGTTCGATTGTCGTTATAACGCGTGTTGAGAATCAGGCTCACCGTGTCCCACACCCACTCGCTAGGCTTGACCGCACCGAGTTCGTCGAGGAGCAGCACCTCGGCGTCAAACACCGGACGGAGCACCTGCAGCTCCGTCGCCTTGACGCTATCGTTGTAGGAATTCTGAATCTCCTTTAGCAGTTCCCGGTAGTCGCAAAAAAGGCAGGCACTGGCGCGCGTGGCAATCAGCTCCTTGAGGACGCCCACCGCCAGATGCGTCTTGCCGGTTCCGATTCCGCCCACCAGCAACAGCCCCTTGCCGTCCCGCGGATCAAACTCCTGTACGAAACGCGCCCCGCTGATATGCGCCAGCGCCACTGACTGATCCGCTCCCGGAAAATCGGTCGTGAAGTTGGACAACTCGCAGTGCTCATACCGTTTCGGAATCCGCGCCGCCGCGATCATCGCTCCGCTCCGCGCCCGCAACTGACAATCGCAGCGCGTCACCCCATGCCCGGGAGACCCGGGAACCGCCTTCCATCCTGAGCCTGCGCACAGCGGACAAACTTCAACGACTGTTTTCATGATTGTCTCTTGGTCCTGTAAGTAAAACTCTGCACCCGAACCTGCCCGCGCCGCAACCCGAAACCACCCCTTCGCTGTGCACATCCTGTGGAGACGCCCGCCGAGTTGTGGAGAACGAGGGCAAACCGGGCCGCGGCAATCGCTGTTGACGGCCGTCGGGCGCGAGCGCACCGTACCATCGACCTGTGTTCAGGTGCCAAAACCGCCAACTGGCACGTGTTTCCCATTGACAATCTCTCGACATGGGCGAGAATAGCCATCGCCGGTGCTCGCGCCCTGAGCGTTCCTCCCCGGCTGATCGCGCGGGAACCGTTGAACCATTAACGACTAGTGTCAGGAGATAGCATGAATAAAGCTGATCTGGTTGACCGGATCGCCGAGGCCTGCAGCATTTCGAAGGCTCAGGCGACGACCGCGATCGACACCACCGTGGACAGCGTAACTGCTGCCCTTCGCAAAGGGGACCGGGTAGCCCTAATCGGGTTCGGCACGTTTTCCGTCTCACAGCGCAAGGCCCGCAATGGCCGAAACCCTCAGACGGGTGCCACTATCAAAATAGCTGCTCGCAGAGTCGCGAAATTTACTCCCGGAAACGAGCTCAAGAAAGTGGTCAATAAAGGTAAGTAAGGGGCCCCAGAAATCTTGGAAACAAGCGAGGCGGCAGGGGGTCGGTCCTGCCGTTTTTTGCTGTCACTTTTCTTGCTCGGCGGTCCGCTTTTCGCCCCCCTAAGGTCGCGCCAGGCACTCCCATGATCAGCGATCGATTTGCAGTTGCGCCGGCGGGAGCGGAGCTGCGCCGAAGCGGCGCGCACCCTCAGACCGCCGGCCGCCGAGAGCCGTGGAGAGCCGTTGGAGAGCCGTCAGCTGGGTTGCTGAATCCTCCCCATCTCCGGTAGAATCAAATACTGGAATCGAGGGCCTTAGGACTGACATGAAAGCAGCGATCCATCCCCATTACGCCGAGATCCGCGTGCACTGCGCGTGCGGCAACGCATTCGTCACCCGCTCCACGCATAAAGGCGACATCAGCGTAGAAATTTGCGCCGCCTGTCATCCCTTCTTTACCGGCAAGCAGAAACTCATGGACACCGCTGGCCGCGTCGAGCGCTTCCGCCGCAAGTATGCCAAGAGCGATGCGGGCAAAGCCCCGGCGACGAAAACCGAAGCGGAAAAGAAGTAGGCTCCGCAGCCAAGCGACATTCGCAAGCCTCCCGCGCGGGAGGCTTTGTTTTTCTGGACCCACGCCGTCTTGGGAGCGAGCGACCGCAACGTCCCCGGAACTGGCTGTAATTCCATTGGTGAAAGCACGTAAAATCAGACGATGGGAAAGTTCTGGGACAATCCGCGTAGTGTGATCGCGCCGGAGGTCAGCCGGGTCAACCCGAGCGCCGACACAGTCTTTCCCCGCTCGGTTGCGATCGGCAACGTCCGCATCGCTCCCGCCACCGTCCTCGCACCCATGGCCGGCGTCACCGACACCGTGTTCCGCCGCTTCATCAAGAACCTAGGCGGATGCGGCCTCATCATGACCGAATTCACTTCCGCCGATGGACTGCTGCGCGATCCGCGTGTTCGCGGGCGCTACCTTCACTTCTATGCCGACGAGCATCCCATCTCGGCCCAGCTCTTTGGCAGTAACCCGACCGTGTTGGCCGACGCTGCCCGGCTGGTTGAAGACGTGGGCTTCGACCTGGTCGACCTGAACCTGGGCTGCCCCGCAAAAAAAGTCGTGAAGTGCAACGGAGGCTCTGGCCTGTTGCGCGATCTGCCCCTGATCCGTGAGATTTTCGAAGCGGTGCGCGCCGCCGTCAAGATTCCGTTCACGGTTAAGTTTCGGGCGGGATGGAGCGACGACGAAATCGTCTGCGTGGAACTGGCGCGCATGGCGGAAGGCTGCGGCCTGGGCGCGGTTGCCCTTCATGCCCGCACCCGCGAGCAAGGCTACAGCGGAAACGCGCGCTGGGAGTGGATCGCATCCGTTCGGCAGGCGGTCAAAATTCCCGTCATCGGCAACGGCGACATCCGCTCTCCGGAAGATGCCTGTGCCATGGTGGCCCAGACCGGCTGCGACGCCGTCATGCTGGGACGAATGGCACCAGCCAACCCCTGGATCTTCCGCCAGATCGATCAGTACGTAACTCGCAGCGGCAGGGCCGCCGACCTCTATCCAACCAGCGGAAGCTCCGTCGAGCGCTGCGGACCGGCCCAGGACGCCGTCATCCGCAAGCCCTACGATGAACCCACCGAGCGCGACCGCCACCACATGATCCGTACCTACTTCCAGATGCTGCTCGAAGAGGAAATGCCCGGCTCCGAAGGCAAGATGAAGCAATTCGCTTCCTGGTTTACCCACGGCATCCCTGGAGGCGCCGCGCTCAGAAAGACGATCTACGAGGCCAAGAGTGGAACGGAGATACTTGCACGGGTGGAAGAATTCTTCGAAACCAGGCTTCCCGCGCCGATCACGTAGGTGCCAGTCTGGCGTCTCCTGTTTCCTCAATGCCGTAACGCGAGCGCGCCAACGATAGTGGCACGGCGTCCGCGCAGAGGGATGCGGATCGGAAAACACCACCGCCGCTCGCCCCGGCTGAAGTTCTTCGCGGTTCACCTGCGAGACGAAAAATTACCAAGATGCCATTGCATGGGCTCGCTCGTGACGGCCACACTCGCCCTCTGTCGGTACGGACGCCGTCGAGCCGATTCCCCGGGTGCGCCTTGGGCACCAGACCGCGGCGGAGGAAGGGCGATCGAAAGCGCTGAGCCGAAGCCGGCCATGCAGATCGAGCCCGGGGCGGCTAGGCCGGCACCAGCCTCAATTTTCCCCGCTCCCCACGATCCACGTATCCCCATGGCGTGGCGTCATCATGGGTAAACACGGTCAGCCATTTCTCGGGAATCGCCTGCGAATAATACTGCTTGCGACTCTCAATCGTCTGCAGCGGAAACAAATCAAAAGCCATCGCCCAAGTCACGTCGAGATGATGGGAAGTCGGAATCAAGTCGGAGATGTAGCAGGCCGTCCTCCCCCCGCTTTCGACCATAACCGCCTGCATGTTGGCCGTGTGCCCCGGAAAGACCTTCACCGAGATGCCCGGCCAAAGCTCCCGGTTGCCGTTCAGCAAAACCATTTGGCCGGTCGCGAGCAGGGGATCGTAATTCGGACTCATGTAGCTGACGGCATCGCGTTCCAGTTGCAGGCGGCCATGTTCCCACTCCTGCTCCTGCACGTAATACTTGGCTTTCGGAAACGTCGCGACCACCAAATCGCCCCGGCGTATGGTATTCCATCCGCAGTGGTCGAAATGCAGGTGCGTGTTGATGACGATATCGATATCTTCGGGCGCCAGGCCAGCGCGATGCAGATTGTCAAGCAGCTGTGCCGGTTGCTTGTAGATCTGCACCATCTTTTCGGGCAGCTTGTTGCCGATCCCGGTTTCGATCAGGATATTTTTCTCCCCGGTTCGCACGAGCAGAGAATTCAGACCGGTGTCGACGCGGTTCAGCTCGTCCGGCGTCATCCTCTTCGACCACATGGTCTTCGGAACCACGCCGAAAAAAGCTCCGCCATCCAGCCAGTACGTGCCATCGGAGACGATCGTAACTTCGTAATCGCCGAGAGTTGTGCGATACATAAAAACCAGCCTTCGGACGCTCAGCCCGCCCCTTCAGCCCGCAACCTCACTCGCAAGTGCCCGACCAAAATTGCGAGCTGAACGCGTGCCGGTTATTTCAATTCCTGGTTCCAAAAATCTGTCATCATGTGAAACAACTGGGTGCGCGCAGCCGAACCCGAGATGCCGTGCGTCTTACCCGGATACACCATCAGACGGAACTGCTTCTGCGCCCGGATCAGTGCGTCGGTCATCTGGATCGTATTCTGAAAATGCACGTTGTCATCGCTTGTCCCGTGCACCAGGAGCAAAGAACCGTGGAGGTTGCCGGCCGACCCGACGACCGAATCGTCATAGCCGGCGCCGTTGTCTTTCGGCATTCCCATATAGCGCTCGGTATAGATCGAATCGTAGTCGCGCCAGTTCGCCACCGGGGCCACCGAGATTCCTGCCTTGAAGCGGTCGGAATGGGTCAGCGAATATAGCGTCATAAATCCCCCGTACGACCATCCCCAGACACCGGTCCGTGTGCGGTCAAGCTGCGGATATTGCGCGTACAACTGGTCGAGCGCGGCGAGCTGGTCTTTCAGTTCGACGGCACCGAGTCGGCTGCGGAGTGCCGCCGAAAACTTGCGCCCCCGGTTACCGCTGCCGCGGTTATCGACCTTGAAGGTGGCGAACCCTTGGCGAGCCAGAATCTGATCGAACAGCGCATTTGCTCCGGCCCATGCTTTTTCCACGATTTGCGCCGTGGGCCCGCCATAGACGTTCACAATCAGTGGCACGGGCTGGTTCGGGTCGGCCGCAGGCGGCAGGAGCAGCGATCCGTAAAGTGCCGTGCCATCGGCGGCCTTGAATTCGAGATACTTCGGCGCGATCAGATCGTAGTCACCCACACTGCGCGCCTGCCAGAGTTCGTGGCACGCGCTTCCGGTCCCGCACACCGCGATTCGGGGCGGCACCTGCGGGGCGGAATAGTGCTCAACATAATGCTTGCCATTCTCGGAAAAGGTGGCGGCGTAGACGCCCTCTTCGGAAGAGACGCGCTTCAGCCCGGTGCCGTCGAGCTTCACCGAGAACAGCTGCTGCTGCAGCGGATCCTCCTTGTTGGCGGTGAAGAAGACCGTGCCCGATTCCTCGTCAACGCCGCTGACCGCCAGAACCTCATAGTCGCCGCTCTCGAGCTGCCGTTCGAGGTTCGCATCGGCGGCCAGGGGATCCTGCGGGCTGAATCGGTAGAGGTAGATGTGGGTGTGGCCGTCGCGCCAACTGGTCCACAAAAAGCGGTCGCCCGATTTCAGAATGCGAAAGTCGTCGTTAACCTCGACCCACGCATCCGGCGCCAATTCGGTCAGCACCTTGCGAGCTTTGCCTGACTTCGCGTCGATGAAGTAAAGATCCATCACGTCCTGCTTGCGATTCAGCACTTCCGCCCAAGCCCAGCCCTCGCGGATCCAGCCAAAACGCGGTACGTAGGCCTCCTCATCGCCCAGTTTGATCCAGCGCGGCTTGCCGCTGCCGCTCCCCACCACGCCCAGGCGCACGCTCGGATTCGGATCACCTGCCTTGGGATATTTTTCCTGCTCCACTCGGGGATGCGTTAGCAGCCAGTCGGTAATGGGATAGGTCGGCACCCGTGTCTCATCCATCTGCAGAAAAATGATTTCGCTTCCCGCCGGCGACCAAAAATAGTTGCTGCGCACCGACAGCTCCTCGGCGTAAACCCAGTCGACTTCGCCATTGAGCAGATTGGCCTCGTCATCCTTTTCCCTGTCCTTATCCTTGCCCTTTTCCTTTTCCGCGCGCGTCAGCGCGCGCTCGCCTTCTTCCCCCGACACGGGATGCACATAGAGGTGGTGATTGCGCACATAGGCGAGCCGCTTGCCATCCGGAGAAAACTTCGGATCATCACTCGGGTCGGGGGACGATGTAAGCTGCACCGCCGTTCCCGTATCAAGGCTGTAATACCAGAGCTGCCCCTGGGAATCGAACAGCAGATGTTGAGAATCTGGCGACCAGATGTAGGCCGCGACGTGATAGCGCGTCACGCGCTCCTTCTCACGCTCGTCGGTGATGCGACTGGTGGGGGGTGCCAGCTGCGAAAGCTTCCCCTCACTCACCAGCACTTTCTTCTCGCCCGTGGTCGTATCCACATACCACAGTTCGCCGTGCTCGCCCGAATCGTCGCGCTGCACAAAGGAAACCTTCGTCCCATCCGGGCTCCATTTGATCGTTTCCGGAGCCCGCCCCGTAATGCCGCCCTCGGCAAAGATCTGTTCGATCGTGAGTGGCTTGGAGGCGACCGTCGATGCCGCGTTCTGGGCGCTCGATGCAGCCAGTAAAACCAGCAGGTTAATACCCCACAAGACAAAAAGCTTTTTCACGAACATACCCCAGTTCCGCAGGATGTGTGACCTACACAGAGCAACCTCGTAATTTAGCACGGGATAATTTCTGCAACGCGCAGCGGGCGATCGTTTTCGTTACTTCTTCGTGGCTTCCGCTTGCCCAACTACAGAATCGTGGCCAGTTCCGCGCCCACCGGATGCTTCGCTTCGTAGGCGGCAATCTCCGCCTCATGTTGCAGCGTCAGTCCGATGTCGTCCAGTCCGTTCAGCAAGCAATGGCGTGAGAATTCATCCATGGCAAAGGTCTCTACCAGACCTCGATCATCTTCCACGCGTAACCGGTCGAGGTCGACGATCAGCCGGTAATTGTCGATCTCCCGCGAGCGACGCATGACTTCGGCAAGCGATGGCTCGCTGAGCCGCACCGTCAGCAGACCGTTCTTCAGACTGTTGTTGGCAAAGATGTCGGCAAACGAGGAGGCGATCACCACCCGAAAGCCGTAATCCGCCAGCGCCCACACCGCATGTTCGCGCGAGGACCCGCAGCCGAAGTTCTTCCCGGCCACCAGAATCGAGGCCTTTTGATAGCGGGGGGCATGGAGCACAAATTCGTCGATCCTTTTCCCGTCGCCCGAAAATCGCCAATCATAAAAGAGAAACTCCCCAAACCCGGTCCGCTCAATGCGCTTCAAGAACTGTTTGGGAATGATCTGATCGGTGTCCACGTTCACCTTATCCAGCGGAACCACGATTCCGGTGTGTTTTCGAAAGGGCTGCATATTTTTGTTTGCTCAACTTCCTGCCGGCTTGCCTGGAGAGCGCGCGGCTTCGGCCGTGCCACCCCAACCGCGCTCGCGGCGCGGGCGTTCCCCCTGCGGTACTACCGACTGACTCCCTACACGCCGGGTGCGTTTCTACTAAAATTTCCAATTCCGGATATCCGTAAAGTGCCCCGCGATCGCCGCCGCGGCCGCCATCGCCGGACTCACCAGATGCGTCCGCCCTCCCCGCCCCTGTCGGCCCTCGAAATTCCGGTTGCTGGTCGAAGCGCACCGCTCTCCCGGCTGCAGGATGTCCGGATTCATTCCCAAACACATCGAGCATCCCGACTCCCGCCACTCAAACCCCGCGTCCACAAAAATGCGGTGCAGTCCTTCCTGCTCCGCGACCTGCTTGATTGCCTGCGACCCGGGCACCACCATCGCCCGCACTTTTGGATTCACATGCTGCCCCTTTGCCACCCGCGCCGCCGCCCGCAAATCCTCGATGCGCGAATTGGTGCATGACCCGATGAACACCCGGTCCACGGCAATGTCTTCGATCGGCGTTCCCGCCTCCAATCCCATGTAGGCCAGCGCCTGCTCTGCCGCCCGGCGCTCGCCTTCCTGCGGGAAACTGTTCAACTGGGGGACCCGCCCGTCCACCGCCACCACCATCCCAGGATTGGTTCCCCAGGTCACGAACGGAGCCAGCGAGGCCGCGTCAATTTCAACCACCCGATCGAAATGCGCTCCCGCATCGCTTGCCAACGTTCGCCAGTCCGCAACCCGTGCTTCCCAATCACTCCCCTTGGGGGCAAAGCGACGGCCGCTCACATAAGCGAAAGTCGTTTCATCGGGAGCGATCATGCCCGCCCGTGCTCCCGCCTCGATGCTCATGTTGCACAGAGTCATGCGCTCCTCCATCGACAAGGCACGCACCGCATTGCCCGCGTACTCGATGACATATCCGGTCGCGCCATCGGTACCGATCCGGCCAATGATGCCGAGCGCCAGATCCTTTGCCGTCACGCCACGACCCAGCTTTCCGTCCACGTGGATCTGCATCGTCTTCGGTTTTTTCTGCGGCAAACACTGCGTCGCCAGCACATGTTCCACTTCCGAAGTTCCAATGCCAAACGCCAGCGACCCAAAAGCGCCGTGGGTCGAGGTATGGCTGTCGCCACAGACAATCGTCATCCCCGGCAAGGTGATGCCCAGTTCCGGCCCTATGACGTGCACAATGCCCTGCTCCGCAGAATCGATATCGAACAGCGGAACCCCAAACTCCCGGCAATTTTTCTGCAACGCTTCGATCTGCTTGGCCGCAATCGGGTCCGCAATCGGCAGTCCGCGCGGCGTCGTAGGAATATTGTGGTCAACCGTAGCCACCGTCCGCAGCGGTTGCCGCAAACGCCGGCCATGGGCGCGCAAACCGTCGAAGGCCTGCGGCGAGGTCACTTCATGCACCAGGTGCAGATCGATGTAGAGAAGCGCCGACTGTTGCTGGGGAGAAGCAACCACGTGCGCGTCCCAGACTTTCTCAAACAGGGTGCGAGGAGCCATGCTCTAAGTTTCGCCCATAATTCGCCAATACTTCAAGTCGCCGCCTACCGGCGCGCCCAAGCCCACCTTCTCCGTGGGGAGACGCGCCCTAGCGAGCGAGCCCTCTCCAGCCGAAGACGCGACCCGCGGCGTCTCGCCAAACAATTCCTCCCCGCCTCCGAACACCCGGCAAAATTCCGCGTTTCCGTTTATGATTCAATCAGTCCATCGAGGGAACACCGCACATGATCAACGGCAAACGCATTGCCGTAGTCTTGCCCGCCTACAACGCGGAGAAGACGCTGGAAGCGACGGTTCGGGAATTGCCCGATCTTGTCGATATCCGCATTCTTGTCGACGACCACAGCTCCGATCGCACCCTGGAAGTTGCGCAACGACTGGGCTTGCGGTCGTTTGTGCACAACCGCAACTATGGTTACGGGCGCAATCAGCAGACTTGCTACCACGAGGCTTTGGCGGCCGGCGCCGACGTGGTCATCATGGTTCACCCCGACTACCAATACACGCCGCTGCTGGTCACGGCCATGGCCAGCATGATCGCCTACGGCGTCTACGACGTGGTCTTGGGCTCGCGCATCATCGGCGGCACAGCCCTGCGCGGCGGCATGCCTCTTTACAAATACATTGCCAACCGGCTACTCACAGCCTTTGAAAACCTGTTCCTCGGCGTCAAGCTGTCCGAATACCACACCGGGTACCGCGCTTTCAGTCGCGAGGTGCTCACCCGCCTGCCGCTCCGTGAAAACAGCGACGATTTCGTTTTCGACAACCAAATGCTCGCCCAGTGCGTCTACTTCGGCTTCCGTATTGGCGAAGTCTCCTGCCCCACCAAATATTTCGAGCAAGCTTCCTCCATCAACTTCCGTCGCAGCGTCCGCTACGGCTTCGAGGTGCTGCAGACCACTCTCCAGTTCGCCCTCGAGCGCGCCGGCATCCTCCGCAACCCCATCTTCAGCGAAAAGGGAAAGACGCTCGAGGCCGGCTCCGAGCCTTACTACCAAGGCGAAATCCCGACCGCGTCACCGCACCGGTAAGAGACCTGGAGCGCCGGGCTCGCCGCCCGGCCGCGCTGCAGACTGCGACCGCAACCCGCACGGCGAGATGAGTCCGTAACGCCACCCCAGTTGGCTTCACCACCGGAAAGCAATTACACGCCGAACCGCGAAGACATCCGAAAACCTATGTCCGGCACTTCTTGAATAATTGCGGCGCCGGGAAACCATAGCCGGGGTCGTCGGCCTGCAATTGCCTGGGAACAGACGAGCCGCCAAGCAAGGGAGATCGAAAGATCGAAAGGGGGCAAGATGGGCTGAAATCTCAGCTCGCGACTTCGCTCGGGTTTCTGCCCGAGCCGTGCCGGGAGATGCAATCCCGCCATGCCGCAACACCCGGTTCAACTATCGCTTCCCGGACAGAAACCCCAGAATCTTGCTGGCCAGCTCGTCCGAGAAACCAAACCGCGCCTTGGCCCGCGAATAAAGATCCACGGCCTGCTTATCCAACCAGATCATGCTCGACTTCCAGGGGCCGTCCTGGGGTCGCGGACGATAGTCGGTAGAGCGAAGTTTGACCTCGGTCCCGGACTCGACCGTGTAGTAATACAACGCCAGGCTCTTGCGAGACTCGCCCGCAGGGCACCGCAAAGGATCTGGGAAGCCATGGAAGGAAATTTCATCGGTGCGAAAAATCAGCGCCTCGTTAAACCGCGGGGGTACCTTCGCCACACAGCGACGCATCTCCCGATCCCAGAGTTCTAGTGCACCTCCCCAGTCCTCGTGCCAGCCCGGATTCAGGTAGAGAATCAGATTGACCCGCCGACGCCAGTTCGGGTGGTAATGGTGGTTGCTGAAGTCGGTGTGTACGTTCAGGAAGCCGCCGGCGCCCGACTGATGCAGTCCGCCGCCTTCGAGCGATTCATCCGCCAGCAGTCCGGCAATGCCGGTCAGCTGCGAAAGCCAAAGCACAAATGCTTCCGAGTTCAGCTCGTCGACGACCTCGCCGAGCAGGGGCGGAAAAAGCGATCGCTTGGCCAGCCCCATCTTGTTCTCGTTCTGGTGTTTGTAACGGGTCCAGGCATCGGTCGCCATGTCCGGGAACTCACGCGCCAATTCGGCGGCCAGGTCCGGATCGAGGAATCCCTCCAGGTGCACGTGAGGATAGGGCTGAGCGTCCCGAAACTGCCGCTGCAAGCTCGGCAGGCCGGAGGACCACTTCCCGTACGGAAACAGGGACCGAGTTGCGGGGATGAAGATTGGATCTGCCATGCGTCCGATTCGGTGACGTCAAAGATCAATAGCCTACCATAGGCGCGCAAACGCCTCAGTCTACTTTACAGACGCGCACCGCCGAATTTTGATAGGGACAGGACAGCCCGTCCAGCCGACCCTCGGATGCGTTTGGCTGTTGCAATACAACCCAGCTGATGCCGTACTTACGTTGCAGCCGTTCGAAATCCTGCCGGCCGAGGGATTTCCAATGGCTTTGATCCGCAATCTGCTCCGCCCACTTCACCGAAAGCGGGGGGAACATCGAACACGCTCCTTTGTCTTTGACCAAATCCGCTAGCATGCTGCGCTCCGCGCGAGCCCGGAATCCGTTCTCGTCTTCGCCCGCCAAGTGCATGTGATCCGGATCCAACGCGAACAAGGCGTCGATCGGAGTGTTTCCGCGAATCCACTCGAAAGCCTGCGCCCACAGGTTCGTCGGCCGTGCCCACGGCCACTCGATGTGCGAGCTTGCGGGAAACAACTGGCGCTGCGCAAAAGCCATCCCCAAACTGAGGGGGATGAACAGCACCGCCCAGCGCCACACCCGACGTTGCAGCGCATACTCCCCCAGCCATCCGCCGCCCGCCACGACCAGCACCATGTAGCACAACGCCAGGCAACGCAGCGGCTGAAGGCGCGTCAGAGCCTCGAAGCGAGCGGGGATGCCAAGCGCAATCGAGGCCAACAGCGCGATGAGCACAAACGGCACCATCGCCCGCGATACCAGCTGCAGATTCTTCATGCCACGCCGGCCTGCCCAGGTTCCAAACCAGAAAAACAGCAGCACCGGCCCGATTGCGCCCAGCCACTCGTACCACTCCCAGCGCAATACGAAATGGGAAGATTGACGCAGCGCGACCTCATGATACGCGGCCGGCGGAGGATCGAGAGTAATGCCGAAAGGAAGCGCCGCAGCCAAGCCCAATACCCGCGGACGATACTTGTCGAGCAAGACCAGCCAACCGCAAAACAGAATGGCAAAGCTTGCCATGAACGGGTGCATCGCCGCGGCAAAGGCCAGCCACAATGCTGCGCGTCCATACTTGTGGTGCAGCAGTTCCGCCACCGCAAACAGCGCCGCAAACGCCGCCAGGTTCCGCGGATTCAAGTACTGATCCAGGATATAAAGCGCCGTTCCCGCGACCGGCAGCGTGAGCAAGGCGGCCATCAGGGCCACGGCCGCCCAGCGGGCGCGCTCGCTTTCAAAAAAAGCCGATGCCAGGCGCCAGCTGGCCGCCAGCAACAAAAAGATGGAGAGCAGCTGCCAAAAAAAAGTGGCCCACGGCAACGGCAGGTGGGTGGCCCGAATCGAAAGAGCGATCAGATTCGGATACAGCGAGTGTCCCGCATGTTCGCCAAAGAACTCCCCATTCACCGGAAACAAACGAGGATTGAGGATCTTCAGAACCCCGGGAAGGTAAATCTCCGCGTCTTCTGCGTAGGGATGATACCCGTGGATGAGTAGCGCCAGCGCGGTCAAAAGCAGCAAGCCAACAACGGTCTTGATCTTCAGAAGGAGTCTCTCCCACGACTCGAAATTGATGTTCTCCAGAAAGCTTCGCGGACGTACCAGGCGAGGAGAGTCGTGTTAAGAATACCTGCCGCTCGAAGCCGGGGTCAACGCGCGCGGCCCGGCGTTCTAGGCAGGGCCGAGAGTACTTGCAGCGGCCCGAAACTCTCCGTAGCATCTAATCTGGCAGATGACAACGGCAGCGGAGCAGAACGGACGAAACCACTTGGCGCTCGGCGAAATGTTCAGTTTCGCTTACGAGACATTCCTTACCAACAAGGTCCGGTTTGCGCTGACCGCGCTGGGGATGGTCATCGGAACCGCCTCCCTGATTCTGGTCACCACCATCGGTCTCACGGGCAAGCAGTATCTGTTGAACCAGATACAGTCGATCGGATCGAACTGGATCTATGCGGAATACGAAAGCGGCGGCGGACGCATCGCCGACAACGTTAACGACGGCCTCACCATTCAGGACATGGAAGCGGTCCGGAGGCAGGTGGACGGCATCGTCGCCGCCTCGCCCGTGCTTCCCCTGAACGATCGGGTGGCGGTCGGAAACGGCCAGGAACGTGACCTGCAGATCATGGGGGTGTACCCGGAATACGAGCAAATTCGCAATCTCGTCATTCTCTCGGGACGATTCTTCGACCAGCAGGATTCGCAGGCCCATAACAAGGTTGGCGTCGTCACCCCGAAACTGGCGATTCAACTCTACGGGTCCGATGAAGCGGCGCTCGGAAAGACAGTCAAGCTGAGCGGGCTGCCCTTTACCATTATTGGGACCTTCCGGGAGCGAGTCGATCAATTCGGAGAATCGGAGGTGACCGATAACACCATGTTGATTCCCTACAGTGTGATCCGCTATTTTCAGGAATCGCCCACGGTGAAGGAGATCTTCTTCTCTGCCTCGGATCCCTCCCTGGTCGAGCCCATTACCGCCCAAGTGCAGCGCGTTCTCCAGTCACGCCATCGTCCCGAATCCGTTTACAGCGTCAGGAATCTGACCGAACTGGTGGCGGTTGCCGACAAGACGGCGACCGCCATGACCATGGTCCTGCTCGCGGTCTCGCTGGTCGTGCTGCTGGTCAGCGGGATCGGCATCATGAACATTATGCTGGCCACGGTCAGCGCCCGCATCCGCGAAATCGGTATCCGCAAGGCGGTCGGCGCCACCAACCGTGAGATTCGCCTCCAGTTCCTCTCGGAAGCCATCCTCATCTCCCTGATCGGCGGAGTCCTGGGCATCATTATCGGACTCGCGATTCCGTTTTCGGTGCGCTTTTTCACGCCCTTTCGCATCCCGATTGACGGCAAGTCGGCCATCATCGCGATTGTCGTCTCGTCGCTGGTCGGCATCCTGTTCGGCACCGTCCCGGCCATCCGCGCCTCGCAGCTCGATCCGGTCGAGAGCCTGCGCTACGAGTAGAATCCCCCAGGCACAAAGCAGGGGCCTTCCGGCGACAGGATCCTCAGGAATCAAGAATCCAATCCATAACAAGTAGGACACAGAGCCCGAATTTCTGCCAGAATAGCCCGTTAAAGGTCGCCAACTGTCATAAAATCGAGCGGGAAAGAGGTTGCGTCCCTCTTCCCAGGCACTCATGCCATCGACCCAAGGTACGAACCGAACCGGCGCCGTCGTCCTGCTAAGCGGCGGCATGGACTCCTGCGTCTGCGCCGCTCTGGCCGCCCGCGACCACGAAGCCGCGGCCCTCCATATTAGCTACGGGCAGCGCACCGAAGAGCGGGAACGACACTGCTTCGAAAGCATCTGCGACCGGCTCGGAATCCGCCACCGCCTGCTGGTGCGCAACGAAGCGCTGCGCGCCATTGGAGGCTCGGCCCTGACCGATCCCAGCATCGCCGTTCCCGAATCGCCCCTCGGGGCCGCCCACGCAGGCAACAGCATACCGGTTACCTATGTGCCGTTCCGCAACGCGCATTTTCTCGCCGTCGCCGTCAGCTGGGCGGAAGTACTGGGAGCGGAAAAAATCTACATTGGAGCGGTCGAACCGGACAGTTCCGGCTATCCCGATTGCCGTCCGGAGTACTATCGGGCGTTTAATGAGGTGGTGAAAGCGGGGACAAGAGATGGCACAATCCGGGTCGTAACCCCGCTGATCGCCATGCATAAACGTGCGATTGTGACGCTGGGCCTTGAACTGAGTGCCCCGTTCGATTTAACGTGGTCATGCTATCAGCGCGAAGATCGCGCCTGCGGGGTCTGCGACAGCTGTGTGCTCCGCCTGCGTGCGTTTCGCGATGCGGGCGCGGAAGATCCCATTCCGTACGCGGAAGCCGCCGTCCGATTGCGCTAGAGCCGCCCTGTCGCGGCCCTTAAACTTCAGATTCAAAGCCGGGAGGCTAGATCATGACGAAATATTTCATCCTTCCACTGCTGCTTGTTCTCGCCGTGTCGTTGTCGGCTCCACTGGCCATCGCGCAAACCACAGGCACGGTGAAGGGAGTCTGTAAAGACGCCGACGGAAAACCAATTGCCCAAGCCGAAGTCGAGTGGCTGGGGACTGAATCCGGCCACACTTACAAGCTCAAAACCAACAACAAGGGTGAGTACTTCTCTCTCGGCATCGTCCCTGGCAAGTACAACGTCAAGCTCAGCCAGGCTGGCAAAGAACTGTTTCACTACAACGGTGTTCCCGTGGGCCTCGAAGAAACCACGCAGGACTTCGACCTGAAAAAAGAGCAGGCGGCCCAGGCCCAAGGCCAGGGATTGACTCCTGAACAAGTGAAGGCGCGGCAGGATGCTGCCGCCAAAATCGCGTCCGAAAACAAGACCGTCGGTTCGCTCAACGAAAAACTCAGAGCTGCCGCTGCCGCCTCCGATGCCAAGGACTACGAAACCGCGATTGCGACTCTCAATGAGGCCAACCAGATCGACCCCACCCGCGATCTGATCTGGTTCAAACTGGGCGATGCGTACCGCATGTCGGGACCCAAGCAGACCGATCCCGAAGAAAAACAGAAGCGCTACGAAGCCTCGGTGGCTGATTTCCAGAAGGCAATTGACCTGCGCACGGCTTCAGAGGCTGCACAGAAAGAGCCGGACAACAACAAGAAGCTGGCCGCCTACTACAATAACCTGGCTGATGCCTATTCGAAGATCCACAAGGTCGACGAAGCGGTAGCCAGCTATAACAAGGCGCTGCAGCTGGACCCGCCGGGGGCTGCCGGATACTGGTTCAATATCGGCGCGGTCCTCACCAATGCGGGTCGACCGGATGACGCCATTGCCGCGTTTGACAAGGTGATCGCCGCCGATCCCACCAAAGCGGTTGCCTATTATCAGAAAGGCGTAAACCTGATCGGCAAGGAGACCATTGGAAAGGACGGCAAAGTCGTCGCCCCCGACGGTACGGCCGAGGCCTTCCAGAAATATCTCGAACTCGATCCCAATGGCCCCTATGCCGAAGGCGCCAAGGGTATGCTGGCCAGCATCGGTGCAACCGCGGAGACGGGCTTCGGAAACAAGAAGAAACCGGTAAAAAAATAGGCGAAACAACCATTCATTCGTGCTGGGATCAAGAGCGGCAGCGCTGCCGCTCTTCCCCTCCGATCGCGTTCCTTCCTTCCGTTACCGAGGTCTATGACCTACTTGTCCTTCGCACTTAGGCTCCGACACGCTACATTCATTTCATAGGTTCTTCCGGCTCTGCGATGGTTCTCCCCTGTGGCGTCACGGTTTGATCTCTGGGAGTGTGTACCATGGCTGCTCCGGGGAATTCCCCGATTGCGATCGCGTTCGAGGGCGTCAGCGGAACGGGTTCGATACCCACTTCCGTTCTGCTTGCCGGCATGTTGCGCGCCTCGGAAAAAGTCAGCGATCTGATTTTTTCGCCCGGCCGTCCGCCTCAGGTCGAGATTCACGGACAACTCACGGCGGTCGAGATTTCCGGCAGCAGCACGCTTTCGGCAGACGACACCCGCCGCATCGCCGCCGACCTGATCGGCGCCAATAAGCAGGCCATCAATACTCTGCGCGAGCAGGGCTCGTGCGACGTTTCCTACGGGCTGCCCGGCCTGGCGCGCTTCCGGGTCAACGTCTTTATCCAGCGTGGAAGTTGCGCGATCGTAATGCGCGTGATTCCGACCGTCATACCGACCTTCAGCGCCCTTCATTTGCCCACGCAACTGGAAGAGGCGGCCAAGGTTCGCAACGGCATCATCCTGGTAACCGGAGGAACGGGCTCGGGCAAATCTTCCACTCTGGCCGCCCTGATTGACCGCATCAACTGCGAGCATTGCTATCACATTTTGACGGTCGAAGATCCCATCGAATTTCTCCACAAACACAAGAAATCGACCGTCCACCAGCGCGAGTTGCACAGTGATACGCCGACCTTCGCGATGGCTCTGCGGGCGGCGCTGAGGCAAGCGCCACGCGTTATCATGGTCGGCGAAATCCGCGATCGCGACACTCTCGAAATTCTTCTCGAAGCCGCCGAAAACGGTCACCTCGTCCTCTCCAGCATGCACACGGTCGATGCCTGCAAGACGGTGGAACGCATCGTCGGCACGTTTTCTGCCCCCGAACAGCAGTCGGTGCGGGAACGCCTGGCCAAAACGTTTCGCTACATTGTCGCGCAGCGATTGATCCCGCGACCCGACGGCGGCGATCGTATCCCGGTAGTCGAGATCCTGAAATCCAATTCCCGCACCCGCGATTGTGTCGAACAAGGCGAACGGCCGGGTCGCACGCTGCTGGACGGCATCAAGGCGAGCGAGAACGAAGGCATGCAGCACTTCGACGGTGAGATCGCGAAACTGGTCCGCTCCGGACTGGTCGACCTCGAAACCGGCCTCTGTTTCGCCAGCAACGCGACCGTGCTGGGACAGGAACTGGCGCGTTAGGACAATTTTCCGTTCCCGCTTCTCCGTTCGCCGCTCGCAACCCTTGCCTCGGCCCAAGCCGACGGCTCGAGATCTCGATACGCGGAGCAAAATCCGGCGCGTATCATGGCGACATGTCTTCGGTAGTGAGCTTTGAACAGGCCCGACACCAGGTGGAGGAGCACGCAGCCGGGGTGCGTCCGGCAGGGACCGAGCGGGTCGACCTGCTGGCGTCGGGGGGACGAGTGCTAGCCGAGGAAATTGTGGCGGATCGCGACTTTCCTCCCTTTCCCCGGGCAACCCGCGATGGATACGCGGTGCGAGCCGAGGACTTGGTGCGCGTCCCGGCGCGACTCGAGGTCGCAGGCGAGATTAAGGCGGGCGATGGGCCGGAACGAGCGGGCGGCCCGGTCGGGCGCGGTCAGGCGGTGGGAATCATGACCGGGGCTCCGCTGCCTGCGGGTAGCGACGCGGTGGTGATGATCGAGCATACCTCGTTGCTCGAACCCCTTTCGGGTAAGCAGGTGGAGGTTCGGCGCAGCGTTCGCGCTGGTGAAAATTTTGTTCCCCGCGGGGCGGAAGCTCGCGCGGGGCAATCGCTGATTGCCCGCGGCCGGCGAATGGATCACCCGGGGATAGCGATTGCGGCGGCGGTCGGAAAAAGCCATGTCCAGGTCTTCCGCCAACCGCGAGTGGCGGTGCTTTCGACTGGGGATGAGCTGGTGGACATCGACGCCACGCCCCTACCAGGGCAGATCCGAAATTCGAACTCCTATTCGTTGGCGGCACAAGTGCGGGGCGCCGGTGGCGAAGCGGTGCGGCTGGCGGTAGCTCCGGATGAGCGGCGACAGCTGCGAGCCTTGATCGAAGAGGGGCTCGGGTACAACCTTCTGCTGCTGACCGGCGGCGTTTCCATGGGCAAGTACGATCTGGTCGAGCAGGTGCTCGCGGAGTTGCAAGCGCAATTTTATTTTACCGGTGCCGAGATTCAGCCCGGACGCCCGGTCGTGTTTGGCTCGTGCGAGCCGCCGCGGACATATTTCTTCGGGCTGCCAGGGAATCCAGTTTCGACCATGGTGACGTTCGAATTGTTCGCGCGGCCGATGATCGAGGCGCTGGCGGGAATGACGCCCCGGCGGCTGATCTTTCTGCGCGCCAGGCTGAAGTCAGAGATCCGAACCCCGACCGGACTGCGGCGATTTCTTCCCGCAGTGCTGTCGGGAGAGTTTGAGAACGAGGAAGTAGAACTGGCCCGATGGCAGGGCTCGGGCGACATCGCTACGCTCGCCCGGGCGAACTGCTATGTGGTAATCCCTCCGGCTCGCGAACGGATCGAGGCGGGCGAGTGGGTGTCGCTGCTGATGCCATCGAATGGCTGAGAGGGGAGGAAAGGTTCGGAAGATGCGACCTGCGGTGCAGTTGCGATACCCTGTTGGACATGCCGAAGAAACTTTCCCACTATGACGCGCACGGCCAGGCCCGCATGGTCGACGTGTCGCAGAAGCCGCGCACGGCGCGAGAGGCCGAGGCGAGGGCTTTTGTCCTCATGTCGCCAGCCGTGCTGCGGGCGCTGCCGCAGAATCCCAAGGGCGATCCGCTGGAAGTAGCGCGGACGGCGGGCATCATGGCGGCCAAGCGGACCTCGGAATTGATTCCAATGTGCCATCCGGTGCCGCTCTCGTACATTGCTGTGGCTCTACGCGTGTGCGAGAATGGCGTTTCTGTCGCCGCCCAAGTAAAGACCACGTCGGAGACGGGAGTGGAGATGGAAGCACTGGTCGCAGCCAGCGTGGCGGCGCTGACGGTGTACGACATGTGCAAGGCGCTCGACAAAGGCATCGAAATCCGCGAAGTCGTCCTCGAGCACAAATCGGGCGGCCGGACGGGCGAGTACCGAAGACCAGCGAAGCGAAACTAGCGGTTGATTCCATTCCTCTATGGCGAGCAACGTCAAAATCCTGCTGGTCGACGACAACCCGATGGTGCTCGGAATGCTGCAGCAGGCGCTCTCCTCGTTGGGCGAGGTGGCAATCGCAAGCGACGCTGCCGATGCATTATTGAAAGCGGTCGACGACTTGCCGGACTTGCTGATCAGCGACTATCGCATGCCCGGCATGGACGGGCGGCAATTGCTGGAAAAACTGAAGAGCCGGCCCGCAACCGCGGGCATCGCGGTCATCCTCATGGCCAGCAAGGCCGACATCAGCGAACGCTTGTCGATGCAGGATCCGATCGAAGACTATTTGGAAAAACCCTTCTTCCTCAAAGATGCCACCCACAAAATCAAGCGTGTGGTGGACCGAATCGCGCTCGAAAAGCTGAGCAAGGCGGCCTCAACCGATGGAATCTTGCGCGGCAGCTTGTCGCAGATGAACGTGATTGACCTGGTGCAGTCGCTCGAAATGGGACGCAAGAGTTGCCTGCTCACCATGACCAAAGGTGACGAAAAATGCGAGATCTACTTCAGCCAGGGACAGGCCAAGCACGCCACTTACGGCCCGGTTACGGGCGACGAAGCGGTTTTCAAAGTGCTGCGCTGGACCGAGGGCAATTTCCAGATCGATTTCAACGGCAAGTCGTCGCAGGAGACGACGACGCTGAATACGCAGGGCCTGCTGATGGAAGGTCTACGGTTGCTGGACGAAGCGCAGCGCGATGCGGCGACGGAAGGGGAAGATGTCCTCCTCGATACCTGATTCTGTTCCCACGGGTGAAACGCCGGCGGCAGTCCTGACGGTCAGCGATTCCTGTGCCCGCGGCGAGAAGGTCGACCTCTCAGGCCCGAGGGTGGCGGAAGCGCTCGAGCAGAGGAATTTTCGAGTCCTGGTGCGCAGCCTGGTGGCCGATGACCGTGCCGCGATTCAAGAAAAACTGATCGAGCTATGCCGCTCGGCTCGCCTGGTAGTGACCACGGGTGGAACCGGCGTCGCCCCACGCGACGTGACGCCGGAGGCGACCGCCGCGGTGTGTGAGCGGCTGGTGGAAGGGATCGCGGAACAGATGCGACTGGCGGGAATTCGGAAGACGCCATTCGCGGCACTCAGCCGAGCTGTATGCGGGGTTCGGGGCACGAGCCTGATTCTAAATCTCCCGGGCAGTCCGTCCGGTGCGCTTGAGTCGCTCGCCGCGGTCGCGGATCTGCTGCCGCACGCTTTGGAGTTGATCGCGGGCCGGACGGCACATGCGTAGCCGCGACACCGCCGCCTGCTCGCGTACACTGGTCTCAATTCCTTGAGCAGGATCACACATTTTCTCCGCGTATACGGCGAGTGGATCAAGCACGTTCTCGCCCCTCTCGGGCCCTGGGGCATGTTCGCGTTTGCGGCCGTCGACGGCTCGTTCCTGGGCATGCCGCTCGATGCCATCTTCGTCGGCTACGTTTACAACGATCGCTCGCGCTTCTTGTTGTATGTACTGCTGGCGGCGGCCGGCTCGGCGCTAGGAAGCATCGTGCTTTACGTCGTCGGCTACACGGGCGGGGAGGTTCTTTTGCGCAAGCGGCTTTCCGCGGAGCGCTTCGCGAAGATTCACGCGTCGTTTGAAGAGCATGAATTCTGGGCCCTGATGTTCCCGGCGATGTTGCCCCCCCCTGCGCCTTTCAAGATCGTGGTCCTGGCGGCGGCGGCGTTCGAGATGAGCTTTGTGCATTTTCTGCTGGCAATTTTTGCCGGAAGGTGCGTCCGCTTTCTGATTGAGGCGCTGCTGACGTTATGGTTCGGTCCGCAGGTCGTAACCCTGATGGCGAAACTTTTCGCACATCACTTCGTGGGGGTTCTGGTGGCGACAGCAGCCCTCGCCGTCGCCTGGCTGCTGTGGCGGCGAGCCAAGCGGGCTGACCGGGATACAGGGGCGCTGGCAAGCCATGATTCCACGCTCCGCGGCGACGGGGAAAATCAACTTCCTCCTGACCCTCGCGCAGCCGCTTTTTGCGGACCGGCGGAAGGCCCGGGAAAAGCGGAATCGAGGATCGGTCGAGCGCCGGGAGAACGTCCAGACCGTCCACACGATTTCCGTTCTCTTTAGGTTCTCGCCGGCCTCGGGCAGGCCGAGCCCTCGAAGGTCGATCCGCAATCCGAACAACAGATCGGGTCGGTTAGGCGGCAGCAGCCGTGCCTTCCGTTTTGCTCGAGCCGAACATGGCGGCCAACGCAGGCAATCCGAACATGATGGCCGTGAACAGAAGGTCGCCGCCGGCTCCGCGCTGAAAGAAGGGTAGCCCGGCGGCGTAGCAGGTCATCAGGCCGGACAGAGTCTTGGGATACATGTTCCAGCAGGCCCAGACGGCAAAATTACTCACCACGAAAAAAGATGCCGAGCTGGCCAGCGCCGCCCCACCGATCCGGAGCCAGCTGCGGCTTTCGCGCAATTGGCTGCCCAGAAGCAGAATCGCCGCGTACCACGCCCAGGTCACGAAATGATCCCAGGAAAACGGATACGAGTATACGAACTTGGTGAGGACCATGTCCGAGGCGGCCAGCAGCACAAACGGCACCCACATCTGACGTCTTGATCCGCGTGCGCCGAAATAGAGCAGCGCGGAAGCGACCGGAGTGAAGCCCCAGGGATGCGGCATGAACGGCATCCGCGCCACGACCGCAAAAATCACAAACAGATAAGCCAGCATGATCCACCTCGTCGGACGTCAATTAGGATTGTTGCGCGAGCGGACGGTGGCGGTCAAGGGAAGGGGGCGACAAAAAGCAGTGTCGCCAACCGGAGCAAGCGGCGGGCGAGCGGATGAGACGGGTGAAACAAGTCTCGGCCGGGGTGCGTTTCGCCAACCCCGAGGCCCCATGAAGCAAGGCTGAGAGCTCCCGACCGAGCGGCAAGAGGCGGCACCATCGGAAAAACCGGGTACGAGCAGCCCATCGCTCGGACACGCCATCGTCGGTCACCGTCCTGCCCTTATCGTTGCCGTCGGCTCTAATGAGAGCGGGTGCGCCCCATTCCGAACCGTTCCTCCACCGTTTTCAAATCCCGGGTCAGCAATACGATGGCGCCCAAGCTAGCCCGCGGCGAGCGTCCTGCATAGTCGTAGCGGAGATCGCGAAATCGCACCGCGTATGCGGCGCGGCCGTTCTCGGCGGAATCACCGGCCAGCGCTTCGCTTTCGATGATGGGATATTGCGCCCAACTCAGGTAAACGCGTCCCAGATAGGTTTGCTTGGCCGCCAGCGTGACAGGGGTTTCTTCGGGCTTGTAGCGAATCCGCATTCGGCCCTCGGGATCGACCTCGGGCGCGAGCGAATCGACATCCATGGTGGCGAAAAAATCAGGCGTTTCCACAACGCCATACCAGCGAAAAGGATTGGTCATGTACGGGTACGCAGAAACGCGGATCGCATCCGCTCCCTGGTAATTGCGCGACTCGAGAGCGGCCATGGCGCGTCGATGCTCGAAATCGCGCAGCCCCCAATAGGTGAAGACCGCGAGCAGCGCGACGGTCGCAGCGAGCTTTCCGGCGGGCGCGACGTGCGAACCCTGTCGGCGGGCCCCAATCTCTTCGTTGATGAGCGAAAATAATCCGGGCAGGATCAGCCCGAGCGCCAGCACGACCAGCAGGACGGGCTCGACGACGAAGACCAGATCCCAGGAATACCAGCGTTCGGAAAACGGCCAGAAGGGACGCACGCCGTAGTTGTTGGTGAAGTCGAGCAGGATGTGGCTGAGCCCGGCGAGGCAGGCATAGGCAAAGAGCACACCCCACCGCGGTGCAACCGCTGGATTGCGCGTCCTGCGCCCGCGCAGGCGCCAGACCAGATAAACGAAGGCCACGACCACTGCGGCCACCAGCGGCACGCCCAGGAAAGAATGTGTGAATCCGCGGTGATGGTTCAGGCCGAATGCGGAACCGCCGAAGCGGCTGAGCACGTCAAGATCGGGCGCTTCGGCAGCCAACGTCAGCGTGGCGGTGGCGAGGGCGGTCTTGCGGTTGAGTCCAGCGCGGCCCATGACCGCGCCGAACAAGAGGTGGGTAACTGGTTCCAATGGATTTCCCCGAGTGTAGCCGGATTGGGAGACCTGCGGGAAGCGAGAACTTAGGCGGTGGAAGCGGGATGTGTAGAACTGAGGTTCCTGGCCGCGGCAAGCCGCCCCGCTCAGGGCGTCGTTCTGCGGCCGGTGCACACTTTCGTCGGAGCCAGCGGGTTGAGCGGCGGGGCCAGGAGCCGGTTCTCAGCCCCGGGGCGCCGGCACGATCAAAGACAGCGCATCGGGCTGCATCGTCATTCTGGCGGGCAGCCCGCCGAGCAGTTCGCCGTCGGCCTCGACATAGATCTGCCGCCCGCTGCGATCGGCCTCGCCTGTCTCGGGCATCCGACAAATGACTTCCGAACAGCTGACCAGATCGATGCCGTCGATATTCCACTGGCGTCCTATCAGCCTTCCGGCCACGTATTGCAGGTAGGCATTGCGGCTGGCTGTGCGGCACATGGCGGCGCGCAGGTCCTTGCAATCGAGCGAGGCTCCGGGAACCAGTTCTCGCAGAACATTTCCGAAGAAGCGGATTCTCACCGCCAGCAGTTCGGTCAGCAAGGCGCGCTGGCGCAGACCGTTTCCGTTGGCATACTCAACCTCGAAGCGGCGCATGTCATAGGTCGCCCACAACTGCCAGGCTTTGATGTAGTAGGCAGCCATGCCCGAGCGCTTCTTGAGTGCGGCCGTCAGTTTGTAGATAAGGTGCGCGTCGACCCCGATACCGGCGGCGACCGTGAAGTAGCGTGCGGCAGACCTGCCCTCGAAATCTCTGTACTCCACGTGGCCGAGAGCGACGCGTCGAACCTTGCCGGCGACGGCCATCTGCGCCGCTGCGCTCGGACGCAGCGGGATGGCCAAGTCGTGCGCCAGTGCGTTGGCCGTCCCAAAGGGGAGAATGCCCAGCGCAACGGGCGTGCCCGCCAGCCCCTGGATGACGTCGTGGATGGTGCCATCGCCGCCACAGGCAAAGACCGTGTCGCTGCCGTCCGCCACCGCACAGCGCGCGTTATCGGTCGCCTCCTGGCTGGAGCGGCACACCGTGAGCTCGGTGCGCACTCCCGCCGATTGAAGGATGCCGATGGCGTGATTCAGTTCGGTGTCTCGCCCACGGCGACCGGAGTTGGGATTGAACAGAATTGTGGCCTTGTGCATGCTCGGATGGATCTGCTTCGAGTTTAACCCACCGCCCCACGATCATCTCCCACCCAAGGGCACGGGCGTCGCGACCGGTGGGCGCCGCCTGCGACTGGCGTCGACAAGCTCAGGCCGTCGGCGGCCGGGATCGTCAAGACCAGACTGAACCCGCCGGTATTTTGGGCTGCTCAAAGCAGGCGCGAATTCGCCCTCTCGATGGCGTATAGCAAGTGCGGGAGCCCGCGCCAGCTGACTTCGTTCGAGACCGTCATGCCGATGCGCCCGGCGACCAGACGTGAGGCGAGATTGCCTGGCCGAATCAAAGAAACCAGGCGCTCGGTTTTCAGGTGGCGGAACCCCCAGTCGCGACAAGCCGTGGCGGCTTCGGTGGCAAAGCCCTGCCGCCAGCAGTCGCTTCGCAGGTGGTAACCGATTTCGTAGAAGGGCTCGCCTTCGACCTGCTGGCAGACGATGCCGCAGTCGCCGATGAGTTCGCGCGTCTGAATCCGTTCGATTGCCCAGAGGCCGACACCGTCGTCCTGATAGCGTCGCCGGTTGCGTTCGATCCATCTCTCGACGGCGGCGCGATCATAGCGAGCAGGGTAATAGCGCATGGTTTCTGGATCACAGAGAATGCGGGCGAGCGCATCCCCGTCTGCGAAGGAAAACTCGCGGAGCAGGAGGCGCGGGGTTTGCAGAACGGTCATGGTTCCAGTGCATTCCTTTTCCAACTCGTCTTCCGTCATCGGTCAACCACGGCTCATCGAGCAAGCCTTGCGCCCGAAAGAATCTCTGCCGCGTCCTCGATTCTTGAGCCCGCCGGATCCTCTCCCGGGCCCGGTTCGCAGGAAAGTGGCAGCGTACGGTGTGAGTCTGTGGTTGCCAGAGGCGCGCCCGGGCCGCCACTCACGGCGGGAAAAACGCTCTTCGATTAGGTTACCACCCCGATTAAGTTGCCCGTCGATCATGAGCCCCCTCGCAGGTCGATCGCCGGCAGCCCCAAGCGGCGGCGTGCCTCGTCCATCATGCTCGCGGTGCGCGTGGCGCCGCATCGGGTTACGCCATAAGCCCGGATCCGCAGGAGCGCATCCAGGTCACGAATGCCACCGGCAGCTTTCACCTGGACAAACGCCGGCGAGTGCTGTCGCATCAGGATCAGATCGGCGTCCGTCGCGCCCGTAGGCGCATAGCCGGTCGATGTCTTGACCCAATCCGCGCGCACTTCGCCACAGAGGTCGCACAGCCGGATCTTCTGATCGTCGTTGAGGTACGCGTTTTCGAAGATGACCTTCACCTTCTGGCCCGCCGTATGAGTCGTCTCCACCACGGCGCGGATGTCGGCCGCGACATACGACCAATCACCGCTCAGCACCTTGCTGATGTTCACCACCATGTCGAGCTCCTCGCCGCCATCGGCCAGTGCCTGGCGGGTTTCGGCTACCTTGGTGGCGGTCGCGTTCACTCCGTGCGGAAAGCCAATCGTGGTGCTCGCTCGAACCGAACGTTGTTGCTGGCCGGAATCACCCCGGCGCAGCCGCTCGGCGCAGCGTTTCAGTGCGTACGGCATGATGCAAACGCTCGCCACACCGTATGCCAATGCCAGCGAAATGCCGTTCTCCAGATCCTCCCACGTCAACGTGGGATTGAGCAGCGAATGATCAATCATCTTGGCGACGTCCGCGTATGAATAGTCCAAACCCATCCTCTTTCCCGCAGCACAGGATCCTCGTCATGCCGGTCCGGCCACCCGCGAAGCAGCTGCGAGACTCAGGTTACATCGCGCCCAGCAGGGCTTCAATCCGGTGGCCAACCGGCCTCTTTCCCTGACCCCCCGGAATGCGGTTTGGCAAGCGGCGGGGGTAAACTCGACTGATGGTGGAAATGGGACGGTTGCTCGTGCTGCTGGGCGTTGCTCTGGTACTGATCGGGGGCATCGTCGTGCTGCTGGGGCGTACGGGCTTGCCGATCGGGCGGCTGCCCGGAGATGTGCTCTACCGGGGAAAGAACACGACTTTTTATTTTCCCCTCGCGAGTTCGATCCTGATTAGCGTCGTGCTCTCGATTGTTCTGTTCCTGATTGGGCGAATGCGGCGTTAAAGGCAGCCCTCAATCCGGAGCGCAGCGGGACGTCGGCAGTGAGCCGCAGAAGGCCGGATCCGTGCCCCGCCCGGAATCGCCGTATCGGTTTCATTCCCAAGGTACACTGACTCTTCATGGAGATGTCGGACCAGCTCGGGTTCCAATTTCGGCCGCCGGAGCGGCGCGTCTGGACGGTGCGGGCTCTGGTTTCGGCGGTGCGGTCGCAGCTTGAGCGCGAGTATTCGGATTGCTGGGTGGAGGGCGAAATTTCCAATCTGCGCATTGCCGACTCGGGGCACATATATTGCACGCTCAAGGAAGAATCGGCGCAGCTGCGGGTGGTCATGTTCCGCTCTTCGGCCAAGCTGCTGCGATTTCGTCCGGAGAATGGATTGCAGGTAACCCTGCGCGGGCGCATCACCGTCTATGAAGATCGCGGGGAACTCCAGATCTCGGCCGAGTTCATGGAGCCCAGGGGCGCGGGTGCCTTGCAGTTGGCGTTTGAACAGTTGAAGGCGCGATTGCAGGCGGAAGGATTGTTCGAGGCCTCGCGAAAGAAGGCGATCCCATCTTGGCCGCGGAGAATTGGCATCATTACCTCCCCGCAGGGCGCAGCCCTGCGGGACATTCTGAATATTCTGGCCCGGCGGCATCACGCGGCCAACGTGCTGATTTATCCCGCACAAGTGCAGGGAGACGCGGCTCCAGGGGAGCTGATCGCCGGGCTGCGCTGCTTCCATCAGGACCGGTTGCGCAACGGCGCGGTCGAGGTCATCATCGTTGCGCGCGGCGGAGGCTCGGCCGAGGACTTGGCTTGTTTCAATCATGAAGGGCTGGCGCGGGCGGTTGCGGATTCCCCGATTCCGGTGATTTCGGCGATCGGGCATGAGACCGATTTCACCATCGTCGATTTTGTGGCCGATCTGCGGGCGCCTACGCCTTCGGCGGCGGCGGAGCTGGTGATCCGCTCGCGGCAGGAAATCGAGGCACAGGCCGAAGATCTGGAGCGGCGGTTGGAGCGCGGCGTGCGCTACCGTCTGCTGATGGCGCGCCAGGAATTGACGGAGCGAACCCGGCACGGCGCTTTTGCCCGCATGATGGACGGGATTCATCGGCGTGGGCAGAAGCTCGATGAACAGCGATTTCGCCTGGAGAAGGCGGAGCGGCTATTGCTCGACCGATGCCGTCGGCGGTGCGAAACGGCGGCGGCAGCGGTTGGCCACTATGACGCGCGCCGGCGCCTCTCCTCGGTGCGGCAGCAACTGGAGGCGCAGATTCGAAACCTGGGGGCCTCGGCGCACCGGCGCTTGCTCGAAGTCCGCGGGGCTTTGGACCGCCAAACCGCCAGCCTGGAGGCGCTTTCTCCGCTCGCGATTCTCAATCGCGGATACGCACTGCTGTTCGACGCGCAAGGCGGCCTGGTCAAGGATGCGGCGCGATTGGCTCCGGGGGACGAGGTATCGGCGCGGCTGGCGCGGGGACGGGTTCGCGCGCGCGTGACCGGTTGCGAGCCGGACACGCCGTCATGAATCCGCATGCTCCGGTTCGCCTGCATTAAAATGAAATCCAAAGGTAAGCACAATCGGACTCACGAGGTGAGGGTGGAGTGATAGCAGCCGCGATTGCATGGCCCCACATCTCGGTGATCTCGGCAGTCGACATCGTTCTGGTCGCGGTCCTGATCTACCAGTTTCTCGCCCTCGTGCGGGGCACGCGCGCCGCCCCCATGCTGTTGGGCGTGGCCACGCTTGCCTTGGCCTTCTATTTCGCCCGTCTGGGGGAGCTCCGCACCCTGAACTGGCTGCTCAGCACCCTGTTGCCGTATGTTGTCTTCGCCCTGATCGTGGTTTTCCAATCGGAGATCCGGCATGCGCTCGCCAACCTCGGAAGCCGCATTTCGCTGATGCGATCTTCGCGCTCGGTAGCCGATGTTTACGACGACATCGTGTTGGCGGCGAATCTGTTTTCGCAGAACCAGACTGGCGCCTTGATCGTGATCGAGCGGGAGATTGGGCTTCGCACCTATATCGAAAGCGGCGTGTCGCTCGATGCCCGGTTGTCCTATGATTTGCTGGCCACTGTGTTTCGTCCCAGTGCTCCGCTGCACGACGGCGCGGTGATTGTGCAGCGCGACCGCATCGCCGCCGCCGCTTGTTTCCTCCCGCTTTCGATGAACCCGGTGCTCTCCATCCAGCTGGGCACGCGCCATCGGGCCGGTATTGGCATCACCGAAGAGACCGACGCGGTCGCCGTCATCGTTTCAGAAGAAACCGGTACCATCAGCGTCGCCGTGGGAGGCAGCATTGAGCGCGAGTTGACGGTGGACCGTTTACGCGAGCGACTGAGCCATCTGCTGCGCCGCTATGCCCCGGCACCGACCCTTCCGAGTTCGATCGAGGAGAGCTTTATCGAAAACGAGCCGCCGAGTTCCCGCGTTTCGCATCGACAGGACGCAGGCAGGGACGACTGATGGCCGGCTTCCTGCAGCGCACCCTGTTTCACAATCTCGGACTGAAGATCGTTTCCTTGTTGCTTGCCGCCGGCCTGTGGACGTGGCTGGTGGCGCGCGATCCGGTGGCGGAAGTTGAAATGAGGGTGCCCATCGAGTTCCACAATCTTCCCGACAACCTGGAGATTGATTCGGCCAGCTTCACCGAGGCGCAGATTCGAGTGCGCGGGCCCGAGCATGTGATTCATAGCCTGCGGGCGGCCGATGTACTGGCGGAGATTGATTTGGCCGGCGTTCAGCCCGGGGAACGGACTTTTGATTTGACCGGGGGGCACGTGCATGTGCCGCAGGACCTCGAAGTCGTGCAGATCATCCCCGGCCAGTTTCACCTTTCCTTCGATAATCGCGAGACCCGGGTGGTTGAGGTTCGACCGCGCGTGGTGGGCAACTTCGCGAGCGGCATGCGCTTGAAGCAGTGGATCGTGGATCCGCCAAATGTCGTCATCGCGGGTCCTCGACGGCGGGTTGATGCGGTCGAGGCGGCGATTACCGATCCGGTCGATGTTAGCGGAGCCATGACTCGGGCAACGTTTGTCACCCAGGCCTATGTCGCCGATCCTTTGATCCAGGTTATGCACCCCATCCCGATCCACGTGACCGTTATTATGGAAGGTTCGGAAAACGAAAAAAAGTAGCGTTCCCCGGTGGCATGACACAAGCGAGACAGCTTTTTGGTACGGACGGAATTCGTGGCCTGGCGGGAGAATTTCCGCTGACGCGCGACAGCGTCTACTGGATCGGGCGCGCTGTCGGGCACGATCTGGTGCGCGTGAACGCCAAGGCCCGGGTGGTGATCGGACAGGACACGCGGCTTTCCAGTCGCTGGATCGCCGACCGGTTCCTGCAGGGGATCGCCTCGGTGGGGGTCGAAACCCGCAGTGCCGGCTTGATTACCACGCCCGGCGTGGCCTATCTGGCGCGCTCCCGGGGGTTCGATGCCGGTATCGTGATTTCGGCATCGCACAATCCATGGACCGACAACGGAATAAAGATTTTTTCCGGCGATGGTTACAAACTGCCGGACGCGCGCGAACTGGCGATCGAAAGGGAAATCTTCGCCCTGCTGCAGGCCGACGGGGTGGGAGCGCCGGAGGCCGCGCCGGAGGCTGCAAGTCTTCCCGGGGAGGAGAGTCTACGCCAGTCCTACGTGGACTGGCTGGCAAACAGTGTTTCCATCCCCTTGACCCGCTTGCGCCTGGCCGTCGATTGTGCCAATGGCGCGGCGGCGGCCGAGGCTCCGGAGTTATTTCGCACGCTCCAGATGGACTCGACCCTGGTGCACGCAACCCCGAACGGTCAGAATATCAACGAGAATTGCGGCGCACTCCATCCCGATACCGTCGCGGGTTTGGTTTCGAGCCAGCCGGGATGCTTCGACCTGGGTGTCACCTTTGATGGCGATGCCGATCGCGCGCTTTTTTGCGATGCCCAGGGGCGCGTGGTCAACGGCGACGCCGTGCTCCTGCTGGCTGCCAGAGACATGCAGTCGCGGGGTGTGCTCGCCGGCGCCACCGTGGTCGCGACGACCATGTCCAATATGGGGCTTGAGTTGGCGCTCAAGCGATCCGGCATTCAGATGCTGCGGGCCAATGTCGGCGACAAGTACGTACTCGAGGAAATGCAACGAATCGGCGCCACGCTCGGGGGCGAACAATCCGGCCACATCTTGTTTCGCGACGGGGAAGCGACCACCGGCGACGGCCTTCTGACCGCGCTTCGAGTATTCGAAATCATGGTTCGGACCGGCCAGTCGCTGGCCGATCTGGTGAGCGACCTGCAGGTATTTCCGCAAACGATTCGGAACGTACGGGTGCGGGAAAAAACCCCTTTCGCGGAGATTCCAGCAATTCGGGAGGCGATTGCGACGGCCGAGCGCGAACTCGATGGCAATGGACGAACCGTGGTCCGCTACTCGGGTACGGAAGCTTTGGCACGGGTGATGATTGAAGCCGAATCGAAGAAGCAGATGGATCGCCTGGCGGATCAGATCGTCGCGGCGATTCGCGATAAACTCGGCGCGTAGCGCTTCGGGGACCAGCAAACGGGCTGGCGCGCTCGAGCAGAGGGCTCAACGTCGATCCCGGGTGGATGAGCGGTTCCGAATAGCGGCAATGAAGCAAACCGGTTGCTCCATCCCGGAAGCCGACCTCCAGCCGGGGTGACCAACCAAAGATTCCGCCTCGAGGCGCACCCAGGGGAGTGTTCCGCGGGCGGCGCTTGCTTTTATCGCTCGCGGGTAGACCTTGAAATCTCCCGCCCGGGCCCGCATCGCAGACCTTCGAACGGATCCACCCGCCACGGCAACGATTCAATGCCGCCGGCTGAGAAGGTGCTTTCCCCTGCTGGCGTTCCCGGCCACGGCGCTTGGAGCGGGCAAGCAGATCCCGACACACCCATGGCGTCTTTCCCCTTGCCGTTTCCAGGTACGTCCTTTTGTACGGACGGGTTATCTTGTCGCCGCGCCCCACCCGGTTGAATATAAGAATCGATTCATGCTGATACCGAACTTAGGCGAAACTCATGAGAATCCTCGTTGTAGAAGACGACGCGGCCCTTTCAAGTTTCATCCGCAAGGGTCTGGAAGCAGAACATTATGCGGTGGATATTGCCAACGACGGGAACCAGGGCCGTTCGATGGCGATGGAGTTTGACTACGATCTGGTGGTGCTCGATCTGAACCTGCCCGGCCTCGACGGCCTGACCATTTTAAAAAGCGTGCGCCAGCGCAAAGCCAACTTGCCGGTCATGATTCTTACCGCCCGCAGCCGGGTCGAAGACCGTGTGCAATGTCTGGATTCTGGCGCGGACGATTATTTGATCAAGCCTTTCTCCTATCTCGAACTTTCTGCGCGGGCGCGGGCCTTATTGCGCCGTAGCCACCTTCCATCCGAGTCGGTGCTCAGCGTTCGCGATCTTTCTCTCGATCGCGTGGAACGCAGAGTGCAGCGCGCCGGGCGTCCCATTGACCTGACGACCAAGGAGTTCGCACTGCTGGAGTATCTGATGCGCAATGCCGGACGCCGCCTCACGCGGGCAATGATCATCGAACACGTCTGGGACCTGACCTTTGATTCCACGACCAACGTGGTCGATGTCTACATCAACTATTTGCGTCGCAAGGTGGATGACGGCTTCTCGCCTTCATTGATCAACACTGTACGCGGCGTGGGGTATCAGATTTGCCCCGAAGGAGTGCCGGCATGAGTACAACGCCGCATGCGTTTCCGAGGTCACCGCTCGGCCCCGATGTGCTCGGGGAACTGTTGCACTCGGTCAGCCAGCCTTTGACCAGCCTGCGCTGTTCGCTGGAGCTTTCTCTCGAACTCTCGTCGGTCCAAGCCACGGAGCAACAGCTGGAAAATGTCGCGCTTGCTCTGCAACAAACGGAAAAAGTCATTGACGTGATTCAGTTAATGCGGGAGTATCTGGACGCCGAACAGCCGCCGAAGAGGGCTTTCTCGTCGCTTCTCGCGCCGGTCCTGAAGCGCATGATCGAAGAACTTTCGTCGATCGCGGCCACGCGAGCCGTCGAGTTGAAGCTGGTCGGTTCGTGTACCGCATCCCTGCCGCTGCCCGAGGTGCGATTGCGATTGGCGTTGCAGTACTTGCTTACGGCGGTGATGGATGCGCAACCTGCCGGCGCCAGCGTGACGTTTCGCCTGACGGAGGAGCCGGCAGCAACGGTGCTGCGGGGTGAAGGCGATGGCGGCTGGCAAGCCCGCCAGCGGCCACAAAATGGCCCTGGTTTTGACCTCGGGCGCGATCGCAGCCGCGCTGCCTCGGCGCGAACCTTGGGTCGGGTGAGACTGGCGATCGCCGGCCGCGTGCTCGAGGCTGCGGGAGCGTCGCTGCTGCTTTCGGAGGACGAAAGCGACCCGGCGGCTGGGCCCACCGGATTCGTTCTCCGCGTTCCACGGCCATCGAGCTCCGCTACCCCATAGCCCGAGGAAGGCCTTCCGCCCAGGCGGCGACTGCGCCAAACCCTCCCCTCCGGTCTCCCCATTGTTCAGCGGCTCGCTGTGCGAGAAAGGGGAGCAACGCCTTCGAGAATGATCTAGTATCGAGGAGCGCAGTTAAGCATCCGGCGGCGCCAGGGGGAGCCATGAATATTCTCGAAATGTGTGATGCTGAAGCGGCCTCGGTGGCCGTGGAGGCAACGGCCAAGCAGGCGATCCAAACCATGCTCGACCGCCATGTGGGAGCCGTCGCCGTGGTCGATGAGCACCATCGTGTCGCCGGAATTTTCACCGAGCGAGATGTGTTGCGCCTGGCGCTCGGCGAGCACGACCTGCGAAAGATCCTGGTGCGAGAGGTGATGACGGCACCGGTCGAGATGGCAACCCGCGCAACGCTGGCGAGTGAGGCGCTGGCCACCATGATCGAACGCCACTACCGCCACCTGCCGATCGTCGACGATGACGGACGCCTGCTGGGCATGCTTTCCATCCGCAACGTACTGCAGGCGCGGATTGATACCCTAAGCGGCCTGCTGGATCAGGCGCGCGCCATTGTCCTTTAGGATCCTGAGCTAGGGGTGCGCGTGCGGACTCTGAGCCGGATTCTTGCTGGCCGTTGTCGGAGCTCTGGCAATTTTCACATCGAAGCTGATCGGCAGCTGTTTGGGCGGATAGCAGGCGGCATTATCGCAGGCCTGGTATTTCAGCGTTCCGCGGACGACATACTTGCCGGGTTGCACCGAAGAGAGCGGACGCACCAGTACATCCACGCTGAAATCTCCGGTATACACATTCAGTTTCTCGTCGGGAGCGAAGGCAAAGCTCATGTCCTTGCCCTCGGGGTAGGAGGTTTTGCCAATCACGATGTCGGTCGTCGCCTCCACCTTGAGCACGGTGGGAATCAGGAACTCCGACCTCGGTTGATTGGAATTGATGTGGTAACCGCTGGCCACGCGAAAGGAAAGCGGGACCGTGGCGGCCTTACCCTGAACGGCGGTCACGAGGGGAGCGGGCGCCATTTTCACCGCCGGCCCCTGCGGGCCAAAATCCTCCTGCGCCCATATCCCGGCGGAAAACAACAGCAGAGCGCTCGCCACTAGAATCTTCATTGATTGGCCCCGTTCCAGAGTACCTCAGCGGCAGGCGGGGATTGTAGTTACTTCTGAGCCTGTACCGCCTGCCCCTGATTGAGGGCCTGTCTGATGTGGTCCACAAAAACGCTGCGGCTCTGTAATCCGAATTCACGAGCGATCAGCTTGCCATCGCGGTTCAGGAAAAATGTGGTCGGCAGCACACCCACGCCGCCGTAACTCTCGCCCACCGATTCCTTGCCGATCAGGATCGGGTAGTTCACGCCCATTTCTTTCACAAATTTCGCGATCTCCTCGGTGCTGGCATCATCCATGGCAACGCCCACAATCTGAAATCCCTGCGCACCATACTCCTTTTGCAGTTCGACAAACCAAGGCATTTCGACTTTGCAGGGGCCGCACCAGGTCGCCCAGAAATTGAGCAGCACGGCTTTGCCGCGCAGGTTGGAGAGCTTGAGGTTCTTGCCATCGAGCGCCGGCAGCTCAAAGTCAGGCGCCACGTTCCCCATGAGTTGCCCTTTGACCGGAGCACTCGCGCGGTTGTTCCGGGCGGCGCGCACGCCCGCCAGCAACATGGCCGCGACAACGACGGCGATGAAAAACAGAATCAGCGGATTTCTTTTCACAGGCAACCTCGCGAACATCCCAGCGGCTACAGCGCAAAACGATTCAAGAACGAGAAATAACCGGAGATGAGCGTAAAGCGTCCCATCACCAGCAAAACACCCAGCCCGATCAGAAGGGCTCCGCTGGCAACCTCCACGGCGTGCATGTGGAACTTGAAGCGGTTGTAGAACTTCAGAAAACGCTCGATGCCGAGCGAGGTCAGCAGGAAGGGCACGGCCAGTCCCGCCGAGTAAATGGCAAGCAGAAAAATCCCTTTCCAGACCGTGTCCTGGGTGGCCGCAAATCCGAGCACCACCGCAAGAATCGGACCGACGCACGGCGTCCATCCGAAGGCGAAGGCAAAGCCGATGACAAACGCACCCCATGCCGAAGAGCTGCCTTTGAGGCTGTGCAGTCGCGTGTCGGCGAGCAGCGCCTTGATCTGGAGAATGCCAGTCAGGTGCAGGCCGAACAGAATAATGACCCCTCCGGCAATGCGCGCGAGCAACGACTTGTATTGCATCAGCACCTGCCCCACTTCGGTGGAGATGGCGCCGAGCGCAATGAAGACGATGCTAAAGCCGACGATAAAGGCCGCCGAGTTGAGCATCACCTTGCGGAAAAGTTCGCCTTCCTTCGACTTCAGTTGGTCAACGCCGACGCCGGAAATCAGAGAAACGTATCCCGGCACGAGCGGAAGCACGCAGGGCGACAGGAACGAGATCAGCCCGGCGACGAAGACAGCAAGCGGTAATGGCAAACCGGTCATAGTTCTCTATTGTAGCGACCCGAATGAAATTGTCCTCGGGCGCAAAGCCCAGATCCTTACCTAGAAGATGCATGGCAAGCGGAAATTGTTCCAGCAATTCCACTGGCCTGGCGCTCGGACCCTCCTTTTGCTAACTCGATGGTGGAACGTGACTACCTGGATTTTACTTTGGGCTGCGGCTGCGGAACGGCGGGAGCCGCAGGCGGGAAGGTCTCGGCCGGCGCCTCGGTCAAGACCTTGCGAAAAAATCCCGGCGGCAGCGTCGCGGTTAGAACCGCGCGCTCTCCCGACTGTTCCACGTGAAGGCTGTCGAAAAAGGTTTTCACATCCGTATCCGTTCCCTGAGTTCCAACGCTGCTTTCAGCGGCATGAAACAGGCGCAGAAAAGCAGCCGTCTTTTCGGTGATGGCACGGGCTTCATCCTCGCTGTCGGTGAACGCTTCGGCCCGCAAGTGGAGAGCGCGGATATACCTGGCGGAAATCACCGCCACCGCCGGCTTCGGAAACAACAGGCCCCAACTGCCCAGACCGCCGAGAGAACTCATCTCGGGCTTCACCCGCAGAATGGCAAAGGCCAGGCTCGCCAGCGGCACCTTGCGGTAGAAACTTCGCAGCAACCAGGGTCCGGCAAAGGGCGAGGCCAGTTTGCGCGAGCGGTCCAGCACGCCGCGAATCACGTCGGGATTCGGATGGTTTGAAACCGCCACGCTGTCGTAGGAAAGAATGACAACCCGCACCGTTCGGCCCTCGACCGGAATATTGTAAATGTCAAAACCACGGTAGTCCTCAACCGAGGTCGAGAGCCTCTTGAGATACCCGGTCAGCCGGCCGGAATCGACCTTGCCGACAAAAACCTCGGAGAAGCGCGGCTCGGTTGCCGATCCGCCGGTTCCGCCGCCCCAGCTCTGAGGATAGTGAATCGCAAACGCCGCTTGGTCCAGGTCGCGCTCGAACTCAAATCCCGTTTCCTCGACAAACTTCTGGTATTCCGGCGCACGCGAAACCGGCGACAGCTGACCGGTGGCATTGAACGTCCGAATCCACTTGAGATTGATGTAGAAAAAGCCGTCGGCTCCCGGAAGCAGCCGCGCCGCCTCTGGCGGTGCATGTTTGCGCAAAATCACGATCGATGCGACTGCGGCCGCAATCAGCAGGACGGCCAGGGGAATGGTAAGGCGACGTCGAATGCGCATCGATTTCGGCGGAGACTCGGCTCACCCGCCTGTCCACAGCAGCTGAGCCTGCTAATCATAGCACCCGGCACCCATGCCGCCCTTTTCGCAGCCCTTGCCGCCAGACCCGGATTCTCTGTCGGTCAACCAGTGGGCGATGGATTCTTTTTGGCGGTCGCTCGGTCTTCCCTCGGAGAACGAAGACCCGCACGCCTGCTCCCGAATGCGCGGCCCCTCGGCGGTCGGGACCGCAGTTGGGCAAAAACTGGTTTCGCGCGGACCAGTGGCGTAATCCCGGCGCCCGGCTGAGCGTCTGCTTCCCGCACCTAAGGCGCACGGGGTATGGAGACCTCCAGCTCCAGGGTCTAGAATAGAACCAGGTCAGGAGGCGTAGATATGCGCATTGGGAAATATGAGAGTTCGGACAGCAGCGCCGGTACTGCCGTCACCTTTTTGCTGATCGGACTTGGTGTCGGTGCCGCGCTGGGGTTGCTGCTTGCTCCGAAGACCGGTCGCCAGCTGCGAAAGGACCTCCGCCGCTCCTATGATGACGCGCTCGATACCGTGTCAGACTGGACCGACGAAGCCAAGGACCGATTCGAGGAAGTGATCGAAAAAGGGTCTGATCTCGCCGAGGAATTACGCGCGAAAGCGGAGCCACTGAGCGACTTGCTGCGCCGCCCGTAAGCCCGGGTCGCGGTTGTCCTACGGTTCAACCTGACCTTCGTCTTCGAGCGTGCGCCGTTTCTTGTGCGCATTGCGGATGACTATGCCCACCGAGACGCGAAAATTGTCCTGCTTTTGCTTGAAGGAACCGGTTTGCAAGTAATCGGCCTTGATTCGCAATGCCAACCGGTCGTTGATCCTGCGATCGAGGCCACCGCCAGCCACCAGTGCCCGCCCCGAGCCGACTTCCGACACCGGGGGACCGGTCAAGGGAGTGGCGACGCCACGAGTCCCTTGGTGTCCGTAGAGGAGTTCGCCGATTGGCGTCCACATTCCATACTTGCGCCGGGCCAACTGCAGCCCGAAAAGAAAGTTGTACTCCCGCGTCGCCACGTTAAAGCTGGAACCGAGGACGCAGTTCGGCTGGCAGGGTGGAACCGGGAACGGTGCCGGAGCGCTGACCGGAATTTTCGAGGTCCCGAAGTACTCCCCGCCATCGACCACCACGCCGAGCCAGCTGGTTGCGTTCGCGCCCAGCGAAGCGTCCCAGCCAGGCAACCCTGCCCAGTGTCCGGCGTTAAAAAGACCAGCCTCGGCGTAGGAGCCGCCCGCAAAGAACTCAAAGCGCGGATACTGCGGCGCTGCTGCCGTATTGCGTCCGGGAGCCGGTGTTGGAATGGGAGTTGCCTCGGTGGTTGGAGCCTGCCCCGGAGTTTGTGCCGGAGTCGGTTCCGGAGGTGGAGCTTGCGCCGGAGCCTGCGCCCATGAAAGCGCGCAAAGCGCAGCTACACCGGCCAAGACTCCCAGGTATTTCCTCACGATGCCTCCTTAAGAAATGCGGTTCGCCAGCTGTCTGAACTCCATCTTCGGTCTCTCGCCAGGCCACCGGCTACCGGCGATTCGCAACTGGTTTTCCGCAGACCGTATTGTAGAAAAGCCGAATATTCCCGCAGCTTCCCTGCTCGGGTGAATAGACCACGCAGGTGTCGAAGGGACGCGAGTAGACGTGTAGGGTCACGGCGCGCTGATTCGCATGCTGCGGATTCACCACCCGATGCACCGGCTCCCCCGGATCGACAACCCACGGATTGTCCGCGGTCAACTCCACCGTGTTAGATGCCTGCAACTGGCACTTACCTGCTTCGATATCCTGAAATCCGACATGAAAGTTTTCCACCTGCAGCCGGCCGACTGGCGCTGCCATCCAGCAATTCTGGTCGCGATGATTGTGCACGGAACTGCCCTGTCCGATTTCCCAGCAGATGGCCATCAATTCGTACCACTCCGTTTTATCGATCAGGTTGCGGGTGTAGTGCTGTCGGTCCCAGCTCAAGTAGGGCGCGAGACTGGCTTCGGAAACCGGCGTCCTCGCCAGCAGCGAGAGAATTTCTTTCCTGCTGTCGAAGGCGCGCGGGGGCAGACGACGAAGCTTCTGCACCAGTTCGTCGATTGCAACCCTCGGCATGGGAACGCTCCCGCTCATAGCTGTCATGCCACGGAATTCGCGACGCGAGATACGAGCTCATGCGCAACGCTCCACGTGACAAACTATTGAGTATACCGTGGTCCCGCACCGGATCGACTGGCGCATTGCCCTCACCGGTCGCCGTCGAACTCAGGAAAACTCCCGCGAAAGGATTCCGAGCAAAGCGGGTGCGGATAAAACGGCGCCATCCTTGAACCCATGCGGTCAAGCCCTGATTCTCGGATTTTTCATGGCTGAGCCCTGGGGGAAAAAGACGCGCCGATTTTTCCTGAAATCCATGATGCCCAATGTCTGCAAAAATCATTTTTCCGGCCGATCCCGTTCCGCGCCCTAAAATGGAACTTGGCTAACAAGGCCGCCTGAATCAATATGGATCTCAAGCTGACGGAAACCGAAGTCCGCGTGCTCGGTTCGCTGATCGAAAAAGACGTCACCACACCCGAGTACTACCCTCTGTCGCTGAACGCGCTGGTAAACGCCTGCAACCAGAAATCCAATCGCGATCCCGTGATGCAGTTGGACGAAGACGCGGTTCGGGACGCCCTGGAGGGTCTGCAACAGCAGCGCATGGCGGGTCCGGCCCGCGGAGCCGACAGCCGCGTCACCAAATACGAACACCGCTTGCAGGAAGTTTTCAATTTCACGCGCGCGGAAACCGCCGTCCTCTGCGTCCTGCTGCTGCGCGGTCCGCAAACACCCGGCGAACTCCGCGGACGCACCGAGCGCCTGCACCACTTCGAAGCCCTCGACGATGTGCAGGCTGCGTTGCAGAAACTGATGCAGCGCGACCCGCCGCTGGCGAAAATCCTGGCCCGCCAGCCTGGCACCAAAGAATCGCGATACGCCCACCTGCTCGCCGGAGACCTGGTGGAAGCCGATGCGCCCGTGCCCGACGTCAGCTCGGTCGGGTGCGACGCGGCGGATAGCGAGCGAATGGCACGACTCGAACAGGAGGTAGCCGAGTTGCGAAAGGACTTGGGCGAAGTGAAGGATCAGCTGGAGAGATTTCGCCGCCAGTTTGAGTGACCATCGCAGGCGGGGAATTGTCTCCTGGCTGCGGCGCAATCGGCGCTTCGCGTCGCGGCGGTCCAAACGCCTTAGAGCACCCGTTCCTGCGTATATCCCGCTGCCCCCAATGCAGAAATGATTTCGGCGATGTGATCAGGCCCGCGCGTCTCCATGGTGATTTCTATGGCGGTCTCGCCCAGACCAACGCCGTGGTAGGCGCGATCGTAGTCGGTCTCTACAATATTGGCACGATGCTGCGCCAAAATCGACGTCAGGCGATTGAGCGCCCCGGGGTAGTCGGGCAGGTGGACGCGCAGCCGCACCAGCCGTCCGTCTTTCACCAAGCCGCGCTCGATGATGCGCGACAGGAGCGTGACATCGATGTTGCCGCCACACACCAGCACGGCTACCTTCTTCCCCACAAGCGGAAGCTTGCGGTTGACGAGAGCGGCGATGGCCGCTGCTCCTGCGCCTTCGGCCAGAGTCTTTTCCCGCTCCAAGAGCAAGAGAATCGCGTTGGCGATTTCTTCTTCCTCGACCGTAACAATGTCATCCACGTATTTCTGCACCAGAGGCAGCGTCCTTTCGCCCGCCCGGCGCACTGCAATTCCATCGGCAATGGTGGAGGCCGCCATAAGCGTCACCGGTTTGCCTTCGGCAACCGCCACCTTCATCGAAGGCAAGCGCGAAGGCTGAACTCCGAAGACCTGGATCTTCGGATTCGACTCTTTCAGCGCGCAGGCGATACCGCCAATCAACCCTCCGCCTCCGATCGGAACCACCACGGCTTCCAGGTCCGGATGCTGCTCGAAAAGTTCCAATCCGATCGTGCCCTGTCCCGCGATGACTGCGTCGTCATCGAAAGCGTGCACAAAAGCAAGGTGCTCAGCGTGACTGCGCCGCAGCGCCTCTTCATAGGCTTCATCGTAATTGGCCCCGTAGAGAACCACATCCGCACCATAGCCGCGGGTCGCTGAAACCTTGATCAGAGGCGTGGTCAAGGGCATGCATATCAGGGCGCGGATACCGAGCTTGCCGGCGTGATAGGCTACGCCCTGCGCGTGATTTCCGGCCGAGGCCGCGATCACTCCCTGGGCGCGTTCTTCGGGGCTGAGCGACAACAGCTTGTTCAGGGCCCCGCGCTCTTTGAAAGCGCCGGTGCGCTGTAAGTTGTCGAGCTTCAAATAGACCTGGTTCGCGGTAGATTCAGAAAACGTCGCCGACAGCGCGCAGGGCGAAAGATAGATGGACTGGCGAATGCGCCCTAGGGCCAGCTGGATGTCATTGAGAGTGATCATTTTCCGTCCGCAGCTACCATCACCAACGATGTCAATATCTTACCTGAGCCGGCGGGCAGAGACGCAGTGGGCCCGCGCGCCCTTCGGTCCCAGGCGGAGAACGAAGGGAGCATGCACGGCTCGGTAAACGACCACCTCCGTCATGGACCATCTGGACAGGACCCAGGCCCTTTCGAAACCTAGGCGACAGCGAAAAGACCGGTCAGAATAGCTCTTTAGAGGATTTATCCACCTTAGGACTCATGCCTACGACTGCCTCCATCCCGTCTTCGCCTCCCGTCCACCGAAAGACCGTGGCGCGGGCAGCGCTGTTTGACTCGCCCGAAGCCTCCGCACACCTGATTACCGAGTGTTTTCGGCAGTTCGGAATCGAAACGGTTCCGATTGTTCGGGAACACGCCGATCGCCTGCAGCGGGAGAAGTTCGAGGCCTGCGTATTGCCCCTGAAAGATGCGGCCGGCAACATCATCGAGTTAGCGAGAGGATCGCCCTCGAACAGCCGCATCATTATTTTCGGACTGGGCGGCACCGCCCAGGACGCCATGCGTTATTCCAAACTTTGTGTCAATGCAATCTTTCACGAGCCGCTCGAGCGATCGGCGGCCATGAAGCTGGTGCGCTCGACCCAAAGTCTGGTGCTGCACGAATTCCGCCGCTACGTCCGAGTTCCGGTGATGACCGAGGTCGGGATCGTGATGAACGATGGCGGCCGCAGTACCGCCACCAGTCAGGAAATCAGCTCCGGCGGCATGTCCCTCAAAGGCAACCTCATACCGGAAGAGGGAAGTCAGGTCGAAGTGTCGTTTTCCTTGCTCACCCTGCCGCGGGTCTGGCTGCGCGGTCAGGTGGTATGGAGGAAGAGCAACAAGACCTTCGGGGTTCGCTTTGACGCGAGCGACGAGCGGCGCCAGCGGCTGAAGGAGTGGATCATCGCCTATCTCGAAGGCTAGAGGCCATCGCCGGCTGGCCGGCTGCGCAGAGAAACCTCTGCCCCCGGCTACAATAGCGGCGTGCGTTCTTCGACTGGAGTCGAACCGGATCCGCCCTCGGTTCTCGAAACTCGCCCATTCTCCCGGCGGCAAAAAATTCTTCTGCGCCTGATCACCTGGGCCAGTTACTGGGCCATTTCCCTGATCGGGCGCACCCTCCGCTATTCCCTATCGTGGGAAGAGCCGCCGGCGCCTCTGGACGCAACTTACGAGAAGCCGATGATCTACTGTTTCTGGCATCGCGCCGTGTTTTCGAGCGCGTACCTGTGGAGAAAGACCGGGATCGCGGTGATGGTGAGCCGCAGCTTCGATGGCGAATACATAGCTCGAACCATTGAAAGACTTGGCTTCGTCGCGGTGCGCGGATCCAGTTCCCGCGGCGGCAGCACCGCCCTTCTGGGAATGAAGAACCAGTTGGTAGAGGGCAATCCGGTCGCGTTCACCATCGACGGACCGCGCGGCCCCAAATACCAGGCGAAACCCGGCCCGGTTGCGTTGTCGCGCGCCTGCGGCTTGCCCATGCGGGCGTTCTACGTCGCGCTCAGCGACAGCTGGGTGTTGAACACTTGGGATGCGCTGATGATCCCGAAACCGTTTTCGAAGGCGCTGGTGCGCTTCAGCGCGAAGCTGCGAGTTCCCGACGGAGCCGACGATGTCCAGATGGCGGAATTTCAGCGACAGCTGCAGACTGCCCTCGAACGCGTCACCTCCTTCGCAGAGCAGCACGTAGCCCAAGTCGGATCCCCGGAGTTTCCCGTCATCACGGCCTAGGCAGCGGGCTCCAGGCGGTCCCGGCCTTCCGTGCCCCGATTCCTGTCAACCCAGCGAGGGAGGTCCGAACCAAGGCAGCGGCATTTTTGCTCGGCTCGCTCGGGCAGGTTTGACTTTGCGTCCGCGCCCCCGGTAGATTTCAGGAGTTGCCGTTTCGGCTCTTTCTCAACATTTGGTTCGCGCATGATCGTAGCTCTGGCCGCACGCCGGCGCTATGGGAAGCGGGTGCAAATCCCGCGCTGCCGCGCAACTGTAAGCGAGGAAATCGCAACCGGTCACTGGGGATCGCTCGACACCATACCCTGGGAAGGCCGGCTGCAGCAATCGGATCGGAGCTCAGGCTCTTTGCCACCAAGCTCCCATCCTTCACTCGCAAAGCCAGGAGACCGGCGTGAACCGTCCACACAACCCTTGCGCGTGACAAAGGAGAGGTGTATGCGCTTGTTCCGAGTAGTTGCCGGTATCCTTTTTCTGTTCCTGGTTTTCTTGCCGATCGCCGCCGCCGAAATCCAGATCAAGGTTGTCGACCCTTCCGGCGCCCCCGTCTCCGAGGCCCAGGTTCAATTGCTGAAACCGGGAGCACCCGCTCCCAAAGCCATGCAGAGCACCTCCGCCGAAGGCCTGGTGACGTTTCACGAATCTCCATCCGCCGCGTACCGCGTCCGGGTACTGGCTCCGGGTTTCGCACCTGCGATGGTCGATCTTTCCCCCACCAGCGAAGCGATGACGATCAAGCTCCAGCTGGCCACGGCGGCAGAAACTGTGGTGGTGACCGCGACCCGCACTCTGGTTCAGGGCGAGGCCGCGGGCGCTCAGGTTGACACGCTCAGCGGCCAGCAGCTGGAAACCATGCAGCCGCTGGCCGCCGATGACGCGGTGCGTTTCCTGCCCGGAGCAGTGGTGAATACCTCGGGGCAGCGCGGAGGAATCTCCTCTCTTTTTGTTCGCGGCGGCGAGTCCACCTACAACAAGGTGATTATCGATGGAGTGGCGGTCGACAACCCGGGCGAAACGTTCGACTTTGGCACACTGCCCTTGGCGCAGGCAGATCGTCTGGAGTTTGTCCGGGGAGCGCAGAGCACTTTGTACGGCTCTGATGCCATGACCAGCGTCACCCAGGTCTGGACACGCAGCGGAAGCACTGCCGTGCCTGAACTGCGCTTCGGCGCCGATGGAGGAAATTTTGGAACCGCCAACGGCTTCGCATCTCTGGCCGGTATCTACCGGCGCTTCGACTACAACCTGTTTGGCAGTCAGTTGAATACCAACGGGGAGGGAATCAACCATGCCTACTCCGATTCGCTGGAGGGCGCAAACCTGGGCCTGACGGTCTCCAATCGGGTTGCGCTACGGGTTAGGATCCGCCACTCCAACAGCTATACCGGCGTACCCGGGGAATGGGAGTTTAACGGTGATCCGCTACTGGCGCCCGACCCCAGCGAATGGTCGCACCAGAACAATGTTCTCGGCAGCGTGGAGCTGGCCGTGGCGGGGCCTTCCGGCTGGCAGCACCGCTTGACCGCATTCGACTCCCTTTACCGCTACACCGACGTAAACCTGAACACAAACCCCAGCAGCTATGACGACTTTCCGGCTCACGAGTACGATCACATCAATCGCGTGGGCATGGAATACCAGGGCGACTACTCCGAGCGAACCTGGTCGCACTCCACCTTCGGCTATCGCATCGAAAACGAAAATGGCGTAGTGGGAGATCTGCTCTACCCTCCTTCCACCTCCGGGCAGCGCCTGAATCAGGATGCCTATCTGCAACAGCAGCTCACGCTCGGCCGGCTGTCGGTGGTCGCGGGCGGCCGTTTGGTTCACAGCAGCCTGTTCGGCAATACGGGCGTGCCGCGAGTTGCCCTGACGTGGCTGGCATTGCGGGGTGGAGAATTACTTTCGGAAACGCGTTTGCGCTTTTCCTATGCCACAGGGTTCATGGAACCGGCCCTCTATCAGACCTTTGCCAGTCTCCCCAACTATGTTCCCAACCCCGGGCTGCTGCCCGAGCGCACCCGAGCCTTCGAAGCCGGCCTGCAGCAGAAACTGTGGGCCGGCCGCTGGGTGCTGGACGCCACGTACTTTAACAACCTTTTCCACGACCAGATTGAGGCCGCCCCCAATCAGGCGCCGTACCAAGGATACCCTCCCGATAGTCTGTACCAGTTTTTCAACGTACAGGAGTCCCTCGCGCACGGTGCCGAAGTGCAACTGCAAGGCAGGATTTTTAAAAAATTATCCCTGAACGCGGCCTACACCTATACCTCAACCCAGTATCTGCAGGCTCCCCTTTGCACGCCCGCCAATTTTTGCGACCCTGTGTATGACGCGGGAAATCCCCTGCTCCGTCGCCCGAAGCATTCGGCCACAACCCTTCTCAGCTACCTGGGGACCCGCTGGGGCGGAAGTCTGGGAGGAAGTTTCGTCGGCCGTCGGCCCGATTCGGACTTCGACGGCCTGGGGTTCAACCACGCCGCGGGCTACGCCCGCGTCGACCTGGGCGGATGGTACTCCATCGACTCGCGAATCACTCTCTACGCAAACGTCGCGAACGCGCTCAACGATCATTACAACGAGGTGTTGGGATATCCAGCCCTGACGGCGAACTTCCGCGCCGGCGTGAGGTTCCGTATCGGAGGAGAGTAACGCTAACGCCGACTGCCCGCCGTCTCTCGCGGCTCGTCATCTGATTCCAAGCGGTCTGATTGAAGATCGTCTCCGGCAACCGGCCGGCGCGGCGACACCGGCATTGCTCCGCCGTTATAACGGTGGCGGACCTGGTGCAGCTTCTCCACTTCTTTTTCCCCGAGGGGCTGCTCGTTGCCAAGCAAGTGGGTGACCAACGCGATCTTGGCAAAGTGCTCTACGGTTTCCATTTTCATGTAGGCACTCTCGAGCGACGAGCCAAACGTCACTACCCCGTGATTCGCCATGAGGATGGCATCGTGGTGCGGAATGAGAGGCTCGAGCGCATCGGTCAGCTCGGGCGTGCCGGGAGTTCCGTAGCGGGCGAGCGGAATCGATCCCAGTCCGACGACCACCTCGCAGACCAGCGGACGATTCAGATCATAACCTGATGCCGCAAACCCCGTCGCCGTCGGCGGATGGGCGTGTACGATGCCCTGTACGTCCGGCCGCAGGCGGTAAATCAGCAAATGCATGCCAATCTCGCTCGAAACTCTGCGCTTGCCCGACAGCCGCTTGCCGTCCATGTCCACAATCACCATGTCCGAGGCGCACATCCGGCCCTTGCTGATACAGGTGGGAGTTACGAGCAGGCGACGCTGGTCCAGACGAACCGACAGGTTCCCGTCCGTGGCCGCGACATATCCATTGGCGTGCAGCATACGACCGTACTGCACAATCTCCATCCGATGCTTGCGGTCGCTAGCCATTAAAAACCTTGCGGCAATGGTACAGCACGTATTGGAAGCCTTACAAGAACTCGCACGTTAATATTTGTAAATTGTAAGTAACGAAAGGCACATCTCGCCCGCAGACGCTGCGGCAGGCCTTGAACCTGCTCGCCAACCCTATAATCTCCCTGATGCTCGTGTCGGAATTCCACTATGACCTGCCACCCGAACGCATAGCCCAGGAACCGCTTGCCGATCGCGCCGGCTCGCGATTGCTGCACCTGAGGCGACCGCTCGGGAGTTGGCAGGATCGCCGGTTTGATGAATTCCCCGAGTTGCTGCGCGCAGACGATCTGCTGGTGCTGAACAATACGCGGGTGTTTCCCGCCCGGCTCTATGGCCACCGGAGTGGCGGCGCGAAACCAGACAACGCGCCGCCGCTCGGTCTCGAGCGCGGAAGGGTCGAGGTGCTGCTCACCCGCCGGGTCGAAGATGAGGCAAACGAATGGCAGTGCCTGGTACGGCCCGGGCGCAAGGTCGGAATCGGGGAGAAGCTTTATTTTGATGATCCTGCCGGGGGTTCATTCCCGGTGCAACGTCCCGCGCTGGAAGCCGAAGTGATCGCGCGCGGTGCTTTCGGCGAACGCCGCATCCGCTTCGCTGCCGTCCCCGATTTTTTCGCCCGCATCGAGCGCATCGGACATGTCCCGCTTCCGCCCTATATCGACCGCGCCGACCAGGCCATCGACCGTGATCGCTACCAGACCATCTATGCTCAGGCAGCAGGATCGATCGCCGCGCCCACCGCCGGCCTCCACTTTACGCCCGCGATTGTAGAGAGGATTCGTGCCCGAGGAATCCAGATTGCCGAGATCACATTGCACGTGGGTTTGGGCACGTTCCAGCCGGTTCGGGTCGACAGAGTCGAGGATCACAGACTCCACCGCGAGCCTTACGAGATCCCCGAGGAAGCAGCCCAAGCAATCAATCAAGCCAAAGCCGACGCCCGGCGTGTCGTGGCCGTCGGGACCACTACCGTCCGCACACTGGAGTACGCCGCCGTGGTTCGGAACAAACGCGGCGCCGAAAATCGCGTCACAGCCGAACGCGGCGAAGCCGACATTTTCATTTATCCCGGCCACCGCTTTCGCATGGTGGACGCGCTGCTGACCAATTTTCATCTGCCGCAATCCTCCCTGCTGATGCTGGTGTGCGCTTTTGCCGGAAAACAACCGGTAATGAGCGCCTACCAGCATGCGGTCGGGGCCGGATACCGTTTCTACTCCTATGGAGACTGCATGTTCGTGGAGTAGCGTCGGGGCGCTGATACCATCAATGCATATGCGGCACCGATCGTGGCCAGTGGCGCGAGCAATGTCATCGGGTGCCTGCCCGTTTTGCCCAGGCCCCGAGCCTGGGCGGGGAACAAACCGCCGGATCAGGGGAGTGCGGACACCGGCCTACGGCTTCTGGCGACTCGCATTCGCCCTGCTGGGGCTCGCCTGGCCGCTATTGACCTTCGGCGGGCAAGCAAAAAGCCAGGGCGCATCTCGGGCGTCACGAGCCTCGAACCCTGCTCCGAACCAGGACGATTCCGCCCAGACCTACCGCAACTCCACTTTCAAATTCCACTATGCCATCCCCTACGGTTGGGTCGATCGCACCCAGGAAATGAATGAGCCCGACCAAAACACGCCCGACGTAAGCGCACCCGGGAAACAGAGCGCGACGCAAATTACGCGTCCCTCCGTTGTACTCCTCGCCGTTTTCGAGCATCCTCCCGAAGCCACCTCGGAGGCGGTGAATTCCGCGGCGGTATTCGCCGCCGAGAGTGCCGCGACCTATCCCGGGCTGAAGAAAGCCGAGGACTACCTGGGCCCGCTGACCGAACTGGCGAAGGCCAACGGCTTCCAGACCGAAGGCGAGCCCTTTCCGCTCGAAGTCGAATCGCGCCAGCTCGTGCGTGCCGATTTCAGCAAGCCGCTGTCGGGCGCAGCCAGCCGAAATTCTCCGAGCAGCAAACTCACCATGCACCAGTGCACCCTGATCCTGCTCGCCCAAGGCCGAATCGTTTCCTTCACCTTTATCGCGGGTACGGAGGACGAATTGGACGAGCTCATGGACGGACTCCATTTCGACCCGGAAAAATCGTCCGTCCGCTAGCTCCGGCATCGCCTCCCCGCCTTCAGCGAGTCCTGATCCCTAAGCGCCACAAAAAGCGCCGTTTACCCTCCCGGTTCCGGCCCCACAGTGCACCCGATTTATGCTAAAATACCGATAGCTCAGGTGAGACCTAACTAGCAGAAAATTCAATAAGTTGAACTCACCCAAGTACTCCCCGGAATCGTCCTTCAGCCGGGCGCTCGATCCGGGGGGCCCCAGCGGACCCGGTCGGGCCCGCTAAGGTGCGATCCGGCGTTCTCCACGGAGCAGAATGGCCACCAAAGAATTGCAAACCGAATTGGTCAACGCAAAAAACAGCGCCACGACCAACGACCCGAAGAACAACGGCAACGCCGCCAACGGAGACTACACTGCCGACTCCATCAAAGTGCTCGGTGGCATGGAAGCCGTCCGCAAGCGTCCCGCCATGTATATCGGCTCGACCGGCGAAATGGGTCTGCATCACCTCGTCTACGAAGTCGTCGATAACTCGGTCGATGAAGCGCTGGCGGGTCACGCCGACAAAATCGAGGTAACCATCCATTCCGATAATTCCATCACGGTGGTCGACAACGGGCGCGGTATCCCCGTCGACAACATGGACATCGATGGCGAAAAAATCCCCGCCGCGCAAGTCGTCATGACCACCCTGCACGCCGGCGGCAAGTTCGACAGCAACTCCTACAAAGTCTCCGGCGGCCTGCACGGAGTGGGCGTCAGCTGCGTCAATGCCCTCAGCGAGGAGCTGGATTTGGAAATCTGGCGCGACGGTTTTACCTGGGAGCAGAGCTACTCCAAGGGCGAGCCCACCAGCAAACTCAAAAAAGCCGGAGCCAGCAAGAAGCGCGGCACGCGCGTCCATTTCATTCCTGACAAGTCCATTTTCACCGCCTCCGAATACAATTTCGACACGCTCTCGCAGCGCCTCCGCGAATTGGCGTTTCTGAACAGGGGGCTAGTGATCACGCTCACCGACGAGCGTCAGACCGACTCCAAGACCGGCGAAGCCAAGCGGGCTGAGTTCAAGTACAACGGCGGCATCGCCGAATTCATCAAGCATCTGAACCGCGGCAAGCAAACGCTGCACGAAAAGCCGATCTACATGGAAGCCGACAAGGACCAGGTGCACATCGAAATCGGTCTGCAATACAACGACGCCTACTCCGAGTCCGTTTTCAGCTTCGCCAACAACATCAACACCGTCGATGGGGGCACGCATCTGTCGGGCTTCCGCACCTCGCTGACGCGCACCATCAACTATGCCGGGCAGCAGATGGGCCTGTTCAAGGACGTGAAGGAAAACCTCACCGGGGATGACGTCCGCGAAGGCCTCGTAGCCGTGATCAGCGTCAAGCTGCCGCAGCCACAGTTCGAAGGCCAAACCAAAGGAAAACTGAATTCCGACATCGCGGGCATCGTGCAGGCCGTAGTCAATGAAAAGCTGGGGGCCTTCTTCGAGCAGAACACGGCCGTGGCCCGCAAGATCATCAACAAGGCGATTGACGCTGCCCGCGCCCGCGAAGCCGCCCGCAAAGCCCGCGACCTCACCCGCCGCAAGGGCGCACTCGACGGCGGAGGACTCCCCGGCAAGCTGGCCGACTGTTCCGAACGCGATCCCAACCGCTGCGAACTGTTCCTGGTCGAGGGCGAGTCGGCAGGCGGAACCGCAAAACAGGGCCGAGACCGGCGTTTCCAAGCCATCCTCCCGCTCAAGGGAAAAATTCTCAACGTCGAGAAGGCGCGTTACGACAAAATGCTCGCCCACGAAGAAATTCGCGCCATGATCACGGCGCTAGGCACGGGCATCTCGAAAGAAGATTTCGACCCCACCAAGGTGCGCTACGGCAAAATTATCCTGATGACCGACGCCGACGTGGACGGATCGCACATCCGCACTTTGCTGCTGACCTTTTTCTTCCGCCACATGCAGGATCTGATTAAGCGTAGCAACGTCTACATCGCGCAGCCGCCGCTGTTTGGAATCAAGAAGGGCAAGACGCACCAGTACATAAAGAACGAACATGATTTTGTCAAAGTCATGGTCAAGCGGGCCTCCGAAGGCTTAACCATCCGCTACGGAGAAGGCGCCGCCAAACTGGAAGGCGCAAATCTAACCCGCTTCATCACGGTTCTGAACGAGTACTTGGGATTTCTGGACAAGTTAAACAAGCGCATTCGCGCCGAGGAAATCACCAGTCTGTTACCCAAGCTCGACCTTGCCAAGCGTGCCGATTTCGAAGGCGACAAGAAAACTCCGCCCAAGAAAATCGAGAAGCTGGAAAGAGAACTCAAGCACCTGCAAAAAGAACTGAAGCTGAAGAGCGTGGAAACTCGCTTCGACGAAGAACACAATCTCTGGGCGCTGATCTTCGTCAATGCCCAGGGCGCCGAGCACATCATCAACTGGGAACTGGCCTCCACCCCGGAGTGCCGCCAGCTCATCGCCAAGTTCAAGCAGATTGCGCAGTATCTCGATCCGCCCTTTGTCATCGAGAGCATCCCACGTCCCGCTAAATCGGCAGCCGGCACCGAGGAAAAAGACGCGGACGAAAATGGCGAAAACGAAAATCTGAGCGCCAGCGAATCGGAAAACACCGAGGCCGAGAAGGCGCAAAAGAAATCCGGCAAGCCGCCCGGCCGCCGCGCAAAAGAACCCGAAATCGTTGAGAAAAATACCGCTCGCGAACTGTTTGACTACGTCCTCGGTGAGGGCCGTAAAGAGTACACCGTCCAGCGGTACAAGGGTCTGGGAGAAATGACCGCCGAGCAGCTCTGGGAAACGACCATGGATCCCGAGCGCCGCACTCTCCTGCAAGTAAGGCTCGAGGACATCGCCGAGTGCGAAACCATCTTCACCACACTGATGGGCGAGGACGTGGAGTCGCGCCGAAAATTCATCGAAGATAACGCGCTCGATGTAAAGAATCTAGACATCTAGCTCGAGTTGGGCGGCGGCGCCGCCCGCCAACGTTGCCTGTGGGGAGCGACCCTGGCTCCCGTGATGATGGCGATTGATGCGGCTGAGTGCGGCAACCATCCCGCGGCTTGGCCCGACCCGATCGGGTGGTTCGTTCCGCTGAGGTCGAGCGCGCTGGCCACGCCGCCCGGCGTCAGAGCCGCCATGTCTTTTTCAAAACCGTTGACATCCATGATGGTATTGGCGGGAACGTCTTTCGAATTCCCCGAGGCAAAGAGATTGATTCCCTGCGGCGTATAAATATTGGGCAGTTGCGGAGGCGTCAGCTGGAAACCGTAATGAATGGGGAAAGACCGCGCGGGAAACCAGGCGCCGACAGATGACAAACGGGGTCGCGCCGGTGAGAAAGTTGTCCTGCCAGATGTTGGGCTATTCGTCCGAGTGATTTCCAGGCGACGAAGCGGCAAGCCAAGTCCCCACACCACGGGACAAACGGCGGAGACCGGGCCACGGGAAGGATCGAAGGTGAAGATCCAAAGGTGAAGATCCGGACGAGCGGGGGTGGCTCGCCCCGCTTAGGGGGAACCAGGTGCCCGACCGGCGTCAATTTCCAGATTGGCGCGCTCCGTACTTGACCTCGGGATAAGCCCGGTCAAAGACGAACCACAGCGCCGCGAGCAGCGCGAAGATCAGGTAGCTTCCTTCCGGACCGACCGAGCCGCCGGTCAGCCAATCCGGCCCCTCAAAGCTGGAGTTCAGCAAGTGCCCCGGCAAAATCGCCCCACTGTCGGGGACCGAGTACAGATAGCTCTCGCCCCAGTCCCAGGCCATGTGGAAGCCGACCGCCCACCACAAATCGCCCGTCCGCCGCAAGGTGAGGCAAAAAAAGAAGCCAATCAATCCGGCGGCAACCAGGCCCGTCTTCGCTTCCCCGGGATTCGCTCCGTGAATGACGCCAAACGAAATCGAGAGCAACGCCGCCGCGGGCCAGAAACTCATTCCTCGGGTGAGCACCCATTGCGAATATCCACGCAACAGAAATTCCTCAAAAAATCCGGTCAGCAAGAACAGCGCCGCGTAGAACAGGGCAAAACGGAAGATGCGTCCTCCGTGCAGGTTGAGCGACCCAAAAGTGAACGCCCCACTGGCTCGGAATCCCAGCATGAGAAGGCTGAGGGAGACAATTCCCCACCCTGCTCCCACCCAGAAATTGCGTCCGAACGCGCTGCGCGCGGGTAGTCCAAAATCGCCGAACGAGCAGCCCTCGACTTGCGCCATGACAAAGCCGGGAACGATGGCAGCCACCAGCATGACCGTTTCGGTCACCATGCCCCACCACACCGTCGCACCCGAAGGAGGGCGGACAAAGTGCAGCAATGCGCCTTCAATCACCGCCACCATGCCGCACAGGACCAGATAGATCAGCCAGCGCGTTCCGGCATACATTCCCGCCGGCCCAACGAAGACCTCGCGAAAGGGTGATTCCCGGTGCTCCTCTGCCATCGACGGAGGCCGGGAAGCGATCGAGTCGGGATCCGAAGCAGACAGTAGAGGTGGAGGCTCACCGGCAGGCGGAACTGGATTGGTATCCATTCGTGTCTCGAACATGGTAAAACACTCAGTCCATCTTGTTGCGACCAATTCTCCATTTCGATTCTTTCCGAACCCCGCAGTTGGTCGCGGCCGGGCTTCTGTTGCTCTACCTTCTGCAATGCGTCTGGTTAATCCGGGTGCAAACCTTGCAGGCTTCGGTTCCGGATTCCGATCAGGCTCTGCGCGTCTATCAAGGCCGGGCGCAATGGACCGGAGGCGCCATCGCCGGCACTCCCCAATCGTTGCGAGCGGAAGCCGCGACCGGGGTAGCGTCCGCGGGCCGCGCCGGGCACCTGCGCGTGCGCGACGGGTACGATCTGGACCGCTCGCCCCTCTATTACCTCGCGGCCGCCGCACCGCTTTTGCTGCGTCCTGATTCGTGGTTGCCGCAGCCATTCCGGCCGCTCGTGGCCGCCACCCCCTACCTGTTCTTCGGAGTCATGCTCGGAGCTTCGCTCTGGTACGTTTCCCGTCGTCTCTACGGCAACGCCGGCGGATATATTGCGCTCTGCCTCTACTGCTTTTCGCCGGCCATGATCGTAAACACAGCCGGCGCGCAGAGTCTGGGAGAAATGGGCGGGGTGTGGGGAGCCTTTGGAAGTGTGTTCACGGCCATTGCCGTGGCCCACACGCTCTACGCTCCACGCGAAGTGATCCTTTGGAACTGGCGACGCATTCTGCTTTTGGGCCTGTCCCTGGCGCTGGCATCCGGCAGCCAGTTTTCTCTGGGTTTGCTGGCGCTCGTAATTTTACCCCTCATGCTCTGGGTGGCTCCGGTGCGGTCAGGTGCGGTCGGCGCGATCTGGGCCACCGCGGTTCTCGTCGCCGTGTCGCTGTTGTTCGCAGCTTATTTTTTCGACCCGACGTTGTGGTGGCGTGGAATGCTGCACGCGCACTGGATCAGCTTCGAACCCGCTGCCTTCGGGATTTTTGCCGACTACCGCAACGCCTTCGAGACCATCGTCACCGGCAGCCCGCCGCTGATGCTCGCTCTGCCGGTGGCGCTGCTTGCGTACTGCGGATGGAAGCGGACCCGCTATTTCGGCAATACCGCACCGCTTCTGATTGCCGCGGTGTTGCTCCTGTTGGCCCTGGGTGCACCCGACTTTCCCGGAAAAGGGTTCCATCTGGCCATGCTGGTGTTTCTCTTCGTCTTTGTCGGCGGATTGTTCGCCGATCTGCTTGAGACCGAACAAAGCCTGTTCGTGATGGCTGGCCTGTGCGGATTGTTGGGCACGGCAGCCATCTGGAACCTGTGGCAGCTGGCGGTTTTGAAGTAGCGCTGAACTTGCAGGGTAAAATGACAAGTTAGCAGGTTGGCATGCATCAACCGGGCAGGAAGCGACCATGAGCACACCCACAGAGCCTCCAACGACAAAAACCATTTATGTGACCCGTTCCGGCCTCCCCCTCAGTTTCAAGCTCGCATGGCCGTTTCAGCACGCGACCTCGGGTGCTGATTTCGAGGTTTTGCATGCAGTCATCACACTGGAAAATTCCGAGGACCTGCGCGCGCTGGTGGCAGTGAATCTGTCCGCCACATTGCGGGAAGCGTTGGCATCGCTCGAGCCCCAAGACACGGAAGGTCCGATCATCAATGCTTTGCGAAAAGAGGTTGACTGCAGGCAGACGGAGTTTCTGAAATCCGGCAAACTCGTGCCGCTCGCCCTCTCCAGCCGCCACTATAACTTTAGACTCAAGAAATGGACCTTCGGCAAGGCTGGAGAGGAAGAAATCGCCCGCTCGATCGAGCAGAAAGTGTATTGGCAGACACGCCTTACCGGCGGAGATGCGTGGCTGGGAGACCCGACCGAAGCGCTCTACTCCGACACTACGACCGATCACATGGTTGCCATTGCCGCCGGACTTGCCGAGCAAGGACTGTTTACCATGGCACGGCGCTACGCTCGCGCCCTTCCCGCGCTGATGGGTCAAAACGACCGCTTCGAATCCGCGATGGCAGTGGCCCTTCGGGAGTTGGAAGAAAAACACGTCTTTGAGCGCGGCTAGGGTTTCCGCTAGCGGCCGAGCGCGCGCGTCCCCCGCATCCGGACGCGGACTCTCTCCTCCCGCAACGGCCAGACATTCACCACACCCGGCAAGCGTTCTCGCGTACCATGGGCTGGCCCGACTTGCAGTCAAACGCCGCCCGAAACTCGTTCAGGTTCGAGACTACGCCATTGGCCCTGTACTTTTCAGGAGAATGCGGATCCACCGTGGCCCGCAGACGCCGGTTCTCGTCGCGCTCGTTCGTACACCAGCTCTGGCCATAAGCCACGAAAAAGCGCTGCTCCGGAGTCAAGTTTTCCAGCCGCTCAAGTTTCTCGCCCTGGGTGTCTGCTTTCCATGCCAGGTAGGCCAACAGCGTCCCGCCGAGATCTGCCAAGTCCTCTCCGTTGGTCAGCTGACCGTTGATCTTGATGTCATCGATGATGGTATAACCGGAATACTGATCGATCACACATTTGGCGCGCTGTTCGAATTCCTTGCGGTCGGCCGCGGTCCACCAGTTGCGCAAATTACCCTGGGCGTCGAACTGGCTGCCCTCATCGTCAAAAGCGTGGGTGAGTTCGTGGCCCATGGTGGCGCCGGTGTCGCCATAGTTGGCCGCAGCGTCGCTCAACGCGCTGAACAGCGGCGGCTGCAGCACTCCGGCTGGAAAATTGATGTCATTCTTTTGCGGATCGTAGTACGCATTGACGGTGGGTGGTGTCATGCTCCACTCGTTGCGGTCCACCGGCTTTCCGATTTTCGCGAGCGAGCGGCGAAACTCGAACCATGCCGCCCGTTCCGAGTTTCCGATTTCGTCGCCGCGGACGATTTCCAATGCACCATAGTCCCGCCACCTGTCCGGATAGCCGATTTTGTTGGCCATCGCGTGCAGCTTGATCAGCGCCTGCTCTCTCGTCGATGCTCCCATCCAGGGCAGCGCCTGGATCTCGCTCCGCATCGCCGTCTCCACTTGCTTCACCATTTTTAACGCCGTCTGCTTCGCCTCCGGACTGAAGTACTTGGCCACATACGCCTGTCCGAGCGCTTCTCCTAAGTCGCTATCGACGTCATTGGTGCAGCGCTTCCAGCGCGGCGGCAATTGTTCCTGCCCCCGCAAGGTCTCGTCGTAAAAACTGAAGTTCTCCTGCACGAAGGCCGCGGAAAGATCGATGGCAGCGGCGTGCACGGCATGCCAACGAAGGTAGATCTTCCAATCCGCCAAGCTCTCTTTTTCGATCTCGTCACTCATGACCTGAAAATAGCCGGGTGTCACGACATTGAGCGACGCGATGGGACCAATTCCGGTTGCTGCGAGATAGTCTTGCCAGCTGAAGGCCGGCGCGAGTCTTTGCAGTTCCTCCACCTTCATTTTGTGATAGAGATTGGGCGGGTTGCGCCGTTCGACGCGGGTCATCTGGCCCAGGGCGAGCGCTGTCTCGATGCGCAAGACCGTCGCCGCCCGGTTCGCGGCGTCGTCCGGCTTGTCTCCCAGCAGTTCGAACATCCTGGTGACGTGGGTCTCATAGGCTTTACGCAGCTGTTCGGATTTGGCGTCATTTTTCAAGTAGTAATCCCGGTCCGGCAAGCCCAGGCCACCCTGGTCGGCTTCGGCGATGACCTGGGTGGCGTCGCCAAAATCCTGATTCGAGCGAAACGAGAACAGCGGTCCACCCTCGTAGAGCGAAGGGGGAAACTGTGCGCTGGTGACATAACCGGCGAGGTTCTGTTTCGACTTCAGTAAGGCGATGCGCTTCAACTCCTCCGACAGCGGCTGGGTTCCGAGCCGCTCAATGGCTGCCTCGTCCATGCAGGAGGCGTAGTAATCGCCGATCTTCTGGGTCGACGCCTCCCGCGCCCGATTTGCGTTGGCCGCTTCCTCAAGAATCGCCCTCAACTGGGCGCGGTTCTCGTCCTCGAGCTTGTTGTACGTACCCCAGCTCGACTGGTCCGGGGGAATTGGGTTCTTCTTGATCCAGCCGCCACAGGAGTAGGCATAGAAATCGACGCACGGGTCGACTGTCCTATCCATGGCGGATGCGTCCAGTACGGGACCAGAGATTGAGGGTTGGGCGGACGCCGATGCGGCAGCCAGAAGAACCAGCAGACAAAGAGAGGCGAGTTTCAACTTCATAAGGCATCAGGGCCCATCGTCGCCATTCATCTTACCTGTTTTTTCGCGACGTCCGGCGTCGACGAGAAAACGCTCGTGCGGAGCAAAAACGTCCGTTGCCAAAACCGGTTTGCGGTAAAGACCGCAGCAAGTCCTGCAGAAACATTCTGTGCGGAATTGATTCTCGCCCCGAAAGCGCCGGGGGCCGACCCGACGCCGGAACGAGAAAGGCTGTGGATATTGGACAGGAGGAGACGTCGCAACCGGAGGGTATGCCAGGTTGGAGCGAGCCTATCCTCTCCATAGCGATTGCCCTCGGGATCCCGACCGGAATAAGCGCCGGCGACGGCCGGAATCGGCCTGCCCGGAATGCCCTGCGCCGCCTGAGCCGATGTGTCAAGGAAAACGTAAAGCTCCCAAGGGTCGATCGAAATCACGGACTTTTTTTCTCCGGGGAGGCTGGGGCTGCAGGACAGATTTCCCGGAACACCCGGGCGGCGGTCAGGGGCAAGGGGGAAGGTGACGTAGAATCAGAAGGACCATAAGGCGAAGATTGCGCATCGGTTGGGGAGAACGGAACCTAGCATGGACATGAGTTGGGTCACGGAGCGGGTTGCGCTGGGCGGCGGAATCTGGAACGCGAAGAATATGGGAGAACTGGCGCGCGCCGGTGTGACCGACGTCATCGATATGCAACTGGAATTCGATGACCGGCCGCTTGCGGAGCCGTTCGGGATCCGGGTACTGTGGAATCCGACCGACGACGATTTTCTGCCCAAGCCCCCGGAATTGCTGAAGCGGGGTGTGGATTTTGCGCTCGCGGCTCTGCGGGACCCGGAGAAGCGCCTTTATATTCATTGTGCGGCGGGCGTACACCGGGCTCCGATGATGACCCTGGCAGTATTGTGTGCGCTGGGGTGGGACATGGAAGCGGCCATGGTGTCGATCGAAACGAAAAGGCCAGTGGTTGATTTTGCAGATGTTTATGTGGAGAGCGTGCGGCGGTTTCTGGAGTCGCGAATCGCGGTCGAACCGCGGAGTACGGACTAGCGTGTCCGCCGGGCGCGGGATTCCGAGTGGGCCAGCGCGAGGCCTTTGGCTTGTCTGACCTGCCGCTCGTTTGCGGCACTCGACAGCCCGTTGGGCCCAGTGTGACTGGGCGAGGACGGACCGCTGCTACTCGGCGAAACGCCGTCCGCGCCGGCGCGGCGTTGCTGTGCAACTCCCCTGCGGGTTCGGTCAGCCGACCTCTTCGCTCCAGTGTTCCAGGGCCTTCTTGACGGCGACCATAAACTGGTCTGCCAAGGCGCCATCGATGATGCGATGGTCGTAACCGAGCGTGAGGTGAACGACGGAACGGATGGCGATGGAATCTGCGCCGTCCTTGTCCGTAATTACCATGGGCTGTTTCGTGATGCCCCCCACGCCGAGGATGGCGACGTTCGGCTGGTTGATGATGGGCAAACCAAACACCGCACCAAACTGACCGGGGTTGGTGATGGTGAAGGTCGCACCTTCCACGTCGGCGGGCAGAAGCTTCTTCGAACGGGCCCGCTCGCCAAGGTCGGTGATGCCTCGCTGGAGTCCAAGGAAATTGAGTTCATCGGCGCCTTTGAGAACCGGCACGATCAGTCCCCAATCGAGCGCGACAGCGATGCCCACATTCACGCGCTTGTGATAGCGAATGCTCTCGCCTTCGACTGAGCTGTTCACGATCGGATATTGCTGCAAGGCGATGATGGCAGCCCGCACAAAGAACGGCATAAAGGTGAGCCGCACGCCGTGGCGCTGCTCAAAGCCGTTCTTGAACTTGTTGCGCAGGCTCACGATGCGGGTCATGTCGACCTCAAACATGCAGTGCACGTGAGCGCTGGTGCGGCGCGATTCGATCATGCGTTGCGCAATAATCTTGCGCATTTTGGACATCGGCACCAGGTCCCCGGTATCTCCGGCGGATGCCGTTGCCGCAACTTGGCTGGAGGCGGGAACCGCCACCGGAGCAACCGCGCGCTGCTCGACGAAGTCGAGAACGTCCTGTTTGGTGACGCGCCCGCCGCTGCCAGTGCCATTTATCTTCGCGATATCCACGCTGTGCTCTCGGGCGAGCTTGCGAACCAAGGGGGAGGAGCGCACGTCGGACTCTTCTTCGTCCTCGGGGGTGCGGGCGGCGAGTGCTCGATCGGGGGCGGGCTCTTCCTTCCCGGCAGATGGCGGCGGAACGGGCGCCGGAGGAGGTACGGTCTGGGCGGGGGCGGGCGAGGAAGCGGAAGCGCCACTGCCTTCGCCGATGACGCCGACGACGGTGTTGACCTGAACGGTATTGCCTTCGGAGACTTTGATCTCTTTGAGTACACCGGTGGCGGGCGCCGGGATCTCAGCGTCGACCTTGTCGGTAGAAATCTCGAACAGAGGTTCGTCGCGCTGGACCTTGTCGCCCGGCTTTTTCAGCCACTTGGTAATGGTTCCTTCAAAAATCGATTCCCCCATTTGGGGCATGACTACGTCAGTCGGCATAGTTCCCTTTCGACAGGAAGCCCGCGCGGCGGCGGGATAAGAGCAAATCAGTATTATAGCGAAGGCGCCCGTCGCTTCGAGCGCAGCTGATTGCGGGATCGAGGGTTTCCAATCACAGGTCCGTCTCGCTCCGGGCTCCTCGGCCGGACTGACAAGATCGGTTGCGAGATCCCGGCAAGCGTGCGTCATCGCCGAAGCGCCTTCGATCAAGGGCGAGAAGGCCGGTCATAAATTGGCCTCGGTGGGCGCCGACGCGATTCCGCGTTTCGCAGACTGCGCCGCGGGAACGGCGGAAAACAGGTTCGTGCGCAGGCTGGCATCGATGCATCGATGGGGCCTTCTTGCGCGGTTCGCTCCCGGTCTCTATTCTGTCGGTTACCGATTCATACCGAACAGCAAACAGGAGCCTGCGAGGTCCGAAGACGATGAGCGCATCCCTTGATGACAGCACCCCCCCTTCCCAGATTGCCCAGGACACCCTTGACCAGATCTTCGGAGCGGCCCGCACGCACTCCGCATGGCTTCCCCGGCGTGTGCCCGTCGAAAAGCTGCGCGAGATCTATGAGACCGCGCGCATGGGTCCAACCAGCGCTAATAGCAGTCCGGCGCGTTTCGTGTTTCTCGAAAGCGCAGCGGGCAAGGCGCGTCTTCTGCCTGCTCTCGCTCCGCTGAATGTCGAAAAGACCAAAGCCGCGCCGGTCACCGTCATTGTCGCTTGGGACAGCGAGTTTTTCGAACACCTCCCCAAGTTGTTTCCTCATGCCGGCATGCGATCCTATTTTGTGGGGAACCGGCCATTGATCGAGGAGACGGCCTTCCGCAATAGTTCGTTGCAGGGAGGTTACTTCCTTCTGGCCGCCCGTGCGCTAGGACTCGACTGTGGGCCGATGTCGGGCTTTGACGCGGCGAAGGTGAACACGGAATTTTTCCCGGATGGGAAATGGAAGGTGAACTTCCTGTGCAACCTGGGCTACGGCGATCGCAGCAAACTCTTTCCGCGCAACCCGCGGCTCGAATTTGAGGAGGCGTGTCGCGTCTTATGACAGGCGACGGGCCAGCAGCTCGCGGGCTAGGGTGCCAGAGTTGACCGGCTACGACCTTGGTTTCTTATCCATCTTTTTCTCGACCTTGGCCCAGGTATCTTTGAGCGCCACGGTGCGGTTGAATACCGGGCGGCCCGGTCTGGAATCCGGATCCACGCAAAAATAGCCGAGACGTTCGAACTGATAGCGGCTTTCGACGGCAGCATTGCCGAGCGAGGGCTCCAACTTCGCCTGGGCGATTACCTCCAGCGAATGCGGATTCAGGTTGGCGGTGAATTCCTGGCCTGGTTCGACCTGATTCGGATCTTCCTTGGTGAAGAGGTTGTCGTAGATGCGGACTTCGGCGTCAATGGCATGTGTCGCCGAGACCCAGTGGATGGTCGACTTTACCTTGCGCCCATCCGGAGCATTGCCGCCGCGCGTCACCGGGTCATACGTACAGTGCACTTCAACCACTTCTCCTCGCTCGTTGCGCACCGCCGTTTGGGCGGTTATGAAATAGCCGTAGCGCAGCCGAACCTCGCGCCCCGGCGACAGGCGGTAGTACTGCTTGGGCGGATCTTCGCGGAAATCGTCCTGTTCGATATAGAGCACTTTGGAGAACGGCACTTTGCGCTTGCCGGCGCTCGGGTCCTCGGGATTATTGACCGCTTCGACTTCTTCGACCTGATTCTCCGGATAGTTATCGATGACAATTTTCAAGGGGCGCAGGACGGCCATCACGCGCGGGGCACGTTTGTTCAGGTCTTCGCGAATGTAGTGCTCGAGCATGGCTAACTCGAGTGAGCCGCTCGTCTTCGATACTCCAATGGCGGCGCAGAAATTCCGGATTGCCTCGGGTGAATACCCGCGCCGCCGGATTCCGGACAAGGTTGGCATGCGCGGATCGTCCCACCCGTTGACGTATTTTTCCTGCACGAGCTTGAGGAGGCGACGTTTGCTCAACAATGTGTAGCTGAGGTTGAGACGGTCAAACTCAAATTGCTGGGAAGGGAAGATCCCCAGCTGCTGGATGAACCAGTTGTAGAGCGGACGGTGATCCTCGAACTCCAGGGTGCACATCGAATGGGTAACGCGCTCGATCGAATCCGACTGGCCGTGGGCGTAATCGTACATCGGATAGACGCACCACTGGTTGCCGGTGCGGTGATGCTCCGCATGCAAGATGCGGTACATGACAGGGTCGCGCAGGTTGAGGTTCGGTGACGCCATATCGATCTTGGCACGCAGCACATGCGAGCCGTCAGGAAACTCGCCCTGGCGCATGCGCTCGAAGAGATCAAGATTTTCCGTCACCGAGCGGTTGCGATACGGACTGTCGGCACCGGGTTCGGTCAAGGTGCCGCGATGCTGCCGGATCTGCTCGGCGGTCAGGTCATCGACATAGGCCTTGCCATCCCGAATCAGCTTGAGCGCCCACTCGTAGAGCTGGCCGAAGTAGTCGGATGCATAGTACAGGCCGTCCCATTCAAAACCCAGCCAGCGGACGTCTCTCATGATGGAATCGACGTACTCCTGCTCTTCTTTTTCCGGGTTGGTATCGTCGAAGCGGAGGTTGGTCTTTCCCCCGAACTCATGGGCGAGGCCAAAATCCAGGCAGATGGCCTTGGCGTGGCCGATGTGCAGGTAGCCGTTCGGTTCGGGAGGAAAACGCGTCTGGATGACCGCATCGCCGAACTTTTTCGTTTCGCGATCGCGAATCATGGCGTCGCGAATGAAGTTGGAAGGCGCCGGCGCCGGTTCAGGCGACGGCTTTTTCTCGGCAGCGGTAGGCGGACTGGTGGGACTCATGTTCCTTTCATTTTATACGCATTTATAGCGGCCGGCGGGTCCCCAGTTGGCGTTACCGGCCCGGTGTCGGTTGGGTTTGCTAGAGTCTATAGTTAGGACCAAGTTCCGAGCTCCAGGGAGTCTCCATCCTCAATGGCAAAATGCGTTCAATGCGGTCGTCAGCTTCCCGCGCTCAGCTTCGGCAGGAAGATTTGCCGGTGGTGCGTGCAGCACGAAGCGGCCCAGCGGGGCGAAGATTCCCCGCTCCAGCGCGTCGAGGCGGCGCCATGGCTGCGCCGGCAATCCAGCTCCATGGCGGTCACCCAGGCCATTTTCGGCATTAACGTGGCGGTGTTTATCGCCATGACATTGACCGTGGGCGCTACCTTGCTTGGCAGTCCGGCCTGGCAGGCGCTCTCGGTCCGCATGGGCGCCAATTACGGGCCGTATACCCTCGGCGGCCAGTGGTGGCGGCTGCTGACTTGCGTTTTCATTCATGGCGGATTGGTGCATATCGCGTTCAACATGTGGTGCCTGTGGTATCTCGGCAGGCTCGCCGAGTCGATCTACGGGCACTGGACATTTGCCGTTGTTTACCTGATCACCGGGCTGGCGGCGAGCCTCACCAGCGCGGCGTGGCATTTCCCCGTTCCCGTCGCCAGCGTCGGCGCATCGGGAGCGATTTTTGGCGTCGCCGGGGCCCTGATCGCCTCGTTTTATCTGGGTGAGTTTTCGCTGCCCCGCGCGGCTACGGCCGGGATGCTGCGCAGCGTGGCCATGTTTGTCGGATACAACCTCGTCTTTGGGGCCATGGTCGCGAGCACCGATAATGCGGCGCACGTGGGTGGCCTGGTCATGGGGCTGATTCTGGGCGCCCTCATCGCGCGGGTGGCTCCGCGGCAAGAGGAATCGTTTCGCCGCTTTGCGGTGCTCCTTGTCGGATTGCTGCTGGTCGGCGGCGGAGTGGCTTGGCTGCGGCATTCCCGGGGCTATCTCGGTTCGCTGGATCAAGCACACCAATTCTTGCTCGAAGGCAAAACCGATGACGCGATCGCGCAATTGAAAACGGTCGTCCGCCAGCACCCGGAGTATGTGCCGGCCCATTTCGGTCTGGCACGCGCCTACAGCATGAAGCACGATTTTGCCAGAGCGGAAGCGGAGCTGAAGCGGGTGATCGAACTCAATCCGCGCGACGAAAACGCCTTGTATTACCTGGGATACACCGAACTGGAGCAGAAACAACCGGAACAGGCGCACGCGGCTTTCCAACAGCTCTTGAAACTCAACCCGAGCAGTGCCGACGCCCACGCCGGGCTGGCGGCGGTATTCTCCTTCGGGAAGCAATATTCCGAGGCGCTCGAAGAATATGCGCAAACCGTTCAGCTCGATCCGCAATATCAGAACGTGTTTTACGACATGGGCCAAATGCAGAGCAAACTGGCGCTCTATGACGACGCGATCGCTTCGTTTCTGAAGCAGCGCGAGAACGGAGACGATCCAGACAACGAAGACGCTCTGGCTCGCGCGTACCAAGCGAAAGGGATGCACCGCGAAGCCGACGAGGCCGCGCAAAGGGCGGCTCGGTTTCGCGAACCGTAGGCGTCAGGCATCAGGTTGATGTGCCGTTCGACTGAGGCGGCCCACTTCGGCGCGGGTGACGAAAGGTGCGTGGAAGGCTCTGGGTTGCGCCTAGGGATGCCCGACCGACGATTCCATTTTTCGAATTGCCTGTTCGATTCTGTGCAAGGTCGTTTCCCGTCCCAGCACTTCCAGCGTTTCGAACAGCGGCGGGGCATTCTTCCGGCCGCACGCCGCCACGCGGATGGGCTGGAACATCTGTCCCGCTTTCACGCCCGTCTCCAGGGCAGCGGCACGAAGACTTTGGTCCAGTGGGTCATGCTTGAATTCGGTTTGCGCCAGCACTTCCCGGGCGCGGGTTAGGACCTTCCGAGCCATGGCCGCGTCGCCCTTTTGCGGGATCAGCTCGACCGGGTCGTAAGGCGGGAGCTCTTCCACCAAGAAAAAATCGGCGGCCGTCAGCACATCGCGCAGAAGCTTGATGCGCTCGCGAATGAGCGGGGTGACGGCACGCATCTTCTCCTCCGTGATCCGATGGCCGGCCGACCGGACAACCGGAAGCAGCCGGCCGCTCAGGTCTTCGAGCGAGAGGCCCCGGATGTGTTCGGCATTGAGCCAGAGGGCCTTCGGGTCAAACGTTTCATCCGGCGTCGCGGCCGGCTCCCTGAAATTAATCACCGCGTTCGCGCGATTGATGCCTTCGAGCGAGAAGGCGTCGGTCAGTTCCTGGCGGGTCATGTTTTCGCGATCGTCTTTTGGCGACCAGCCGAGCAGGCACAGAAAGTTGATAAAAGCTTCCGGAAGAAACCCGGCATCGCGATAGGTGGTGACGCTGACGACCGGACCGTGACGCCGCTTGGAGAGCTTCGATCCGTCGGGCGCGACGAGCAATGGAAGATGGGCAAACTGCGGCGGCGTGGCGCCTGCCCCTTCGAAAATGAGAACGTGCTTGTAGGTGTTCGAGAGATGATCCTGACCGCGGATGACGTGACTGATGCGCAGATCGATGTCGTCGGCACAGGAGGCGAGGTGGTAGGTGGGCATGCCATCGGACCGGAGCAGCGCGAAGTCTTCAATGTCATCGGCGGATTTGATCTGTTCCCCGTAGACAGCGTCGGTGAAGCGGACGGGTTCACCGGTGCCGCGGGGAATGCGGAAGCGGAGGGCAAAAGGCTCACCGGCAGCGGCTCGACGATCGCTTTCCGATCGCGCCAGATCGCGCATACCAGGATTGAAAAGCCAGGTCTGATTGGCGCCGGATTTTTCGCTGTCGCCGGTGTGAGCGGGCGTGAAATCGCGGTAAGCCAATCCCTTCTGCAAGATGGCGTCGGCAATTTGCCGGTGCTCGGCCAGGCGTTCCGATTGCTTGTATTCCTCGTCCCATCCGAGGTCGAGCCAGCGCAACCCCTCGAAGATGGAGCTGACGGAGGCTTCGCTGTTACGCTCGACGTCGGTGTCATCGAGTCGGAGGACCACGGTTCCCCGGTTGCGACGGGCATAGAGCCAGTTAAAAATGAAGGTTCGAGCACTGCCGACATGCAAGAAACCAGTGGGAGAAGGCGCAAACCGAACACGAAGCATGACGCTTGAGTATAGCGAGATTGCGCTCTTGGCTCTAGCCGCAGTCGGGCGGAGCGGGCCGAGAGCGACTGGCACTGTGGATCTGTCTGTTTGAGGACCGTCCACCCGGGTTGCGAAAATGCCGCGGCAAGCCCTGGGTCGACCGGAAGATCGGACCGGTTACCGCAGGGTTACCAAGGTAACTCTGGCGCAGAACGTCACCCTAGCGACAATGCATCTCATGAGAGGATACTCTGGTGAAATGGCGTGCCCCGGGCGGGTCCTCCCGGGAGACCGTGCCCGGAAATGACGGTTGTCTTCGAGCTCTCGGGTGTGACAGGATTAGGCCAAGCGAGAAATCCATCCGGGCTAGCTACTGGTGAAGAGGAAGCGATAAGCGATGAACAGCGTCGCCACAGGTCAGGTGCTGATTCCGGGGGCCGTCGCCCTGCTCGTGTTCATGGTGTTCTGGTACCTGTATGAGCAGAACCGTCACAGCTATTTTCGCGCCTGGCAACTCGCCTGGGGAGCCTATACGGCGCACTATGCGCTCAAGGCTCTGGAATACTATCAGGGCCATTCCCCGCTAGTATTTTTCTTGAGTTCGCTGCTGCTGGTGGCCATGGCGGTTTGCATTTTTGTTTCCACCCGGCTGATGAAAGAGCCGTTCCAGCTGAAGTGGTATGACGCAGCGCTGACGGCGACCGGGGTTCTGCTGGCGGTGGTGAGCCTGCGGGCGCAAATGGCCAGCGGGGTGTTCATCGAAGACCCCAATTTGGTGCCAAAATATCTGCGTCTGGAATTGGGACTGGCCGCCGTATTGTTCTATTGTTCGTTCCACTTCTATCGTTACGCTTTTCGCAAGAACTCCATCGCCTTCCGCACGCTCGCGTTTTCTCTCGCCTTATGGGCGGCTCTCATGTATGCCGGCCAATTCCATCAGCCTTTCCTCGAGATTGTCGGCCAACTGGGAGGTTTCCTCGGGCCCATTCCGCAGATGCTGCTCGCGATCGCTATGGTGATGGTGCTGTTTGAAAACGAGCGCAACGCAGTACAGGAAAACGCACTGGCGTTCTCTACCTTGGGCATCGATCCGCGTCGCCTGTTCTCGGCCTCGGAACTGGTCCCCAGTCTGCAGGCGTTTGTCGAGAGGCTGGTATCGCCCCTGCCGAAGCGCCGCGCCGTCTTGTTTGTGTCGCAGCAATGGCGGGGGACCCTGCCTTCGGTAGAAAAGGGATTCTCCGCCGAGTTCCTGGAGAAACTGCAAAAGACGCACGCCGGCGACTACATCGCCGAACTGGCCTACCGGCGCGGCGGAGTGGCCACCTTCCGAGGTTTGGCAGATCTGGAAGAGCCCTTGCCGGCACTTTCCGGAGGAAGGTTCGAAGCCTGCAAGCAGGTGCTGCTTGCCGAAGGAATCACCGACATCATGGCGGTCAGCCTGCAGACGCGGGAGCACAACTTCGGCGTGCTGCTGTTTCCTCACGCCGAGCGGCGCATGTTTGGCTCCTCGAATCTGCGCCTGCTGATCGGACTGTCGCTGCAAATCGCCCTGACGCTCGAAAACTACGTTGTCATGCATGCGGCGCAGCGCCGAACCAAGGAATACGAGCTGCTCACCGAGATCGGGCAAGCCATCAGTTCTCATCTCAACCAGGACGAGGTGCTGCGCACCGTGCAGGTCGAGCTGGGACAGATATTCGACACCAGCACTTTTTACATTGCGTTTCAAGAGGAAGACGAGATTCACTTCGAGCTGGAGATCGAAGGCGGCGCCATTCTTCCCAAGCGCTCGCGCAAGGTTGCCAACGGATTTACCGAACACATCATCCGCACCGGAGAGGCGCTGCTGATCGAATCCGACCTGGAAGCGATGCGGGCTAAACTGGGGGTCGAACTAGTGCCCCCGCTCCCGGCGCGCTCTTTCTGCGCCGTGCCTATCTTCCTGGGGGGCAAGCCGGTCGGTGTCATGGCGGCCATGAGTACCTCCCGGGAGTCGCAATTCCAGCCCCGGGATCTTGAGGTCATGCAAACCGCGGCCGGTCAGCTGGGGGTGGCGATCGAAAATGCGCGCCTGTTTACCGAAGAACAGCGCCGCGCCCGTCATCTCGCGTTTCTCAACACCATTTCGAAAATGGCGATCTCCAGCGAGGACGCCGAACAGATGATGGCCGATATCGTACGCGAGATCCAGAAGAACTTCCGCTACGATCACATCGGCATCGGCATCATGGACTACGCCGCCAAAGATATCGAGATCAAGGCCGAAGCGGGAACGACATCGCAAACCTTGGGCCGCCGGATTGCGCTCGGCAGTGGAGTGCTGGGAAAAGTTGCGCGCACCGGGGTGAGCGCCCTGGTACAAAACGCCGGTCCGGGACAGCTCGCCGGGGTGCTGCCGGAATCGCGGGCCGTGCTCTGCCTGCCGATCAGTTACGGCGAGACGCTGCTCGGCGTTCTCAACGTGGAGAGCCGGGATGAAAACGCGTTTGCGCCTCAGGATGTCTTGATCCTCAATACCCTGGCCGATCTTCTCGCCACGGCATTGCACAACTCGTTCGTCTTCCAAAAGCTGCAGCAGCAATCGATCACCGACGGATTGACCGGTATCAAGACCAGACGGTTCTTCTGGGAGGCGCTCAGTTCGGAGTGGAGACGGGCGTCCCGCTCCGGTCGCCCCTTCTCGGTCGTGCTGATCGACCTGGACAAATTCAAAGAGGTCAACGATTCCCTCGGCCACCTGGAAGGAGATCTGGTGCTCGCTCGGGTTGGCCGGCTGCTCGAACAGAAGTGCCGCCAGTCGAACGTCGTTGCCCGCTACGGGGGAGACGAATTCATCATTCTCATGCCCGAAACCGGCATCGAGCAGGCGCAGATCCTGGCGGAGAGATTACGGTTGTGGCTGGCCACCGACCCGATGCTCGAAGAACACCATATCACCGGCAGTTTCGGCGTCGCCAGCTTTCCCGTCCACGGGTTTTCCATGGAGGACCTCATTCGCGTGGCGGATGCGGGAATGTACGTGGCCAAGCATGCGGGCGGCAATCAGGTTTCAACCTCGGATGCGTTCGGCGAGGGAACCGCGGTGCAGCGACAGCTGATCTCCGGTTACATCGAAGGGTTTCTCCAGCGCGAACATAACGGGGCGGAGCACCTCGAGGAACTGATCACCACCCTGCGCAAGCTGTGCGGACGCGAGGAAGGAACCGGTCATCGGGCCATGCGGGAGGCCGTCGAAGCTCTTTCGCGCGCTGCCGAACTCCGGGAGCACAACGCCTCCGGACATGGGGACCAATGCGCACATTTTGCGGCCATCATCGCTCGCGGGCTCAATCTCTCGGAGCAGGAAGTGGACGAGATCACCTTCGCCGCCCGGGTTCATGACGTGGGCACACTGTTCATCTCCGATCGAATCCTCAACAAAGCCGCCGCGCTGAGCAAAGAGGAACTCGCCGTGCTCCACCAGCACCCGCTCGTAGGAGCGGAAGTGGTGCGGGTGATTCCGGAAATTGATCGCGTGGCTCAGGCCATCGAGTCTCACCACGAGGCCTTCGACGGCAGCGGTTTTCCTCGCGGATTGAAGGGCGAGACCATACCGCTCTACGGCCGCATTGTCGCCGTCGTCGATGCCTACGTGAATATGACGAATGATCGCCCTTCGGCCCCCCCGAAAAGCGACGAGCAGGCCTTGGTGGAACTGGGAAGGCTCAGCGGCACTCGCTTGGACGGCATGATCGTGCGCCTGTTTGCTCGCCTGCTGAAGATGGAACGACTCTCCAGCCTCGGCGGCGGCGCCAGCTAGCCGCAGCGAGGCGGGGAAGCGCAACGCCTTATTCCTGTCGCGTTTCGATCGGCATTCGCCGGACAAAGCCGGCAATCTGCTGGCTAAGAGGGAGCCCCGGCTACGGGGTCAGTATCAGGATTGCACCCGGAGGCAGGTAATTCTTGCGGCGAAACCAGTCCTCCATCGCGGCCCGCAGTTGATCGAGCGGAACTTGCGATCCAATCTCCAGGGACCCGTCGGCCACCGGCAGCGTGTCGTCAAAAACCGTTGCATTGGTGAAATTGCGCATGCTGAAATTGTCGAGCCACTTCAGAGGGCATGCTCGAAGCTTGCCCTCATGCTCGTATTCCACGCGGATTTTTCGGGCAAACATAACTCGATGGCCTCAACCTTTCTCTCCCCTCTTTCGCTCCGTCCGCAATGTTTCTGCCCTTCGACCGCCGATCCTTTCGCGGCCTGGCTCCGCCCCGGGAAGCCATCCCCAAACCAGACTGCCCAAGGCGCGCAGCACGCCCGGACCAAATCGAGTTGAGCGGTGCGGCCTTTGACCATTGAGCGCTGATGGACGGGTCGGGAAACATGAAGTTGAGCCTCGCCCGACGCCCGGCTAGCGGCCAGCGGAAGCCGGCGGCTGGGGATCGGCCACCACGCCTTCGAGGTGCTGGAGAGTCTCGTCGATGGTTAGCGAATACATCTCCCGGCCCAGGCCTTCGCCCGACTCCAACGCGGTTTTCAGAAAATGGCCCGCGATTTCCTTCGTCAGGGGGTCGGTGATGAGCTTCCCGGTGCGCTTCTTGTATTCCACCCAGGCCGGATGAGGCAGCGCCACCCAGACCGGGCGACCGTCCACCAGAAACTTGACGTCGACAGCATCGGCATGCCGGGTGGCAATGGCCACGATCAGGGCCTGATAGACAACGTGCACTTGCTTCTTGGTCCAGCGGTCGACGGCGGTGAAGTTGGTGAACATAGCTAGAACTGGAGAACCACCTAACTATAGCGCCAGGCGAGGAAGCGGAGCAAACGGCGGCGGGTTGGACCCCTGCCGCGCCCGAAAGATCCAGCTTGATTGCTCTACTGAGATTGCGGAGGCCGCTTCCCGGATATCGGAATCTCATGTTCCTGATCCAGGTATTCCATGGGCCCGTGGTCGGAATGGGCGCCGGGCACCGCAACGTCCCCCTCTGCGCTCATCGGCTCGGTCAAGGGCGTAGACATCGCTTGACCCGAGGCGGTGGTGTAGATCGCCTCGTCGAACAGAGACCCGGTTTTCGCTTGCGCCAGGGCAAACACTGGAAAGGCCCTGCCCCCGGCCCAGCCCACCGAGATGTAATCCGCAACCATGGTTCCCGAAAACGTATCCGGCAGCCAAGTTAACTCCATCGGCCCGGCCAGCGTTTCCGCCGTTGTCCAGGTGGCACCACCGGTGGACGACTGTATGAACCCGACATTCAGCGAGCAGCCGCTGTTGCAGTTGGACACCGGGTAAAAATAGTAGGCGAGCGCGATTTGAGCCTTGGCCCCCTCGGTGCCCGGCAAAATCGCCGCTCCGGTGATGAAGTGATCCACCGTGCTGGCAACCGCATCGATCGGCACCCGCTTAACCGCTGACCACTTCGTACCGGTGGTCGAAGTGCTGTAAACGATGTCATTCGAGGAACACTTCTTGCGGAAGCGGCAATCGGACCATATCACGTACACCTTGCCCGCTCCGTCAATTGCGGAGGAGGGCAAGCCGTCGCTCCGCAGACCGCCATCCTCACTGTGATTGATAAAGCTGGCCACGTTGACCGCCTTGGTCCAGCTCTTGCCGCCATTGGTCGAGATAAATGCAATCACATATCCGCGGAACCCTAGAATCGGCACAACCACTGTCCCTTTCGGCTGCACCACGGGCACGCCGCCGATGCCAAAATCCTGCCCTGCGGTGGCCAACGCCGGCCCCCACGTCTGCCCACCATCGGTCGACGTGCTCATGCGGACAAGGTCGCCGTCCGCAGGGTTGTCCCACTCCGCATAGCAGTGTCCGTAATAGGGACTGGTGCTGGTGTTGTCGCAGACAATCCAGTTCTTGTCGGCCGAAGCCGAACCCGTGACCGCCACCGGATTGCCCCAGTGAATGCCGTCGGTCGAGCGACTCACCGCCACCGAGTTATTGGCAGCGATCGGCAGCGTCGAGATCAGCCAGATGCCGTGGAGTGCGTCGTAGGCTACCGCCGCGTCACTGGCCGCCGAGTTCGTTCCACCCTGGTAAATCGTGATTCCCGGCAGATACCCGTTGGTCCAGGTCTGGCCGCCATCGGTTGAAGTCGCGAACCCGACATCGGCGCCCCCGCCTCCGAAAATTCGCGCCACTTGAAACGCGCTGACAATGGTCGAGCCGTAGGAGAACGTTCCCGGTTCGACTTCGGTGTCATGCTGACTGGGAGTATCGGTAAAGGTATCCTCACTCAACTGCGTGAGGCTGACCTGGGCTTGGACACAAGTGCTGAACCCAATGCGGATCGCCAAAACCACCAGGCACAGCGCACAGCGACTGAGAACGGAGTCATGGATAGCCTTCATCTTGCCATCAACCTCGCAGCATTTTGGGAGCCGCCTCCGGCGCCAGGGCAGGCTTTTACCCGCACTTTTTTCACCGCAAGAAGACCCAAAAGTTCGGGAAAAAATTACTGACTCGGGCCACGGGCGGCCCGTTTCAGTTCCCGAGCGTAGCCGCTCGCCCGGACGCTGTCAACCAGGTTTGAAAAACAACTTTGCCCATGTTCGAATTGCTCTGCTAGCCTATCGTTATGCCGCAGTCCGTGAAAGAACGAGTTGCCAGGTTGCGAGAAGAAATTGCGGAAATCTCTGAAGCAAACCGCCTGTATCTTCAAGGCGGGAAAAAAATGGTCGGAGCGTCCGACCATGAGCGGCGTTTGCAAAGACTGCAGGAAATTATGGACGAACTCAGGTCGCTGACCGACTGGAAAAAGACCTGACCGCATCAGCCACCTTGGACGCGGCTCGGCCGCTAGGCTCGCGGGCGGGCGACTTGCTTTTCAGTCCGACGCCTGAACTTGCATGCTTTCCGTGATCCAGAGCTGCGCCGGCGCCCCCTTCGTGGTGCGCGTGGCCGTCGCGCGAAAGCTGGTGCCGGTAACTTCGACATCGTAGATATACGGAGGACGCTCGCTCTTCAGCGTGAGATAGTTCCCCGAAGTCAGCTCATCGAGTGAACCGTACTTCCCCTGTGATGCCAGATAGCCGCGCTCGGCGTTGGCAATGCCGAGCAGATCATTCTTTACGCCGGCGAGGGTGGCGAATTCCTCGGGACTGCCCCCTCCCGCACCCGGAGTCAGCGTTTTGACCTGCAGGGAATAGAGGTACATGCCGATGGCCATGGCCACGATCGTGCCCATAAAACCGAAAACCCGTCCCATAATCCGCTCCCCGAGTCCCATTGCATCGCGAATTCGATACCCGGGCAAGTAACCGGAGTGCACGGGTCGGGGTCAGAAGGGCAGGCTCAGGGGAACTGAGGTAACCGGAACAGCCACCCGGAGGGCGGTTGGGCACCGAAGTGGCGACCCCGGAGGGAGTCGAACCCCCAACCCTCAGATCCGAAGTCTGATGCTCTATCCAATTGAGCTACGGGGCCGTTCGCCGCAGTTGATTTTACACTGCGAGACGCTTAGCATGCCCAGCGAAATCTCGGTCACGTTGTACCATCAGAACGCATGCCTTTTCTGCCCCATCCCGTGACGCACAGCAGTTCGCGCCTGTTGGAGTTCGAGGCTCTGCGCGATCTGCTCGGAGGATATGCCTCGTCGCCATTGGGCCGGCGACGCATTGCCGAACTGCAACCTGTGCTCGACCCGGACTGGATTGAAAATCAGCAACAGCTCACCAGCGAAATTCGCGAATATCGCCGCGTGGGCGGGCGCTTTGCATTCGAAGGCCTGTCGGAAGTACACCGGTTGATCGAGAAATCTCGCATCTCCGGAGCTGCTCTGGAAACCGGCGAAATTCGCGACATCATCCTGATCGCCGACCGCGCCTCGGAGTGGCGCGAGATCGTCGCTCAACCGCCGGCCGCGATGCGCGGGACGTGGACTGGAGTCGAAGCGCTGTCCGCGTTCGGTCACGACTTCACTGTTTTCTTGCGCCAGTTCCATAACAAGATCCTTCCCGACGGCACGCTTGACGATCGTGCTTCCCCTGAACTCAGCCGCGTCCGCCGCGAGATCGAGAAGCAGAAGCGCCAGATCCAGGAGTCGCTGCGCGGCTATCTGCGCAAGTTGGCCGAAGGCGGGGCGGTGCAGGATGAACTCATCACCATCCGCGGTGAGCGATTCGTCATTCCGGTGAAGGTCGAGCAGAAACGTCGCGTTCAAGGCGTGGTCCACGGCGCGAGTTCCAGCGGACAAACCGTCTTTGTGGAACCACTCGAAACCATCGAGCAGAACAACGAACTGGTCCGGCTGCTCGAGGAAGAACAAGCCGAGATCCATCGCGTCCTCTTGCAGATGACGCGTCAGATCGCAGAGCACGGCGACGCCCTCGTGGACGCCTCCGACGGGCTGGCGGAACTGGAGCTCCAGTTCGCGAAAGCCCGCTTCGCCGAAGATTACAACTGCGTAGCGGTTCGATTGTCGAAAGCGGGTGATGCTCATCTGCTCCTTCACCGTGCCCGACATCCGCTGCTCGAGCGCAATCTAAAACTCAAAGATGGCAGGATCGTGCCCGTCACGATCGAGCTGGAAGGCGACCGGCGGCAGCTGGTGATCACCGGCCCCAACACGGGAGGCAAGACTGTTGTTCTCAAGACGCTCGGTCTGCTCGCCCTGATGGCGCAGGCCGGAATGCCCGTGCCCGCCGATCGCGCCGACCTGCCTGTGTTCGACGCGATCCTGGCCGACATCGGCGACTATCAGTCGATTGAACAGAATTTGTCGACTTTTTCCGCCCACATCACCAACATCGATTTTGTCTCACGCACCGCCACCAAAAACTCGCTGGTGCTCCTCGACGAACTCGGCTCCGCCACGGATCCCGAAGAAGGCGCGGCGCTTGCCGTCGCCATCGCCGAATATGTGGGCAGGATCGGCTGCATGGTCGTGATCTCGACGCATCACACGTCGCTGAAGGTCTATGGCGCGAACACCCCGGGAGTCATCAACGCTTCGGTCGGCTTCAACGAGATCAGCTTACAGCCAACCTATGAATTGAAGATCGGCGTTCCCGGAGCATCGGCCGGAATCAACATCGCGCAGCGACTGGGACTGAACGCCGCCATCATCGAATCTGCCCGTTCGCGACTGGGCTCGCAGACGCAGGATGTCGGGCGCTTCCTGGACCGGCTGCACTCCGACCTTCGGGAACTCGAAGCCGAGCGGGCTCGCCTGCAGGGCCGCGAGTTGGAGCTGGATCGCGAAAAGCAGCGACTCGCCGGCGAGGGCCGCAAGGAGCAGCAAGCCAAAGTCCGCGCGATGGAGGCCAAGCTCGAGGCTCTGTTCCGCGATTTCGAATACCACGCTCGCGAGACCGTAAACGCGGTGCAAGATCGGGCTGCTCAGCAGAAACTTTCCAAAGACGCCGAACGGCGCATCGCTAGAATGCGACGCGAGTTTCGCGAGCAGTTCGACGCCACCGTCGTGGCCCACGCGACGGGCGCCGATCGCGGCGATCCGAATGCCCAGCCGAGTCTGGTCAAGCACGTCTGCGAAGGCGATACGGTCAAACTCAAGTCCATGGGACGAGCGGCCGTGGTGCAGAAGAAAATTGGGGACCATCACTTCGATGTTGAAATCGGATCCATGAAAATGCGCGTCGCCCGCGAAGATATCGCGGAGGTGCTAGCGAGCGCGCAGGGACAGACGAAAGCGCAAACCAATCCCGTGGACGCGGCGCGTTCCCGCGGGATCACCGTCCAACTGCAGAACGAATCGAGCGAACGGAATCCCCCTAGCGAAATTAATGTCATCGGGCACACGGTGGACGAAGCCACCAGCGCCGTCGAAAAATTCGTCGACCGAGCTTTCCTCGCCGGCATGCCGCGGGTCCGCATCGTGCACGGCAGCGGGATGGGCATCCTGCGCAAGGCGCTTCGCCAGTACCTGCAGAAGCACCCGCACGTGGAGTCGGTGACCGAGCCACCCTCGAATGAGGGCGGGGGTGGAGCAACGGTGGTCGAGTTGCGAGTCTAACGGGAGTGCTCGCGGCTTTTCGACCGCTCGGAATCTTTGATTCTATCCGCGCAAAACGCTAAAACATAGGAACTTGTATGGGATCAGACCGGTATTCCACACCTTTCCCACAGCAATTCGACCCGGCCATATTCCCCTCGCCGACTTCCGCCCTCATAATCACTGTGGGAGTTGTGAGCGCTCGCCAATGACTTCGACCTCTTCCGACAACTTCAAAGAAACGCTGAAGCAGCAGGCTGATATCGTCCGCGTCATTGGCGATTACGTCAAGCTGAAGAAGGCTGGGGCGCAGAACTTTTCGGGGCTCTGCCCTTTTCATGCCGAGAAGACGCCTTCGTTTTCGGTGCATGCCACGCGGCAGTTTTTTCATTGTTTCGGATGCGGACAGTCGGGTGATGTTTTCACTTTCGTGCAGAAGGCCGAGAACATTACTTTTCCCGAAGCCGTCCGGCTGATTGCCCAGAAGCTGGGCGTGCCGATGCCTAAAGTTGCGTTCTCCAGCCCGGCCGAGGCACGCGACGCGCAGGCTCGCATGGCTCTGCTGGAGGTGCACGTGCGGGCGACGGCGTTTTTTCAGGAATGTCTGCGGCGTCCAGAAGGGGCGAACGCCCGTGCCTATCTTAAGGGGCGCGGGCTGGATGACGAGACGATCGCCGGCTTTCGCATGGGATATGCGCCCGACTCGGGCTTTGTCCTGCGGGATGCTCTGCGGCGGGAGTTCGAGGAAGAGCTGTTGCGGGAGAGTGGTTTGTTTTCGTGGAAGGAAAGCTCGCAGCCTTCTCCGCTTCCGAATCACATGCCGGGGAAAACCGAACGGGTCGAGAACGACCCCGGTGCGGCGGTTGCGGAGAGTCGCGAGCTGGCGACGATGTATTCCAAATTTCGCAATCGGGTGATGTTTCCGATCTGCAACGACCAGGGCAAGGTGATTGCGTTTACCGGACGCACGCTTTCTACCGACGAGAAGGCCGGGCCCAAATATCTGAATTCTCCGGAGACCGCGATTTACTCGAAGTCGCGGGTGCTGTTTAATCTGGACAACGCGAAGGATGCAATTCGCAAGCTGGACTACTCCATTCTGGTCGAAGGGCAGATGGATTGCATTTCGGTCTACGCCGCGGGCTTTCACAACGTGATTGCGAGCTCGGGCACGGCTTTCACCGAGATTCAGGCGAAGTTACTGGGGCGGTTTTCAAAGAATGTGGTCGTCAATTTCGATCCCGACACGGCCGGAGCTCGGGCCACGGAGCGCACTCTCGGCTTGCTGGTCGAAGAAGAATTCCATATTCGCGTGCTGACGCTGGAGACCGGATTCGACCCGGATCTGTTCATACGGCGCAAGGGTAAGGACGCCTATGGGGCGGCGCTCAAGAATTCGCAGAAGTATTTCGATTATCTGATTGATCGGGCGCGCGCACTGTTTCCGGCGCGGAATGCCGACAGCAAGGTGAAGGCCGTCAACCATCTCCTTCCCCACATCCAGCGGGTACCGAGCCGGATTGTGCGCGACGAACTGGCGCTTGAGATTTCGCAGAAGCTGGGGATTGATTCCGCGGTGCTGCGGCAGGAATTAAAGCACGCCGCGACCAGCCGTTCGGCAACCCAGGTCCAAGCTTCGGCGGAGAGGCAGATTACCGGCGCGGAGCGGGTGCTGATTCGGGCGCTTGCTTCGGCTACCGAGATGCAGGCCGGAGAAGCGCGGAGTTCGGCTCGGGAAGGCGCGGACGAGGAGTTTGACCCAGCCCGGCAGGCCCAATTCGCGCTGCAACCAGAGCATCTGTACGAGGGGCTGGCATCGCAGTCGTTGATCGAGGCGCTGCTCGAATCCGGGGGCGGAACGGCCGATGTTATGGCGGTGCCGAAGACGGAAGAAGATCGCCGGCTTCTGGCTTCGATCCTGATGAGCGAAGAGGAAGAGCTGACGCCTGAGACCGTGGAAGGCGCAGTGCGGGCTTTGCGCCGGATTTACTTGCGGCGGCGGCTGGAGCAGGTGCAACTGGCATTGCAGCGTCCGGGCCTGCCGCTCGCGGAAAAACAGGCGCTTTTGCAGGAAAAAGTGCGGTTGAAACGAGCCTTGATGGATCCGGGCCTGGGGGAGACCGGCAGCAAGGCATCGTAGTCGCAACCGGGGTTGGAACGAAACCCGCCGCCGCGACATCTAAGAAACTAGCGGAAAAAGAGATACGGGCGGCAAGGGCAAGTTGGCCGGCGGGCGCATGCTTCCACTCCTCGTGACGGAAACACCGGTCGGCGTGCTATACTTCTAGGGTTTGTGCGCCTCGCGCACAACTCCGTAACAACTCCCACCGCTGAATAGCTTGGCGTGCGCGTATCGGCGGACGCCTTGAAGGATAATCTGTCTTGGCATTAGATGACAAGTACGACGATATAAAAAAGCTGATCGACGCAGGCAAAGAGAAGGGATATCTGACCTATGATCAGGTCAACGACCTCATCCCGCACGATGTGCACTCTCCTGAAGACCTGGAAGATCTGCTAACCACGATCGGAACGCAAGGCATCGATGTACTCGAAGGCTCGAAAGGGTCTCCGACCGATCTGGACAAAAAATTCGAGGAAGTAGAGGAAGGCTCCGAGGACGTCGAACTCGACTTAACCCCCGGCGCCCTGGAAAAAACCAATGACCCCGTCCGCATGTATTTGCGCGAGATGGGAACCGTGCCGCTGCTCACGCGCGAAGGCGAAGTGGAAATCGCCAAACGCATCGAGCGGGGGCAAAACCGCGTTCTGAAGGCACTTTCGCGTTCGCCGATTGTGATTCGTGAACTTCTCGCTTTGGGCGAGGACCTCGAGAAGGGCGTCCGCTCGATTAAAGAGCTGGTGACCTTCGATGAAGAGGAAATCACGGAGGAGATTGTCGACAAGCGATTGAAGGAATTTCTTGCCAAGATCCACAATCTAGACAAGCTCTACAAGAAGATCTTGCCCTTCGTCGAGAAGTTGGCGGCGGTGAACCAGAAAAAGCGGCCGCGCGACCATCGGCGGTACCGTTTTCAGCTGGCCCGCGCGGTGGTTCGCACATCCGTTGCCGTGCGCAAGCTCGGCTTCACGAACAACGAACGCAAGCGTCTGATCGATCGCGTCAATCGCACGGTCGACGGCATTCGCTCGCTCGACCGCCAGATCCAGAACCTGGAAAAGCGGGCGGATGCGACGCGCAGCGAGGAGCAGAAGAAGGAATATAAAAAGCAGTCGCGCGCTGTCCGTGGAGAGCTGGAAAAGCTTGAAGTGGAGGCGGGCCTGCTGTTCCAGGAGCTCAAGCGCACGCAGCGCGAGATCATCCAGGGCGACATGGACGCCGAGCACGCCAAGCGCGAGCTGATTGAAGCGAACCTGCGCCTCGTGGTCTCGATTGCCAAGAAGTACACCAACCGCGGATTGCAGTTCCTCGACCTGATTCAGGAAGGCAATATTGGCCTGATGAAGGCCGTGGACAAGTTCGAATACCGTCGCGGGTATAAGTTTTCAACCTATGCCACGTGGTGGATTCGGCAGGCAATCACTCGTGCCATCGCCGATCAGGCGCGCACCATACGTATCCCGGTGCACATGATCGAAACCATCAACAAACTGATCCGCACTTCGCGGCAGCTGGTGCAGGAACTGGGACGCGAACCGACGTCGGAAGAAATCGCCAAGCGGATGGACATTCCGGTGGCCAAAGTCCGCAAGGTGCTGAAGATCGCCCAGGAACCGATCTCTCTGGAAACGCCGATCGGCGAAGAGGAAGATTCGCATCTTGGAGACTTCATCGAAGACCGTGCGGTCGTTTCACCGGCCGAGGCCGTGATCAACGTCAACCTGAAAGACCAGACTTCGCAGGTGCTTCGTACGCTGACCCCGCGCGAGGAGAAGGTTATTAAGATGCGTTTCGGGCTGGAAGACGGCTCGGAGCACACGCTCGAGGAAGTCGGGCAATCGTTCGCGGTGACCCGCGAACGCATCCGGCAGATTGAGGCCAAGGCGCTGAGAAAACTACGGCACCCTTCGCGCTCGCGGAAGTTGCGGGCGTTCATGGACGGAGTTAGGGACTAGCATTGTCGGGCTGGACTTGCCGGCGACCGAGACCCGCATCCGCTCCTTATTATTAGGTCGGAAGTGCGGGCGCGGATCGAACCGCACCGGGAAATCGAGATAGGAAATCAGGCGCGAGCGATCGCGCCTTTTTTTGTTCTCATCCGGATTTTTCGCGGTTTCAGCCTTCGCGGTTCGCCCGCCTCAAGCCGAACTCATCATGGTGCACGCCTGATCCCAACCATCCAACCGTCCAACGATGTGAGGCTCCCGGCCAGGCGTCGATCCCGAGGACCAAAATTGGCCCTTCGACCCGGCAGCCAACTTGTCCCTCTGACGACGCCAACCGTCCCTCGGTAACCGCACTCGAACCGACCCGCAGGTTGCCCATCGAGCGGTACCTCGGGGGCTACGGACCAGACGGGCATGAGCTGCGACTAACCCGTCGGCCCTGGAACCGCTGTTTCCAGAATCGTGCCCTTGTCGCCGACCACCCACAGGCGCGTGCCGTCGCTTGTCCCGAAGATCTCAAAAAGCCGGTTCCGAGTGCCGCTGTCGCGCGCCGTCCAGTGCTCGCCGTCATCCTCCGACTCGAGAATCGTGCCTTCGTCACCGACGGCCCACACCCGCTTGCCGTCACCGGTCCTGAAGATCGAACGAAGATCGTTCTGCGTGCCGCTGTCGCGAGGCGTCCAATGCGTGCCGCCGTCATCCGATTCGAGAATCGTGCCCTTGGCGCCGACGACCCACAGCCGCTTCCCGTCACTGGTGCCGAAGATCGAACTAAGGTAGTTCTGAGTCCCGCTCTCGCGTCTTTTCCAGCGTTCGCCGCCGTCGTCCGACTCCAGAATGGTACGCAACCCGGCGGCGGCCCACAGCCGCTTCCCGTCGCTCGTCCCGAAGATCGACTCAAGATTCTCGTTGGTGCCGCTATCGCGCGCATGCCAGTGTTGGCCGTCGGTCGAGGTCAGAATCGTTCCCCGGGCGCCGCCGACCCACAGCCGCTTGCCGTTGCTCGTCCCGAAGATCGAATAAAGCCATTCATTTGTGCCGCTGCCGCCCTGATGCCAGCGTTGGCCGCCGTCATCCGACGACAGAAGCGTGCCGTTCGCGCCAGCGATCCACAGCCGCTTGCCGTCGCTGGTCCCGAAGATCGAACCGAGATCGTTCTGCGTGCCGCTCTCCCGCGGCTCCCAGTGCTGGCCGCCGTCATCGGACGACAGAAGCGTGCCCACCTCGCCCGAGACCCAGAGCCGCTTGCCGTCACTGGTCGCGAATATCGAACCCAGATCGTTCTGCGTGCCGCTGGCGCGCGCACTCCACTGTTTGGTTGGTGTTAACCCGGTATGCAGTTTTTGCGGGGCGGGTGCAGGAGAGTGAAAAACCAACCACGCCCCGACCGCAACGATCAAGATTATTGTCCCGGCTCCGCCGGACAGCGCACCGATCCTGCCTAGGTTGAGCGGTTACTTCGGGGTCGCATGCTCATCCTCGTCGCGTTTCGGCCCGGTGCCTTCCCTCTGTTCTGCTGCCTTCCGCCGATCATCCTCAAGCCTCGCCGGCTCATCCGTAACGTCCTCGATCGCTGTACCGCCTGGTCCTGCGCCTTGCCCAGCAGACAGTGTCTTGAGAAGCTCCTGAAGCCCGCGCCCATAGTCCTGTCTGAGATCCACATGCTGCAGGCGACCCAGGCGCAGTGGCATCTCGCAATCTCGATAAATGATGGGGATGACAGTTTTCTTTTTCTCCAGAGCGAAATTAACCTCGTCCATGACATTGTCGGACTCGACCGAGGCGGGGAGAGGATCACCATCACGCACGGGCAGCGCGCCAAAGCCTCTTCGATCTCGCGGTCCCATCGTTCACCGGGAGTGAGCTCCAGTTGATCCAGCCACACGTTCGCTCCGGCCGCCTTCAAGTCTCCGACTAGCCTGAGGGCGAAATCGGAGTCTTTTCGGCAATAGCTGAAAAAAGCCGGCTGTGCGCCTTGTGTCACCACTCGTTTGTCAGGGCCGCCTGCGAAACGCTGCTCCTTGCCTGTAGGAGCAAACAATCCCGTTCCGATGTCCGACATTGTATGCCATACCCTCGGGCAGGGGTGGCTATGGGAGTCGAGAAAAAGACGTGGGACGATGTCCTAGGCGAATTCGGAGTTCCCCGTCGGGGCACCGCCACACCGCGGCGTCGGCCTTGACTTTCATGACCTTCTCATAAAAGCGAAAGCGCTTGTGGGGCATTGCCCAATGGGGACGCCCGCGCCGGGTCTCCCCGGCTATCGGGCAATCGTCGAATCGTCGGGCGCAGGAGAAGGTCAGGAGAAGAGACGGCGATGCCGAGCGTTCCCGCCAGCCGCTGGCGCGCCTTTATCGTTAAGTCCGGCGCTAAGTCCGGCGCCTGGGCGACGTTGGCGATACCAACCTGCTTTCGGTCTGCTCCAACCGGGTGCATTTTGCGACCTTCCTCCTACACCCGATGCTCGCGATCCGGCGGTGAACGCCCCACCGCTGGTGAGGCACGGTTGCGTGGTCTGGTGGACCTCTGCGGGCACCGGCCAGCCGGGTGGCCGAAGCCGGGGTGACGGTGAATTGCTTTCGGGCGAGAAAGAACAACCCCGAATTATTCACCAGGGCAGCAAACCACCGGCAGCGAGTCGGGTCCGCGAGACGCCACGCAATTTTGCGCCGTCGCACCCTGCTAGAATCAATCCATCTGCATGGAAGCTTCTCGCATTCGCAATTTTGCGATCATCGCGCATATTGACCACGGAAAGTCCACGTTGGCCGACCGCTTGCTGGAGTTGACTGGTTCGCTTGCCATGCGCGAAATGCAGGAGCAGGTTCTCGACTCGATGGACCTCGAGCGCGAGCGCGGTATTACGATCAAGGCCCACGCCGTCCGCATGCTTTACCCTGCGCAGGACGGACAGATTTATCAGCTCAACCTGATCGATACGCCGGGTCACGTGGATTTTTCCTATGAGGTCTCGCGCTCGTTGGCGGCCTGCGAGGGGGCGCTGCTGGTGGTGGATGCCTCGCAGGGAGTGGAAGCGCAAACGTTGGCCAACTCCTACCTGGCAATCAATCATGGCCTCGAAATTATTCCCGTGATCAACAAGATTGACTTGCAGAGCGCCGACATTCCGCGAACCAAGGAGATGATTGAGAGTGCGGTTGGACTGGACGCGACCGAGGCCTTGCTGATCAGCGCGAAAACCGGCTTGGGTGTCCCGGATGTGCTCGAGGCGATCGTCAAGCGAGTTCCGCCTCCGAAGGGCGCGCCGGAACGGCATCTGCAGGCGTTGCTGTTTGATTCCTGGTTTGATCCTTATCGCGGCGTGGTCGTGCTGGCACGGGTCTTTGAAGGCACGCTGCGCAAGGGACAAAAGATCCGACTGTGGTCGAACGGACGCGTGTTTCAGGTGGAGGCCCTCGGCACGCTGACTCCCAAGCCGGTGGAGATCAATGAATTGGTCGCCGGCGAGGTCGGATTCATCATCGCGAACATCAAAAACGTCGCGGATACCAAGATCGGCGACACCATCACCGACGACGACCGGCCATCGCTGCAGGCATTGCCCGGGTTTGAGGAAATCAAACCCATGGTTTTTGCCGGACTCTACACGGTGGATGCGCATGAGCACACGCAGTTGCGCGAGGCGCTGGAAAAATTGAAGCTGAACGATTCCTCGTTTTTCTTCGAGCCGGAAAGCTCGGTGGCACTCGGCTTCGGCTTCCGCTGCGGCTTTCTGGGGTTGCTGCACATGGAGATTATCCAGGAACGTCTGGAGCGGGAATATAATCTCGACCTGATCACGACCGCGCCCGGCGTCCGCTATCAAATCACCAAAACGGATGGAACCGTCATCGAGGTGGATAATCCCTCGCGGTGGCCCGACACCAGCGAGATCGCGAAGGTGGAAGAGCCGGTGATTCTGGCCGTGATTCTGACCAACGAAGAATACGTGGGCGGCATTCTGAAGCTGGTTGAGGAAAAGCGCGGCAAGCAGAAGAGCTTTGAATACGTCACCGGCACACGTGTGATGCTGCAGTATGAGTTGCCGCTGAATGAAATCGTGCTCGACTTTTACGACCGGTTGAAGTCGGTTTCCCGGGGATACGCATCGCTAGACTATCATCTCTCCGGGAACTGGACTTCGCCAATGGCGAAGCTCGACATCATGGTCGCCGGCGAACCAGTCGATGCCCTGTCGACGATCATCCATCGCGACTTCGCTTACGAGCGCGGCCGGGCGCTGGCGGCGAAAATGAAAGAGCTGATTCCGCGCCAGATGTTCGAAGTGGCGATTCAGGCGGCGATTGGGGCAAAGATCATCGCCCGCGAGACGGTGCCAGCGATCCGCAAGAACGTGATCGCCAAGTGCTACGGCGGCGACATTTCACGCAAGCGCAAGCTGCTCGAAAAACAGAAGGAAGGCAAGAAGCGGATGAAGCGAATCGGGCGCGTCGATATTCCGCAGGAAGCGTTTCTCGCGGTGCTGAAAGTGGGCGAAGGCGGCGGGTAGGCGCGGGAGTTGCCGACGGACGGTTGCTCTCGGCGACCTGGTCGGCACGCCCGAAAACCCAAAAAAGGCCCTGCCCGGGCTCGGACGAGGTCCCCCGCCGGGAGGGCAGATTCTTGCGGCCCCTAAAAACGTTGCGACCTCGGCGAACCGGGCGCCGTCCAAAGGTGATATGGAATCCCGACAACTGGGCCGAAGCGGGTTGAAGGTGCCGGTGCTGTGTTTTGGCACTGCCACGTTTGGAGGCGGGAATGAATTCTTCCGCGCCTGGGGTGAGACGGATGTGGCGGAGGCGACCCGGCTGATCGACCTCTGCATGGAAGCGGGCGTCCATTTTTTTGACACCGCCGATGTGTACTCCCAAGGACTGTCCGAGGAGATCCTGGGACAGGCGATCCGTCACCTGCCGCGCGAAAGCGTGCTGATTTCGACCAAGGCGACCTTCCCGTTTGGCGACGGGCCCAACCGCGCCGGGTCGTCGCGCTTCCACCTGATGCGACAAATTGAGGGCAGCCTGAAGCGGCTGCAAAGCGATTACATCGACGTCTATCACATGCATGGATTCGACGCCGTCACCCCGATCGAAGAGACGTTGGCGACGCTGGACCAGTTTGTGCGCGAAGGCAAAGTGCGCTATATCGCGGCTTCGAACTTTTCAGGATGGCACCTGCAAAAGTCGATTGATCTGAGCGAGCGTCACGGGTGGGCGCGCTACACCGCACACCAGGTTTACTACTCGCTCATCGGGCGCGATTATGAGTGGGAGTTGATGCCGCAAGCTTTGGCGGAGGGCATCGGCGCGCTGGTGTGGAGCCCGCTCGGATGGGGACGTCTGACGGGCAAAATCCGACGGGGAAGGCCGCTACCGGAGGTGAGTCGCTTGCATAAGGCGGCGGCCGGCGGTCCGGTGGTTGCCGACGAATATCTCTACCAGGTGGTCGACGCGCTCGACAAGGTCGCATCTGAGACGGGCAAGACCGTGCCCCAGGTCGCTCTGAACTGGCTGCTTCGAAAACCGACGGTCGCCAGCGTGATCATCGGTGCGCGCGACGCCAAGCAACTGCGGGACAATCTAGGGTCGGCGAGCTTTGTCCTGACCGAGGAACAGGTCGCACGACTGGACGAGGCGAGCGCGCCTTCGGTCGCCTATCCATACTGGCATCAACGACAATTCCCGGACCTCAATCCGCTGCCTCCGACATATCGATGATTCTCGGCAAGTGAAGCCCGTTTCTGCATCCCCGGCCGCGTTCCTCCTCGTCATCGCTCGCTCTGCACCCGACCGCAACCAGATACGGATCGAGGTCGTCAACTGCGGCGCGCTGGCGGGCGCGATGACTGGCGGCATACGGGAGGGTCAGCAGACGCTCGATTCTCCCCGGGCACTACCGCTCCCGTTAAGCGGTGAAAGACGTTTCCTATCGTTGGTCACGCCTCTGGCGTCGCCGTTGTGGCGCAACCAGTGCCCGGCTCGGTTGCGGGCCAACGATCCACGTTCGAGCCTTGGCCGAGCCGGGGATGACCGACGATCCTCCCCGGCCGCGGTTGATTCGCTCCCCTAGCGTATGCCTGCGTGCACGAGATCGTGCTCCGGCTCGGGAGCCTCCTCGTAGGCGTGTTCGCCAAGGATCGATTCATCCAGACCCAGCTCTTCGCTGACCTCGTCGACTTTCACCGGGGTGAAGGCATCGATAATGCGCAGCATGGCGTAGGTGAACACGAAGGCCCACACCGACGAAAAGGTCACGGCTACGACCTGCTTCAACAGGAACGTTGGATCGCCGTGGAGCAATCCGTTGGCGCCATTGGGATTGAATTGCTTGTCGGCAAAAATTCCCAGCATGACGATGCCGAGGAAACCGCCGACTCCGTGCACTCCCCAGACATCGAGCGCGTCATCCCACTGGAGTTTGTTTTTCATCTCCACGGCGTAGTAGCAAACTACTCCGGCCACCAGCCCGATAATGACGGCCGTGGTTGGAGAAACATACCCTGCGGCTGGCGTAACGGTCGCTAACCCGGCAACTGCACCAGTCAGCAATCCGAGGAGTTTCGGCTTCTTTTCGTTAATCCATGCCACAAACAACCACGCGACGGCCGCGAACGAGGCGGCTACATCGGTATTGAGAAAAGCGGTGGCGGTCACCGAATCGACTCGCATTTCACTGCCGGCGTTAAACCCGTACCAGCCGAACCAGAGTAAGCCGGTTCCGAGCGCAACCAGCGGGATGCTGTGTGGCCCGCGGTCCGCCGTATGGCGCTTGCCCACATACAGCACCGAGGCCAACGCGGCAATGCCGGCGATGTTGTGGACGACGATTCCGCCTGCGAAGTCGAGCACTCCCCACTGCTGTAGAAATCCTCCGCCCCAGACCATGTGAACGAAGGGGAAGTAAACAAACGTCAGCCAGGCCGTGAGGAACAGCATGTAAGCTTTGAACGTCACCCGGTTGGTGAAGGCACCCGAGATGAGCGCCGGAGTAATGATGGCAAACATCATTTGATAGGCGATGAACACGAATGCCGGAATCGTTTCATTCGGCGACGGCGTGGTGAGATTGATGCCGTGCAGAAATGCGTTGTGGAAGTTGCCGATGACCCCGTGCCAGTCGCCGCTGAAGCACAGCGAATAGCCGTACACATACCAGATCACCGTCGTCCAGCCCATCGAAACGAAGCTCTGAATCATGATGGCCAGGACGTTTTTCCGGCCGACCAGCCCGCCATAGAAAAACGCCAGACCCGGCGTCATGAGCATGACCAGGCTGGTGCATAGAATCATGAATCCTGTATTACCAGTGTCGAGATGCAGCATTGAGATTTTCTCCGGGAAACAGGCTCGAAGGCATAATGGTTTGCGGTCCGAATCGAGAACCACATCCTTCCCAAACCGGCCTCGCCGATCGGGCGTGAAGGGGGCAAAACCGGTCACGCAATTTACGCTGTTTATGCGGAAGATTGAAGAACTCGTCGGGGCCGTGGGGCTGGATATGGCGCCAACCCGACCGGTGCTACGCTGACTGGGACTCGCGGCTCGGACCAGGAGGACATCCAGTCTCCTCCTTTCTACCAAAGCGTACGTCCTGCCGATCCCCGGTGCCATGAAGCTCGTCACGCCTGCTTGTGACAGGGATTCGATCGGCCATGCCCGGCCAGGGTTCGGCGGCGCCACAGCCTGGGCGCTGGCCCGGGGTAGCATCGATACACCAGAAACATCAGTCGCACCGGAGCGGTCCTGGCCATGCCACGGACCGGAAACCACGCCCGTTTCCTGCCTGGCATTCGAGTGGTTATAGACTGCAATTTTGATGAAAAGGCGGGACTTCCGTCCCCCCCGGGAAACCGGTCTCGGGGTGAAAACGAACCCCAAAGCCACCGCACCGTGGGAATATGCCGCTGTCGCTTATGTGCAAATCTCACATTGTGTTACGAAAGTGCTGATTCGCAAGCGTTTCCGGCACTCATTCCGCGGAGCATCGTTAACCAACTTAGAAACATAGCTTTAGGAAAGTCTGCAGGGTGCCGAAATATAGTCATCGCAGCGGCGGAGCCATTGAAGTCAAACGCTCGTCCTTGCCATCCACAATCTTTTCCACAGGCTGGAGGTGTCCTCGGGTCGAGTTTTGTGGCCGCGAAAGGCAGAGCGCGAGGAGCAAGACTCCGAGCTATTCACCCGGCTCGCTGTTGCCTTCCATCAAGTTCGCAAAACGCGTGGAATTGTGCAGGAAGGCCAGATTGAACTTGCCGATCGGTCCGTTGCGCTGCTTGGCGATAATGATTTCGGCGCGCCCCTTGAGGTCGGGATCATCCTGCTTGTAGATCTCTTCGCGGAAGATGAACATGACGAGGTCGGCATCCTGCTCAATCGACCCCGACTCGCGCAGGTCGGAGAGTTGCGGCCGATGGTCGCCGCCGCGGCTCTCCGGAGCGCGGCTGAGCTGCGACAAAGCGACGACCGGGACCTGCAATTCCTTGGCGACGGCTTTCAAGCCGCGGGAAATCGAGGAGACTTCCTGGGTGCGATTTTCGAAGCGCTTGCTGCCCCCGGACATCAGTTGCAGGTAATCGACCACCAGCAGGTCAAGTCGTCCCTGCGACTGTTTCAGGCGGCGGGCCTTGGCCCGCATCTCGCTCAGCGATATGCCGGGCGTGTCGTCGATGAACATCGGTGCGTTCGAGAGTTCTTCCATGGCGCGCACGATTTTTTTCATGTCGTCGCCCCACAGAGAGCCGGTGCGCATTTTATGGGCGTCGACAATGGCGCGCGAACACAGCAGGCGCTGGAGCAGGGCCTCACTCGACATTTCCAGCGAAAAGATGCCGACCACCTTGCCGTCGTCGATGGCGGCGTTTTCGGCAATATTCATGGCAAAGCTGGTTTTGCCCATGGAGGGGCGGGCTGCGAGAATGACCAGGTCCGACCTTTGGAAGCCGCTCGTCATCTCGTCCAGATCGTTGTAGTGCGTGGCCAGACCAGTGATTCGCTGACCGCGTTGCAGCAAAGCGTCGACTGAGCCGAACGAGTCGCGGACGATCTCCTTAATACCCTGGAAGCCCTTGCCGATGCGCTTCTCCGACAGCTGAAACACGGCGGCTTCGGCTTCGTTCAGTATTTCGTCGGCGGGATCGGCCTGCTCGCTGGCTTTGGCGATAGCGGCATTGGAGACGTGAATGAGCCCGCGCAGAATGGCTTTGTCGCGAACGATTCTTATGTAATGCTCGATCGACGGGCGGTCGGGCACGCCGTCAAGCAGGCCGGAGATGTAGCCCACATCGCCTACGGCTTGCAGATCTTTTTTCTGCTCCAGTTCTTCGACCAGCGTGATGATGTCGATGGGCCGCGAAGACTCAGCGAGATCCATCATCCGGGAGTAAATGCGCCGGTGCGAATCGATAGAAAAATCTTCCGGCTTCAGGTGCTCGGCGGCATCGTTGAAGGCGTGATTGTCGAGCAGCACCGCGCCCAGTATGGAGCGCTCGGCTTCGATATTAGCCGGCATACGGCCGACGCTGGTCTCAAGAGTTGCCACGATGTTCAAATGTGTGCCCTGCATGGTAAATCGTTCCCGGCTGTGGATGTATGAGGAGTCGACAGGAAAACCCGGCCGAAACTCCCGCCTGGCTCCACCAACTGATGGAACGACGATGCATTGGTCTGTTCCGCCAAACAAAGCCCCTCGGCGTCCCTGCAACGCAGTATGTCACATGGCGAACAAAAAGCAAATACTTTCCAAAAAAACAAACGCGGCATTGAGTTTGGATTGATCAAGGCTCACTCGCGGGCGAACCGGCGAGCCGCTCCCAGGCATTTGGCTACCATCCCATTGCAGCTTGCGATCTGCTGATGGCCCGTCCCCTCGCATCCCCTCCGCGCCCATGTCAACGACCGACTCCCGATCGTTCTTTGCGCGTTTTCCGAACGCTCTCCGCATCCGGCGATTTCCTGGGAGGCGGCGACGATCCTGCTCGTTCCTGCCAGCAGTCTCTGACGAGCGTAGGCAAGGCGTACCGCGGCTCCGAGGTCTTCCCCGTCGGGTGGTGGAGAGCCTCGCGCCAAAAAATAAAAAACAAATGCGGCCCGGGCCAGCCACCCAAGCCGCATTGTTATCGTGGACATTCATTCTGCCGTCTTTCGCCTAAACGAAAGGTCACCGCGCAGGCGCACTCTTAAGAATGCCATGCATCGATGCTCACCTGAGGCTTGCGCTCCAGGGTTACGATCCAGCGCTTCCATCCTTCTTGGAAGAAAGATTTCTGAGGAGGCCGCAAAGCCCGGGCAACGGCACACTGGACATGCGCCGCAATTTCCCCCGGCGATTCACTCTCACAGAATCACCGGCAACGTTGAACCGTCACGAGAGCAGGGTTAAAACGTCTCACGCTTTTGACTGAAGACACTTTGCCGGAGGGCGAGCATTAACGCAATCGCAAACTGCGGCTCGGTTGTGTAAAAACTGTGGAGCGAGAATACTTCCTGTGGAAACAGAAGGAAAAACCTCCTTTTATTGCCCTGGTCTTTCAGAAACCGGCGGGCTGCATTCGGGGCGGCTGTGTCGATGCGGACTGTACAATACTTCCGATGATTGCGCATCTGCGAGGAACGCTGCTGGCCAAACATCCGAACCAGGCAATCGTGGAAACTCACGGCGTGGGCTACGACGTAACCATCAGCGTTCCGACGTTCAGCGAAATGCCGGCTGCCGGCGCTGAAGTTGCGCTCCACGTGCACACTCATGTTCGCGAGGATGCGCTCAGTCTGTATGGCTTCCTCCGTCTCGGCGAGAAACTTCTATTCGAAAAGCTGCTGACGGTCAGCGGCATAGGTCCGAAGCTCGCGATCACCATCCTCAGCGGAATGCCGGCGGACGAAATGGTAGGAGCGATTCGCGGAGGCGACTGGCTGCGCCTCACGCGTATTCCGGGCATTGGCAAAAAGACCGCGGAGCGCATGGTGTTGGAGCTGCGCGACAAGTTACCCGCTCCTGCGGAAGCATCCGAAGTGAGGGCGACGTCAGCCAGCCCGGTCGAGGAGGATGTAATTTCCGCACTTGTGAATCTGGGCTATCAGCGCGCGGCGGCGGAGAAAGCTCTGCACTCAGTCCGCAGGGGAGAGGGCCCTGCGAGTTTTGACTTGCTGTTTCGCGAAGCGCTGGGAGCGCTGTCCAAGTGATTCGCTGCCGGTTCGGTCAGGCCGAACCATCCCCCATCCAGACGGAGTCTGGATGGCGCTTCGTATGGCAGAGTCTTGCGCCATCGCCAAAAGCGCTGCCCTGATGCGAAGCGGAACGGAGAGGCGGCGGAACGCCTGTGTGGTGGTCCCTGCGTCTGGCAGCAACTAGGGGGAGGTGCTTGTGCGCCCACGGCCGGTGCAACTTGCTTTGCTGGTTCTGTGCATTGTGCTTGCGTTTTTCGTGGAAATCCCGCGACTGGTAGACGAGAACCAGAATCGAGTCGTGAAGAAACCGCCCTATTCGGCGTCCGCGCGCGCTCTCGCTTGGCACGGGGAACTGACCATCGCCGACCTGCATGCCGATTCGCTTTTGTGGGGACGGGATTTGCTGAAACGCAGCACCTCCGGACAGGTTGACATCCCGCGCCTGGCGGATGGCAACGTTGCGCTGCAGGTATTTTCCGTGCCCACCAAGAGCCCGCATGGCTTGAATATCGAAAGCAATGAGGACAAAAACGACGATATTTTCTGGCTGGCGATTGTGGAGCGTTGGCCGCCGGCGACCTGGAACAGCCTGACCGAGCGCGCACTCTATCAAGCGCGGCGCCTTCACCAGTTCGCGGCGGGTTCCGGCGGCGGTTTTGTGGTGATCGAAAATTCCACCGATCTCTCCCATTACCTGGAACGCCGACAGCTCAATCGGCGGCTCACCGCAGGATTGCTTTCGATCGAAGGGGCGCACGCGCTCGAGGGCAAACTCGCAAATCTCGACCTTCTTTACCGTGCCGGCTACCGGATGATGTCGCCCAGCCATTTTTTCGACAGCGACATCGGAGGATCGGCGGCGGGCGCACACAAAACCGGCCTCACCGAAAAGGGCCGCGAGTGGGTGGGACAAATGGAAGCCCACCGCATGATCGTCGACCTGGCGCACGCTTCGGCCCAAACGATTCAGCAGGTCCTAGCGATTGCCACCCGTCCACTGGTCGTTTCCCACACCGGCGTCAAGGGAACCTGCGATAACAATCGCAACCTCAGCGACGAGCAAATCCGCGCCGTGGCGGCCAAGGGTGGGTTGATCGGAATCGGCTATTGGGATACGGCCACCTGCGGCAGCGATGCCAGGGCCATTGTCAAGGCGATGCGCTATGTTTCCAGCCGGGTCGGCGTCGAACACGTGGCGCTCGGTTCGGACTTTGACGGCGCCATCACCGCTCCCTTCGATGTCACGGGGCTGGCGGAAATCACCGATGCCCTGCTGGAAGCGGGCTACTCCGAGGGCGAAATCCGCATGATCATGGGAGAAAACGTGCTGAGTTTTCTGCAGGCAAATCTTCCGGAGAACTAGTTCGTGGCGCCGGAGACACAGACCGAACCTGGTCCGGTTTTGCTCGATTGGGAAAACGGTGACGCCAATCCGAGCACTGGCGGTCGTGGATCACCGAGCGGAAGCCGAGGGGGACACCTCGGCCAGGGTCAGCCCTTTCCGAGGCTGCGTTGAAAACCACCGGAGAAGCGTCAGTTGCCGACGAAGCGCAGATACAGGTCGCGGTCGTGGCGGCAGGTTTCCGCCATGTGCCTCACCTTTTCCCACGCCTCGCGTTGATTGTCGTCGCGCACGCGATCTTTCGCGCGATCCCATTCCTTGAGGAAGGCTTCCATCTGCAGGTGATTGAAAACCGTTTTGCCGAACGGGTCAATACCGCTGAGCAGCGAGAAATCTGACTTGCTGCTGGCGGGAACCACCCCGTGCAGCATCACCCACTCGCTGCGTTCGCCGAGATCGTCTTCCAGTTTTACCACCAGGGACATCGCCCAACCTCCCGCAATCAAGCAGCGGTACTGGCCGCAATGTAGCAGTCTTGAGGGAGGTTGTCCAAGGGTCGCGGGGGTATCGAAAGTAACCGCGAACGGGTCACCGCTGGCGGTTGTGGGATGGAGGGGCTGGCCGCGCCCGGCGATCCCGCCACCGCTCCTGCTCAAGCGTCCGCTAGGTGTGTGCCGTGCTGGAAGTGGTACTGCAGAATCTTGGCGGCCAAGGCCGGGCTCACCACCTGGCCCTGGACCTGTCCTGGCGTTTCGACCGATCGCACCACTTCTCCGCGACAGAGAACTTCGGTAGCTGCCAACCCGGCGATTTCCGCCGGCAGCACCAGGCTGATCTCAAGTTGCGCGTTCGGGCGCAGCAGTTCCTGCGCCTGAAACAGCAATCCCGATCGGCTGATGTTCTCGGTGGTGCCCGGGCGCCAGCTTTTTTCTCCGAGTGGTCGATAGCGCAGCGGCAGATGGAGATTGAAACGACGAGCCCGGAAGGGCGCAATTTTCTTTTCCACCCGCGCACTGGTGCCGGACGACATCGCGACCTCCAGCGGTATGGGCTCGGAGTCGAGTATCTCGCGGACCCTTTCTTTGAGGACGGGAAGACCGAACGGTTTTTGCAGCAGGTTGATGCCGGGATCGAGCGTGCCGTCATGGCCGACGGCGTTCTCGGTGTAGCCTGACATGTAAAGGACCCGCAAGCCCGGCAGCAGCGCGGTAATGTGCGCCGCCAATTCGCGACCATTCATCCCCGGCATAATAACGTCGGTGAGCAGCAGATCGATGGTTCCCTGGTGGCCGTCGACGATTTGCAGAGCTGCGGCGCCGTCTTCGGCCTCGAGGATCTTGTAACCCTGCGTTTCCAGATACTGACGGGCGAGGCGGCGCAGGTTGGTTTCGTCCTCGACGAGCAGGATGGTCTCCTGCCCGCGATCCGGGCGAGGCAGGCCGAGCGACTCCTGCGCGGCAACGGCGTCTTCCCGGCTATCGACCCGGGGAAAATAGGCACGGAAGGCGGTGCCGCGCAGCGGCTGGCTGTCGACGAAGATAAAGCCTCCGCTCTGTTTGACGATGCCGTATACGGTGGAGAGTCCGAGCCCTGTGCCCTTGGCGCCTTTGGTAGTGAAGAAAGGCTCGAAGATGCGCGACTGGGTGTCATTGTCCATGCCGATGCCGGTGTCGCTGATCGAGAGCATGACATAGTTGCCCGCGGTCAGCGGCGCGTGCATGCGCGCGAAGCTTTCCTCGAGGGTGACGTTGGTTGTCTCGATCGTCAGTTTGCCCCCCTGCGGCATGGCATCGCGGGCGTTCACCGCAAGATTCATGATGACTTGGTCAATCTGGCCGGGATCCGCGCGAACGGCGCCGAGCGCCGGGCCTGGAACCATCACCAGATCGATGTCTTCGCCGATCATGCGGGTCAGCATTTTCAGGTTCTCGGCCACCACCTCATTCAGGTCGAGCACCTTGGGAGCCAACATCTGTTTGCGGCTGAAGGCAAGCAATTGCCGGGTCAAGGAGGTGGCGCGTTGCGTCGCATTGGAAATTTCTTGCGCCGGCCCGCGCAAACGGGGATCCGGCCCCAGACGTTCCAGCAGGAACTCGGAATAGCCCGAGATCACCATCAGCAGGTTATTGAAATCGTGCGCGATGCCGCCTGCGAGACGGCCGATCGCCTCCATCTTCTGAGCCTGGCGCAGTTGCAGCTCCAGGGTGCGAGTTTCGGTAACGTCTTCCATGAAGATTTCGAAAGTGCCGCCTGATTTCCCGTTCGGAATCGAGCGTCCGGAAATGCGGGCCACGATGGCCGTTCCATCTTTCCGCACACATTCGGTAGTCAGATTATTAAATTCTTTTCGCGCGTGAAAATAATCGGCGGTTTGAAACCATTGCTGGGCATCGGCGTACAGGCTTCCGAGATGCCTGCCGGTGAGTTCGGCGGCACTGCTGTACCCAAACATAGCCACCAGAGCAGGGTTCGCGTCCTGCAAGATCCCAAATCCGTCGCAGCGGCAGATGCCGTAGGGCGCGTTCATGACGAGCGAGCGGAAATTGATTTCCGACCTTCGCAAGCTGTCTTGCGTGGCGCGCAGGGCGGCGTTGAACCAGCAGATCAGCAAAGCCACGGCGAAGAACAGACCGAGATGCGCGATCGCGCGGCGGTACTCGCCGGGTGTGAGGTTTCCGGCAAACGAGTAATAGGCGCTAACGGTGAGGGCGAAAGAAGTGGCGGCTAGGCCGGGTTTCCATCCTCCGTACCAGGCACTGACCATTACGGCGACGGCAAATACCACCAGACGGCTCTCGGCGACATCGGAGAGAAACAGAGTTGGGATCAACGCCAGAACCGTGGACAGGAGAGCGACTCCGTAGCGCAGAATCGGAGCGCGCGCCGGAGCGACTGCCAAACTGCGGATGAGGGGGAGTTTCATTCGCATGAGATCATGCTATGCGCCGATTGCGCGCAGAGCGAGTTACGCTAGTCCACCGTACCCTGCTGGCGGCACAGTGGCCAGAGGTACACTTCCAAGACATACACGGCAAGGTCGAAAGCACCAAAATAGCTTGTCCACAGCCTAATCTCAGATGACCATTTGAGCAAAACTCTCTGGTACAAAAAAGCGTCAAAGGAACATAGTTCCGCAACAGTACTTGCAACGCCGTGCGGCAGCGATGAAACTAGCGAGGACATTGCAGCCCAACCCCGACGGGAATATCGGAATGAACATCGGCCTTTTCGGCGGCAGCTTCGATCCCATCCATCGTGGACACCTGGCATTGGCCCTGGCCGCGGTCAGCCGCTTCTCTCTGCGCCAGGTGCTGTTTGTGCCGGTCAATGTTCCACCGCACAAACAAAAACAACCGCTTACAGCGTTCATCCATCGTTACACCATGGTGGCACTCGCCACCCGGCATGAGAAGCGCTTCACCGCCTCGCTGCTGGAAGCGCCGGAGTTTGCCACCGCCCCCCTGCCAACGGCGCCCTCCGGGTCGACCGACGCGCGGCTGGCGCACGCCCGGTCCGCGGGTGCAGGCCGGGGGGCCGCCAATTATTCCATCGACACAGTGCGCCGGCTTAAGCAATCTCTCCGGAAATCGGACCGGCTGTTTTTCCTGACTGGGATGGACGCCTTTCGCGACATCGCCCAGTGGCGCGAGGCCAGTGCCCTTCTTGCGGAGTGCGAGTTCATCGTGGCCAGTCGTCCCGGGTATTCCTTGCGGGATGTGGCTGAGTCGCTGCCGGCAGAATTGCGTCCGCCGGCAGCCGTGACTCGCCCGTTTCACAAACAGCCTGCGACCGGAGACCTGGTCCTTCCGGGAGTCGCGCTGCACTTGCTCGATGGGGTGCACCAGAATGTTTCCGCGACCGCCATTCGAACCTCGGCCGGGAAGGGCAAGTCGCTCGCCCGATGGCTGGACCTCGAAGTGGCTGATTACATTCGCAAGCAAGGCCTATATCGCGGCTAGGACGGCAATGGCATCCCTGGACGGTCCGGGGACGGAGGCTTGTTCCTGCAGCCGGACAAGGCGAGCAAAGCTCGGCCGCGCAACGCCGGCAGGGTACAATCGATGTGCCTGTATGAAGAAAAAAGATGACCTCAAGCAGCAAGTCAGCGAAGCGCTTCTCGCCTGCCAGGACAAGCAAGCCAACGACATCGCGGTGCTCGAACTGGAAAAGGATTCCGGAGCGTTCACCGATTACTTCGTAGTCTGCAGCGGCACCAATCCTCGTCAGATCCAGGCCATTGCCGACGCGGTGGACGAGCGCCTGGAGGCACTGGGACTGCGCGTAACCCACGCCGAGGGTTACAAGCAGGCCGAGTGGGTGCTGTTGGACTACGTGGACTTCGTCGTCCATATTTTTTCCGAGAAATCGCGCCAGTTTTACGACCTGGAACGTTTATGGAAGTCGGCCAGCCGCCTCCAACCGGCGGATTTGCTGGCCAAACCAAAGCCCCGGCGGAGTTCGGCGGCCAAAGCGACGACTCCGCCGACCGCGGCGCCGAAAAGCGCGTCTCCGCTAACCGGAAAAACTCGCCGGAAGAGAGCCTGACCTGTGTCCGCCGCAAACCCGGCCGCATGGAGTTCCGCCTATCGCCTGGTGGCTGCTGAAAAATGGAGGGCGAAATCGGCGGTGCTCGGCCAGGCGGTCACCGAAGCCTTTGTGGACTACTCGCGTCCGCGTGCTGGTATGCATGTTCTCGATCTGGCCAGCGGCACCGGCGAACCCGCTATCAGTCTTGCGCGGCGCGTCTGTCCCCAGGGTTCGGTCGCGGCGGTCGATCAAAGCGCGGAGCTGCTCGAGATTGCCGCCGGGCGGGCGCGGAACAAGAAACTGTCAAACTTCACCACCCATTGTGCCGATGCCCACCATCTTCCGTTTGCCGATCGGAGCTTTGATCTGGCGACCTGCCGCTTTGGCTTGATGTTCTTCACTGACGTCCCGGAAGCGCTGGCGGAATTGCGCCGCGTGCTGAAGCCCGTGGCTCGCGCCTGCATGCTCGCCTGGGGGCCGGTCGAACAGCCGTATTGGCAGACCACGATGAAGCTTGTGCAGCGGCATGCAGGCGGCAGTCTGCTCACGCCCGGAGGACCCGATCCTTTTCGATTTTCGGCTCCGGGCGCCCTCGCCCAGCGGCTACGGGCCGCCAGGTTTGAGGAAGTAGAGGAGTCATCGCGCAACTTGCCCTGGGTCTGGCCGGGAGAGGCGGAAGAAGTCTTTGCTTACACCTGCGCCGTAGCCGCTCCGTTCCGGCCACTGCTGGAACGGGTTGAGGCCGACGCCTGGCCGGCGATCCAGGCGGAAGCAAAAGAGGCAATCGAGCGCTATCGCGTGGGCGACGAAATCCGCTTCGGCGCCGACGTGGTTTTCGCGTCTGGAAAAGTCAGGCCGGCAGGAACCTCTTGAAGATTAAGGTGACGTGGATCGGAAAGACCAAACAAGCGGCGATCCAGGCCCTGACCGAGGAGTATCTCAGGCGCATCTCGCACTACGCTGAGATTGTGGGCCTGGCGCTGAAAGACGAAGCCGCGGTCTTGTCGTTGACACGGGGCGGGCGACCGCAGAACCGGGAGCGGTACAAGCTGGTTCTTCTCGATCCGCGGGGCCAACAGCTTTCCTCCGAAGAACTGGCCTCGCTCCTCGAGCGGGAGCAGGCGATCGGGACGGCGCTGCTATTTGCCATTGGGGGCAGCGACGGCTTCAGCGAGGATGCGCGCCGCCAAGCCGGCTTCACGTTGTCTTTAGGAAGGATGACGCTCCCTCACGAACTGGCCCGTGTGGTTTTGCTGGAGCAGCTTTACCGTGCTTTCACGATTTTGCAGAAACATCCCTATCACTTGGGACATTAGCTTTGTAGTAATGGGACAGCGGCCAGTCAGCCGCTGGTGCACGGACTTGATTCCTGTTTTCGAATGCACCTCTGGCAGCTTCCCGCGGGCGCGAAATTGGCTTACTGTATTTGTAGACAGGCGAAACAGTCTGAATTCGTTGGCGAGGCCCTCCCCCATGAATAACCCTTACGACGTACTACGAATGAAAGAGCAAGAGCTGTTGCGAGTCCGCAAGGAAATTGATGCTTTGCGGATCGCAGCCCGCCTACTGGATGCTGAGGACCTGGAAGCTCCCAACGGCGAAATCGAGCCGCGGCGGCACCGGGTCGTCGAAATGCCCTAGAGAGGATCTACTCCCCCGTTTGACACGAGGCGGACGGCGCCCATCGCCGTCCGCCTGCTAGTTGGTGGCCGCAGCGCTTCACGGTTTTGCCGCTTTTTTCAGCTTGTGCGCCCACGCCCGCGGGTCCGCTTCCAAGCCCGGCGGCGTACCCGGTTTCGAGCCTGTGGCAGGGCTATCGGTCTCCGCGTACAATAAACGATTCGGTTTATGTCGGATCTGCGCCGTGGTCTGATCATCGTGAATACGGGTCCCGGCAAAGGCAAGACCACCGCGGCCATGGGTACGGCGCTGCGGGCGGTCGGGCAGGGGATGCGCGTCCTGATGCTGCAGTTTCTGAAGGGGTCGTGGCACTATGGCGAACTCGACGCGGCCAAGGCGTTCGGCGAAAAGTTCGTCCTCAAGCAGATGGGACGGGGTTTTGTGAAAGTGGGCGCCGAGAAGCCCGACGCGGAGGACGTGCGCATGGTGGAACAGGCGTGGGCCGAAGCGGAGCAAGCCATCCAGTCGGGAGAATGGGATCTGGTGGTGCTCGATGAAATCAACTACGCCATCAGCTACGGCATGCTCGATCCCGCCAAAGTGGCGGAGTCACTGAAACACAAGCCGGAGATGGTCCACGTCATCTTGACCGGAAGGAATGCGCATCCGGCAATTGTCGAGCTTGCCGATACCGTAACGGAAATGCGCCAGATAAAACATGCCTACGAAAAGGGCGTGATGGCGCAGAGAGGAATCGAATATTAGCTCTCCGCTGTCGGCTGCCAGGCCCGTTGTCCGCGGAACGATAGACGGGGCGAGATGGTGCCGGGAGCGCTGACGGGCAAAAGTTTCTTTATGGCGTGGTTCAAACGACAATCTGGCGAACTTGACACCTCGGGCGAGAAGAGAGTCCGCACCGAGGGTTTATGGGTAAAGTGTGACGGCTGCCGTCAGATTATCTGGAAGAAAGACCTCGAGGACAATCTCAATGTCTGCCCGAAATGCGGCAAACACTTTCGCATCGACGCCCGCACCCGGCTGGCCCAGCTTCTCGACGACAATCAGTACGAGGTCTTTGACAGCAATCTGGTTTCCACCGATCCCTTGAAGTTTGTGGACCTGAAAGCTTACTCCTCGCGCCTGAAGCAGGCGAAGTCCGACACCGGGCTGAAAGATGCCATCCTCAACGCCCATGGCAAGCTGAATGGTCGTCCGGTGATCGTCAGCGCCATGGCCTATTCTTTCATCGGCGGAAGCATGGGAGCCGTGGTGGGCGAGGGCATCACGCGGGCCATTGAGAAGGCAACGGACCTGCACGTACCGATTATCATCGTATCGGCGTCGGGCGGGGCGCGCATGATGGAAGGTGTGATCAGCCTGATGCAACTGGCCAAAATCTCGGCCGCGCTGGCCCGTTTGGATGCGGCCCGCGTGCCCTACATTTCGGTTTTGACCGATCCGACCACCGGCGGCGTGACGGCGTCCTTTGCCATGTTGGGCGATCTCAACATCGCCGAACCCGGCGCACTGATTGGCTTTGCCGGACCGCGCGTGATCGAGCAAACCATCCGGCAGAAGCTACCTCCTGGTTTTCAGCGCTCCGAATTCCTCCTCGAACATGGAATGCTCGATGCCGTGGTCGCGCGCAAGGATCTGAAAGCCTACATCGCGCGAGCTCTGGCCTTCATGGTGCGGGCAGCGTAGGCAACCGCCCTCGGTCGCGGCTCGCTAGCGGTGAGCCGGTTCGCTTCGCTCGCGGCCGCCGGGTGGGAAGCTCTGCTCAGGGCTCTTGGGAAGCACTTGGACCTGCGGCGGCATCCTTCCAATGAGAGGGCCTCGAAAACCCTGCTCGGACTTGCTACCCTGAACCAGCCCGTTGGGGGCCACCTCGGAAGCGGCCCTTCGGCCAACGATCAACGGCCGGCGACGAACGACTTTGTCCTACGAAACCGCAGTCGCGCAGATGTTTGCGTTGGGTCACGAACTGGCCCAGACGCCGTCGCATAAGTTCGACTTGGCGCACATGCGGGTGCTGCTCGCCGCCTTGGGGCATCCGGAAGATCGTTTTGACGCGGTGCTGGTGGCCGGCACCAACGGGAAAGGTTCGACCGCCGCCACGCTGGCCTCCATTCTGCAGGCTTCTGGCCTGAAGACCGGACTCTATACCTCGCCGCATCTGACGCGCATCAATGAGCGAATTCGTCTCAATGGTAATCCGATCGGCGACGACGATTTCACCGTGCTCCACGACGTCGTCGACCGCACCGCAGAGCGGCTGGTTTCCGAAGGCGATCTGCCCTGGCATCCCAGCTTTTTCGAGATGCTCACGGCCATGGCCTTTGAGTACTTCGCCCGTAGCCGCCCCGATCTGGCCGTGCTCGAGGTGGGCATGGGCGGGCGCCTGGATGCAACCAACGTAGTGCATCCGCGGCTGAGCATCATCACCGACATCTCGCTCGACCATCAGAAGTATCTGGGCGAAAGCGTCGCCGCAATTGCCCGCGAAAAAGCAGGCATCATTCGGCCCGGCGGAGTCGTCGTTACACTGCCGCAATTGCCTGAGGCCAACGAGGTTCTGGGAAATGCGATCTTAGACGCCGGGGCGCGAGCGGTGAATGCCGTGCCCTTTGTACCGCCGGTGTCGCCGGGAAGCGCGAGCAGCGTCGAAAGCGGTGACGACCCACGAACCATCCGGAATCGTTATCCGTTGGAAGTCATGGGCACGCAGATCTCGGTGGACTCCCCGCTCGTCGGCCGTCATCAGCTCCGCAACCTCGCACTTGCCATCGCCGCGGCGACGGAACTTCGCGACCAACTTGGCGACCATGGAAGGGCCCGGATCACGCCGGCCGCCATCGAACGCGGCATCCGGGAAACGCGGTGGCCGGGGCGCTTCCAGGTGATTGCTGCCACGGCAAGCAATCCCGAGTACGTCTTCGACGTGGCCCACAATCCGGCCGGAGCGTGGGCCTTGCGCTCGACCCTGTCGGCCGCCTATCCCGATCTGGAGACAGAGGGGCGACCAATTGCACTCGTATTTGGCGTGATGCGTGACAAAGCGGTGCAAGAGATGGCCGAGATTCTGTTCCCGATCGCCGGCCACGTAGTCCTTACTCACGCCAACAATCCACGATCCGCCAGCCCCGACGAGATTCGCCAGGCGGCCGCGCGCGTGGCCACGGGCGTCGAGATTGAGGCCACCGAGGATGTAGGATCAGCTCTGCATCGGGCGCGGGAGCTCGCCGGTGCGGCCGGCCTGATCGTGGTTACCGGATCCATTTACGTGGTAGGAGAGGCGATGCGAATGCTCGGCGTGCGCATCTAAGAAATCTGTGGTGCGGGCCAAGCGCGCGCCTGCCTACGCGAATACGCAAATTTGAATAAGATTGCCACAGCTGCGGAGCAGGAAAAGGAAGGGGCCGAGGTACGCTCGGCTGGGCCGGCTGTCCCGCCCTGGTCCCGGGAGCGACCCGCGACAACTCCGGTGAAGGTACGCCACGGCTGGCCTAGCCGCTTGCGCTCGTATTTCATTCTCGATCCCCTCATCTGGGTGTACACCATCGTTCTCGGCACGCTCTCTCTGCTCAGCTCGTTTTTCGACCGCGACGGTCGCATGCAGCACAATTTCGCTCGCTTCTGGTCGTGGCTGGTCATGAAGACGATTCTGTCGCCGGTAACCGTGAGCGGCCGACAAGACCAGCTCGACAACTCCAAACCGCGGGTTTTCGCAGTCACGCACGCCTCGGCGCTCGATATCCCGATTCTTTATGTCCATCTGCCCTTTCAGTTTCGCATTGTTTTCAAGAGTGAATTGCTGGCGTATCCATTTGTCGGCTGGCATCTGACACGCTCGGGGCAAGTCTGCATCAACCAGCAGAATCCGGCCGCTTCCGTAGGCGCCGTCAAATCGGCGGTGAAGAGTCTGCGCCGCGGCATGCCGCTCGTTATCTTTCCTGAAGGCGGGCGCACGCGCGATGGCGGGATTCAGCCTTTTCTGCCCGGCGCATTTTTTCTCGCCATCAAGGCACAGGCCGATATCGTGCCCATCGTGCTTGTCGGTACCTTCGACCTGCTCCCCATGAACACCTACCACGTAAAATGCCAGCCGCTGGAGATGCGTGTCGGAGAGGCCATCTCCACCGCCGGCCTGAGCGTCCGGGACACTGACGAGGTATCGGCCAAGGTGAAGGCTGCGATCGAGGCTCTGCATTCGGCGCCTCCGGCCCGATAATAAGCGTATTCGCGCGGACGACACGCTCCGCGATCCGTCCTAAATTTTTGGTCGGGAGGTGTCATGAAGCGGCAGCTTCTCGTATTCTGGTTTCTGGTTATGAGCGTGCACGCGCAAAACCCCGCCCCCACCGCCGCCGAAGCCGAGCAGTTCATGAACCAGGCCGAATCTCAGCTTGCCAATTTGAGTGTCAAGGTCCAACGCGCGTCCTGGGTGCAGGAGAACTTCATCACCGACGACACGCAGGCGATAGCGACCGATGCGATTGAGGAAGTCACGGCCGCTACCACGGAACTGGTAGAACAGGCCAAGCGCTTTGAGGGCCTCAACCTGGCTCCCGATCTGGCAAGAAAGTTCATGCTGCTCAAACTCGGGATCACCGCGCCAGCACCGAAAGACCCCGCGCTGCGCCGCGAAATGACCGAAATCAGCGTCTCGCTGGACGGCGATTACGGCAAAGGCAAGTACTGCCGCAAGAACGGCGAGTGCCTCGACATCACTGCCATCGAGCGGCTGATGTCGACCAGCCGCAACCCGCAAGAGCTCGAAGAAGTCTGGGCAGGATGGCATGCCATCGGACCACCCATGCGCCAGCGCTATGCCCGCTTTGTCGATCTTTCCAACCAGGGCGCGCGGGAAATCGGATTCCGCGACACCGGCGCGCTGTGGCGCGCCGGTTACGACATGTCGCCGGAAGAATTTTCTGCCGATCTTGAGCGCCTGTGGAACCAGGTAAGGCCGCTCTATCTTGCCCTGCACACGTATGTACGCTCAAAACTAGCCGAGAAATACGGTCCCCGGGTTGCTCCCCCGGACGGTCCGATCCCGGCGCATCTGCTGGGCAATCCATGGGCGCAGGAGTGGGGCAACATCTATGACCTGCTGGGAGTGCAAGAGGACAAAGGCGGCGTCAATGTTACCGCGCTCCTCCAGAAAAAAGCCCTGGACCCGAAAGCCATGGTGAAGTACGGCGAAGGCTTCTTCACCTCGATGGGCTTTGCGCCCCTGCCGCAAACGTTCTGGGAGCGATCGCTGTTTACCAAACCCGCTGACCGCGACGTGGTCTGCCATGCCAGCGCCTGGGACGTCGACAACATGGACGATCTCCGGGTAAAGATGTGCATTCAGGTGCGGGGCACCGATTTCGTGACCATTCACCACGAATTGGGTCACAATTTCTACCAGCGCGCCTACAAAGATCAGCCCTTCCTCTTCAAGAACGGCGCCAACGACGGCTTTCACGAAGCTATCGGAGACGCGATTGCTCTGGCCATCACGCCCGAATACCTGCACCGAGTCGGGCTGCTCGAAGTCGTCCCTCCCGCCGGCAACGACATTCCCGAACTGCTGAAGCAGGCGCTCGATCGGGTTGCCTTTCTTCCTTTTGGCCTGATGATCGACCAGTGGCGCTGGAAAGTGTTCTCGGGAGAGATTACCTCCGCCGATTACAACCAATCGTGGTGGGATCTGCGGCTGAAATATCAGGGCGTGGCACCTCCAATTCCACGCCGTGAAGCCGATTTCGACCCGGGGGCGAAGTATCACGTGGCCGCCAACGTGCCCTACACCAGATATTTCCTGGCCCACATCCTGGAGTTCCAGTTCTACCGTGCCCTCTGCCGCGAGTCCGGCTACCAGGGCCCGCTCCACCGCTGCACCTTTTACGGTTCCAGACCAGCCGGGGCAAAATTCAACCAAATGCTCGCCATGGGGCAGAGCAAGCCTTGGCCGGATGCGCTCGAGGTATTGACCGGCGAACGCCAGACCGACGCCTCGGCGTTGCTCGAGTACTTCGCGCCGCTGAAGGCCTGGCTGGACGAGCAGAACCGGGGCAAGAAAGTGGGCTGGTAGCCGCCGCTCGGGGAGGAACAGGCTCGCCCTTGCCGGGATGGCTTGGTAGTGGTGCCGTTTGGCATTCACAGGTAATTCCCTACTTCTTAGCAGCCTTCATTTGTATTTTGGCGTCGCCCTGTGCTCCTGGGGGGCGAGTTCTCACGTCAACCCACACATCGGTTTTCCATGCTTTATCTAAAAAGAAATTGGACACTAAGATTGAATCAAATCCGAGGTCATCTAGTGATTTCGCCAGTTTCACCCCTGCGCTTTTGCTCAGAGAGTCCGATTTAGTTTTTACCTCTATGCCGAGTTTAGGCAAATCGGTGGTAGCTATAAAGGGCGTGGGGAATCCAGCGTATTCGGTCGTGCTTGCTGGTTTAAACACTTTCCAATTAGCCGCATGGAGCACTTTCGCTATATCCCAAGCAAAGGATGATCCTTCCGCGTCCCCAGCGTTGTACCAGATGACAACCGATCTCCCTGCAAATGGTATGAGATGGCCGTGGAGTGTGAATTCGTTGTGCGGTGTTAGCTTCCGCCAAGCTAGCGTTTGTTCAAGCTGGACGCGAGCTAATCGCTCATCCTCAACTTGCTTGTTGAGTATGGCTATTAATCGTTCACTCTTGTTCCGCAACTCAGCATTCTTGGTTCTCAGTTCACCAGCTATGCCACGTATTGCTCCGTTAATGAGGGAAATCTTTACACCAATTCCAAGCTCGCCAGCAACGCCTATCGCAATAAACACGATGCTAAGAACCTCTACCAACAGTTTGATTCTGTATGGCCTAGATGGAGATCGGATCACTCCAACAAAATGCCAAATGGCAAAAATCTCCGATTCTTCGCGCCAGTCGTGTCGGACCAACCACAGTTCCATCACGACGCCGACTACAACCAAGGCGGAAAACACCCAAACCCAAGGTTCCCAGCAAGCTGATGAAATTTCTAGGGATTTAGCCGCGCTATCAAGGGCGGATACATCTCTTTCAAGTGCGGAAATGGAACTCTCTAAGGCCGAAGGATCGGTCAGTAGGCTAGAAGCGATTTGGGCTAAGGGGGCAGAGATCACAATCGCACTGCTTATTATTCCAATAGGCTATGGAGCATGGATTATTATCGTAGCAGAGAAGGCAGAAAGAGGCTACAATAATTCCTTAAAGAGGTAATATAATGCTTGACATTTGCCGTTATATGGCCTAATGTTAGGCAAGGTTGAACGGCAATGAATCAGCTAAACACAGCGAAACGGTGCCAGATCATAGCGGCCTTGGTAGAGGGAAACTCCATTAACGCGACCTGCCGAATGCTAGGAGTCGGGAAACATACCGTGTTGCGGCTTTTGGAAGATGCCGGATGCGCCTGTGCTGCATACCACGATGCGATGGTGCACGGAGTCCGCTCGCGCCGTGTTCAGTGCGATGAAATTTGGGCTTTCGTCTACGGCAAGGATAAGAACCTGACTATCGAACAGGTGAATGCTGGCGCTGGCAGCGTGTGGACGTGGACGGCGATTGATGCCGACTCCAAACTGATTATCACCTACATGCTAGGGGATCGCGACGCGGGTACTGCGCTGGCTTTCATGCAGGACTTAGCATCGCGTGTCGAAAGCCGGATTCAGTTAACGACTGATGGTCACCGTGTCTATGCTGACGCTGTGGAGAATGCTTTTGGCTCTGAGATTGATTACGCGATGCTGGTTAAGCTATACGGTGCATCGCACGAAGGCGAATCGCGTTACAGTCCCGCAACTTGCATCGGATGCCGCACAGGAGTTTTGAGCGGCAAGCCCGATCCAAAGCACATCTCCACTAGCTACGTGGAGCGACAGAATCTCTCGATGCGCATGGGAATGCGTCGCTTCACGCGCCTAACGAACGGATTCTCGAAGAAGTTTGAGAATCACGGGCACCAGGTTGCGTTGTATTTCTTTCACTACAACTTCTGCCGCGTCCATAAGAGCCTGCGCGTCACCCCTGCGATGGAAGCTGGTTTGACGGATCACGTTTGGACTCTTGAAGCACTGTGCGCGTTGCTGCCCGAACGCAAGCCCAATGCGCGGACTGACAAGGAACTAGTTTTGAAGGCACTCGCCCACAAGGCGTAGGGGAATTTATGGCAAAAGCGAATCAGGTCTCTATTCCATACCTTGATCCGAGCGTGCAGCATGTTGGGATTAGCAAGTTGCGAGCCTTGAACGTTACGCAACTACGAGAACTCGACAAGACGCTGGTGATTCAGGACAACGATAAACCGCTGGCCGTGCTGTTGAAATACGAGCACTTTTTGGCAATGCAGGAGAAGATATTGAAAGCCGAGGGGGAATGAAGCGACTACTTATCTTCGGTCGCTTCACGCACGATCCGCAGAGCGTTCTGGCTACTGTCTACGGGCTTGCACTTGTGGGCGTCGAACTGGGCTTGAATGTCCTCGCCCTTGAACTGGGCATTGCACCGCTCACAGATGCCAAGGGCCGGAGAGTCCGACTTTACGAATCGCAGTTTGCGCTTTGCCATGATCCGAGTCTAGCGCACGTGGCGGGGGAGGCGTAAGCCTTGTGGAAATCAAATGGCACCACTACCGATGGCTTGGCCCACCGCTGCCGCCAGGTGCGCAGATGATAAACTTAGGAAATTCAGCAAAATACAAGGCGAATCTATGTCCGACAGCATTCATGTAAAGCTCCCCGACGGTAGCACCCAGGAGGTCCGAAAGGGCTCGACCGCACTTGACGTTGCACGCTCGATCAGCCTGCGTCTGGCCGACGCCGCGCTGGTCGCGAAAACCAACGGCGACCTGATCGACCTAACCCGCCCGCTCGAAAAAGATACCGAGCTCCGCATCGTCACCGAGAAGGATCCGGAAGCGCTGGAGGTTTATCGCCATTCCTCGGCCCACCTTCTGGCCGCCGCCGTGCTCGAACTTTTTCCCGAGACTAAACTTGGCCACGGTCCGGCGACGGAAAACGGATTTTTCTATGACTTTCATCGCGAGACGGCATTCACGCCCGAGGATCTCGAGAAGATCGAAAAGAAAATGCAGGAACTGGTGCAGCAGAACCTGCCCTATGCGCGCGAATTTCTACCGCGCCAAGAGGGTCTTGAGCGATTCAAGCGGGAAGGCGACTTCATGAAGTGTCATTTCATCGAGCAGTTCACCAAGCCCGATGAAACCATCTCGATTTACCGGACCGGCAAGTTCCTGGATTTCTGCCGTGGACCGCACCTGCCCTCGACCGGAAAAATCAAGGCCTTCAAATTGCTCAACATCGCCGGCGCCTACTGGCTGGGAGACGAAAAGAATCCGCAACTGCAGCGCATTTACGGCACGTCTTTTTTCTCCAAGAAGGATCTCGACGCCTACCTGAGCGGCATCGAGGAAGCCAAGAAGCGCGATCATCGTGTGCTCGGCAAGCAACTCGACTTATTCTCCATTCAGGAACTCGCCGGGCCCGGCCTGATCTTCTGGCATCCAAAAGGCGGAATCGTCCGTAAAGAGATGGAAGACTGGATGCGCGAAGAGTACCTGCGTCGCGGCTACTCGCTGGTCTGCACGCCGCATGTGGCGCGTCGCCAGCTGTTTTTCACCTCCGGCCATGAGGGCTATTATTCGCAGAATTTTTTCGACGCCATGGAACTTGACGACGCCGAGTACCGCCTCAAGCCGATGAATTGTCCCGGCCACATCCTGATCTACAGGGATTCGCTGAAGTCGTATCGCGATCTGCCGGTGCGCCTGGGCGAACTGGGTACGGTCTATCGCTACGAGCGCTCGGGAGTGATGCACGGATTGCTGCGCGTCCGCGGCTTTACCCAGGACGACGCCCACATTTTCTGCACTCCCGACCAGATCGAAGCAGAAATCGTAGGCTGCCTGGAGTTCGCCCTTGCCGTCCTGAAGGCTTTCGGATTCGACCAATTCCAGACCGAGCTTTCGACCTGGGATCCGAACGACAAGAAAAGCTTTCTTGGCACCGACGAGCAATGGAACCTCGCCAACCACACGCTGGAAAGCGCGCTGCAGAAACTGAAGATCGAATACAAAACCATCCCCGGCGAGGCTGCGTTCTACGGTCCGAAGATCGACGTGAAACTGGTCGACGCCATCGGGCGTCTCTGGCAGCTTTCGACCGTGCAATTCGACTTCAACCTGCCACAGCGCTTCGAACTCGAATACGTAGCCGAAGACGGTACGCGCAAGCAGCCGCTGATGGTCCACCGCGCGCTCTACGGATCGGTCGAGCGCTTCTTCGGCGTGCTCATCGAGCACTACGCCGGGGCGTTTCCGGTATGGCTCTCGCCGGTGCAGGTCGCGATGATACCGATCGCCGAGCGCCACATCGAGTACGCGAAAAAAGTCGCCTTGCAGCTGCGCCAGGCAGGTGTACGCGTGGAAGTCGATTCGCGCAATGAAAAAATGAACGCCAAAATCCGCGAACATGCCATGCAGAAAGTGCCGTTCCTGTTGGTGGTGGGCGACAAAGAGGCCGAGGCCGGTCGGGTGAACGTCCGCACCCGGGGCCAAGAGAAGACCGAAGACATGGGCACGACGGAATTTGTGGAGAAAATCAAGGCACTGATTGCCGGGAAAAGTGCGGTCCTCGCCTAGAGACGGCCGACTCGGCTGTTCTCGCGGTCCGCTCGGTCCCGGTTTCGAAGCTGTTCCTTGATCCCTGCCCGCTGTGGTAGCATCGGGAGTTTCGCAGGTGACGCTGGGCTGGCCTGTACCCCGTTCTCATCATTATTCCGGGCCGCATAACCTTCCCGTAAGCCTGCGGAAGGAGACAACCCGTGAAAGTGTACGAAGCAGCGAATCTCCGCAACCTTGCCCTGATCGGACACGGGCATGCCGGCAAAACTACCCTGGTGTCCGCCATGCTCTATACCGCCGGAGCCGCGCCGCGGCTGGGCCGCGTCGACGACGGCACGGCCGCCACCGATTACGACGAAGAAGAAATCGCCCGCAAGATGTCAATTTCGACCGGCCTTGCTTTCGTCGAGTGGGGCAAACCGGAGTCGAAGGTCAAGATCAATTTGCTCGATACGCCCGGCTTCAACATGTTCGTCCACGAGGCCAAGATGGTTCTGCCGGTGGTCGACGCCGCGCTGGTCGTGGTCGACGGGGTCGCCGGCGTTGAAGTCGTAACCCAGCGGGTGTGGAATTATTGCACCGACGTCGACCTGCCGCGCATGATCGTCGTCAACCGCATGGATCGCGAGCGCGCCGATGCCAACCGGGTGCTCGAGTCGCTCATCAACGCGTTCGGCCGGGCGGTGACTCCCCTGCAGCTCCCCATCGGCAGTGAGAAGAGCCTCAGCGGCATCGTCGATCTGGTGCGCATGAAAGCCTACACCTACGAGATGGGCGGAAGCGGCAAGGGCAAGGAAGGTCCGATTCCGGCGAACATGGCCGATCAGGCCAAAGAGGCACACGAGAAACTGGTGGAACTGGTTGCCGAAGGCAAAGACGCGTTGATGGAGGAGTTCTTCGAAACCGGGACCATCCCGGAAGAGCATCTGGTCCCGGCGCTGCACGAGGCGATTCGCGAAGACAGGCTTTTCCCTGTCCTGTTCACTTCCGGGCTGGGCAACGTCGCAGTCGACGAACTTATGGATTTCATCGTCGACTACACGCCTGCCGCCAGCGAACATCATGCCCTCACCGAATGGACGCCGGAGGGGACCGAACCGGCCTCGCGCAAAGGCACCGACAATGAACCGGCCTCGGTTTACGTCTTCAAGACCACCTCCGACGCCTTCGCCGGCCGCATCACCTACTTCAAGGTTTTTTCTGGGGTGCTGAAAAACGACGCTTCCTTGCAAAACTACAATCGCAATACGCAAGAGAAGTTCGCCCACATTTCGTTGGTGCAGGGCAAGCAGGCGGTTCCGATCAACGAGATCCATGCCGGCGATATCGGTGCCGTGGCCAAGCTGCGAGAGACTCTGACCGGGGACACGTTGGGCGACAAGGCCTCGCCGATTCGCTACCCGGCGGTGCTCCTGCCTGAGCCGGCGATTACCTTCGCCATCGAACCGAAGAGCCGCGCGGACGAAGACAAGCTGGGCGTGGGCCTTCACAAGCTCATGGAAGAAGACGCCATGCTGCGCTTCTTCCGTGACCCGCAAACGAAAGAATTCCTGATCGCAGGCACGGGACAGCAGCACATCGAAGTCGTGGTCTCGAAAATGAAGAAGCGTTACCACGCTGAAGTCGTGCTGAAGGCGCCCAAGGTGCCGTATCGCGAGACCATTCGCGGTAAGGCCGACGTTCAGGGACGACACAAGAAGCAGACCGGCGGGCATGGGCAATACGGCGACTGCAAGATCAAGATGGAGCCACTGCCGCGCGACGCCGAATTCGAGTTCGTCAATGACATCTTCGGCGGCTCGATTCCGAAAAACTTCATCCCTGCGGTGGAAAAGGGAATCAAGGACGCTGCCAGCCGCGGCTATTTGGCGGGTTATCCGGTGGTGAACTTCCGCGTAATCCTCTACGACGGGTCCTACCACGATGTGGATTCCAATGACCTGTCGTTCCAGATGGCGGGCCGCATCGCTTTCCGCAAAGCCATGGAAGTGGCCAAGCCGACGCTGCTGGAACCGATCATGACTGTCGAGATCACCATCCCTGACGAGTTCGCCGGCACGATCATGGGTGACCTCAACAGCCGGCGCGGACGGATCCAGGGCATGGATAACAAGGCCGGCAACACCATCGTGAAAGCCGAAGTCCCCATGGCCGAGATGCTGACCTACGGCGCCGACCTTACGTCGATGACACAAGGCCGGGGCAGTTTCGCCATGGAGATGCACCATTACGATACCGTCCCGCAACAACTGCAGGACAAGATTATTGAGAAGGCGAAAGCCGAGCGGGGTGAGGTGAAGGAAGAAGAAGAGTGAGTGCGGATGAGGGTCGGAGAAGCGAACCACGCCGCCCCGCCGGACAGCGAGCGCTTTGAAGCTGGATGCAGGTGAAGTCCGCCGCTCGCCGAGACCCAGTATCGCGTGATGAGGAAGCCGATGGGGATGGCACCGCGGCCGGAACGGGACCGGCAGCCGGCGCACAGAAACCCGCGGCAGGGCGAAACCCTCCGACGAAGGAAAGGCCGATGCTGACCATTCGTCGAGATTTCCCTTGCCGATCGCGTTTCCGGCAAGGGTCACTGCACCCAATCCAAAAAAACCGATTCACCATGAGCTGTTTGTGGCGTACCATTCGTCTTTACTTAAGGAGGCCGCATGTCGAAGGGGCGTTTTCCGATCTGCTGCCGCTTGCTCTCGGCAACCCTCGCTCTTCTACTGATTTCTCGTTCCGCCATGACTCAGGACAGCAAAACTACAATCCTCGAACTCGACCACGTGTCGGTCTGCGGATCAAATCTCGACTCGCTTCGTCAGGCATTTACCGACCTGGGCTTGACTCCGGACTTCGGCGGCCCTCATGGCAACGGCATTACGCAAATGGCGAGCATCGGCTTCGATGATGCGACCTACATCGAACTGATTGCGCCGATCAAGCCCGGCGTCACGGCGGGTTCGGAGTGGGCGAAGTTCATGTCAGAGGACGCCGCCACCTGCGCCTGGGCAGTCGGCACCAACGTCTTGCTGCAGGAAATCGATCGCTTGAAGAAAGCCGGGATCCCCGTCAAGGGGCCCGACCATGGCAGCCGCAAGCGTCCCGATGGCATGGCGATCGAGTGGAACACGGCGGACCTCGGCAGCGGGACCCCGGGCTCCACGCTGCCGTTCATGATCGAAGACCAGACACCGCGGGCGTGGCGTGTCCAGACTTCAGCGAGCACACAGGGAGCGCCGGTGAGCGGCGTCGAGAACGTCGTGCTGGGCGTGGTCAACCTTGATGCGGCGATTGCCCTTTTCCGCAAGGCGTTCGGCTGGGCCGATCCCATTACCGAGACGCAGAGGGATTTCGGCAGGCTTGCTTATTTTCCCGGCGAGCCAGTGATTCTAGCAGCGCCCTCTGGCGGAGGCTGGCTCGCAGACCGCTTGGCCAAGGAAGGCGAGAGCCCGGTTGCCTACCTGCTGGCCACGCGCGACCTGGCGGGAGCAACCAAGAAGTACAAGCTCGCCGGGACTAAGATCTGGTTCGGACAGAAGGTGGCTTGGTTCGACCAGGCGAAGCTGAAGGGCGTGCGGCTGGGTGTGATTGGGCAATAGTCGCTGCTCCGATTTGCGACGCTCGAAATCACAGCGCCGCCGTGGCCGGGTGCAGCCGCTCACAGGCGCCCGCTTCTGCAGCCCGGCGCAGGGGGACCGCGATTAACATGGGAGCGTTCTTTCGGTGCGCGCCGCCCGGCAGACGCGGAATTGCCTGATTTGCCTTTTCGCTTTACCATCGCCTTCAGTGTCTGCCGCCAAAGACAATCCCGCTGTTAAAGACCGCCTGGTTTCCGCCGCTCCGGTGGAGGACGATTCTTCCTTTGAGCTCAATCTGCGGCCGCAGCGACTACAGGAATTTATCGGGCAGGACAAGGTCAAGGAAAATCTGGACGTGGCCATCCAGGCCGCCAAGTCGCGCGGCGAAGCGCTCGACCATGTGTTGCTCTACGGGCCGCCCGGGCTGGGCAAGACCACGCTGGCCAACATTATTGCGAACGAGCTGGGGGCGGCCTTCCAGCAGACCTCCGGACCTACGCTGCAGATCAAGGGCGATCTGACGGCGATCCTGACCAATCTACGCGACCGGCAGGTGCTGTTCATCGACGAAGTCCATCGGCTGCAGCCGGCGCTCGAAGAGATCCTGTATTCGGCGCTTGAGGATTACAAACTCGACATCATGATTGGGCAGGGGCCTTCGGCGCGGACACATACCATGGACGTGAAGCCCTTTACTTTTATCGGCGCCACCACTCGCTCCGGATTGCTTTCCGCGCCCTTGCGCTCGCGCTTCGGGCTCTTGCTGCGGCTGGAATTCTACACGCATGATGACCTCCGCGTGATCGTCGAGCGCTCTGCCGAGATTCTTGGCGTCTCCATTGATCGTCCGGGAGCGACAGAGATCGCCAGCCGATCGCGTGGAACTCCGCGTATCGCCAACCGGCTGCTCCGTCGGGTGCGGGATTATGCGCAGGTGCGGGCTGCGGGCTCCATCGATCTGCCTACGGCGCAAGCCGCACTCGGCATGTTGGAGGTTGACCGTTACGGCTTTGACGAAGTCGATCGCAAGTTGCTGTTGACCATCATCGAGAAATACCAGGGCGGCCCGGTAGGCTTGAATACGCTGGGGGCGGCGTTGGCCGAGGAGCCTGACGCCATCGAGGAGATCTACGAGCCTTTCCTGATCCAGATTGGCTTTCTGAATCGCACCCCTCGCGGGCGGGTGGCAACGCAGCTTGCCTATGAGCATTTCGGGATCACGCCTAACCGGCGGCAGAGTTCACTGTTCTAGGGAGGCTCGCGGATTCTCGTCGATCGATTGCGGGATCGGTCGCGTGGTCTACCGCGGTCCGAAAGAGGCTCTGGTCGAGCGAAGCTTGCCTCGCGATCGATTGAAATCAGTGATTTATAGACTGACTTCGACGGCGAATCCCTGCGAGACGCGGTGCGCCACATTTCCACGAGCCTTTTCTCGGCCGCAGACCGTTTGACTTCGAGCGGCGCAATCTGCGTTAATCACTCTTCATCATTCGTGTCCGGTACCAATGAGGAGGAGTCATGCGCGACGTCATCGCCACCGACCAAGCGCCGCAGGCCATCGGTCCTTACTCGCAGGCCATTCGAGCGCAAGGGTTGATCTTTACTTCCGGACAGATTGCCATAGACCCGGCCACACAGCAGGTCATCGCAGGCGACGTTCGCGTGCAGACCGATCGCGTGCTCAAGAACCTGGGCGCGATTTTGCAAGCCTCGGGCAGCGGATTGGAGAAGGTGCTGCGCTGCACGGTGTTTGTGAAAAATATGGCGGACTTCGCGGCCATGAATGAGGTGTATGGCCGTTACTTCAAGCAGTCCCCTCCGGCTCGTTCTACCGTCGAGGTGGCGCGGCTGCCAAAGGACGTGCTGGTTGAGATTGATGTGATTGCGCTGGCGTGAACCGCCGGTCGACAAAATTGAAATCTGGCAGAACTCGTGCGGAACTCGTTTCGCAAGCCGGTTTGTATCGACACGGGAGGCCCCTGAAGGAGCCGGGTGCCGTTCCCGGCACGACCGCGGCCGTGCCGAATCCATCCGAACCTTTTATGAGATACACCCTGACCAATGCAAGGAAGAAGAGAGGCGCAATGAAAACGTTCATCCTAGGCATCACGCTGCTTGCACTGTCCACGCTTGCCATCGCTCAGACCACCGCGAAAAAGGTTCCGGCGGTGCCCGCTGGCCCCACGAAAGTTGCGGGCGAGCCCACCAAGACCGCCAGCGGTCTTGAATACTGGGACATCAAGGTTGGGACCGGCGCCACCGCGGAAACGGGAAAGCACGTTAAAGTCGACTACACCGGATGGCTCACCACCGGCAAGAAGTTCGACAGTTCGGTCGGGACCGGCCGTCCTTTTGAGTTAATGCTGGGCGCCGGCCAGGTGATCAAGGGGTGGGACGAGGGAATCGTCGGCATGAAGGTAGGGGGCAAACGCCAGCTGCGCATTCCTCCGGATCTCGCCTACGGAGCAAAGGGTTATCCGGGAGCAATTCCCCCCGACGCGACTCTCATCTTCGATGTGCAACTGGTGGATGTAAGGTAGCTCGGAAGCGAAGGGGAGGCAGGAGCAGGAGCGTCGATGCGACGCGCACCAGCGCGCTCGGTCGGATTGCTTGGGCACCCGGGTTGATCGGTGATCCAATTCACTTTCCAAGTTCTGCCTCCATCGTCGGAGAAGACTGCTCAAAGTGGGGCGTATTGGTCGTGGTATCGGACCAGACGAATCCAACCAAAGTCGCTTTGCCATTCAGTGTGTCGGCGCCGAAAAACTCGCCGCCTCCGTTCTTGAACTCGCCGACCTGGGGTGGGAAGATGGGGCCACCCTTGCTGTTTGCCCAATCGAGGCTCCACTGCTGGGTTTGCGGATTGAAGAGACGAAGGGTGAGACCTTCGATGTGGCCGGCAACCGGGCTATCGGTTTCGAACTCCTGCAGTTGAGCCCGGCCATCCCAACCCCGGCGGGTCAGCCAGTCACCGAGCAAAGCTTGGCCCGCACCGCCGCCCGCTTCCGGCCCCCCGCTCGCGCAATACTCCCCCTGGAAGAGACTCCGAACGTCAGTCTTCACGAAACTGTTTGCGAAAGGCCGTCCTCGACCGCCGATGGGGCCGGGGCCAGGCGGACCGTCAAGCCGAAGGCCTGGCCGCCGAGCTCAAAGATTTCGGGCGTTCCTGGGTTGAACGCGTACGAGCCATTAATTGCCGAAGGTTAATTCGAAAGCGTCGCTAGAGCCGGCACGCGAGGGGCCTTATCGCGGGGCTAGGGAGGCCGTCAGCGCCTATTCGATGCACAATGGGTCCGTACACGCAGAATGAGTTGAGAGGGCCAGCTGGCGTGAGCCTGCGGCTACGCTTTGACTACCTTACCGCTGCGCAGGCAGGAGGTGCAGACGCGGATATGTTTCGTGGCCGCTCCCACCCTGGCGTGAACCGGCCGCAGGTTGACATTCCAGCGCCGCTTGCTCACGTTGTGGGCGTGGCTGATGGTATTACCGAACTGCGGCCCTTTGCCGCAAACGTCACAAACTCGTGCCATAACTCGAGGATCCTTCCCGGCTGTTGCCGAAACACTCATTTTACAGGAAGGCGGAGGATTTCGCCAAGGCCGAAAGTAAAGGGAGTAAAGGGAGCCCTGCCCGGCAAGGCAAGGGCTCCGTAGGGCCGGCTGATGAATTGAACCGGCGAACGTGCCAACCGGACTAGGCCGCTCGGCCGATGACGGGCTGTGCGCAATGCATGCAACGACGAGCGTCAATCGGAATCTCGCTAAGGCATTCTGGGCACTTCTTGGTGGTGGGATCGGCGGGCGCCGGATCTTTGCGCGTCCGGGCAATCAAGGCATTGATGGGAGTTACAACAAAGAAGTAGACCGCGCCTGCCACCAGCAGGAAGCTGACCACGGCAGTGATGAAATCGCCAATCGGAAACAGGGTGCTGCCGATGGTGAAAGAGATTCCGGTAAAGTCCGGCTTGCCCACCAGGAGAGCGATGATGGGATTGATAATATCCTTGACTAGTGCGGTAACAATCGTTCCAAAGGCGCCGCCGATCACCACGCCAACTGCCAAGTCGACCACATTGCCGCGCAAGATAAACTGCTTAAACCCGGATAGCATAATGTTTCCTCCATTAAACAAAGTGGCCAAAAATGTAAATGTTGAGTGGCCTTTGGTCAAGTTAGAAATGCCTGAGTGGCGAGGCAAGGCTCGGAAAGGATGCAAAACGTTGCAGCTAAATCTCCCGCTCTTCGGCGGCGAGTGCGTCCGGCGCGGGCGTCGGAGCCAATTTTCCTCTTCGCCAGCTCCCGCCTCAAATGCGCATCGGCATTACGATGTAGCGGTACTTATAATCTTCCCCTTCGGCGGGCCGCAGTTGGCCGGCCGACTGCGCGTCCTTGAGTTCCAACTTGACGTCGCAGGAACCGGTTGCTTTGATAAAGTCCATCAAGTACTGGGCGTTGAATCCAATCGCCATCGGATCGCCATCATAGGCGACTTCGATGGTATCTTCTGACTCGCCGGTTTCGGTCGACGAAGCGGAGAGTTTCAATTCCCCTTTTTCGAGACGCAGTCGGACGGCGCGGGATCGTTCATCGGCGAATTGTGCGACGCGTGCGATGGCGGCTCCAAGTTCCTCGCCGTGCAGTGCGATGGACTTGGAAACGTCCTTTGGCAGCACGGCCTCGTAATTGGGGAACTGGCCCGTGAGTTGGCGCGAAGTCAGCAGGCGGGGCCCAACCCGGAAGAACAGGGTGGACTCATCCTTGGCGAAGTCAATGGTCTCGACGTCGGAATCAAGCAACGATTTCAACTCATCCATTGCCTTCTTGGGGATCAGTGTTTTCATTTCGCCGGAAACGCCGTCGAATTTTTCTCCTGCACGCTCCACGTGGGCCAAGCGATGGCCGTCGGTTGCGACCATGGTGATTGACTCCGGCTTGAGCACCATGAGCGCACCATTGAGGGTGTAGCGGGATTCTTCGCTGGCAATGGCAAAACCTGTTTTGGCAATCATCGAGCGCAATACCGCGGCGGGAATCTTGATGGCTCCCGCGGCGGGGAACACGGGAAGGCCGGGGAAATTCAACTTGGCCATGCCGACCATCTTCGTATTGGAGCGTCCGCAGCGAATGCTGACCCAGTGGTTCTCGAGCAACTTAATGGTGATGTCGGCATCGGGCAGCAGTTTCACATAATCGTGAAGTTTGCGCGCCGGGATGGTACAAGCGCCTTCTTTTCTGACTTTCGCGTTGCACGAAGTCCGCAGGCTCAGATCGAGATCGGTCGCAGTAAGGGACAGTTTGTCTCCCGCGGCCTCGAATAGATAGTTGGAGAGAATGGGAATTGTGGTCTTACGCTCGACTACGCCCTGAGTGGCGGTCAGTTCGCGAAGCAACTCAAATTTGCTGACCGTTATTTCCATGGTTGTGGCGGCAACGGCAGGGGCGACTTCCACCGACATATTGGATCTCCCGACTCTCTACTTCTGTCTCTTCTTATATCAAATACAAAAGCAAGAAAACCAGTAGTAACCGTAGGCACTTTGGAGAAGTGGAAAACCGGCCCAGGTGGTTGCGGTTCAGCAGTTTCCTCCTACAACCCTGGTGTGGAGAATCGCTCCTTGCCGCAGCGGACGCCAACCTATCGTCGGGATCCGTTTCCGGTTTCTGCCGGGTCTCCCACAGTTTCCACAAGCCCTGCACAGCCGCCGCGCAGGACAACCAGCCTGAAAAGTGGAAAAACGGTGGAAACCATTGCCTATACGCCCAATTGCTCGGTCAATTTATTCAGCAGCCTGTTCAAATCCTTGTCGTTCTTTCGGACCTCTTCAATCTTGTCGACCGAGTGCAAGACGGTTGTGTGGTGCTTGCCACCGAACTGGCGCCCGATCTCCGGCAAAGAAGCTTCGGTGAGATGTTTGGCGAGATACATGGCGATCTGCCGCGGGTAGACGATGGAGCGCGAATTGTTCTTGGCCTTGATTTCTACCAAGCGCAGTCCGAATTGCTCAGCCACCGCCTTCTGAATGGATTCGATCGTCACCTTGCGGGCCTGGGAATCGATGAAATTCTTCAGCACCTGTTGCGTGTAGGGCAGGGTGATTTCGGCACCGATCAGCGACGAATGCGCGACGAGACGGATCAGTGCGCCTTCGAGTTCGCGGACGTTCGAACGGATGTTGGAGGCGATGTAGAGCGCGACGTCAGTGGGCAGGGTCACCCGTTCCTGCTCCGCCTTCTTTTGCAGGATGGCGACTTTGGTCTCCAGGTCGGGTGGCTGAATGTCGGCAATCAGTCCCCATTCGAAGCGGCTGCGCAGCCGATCTTCGAACTCCGCCAACTCTTTCGGCGGACGGTCGCTGGCGATCACGATCTGTTTCATCGATTCGTGCAGCGCGTTGAAGGTGTGAAAGAACTCTTCCTGGGTGCGTTCTTTCTGCGCGAGGAACTGGATATCGTCGATCAGCAGCACGTCCATGGTGCGGAATTTATCGCGGAAGCTGATCATCTTGTCGTAGCGCAACGAGTTGATCATTTCGTTGGTAAATTTTTCACTCGAGACGTAGCAGATGGCTGCTTGCGGCGTCCGTCGCTTGATCTCGTGGCCGATCGCCTGCATGAGGTGGGTCTTGCCCATGCCGACGCCGCCGTAAAGAAACAGGGGGTTGTAGGCTTTCGAAGGGCGCTCCGCCACCGCCTGGCAGGCGGCGTGCGCGAACTGGTTGCCGCTGCCGATGACGAACGCGTCAAAGGTATAACGCGGATTGAGTTGGGCAGCGCTGTCCCAGTCGAACCGCGCCTGGGCGGGATACAAGGCTCCCACCGGCTGCGGACCCGGGGCTGCACTTGGACCGGCACTCGAACTATGAGCCGACAGGCCGCCGTTATGCCGGATGGGCGTGTTCGAAGGGTCGTCCTCGGCGGTAACGAATTTCACATCCTCGTAGCCGAGTCCCAGATTATCGAGCGCCTCCTGAATCAGGTCTGCGTATTTGTCGCCGACGTGACGGAACTCGGCGGTTGGAATGCGTACGAAGAGAATTCCATTGCTGGCATGGCTGTAGCGCGTCGGCTTCAGCCACGTGTCATAAGAATGGCGGTTGACTTTCTTTTCCAGGGCGTCAAGAATGCGCGCCCACGGGTTCGGGACGATGGTGGAACTGGAGAGAGACATTTTTTACCAGAATATTGAAAAGAGCCGGCGACCAGCGTCCGGGAAAAAATCAAAAACTTGAATTATGAGTTCGTCGTTTTCCTGCAGAGCAGCTTCTGTTTTGCAGTAAAGAGTGTCGGCGAAATTTATTAAGAGACGAACGGCATACTAGCACAAAAAAATTCGCCGTGTCGGTGAGTTGCAACAAAAAAAAATCGTTCCGTTCGGAAACGGATCGCGATTTTTGGCTGCTGTCAAGTGTCGAGAAACTAACTGCCGCGCAACTTGTGCAACGAACACTTTTCTGGGAGAGAGGAGATCGCGTCGCACGTCCGGTCGAGCGCGACCTGATCTCTACCATCAAAGCTGGTGCCGTTCGCGCTTGGCCGGGGCTGCGGTTTTGTAGTTCCCGGGATAGACCACCACCGAGCGGCGGCCACCCTCGCCGTCGCTCTCGGTGCGCAAGTCTTTTTCCTCTCGCAGCGCCAGATGTACGATGCGGCGCTCGCGCGAGGACATCGGGCCGAAGCGGTAGGGTTCGCTGGTTCGTCGCACCTGCTCGGCGGCCACGCGCGCCGCCACCTGCAATTCGTCGATGCGGAGCGCGCGGAAGTTCTGGCAGTCGAACCAGACCTTCTCGTGCTCGCTGCCTTGCAGGTGCAGGACCTCGGACGCGAGCAGCTCAAACGACCGCAACAGCTCGCCGCCGCGCTCGAGCAGCAGCGAAGAATCCGGGCCGGCAAACTCGACCAGGATTTCCGGATGCTCCCACTCGCGGTTCTCGGCGATCGGCGGGTCGACCGTGATCCGATACTTCAGTTTAAAGCCGCCATTGGAAATCACGGCCTGCAGGAATTCTCCAATCTGTTTCGCGGCGGCAACTTTGTCTGTGATCGGCATAGGTACACTCTCTGGTGTCGGTTGTCTGCTCTCCGTGGGTGGCAAAAACGCATGCCCTCTCCGGCACCCAGGTCTTCCTCGCCTCCGAGGGATGGGAGCGGACCGCGGACCGCTATTTCTCTTTCTTTCTGGCCCGCTTCTCCATCATCTCGCGCATCTCGCGGCCGAGAGATGTGCGATTCATTACCGATTGCTGGACGATTCCGATCAGTTGCCCGGCGGACCAGTACAGCCCGAGGCCGGCGGGCAGATTCCAGCTCATGATGCCGAGCATGCCGGGCATCATCACGTTCATCATCTTCTGTTGCGCCGGGTCCATGCCGGCCTGCGGGGTCATCCGCTGCATCACCAGCATGGTCACGATGATGGCGACGGGCAGAATGTGATACGGATCGGGCGCAGAAAGATCATGCACCCAAAGCCAGGGCGCGTGTCGCAAATCCATTGCCACCCTCAGCATCTGATAATACGCAAAAAGAAAAGGCATCTGGATGAGCAGCGGCAGACATCCGCCCGCCGGGTTGACGCCCTCCTTCTTGTAGAGCGTCGAAATCTCTTCGTTCATCTTCGCTTTTTCCGGGTCGCGAAGGCTGTACTTTTTATACTTTTCCTGGATGGCCTTGATCTGGGGGGCCACGCGCTGCATTTTGAGCATCGACTTCATCTGCGAAAGGCGGAGCGGCAGCAGCGTCAGGTTAATAATCAGTGTCTGCAGCAGGATCGCCCAGCCCCAGTTGGAGACGATGTGGTTATACATCCACTTCAACCACAAGAACAGCGGTCGCGCGATAATGCCGAGCCAGCCAAAGTCGATCACCGCTCGCAGATCGGGCTCCGCCCCGGTGATGCCGGGCACAGCTACAGACTCCAGATCGGCGAGAGCTTTCGGCCCCACGTAGAGCCGCGCATCGGTGGGGCCTTTCAAGCTGCCCACGGCTGCGCCGAGGACGTCGAGCCGGTCCATCTGCTTATTGGCGGGATCCGAGGCGTTGTGCGGAATTTCAATCGCGTTACGCAGCGTCACCATCGTTGCGTTCTTGGGATCCTGGGGCACGAAAACCGCCGCGAAATATTGATCCGTCACCCCCGCCCAATTGAACGGTCCCGGGAGCGTCCCGCCGCCGCTGATCTTCTTGATTGCCAGCCGCTCGACCTTGTCATCGTATTGGTAGACGACCTGTCCGAGAGCGTACTGGGGACCGGTGGTATCGCCGCCGAAGCCGGCCGGCCACATGGGAAAGGCCGCTACGGGCGCGCCCTTCTGGTAAACCGCCGTCTTCACGCCGACGACATAGCTGCTGCGATCAAAGGTGAAGCTTTTCTGCACCGACAGCTCGCCGTCGTCGTAGGCAAACTTGACCTCGGCCGGAGCCGTGGATGCGCTGCTCGTTGCCACATAGAGCGCCGAATCCAGCCGCTTGCGCAGGGTTTCGTCATAAGACCACAAGGACAGCGGATAACCATATAATCTGGACGCCTCGGCATTCACCAGTTCCTGCGGACCACCCTTGTCGTCGAAGTGCTTTTTCAACACCCAGGACTTCACCTGCGCGCCGCGATTGGTGAATACGATGCGGTAGACGTCGTTTTCCATCACCGTCTCGGATTCCCTGGGGGCTTGTACTGGCGTCGATCTTATACCGCCAACGGCAGGCGCAGTCGCGATGGGTGGAGAAGGGGGCGCGCCGGGTTGAGGCGCAACCGGCGAGAGATTCGGCCCCGCGGCTTGCGAGTTTTCCGGTTTGGCGGGAGGCTGCGGTCCATACTTCTTCAGCAGCGGCTGGAACAGCATAATGACCAGGAACGTCAGCGCAAACACGATCAGCAGCCTGCGCTCCATGCCGGGTTCTTGTTGAGGATTGTTAAATTCAGCCAAATCAGTAACTCGTCATTTCTCGGTTAGTCACCGCAACTTCCATGGGGAACGTCGAGTGCGGAACCCCGCATCGTACGGTTCACAACTGGATCCAGTCCGCCCTTGGCGAGTGGATGACACCGCAACAATCGCCAAGCGGCCATTGCGCCGCCGCGAACCACACCGTAACGCTCCAGGGCTTCGATGGCATATTCCGAACAAGAGGGAACATAGCGGCACGACGGCGGAAACACCGGCGAAATCCACCGCTTATAGCCGCGCAACAGCCGGAGCACACATGTCCTCATTTTTCCACCAGCTTTTTCGCGATCGCCTCCAGCGCCCGCCCCACTTCTTCGAGTAGCCGGGAAAATTCCAGCGTGAGCACCGATTTCTTCGGATTGATCACCACGTCCACCGCGCCCGGCAAGACCGAGCGCCGCTGCCGGACCGCTTCGCGGAGCCTGCGCTTGATGCGGTTCCGAACGACCGCGCCGCCGAGCACCTTGCCCACCGTGAAGCCGACCCGCGCGCTTGTCTGCGCCCTATCATTTTCCAGTAGAACCCTTTTCGACGTAGCATTTTCCGGCAAAACGTTCTGCGGCGAAGGTTGCTCCGCTTGCCGCAGGTAAAACACAGTCATGTGCGAGGAAAAATGCCGCCGTCCCTGCTTATATACGCGATCGAAATCGGAATGTTTCAGCAGTCGCGCGGCGCGCGGAAAGCTTGCTCCCGCTTTTGCTGCGGGCTGCCTTACACTCCGGTTAGGAGCGTCACCGCTCACCGGCTCCAAATCCTGCACAAAATAATGACGGCCCTTGCTGTCCGTTGTGGGGAACTAATCGCGGAAACCCGGCTTTACGGCAACGCGCTTGCGTCCCTTGGCCCGGCGACGCGACAGCACCGCAGCCCCGGTCTTTGTCTTCATGCGGGTCCGGAACCCATGCTTCTTCGAGCGCTTGCGCTTGTTGGGTTGAAATGTACGTTTCGGCATCGAAAATCCCTGCTCCTGATTGAATCGGCTGGCTCAAGTCAAACCGTAAGTATAAATGACGCGCGCCGGATGCAGCAAACCGATGGCTGATGGATGCTGAGCGCGAAGCGGCAGGTTCTTCAGATCAATTCAGAGGGCTTCAGCCCCGCTCCATGGACCTTTCCCGGAATCGGGTGCAAGCTTGCACTCACTTGCGGGATTTGCTCACCGTTTCCGACCGAGGCAGGTGAGACCAGTAAGCGAGGGGTTCGGGAAAACGGGGAAGGTTCCCGAACCCCTCAAATACAGGCTCTCTTCATATTTGTTCAATCCTTGGAAAAATTGGTAGTGGGCTGGTTGCGGAATCGAATTGCTCGTCGCCTGTGAGGGCGCCCGATCGGCCCCACGATGGATTCGCAAGCCGTCCGTCGCTTTCATGGCTGGCATTACGCGCAGTGGGTGACCGAACTTGTAATCTGCGTGGTAGTTCACAACCATGTGGCACAAGATCCCGCTACCGAAAAAATCAGCTCCGGAAGCATCTCTCGGTCGCGCGAACTGAGGCCCGGCTAGAATCGTTGTGTGAACCTCGATGACACGATTGTGGCCATCGCAACCCCGCCCGGCCGCGGGGGCATTGGCGTCGTCCGTCTGGCGGGACCGGAAGCCTGCGCCATTGCGCAACCGATGCTGCGGTTGAGCGGGAAACTGGAAGCGAATCGGGCCATGGTCTGCGACTTGATCGACCCCGCGGGCAGCCCGGCCCGCGAAACCTCCGACAACCCCATTGCCCAGGCTCGTATCGACGAAGTAGTCGTTACCTATTTCGCTAAGCCCCACTCCTACACGACCGATGACACCGTCGAACTCTCCGCCCACGGGTCGCCGGTGGTGTTGCGCCACATTGTCGAATGCTGTCTCGACCGTGGCGCACGACTGGCCGAGCCGGGGGAATTCACAATGCGCGCCTTTCTGAATGGACGCCTCGACCTGACCCAGGCCGAGGCGGTCCGCGACCTGATCGACTCGCAAACTCTGTTCCAGGCCAAGGTGGCCGCGCAGCAGCTCGAAGGTTCACTCTCCAACCGGCTGAAGCCCATCAAGCGGAGATTGGTCGACTTGATCGCTCTGCTAGAAGCCGGCATCGACTTCGCCGAGGACGATATTTCCGTGGCTGGCGATGCCACCATCCGCGAGCGGATCGCCGAACTGCGAACTCCACTCGCCCAGCTGGCCGCGACCTTTACCTACGGCAAGCTCGTGCACCAGGGACTCACGCTTGCGATCGTTGGTCGTCCGAACGTAGGTAAATCGAGTCTGTTCAACCGACTGGTGGAACGCGAGCGCGCGATCGTTACCGCCCAGCCCGGGACGACGCGAGACTTGATCAGCGAAACCGTTTCTCTTGGCGGAATTCCGGTAGAACTGGTGGACACTGCCGGCATCCGCCGGGCGCTCGACGAAGCCGAAAGTATCGGCATCAAGAAATCGTTCGAGGCCCTGGCCGACGCCGACCTGGTGCTGGTCGTGGTCGACAAAACCGAGCGTCAGAGTGACGAAGACAGGAAATTGCTACGCCAGGTGAAAGACCGGCCGACGATCATCGTCGAGAATAAATGCGACCTGCCGAGCTCCAGTGGAGACGACGCGTCGCGCCGTCAGGGGGGAGTGGAATCCGGCAGCGAGCCGATCCGTATTGCTACCTCCGCCGTAACGGGCGAAGGCATTGCCACCCTGCGTTCCGCCATCCTCCGCCACCTGACCGGAGACTCCGTCGCTGGAGCAGAGCCCGGCTTTCTCACCAACGTTCGCCATCAGAAACTGGTCAGCGAGTCGCTCGCAGCGCTCGACGCCGCCAAGGTCGCCGTCGCCGCCCACGTACCGCACGAGATGCTGCTCCTCGATCTGTACGGGGCGCTGCGTGCTCTCGACGAAATCACTGGTGCCACCACTGCCGACGACATCCTGAACCTCATTTTCGGAACCTTCTGCATCGGAAAATAGAGTGGCGTCCAGCACCATCCAAAGAATGCAGAAAATTCGATTATCTACTTGTAAATAATGGGAACATCGTCCTATAGCATCCAGCGGGAGACATAGACAGCCGACATAATTGATGTCTCCAGTATGTCTCCAGACAGGAACTTGTCTCCACATTTCGATCTGGAGACGCGCCCCACACAGAGCGTACCCGGCCCCTTTTTCGGAAACTAGATCTCTGCTATAGAAGATGCCTTCTCGAACGTTGGGACGATTGATCGTCGGAATTGAATCGAATCGGATTACGTATTCTTCCCCTTCCGCAACTGTAGGCTTCCTGCTGACGGCCAGGGCTTGAGGGAATACGTGGGCTGCTGGTTAGCGGAATTCTCGGCAAGGGATGGCGTTCCAAGATTCTCACGGTCAATTTGCCCGCTCGGAGGGTCTCATGAAAGTTTGTGCAATCGGCCACCGTAAACACCCAATTTGTCTCCTTGCCAATGCGATCTGGCTTTGAGTTTGCCGAAATGGGGAGGTCAAGTACCAGCTTGGCCGAGCTCTCCGCACGGGCTTTCTGCTGCGCTACGTCTTTGGCCATCCACCTGGGGTCCACCATACAAGGCGCAACTAACAAGAGCGAGGCACTGAACCGAAACCGCCGCAGCCAAACTACGGATACACCCGAAGATCGACCGTATCCCCACGATAACGCCGAATGGCCAATTTTGTATCGAGTCGTTGCCCTACTCCGGGAAGAGCCTAACTACAGAGAAACGACACTAGGGTCTAGCAAATCTCTGCGAACGGCGTCGTCACACTCCTCCAACCCAGGCCCAGGTCCAAATCGAGCGGGGGTTCGTCGGTCGCGATTCCGGCTTGTTCATTGATGTCACTGAGCGCTGTGATCCAAGCACGAGGGTCACGTGATTCTGAGCACATCGCGGAATGACACAACTGAGCTATCTAAGTAGGCACTTTATGAAGGCGTTCAAAGATTCCGGGCATCTGTTTCGACTGGCCGCTGTGTTCATGGTCGGTGGTCTGGCGTTTTTGGCAGTGCGCGCGCTCCTGGTACCGAGAAGTTTCGGTCAGTACGGACACTACCGCGGAATCGCCATGGCCGAGATGGCCGCCCGGCCGGTCAACTTCGCCGGCCATCAGGCCTGCGAAGACTGTCATTCAGAGGTCCTGGAAAAAAAGAGCCGCGGCAAGCATGTGCACGTTAACTGCGAAGCGTGCCACGGGCCGCTGGCGAAACACGTCAATGACCCCGGTTCGGTGCAGCCTGCCAAACTCGACACGGCCGTGCTGTGTGTCCGCTGTCACGAGGCCAACCTCGCCAAGCCGCAAGCGTTTCCACAAGTCGCTTCCGCCGACCATGCCTCCGGTATGCCCTGTGACACCTGCCACCAGCCGCATAGCCCGGCCATCACCGACGGAGGAACAGAATAATGAAGATTACGCGGCGACATATGCTGCTTCTGTTGCCGGCGGCGGCGATCGCCTGGGAATACGTTCGTGCCGGGACCCCGGAAACCTCCCCCAATTACCAGCTGTCGGAGCACTGGTGGGGCATGCTGATCGACTTGCCCAAATGCATTGGCTGCGGCAACTGCGTGCGAGCGTGCCAGGCTGAAAACGACGTGCCCGAGGGATATTTTCGCACCTGGGTGGAACGCTACCACGTGACCGATTATGACATCGAAGATCCGCATGTGGACTCGCCCGACGGCGGCAAGAAGGGATTTCCTCCCTCCAAGGAGGCGGGAGGAAAGAACTTCTTCGTGCCCAAGCTGTGCAACCATTGCGCGGATTCGCCCTGCACCCAGGTTTGCCCCGTGGGCGCGACATTCATAAGCCCGGATGGCGTGGTTCTGGTCGACAAGACATACTGCCTCGGTTGCCGCTATTGCGTGCAGGCCTGCCCCTACGGATGTCGCTTCATCAATCCGCAGACCATGACCGCCGAGAAATGCACGCTCTGCTACCACCGGATTACAAAAGGACTGATCACCGCTTGTTGCGAAGTATGCCCGACCGGCGCGCGCCAGTTGGCGGACTTGAAGAATCCCCACGACCCGATTCACGAATTCCTGAAGACCCACAACGTTCAGATCCTGAAACCCAGCATGGCGACTCACGCCAAAGTGTTTTACAACGATCTGGATGGCTCGGTGCGATAAGGAGACGTTTCACGATGATGTCCGGCGTTGAAGGCTTCATGTATCCGAACGAAGTGGAGCTCCAGTGGAGTGTCCTGATCGTGCTCTATCCGTTTCTCACCGGGTTGGTGGCCGGCGCATTCATTTTGGCTTCGCTGGAGCGGGTATTCCAGGTGCAGGAAGTCAAACCCACCTACCGATTGGCGTTGCTGACGGCCCTGGCTTTTCTGATGGTGGCACCGCTGCCGCTGCAACTCCACCTTGGACACCCGGAACGGTCGTACGAGATGTATCTGACGCCGCACAAGACGTCGGCGATGGCTATGTTCGGGTTTGTGTACCTGTGGTATCTGATGGCGGTGTTGGTATTCGAAATCTGGCTCGACTACCGGCGTGACATCGTGCTTCTATCGCAATCCACCACGGGATGGAAACGTCTGATCTATCGGCTGATGACCCTCGGATCGAGCAATATCTCTGAGCACGCACTTGAGATCGATGACCGAGTAGGCTGGATCATTACACTCATCGGCATCCCCTCGGCATTCTTGCTCCACGGATATGTAGGCTTCATCTTTGGTTCCGTCAAGGCGAACCCGTGGTGGTCATCGCCGCTCATGCCGGTAGTGTTTATCTTCTCGGCCATGGTATCGGGAATCGCCGCGGTGATGTTGCTCTACATGCTATCGACGTGGTTCCGCAAACAGACCATCGATATGCGCTGCGTCGATACGGTGGCGCGCTACCTGTTCTACACCTTCATCATCGATTTCGGCCTGGAAATGCTCGACCTGGTTCACCGCATCTACGAGTCCGATGAATCCTTCCGCAGCCTGGATTTCATGGTCCACACCAAGCTGTACATGTCGCATATCGTGGTCCAGATCATCCTGGGTACGGTTGCTCCCATCACGCTTCTCGCCCTGACCCAGGTGTTGAGGCTCGGGGAAATCGCCCGCAAGCGCATCTACGCGTTGGCCGGATGCTTGACGCTGGTTGGAATTTTTGCCATGCGCTGGAATGTGGTCATCGGGGGACAGTTATTTTCCAAGAGTTTTCTGGGATACACGACTTACAAGATGGGCTTGATTACACGCGAAGGACTACTGGTCGCCGTGGCACTGACCATTCTGCCCTTCCTTATCTTGTGGGTGCTGGTCAAGCTCCTGCCTCCATGGCCGGAGAAAAACCCGGGCTCACTCCCGGGCACCGCACCCGCCCATTAGATTTCAGGCAACCGCTTTCGCGCCGGGTTTCAGAAACGATGCTCGGCGCACGACGATCTACCGATAACTGTTTGCCAGCCTCGAAGCGAGTGGAGATTATGGACGATCTCGACGCTTTAGCACGGCTCACCGAACGTCTTGAGAGGCTGGAGAGCCGAGTCTCCGTCCTCGAGCAGGGCTCAGAAAAGACCGCAACCCTGACTGCCGAACCCGCGACTCCTGCCGACCAAGATCGAGCGGCGTCCGCATTCTCATTTGCACAAGCTGGCGGGGTTTTCCCGGTGCTCGGCAAAGCCATGCTCGGAATCGCCGGCGCCTACCTGCTCCGGGCTGTCGCCGAATCGGGCTCATTTCCGAAAATTGCAGTGGTGGTTCTGGCGCTTGGCTATGCCGCAATGTGGCTGGTAGGGGCCGTGCGAGTTCCGAACGATGCGCATTTTACCAGTACAGTCTATGCCACCACGTCGGCATTGATCCTCGCTCCCATGCTCTGGGAACTGACTCTGCGATTCGAGGTCTTGCCCACCGCGGCGACGGCAGCCGTCCTCGGCGGGTTCGCGGCTGCCGCTTACGCTCTGGCTTGGAAGCGCGATCTGGCATCGGTTGTCTGGGTCATCAATGTCGCCGCGATTCTCACTTCGCTCATTTTGCTGACCGCGACGCGCGATCCGGTGCCATTCATTCTGGCACTCCTCCTCATGGCTCTGGCCAGCGAACTGGCCGCCCTTGGGAACCGCTGGCTCAGACTCAGGCCGCTGGTGGCTGCCGCGGCGGATCTTGCCATTTGGATTCTGCTCTATATTTGTTCCCGACCGGAGGGTATTCCTTCGGAGTACAAAGCCATCGCGACTGCTTCCTTACCGGCGCTCGGGTGCATGTTGTTTCTGGTTTATGGTGCCAGCACCGCCTTCCGGACCATGCGACTGCGCGAGAAAATCAGATGGTTCGAGATCGGGCAGACTGTCGTGGTGTCCCTGCTGGCTGCGCTTTGCGTGCTGAGCTTCAGCACAAGTGCCCGCGCACCGAGAGTTGGGTTGCTGTTAGGAGCCATTTGTTTGCTTCTCTCGGCCGGGTGCTATGCAGCTGCCTATAGCTATTTCGACCGCTTCCCCGAACAACGTAATTATCACGTGTATGCGATTTGGGGTACGGCATTTCTCCTCGCCGGTGGCTGTTTCTGTCTGCCGCCGTTGCCGCTGGCGTTTTGTCTGAGCGCGGCGGCGATCGTGGCCACGTTCTGGGGTGTGCGGACATCTCGCCTGACATTGGAATTCCACGGCCTGGCCTATCTGGCCGTGGCGGCCTATGCATCCGGCCTGCTGGAGTATGCGGGCCTTGCGCTGGCCGGAACGTTCCCGACCGCGCCGGGATGGATTGTCTGGATCGTCGCCGCGTCGGCCGTCACCTGCTACGCGGTCGGAGGCTACTATCGAGCCGACCGATGGAGCCAGCGCCTCCTGCAACTGCTTGCGGCCAGCTTGGCCACAGCCGCCATGATCACGTTTCTGGTTTCTGTCCTGGTGTGGCTGGCGGCACTCGGCATGACGGCGGGTGCATCCCAAGTGGCCGTGATCCGCACGCTCATCACTTGCCTGGCTGCGCTGGCGCTTGCCTTCGGCGGTTCGCGTTGGCAGCGCATTGAACTCGTGCGGATTGCCTATGGCATACTGGCTTTGGTCACAGCAAAGTTGCTACTCGAAGATTTGCACCATGGAAAGCCTGGATCGACTGCCGTCTCGATTTTCCTCTACGCAGTGGCTCTGATTCTTGTTCCCCGAATGGTGCGCGTCGGGCGTCGGCCCACGGGTGAGATCGCAATCATGGTCTCGACCGTGAAGCAGGGACGCTGACTTTCCCTGCGCGTAACCCTACCGCGCCTGACCCTGATTTTCTCGCACTCGGCGCGGGTGCGAACCCCGGTGAGGTGAGTTATGTCGCAAGAAAATCGATCCCAAGCTCTCGGAAGATGCCCTCCTGGCGTCTGTGCTCGAATACCGCCGTCTATTCGAGACCTGCTGCTCGACGTGAAGACAGGTGCCAGAGACTCGGTATCGGAGACTTTCCGCTAGCAGTGGCTGCAGAGAGCAGCAGCCCGGCAAAACAGGAAACCCTGCGGCACGGGATAGAAGTCCGGCGCAACTAGCCGAGTCGTTCTCGCATTCTTGTCGCACAGGGTTGGCTCCCGAAATGGAAGCGACAGTGCAATCGCACTTTACCGCGCTCGGCGTGGTCGACCGTTGAACCCGGGGACCGGGTGCCGGTAGTGATTCCCAAAAACAGCCCAATGGCGAGGCGGCAAGAAATGGAAGACGGCTGAGGCTCGGTCGCTGGCGCGCGATCTGCGAGCGCGAGCTCCTGGGAAACATGCGATGATATCCCCAATTCCCGATGAGGAGGCTTTCTCCATGGCAAATGGGTCGTCCCAGAATTTTTCCAACTACACGCGCTATGACCCGCTTTTCCATTTTTTCATTCTGCCCGTGGCTGCCATCTCCCTGGTCATGATCATCGTACATCTGGTCCGCCGGCCTGGATTGCATTCCGCCTGGTTGACGGTTGTCGTCATCGCGGCCGTCATTGCCCTGTTCAAGATCCGCATGTATGCCCTTAAGGTGCAGGACCGTGTGATCCGCCTCGAAGAGAGGTTGCGCCTCGGGAGCTTGCTCGATCCGGCGCTGCGTCCGCGGATCGCCGAATTCACCGTCTCGCAACTGGTCGCGCTTCGCTTCGCCTCCGACGCCGAAGTTCCCGCCTTGGCCGCTCGCGCACTCAACGAAAAGCTGGCCGGTCGCGACATCAAGAAAGCCATCCGGCAGTGGCGTCCCGACCAGTGGAGGGTGTGAAGCCGAAATGGAATTCGGGCAAGGATGAGGACCTTCCGGATGTGCGCAACTTAGTAGTAATCAACCCATCATGACCGCCGAGCCATCGCCCGTGCTGATTGTAACCGGCGCCAGCCGCGGCATCGGAGCCGCGACCGCCCAACTCGCTGCCGCTCGCGGGTTCCGCACCTGCGTCAACTATTGCCGCCAGCAACAAGCCGCCAGCCAAGTGGTGGCCGCGATTCAACGCGACGGCGGCATCGCCGTGGCCGTTCAAGCCGACGTCGGCTCCGAGGCCGATGTCGTCCGTTTGTTCGATTCCGCCAGCGAACAACTACTAGGTCCCATCACGGCTCTGGTGAATAATGCCGGAATCGTCGGGCTCCAGTCGCGCCTTGATTCAATTGACCTCGCCCGGCTGCAGCGTGTTTTCGCGACCAACGTCTTCGGCAGCTTCCTCTGCGCCCGCGAAGCCGTGCGCCGCATGTCGACCAAACACGGCGGCCAAGGAGGCGCCATCGTCAATGTCTCGTCCGCGGCCGCTCGCGTCGGTTCTCCCAACGAATTCATCGACTACGCGGCATCGAAGGGCGCTATAGAAACTCTCACCCTAGGTCTGGCCAAAGAGGTCGCCGAGGAAAAGATCCGGGTCAACGCCGTGCGCCCGGGTTTCATTTATACCGAGCTTCATGCGCTGGGAGGAGAACCACAGCGAGTCGACCGCGTCAAAGTCCAGGTGCCGATGCGGCGCGGCGGACAACCCGAAGAGGTAGCCAGTGCCATCCTGTGGCTTCTCTCGCAGGAAGCCAGTTACGTGACGGGAGCGATCTTGGACGTAACCGGCGGCCGCTGATTCGTTGTTCGGGTGCAGATCCAGTCCGTAGCCAGAACCTAGCCCGGGCGTTCCACTTATTACTGTTTTGATACGGGAATGCCGCTTGCCATCACTTCGCGAGATCGGTCCCACATTTTAGCTGTGAACCGGGCCGGCGGTCGGCGTCGGCACTGCGAAAGCAAGCAGCTAATCCTTGCCAAGGTCCACTTGTTACTACGAGGATTCCGCGCGCCTAGGGGCGAGAAATCTCTGGGAACGTGCAAGTTTTCAAACAGTAGGGACCACTTCCGGCGAAATCTCGGTCTCTCACCTTCTCCGCTACCCGCCTCACCGCCGGCGAATTGCTGGCGCCAAGGGTCGGGTCACGGGCCGTGCTGTCACAGTAGCATAGTTGTACACACCGCCAGCAATCCTAATTAGGTTCGCCGATCCGCGGCTGAGCGCCCCGACGGTTGCCGCCCTTCCCGCGATTCGAAATAGCGTCCCGCAGCGACTTGCCCCTTTTTATTTAAGGTCGAAAAGGCAATCGCATTCCACTTATTACTCGGCTGATTCTCCCCAGAATGTTGGCAAATACTGAAGCCTGCCGCTAGCGACCCTTGAGCATTGTCACCACTCGATCGAAATCTTCCAGCGTCCCGTACTCGATGGTGATCTTGCCTTTGCCCTTCCGGTCGCGGATCCGCACCCTCATTCCTAAGACGGTCTCAAGCGAGCGCTGGGCTGCGCGCACGTTGGGATCGACCCAGCGGGCTCCGCTTGGCTTCTGTTCTTCTGGGGCACCCGCGGCGAGCTCGCGGCCCATCACAAGCTCTTCGAGGAGCGCCACCGACATTTTTTTCGCGATCGCCACGCGTGCCACTTCGGTAATCTGACCATCGTCGCGCAAGGCGAGCAACAAGCGGGCATGGCTGTAGGTCAGATGTTTGTTGCGCAGGGCGGTTAACACTTCGGGCGGGAGTTTTAGCAGTCGCAAATAGTTCGATACCTGCTCGCGTGACACGCCCACACGTTTGCCGATCTCTTCCTGCGTGAGGTGGAAGTCGGTGCTCAACTTGGCGAAGGCGACAGCCTGATCCAGGCAGTCGAGGTCCTGCCGCTGCAAGTTTTCGACCAGGGTCATCTCGGCGGCCTGCTGCTCCGAGACGCGTTTTACGATCGCGGGGATCACCGTGTTCCCCGCCATTTTCGAGGCACGGAAACGTCGCTCGCCGAGGATCAGGATGAAGCGCTGCGGGCTGTCGGCGCCCTCCGCCTGGGGCCGCCCGACTGCTGGACGGACAACAATCGGTTGCAGTACCCCCTGCGCTTGGATCGAAGCGGCTAGGTCCTCGAGCGCCTTGGGCTCGAACTCGGTGCGGGTCTGATACGGATTCGGCTCGATCTGATCGAGGGCGAGTTGCCATGCAGGCTCGCCGCCCGGGGTTGGTGCAGCGGTCGCAGGTTGCCGTGGTTCGGCTGGGGCCTGCGCCGCTCCCGGCTGCGTTCGAGGGGAGGAAAAACCATCGGCCGAAGGTTCGGGTGAGGAAAAATCAGCCGCGGCAGTCTTTCGCGCGTTCGGTGGAAGGGCAGGAGTCGCTGGCACGACGCGGGGTCCAGGCAACAGCGAGTCAAGCCCGCGGCCCAGGGCGCGACGCTTTTCCGCCAGCTTGTCATGCGCCCCGTCCTTCTTCTCGACCTCCGTCTTATCCCCAACCGGATTTGCCGTAATCATCAAGCCCATCCCCCAATCAATATCGATAATGATAAATATTTATACACATAAATCTAAGCAGCTTCTTGCGGCCCACTGACGGCTTTGGCCTGCCGGTCCAGTATTTCCTTCGCCAGGCGAATGTAGCTCTCGGCTCCCCGCGAACGCACGTCATAGACGAGTGCCGGCAGGCCATGACTGGGCGCCTCCGCCAGCCGGATGTTTCGCGGAATCGTCGTGGTGCACAGCTTCTCCCCAAAATACTTCTTCAGCTCGTCCGCCACCTGCTGCGCCAAATTTGTACGCTCGTCGAACATGGTGAGCACAACACCTTCAACCACGAGCGCGGGATTGAGCTCGGCACGGATCCGCTCGATGGTGTCGAGTAATTCCGAAACACCCTCGAGCGCGAAATATTCTGCCTGCATCGGGATCAGCACACCATCGGCAGCCACCAGGGCATTCAGAGTAAGCAGGTCGAGCGCTGGCGGGCAGTCGAGGACGATGAACTGAAAGCGATCCAGTACGCTGGCTAGAGCATCGCGCAGACGATACTCGCGGCGCTCGGCAGCTACCAGTTCGATGTTCGCTCCGATCAGGTTCTTATGCGATGGAATCAGCCACAGCTGTTCAAGCTCCGTGAGCTTGAGCGCCTCCTCGGCGGAGGCAACCCCCATGATGACGTCGTATATATTGACACGCTCCGGATCCTTGATCAGTCCCATGCCGCTGGTCGAGTTCGATTGCGGATCGCAATCGACCAGCAGGGTATTGACTTCGGCGGCAGCGAGTGATGCGGCGAGGTTGATGGCGGTGGTGGTTTTACCGACGCCACCCTTCTGGTTGGCAACTGCGATAATGCGTCCCATGATTTTATTTGGTTTGCGCGCCAGAATATGCGAATGCTACCGTGAAATCAATGCCAGTTTTTAGTGCAATTGCGACGAGTGTTTCACGTGAAACGTTTGGGTTACAGACAGTCGCAGGGCGAAACCCTTGGCGATATGTTTCACGTGGAACATAAACCATGGGCTCTGGAAATGCGGCGTGGCAGGGCGAAAAGCGGAGTCGGACCGATCAAAAGCTGAGAAATGTTTCACGTGAAACGTCGGGCAGACTCATTCTCATAATGAGATATTGTATAGATTTCCCACTTTTCCATGTATAAAAGCGACAAACATACTTTTAATGTAATATATTGGCCACACCTAACGTAGTTTATACCACTTTTATGTTATCACCCCGCTCGATAATACACGAGATCGAGATTGTGGGATGTGGACGGGTGGGTTCCAGTTCATATTTGTCAGGGTATTCAGGCTGGGGAGTTGGTCGACTCCTATCATCAAAGCCAAGGTACCGTGCGGGCGGAGAAAAGAAGCGGCCTGCGGGAGGATGGTCTCGAAGTGCTCCACCGCCCGCAGGGTTACTACTTCGGCTCGGGGAGCGTCAGTGAGGGTGGAAATGGTCTCGGCTCGACCGGTGATTACGTTGATGTGGCTGAATGCCAATGCGCGGGCCACTTCGCGCAGGAAAGCGGACTTCTTGTGATTGGCTTCGATGAGCGTCAGTCGGATTTGCGGAGCCCAGATCTTCAGCGGCAGAGCCGGAAATCCAGCGCCCGAGCCGATGTCGAGGACCCGGGGCGCTGCCGGCGGCGCGCTCAACCCTCCCGGCTGGGGCGAGGGATTCGAGGGCAGGCAAGGATCGATCGCCCGCTCCAGGCCAATCGCGTCCCGCTCGACCTCGCGCCCTTCAGTACGACAGGGCTCGGCCGGGAAGAGATTTCGGGCCATAAATAAGGACTCGCCGAAATGGCGGGTCACGATTTGCTCTTCGTGGCGGATGGCGGTCAGATTGATGCGGGCATTCCAGCGGAGCAGTAAATCGATGTATATCGATATCTGCTCGAGTTGGGCGGGGCCAAGCGCATGCTCTGACGGCGGATCGGCGAGCGGACCAAGAAAGGGTTCGAGGAGCGCGGCGATGCGAGCGGTGTCCATTCGGGTGCCGTTTCCTATAAGATACTCGGGCGCAGTGTTTGACTCTATTCACTTCAGTCCAAATTTCAGTCTAATAGGAGAGATTCTCATGTCTAAGACGCGGTTCACGATGTTGTTGATGTTGGCGATGTTGCTGGGGCTGCTGGGCACAGCGTTGGCGCAGCCCGAAGGTGAGTTCCTGATTCTGAGTGCACAATACGGAACGGAGTATCACCATGTTGATGTCACCGGACGGTTGAAGGAATTGGCGCGTCGCGACCGGACGTTCCGCGTCAGCCACGACTCAATGGTGGCGGATCCGGACCCGGGACACCAGAAGGCGTTGCGTATCTATGCGCGTGGTCCGAACGGTGGCGAACGCATGTTTGAATTTGTCGATGGCAGTGTGGTTGACGGCGGGATGTTCCGAGGCTGGGGCCGCGGGGAGTGGGGCAATGGTGGGTGGAGCGGCAACTGGAACGGCGGTGGCCCGGCCGAGGGCGAGTTCCTGATTCTCTCCGCCCAGTACGGCAGCGAGCGTCGCCATGTCGACGTTACGAATCGGCTGAAGGAGCTGGCGCATCACGACCGGACGTTCCGCCTGGAGTTCCGGGTACTCGGCGTCGACCCCGATGAGGGACATCAAAAGGTGCTGCGCATCTACGCGCGTGGTCCGAACGGACACGAGCGTATGTTTGAGTATGTGGATGGCAGCATCGTTGATGGCGGACGGTTCCGAGGCTGGGGCAGCGGCGAGTGGGGCAACGGCGGCTGGAGCGGAAGGTGGGAAGGCGAGGAGCGCGAGGAGATGCACCGCTAACAGCGATTTCCGGCTCATTATACCCAGAGCAACCATCCCCGCCTGAGAGAAAGCTCGGGCGGGGAGACTTTCCCCGGACGCAGCCCTCCTCCGAACCTCGTGCATCACCTGGCGAGAGCGCCGGGCCTCGAGCCCCGCGCCCCGGCGAGATTCCCCAAAAAAAAGGCGTGTTCGCACCGCGCCCTCGGGCCACCCGCGCCCCAATCCGCCCGTCTTTCCGCTTGACACGGCGATCTCTTCACCTGCATACTTATGCATCACGGTGCATTTTTATTCATGTCGAAAGCAGCGCGCCATAAAGCCATTCTGGATCTGCTGGACGAGGGGCCGCTCGAAAGCCAGGACTCGTTGCAGCAACGTCTGGAGCGCAAAGGTTTCGCGGTGGGGCAGGCGACGCTGTCGCGCGACATCCATGAACTGAAATTGGTGAAGGGGCCTGACGGTTATCGGCGGGCGGGAGAGACTCCCGGTGCCGACAGCGTTTTGCCGTCGGTGATGCACCTGGCGCACCAGTTTGTGCTTGAGATCCGTCCGGCGCAGAACCTGCTGGTGGTGAAAACTACAGTCGGCAGCGCCCAGCCCGTGGCCGCCGCGCTGGATGCCTCTCACTGGCCGGAGGTGATCGGGACGCTGGCGGGTGACGATACGGTTCTGGTGATTGCAACCGACAGGAAAAAGGCGCAAGCGCTGGCGCAGCGAATTCGCGAGCTGTCCTAAAGATATGCCGCCGGCGTTCGGTCGCCGGCGTCAGCAAAACCGGCTGCCGAGATTGGGCACGCAAGGATTCCAGGGAGGGTTAGCCAATGAGAAACGATGCGGGACTGATGAACCCGACAACGATGAAGACCAATCCGCCGAGCCTGCTTGCGGACGCAAGCGCGCCGCGCGATCTCGTCTCGATCCACGACCTCTCCCCCGCCGAGATTCTCTCGCTCTTCAGCCTTACCGCGATGCTCAAGCAGCGACCGGCAGAATACCGCAGCCTTCTTGCCGGCAAGCAGATGGTGATGTTTTTTGAGAAGCCGTCGCTGCGCACGCGGCTTACCTTCGAGGCGGGCATGGACAGCCTGGGCGGCAGCACCTTCTTTGTCGATCAGACTGCGAGCCGCCTCAACGCGCGCGAGTCGCTCTATGACATTGCACACAATGTGGAGCGTTGGATCGACATCATCGTGCTGCGCACCTTTTGCCATGCGGTCGTCGAGGAGATGGCGACCTACGCGGGCGTTCCGGTGATCAACGCGCTCAGCGAGCTCGAACATCCCTGCCAGGCACTGGCCGACTTTTTCACCCTGCAAGAGCATTTCGGCGATCTCAAGAAAATTCACTTCGCCTACGTTGGCGATGGCAACAATATGGCGCACTCGCTGCTGCTGGCGGGCGCCTCGCTGGGCGCGAAAGTCTCGATCGCGACCCCAGAGGGCTATGCTCTCAATCCCGTCATCCTCACCATGGCGAAGGCGATAGCCGACGAGACCAAAGCGACACTTCGCATCCTGACCGACCCGCGCAAAGCCGTGGCCGGAGCAGATGCGGTCTACACCGACGCTTGGGCCAGCATGGGGCAGGAGAATGAGGCCGCCGAACGCGCTGCCATCTTCGCTCCGTACCAGGTGAATGCCGCGTTGATGCAACTCGCCAAGCCGCATGCCTTGTTTATGCATTGCCTGCCGGCCCACCGCGGGCAGGAAGTGACCGATCAGGTGATTGACTCCGTAAATTCGGTGGTGTTTGACCAGGCCGAAAATCGCCTGCACATTCAGAAAGCTATCCTCGTATGGCTGCTGGGCGGTGGCGTGGGCCGCTTCCCGGCAAGGAGTGCACATGCCTAAGCAAGACTTGTCTGCCAAGGAGAAAATCGTTCTCGCCTACTCGGGCGGGCTCGATACTTCGATCATCATTCCGTGGTTGAAGGAAAACTATGCCTATGAAGTGATCGCCATGGTGGCTGATGTGGGACAGGGCGACGACGTCGAGGCGGTGGTGGACAAGGCTTACAAGACCGGCGCCAGCAAGGTGGTGGTCGAAGACCTGCGCGAGGAGTTTCTCACCGCGTACGTCTGGCCGGCGCTCCAAGCGGGCGCAGTCTACGAGAACAAGTATCTGCTGGGTACCTCGCTGGCGCGCCCGGTCATTGCCAAGCATCAAGTCGAAGTTGCGCAACGCGAAGGTGCCTCCGCCGTCAGCCATGGATGCACCGGCAAGGGAAATGACCAGGTGCGATTTGAGATGGCGTACCAGGCGCTGGCCCCGGAGCTGAAAGTGGTAGCTCCATGGCGTGAGTGGGATTTGAAATCGCGCGAAGACTGTCTTGACTATGCAGAGAAACGCGGCGTACCCGTGACTGCGAGCCGGGAAAAAATCCACAGTCGCGATCGCAACTTGTGGCACCTCTCCCACGAAGGTGGAGAACTCGAAGACGCCGGCGCCGCGCCGTTCACCAGTACGTGGCAGATGACCAAATCGCCGCAAGAGGCTCCCGACCTCGAAGAGCGCGTCGAAATCGGATTTGAAAAGGGCGCACCCGTTTCCGTAGGCGGGCAGGCGCTCGATCCGGTATCGCTCGTTGAATTGCTCAACGAGATTGGCGGCCGCAACGCGGTGGGACGGATTGACCTGGTGGAGAATCGTTTTGTCGGCATCAAGTCGCGCGGGTGTTATGAAACCCCGGGAGGCACACTCCTGCTCGCCGCTCACGGTGAGTTGGAGGCGCTGTGTTTGGATCGCGATCTGCTGCACTTCAAGCAGCATGTGGCGCTCAAGTATGCCGAACTGGTTTATTTCGGATTGTGGTTCACGCCCCTGCGCGAAGCGCTCGATGCGTTTGTCCAAACCACGCAGCAGAATCTTACCGGCACGGTCACGCTCGCGCTCTATAAAGGCAACGTCAGCATCGTCAGCCGCAAATCGGACTACTCGCTCTACCGCACCGACCTCTCCTCGTTCACCATGGGCGCGAGCTATGATCAGAAGGACGCCGAAGGCTTCATTCGCATTCTCGGGTTGCCGTCGCGATGCCGCGCGCAGACGCAAGCCCAGGCGCACGGGGTTCCTGCGCAGAGTAAAGTCGAGGTTCCGCAATGAAGATGTGGTCGGGCCGCTTTCGGCAGCCGCTTGACCCTGAATTTGAAAAATGGCAGCGGTCGTTCCCCTACGATCAGCGGCTGCTGCCGTTTGAACTGGCCGCCAGCCGGGCTCACGCCAACGCGCTCGAGCGCGCCGGAGTGCTTTCCCCGCGGGAGCTCTCGGAGATTGTGGAGGCGCTGCAGGAAATTGGACGCCGCTCGCAATTGTCTCCGGAATTCCTGAACGATGCGGAAGCCGAAGATGTGCACCACTTTGTCGAAAAGCAGCTTGCCGCGCGGATCGGCGCGACCGGCTACAAGCTCCATAGCGGACGCAGCCGTAATGAGCAGATTGCGACCGATCTCCGGCTGTTCGTGCGCAGCAGCATCGATACCCTGCAGGACCTGATCGCCGACTGGATCGATGCCATCCTGGCTCGTGCCGAAGCCATGGGCGGCGCATCGCTCTCGATCCCCGCCGCCATGCCCGCCTACACGCACCTGCAACCGGCCGAGCCGGTGCTGGTGGCGCACTGGTTACTCGCGTATGTCGAAATGTTTCTGCGCGACGCCTCCAGGCTGTCCGATTGTCGCAAGCGCGCGAACCTTTGTCCCCTCGGCTCGGGCGCGGTTGCGGGAGCCACGCTCACCCTCAATCGCCAGGCCATGGCGGCGGAACTGGACTTCGATGGTCCGACGGCAAACAGCATCGATGCGACGAGCGATCGTGACTTTGCGATCGAGTTCGTCGATGGCCTGGCCATGCTGGCCCTTCACCTTAGCCGCTGGGCGGAAGAAATGATTCTGTTCTCTACGGCAGCATACGGATTTGTCGCCTTGCCGGAAGCGTATTCGACCGGCAGCAGCGCCATGCCGCAGAAAAAAAATCCCGACTTGCTGGAGTTGGTGCGCGGCAAGGCGGCGCGCGTTCTGGGATGCGCCACCACGCTGCAGGTTTTGACCAAGGGATTGCCGCTCGCCTACAACAAGGACTTGCAGGAAACGCAGGAGGCGGTGTTCAACGCAAGCGATACGGTCATCGCCATGTTGCCGCTCGGAACCGGATTCATGAACACGGTCGAATTCAACGACGCCAAAATGAACCAGGCGGCGCACTCGGGCTTCATGAACGCCTGGGCCGCGGCCGCGTACCTGGTCGAGCGCGGAGTGCCTTCGCGCCTGGCCCACGAGGCGGTCGGCAAGGCGGTTGCCCTGGCATGGGAGCGCGGATGCGATCTGCAGAAACTCCCCCTGACCGATCTGCAGGCAATTCACGCCAGCTTTGATGCCGGCTTCCCCTCTTGCCTGGGACTCACCGCGGTGCTGGCGCTGCACGATGTTCCCGGAGGCACTGCGCCTCGTCACGTCAAGCGCGCGCTGCAGAATGCTCGGGAACGCGCCGCGGCCTTGCGCGGGCAGAAACCGTTGGCCCCGCGATAGCACTACTTCACATACTCCGGCGCTCCCCCTTGGGCCCAGGGATCATAGGTCGCCACGAAATGCACTCGCTCGGGCCGCGTCGGATGGTCGAAGAACCAGACTTTAACCCAAGGGCTCGGATCAGGATCCGACAAGTTCTTCTCGCCACTTTTCTGGAAATAATGGGCCGCAACCTGATTCGGGTCAGACACAATGCCGTGTATCACCTCCAGCCCGTAGCGGTCCGCCTCGTGTTCAAAATGACGGCTCACTCCGTTGAACAGCGGCGTAGCCAGAAATGCCAACAGCGTGATCACGAACAGCAACACCGGAAACGAAGCCCAGTCCTGCAGGTCGCGAATACCCCACCCAGCGCCCCATTGCGCCAGCATCCCGTTCGACAGGCGATACCCGGCATAAAGCAAGAACAGCAGAATGGTCGCATCAATCGCAATTTCTTTCGGGATGTGATGCAGAACGTAATGCCCCATCTCGTGTCCGAAAACAAACAACGTTTCCGCCACGGTCGCCCGGGCAATCGTGTTATCCCAAACGACTACGCGCTTCGATGCGCCAAAACCGGTGACGTAAGCGTTCAGTCCGGTCTGCTTCGAGCTGGCATTCATCACGAACATGCGATCGGGATCAATCTCCATACCGCCGCGATGGACGACCCGCTGTATCTCCGACAGCAGAACCGGTTGCACGCTGGCGAGCGGTTGAAAGCGGTAGAACAAAGGATCGACTATGATCGGCTGCAAAAAGAACAGCGCCAGCAGGACAGGAATCGACGCCAGCCAGAAGTAAAGCCACCAGCGGCGCGGGCTGCGCCGCAGGACAAAATAGAGAATCCCTATCAGCAAGGTTCCGACGATCAGCGTAATGGCCTGGTTCAAGATCCAGTCTCGAGTCCACGCTCCCCAGCTTTGCACCGAAAGTCCGTAGGCGCTCTGCAGCGACTGGTCCCAAATGTCGCAGGCGATTCCGAGGACGGCGATCGTCAACAGGAGCAGGGGCGCAAAAATGATCAACTGCAGGAAGCGGTGCGACGAAGCATGTTCCGCCAGGTCGCGAAACGCCGGAGCGGCGCGCCATCGCACAAGCACCAGCAACACCAGGAATCCGTACAATGCACCGAGCAAGAGGTGGCGATAGTGGGCGTTGGAGTAAGCCTTGGCGCGCGCATACTCCTCCGGAGGAGGCGTGTACTCGATCACCGCGGTCCCTGCGCCGGACGCGGTGGTGGCGCCCATGGCTGCCGAAGACGCAACCGCAGCAGCCGAGCTCGATTGCGCGTCCGCCCGGTCGATCGCGCCGGCCAACACCGAGAGCAACAGCAAGAGCAACCTTATTCGATCCGTCATGGTGGCGACACCTCCGACGCACTCGGAGGGAGATGAAACCACCCCCGAGGGGCGCGATGCAATGGGGATGATTATGGCAGAAGTGTGGACCAATGTTTCGAACCCGTTGCTTCGGCCCGGTGACCGGTCAAACTGGCGTCCGATCCTCGCCCGGATGCGCCAGAACTCCGCCCTCCACCGCGCGAGCGCGCGGGGTCGGCTGCAGCACCAGAAGATTTGACACTGGCGGCTATAATCAAAGTGCGGGAATGCTTTGTCTGGCTGGACATGGTGGCGGAAAGTGGCGGCGCCAGTATTGGGCGGGATGTGACCACTAACGACTTCGTTATCAATAGATTGCAGCAGTGAGTTTTCCCAAATTTCATGTCCAAAATAGGGCTCTGCCCCATGACCAACTGGCGACAATCGCGAAGCCGCAAAGCCAGGCAGGGGTGGCCTCGGCCGGCGTCGGATTGACCGCACGTGCTGAATTCGCTATCTATAAATGCATTCGCAGTTCGATCTGCATCCAAAATAAAATCTATGAAAATTGAACCCAGCTTGCACTTCTGTTTGCCGATTGTCCTTCTGCTGTCCCTGAGCGTTTTGGCGCAGGATGCGCCCGAGGCTCTGCGCCCGCCGAAGGGTTCGCCAATGGCGATTGTTGTTTTTGAAGACCTGCAATGTCCGCAATGCGGCCGGGTCGCGCCACTGCTGGCCCAGGCCTCGCAGACTTATAAAATTCCGCTCGTGCAGCACGACTTCCCGTTGCCTATGCACAACTGGTCATTCGACGCCGCGGTGCTGGCCCGCTACTTCGACACCCATTCGAAGGACGTGGGGAATGCGTTTCGCGCCACCGTATTCGAGCACCAGATGGAAATCAATCCCCAAAACTTGCGCGTCTTCGCCGAGAAATTTGCCGGCGAGCACAAGATTGGTTTGCCCTTCGTGGTCGATCCCGATGGCAAGCTTGCCGGGCTGGTGAGAGCGGACAAAGACGTAGGTACGAGCCTGCATATCGATCACACGCCCACGATCTGGCTGGTCAGCAGCAAACGCACCGGCAAAGCTTATGTCGAGGTGACCGACACCAAGAATCTGTATGTGATGATCGACGCCATGAAAAAAGAGTAAGGGCTCTAGCTAGTTTTTGTCGCAAAACGACTGAAACCGGCGTCATTGCTGGGGAAAATGACAGTCGAGACAGATAGATTCTAGCGTGAAGACTTAAAACTTGCTCAAGATAAAGATGCGAGATGGGAGCAAACCGCGATGTGGCGGGCATGCAGACACGGGTCTTTTGCAGGAGAGCAATGAAGGGAGTATCCGAGGGGTTAAACAGAAGCTAAGACGAAAATTTTGGGCCGCGGCGGCCACCAGGCTTGGCTTGGTGAAGGAGAGTGGCGATGCGGAGTAAGTTGTTAGCCAGCACGGCCGCCGCAACTAACAACTCAAAACGTTCTCGCCCATGATCTAAACGGTGCTTCATTCCACGGCCGCGAAACAAGACGGAAATGCGGCCCTCGATACCGGCGCGGAACCGCTGCGCTTTCTTGAACGACGCACTTTTTTCGTAGGCGGCGCGGTCCGGTGTCTTCTGACCTCCACATTGCGGAATTGCGATCAGCGTGACCCCGGCTTGCTGACAGGCATGCTCATTTTGCGCGCTGGCGAAACCACGATCCGCTCCATACCACTCGGGGGCATGGCCGAACCGTTCCTGATGACGGGCGAGCGAGGGGGCCACGTGCTGTTCGTCATTGGGGATTCCTTCTAAGATTTGGTAATCGGTGATCAAGCCCTGTTCGCTTTCCGCCAGAAAAACTTTGTGTCCAAATTCCACCGGCTTATTCACCTTGCCCCGCTTAATCATGTCGGTGTGGGGTTCGAAAATGGAATAGATCTTTTCGCTGGCGGGCACGGTTTCTCCCTCCAGCACGCGACGGCGAGTTTGGTTGAGGACTTTGTCGGCCAGCTGGCAGTAGTGTTCGATCTCCTGCCGCAGACCCCGAATCGCCATGTCTTGTTGGAGGTTGAGGCCGGAAGCATTCTGGGTCCGCTCGAGCAACCGGCGGGCACTGTGCTCGACCTCGTCGGTGATGCGCAGCAGTTCCCGATACTTGGGCTCTTGCTGCTCCTGCCGCTGTTTGGCGCTCATGCGCTCGATGGCTTGCATGCGGCGGCGGGCGGCACGGGTGTGGTGGGGAAAGGGCGGCAAGGGCGGGCCCACCTTTTCCACCAGGCGGTCGCCCAAGCGAGTCAAAACCCGCACGCTATCCCAGAGCAAGCGACTGTCGGTGGGATGATGAATGTTGGTGTCCACACAGGTGGTGTCCACCCGTAATTTGCTGCCCTGTTCCAATCCCATCTCCACGGCGACGCGAAGGATCAGCTCGTTGATCGTGCCCTGGGTGTAGAAGTCGGTGAACTGACGCAAGGTATACCCGTCGGCAATGCGTTCCCGCAACTCGCGATATTCCCAATTCTTGATGCGGCACAGAAGGAAGCTGCGCAACACCTGGGAAGGAGTCAAACCGTCGCGTCCCGTGTTGGGGTTCTTGAGGCCACGCTGGAGATCTTGGCGCACCTGCTCGATCAGTTCGTTATGGCGATCGAGGAAGTCGGAGATGATTTGCAAAATCGGATCGAGGGCCACGCCTTGTTGCCGAAAGGCGAGGTCGGCGAAGTCAAACTGCTGGTCCGCGACGCGAGGCATAGGCGGACTGATCTCCTCGTTACCGATAGCAGTATAATGCTATCGGTAATGGAAACCAACCTTCGTGCTAAGATCGGTATCCTCACCGGCCAGGAAAAGAAGAAAGAGAACCAGAAAGGATGCGCCTGCCATGCCGCACTCCCAGCTCTCGCTGGAGACCAAGATCGCTAAGATCAAAGAGGAAATCATGGCTCTGGGTTTGGAGTTGCAGCCCGGCGTGCTCACGCAGCAATACAATGTCTGCGGATCTCCTGGCTGTCGTTGCAAGGCCGATCCTCCGCAGCGGCATGGTCCCTACTATCAGTTGAGTTTCACGCGCAAGGGGAAAAGTCGCACCCAGTTCGTGCGCCGGCACGAACTCAACTTGGTGCAAGCGCACGTGCGCAATTATCAACGCCTGAAAAAATTGACCGACCGTTGGGTGGCTCTGGGCATGGCGTTATCCCGCCTGCGGCTGCGCCAGGAGCGGGAAACCAGAAACATTCCTGAGCCGAAGGCGAGGGAGAAAACGCGGATTTCTAAGCAAACCGAGCCGTGACCTGTGTTCTTTGGCACGGCGCACTGGCGCGCAAGCCATTCTTTTATCAGCAACTTACCAGTTTCACGACAGAAACTAGCCAGGGTCCTCGATCGGTGGAGCACGGGTTGAACCGCCGCGCGGCCGCCGTCAGGCGTGGTTCGACTCCGGCACCGGTTTCGCTCCGCCCGAGCCTCGAAGCATGGATTGCAGAATTTATTCCGTCCAGCGCCGGAACAGCAGAGCGCCGTTGGTGCCGCCGAAGCCGAACGAATTTGACATGGCGTAATCGAATTTGACTTCGCGAGCGCGGTTGGGAACGAAATCCATATTGTCGGTTTCGGGATCCTGATTCTCGAGATTGATGGTGGGCGGAACAATCTGATCGCGCAGCGCGAGTACCGTGATGCCGGCCTCCAACCCGCCCGCTCCGCCGAGCAGATGGCCGGTCATGGATTTGGTGGAGCTCACCGGAACTTTCTTTCCAAACAGATTCCGAATGGCATGCGCTTCGAGCGTGTCGCCGATTGGCGTCGACGTTCCGTGGGCATTGAGGTAGCCGATCGCGCTCGGCTCGAGCTTCGCGTCGCGCAGCGCATTGCGCATGACCCGGAATCCGCCTTCGTGTTCCGGAGCCGGCTGGGTCATGTGATAAGCGTCCGCGCTCATGCCATAGCCGACGAGCTCCGCCAAAATGGTGGCGCCGCGTCGGCGAGCATGCTCCAGTTCCTCGAGCACGAGAATGCCCGCGCCCTCGCCCATCACGAAGCCATCGCGGTCCTTGTCCCAGGGACGACTGGCGCGGGCAGGATCATCGTTGCGCGTGGAAAGTGCACGCATGGCAGCGAATCCGCCGACTCCCATCGGAGTGATGGCCGCCTCGGAGCCTCCAGCAATCATGACGTCGGCATCGCCATGCTGAATGATGCGGAAAGAATCGCCGATGGAGTGAGCGCTGGTGGTGCAGGCGGTCGCCGTAGCTTCGTTCGGCCCCTTGGCGCCGAACCGCATGGAGACGTGTCCAGCGGCGAGGTTCACGATGGCCGCTGGAATGAAGAAGGGGGAGATCTTGCGCGGGCCGCCCTCGATGAGCGCGGTATGTTCGCGCTCGATGACATCGAATCCGCCGATACCCGAACCGATGTGAACCCCAACGCTCTCGGCGTTTTCCGGCGTGATCTTAAGCTGCGACATCTTCATTGCTTCATCGGCGGCGGCGATGGCGAAGTGAATGAAGCGGCCCATCTTCTTCACTTCCTTTTTCTCGATGAACCGGAAGGGGTCGAAATCGCGGACCTCGGCAGCGATCTGACAGGCAAAAGCGGACGCATCAAAGCCGCGAATGCGGCCAACGCCGCTCTGGCCTGCCCGCAGGGCCTGCCACACTGAGTCGGCAGTATTGCCCAGTGAACAGATCAGGCCGATGCCAGAAATTACGACCCGTCGTGACGAATTGCTTGGCAAATTACTTGCCCGCCTTGGCGTGCTTGCCGATGTAGTCGACGGCGTCGGAAACGGTACGAATCTTCTCCGCATCCTCGTCCGGGATTTCGATGTCGAAAGCCTCCTCGAAGGCCATCACCAATTCAACGGTGTCCAGCGAATCGGCGCCCAGGTCATCCACGAAAGAAGCGCTGGGAGTAACCTCACCCTCGTCCACACCCAACTGCTCGACGATAATCTGTTTCACTTTTTCATCAACGGCTGCCATTGTTATCCTCGTTTCCAAGTCTGGGGATCGCGGGTCCGGATTCCGGGCCGGCGTCTTTACGATTTACGACTGCATGCTAGTGAAGCGATTGAATGAAGTCGAAACCAGTAGTCTAAAAGGGATCGGGAAAGTATGCAAAGGAAGGAAACCGGAAAACCGATTGTGAGACCATGCCCGGGGTGTGCGGCGCCTGTCCTGAGCCGCAAAATCGGTCCGTCCTACCGGGGCCCGTGCGCCAGGACCGAACACGCGCCCCGCGGCAAATTTACGTGCAGAGCAGTGTTTCAGTGGCGGGCATGGAAAACCTGAGGGTGACAAGATCACTACGGAATGCTAACTGGCGGCAGGGACAGTGGTCAAACGCGGGCCGGACGAAGATACCGGCCGGGTTCGGTTCGCAGCCCATGCGGGCGCGGGCCTGCGCCTCTGACTGCGTGCCTCAGGGCAGGCCCGCGCCACGCCGGCAATTACGCCGCGGGTTTGATTCCTAGAGTGGTTTGCAGTTCGGTCAGCTTGGCCTTGGCGGCGGAACCTTTTGCCATCGCATCGGAAAGATTTCCGGACCTGAATGCGGCCGAGGCATCGGTCCAGGTCTGCTTGATGGACGCGAGAGTGTCGGCGGCCCCTGCGGGTAGCTTGTGGCTCTTGGTGAGTGCGTCAACCTTCGCTTGGACGGCGGATACCAGGCCGGGCATCGAGCCGCTGATTTCGCCCCATTTGGCGGTGAGTTCGTCTTTCTTGGCGGCAGCGGCGGTGGCAAGATCCTTCACTTTGCCGGGGAGAGCCTTGGAGGCCTCAAAGGCGGCCGTGTAATCGCCCTTGTCAAAAGAGTCCTTGGCCGACTGGATGGCGGTCTGAACGTCCTTGGCCTGATCGGGCACATACTGGTTGGCCTGGTCGGCCACCGCTGCATAGGCCGTCTGAGCGGCCTTGATGGCGGTATCGGCACCGGTCTTCTGAGCATTTTCGCAAGCGGTGAACAACATCAATCCGCATAGGATGGCTGCGAGTACGAGCTTGGCTTTCATGATTTCACTCCTGAATTTTCTGCATTGAGAATTGAGAACCACGATTCTTGGACACGCTGTAAGGTGTACGGAATGCGCGTGCGCAATTGTAGTTCAAGTTGGCGAACCGCGCTTGTTTGTGAGCGCGGCACCGTGCCCAGAGACGCGGTTGCGGTGGCGTTCTCGGCAGGCCGCGTCTCTATTTATATTCGTCGCGCAATCGGGTTTGACGGTCGGTCATCGGCATTTCACGTCCGTTGACGAAGACCTGCCTCACGTCGGTTTTCACGTCGAGGGGGTCGCCATTCGCCACGATAACGTTGGCGGTCTTGCCGACGTCGAGCGAACCGAACTGGTCCGCTACCCCCCAGATTTCTGCGGCGTTCAGGGTGATCGCTTTGAGTGCTTCGTCGTAGGGAAGGCCAAAAGCGGTGGCAAAACCTGCTTGATCGGGCAGATTGCGCACGTTGTGCCCCGAGTAGGAAGCGAAGACAATCTTCACGCCACGTTGGTAGAGTTCGGCCGGCAGACGATACACCGTGTCGTAGCGCTCGTCTTCTTTCGGAGCTTCGTAGATGGGCCCAACGATCACCGGTACCTTAAGACTCGCGACATAATCGAGGATCGGTTGCGAATGACTGATGTGATTGAGCACGAACTTCAGCTTGAACTCATGGGCCAGACCGACGGCGGTTTGAAGATCGCTCGCACTCTCGGCCGCCAGCACAATTGTTTTCCGGCCTTCAAGGTAGGGGATCAGCGCTTCCAACTTGAGATCTCGTTTGGGGGCCAGGGGCGCGGGTTTGTTGTCGTGGACGGCGTCGGCTTTCTTGCGTTCGTAGTCGGCCAGCCTGACCTTATAGTCTTCGGCATCGAGGAACGCCTGGCGCAGTTGTGCGGCCATGCCCATGCGGGTCGACGGAAACTTGTGCTTGTCGAAACCACCCTTGTTGCGGCGCTGATCGCCGGTGAAGTTGAGGGGCATGGCATTATCGCGGATCAGGAGCATCTCGGTGGCATTGGCTCCGGCGAGCTGAATGAATGAATCCTGACCGGGTAGTGTGTCGGCGCCATCGGGAGCAATCACCGCATTGGTAATGCCGTTCATGCGGGCCACGGGAATCAGGGCGGACTCGGCGTGGAAGGCTTCGGCGGTGTGCATCTGCGGCATGATCTCGTCGCTCGGTTCGACCAGATCGTTGGTCATGTTTTCTGCGGAGATTTCGGTGAGGCCGAGCTGCGTCTCGGAATCAATGAGGCCGGGATAGACGGTCATGCCGGTCGCGTCAATTACGTGCGCACCGCTTGGAACCTTGGCCGCAGTCGCCGTTCCGACCTCAGTTATCCTTCCCGCCTGCATGACGACTACGCCGTTCTCAATCACGCCGTGGCTGACGGTTAACAGTCGGCCTCCCTTGAGGACGATGGGCTGGTCCTGGGCGGCGGCCGGGGCGAGCAGAGCCGGGACCAGGGCGGCGAGGCCGAGCGCGAGGGCAAGCAAATTCCGCATCAACTGCGGGTGGGAGCAGGGCTCGCTCGACTCCCCTCCGCTGACGATGACAGAGAGCTTCATGGTCCGCTGCATTATTGTCCCTCCCTGTAATGCGTGGTGCCAAGGCCGGGTTGGGCGCGGTCGAAGTAAACCTCGCCATCGATCAGAACTTTTTCCGGAACGCCGCTGGTCGACAGCGGATAGCCGTTCCAGATCACTAGATCGGCATCCTTGCCGACGTCGATCGAACCCACCCGATCATCCACACCGACAATCCAAGCAGCGTTCAGGGTGATCATCTTCAAGGCCTCTTCTTCACTCGCGCCTCCGTAGCGCATGGTCTTGGCGGCTTCTTGGTTGAGGCGACGGGTGTAGTCCTCGGAGTCGCTTTTGATCGCCACGCGAACCCCCTTGCGCATGGACATCGTCGCATTCCAGGGGATGGCATCCCAGGCCTCCTGCTTATAACCCCACCAGTCGGCGAACGTGGCAATGGCGATATTGTTGGCGGCCAGCTGGTCGGCGACTTTATAGGCTTCGAGCGCGTGGTGGAAGGCGCGAATCTTGTAGCCAAACTCCTTGGCCATGGCGATTTCGGTCAGCATTTCGTCGGCGCGATAGATGTGGATCTGCACCATCAGTTTCCCGCGCAGAACATCGGCCAGGGCCTCTAGTTTCAGGTCGTGCTTGGGGGCGGTCGCATCCTTGTCGCCCCGCTTGAGCTTCTCGTTGTAGGCGTCCCATTCGCGCATGTAGTCCTGGGCCTGGACCAGGGCCTCGCGTTGCACCGCAAAATTGCCCATGCGGGTCGAAGGCAGCTGGTCGCGGCTGCCATAGACGCGCTTCGGATTTTCGCCGCTCGCGAACTTGATCGACCGAGGCGCGTCCGGAAACAGCATGGCGTCGCGAGATGCTCCGTACTTGTGCTTGATGACGACGGCCTGCCCGCCAATCATGTTGGCGGAGCCATGGAGCAGAAGTGAGGTGGTGACGCCGCCGGCGAGGGCGCGATAGATGGCCTTGTCCTGATAGTCGAAGGCATCCTTCATCATCATGTGCGGCGTGATCGGGCTGGTGGCCTCGTTGACGTCATCGTCGAGAGCGATGTGCGAGTGCGAATCGACGATGCCCGGGGTGAGGTATTTGCCCCCGGCGTCGATGACGGCGACGTCGGCTGGGGGGTTGACATTTTCGCCGACCGCGACGATCTTGCCGTCCCTGATGTGAATGGAACCATTCTTGATGGTGCCGTGTGTGACCGTCATCACGGTGGCGTTTCTGATCAGCACATCGTGGTGAGCAGCGGATTGTGCGAGCACAGGTGCTACCGCGAGCGTGACCCAGCCGATGCAGTGGAAAGCAATTATCTGTATTGACCTCAATCGCATGTCTGGAACCCCAGCGTAAGAAGTGCGCTTGCAGAGCATTCGGATTGTAGGAGCAGAGGCGAGAAGGGTCAACGCAAAATCGACCTCCAGCATACTTCGGCTCACCCCGATCTCTGATGGCGCCTTTGTCTTGCACCCTGCAGCCGAGATGACGGGGGAGGTCGGGCCAACCCACGCCCTGCGTCATCGGGAAAGGGGTCCGCCATTGGTTGAAGTCCAGTCTTGCGATTACGGCCGCAGCGCCGGGTTGGCGCGATAGCGCCACCCGACATAGAGCCACAGAAGCGCGATCGCCGGGTACATCAGGACGCTCGCTTCGGTGCCGAGCACGCCGCCCGTCAGCCACGCCGGCCCCAGGAAGCGCACCTCGAACAGCCGTCCGACGGGAACTTGGGAGCCGTTCGGCGTTCCGATGATGAAAAGCTGCATGTAGTCGAAGGCAAAGTGAAAGCCTACGGCGAACCACAGCGTCCCGGTCCGCAGTATGGAATAGCTCATGAGCAGGCTCAGAGAGACGAGCGTGATCACATCCCAGACATTCTCGCCGGTCTTGAAGAAATAGTGCTCAGCCGCGAAGATGAGTGCGATGACAATGGAGGCTGGCCAGAAGCCGATGCTCTTCCAGAGGGTCTGCTGGAAATAGGACCGGAACCAGAACTCCTCGGCAATGCCGACACAGACATTGGCGACCAGCCAAGCCAGCGCGGAAAGCACGAGCCCACGACCGCTGCCCGCCAATCCTTGGATCTGCATGCCGCCGAGGGTAATCATCCCGAGGGCTACAGCGCCCGCCATGAGTACTCCGGCCGCCACGCCTTCGAATGTCTGCCAGCGGAAAGCCCGAGTAAGGGGAAGGCCATAACTGTCGATGCGGCGGCGTTCGTAAAGGGCGAAAGCGCCCGTACAAAGGAGGGCGTCGAGCAAGTTCCGGCATAACTCTCCGAACGCGACGTTACCGGCCGAAAGTCCCGGGCTAAGATGCAGTGATTCCGCGACGAAGGCGAAGGACCAATCGAGCAGCGGAAAAATGAGCCAGGTCCCCACCGCGTAATAGATGGTGGCGCGCCAAATCGCGCGCAGCTTGCCGTCGGGTCCGAACAAGGCCTGCCGCAGCGTTTCTTTCATTCCCTTGCTAGTCGTGGGCATGGTCAGAAAACGGCACATCGAAATCGTCAGCATAGATCATTGGCATGGCAGGGACCGATAGCCCATCGCTGAGACACCAGGTTGCGGGCGGTGGGGGAACGGTCGGGTTGACCGCCCTGCCGGGGAAGCGGCGCCCGAGGCGCCCCGACCGCGCCGCTTGCTCATTTCGCCACGATCATGTCACGATCTGGACGTGAAAATCATAACCCTGCTTGTTTGGCCGCTGGCGCTTGCGACGTCTGCTTTCGCTGCCGATTGCCCGAAAAATCAGCCGAAGACCGAGGCGGCGCTCATCGAAGTTGAACAGAGCTGGGCCGCCGCCCTTAGTCGTAAGGATGCGGAAGCCGTCGCCTGCCTGGTGGCCGACGAATTCGAAGACGCCGATGTCGATGGCTCGCTGCTTAGCCGCGGCCAAATGCTTGAGCACATTCCGAACCGCAAACCGGGCGTGAATCATCTCTCGGAAATGCGTGCCCACGTCGAGGGTGACTCCGGGTTCACGCGCGGACTGGCCACATTGGTGGACTCTTCTGGCAAGGTCGTGGCCCGCGTCCGCTTTACCGATGTGTTCACCTACCGCGAGGGCCGCTGGCAGGCACTCGCCGGACAGGAATCGCTAGTCAGCGAGGCCCGCCGCTAAATGCGGGCGGTGGTGCAGCGCGTGAGCCGCGCCCGGGTCACGGTTGCGGGCGAGATCCTGGGCGAGATCGGCCCCGGACTGCTGGTACTGCTTGCTGTCGGCGCGGGAGATACCCGTGCGGAGGCGGATTACCTTGCGGAGAAGACGATTGGGCTGCGCATTTTTGAAGATGACGGCGGCAAAATGAACCTCTCGGTTGCCGAGGTGGGGGGCGCCGTGCTACTGGTCTCCCAGTTCACACTTTACGGGGACGCGCGTCGCGGTAAGCGTCCGTCGTTCGACCGCGCCGCGCCGCCCGCGCTGGGGCGCGAACTTTATGAACACTTCGTGGAAAAAGTCCGCATCGCTGGCCTGCGCTGCGAGACGGGCCGGTTTCAGGCGACGATGCAAGTGGAACTGGTCAATGAAGGGCCGGTTACGATCCTGCTCGACTCCTCGAAAGGCTTCTGAAAAAAACGCTTACCACGACAACGGTGTTTGGTGCGTGGACTGACTCCACCTCGGCAGGTACTGAGGGGGCGCGAGCTCTGTTTCTAGCCGCGAGTCCTTGTGGGTATGGGCGTTCCGGGGCCCGGAATGGGCGACATAATTTGGGATGGTGGCGCTGCTGTTCCGGCAAACACTCAGGGGCTGCGGGCGCTGCGGGCGGGTTTCGTTTGACCGAGTTCCACAGCGCACGATAGACTGGTTGTGTTTGCCTGTACTTGCGGACCCGTTCTGGGGCCGCGCCGCGTTTCCGGTCAGAAGCCGCAGCGGGAAAACAGCAAGCATACTTTAGGAATGTGCCGAGCGCCGCTCGGTTTTGACAGCCGAGGGCGGCTGTCCCTACGCCGACGGGATCGATCGTCGGTCTCGATACGAGTTTGCTAGACGAGCATAAGGAGAGTCTATGTACGCGGTGATCCGCGCAGGTGGTAAGCAGTATCGGGTGTCTCCGGGAGACGTGATCCGGGTGGAAACGCAGGAAGAGAAGGACGGAACGGTCCAGTTCGGCGATGTGCTGGCGGTTTCCCCCGAGGCGGGCAGCATCGTGCCCGCCGGATCGGGAGCGAGCGTGACCGGCCAGGTGGTCGAGCAGGGACGCGGCGAGAAAATCCTCGTCTTCCACTACAAGCGCAAGAAGCAATACAAAAAGCTGCGCGGACACCGGCAGGACTATACCGCGGTCCGCATCACGGAAATTGCTTTCGCGGGACAGTCGTTCAAGGCGCCCGAGCTTCCCCAGAAAGAAAAAAAGGTGAAGAAGGCGACGCAGGCAGACGAGGTGAAGACTTCGCAGCGTCCAGGGAAAAAAGCGACGAAGCCGGGAGCGCGTGCGCAAGCGAAAAAGTCCGTGCCCAAGAAATCGTCGGCAAAGAAAAAAAAGTAGGGGTTGCTCGAATCCCTGCAGCCTTCGCTTCGGCAAGGCGACGTTCCTCGCAGCATCAAGGTTGGGGACTACTGAAGGATGGATCGCTGGCAACTGGCCACTCGGAATCAGGAACTGATTTATGGCGCATAAAAAAGGACAAGGCACTTCACGAAACGGGCGCGACTCGAACGCGCAGCGACTTGGATTCAAGGCATTCGGCGGACAACTGGTGCCGGGCGGCACCATCATCGTGCGTCAGCGCGGTACGCGGGTCAAACCCGGACTGAACGTTGGGCGCGGTAAAGACGACACGCTCTTCGCCAAGATTACCGGACGCATCAAGTTTGTCGACAAGGGGTCGATGGGCAAGTTTGTTATGGTCGAGCCCGAGGCGAGCGAAGCGAAGTAGGCGAAAAGATTTAGTCCGCGGAGAGCGAACTTCGATCGCCAGCTGTGGGATAATGCAGTGTGGGGGGCCGATGCCGAGATCAAACTTCGGCGGTTCAGACTGGCCCGCGAGCTCCAGTGAACCCCCGGGCTGGCGTGAACTCCAGGAACGGGCGCGGAGCACGCGAGACCCGCGAGAACTGGAGCAGATCATCGACGAGATGAACCGGCTTCTCAGCGAGTGCGAAAAAAAGGCCGGTCGGGGAGCGGCACATCCTGTTTTCCGGCGCCGCAGCGCGAGACATCCTTCGGTCGGCGAATAGATGCGGTCAGGTCGGGTAGGCAAACCTGTGTAGTTCGGCGCGCAGTTCCGCGATTCTCGATTTTCTCTTCTGATAGGCGTCCAATTCGTCAGGCGTGAAATCGGTCAGCTTGCGACCCGAGAGGGCGTCGAGTTGGGTTTGCAGCAGATCGCATATCTCAATTGCCATTTGAGCTATACCGCTGGGGTCCATACAATACCCTTACTCGATTCAAGCGCAATGCCGAGCGACGCGCAGTGACCGCCGATTGCCATGAACGTACCGATTGGTACAAGTGGCTGTGACCCCGGAACGCAAACTTGCAGCGTCTATGTTCATCGATGAAGCCAAAATTCGGGTCAAGGCGGGCGACGGCGGCAACGGCTGCATGGCGTTCCGCCGCGAGAAGTTCGTTCCGCGCGGCGGGCCTTCGGGCGGGGATGGCGGCAAGGGCGGCGATGTCTGGATGGAGTCAAGCGAACGCCATAACACGCTGGTGCATTTCCGTTTCAATCCCGAGTACAAGGCCGAGCGCGGGCGCCACGGCGAAGGCGCCAAAAAGACCGGGCGCGACGGCGAAGGTATTGTGCTGAAAGTGCCGGTGGGCACGATCGTTTATGACGAGGACACGGGCGAGAGGGTCTACGATTTTTCTCGTCCCGATGAACGGGTTGTGATTGCGCGCGGAGGACGCGGCGGACGCGGCAACGCACAGTTTGCCACTTCGACCCATCAGGCGCCGCGCGAACACGAACCGGGACGGGCGGGTGAAGAGCGCAACTTCCGCCTGGAGCTGAAGCTGTTGGCCGATGTGGGGCTGGTGGGATTTCCCAATGTGGGCAAGTCGACGCTGATCTCGCGCATCTCCGCGGCTCGGCCTAAGGTCGCCGATTATCCCTTTACCACGCTTGAGCCGAACCTCGGAGTCGTGCTGGCGGGCGACAAGGGCAGAGAAGAGAGCTTCGTGGTCGCCGACATCCCGGGATTGATCGAAGGCGCGCACACCGGATCGGGCCTTGGTGCGCAGTTTCTGCGGCACATCGAGCGCACGCGTTTGCTGGTGCACATGGTGGATGTCTCCGACGGCAGCGGTCGTCCGGATGTCGCGAAAGATGTGGCGGTAATTCTCGGCGAGCTGGCCAGTTTTGGAGCGGGTCTGGAGAACAAGCCGACGCTGATGGTCGCCTCGAAGGTTGACGTGGCGAATCCGGAAAAACTCAAAAAGCTGAAGCAGTGGGCTACGCGCAACAAACTCAAGCTCTATCCCATTTCGGCGGTAACCGGCGAAGGCATCGAGAAGCTGAAGTTTGCCATGGCCGAGGGGGTGGAAAAGATGCGCAAGGCGCGGGCGGCCTCGGAACCGGCGCGCTTATCGGAATCGACGGCCTGAGTGCCTCGAGCTTTCCTTCCCCGGACGGCGCGTCGGTACTGCGCGGGCGTGCTAGAATTTCTCCAGCTTTAGACCCTACTTCCCGGATCCCGTTTTGATCGAACTTGCGCCGTCGATACTCGCTTCGGACTTCGCCCACCTCGCCGATCAGGTGGTGCAGGCTGCAGCTGGCGGCGCCAGTGTGATTCACGTGGACATCATGGATGGGCATTTTGTGCCCAACCTGACGCTTGGACCTCCGGTGGTGAAATCGTTGCGCCAGGCAACCCCGCTCCCGCTTGACTGCCATCTGATGATAGAAAACCCCGACGAGTTCATAGCCGCGTTTGCGGATGCGGGAGCGAGCTGGATTTCGGTTCATCAGGAGGCATGCCGGCATCTGAACCGGACGCTTCACCTGATCAAGCAGCATAACTGCCGGGCAGGGGTGGTGATCAATCCGGCCACTCCGGTCGATGTGCTCTCGGAAGTGTTCGACATTGTGGATTATGTGCTGGTGATGAGTGTGAATCCCGGATTTGGGGGGCAGAAATTTATCCCGACGGCCCTGCATAAGATGCGCAAGTTGGCGGAAATTCGATCCGAGGGCGGGCATCAATACCGCATCGAGGTCGACGGCGGTGTGGATATGGACACCGTGGGTCAGGTGGTGCAAGCCGGGGCCGAAATTCTGGTGGCGGGAAATGCGGTGTTCGGCAAGGGCGACGCGAAGGTAAATGCCGCAGCATTGTTGGAAGCGGCGCGAAGTGCGAATTTGCAGCGGGCGTAAGCGTCCGGTCCGCGGGGGTGAAGGCACGACTGTGTCGGTCACGCCATGACTTTGTTGATTGAGGTTTTCCTATGCTTCGGAATCGTGCGATTGTACTGCTGGCCTTGACGGTGGCGTTGACGGTGGGCTGTACGAATAAGAAATCGGTGAATCCACTGGCCAACGTAGGCTCGAAGCAGCCCGACAAGGTGCTGTTTGATCGCGCCATGGACGCCATGAAGCACAACCGGTTCGACGTGGCGCGGATGACGCTGCAGACGCTGATCAACACCTACCCCGACTCTGAATTTATCGCGCGCGCCAAACTGGCGGTGGCCGACTCCTGGTACGCCGAAGGCGGCACAACCGCCATGCAGCAGGCCGAGATCGAATACAAGGATTTCAAGACGTTCTTTCCCAATATGCCGGAGGCGGCCGAGGCGCAGCTGAAAGTGGCCAACATTCACTACCAAGAGATGGAAAAGCCAGACCGCGATTACACCCACGCCATGCGGGCGGAGGAAGAGTACCGGTCGCTGATCATGGAGTATCCGGACAGCAAATTGGTGCCACGGGCGAAACAACGGTTGCGCGAAGTGCAGGAGGTGCTGGCGGCACGAGAATTCGGTATTGGCAGGTTTTACTATATGCGGCTGGCCTATCCGGCGGCGATTGCACGGCTGAAAACCCTGGTCGACCGCTATCCGTTATACAGCGGTGCGGATGAGGCGCTATTTCTGCTCGGGCAATCCTACGAAGGCGAGATCAATGCGATTCGCAAGAACGGTCGCATGAACGAAGTGGCCAAAGCCAGGATGATCGACGATCTGACAAAGGATGCGACCGAGGCCTACGGGAAGATCATCCGACGCTATCCGGCGATGAACCGGGCGGTGGATGCGCGCGACCGGCTGGTCGCGCTGCATCAGCCGGTGCCGCGGCCGACGCGTGCCGCCCTTGAACAGAACAAGAGAGAAGTGGCGAGTCGGCATGAAGCGACCTTTATGATGAGTATTGTAGGAAACCTCGAGAAGCATCCGGACGTGTCGATGGCCGCGCATGTGGGCGACCCGACCATGGTCGATCCGACGCCAGTGACGGCGACGGACGTGGTCAGAAAAGTGACCAGTTCATTAATTGGAGGCGACAATAAAGTCACCGTGGAGACGGTCAATGGCAACGCCGTACCGAACCAGGAGGCGCCGCGTTCCGATACTCCCACGGCCTCTGCCGACCAGGCTGCGACCGCACCCGCAGCTCAGGACGCGGCGGCTGAGTTGAAGCCCAACGACCCCGGTGAGCTGAAGCCGAACGTTGATACTGACGCGAACGCGCTTCCGCCGTTGCAACAGAGCAATCAGCTGGATAGCGGCAACGGAACCTCAAGCGCTGTCTCTTCGAGCGGGGCGACCAAAAGCGAAGAGATGGCGGACATTTCCTCGAGCAAGAAGAAGAAAAAGAAGGGATTGGGAAAGCTGAACCCGTTCTGAGCTCGCCGCCAGACGGCCCTTCCCCGCCGTCGGAGACCGCGATTGGCGTTCAGCTGCAGCGGTCAACAGTACACTCCCTAATAGACTAGGTACGCTCGTAACCTGTTACCCATGCCTGAATCGTTGACTTAGCCTGGGGGACAAGGTAGTTTCGCGTTATCTCTCCTTTTGTGTGAAGGACGACTCTTGGCGCGGAAAATACTGCTTGCCGATGACAGTGTGACAGCCCAGAACATGGGGCGAAAGATACTGGCCGATGCCGGGTACGAGGTCGTCACGGTCAACAACGGATCCGCCGCTCTCAAGCGGATTGCCGAAATCAAACCCGATCTGATCGTGCTCGATGTCTACATGCCCGGCTACAGCGGGCTGGAAGTCTGTCAACGTCTGAAGGATTCCGACGATACGGCCCACATTCCAGTGCTTCTGACGGTGGGCAAGTTGGAACCATTCAAGCCGGAAGAAGCGCGCCGGGTACGGGCCGACGCACACATCGTGAAGCCGTTTGAAGCGAGCGAGTTGCTGACGGCCATCACCGGACTCGAAGACCGCATGGTGCCACAGCCATCCGATGGATCTCGTTTCGCGTCGGGAGACCGCTTTGGCAGCGAGGGAGTTGGCAGGAAGACAGAAACCAAATCCGATACCGGGTGGAAAAGCCGGCTGCGCTTTCCGTCGAAGAAAAAGAAGGAAGAACCGGAGCCGGAAATCGACGATGCCGCGCTCGGGGCGACCTTCAGGGATTTCCGGAGAGGCAAAGCCAAGGCGGACACGAGCAGGGCATCCGCGGCAAAGGCGCCGCGAGCGGCGAAGGAGCCGGAGATCGTTCCGGATATCCCGCGTGATATCACGCCGGAAGAACTGGACGCATTGAGCGCAGTGGCCGCGAAACTCGATGGGCCGGCTGCGGTGGCCGAAACTAGTGCGGGGCCGGCGGAAAAGCCGGTGCCGGTTGAGGCTGCGGGCGATGGAGCGGGCGAGACCAAGGGAGAACCCGAAAAGACCGAAGTAGCGAAGATCGAGATAGCGCCAGAGGTTTCCGCTGCGCCCGAATCGAAAACGGAAACAGCGCCCGGTTTAGACGCCGCCGCCAAGACCGAACCCCCAGCCGAAGTAAAGACCGACGCGATCTCAGAACAAAAGCCAATCGAAGAGAATTCCACCCTTGTCGCTGCGACGGCAACGATCGAGGAACCGGTCGCAGCCCCGGCGTTCGCCGTCGAAGCCCCAGCTTCCGCGGTTGAGGAAATTCGCGAGATCCAGATTCCGGTTGAGCCCATCGAAGTCGCGGCCGAAGCCGCTCCGGCAGCTGCCCATGACCTCGCGTGCGAAATCCGTGTGGATGAAGCCGCGCCGCGGGAGACCCCGCCAACTGAAGCCAATACCGAGGCGCCGGATGCGCTGATGACGGTCGATACAGCACTGTTCAACCAGGAAGTCGCGCCGGTCGAGCGCAACGACGAACCGCTGTTCGCTCTGACCGCATCTGGCCCTGGGCCGACCGTGCCAGAAGAAAGAGCCGAAGCGAACGACGAGCCGGCCGCGACCGCAGTTGCTGTCCCCAGCGAGAGCCTTGCCCCGACCGCACCGGCTGAAGCGCCGGTTGTCGAGAGCCCGGAATCCGCGGAGGCGCCAGTCGAGCAACAGCAGGCGGCAGAATCTCAGCTTCCAGAACCCAAACCAGAAGAAGTGAAGGGCACAGAGTTGCCGGCCGTCAACCCGAGGGTTGACGAGCTCGGAGCCGAGGAGATGAAAGCCGAGACCATCGAGCAATCAGCTCCTGTTGCGGCCAGCCTGACAGAACCGGCAGAGCCGGAAGAGCCCGCCCCGACCGACGAAGAGCTCGCCGAGGCGTTGCGCCTGCTGACGCCCACCGGGCATGCAGAGATCTCGACATTACCGTCGCATGGGACCCTGGTGGCTGCCGGCCAATTGCTGGCGGAGGAAGCGGCACGGGCGGCTGCGGCCGCTCCGCGATGGATCGCCGAACCGGTCGAATTGAGTCCCGAGGAGGCGGCGCTTTCACTGGAAGCGGAAATGTTCGGTACTTTCGCCGGGTCGGCACCTTCGGTGCCCGCGCCGGCGCAGGAGAGCAACATCGAAGTTGCTCAATTGGCCTCCGCTTCCCAGATTGCGGTCGCGATTGAAAACCATCCCGTGGCGCTGAGTCTGGAGGCAGGCGAGCAAGAGGTACCCTCGAAACCGGTGGGCGAGCTTCTGCCGGAGCCTGGTTCGGCTGAGCAGGCAGATACCATCTCCGGTGCAACGTCGGCTGCGGAGGCGCCGGCAACAACGACGGCGATGCCCCCGGACGGCATGAGTTTGTCGGATCCCGGACCGGCGATCGATGAGCCGGCAATGCCCGAGCTGAAGAGTCCCGGGGAACCAATTGCGCAGGATAATATCTCGGCCGACACGCCGATGGCGGTGCAGAAAGATGCTGCTGCCGATATCGTAACCGAGCCTGAAGAGGCGTCGGCGGCGACGTTTGCGGACGCAATCGGCAGGGAAGAGGTCGAGCTCCAGCCGGCAACGCCCGAAGGCCCCAAAGGTCAAGCGACAGTTTCTGCGGCACCAGATGCGACAGCGGAAGAGAATCACGACTCCAGATCAGACGCCGGGGGTGAGGAAATCATGGGTAAGGACGCGAAGGCGAAATCCGGAAAATCGAACTGGCATCAGATCCGCACCGCGTCTGCCGGTGCTGCTGCCGCCAGTGACGTAGTCGAACAGGCAAAGCAGGCCGAAGGCAGCGCGGAAGAGGCTCCCAAAGCCATGGCCGCGGCGGCGGCGGCGCAGAGTGCCCCTGCACCGGATGCCAGCACCATCGCCAGCATCGTGGACAGCGTGATGGCCGATCTGCGTCCGAAGATCGTGGAAGAAATCGCCAAGAAGCTGGCTGGGAAGTAGCACCGACATTTCCTCTGAGGACGACTTCGGTGCACTCCGATTGGCGCTTGCTGCCGATCGGGGGAAAGCGTGGCCGGAAAACCCGGCTCGGTCCTTCGGTTCATGAGCTCACGGCGTGACGCCGACGAGCCAAACGCCACTATGCGACCTTCGTGCCAGGGGTGCATCTAATCGGCAGTGCTACGATAAAGGTTCCGGCCGGCGGGCCAGAAAAGCCCCGCTCGACGGAATTAGGAACTGGAGGATGAATGGCAAGTCATACCACCGTCGAGGTCACCGACGCTAATTTCGATTCCGATGTGTTGAAGTCCGATAAGCCTGTGTTGGTCGATTTTTGGGCCGCCTGGTGTGGTCCGTGCCGCGCGATTGCTCCGATCGTCGAGGAGCTCGCCGGTGAATATCAGGGCAAAGTCAAGATAGGCAAGATGGACGTTGACCGCAATGGCGCCACTCCTATGCGTTACAAGGTCACCGGCATCCCCACCTTACTGGTTTTCAAGAACGGCCAAGTTGTCGAACAGCTGGTCGGGTATCGCTCGAAGGACGATATTCAGAAGGCTTTGGACCGCCACGTGGGGTAGGCTGTCAGTTCTCGACTCTCAACGGTCGAGGGCGGGAACGCAAATTCTTTCGGCAGCCGTAGGGCAAGGACCTGTCAGTACTTCCGCAGCACGCCAATTACGCGTCCCTGAATTTCTACCGACGCAGCGGGAACGATGATCGGTTTCATCCCGGCGTTCGAAGGCTGGAGGCGGATGTTGTCGCCTTCGCGGAAGAAGCGCTTCAAGGTGGCGTCGGCGGAATCAATCAGGGCGACTACAATGTCTCCATTGTGCGCGGTCTTGGTTTTCTCGACCAACACATAATCGCCGTCCAGGATGGCTTCATCCTGCATGCTCTCGCCGCGAACTTCGAGCACGAATACTTCTTTGGAGCGGACAAAATCGGCGAGCGAAATCGTCTCGTTGTTCTGCACCGCCTCAATCGGGCGCCCCGCCGCGATCCGGCCAACCAGCGGTAGGACGACGCCCGTGTTCACCGCCATCGACTGTTTGAGCTTTCCCTTTGGCGGCACGAGATCAATCGAACGGCTGCGGTTGTAGTCGCGGGTCAGCAGCCCTTTTTTTTCCAGGTTGGTGACGTGCTTGTGCACCGTGGCCAGGGAATTCAGTCCCATGGCTTCCTTGATTTCCTCAAACGAGGGGGAGTAGCCCTTTTCGGCCACGAAGCGCGAAATAAGGTCATACAACTCGCGTTGACGCCGAGTGATCGCCATGCCGGCAGCATAGGCGAATACAAGGCGAATGTCAATAAGAGCGGAGCCCACGGAGCCCACGAGCCCAACCGAGCCGGAGCGATTGAGGGGAAAGCTCTGCTTCCCACAGGGCGGGCAGAAATCTTCCCCGGCTATTCTGCCGTGACTCCCTTCAAGAACGGGTAATAGAAATCCACGCCCCTGGCAAAGGACTCTACGCCGGTGCGCTCATCCTTTCCGTGGGCTCGGATGTCGTCGCGGTCGTACTGTTCGCCGGAAACACAATAGGTCGGCATTCCTGCGGCATTGGTGTATACCCCATCCGAAGCGCCGGTGCTCATGTTGGGAAGCACGGGTATCCCTGGCCACATTCTTGCGACGATTTTGTCCAGAGGGTCGAAGACTTCTTTTCGCGGCGCCGGAGGCACATAGCTGTGGCGGTCGGATCCGTGGTCGAGAAGCCGGTTGTCGTTCTCGCGAAACTGAACTTTGATTTTGGGATCAGCCACCATTTGCTCCAGCGTCAGCCTGGTCTCTTCGAGCGTGTGACCGGGCTCGATGCGGCAGTTCACGTTGGCTTGTGCCATCTGCGGCAGGGCATTGTTGGCGTGGCCTCCGCTGAGTCGCGTGGCCACGCAGGTTGTGTGCAGGGTGGAGTTGTCGAGCGGATCTTTCGAGAGTCGCGCGACTGCTTCCATGTCGGGTGGGGTTTTCAGCATCGCCTTCAGATCGGCCGCGCGATCTGGAGTTGTCATATCTACCTGGCGCTCGTAGTAGGCGCGCGTGATGTTGTTCAGCTCGAAAGGAAACGCGTAACGCTCGATTCGGGTCAGCGCGTCGGCCAGTTCATAGATCGCGTTCTCGGGCCGTGGCAGCGAGCTATGGCCGCCGGGATTGGTGGCGGTCAGTACGAAATCGCCATAGAGTTTTTCAGTGGCGTTCACCTCCATCATCACCGGTTTGCCGTGATCGGCGAGGACCCCTCCGCCGTCGTGGTTGAGCACGAACTCGGCATCGATGAGGTCGCGATGATTCTTGATCAGCCAGTCGACTCCGTTGGAGGTGCCGCCTTCTTCGTCCGCGGTCATCGCGAGAATGATGTCGCGGCTCGGCAGGTAACCTTCTCTCTTCATGCGGATCAGGGTGGCGGACATGATGGCGTCCCCATCTTTCATGTCGCTGGTGCCGCGGCCGTAATAGTAGCCGTCTTTCTCCACGAACTGAAAAGGATCGGTGGTCCAGTCCTCGCGCCGCGCCTCGACCACGTCGAGGTGGCCGATCAGCAGCACGGGCTTGTGCTGGCCAGAGCCGTGCAGGCGCACGACCACATTCTTTTTGCGCTCGTTAGGGCCGATGACTTGAATGTCGGCCTCGGGAAACCCCGCATCGCGAAAGCGCTGCGCCATCGCCGCTGCGGCTGTGGTCACGCTGCCCACCGAGTCGGTGGTGTTGATTTCGATCAGCTGTTTGAAGATGTCGAGCGCCAGCTTGCGGGTTGCAAGATCGGCTGGTGATGGGGATTGCGCTTGCAGCGATACGGCCAACAGCAGACACGAAAGCAGGCCCAAACCGCGTTTTCTGGTTCCCACGTATAGCCTCCACAAAGATGTCGGCAACAAGTTCCTGCCGTGCATACGGGTGAAAGCTAACAGATTCATTCCGCAAAAGCCAAATTCGAACAGCCGAACGCTCCTGAGCGATGCGAGTTGCAATCTTGGCGTACCCGGTTCAGGTCCACGCCCGGCCTTTGTTTGCGCTTCAGCGCGAAGCGGCGACCGTCTGGATGCTCATGAGCCGGGTCGCCAGTCGTGGCTTATCCCCTTTTTGAGCGTTCGGCTGCGTCCCGACGGTTGGTGGCGGGATGCGGATTGGAGAGATGCCGGGAACCGTGCTTAGAGCCGTATCGGGGGGAGGCCGGAGCTCGGTCTTAAGCTTGACGTGATTCCGGCTGTGGATGACCGGGTCTGAGATCGGCGGCGGGAAAGCGCCAGCCAACCCGGGGCGCTAAAGCTCGGTCAATTCCGGCTCCTGGCGTCGATTCCAGAGGGGTGCGAGGATGCTTGATTGCAGCACTTCGGACTCGGCCTTCACCCAATCTTCCAGGTCACGACCCTCGGTCTGCCCGCGCTCATCGTAAAGCTGTCGCGCGCGCAGACGTATCTTTCTTTCCAGCAATTCCACCATCAATTTTCGACGTTCACGACTTCTGGTTACGCTATCCACAACGGCACCCCACCATTCCGATTGATTACCTACATTGTAAATGGGGAAATGTTAATCGGCGATCAATACAAGGGTTACTAAAGTGCTGCTGCCGATGCTTAATCAGGGCCAAAGGACTCGTCTAAATCACAGGTGGGGGCGGTGAGAACTGGCGTTTGTACAGTTCCGCGTAGATACCCTGCTGTTCGAGAAGGTCGACGTGTTGGCCGCGCTGAACGATGCGTCCGTCTTGGAGCACCAGAATCTGGTCTGCCCGGAGAATGGTCGAAAGACGGTGGGCGATGACCATGGAAGTTCGCCCAGCGAGTGCGATTTCGAGAGCTTTTTGGATGGAGGCCTCGGACTCCGAGTCGAGATGGGCGGTGGCTTCGTCGAGAATCACAATGTCAGGCGCTTTGAGCAGAAGGCGCGCGATGGCCAGACGCTGCTTCTCGCCACCCGAAAAGCGGTAGCCTCGTTCGCCGACCAGGGTGTCCAACCGCTTTGGCAAAGAAGCCACCAGCGCCAGGATCTGGGCCGCTCGTAATACTTCCGTCACCTCCGCGTCGCTGGCATTCGGCCGGGCATAGAGAAGGTTGGCGCGGATGGTGTCGTGAAAAAGATGAGCATCCTGCGTGACCATGCCGATGCGCGCACGGAGCGATTCAAGTTTTGCATCGCGAACGTCAACGCCGTTGACCCGTATGGCACCACTTTGCACGTCATAGAGCCTGGCCACGAGCTGGGTCAAGGTGGTTTTGCCAGCACCGGAGGGTCCGACCAGAGCGACGAGTTGCCCCGGTTCGACCGTGAAGGTGATGTCATGAAGCACTGTCTTCTCTGGCCTCCTGTCGAGTGCGGCGGTTTCGGGCACCGCCTGCGCGGGGACGGCGATCGACTCTAGAGAGGCGAGCGAAACTTCGGCAGCGGACGGGTAGCGAAACGAGACTTGGTCAAAACAGATTCTTGCCGGACCCTCGGGAATCGCTATCGCGTCCGCTTTTTCCTCGATCATCGGCGGCAGATCGAGAATTTCGAATACGCGCTCGAACGATACGAGCGCGGTCATTACACTGACTTGGATGTTGGAGAGTCCGACGAGCGGCCCGTAGAGACGGGCCAGATACGAAACCAGCGCCACCACGGTGCCAACGTCCAACGTATGTTGGACGGCAAGCACGCCCCCCCAGCCATAGGCGAGCGCAGTGGCAAACGAGGCCATGAGCAGGAGGGCGGTGAAAAAGATGCGACCGTAGATGGTGTGCTTGACGCCGATATCGGAGACGCGGGCGGCTTGCGCTTCGAAGGCCTGGCGTTCCTCGGGGCGGCGTCCAAAGAGTTTTGCGAGCTGGGCTCCGGCGACATTGAAACGCTCGACCATAAGACTGTTCATCGTGGCCGTAAGGTCATAGCTTTCGCGCGTGATGGCCTGAAGTTTTCGTCCCCAAAAGCGAGCGGGAAAAACGAACAGCGGAAGCAGGACAAGAGCGGCGAGCGTGATCTGCCAGGAGAGCACGAACATGGCTCCCAGGATCAAGACGACGGTAATCATGTTGCCTACGACGTTCGAGAGAATATCGGTAAACGCGCTTTGGGCTCCTGACACATCGTTGTTCAGCCGGCTGACCAGCGCTCCGGTCTGGGTCCGGGTAAAGAAGGCGAGCGGCATTTCCTGGATATGATCGAAGAGCTTGGCCCGCAGGGAGAGCACGATGCGGGCGCCGATTCTAGCCGAGAGGTAGGACTGCGCCAGACCGAAGGATCCATCCAATAGAGCGAGCCCTCCCACCAGAACGGCGAGGTGGACGATGAGGGCGGAATTGCCCTTGAGGATTCCATTGTTGATGATCGAGCGGTAGACCAGAGGATTGGCGATGCCGATGGCTGCGTCCAACACGACGACGCAGAGAAACACCGCCAGCAGCCCGCTGTAGGGCGCGGCAAAGCGCAGGGTGCGCTTGACCGTGCCCGGTCTGACGGTTTGTCTTACGACCGAGGCGTCCTGGCCAAAGGAGCGCAGCGGCCCACCAATTCTCGCCCTTGCCACGTTGACTCCACCGATCCAGTTCAGCCTGCCCGGGTCCCGGTTGTTACTTTATCGTAGTTCAGTAACAGTAACCCTTAATCGCAAAACCGGGGAGGGAACTCGATTCCCTGCTGCCTCCACAATTGTGCAAACAGTTGCCTGTCGGCGGGGCAAAACCCGTTAAGCCTCCACGGCACACCATTGCGGTTTGGAAGCGGGGTTGCTGCCCTATGTCCGGAGAAGTCCACATCCGCCGCCAGGTCGGCAGATGAGCGCTCGACCTCTCCGCGACGGAGACCCTACCATGAAAAAGATATTGTTCGTCCTCTGCCTGTTTTCTGCCACCGCGGTATTTGCGCAGTATTACGGCACCAGTACCGTGAGCAGTCAACCGCAGCCCTACCATCCGCCGGATCATCCGGCGCACGCAGCCTATGCGCCAATGTTGCAGGAACGGAGCGTAATCGCGGCCACCAGTTACGCCTCCGCGCAGGGGGACCGGCCAGCCTCGGATTTCCCACAGCCCGAGAGTACTTCGCTCGGCACCTATGCCCGCGAAATCAAGAAGCAGCACTCGGAAGCGAAAAAGTCCCGGGTGGTGTGGGTCAATCAGTAGCCAGGGTGCGCGTCGCGGTCGCGCGAATCGGCCGGCCGCAACTGCCTTTCACGGCCTTTGAGGCGCCGCGGGAGTCGCTTGCCGGGGTGAGCGGCCGTTCGGTTCTTGGTTGGAACCAGCACTAAAATCCTGCCGTCGGAAGAAAACTCTACGCCGGTGGCGGTTTTTGCCGTGCGTTGCAGGATTTGCGGAAACGACGTGTCGACGCCAGCCGACCCGGCCGGTTCCTCAGACCGTTTCGCTCACCTCTTCCCGCTCGCCCTCGGTTTCGAACGTGATCAGCCGAAATAACGGCTTGACCCGCCAAGATCACTAAAAATCAGTCCCGCCGCAAGCGTGCTGCGCGCGCCGTCGACCTTTACCCGGCCCGCCGTGGTGAAGGCGTCGACCATTTCTTCCTCCGTGCCGACGATCAAAATATTTACCCCGTCTCCCGGATTCTGGTCCGGACCGGTGACCCCGGAGGGGGATTCATTGCGAGCAGTTGAGGTGTGATCCCGGGCATCGCCATGGCCGCCGCGCTTCGCTTCCTGCTCTGCCTACGAATCCTCGCCCCGTTCCGGAGCACAATGCGCTGCCCTTGAGAAAGGAAATGTTACCCTAATGAGAAATTCAATGGCCATCATTCACTGGACGATCCTGGAATTCACCGGCGTCGTTGCGATCGTCGCCTTCGCCGCGGGGCTGCTCGGATCGCTTACCGGTCTCGGGGGCGGAGTTGTTCTCGTGCCTCTGCTTACCATCTTCTTCCATGTTGATATCCGCTACGCCATCGGAGCATCTCTGATCTCGGTGATAGCGACCTCATCGGGCGCGGCGGCCGCCTATGTGAAGGAGGGATTTACCAATATTCGCATTGGCATGTTCCTGGAGATCGCCACCACGTTCGGGGCGTTGCTGGGAGCATTCCTGGCAACCTGGATTCCGACCAGCCTGCTGGCGATTATCTTCGGCGTCATGTTGCTTTATTCGGCGTACCTTTCCCGCAAGCCGCGCCCGGAAGCGCAGCGCAATTTGCCGCCCGATCCCCTGGCCACGCGATTGCGATTGAATGGCAGCTTTCCGGATCTGGAGGGGCAACGCAGTTACAACGTCCAGAATGTTCCGGCCGGCTTTAGCCTTATGTTCGGCGCGGGCGCGCTCTCGGGACTGCTTGGGATCGGTTCCGGCGCCGTCAAGGTGCTGGCCATGGATCAGGCCATGCGCGTTCCTTTCAAAGTATCCACCACCACCAGCAATTTCATGATCGGGGTGACGGCTGCGGCCAGCGCCGGGGTCTACCTCAGCCGCGGATATGTTGATCCTGGACTCGCGATGCCGGTCATATTGGGGGTCCTGGTGGGCTCGCTGCTGGGCAGCCGCATTCTGGTCAAGGCGGAAACGCAGTCGCTGCGTCTGGTTTTCAGCCTGGTGATTTTGGTTTTAGGCCTGCAGATGCTCTACCAGGGATTTTGGGGAAAAATCTGATGACTGAAACCCGGACTCCGGTCCCTCAGGCGGGAGGTTTCCCGCCTCAGCCTTGGAGAGATCGCCGCATGGAGGTTATTCTCGGCAGCCTGCTTCGGCTTGGCGTGCTGCTTTCGGCCGCCGTCGTCATGATCGGAGCGTGTATCTATCTCTATCGGCACGCGCACGAAGCTGCCGATTACCGCGTTTTTCGCGGCGAGCCCTCCGAGTACCGCACGATTCCCGGAGTGATTCGGAGTGTGCTCGGTGCACGAGGCCGGGGATTGATTCAACTCGGGCTGCTCCTGCTGATCGCGACGCCGATTGCTCGCGTGGCCTTCTCCGTCGTGGGTTTCGCGATCGAAGGCGATCGAATGTATGTGGCTTTCACGCTGATCGTGCTCGCGGTCCTGCTCTACAGCCTTTTGGGCTCCGGCATCGGATTCTGATTCTCTCGCCCTGCTGGAGACGACAGCGGTGCGCCAAAACTAGAGGGCGTCTTCTCCGGTGACGATTCTCGCGGTGGTGATCGCCTGCCCGACGTGACGTTGCGTATGGTCCGCCACATGGACCAGCAATCCTCCCACCGTTGCCGGCAGACGCTTCTTGCCTACGACTCGCGTTTGTTCGAGGTCTATGACAGCCAGCGCCCGCACTCGCGCCATCCCATTCGAAAGCGCCGCGCCAAGTTCCGCGAACAGCTCGCGGCGGGTTGCCTGGGGCATGAGTTCGCTTTGGAGAAGAACGATCTGTCGCTCGCTTAAGGCTTCGCCTTCGGCATATGTCAGCAGGCGATCGATACTGCGCGCCAGGTGCCGGATGTGAAATGCAACCGCGGGCGCTCCGCGAGGGCGGGCATTGAGCTCGGCATCTGACAGACGACCGCACCACTTATTCAGATCCTCTTCCGCCAATTGCAGTGCGTGCAGCACCGCGCGTGCCACCGCCGGAATCTCGGCTTCACCACCGCGCAACCAGGGCTCGATTGAGGGCATAGGATCTCCCGGGTAAGGAGGTTAGCATGACGATGCCATCGCTGCCGGCCGGGCACTTGCAGTACATGCCCGCCAGATACCTACCTTCGTCACTGCCCGGCCCCTAGACTGAGGGCACGCCTGCAAAGCAGGAAGGGCTTGCCCCAAAGTGACCGATCTTTCAGGCAAGCACTCGGTTCGCGCTCTCGGGCAAACAGCTGCGGGCAGGCCGGGAACGCGGCCCGCGAACTGAGAAATGGAAACTCCAGTTCAGCCCTTCCACCGGTACGCACCCTGTTGGGGCAGTCCGATATGCGCCAACACACGGTTGGCGAATTCCAGCGCCATGGCATCGACGCTCGACGGGTGATTATAAAAGGTCGGGATCAGCGGAAAGATGGTGGCTCCGGCGTCGGTCGCCAGCGACATGTTGCGGATGTGGATCTTGTTGAGCGGCGTCTCGCGGACGCAGAGCACGAGCGGCCGATGCTCCTTGAGCGTGACATCGGCGGCGCGCTCGATCAGGTGCGTGGCGGTGCCATTGGCAATGCGGCCGAGGGTTCCGACGCTGCATGGAATCACGACCATGGCGTCGGAAGGATACGACCCGCTGGCTATGTTTGCACCAATATCGTGGTTGGATTGTTGCTGAATCTTTAGCGAAGAGGAGCCGATGATTTGATGGAGAAGGTCGGAACGGCCCTCGATCGCGAGTTCCTCGGCCATGACGCGCAGGCTGCTGTCGGAGGCGATGAAGTTCACCGTCTTTACCCGGGGATCGCGGTCGACGGCGAGTAGAAAGTGCTTCAGAAATAGCGACCCACTGGCGCCGGTGGTGGCCACCGTCAGGTTGACGGGCGCGAGAATCGGCAAAGTTGGTGCTCCCCGAGGCCCAGTCGAGATCGGCAACCTCGAAAACTGAGAATAGGGATGACGGAAAGGCAAGTCAAGGCGGAGACAGAGAGCGCGGATGGGCCGTGGGTAATTTCCTGACGGGGAATGCCACACCGGGTGAGCGAAGAGCGCACGATCCGCGACTGACGACAAATTCATGGCAACGACCGGCACTTTACGATCGCGGCGCAGCGCCGCTCAACTCCACGCCATCGCCAGCGTGGAGCGCGAAATTCGTGCCATCGATCCCGCCGTCGGACGCAAATATATCCGCGACTTTCGCGAAGCCTACCGTTGTTACCAAAGGGTGCTAGCGCCGGGCGAGGTCCGGCGTGCGGTCGACAATGCCGACATTGTCCTGGTCGGCGATTACCACGCGCTGCCCAACTCGCAGCGATATCTGGCGAGCCTGCTCGGCGATCCGGAACTCCACCGGCGGCCGGTTGTGCTCGGGGTCGAAACCGTGTTCGCGCGCGACCAGCACATCCTCGATGAATGGAACCGTGGCGAGATCAGCGAACAAGAGCTGCGGCAGCGCGTTCGCTTCGAGCTCGACTGGGGGTACGAGTGGGCCCCCTTTTTTGAGCTGCTCTCGGCGGCGCGCGATCATGGAGCCTTGACCTACGGGCTTGATTGCACGCCACGCGAAGATCTGCGGAAAATCGGAGCCCGGGACCGTCACGCCGCGGACAAGATCGTCGAGCTCCGCAGGCTTCATCCCGAAGCACGGATCATGGTACTTTTTGGCGAGTCGCACTTGGCGCCGCAACACCTGCCAGCTCTGCTCGAGGAGCGGCTTGGCGCACAACGCACCCTGATCCTTCTGCAAAATGTCGACGCCCTCTACTGGCGGGCCGCTGGCGAGGCGGCGGATCGTGTCGAGGCCATCGAGGTCCGGGACAATGTTTTGTGCGTGTTCAACGCCACGCCGCTCGAGAAATACGAAAACTACCGGCTTTGCCTCGCCCGTTGGGGACGCAGTGACGACGATCACAGCCCGCCCGACCTCGGACCCACGATTTACAACCTGATTGACGGTATGGTTCGCTTTCTCGGCATCAACCAGTATTCGCCGCACAACACAACGCAGCCGAAGCTCCTGGTGGACCTTATGCCGGAAGTGTATTCGCGGAAATCGGACGCACTCCTGCGCCGCCTGCTCTTGCGCGAAGGATTTACAGACGCTCAACGCCGATCCCTGCTGCGCCGAGTCCGCGAGCGCGGCAGTGCTTATCTTGCGCCGCTCAACGCCATTTACGTGCGCCACTTCCACATGATTTCTTCGGCCGAGGATGCCACTCGCTTCCTTCATCAGGCATGCCGCGGGCTGCCCAATCTTCGAAACGCGAGAGCTTCGGCGCAACCCATCGCAGGCGCAGCGACACCGGGGGGCAAGACTCTCCTCAAGGACGACGCATTTTACACGGCCGTCTTCGAACACGCCCTCGCTTTTTTTGGAACCCGCATCTTGCATCCGGCTCGTGCGGCGGTCCGCGATGCCGATATGGCGGATTTGTTCGACGTGACCCGGGAAGACCTGGAAACCCAGACCCGACTTCCCTTCGCCGCCGCCCTGGAAGCTCTGGATTTCGTAATCGAGCGGCGGAAGGCACCCGTTCGTTTCGCGCAGGCGCCACCTTTTACCGGCCGCAAGTATGAATATGTTGTCGAGCAACTCGGATCTCTTGCCGGCAACGATCTCTACGATGCCTACCTGGAGGGCCGCCTCACGCCGGCCGCTCTGCGCAAGCTGTTTCTCCTGCACATCGAACAGCCGGGTGCAGCCCGCGATGCCTACGTGCGGCTACAAACCCGTTTGCGATCTGGACGACGCGTCTGAGGCTTTCAGATTGTGCGCCGGCTGCGGTATTCTCTCCTGTCCAATGCCCGACGATTTTCCATTGCAGTCCGAGACGCCCGATGCTCTCATGCTGTTCGGTTTCTGGTATCGCGCGCTCCCGGCCGCCGAGCTCGGGCCGGGAGCGCTGCGCAAAGCCACGCTGCTCGAGCAACCGCTGCTGATCGGTCGCGACCGGCAGGGGCGGGCGTTCGCCTTGCGCGACGCCTGTCCGCATCGCGGCATGCCCCTTTCCTGCGGTCGGTACGACGGCGAACAAATCGAATGTTCCTATCATGGCTGGCGGTTCGACGCCCATTCCGGACAATGCCAGCGGATCCCGTCGCTTGTCCCCGAGCAGAATTTGAAAATCGACCGCATCTACGCGGGCAGCTACGCTTGCGAAGAGCGCGACGATTTTATCTGGGCTTTCATTCCCGACCCGGGCCCGGCGGGCGCGGGATTTTCGAAGGCCGCACCCGCCCCGACCGCCACCCCTGAAATTCCGAAATTCAGCGAGCGCTATAAAATGGCCTACCTGACCGCCGATCTGCCGTGTTCGGTCGACCACGGCATCATCGGTCTGATGGACCCTGCGCACGGACCCTTCGTCCATCAAGCGTGGTGGTGGCGCACGCAGAAATCGATGCACGAGAAGCACAAGAGCTTCGAGCCTATCCCCTACGGATTTCGCATGAGCGCCCACACGCCCAGCTCGAACAGCGCTCCTTACAAGCTTTTGCGGCTTTACGCCGACGCCGATTCGATTACCACAACCATTGATTTTGTGCTGCCCAATCTGCGTTCGGAGGTGATTCGCGCGGGGAAATACTGGTTTTCCAGCCTGACCACCGTTACTCCCCTCACCCGTAGCCGGTGCCGCATCGACGTGGTGGCCGCCTGGAATCTGTTTCGCTGGTTCCCGTTCGGTGCGGAGCTGCTGAAGTTTGTCTTCGGCCGCTTTGTGGAGCAGGATCGGCGCACCATGGAACTGCAGTCCGAGGGTCTGAGACACAACCCGCACTTGATGCTGATCGACGATGCCGACCGGCCGGCAAAATGGTATTTCGGATTGAAGAGCGCCATGCTGGAAATGAAAAGCAACGGCGGCGAGTTTCAGCATCCGATGCGGCGGCCGGTCACGCTGAAATGGAGAAGCTGAGGGCAGTTGGGCGGCGGTCTTGATGCCAACGAACGGTGGAGCAAGGCCACGATCAGGGCGATCGAAAACAGGATTTTTTTCCAACCGGTCGAGTCGGCTCGAACCGCTCGATCGCCCGAATACCTATCAGCCGGTCCCGCAAGCGACCATCCCGCCCCCGGCTCCGGAGCCAAGGCGGTGCCGATGCCGGGTCGGATGGCGGAACGCAGCCGAGGTTTGTGACTGTCGCACCAGTGGCGAAACTGCTCCTGCCGGCAGCACGATGCGGGCGATCGTCGCCTTTCGATCGGCAACCACTACTCTGCCACCAGCCAGTCCATCGCTTCTTCCCGCGTCTTGAAGGTCGCGATCTCGCGCTGGGAAAAATTGTGGAAGCTTTCGAGGAATGCGTGCGCGATGCCTTCGGTTCCGATCCACGCCGTCTTTTTCACGAATGGCCGGTCGAGCGTCATCACTTCCTTGATTCTGGTCGCGACGGCATGGTCGACCGTGGAGCCGGTAAAGTCGGCGAGAGTGACCAGCGACTCGTGCGGGTGCCGCGCCACCACGACCCTCACATACTCGAGCAGAAGCTGCATCTCGTGAGCGTTAGCGTGGGAAAAATCGAGCAGCAGAATCCGCTTGCCCTGATGTTCGACGAAATGGATACGATCGTCCATGGCTTCTCGCCAATACCATTCTACGGCTTGCAGGAGTCATCCACGGGCCGGGACGGATCCAGCCAATGCAAATACGTTTCCATCGAATACCAGCACACGGGGTTCACCTTGACCATGCCCTCCGCGCAGAACTCGTACGCGGTATCTACGTGTGCGTAGTCAAGAATCATGGGGATGTGGAGGGGGAGTTTGGGAACGAGGTCCAGGGAATTGACGATGCGCCACGATGTGATCGGCAGCAGATTGAAGGTGCGCACAAAAAGCGTGTTGCCCACGCGGGGCGAGGCGAACTTGCACGAAGTCGTGATGTCGAATTTTCTTTTTTCCTTGTTTTCCATGACGAACAGCGTGGTCAGCGCCGCCCCCAGACTGTGCCCGGTAACCACGTAGGGACGCTCGGGCCGGCCCTTGGTGGGGTTGAGCGCGGCCCGTTTGGGCGCGAAGGAGCGCGCTTGAACATCCCATAGGCAGCCTGCACCAGCTGACCATAAACAATCGCTTCGCTGTTCACCAAGGGTCGGCCCATGCCGTCACCTCGCAGGAAGAACTTGGATTCCGTTACGCAGAGCAGCCGACCATGAAAGTCACCGGGTGGTGCCGACGAAGGATGGCCCCACGACTTGGTTTATCCGAGCAAAGATTCCACGACACTGTATGCCTCGCTCAGGGCAGCGTCAAGCGCCGATCGGTCTTTTCCGCCAGCTTCGGCGAGATCGGGACGCCCTCCGCCTTTGCCGCCGACTTTTTGCGCTATCGGGCCGATGATTCTTCCTGCCTGGATGCGGCTGGTGAGGTCTTTGGTTACGCCGACGATCAGTGAGACGTTGCCTTCCGCCGCCGCCGAACCCAGCACCACAACGCCCGAGCCAAGCTTGTCACGCAACTGGTCGATCAGAGTGCGCATCTGGGCGCGCTCGAGGTTGTCGACGCGATGCGCCAGCACCTTGACACCGTGAACCTCTTGCACCTTGTCGCCGATGTTGGCCGTGCTTGAGGATGCGGACTTCATGCGGACTTGATCGAGTTCGCGGGCCAAGCGCTTGATCTCGGCGTCTTTCTTTTCCAGTTCCTGTTTCAGCGCCTCCGCGGGAGAAGCCGAATCGGAGTGCGTGGTCAGCGTGGCGACTACGGTTTCCAGCTCGTGATCCTTGCGGAAATGGCGCAGCGAGCCTTCGCCGGTGACGGCTTCGATGCGCCGCACGCCCGACGACACGCTTCCTTCCTTCAAAATCTTGATCAGGCCGATCTCGCCGGTTCGGCCGGTGTGCGTGCCGCCGCACAGTTCGGTGGAAAAATCTCCAATTTTGATCACCCGTACCTTGTCGCCGTATTTCTCTCCGAACAGCGCCATGGCGTGATACTCGTTGATGGCCACATCGATCGGAACATTCTCCATGATCTCGATGCGCTCGTTGCGCAGAACTTCCTGGTTGATGAGGTCTTCGATATCCCGCAGTTCCTCTTCGGCGACGCCCGTGAAATGCGAGAAATCGAAGCGCAAATGGTTGGGAGCCACGAGCGAACCGGCCTGCTTCACATGCTTGCCGAGGACCTCGCGCAGGCCGGCTTGCAGCAAGTGCGTGGCGGTGTGATTGCGCATGGTGGCTTCGCGAATCGGGGTGTTGACGACGGCATCGACTTTCTGGCCCACTCGCAGCGGCTGCCTGGCGATGATCTGATGCGCGCGGATGCCCTGGACCGGGTAATAGCACCCCGTCACTTCGGCGACAATAGTGTTGTGATCGTCGGAGTAGAGCCATCCGCGATCGCCGACCTGGCCGCCGGATTCGGCGTAGAACGGAGTGTGATCAAGGATGAGTTCGCCGGCGTCGCCGGAGTGAAGTTGCTCGACACCTTGTCCGCCTTGGACGATCGCCAGGACCTCGCAGTTGTCGGAGCGGGTCTGGAGGTAGCCCTCGAAGTCGGATTTTGGCAGCTGCTGGTAGGCAGGGTTGGCGGTCTGTTTGGGAGCGCCTTTCCACGAGGCGCGAGCGCGTTCGCGCTGTTCGGCCATGGCGCTGTCGAAACCGGCCTCATCGAGAACGACACCCTGGTCGCGACAAGCGTCTTCGATGAAATCCTTGGGCAGCCCGAATGTATCGTAAAGCCGGAAAGCCGCGGCACCACTGAGCACAGGGAGATTCGGTGTAGCGGAACCGACGGCGACTCCCGCCGTTTTCCGGGTCTCTGCCACCGCCTTGGTTGCGCGCTGGCCTGGTATTTGCCCAAGCTTGGCGTGAGCCAGTTCTTGTTCGAGCGCACTCAAACCTAGATCCAGGGTATGAGCGAAGCGGGTTTCTTCGCCCAGGACCGCTTTCGAGATCCGATCCGCCATCTCCCGCAGTTCCGGGTACGCGTCCTGCATGTGCTCGCGCACCGCGAACACCATTTCCCACAGAAACGGCTTGGTCTGGCCGAGCAAGCGGCCATGAGTGATGGCGCGGCGGATGATCTTGCGCAGGACGTAGCCGCGACCTTCGTTCGACGGAATCACCCCGTCGGAGATCAGGAATGTAGCGGCCCGCGAGTGATCGGCGATCACCCGCAGAGAGGCGGCTGACTTCGATCCCGCGGCGCCGGAGGGGGCTGGACGGAGGTGCGGGGCGGTCCCCGCTGGTGCGGTGGCGGCGCCGGTCAGCGCTGCTGCCCGCCGGATCAGGGGAGTGAACAAGTCGGTGTCATAATTCGAGATTACGCCTTGCAGCACTGACGCCATCCGCTCGAGCCCGGCACCGGTATCGATCGAGGGTTTCGGCAGGGGCGTTAGCTTGCCGCTGGCGTCGCGGTCGAACTGCATGAAGACCAAGTTCCAGAGTTCGACGAAGCGTCCGCAATCGCAGCCAAACTGGCAGTCGGTATGACCCTGTTCACTGGCCACCACGCCCATGTCGTAGTGGATCTCGCTGCAGGGGCCGCAGGGACCGGTGTCTCCCATCTGCCAGAAATTATCTTTCGATCCGAATTCATAGATGCGTTCTTTGGCCACACCCTGGCCGAGCCACAGGTCGTAGGCTTCGGCATCGCGCGGGACTCTGTTGTCGCCCTCGAAGATGGTCACGTAGAGCCGAGTCCGGTCGATGCCGAACCAAGCGGGCGAGGTGATCAGCTCCCAGGCATAGGCAATGGCGTCTTTCTTGAAATAGTCGCCGAAGGAAAAATTTCCCAGCATCTCGAAAAACGTGTGATGACGATTGGTGAAGCCCACATTTTCGAGATCGTTGTGCTTGCCTCCGGCGCGGACGCACTTCTGCGAGGTGGTGGCACGCGAATAGGCGCGCGCTTCAAGTCCGAGAAAGACGTCTTTGAACTGGTTCATCCCGGCGTTGGTGAACAGCAGCGTCGGGTCGTTGGCCGGAACAAGCGATGAGGAGTGCACCTCGCGGTGTTGCTTCTGAACGAAGAAGTCGAGGAATTTGCGGCGGATTTCGGAACCTGTGAGCATTCGGGGTTGACGGGTAAAGAATAAATTCTAAACGATAAGCACGATTCGGATAGGGAGAGAAATCGATCCAGCGCGGTTCGGACGCACCACACCCCCCGCCCGTCACCACCGGACCGAGCCGCAGGACGGGCAACGATACCCGTTCCTGGTCGGGCACCTACTTCATTTCGTCGCCGGTTTTCTCGGCGCCTTTTTTCACTTCGTGGCCGACTGCTTTGGTGCCTTTTTTGACACCCTTGCCGGTATCCTTGGCAGCGGTCTTGGTGGCATCACCGGTTTTGTCGGCTACCTTTTCGGTGGCGTCGCCGGTCTTCACGGCTGCTTTCTTGGTCGCGTGCGCCGTTTTCGTGGCGACCGACTTGGTGGCTTTGCCGGTATCGTCGGCGGCCTTCTTCACGTCGTCTCCGGCTTGGCCGTAGGAGAAGGCGGAAAGAGCGAGCAGCGCGGCGGTGAGCATCAAGGAGAGCTTGCTTTTCATGGTTTCCTCCGAAGGAATTCCTAGAAGGACCCTCAGAGGCAAAGTTTTATCACCGCACGGGGATTCGCGCAACCGCACAGGCTCGGGCCTCAGGGAGACGCGTCCGAGACCTCGTTCTCCAGTTCCGCGATGGTCTGTTCGTCCACGTCCCATTTCTTGAGGATTGAGAAAATGGTTCGTGCCCCGAATCCGGCGCGCGTCAACTGGCGGAAAATGCGGGCTGTCTGCTTGGGGTCCCGATCTGTCGGTCTGTGCACTCGTTTGCGACGAAGGTAGTCGCGCGCGAGACTCTCTTCCTTGACCTCATCGTAGACCGAACCAACCGCCTTCTCGATGATTTCGCCATGCACTCCTTTGGCTTTCAGTTCGTGGACGACGCGTGCCCGGCCAAATTTTTCGTTGTCGCGGCGATAGGAAGAAAAGGCGGTCGCATATTGGGTGTCATTCAGGTAACCATGGTCTTTGAGGCGGACGATGATCAGCTCGATCAGGGCCTGGCCGCATTCGCTATCGGCTTCGACGCGGCGGCGCAGCAGACGCTTCAGTTCAGCCACCGAGCGCATACGCCGGGCCAGGGCGCCCAGGGCATATTCGTAGAGCTCGGCTTCGGTCATCGGCTTCTTCGGATGGCCCAATGCCATGCCTACACAATAGCGCGAGTGAAGGCTCGATGGTTAGTGCTCCTGCCGCTTGTCGAGCCTACCGTCGGCCGGCTACTTGGGCGGTGGCTCGGGACTCGAGGACCCGGGCGCGGAGGGTGCGGTGGGCAGGCTGGCCGCAGGCGGAATGGTGGGCGGTGGGGCGACGAGCGCAGCTTTTGCCGCCGTCGGGAGCTTGTCGGCATTGGCCAGCAAGATCGAGACCTGCCACATCTGTGTCTCGGAGAGCGATTTGCTGAATCCGGGCATGCCGGTCAGGCGAATGCCGTTGAAGACTTTCCAGTAGGTTTCACCAGGCTCGTCATCGGTCACGCCTTTACCCTGGAATAGTTGCGGTGGCTGCGGATACATCCCCGTGGCGATCGCGGTTTTCGGTGCCAGCGGCAAGCCGTGGCAGACCGCACAATGCTGTTTGTAAAGCTCGGCGCCCGCGACGTAATTGGCGTCGTTGGACTGGATCGGCACATTCTTCGGCATCTCTTTCGCGATGCGGGCATTGAGCGCCTTGTGAGCGAAGAAGGCTTCAAACGGCATGTCGGAATCGGTGGTGGCAACGGGAGCGCTGCCGCCGGTAAAATACAAATAGGCTCCAAAGGGGATGACCAGAAGACCGAGAATCAGTCCGACGACGAATTTCACGAGTGGGCCCGCCTTTCTGAATTTTCCTACTCTAACACTGCGAATTGGTATCCTAGCGAGTTTTAGTTGGCATACAATCGGCAATTGGCCTGCAAGCGAGAGGGTCCGAGTCCTACAAGGACGGTACACACAATGCGAATCGTGAGCGCGGCAAGCGCTTTTCCCCAGTATTACTACTCCCAGGAGATGTTACTGGCAGCCCTGCAGGAATACTGGGGCGATCAGATCGAAAACCCGCACGTGCTGCGGCGTCTGCATCGTCATGTCGCCGTCGATGGTCGTCACCTCGCGCTGCCCAAGGAAGAATATCTGAAGATGAGGACTTGGGGCGAGGCCAACCGACATTGGATTCGTACCGCCAAGGAACTGGGTGAGAAAGCGGTGACCAGCGCCCTGGCGGATGCGGGCTTGCACGGCCAAAACCTGGGGGCATTTTTCTTCGTCTCGGTGACCGGCATCAGCAGTCCATCGATTGACGCGCTGCTGGTCAACCGGATGAAGTTGTGCCGGAATATTCGGCGGGTTCCCATTTTCGGCTTGGGTTGCGTGGCAGGAGCCGCGGGGATTTCGCGCGCCGCCGATTATGTGCGCGCCTATCCGGACCAAGTAGCGGTGGTGCTCTCGGTCGAACTCTGCTCGCTGACGCTGCAGCGCGAGGATCTTTCGATGGCCAACCTGATTTCCTCCGGGCTATTCGGCGACGGCGCGGCGGCGGTGATCGTAGTCGGAGACCATTGCCAGCTGCCGGGCCCAGCGATTCTGGCCACCCGTTCCGTGTTCTATCCCGACACCGAAGAAATGATGGGCTGGGATGTATCGGAAAAAGGCTTTCGTATTGTCTTATCGCGCGATATTCCCGACCTGGTGCGAAAAAACCTGGCGCGCGATGTCGACGATTTTCTGGCCGAGCGCGGATTGGTGCGCGCCGACATCGGCAGCTGGATTCTCCACACCGGTGGCCCGAAGATTCTCGAAGCAACGGCGGACGCACTCGGCTTAAAGAATGGCGAGCTGGATGTCTCCTGGGATTGTTTGCGGCGGACGGGCAATTTGTCGTCGGCTTCGGTGCTAGTGGTGCTCGAAGAGGTCATGAAAAACCGTCGGCCCGCGCCGGGTACGTTCAGCTTGCTGGCCGCAATGGGGCCCGCCTTCTGCTCGGAGTTCGTCTTGCTGCAGTGGTAGGCGGCACGGGGATGAAATCGCGCATCTCAATCTCATCAATGAGCATGCATTTTCTGAAGCCCTGGGACGTATTGGTGGTCGGTGGGGGGCCTGCCGGGCTGGCGACAGCGATCGCGGCGCGCCGCCATGGTTTGAGCGTGGCGGTGGCGGATGGAGCCGTTCCGCCCATCGACAAGCCTTGCGGCGAGGGACTCATGCCGGATGGAGTCCAGGCTTTGGGCGCTCTCGGCATCGGGATCGGCGACGACCAAGCCTATCCGTTCCGCGGCATTCGCTTTGTCAGCCACGGCGCGAAAGCCGAGGCAACGTTTCCGCGCGGGAGGGCCTTTGGAATCCGGCGCACTCATCTGCATCGCATCATGGTGGAACATGCGGCGGCCTGCGGGGTGCGCTTGTTTTGGCAGGCGGCGGTCACCGGTCTTCATAAGGAAGGCGCGCTGGTTGCCGGAGAACTGATGCGCGCACGCTGGGTGGTGGGAGCCGACGGAGCCGGTTCCCGCGTGCGCGGTTGGGCAAAGCTCGGCCCGAGCGAACTCGATCCTGCCGGAAACCGGAATCTGCGTTTCGGGTTTCGAAGACATTACCGCATCGCCCCCTGGACCGACTTCATGGAATTGCATTGGGGCCGCCAGTGCCAGGTGTACGTCACGCCGGTCGGCCAGGAAGAAGTGTGCGTAGCGCTGATTTCGTCCAGTTCCAAATCACGGTTGGAAAACGTGCTGGGAGAATTTCCCGAACTGGTCTCGCGCCTTGAAAATGCCGAACTGGCGTCCAGCGAGCGCGGCGCGATCACGGTCACTCGCAGATTGCGACGCGTATCAAACGGCCGGACTGTGCTGGTCGGCGACGCCTCAGGCGCGGTCGATGCGATCACCGGAGAAGGTCTCTGCCTCGCGTTTCGCCAGGCTGGGTTGCTGGGGGATTGCCTGGCGACGGGAGACCTGATTCGCTATCAAGAGGGGCATCGCAGCCTGATGCGCCGTCCCCTCCTCATGGCACGCATGATGCTGCTGATGGCGAAACATCGCCGGTTGCGGCAGCGCACGATCCAGGTATTCCGGGCGAGTCCGCGATGTTTTGCGGATATGTTGGCGATGCATGTGGGCGAGGGATGCGCGCGAGATTACCTCGCGAACGGAATTGCCTTAGGTTGGGAATTGCTGAGGGTTTAGCGCTTTCTGCATCGAATGCATCCGGATTTTTCGAACTACATCGATGGGGTTACTCGCGTCGACTATCGCAAGGCGCGATTACTCCACCCGAAACTTGGCTGATTTCCCCTTTCCCGACGAGGGGTCTGCAACATTTTTCCCCCGTTCCCGTTTCCGCAATCGGCAAGTGCTTGCAGCCGTGAGTCCAGACCCGCTCGCCTATTGGTAATGCAGGTGCATCTCTCGGTTACGTCCCTCCCGCCGGGAGTGTTTATCCCATTTTGTTTTTTGGAGGTTTCCATGGTGCTTCGTCGACACGTTCTCTGGTCTCTGCTGGCCGCTCTGTTGCTGTGCACGCTGGCGGCAGCCAACTCCCTTCCTATCCCTGCGACGTCTGTTCCCACCAGCACCTCGATCCGTGCAGTGGACAGTGCTAGCCGACTCTCAGTTGGCGGCGGGCATTCCGCGGGCGTGATTTTTACTCTGGCCAACCGCGCGCCGGAGGAGCGGAGCGGGCAACTCGCCGGGCTGCTGGCTGGAAAAGTCGCACCCGGCCGGGACCTCACGGCTCCGCTATCGACCCTTCCCGTTTCGGGTGCGTCGATGCATAACAACGTCAGATTCAGAACCTCTAACTGGGACAGGATGGCCGAGCGGGGTGGAGCGTCCACCCCGGAACCGGGTAGCCTGTTGCTGCTTTCCTCGGGCCTGATCGGGATCGCAGGCATGCTGCGGCGCCGCCTGACTCGCGGCTAGTTTGAGGACACGGTTGCTCGGGTTGTTGGACGGCTCGGCTCCGGCATACCTCCTCTGTTGGCCGCCATCAGGGCAAGCCTGATGGCGGTCTGTTTGCAGCCCGCAGAGCGGTGCGGGACTTCGTAACTTGCTCGCGCTCGCGGCATCTCCTCTCCAGCTCTGGGGAATCGGGGCGAAAAAACCCACAAACCATGCATAAAGGATGAGGTGTGTCGATGAAAAACAAGTTTGTCAAGCTGATGTCCGCGATCCTTCTATTCGGCGCCCTGGCATTCGCGCAGTCCGGCGACGCGATGCAGAAAGACAACATGAAAAGCGATCAGATGAAGGGCGATCAGAAGGCTGGCGACAGCATGAAGAAGGATGACATGGCGGAAGACTCGTCGAAGAAGCAGAAGAAATCGAAGAAAGCGAAGAAGAACGCAGGCGCCATGCAGAAGGACGAAATGAAGCCAGACGACAGCATGAAGCACTGATTTTGCGGCAGGCATCCTCCATTTTCCCTCCACTCTTGCTCGCGCGATCACCCTCTGGGACGGGCGCTGCGGCGCCCGCCGCTAGTTCTCCGGGTCGGGGCAGGTTGGTTGCTTAGGCCGCGGGCAACCTCAGAGAGGCAGGTCCCGCCTTCCCGCCAGCCGGAAAACGGCGTCGATCCAGTCAGTCCCCGGCGCTCATTCCTCCATACAAATAGTTTGCCCCTTGCAATAGCCGGCTTGTCGTTTCTCCGGCGGTTTGGTCGCCCGCGCTTTATGTGTTCTTTACGAATTCTTTCTCCCGTCCTTATGAATTTTCCAGTTTCATGGATCGTGGCCGCGACGCCAAGCTTCCGGCACATTCCATCCGGCAGTTCCGTCAGATTGGACAACCGTCATTCGGCCCTGACCACCGGCATGAGGGGCGGGAAAGGATTCACACTTGAAAATCACGAGAACTCTCTTGCGGCAGGCCGCAGCGGTTTCCGCTCTCCCCTCGACGCTGATTTTGAGTCTGGCGCTCGGTCACCCGCAGCTGGTTTACGGACAAACGGGGGGGCAGACAGATATTCCGGCGAAGGTCGCGGTCTTGCATCCGCCATTGCCCGCGCCTGACCTTTCCGCGTCTGCCGCCACCTCTGCCGATCCCGTCTCGCTCGATGTTGCCAAAGAACTGGCTGCGCTGAAGGCGCGTATTGAGCTGCTCGAAGCGGAGTTGAAGAGCCGGAGCGTCACCACCAACGCATCTCTGGCGCCAGTCGTGCCCGCAAAAGAAACGGTCTTGCCCGTCGCCGCTCCAGCTCAGGCCATGGTGGCGCAGCCATCGGGCGATACTTCGACCGCCGAATCCACAAAAAAGGAAAAGATTGCGCCTTTCTCGGACTGGGACTGGACCTGGCTGAATGGCAATCCGCGCAACAAA